>Ga0207667_10000051_pt1 | contig 233836 bp, 202 predicted proteins | sample KBSCornC52_FD_184301 | JGI IMG/M metagenome (GOLD analysis project Ga0207667, IMG submission 184301) | Corn rhizosphere microbial communities from Kellogg Biological Station, Michigan, USA - KBS Corn C5-2 (SPAdes) (version 2) | ecosystem: Host-associated > Plants > Roots > Rhizosphere > Soil ...
CGGTGGTCGTGCTCGAAGCGCATGAGAACGAGCGCGCACACAGGATCGTCGTGCTCTGCCGCGCGTTCGTCCACGCTGCCACCGCTGCCGGCGCCCGCAATTACATCTATGACCGCGAGACTATCGCAGCGGCACTCGACATCCCGGCGCGATCTAGCCGTTACGAGGTCGCTTGCAGGGTCGCTGGATTGCTGCCCGAACTGTCGCATCGCATACCGCGCAAGCAAGTTTTCGGCGCGTCCGAAGATCCCCGCCAATCGCTATTCGCTGCCGCAGCACTTGCACTGACCTACTTCGTCGCCATCGGCATCCAATGACGGGCCTCCCAGTTGGCCGGGAGCGCCGGAATGTTCCGACGCTCCCGGTTGAACGGGAGGTTCATGTGTCAAACAGAGTTCTTTCACAGAGAGTGGATGTCTATGAGTCCGTGACGGCGCAGATCATTGCTGCGATAGAAGACGGCGTCGAACGTTGCGTCATGCCTTGGCAGGCGGCGACCGTGCCTGTCGCCATGCCGCTCAACGCACTCACGGAGATGCGGTACCACGGGGTCAACGTGGTGTCGTTGTGGGCACAAGCGGCAACCAGGCTCTACCCCACCGGATATTGGGCGAGCTACGAGCAATGGCGCAAGCTCGGCGCCCAGGTGCGCAAGGGAGAGCGCGGCTCCGTCATTGTCTTCTACAAGAAACTCGACGGCGACGGGGAGCCCGAGACCGACGACGGCGCGGACGTGCCCCGCATCGTGCTGCGGCACTCGCATGTCTTCAACTTCGCGCAGGTTGACGGTTGGGAGTTGCCAGATGCGGCCAAGCGGCCGTCTGAGGTGGTTTCGGACGAGCAGATTGCTGCGTTCGTAGACGCCACCAAGGCCGACATCCGCCACGGCGGCTACCAAGCCTTCTATCACCGCCAGGACGACTATATCGCCATGCCGGAACAGCAGGCCTTCCGCGGTTCTCCGACACGCTCGCCGTCAGAGGCCTATTACGCGGTCCTGCTTCACGAGCTCACGCACTGGACGGGCGCCTCCCATCGGCTGGATCGCGCAAAGGCCAAGCGGTTCGGAGACCGTGAGTATGCATTCGAGGAGTTGGTCGCGGAGCTGGGCGCGGCGTTCCTGTGCTCGGCGTTTCAGCTGGTGAACCTGCCCCGCTCCGACCACGCCGCCTATATCGCAAGCTGGCTTGGCATCCTCAACCACGACCGCAAGGCCATCTTCGCGGCGGCAAGCTTGGCCCAACAAGCGGTGGAGTATCTGCGGGTGCTCGCTGGTTCGGAGGTTGCAAAATGAGACTAGCAAAAAACAGACCCCGGCAACGCCGGGGTCTATCTCATCTATAACCGAGCGGGGGCTCAAGCCTTGTAGGGCTACTTGTCGACGATCCGAACGCGCCGCACCGCCGCACGCAAAGGGACGGGGTCGGGAACATCAATTCCACCAGCCGGGCACTTGCGGCTGGATTTGGGATACGGGCAATAGATGAAGGGGCCGACATCCGAGACGACAGCAACCAGGCCGGCGCCGTTCATTCCCAACGCAGCTCCGTTCGCGGAGCCTGGTATTTCAATGGGCATAAAGGCGTTGAGTTGGGTATCGAACAGGACGGGATGCTCGCGCGTGAAATTCACGTCGATCCAATAGCCCGAAACGAGGTTGCCCTTCTTATTGATTCCTTCGAATGCCGTGAAGCTGGGCGCTGACGTGATGGCGTGTACGAACGTCGCGACGTCGCCCTTCAGGATGAAGCCGCTATACCCGCTGCTGCCCGACACGTCTCCGGCATCGTTGATCCCGCGAGGTTGAGCAGGAGAGCCATTCGGCAGCGTGAAGTCCTTCAGATATTGCCCGTCTTGTCCGTAGTAAGCCTTCTGACGGTTGTTTGCATCTCGGTAATTTCCGACAAAGATGCCCTGCGAGTTTATCCCTTGCAGGTATTCGAGCGTGATCGGATTGCCGTCTTTGGTGATGACGGTGATCTGCCCATCCGGCGATCGCTCGAATTGAGTTCTGGTGCCGTTAACGTCCGCCACTCCGGTGATGTAGCCGGCATCGTTGATGCCACGCGCCTGCGTGTAGGTACTACCGAAGTCGAACACGGTGTAGGGACCGCTCCACGGTCCGAAGTAGGCGTGCTGATGGCCGTCAGAAGTCCCGTAGTAGCCGGCAATGGTGTTGTTGTCGTTCACGTCGTACACAGACATGAACGTGCTGCCCGCGATGGGGGCAACCGGTATCAGTTCGGCGGCCTGCACAGAATGGCAGGAAAGAACTGCAGCAAAAGCAACGGAGATGGTTAGCGACCAGCGCATGGGTGTCCCCCAGCGGCAATGCCGCGCCGTCGGCCGCGCCGGGGCGCCTATTGTCCCTGCCGATTGAAACAATATGGGGGATTTTGTTTCAAATGGGTGTTCGGCACGCCTTATTCGCACGGCAACGTGCCCCTCTTGGCGGCTTTGCTCTCATTGAGCACGAATTCGCGTTTCGGCAATTTCATGAAGCGCGTGTAGAAATTCCCGCTGCCTCAGTCCTGCGTCCCCACTTCTTTTTGCCTTATCGAGCAAAGCAGTGAACGTCTCCTCGATTTGCTTTGTCGTTACTAATGGCTGGACGTTCGCGGGCGGCTTTCCCATGCGATCAACAGCCGTCTTTTCTGCCTGCGCAAAATAGAAATTGGCCAACGCCAGCGCGTCCTGCTGCTTGGACAGCGGATGAAGCTCAATTCTATTCTCCAATCGGCTTCTGAAAGCAGGTAGTGCGGTCGAATATCGCCGCAGCGCGTCAGGAGTCACTGCGATCATCATAAATAGATGATTTGGGAGTGCATCAATTATCGCTCTCATCGATGATAGGTACCTCACGACCGCCGTCGCGCTTAGAACTCCATCCTGCTTTTCCAACTCGTCCATCAAGAGAAATATGCCGCTGAGTAATTTCACGCTACTGCTAACCTGCACCAGGTCGCGCAAAGCTGCCGTTTTCGACTCCACTGTATCAAGTCGGAAATTCACTCCCAACGTTTCGCGATGCGATTTTAGAAGGCGCAGCCCCAAGAGCCATTGCTGCATTTGGTCGGCCGCATATACTCGATCTCGAGCATTCGCCAAACTGCGAAAAGCTATCCTAACCTCGTGACTCCGGGCAATTTCAATTGCATCTTCGTTTTGAGAAAGCGCTTCGGAGAGCTTAACAAGTCTCTCCACGCCAAATTCCTGAAACAATCTTCGCAGTGTACTGTCAAACGACGCTTCTGGATCAGCGAGGTACCGAACGACGTAGTAGTCACCTTGCGATTCAAGTGCCGCCCGAACTTCACGCTCATAGTAATTCAATACGTTTGTCTTTCCCGTCCCTTGCGTACCTTCCACAACAACTACTTGCGACTTGTGATCTCGAACAAAGCTCTCAATTCGAGAGTCGATCTCATCGTCTGATGGCTGTCGCTGATGCGGATTATCCGAAGTCTGACCAGCGGCCGGATAAGGATTTTCCAAGACGCCAAATTGCTTAAAGAGGTCGCGATGAACTGCCGGCCCGGTTGCTGATGCGAGACGATCGCGAAGACTCATTATGCGCCCCCTTGTAACCGAATGCTGCTGCTCGACTTGTTTGGAATCAAGAAATCGCCGCGGTATAGATGAACCAGATCGACAGACACACGACCATTACTGGTATTCAGCACGCGGAGTACGTGCTTATCATGACGCGTGTCGGTTGTTGAGCCCTCTGTTGATCTTTTTAGCAGCCCGCCAGCACTTGCTTCGGCCAAAAGGTCTCGCGTCCTCACCGGATGAATTGCATTTTTTCTGATCAACTCTTCCAACCACACACCAACGGATACCAGACCGTCGCCGGTATCCAACTCGCGAAAGCGCTCCAAGGCAATCTTAGAAAATTCTGCGACGGACGGCGCACCGCTTGTTAGATAGAAACCCTCGTTTGGAATCGGCGCACCCGCACAGGTAACTTCCAACAAGCCCCGATAGGTAGCCTCAGCGCTCTCTGGAATGGCAAAAGTCTTAATTGGCCTTTCGATACTTTGGTTCAGCATCTCCAAAGCTGATCGAAACGACGGAACTGCGTTCAGTAATCGGCGAACTGTTGCAAAGTCTCGGTCGATCAACGAGGTGTGCAACTTTCGAAGTTCGTCAGTTGCAATCCATTTCTGGTTGGAAACGGTGACGAAGCTGCCTGCTTCCATGAACCGCCGATACTCTGAAAATCGTTCCTTAGATGGGTTTCCGACAATCTCCGCCGCGCGATCTTCCGACAGATGATGCTCGGAAGCGAGTCGATCAATTAGCCGGAACAAAAGTTCTACACTTACCCTGTAGAACGCTTGGCGGCCCGATTGCTGAATAGACCGCTTGATCAACGAGGTGTCTCGGCCTCGCGATTTCGCAGCAACGTCCCTTTTCCTTTTGCCGTCTCTTTCACTTAGCTGCATGCTCTTGGCAGAAACGTCGGAGCCCGAAACCGCATCGGGCAGGCCTTGCGATCTAATCCACAACAAGTCATCGCGAGAATGCATCGGAGACCATGAGAGATCTGCCCCCATAGCAGCGATCTCGGTCCATCTTTTCCTGTCGGGACTAACAAGACGTGCGCTTCCAAATGCAGTTGCGAACTCCCAGATCACTTCGTGGAGTGGCACTCGATATAGAGTTTGTGCAAAGGGGTGAAAGGCCACACCCGTCAGGGTTCGGCCAAAGAAATCGCTTGAACGCGTTGAACGGAAGTAAAGTGGCGAAATTCCCTCGGCAAGTGCCATTCGTGCTAATCCTTGGTCACTCGTGAGCAGATTAATCGCGTGCCCCGGGCTCGCATGCGACTGGTGCTGTCGCACCGCTTCAACGATTAGTCGATCGCAATAGCTTCGGAGTGGAACACTGATATTGAGGTCCGACCATTCTTGCTCACTATCCTTCTGAAAGGCGTTGCGCAACGGATCACCAAGAAGGAGAGTTCTCTCAACATCCGTGTCTGGTCTGAATTCTAATCTGAGCAGCACACGTTGCCCGCCTTGGCTTAGGAGGTGGTCTAGAAGCAAAGCGCTCTTATGAAGCTTCGCTGCTCGTCGCAATTTGAGGAATCCGTCAGAGAGGTTGACAATTTCCATGTGCACCACGGCAGGTATCTTAATCCTTGCAGCTGGATGCAAAAACCTTGCGACAAAATCTAGGCCACCCTGAAGAACTCCCGACGTGTCGGCTATGACTGTTGTCGCCTTTCTGAAGGGCATTTCTTCGACCGAACGCGCGTCGAAGATTGGATGAACAAGGCCCGCCCTCACGGCCGCACAGGCAATTGCATCAAGGGATCTACGAATACGGTCTAGGTTCTTCTCATACTGGTTCTTTGTCGCCGCGTTTGCATTGTCCGCAGGCTTGGCGAAATCCATTATCTTTAGAAGATCGTTTTCGACACTTACCGTTTCCGGCACTGCCCATTCGTATCGCCCAGTTTTGATCGCAAATCTTAGGTCATTTACATCAGACTTGTCGGCTATTAGGCGGATAGACCCCAATTTCAGAAATGCGCCTCCGAAGGCCTTCTCTTCTGAGGCTTCGAGGTGGCATTCACCTAGGTCCAGAAACACGCGCGCCATATCGTTTAGGGCATCAGTGGGGCTTGATATCTTATGATTGCTCATCGCACGGATACCGAAGCGCTAGGACAATTCTGGAAAACGTCATGCACCCATGAAAGGTGCAGGAAAAAGGCGAGAAGTGCGTTCATCCGATATGGTGTTTCCGCGTCCGCCTCTGTTTCTTGGCCGCTATCTGACCATTCACTTTTCGCTCAATTACCGCGCGGGCCGGTCGAGGCAGCTTGGCGTGCAGCTTCTGCAAGTTCGGCTTACGCGCAGACGACCGAGCCGGATTTGCTCGAAGCGTATGTTCGTCGCAATGCAAAACTGTCTCTGACTCAGCTCAAGGAGCTGGGAGGAACTGCGTTGCCATGGGAAGAACGCCGGAAGGTGGATATTTATCTCGCGGCTCCTGATTTTGCGGATGGTGACCGCCGGGCTATTGACCGCGCACTGTCTGCTCTCAGCTACCACAATTTTTCCGTTCGTCGCCCTGTTGCCGAGAATGGCGAGTTGCCGGCAGGTTCAGATGACACGACTCTCACCGCAACCTATTCCAAAGACGTTGAACTGCTGAAAGCGTGCCGAATGGTGTTTGCCGTTCCAACAGGACGCGACCCCGGTACGCTTGTCGAAATCGGACTTGCTATCGCCTACGGAATTCCAGTCGTAGTTTACGATGCGAACGCAGAATGCAACAACACGATGGTGGTCGCCGGAAGCGCCCGCTATTCGCCGAGCCTGGATGCTTGTCTGAACGCGACGTTCGAATGCCTCAGCCGAACAAGGGCTGGGACTCAATGAGTGTCGCGCTTCTTCTTGCGTCGGGCGGATTCGATTCTACAACCCTCGCCTTTTGGCTGCGGGCGAAGGGCGAGACGATTGTCCCCGTCTTCTTCGACTACGGTCAGCATTGCGTTGAAACGGAATGGAATACGTTACTGGACGTGCTGCCGCGCGACGGCATCGAGCCGCCGTTACGCGTTGACATCTCAGATATCTTTCGCGGCTCGCGGTCGAGACTTGTTGTGGAGCCCGATCTTTGGTCAGAAGACGTTCAGCCGAGTGAGCTCTATATCCCCTATCGCACGCTGCTTTTCTTTTCGGCTTCGGCCGCGATTGCTCAGACCCGCGAGTTGACCGAAGTCTATTGCGGCTTCATCAACAGCAATCATGCGAAAGAGTTGGACTGTTCGTCCGCGTTCTTCAACAGCCTCGACGCTCTGTCGGACAATGTCGGACCTGTCCGCTTTGTTCTGCCATTCCGGGACAAGACAAAGGCGGAAGTCGCGATCATCGCTCGGCAGCTAGGCGTGCCCATCGGCCGCACTTTCTCTTGTCAGGTCTCTAGTGATATCCCCTGCGGGGCCTGCCCGAACTGCGTTGACCGCCTCGACGCCCTAGCCGCTCTGGAGTTGGACGTATGAATCTTGCCGAGCGGTCCAACGTCGCGCTCAATTACCTTCGGATGGCCCGGAGAGTTGCCGACCACGCCCAAACGATCGGACTGCCGGATCCCGCGCCTATATCTCCAGCTATTCCGGACCACCTTGGTGCAGTGTTGGCCGATTGCATTTTGCAGGCTGGCTTGAACTATCGTTCCGTCGTGAAGGTGCGAGTTGAGAGAATTGTGATTTCGTTCCCTCAAACGTCTCGATTGGAGGGGCTCGCGGAAGTTATCAGATGCGGTGCGGTAAGCGAGTTTCTTCAGTGGAAGCATGAGGAAAAAATAGCTCGTTTTGTCGGGGTGGTTGGTCTTCTCGAAAAGCACGGGGTAAGCGATACAGTCACGCTTTGCTCGTGGCTTCAAAATGATACTTATCGCAATCATCTGCTGGCATTGCGTGGCGTCGGGCCAAAGACTGTAGACTATTTATGCTGTCTCCTCGGTATGGACTGTGTTGCAGTTGATCGGCACCTGAAGGTGTTTGTTCGAGGCGCCGGAGTCGAACTCAAGGAATACGAAGAGCTGAAACTTGTAATTTCCTACGCCGCCGATCTCCTCGATCTATCTCGGCGGCAGTTTGACACCTGGATTTGGAGTTTGGCGAGCCGTGGCGGTCTTCATGCTGTTGAAGGGAGGATGGCAAACGTCGCCGCAGTTGTTTGAGACAAACTCCGCCATGCTGTTTCATCAGTATACGAATTAATTTGAATTTGCGGTGCGACGGGTGGGGATAGTCGGACGACGCCACGACGCGGGAGATCTGACGTAAAATCAGCAGCATGAACAGAATGCAGTATTCTGTTCACAGCTGGAACGCTCGGGCGCCAAAGGGGATTTCCCTCTTTGGACAGGCTGAGTCAAGGCCAAATAGCTTTCTATTCAACTAATACGAGTTGCGTTGATAACTTCACTTCTGTACATTTCGGTTTAGAAGATTTCGAGCTGTCACAGTTTGGATTGCAGTCGGTGTAAGGACCCGGATCACCCGACGCTTGCTGCCTTTAATCTTCGGCGAGGCATAGTTGGCGGCGTGTCCTACGCTACCTCTTTCTTCCACTCGTATATCAATGCCGCGTTTCCAGATCTCATCTCACTATTTTATGATTCCGATCGATGGCTGAACGGGATACCGCCCTGGATCGAACACGGCGCTACTCGCTTGCAGCAGTCGCGCGTATCAATGGAGATGGTTGAAGGGCCGATTGGGTTTGATGCGGCAACGATTCGATTGAAGTGCCCAGCGTGCAGCAAACAAAGCACGCTTGTCGTGATCAACACTAGTTTCCTCGCGATCGCGAGTCACATTCTGTGGCATTGTCTTGATAAGACTTCGACGGTCGATCCAATCCGCGAACTCGTTGTGGGCCTGACTTCTGATGCGAAATTCTTGCGCGAGCATGCCTCGGCGTTGCCCGTGCTACCGCTAAGCGTAGTCGTGTCGGGCGTTTCTTGGATCATGAGCCATGAATTGGGGCACGCAGTTGGTGGCGCTTCTGGATACACGTTAGGCACCGACGTTCCGAGTTGGTGCAAGGAAGGCGTTGAGAATGAGCTCCATGCTGATGGTGTTGGCATCAAGGTGCTTGAGCATCGGATCGATGCGACGCCGTGGGCTGGTCCGCAAAACGAACGGCATCGAGACTTGTCAACGGGGATCGAGCTCATCTTGAGGACGATGGCATTTACGGCCTCATTGCGAAGCGGCTCGTACGTTTCCCTAGATGACGCAGGCAGCACATTCGAGGATGGTTCCCCCTCGCCAAGCCTTCGATGGAAGGTACTGTCGAACCGGCTCCGACTCCGAGAAAACCTGGATTTTTTGGGAAAGAGTTTGGATGTGCCAGGGGTTTTTGAGAGCTGGGACAATTCGGCTCGGGCTATTCTGGAGACGCTAAATGACCGTAGGTAATGATCTTTTGATAACGCCAAACCTAATTGGTGAGGCCCAATCTGTTCTATCGCACGATCCGGAGTTACTTTCGCTGTCTACCGAGATTTCTGTCGATGCCGCCGGGAGCTACTTGGGACGACGTGCCGAACCACAAGTTGACAATCTCAGCGGGTCACCTCTGTGGCCACTCCTCCTCGATGAGCTTTTCCTGCTCGTTTGCAAAAAGGATAAGAAATACGCCGAGCTCCGAAGACAGATCGAGGCAACCGACAAAGTAGTCAAACAGGGAATCATCCCAGCTGTCGCCGGAGTAGTTGGCGCGAGACTAGGCGTCGAAGTAGCCATTGTGACGCCCTTTGTCGCTCTGGGATTCCTTGGGCTAGCGGAGCTTGGAATAAACGCTTGGTGCGCCGGCAATATTGATCGCCAAAAGAAATTCGTGGGTTCGGACGGAAAGGCGATCAAATTAAAGGCGCGTGATTTGTGACATGACGAATATCCCGGCGAATTGGAGCGGCATATTGGGACATCGACTCGAGCGGGATTGACGACCCCGCATCACGGCGCTGGCCATCCGAAGAACGATCCCGGGCTTACCGGCCTTTCCGACGCCCAACTTAAATCCACACTCCCCATCGGCTTTGATCCCATTATCTGGGGACAGAATTCGGCAATCAACAACGGCTATCCCTACCTTCTCGCCAACCTCCCGAGGCAGTAGTGCCTGGCACAGACTGACCGACCCTTCCGCGTCCTTCGCCGCGGTGATGCTGTTAAAGAAATGGACCCCACGGTCGTTCTTCGAGATGTAGCAGTCCTTGCCGTAGACGATCACCGACCAGAACGGAGGCGGCCGAGCGCGGTGCTGTAGCTCACGCCCAGCAGCCTCGCTGTTGAAACAAAATCCGCCATACTGTTTCTCAAATATAGCACAATCCGACGTGCCGCCAGTTTCGTTACCACGCCTGAGCCGCGTAAATTACGGAAGTTGTCAAGTTCCGGATTTGATCACTTGGTTGCTGCCAACCGGCGCCTACTGCGGAATGTGCGGGACCCAGCCTCGTCGCCGAAGGACGAGAAGATAGTATAGAGCGAACAATGCGATTATGACAGCGATGGCTATTAAACTCGGGCGCCCAGTCGTCGTATCAAGCCAGTTCGCGTAGGCCATGTAACCGAGGACGAGTGACGCGGCTGCAGGTGCTACAGGAAAGAGCGGCATCCGATAGACGCCGTGCCTCGTGGTCCCGTTCAAGCGGCCAACAATCGCAGCAGCGCACATGATGGGCACGATTACAACTAGGCCGGAACCTATCAAAATGAGGAGGAGGTGAAGAGGAAAGAAAAGGCATGACGCAGCTGCGACTACGCCCGCAAATATCGTGGCGATCCATGGTGATCCAAATCGCTTGCTAAGGCGCACAAGTAAACGGCTAATCCCAGACGGCCAGATGCCCTCTCGACCTGTCGCGAAGAGAAACCGCCCTGCCTGCAGCATTATCACAATCAATGAGTTGATGATCGCAAGTACAACACCAGCACTAACAACCACGGAGAGAAAATGCCCGCCGCGTCGAGCGACAAAATCGATCAATGGATTTTGTGAGGAGATGAGGACGTTGATGTCCGGGGCACCCAGTAGAACCGCGATCGTAGGAACGGCTTCCAACATGACAGTCAACCCGAGTGCATAGAGGATAACCGTCGAGATCCTTTGCGGGGCGTTTCGGATTTCCTCCCCGAAATAAGCCGCGAGCTGAAATCCGTTATATGCATAAAGCGCAATTGTGGTTCCGAGAGCAATAGATCCCACAGTGGCAGCTGTAGTGCCCTTCGCGGTATGGATTAACGGATGAGATAAGAGATCGAGGGGTGTTCTTTCCACCTGACGCATGCCAAGCCAAATGAGTATAATGAGAACTACAAGCTCAAGACCTAGGAAGATTCCAGTGACCAACGTATTAGTGCGGATGTTGAGTGCCGCGATCGTCGTGGTTGCTCCAATGATAACTAACGCCGTTGGCACAAGTGGAATAGCTGGCAGAATACCCTTAAGGTAGGATGCCGCTCCAAGAGCTCCAACGGCCGGACTGAGGAGCCACAGGACCAAATTGAGTCCCAGTATCGCAAACCCTGCAGTCGGTCCAAATACCCGGCCGATCATTGGGTATTCGCCGCCCGCGAAGGGAAACGCCGACGAAAGTTCGGCATAAACATACGCGATGGCAACGCAAATGATTCCCCCGCCAACAAATGCTAGAAAAGCACCAGTTCCAGCCTGCTGAATTACTCCAGACATGCTTATAAATACTCCGGCCGTCGGAGAAGTGCTCGACATGATCAGGGCCAAAGTGCTCAAGACAGTTAGTCGACGCTCAAAAGTATGCGCCCCTTTGGATGCGCTGGACGTCTCCTGCAACGCTTGTTCGTCCATGTTCCTCGCTCCCCCTTCACCGAAGACCCGCCGGCAATTTTCAAGTACGGCTCAAGGAGCCACATTTGCAGATCGACAACGAGTACCGCCAACCGCCTGCCACGCTGAATTGAGATCCTAGGGTTCCCCCGGAATATCGTTGGCGAAAGCGTTCCAGTATCACAATACCTGACAGCCATTTATGGGTTGCTTCAACGCCCCTCTTATATCAATGGTTGTCATCTCGCCTCAGCTTTGTTAGCATGTGCTGATGTCTGTCGCATGCAAGCTATGGGAGGCACGCCAGCAATGGCCCACGGACCGCTTGAAGAACGCCGCGTTAGCTTCGTAGAAGCCCTTCAGAAGCTCGTTAGGGGAGATGCACACCGGGACTTGGACAAGGAGTTACGGGCAGCATTGGAGAAGAGTTTCGATAGAAGCCTTTTAACTCCTGTGTCCGTGCGAGCCACGTCTGACGACAGCGACAAGGGTACGTTGCGTGTTCTTGAGCCCACGCCAAGCGTAGCGGTGGCCACAATCGACCCAGCAATTCCAGCACAGTCTGTCGAGTTTTATCTGACGCGGCCAAGCGGCGGCGGAGGCGCAGAAACGCGACGTCTCGGTGTCGCGAGGTATAGAGATAGCGATCACAATTGGAGAATCCGGTTTGTGACCGATCGGTTCGCCGACACCCCACAGGATGCAGTTGTAGTTCACGCTGAGGTAATCGGCGTGGGCGGACAATTGCTTGCAGTCGCGGGTAGCGGGGGTATCTGCTGAGACTTCGTGAACGAGTGCTTCGTCGGCCTTCATGCTCTTGTCAGCATGCTCAAGCGCGCTGATCATACCGAGCAAATTCTGAGAAATGGGACACGCCTTGCACAAAGACGTTCGGGAGCGATTGCTGGCCGAGACCCTTCAATACGTCGTCGAGCGAGTCCCGTTTTATCGCGGCCTCGTGCCCTCAAGGGTCGAAGGAGCTGACTTAGCACTAACAGACTTTCCACTCATCGATCAGAAGATTGTCGCCCAGAATCTGCGCGAATTTCTGGTGTTGGATGAATTTCCTGACTATGTCCTGACGTCGGGAGGAACGACGAGCGGCGGAGGAAGTATTAGCTTCCGGAGTCATCAGGAGTATGAAGCTGTCCACTACTGTTATACTGGACATGCATCGGGAGAAACGCCAGACAGCACAAAACTGGAGGGGTTTGCGGTTGACATATTTCTCAATGCCAACGGGCAGTATTGGCGAAAGCCGGCCGGGTGGCCCCATATCAGCATTGCCCTTGAGCAAACGACACATGCAGAAGTCATCAAGCTGCTAATACAAGACGGGCTGACCATTCGTGAGCGCCTCATACCAGCGCTTCATGTTCAAGGACAGCACGGGGCAATGCGTGCGCTTACCGGATACTATGTCTCAAGAGGCTTCTTCCCCCGAGACTTCGGGCTAAGGTCACTACTGCTTTACGGAGGCCATGTCACACAGGTTTGGCTGGACCGATTTAGAGAAATCTGGGGCCCTACAGCAACAACAGTGTACGGGCTATCCGAATTCTCTCCAGGGAACGCATTTCAATGCAGTCATTGCAATTGTTATCATTTCTGGACGTGCTGGCCCGAATTTCTTGCCCTCAACTCTGACCGAGCAGTCGTTGAGGGCGATGCGCGGCTTATCCTAACGAGTCTCTTGCCCTTCTCGACGCTTCAGCATCGGATCCGTTACGCGACCGGAGACATAGTTCATCTAGCCGGCCATTGCAGCGCAGCAGGTCAGTTGGGATTTCGGTTCCGAGGGCGAGTTCTATCGAGCGCGATCGCTCCAGGAGCTGATGACGAAGTTATTTTGAGCGAGATCGACCTCTTGGAAGTAGCCGAGGATTTTTCCGACATCGTTCGCCAAACTCACGCCGCAGAAGTGAATCTGTGGTCGGATACGAGCGTTCCGCGGCCGCCGTTCCAGATGGGATATCCTCGGATATCCCTTGCCCCGCCGATCGATCAGCGCAATCGAGAGGTCGTAGTAGTCCTCGAAACAACATTTGATCCTAGTGAAGCGACTGCTCGAGCAACTGTGTTGAGCGAGCGATTTCTAACCAACCTTCATGATCGATATCCGGACTTAAGTAGGAAGCTAGTTGACTGCGGAATGAATCTGAAAATTAAGTTGAACCCAAGCGGTGGATCGGACCTACGCATAAAAGCGACGGCATGATCGACTCTGCAAAATGGGCGGGCAGCAGGTTGCGCGAAACCTGTCTTTCTTTGCGTAAATTGGACGGCGGCTCTATAGTTCTCCAATGTCAACCCTAAATTTGGGAATACTAGCTCACGTAGACGCCGGTAAGACTAGTCTGACGGAACGTTTGCTGTTCGACACTGGGGCAATCCGTAAGATCGGTAGCGTCAATGAAGGGAATACTCAGACCGATTCCCTCGACCAGGAGCGACGTCGCGGGATTACGATCAAGTCTGCTGTGGCGTCATTCGTAGCGGAAGGAGTGATCGTCAATGTCTTGGACACGCCAGGGCACCCAGACTTTGTAGCAGAAGTGGAGCGAGTTCTTGATGTGCTGGATGGCGCAATCTTGGTAGTGTCAGCCGTAGAAGGCATTCAAGCGCAGACGCGGGTGCTGTCTCGCATTCTCCAGAGATTGCAAATCCCGACAATCATATTTGTCAACAAGGTTGATCGGCGAGGCGCTCAATCTGATGCACTGCTTGAGGCTATCCGCGAGAAACTGAAGCGCTCGATTGTTCCGATGGGATCTCTCAGGAACCTCGGTACGAGCGAGGCTGAGTTTCGGGCTTTTGGTTTTGGAGATCCGGAATTCCGAAACGGATTGATTGAGAACCTGGCGGAACGGAGTGATGCTATACTGGCGGATTACATCGAACACGGCGAAAAAATAGGATACCAATCGCTGTGGAGAGAATTCGCCGCACAAACAAGTGCAGCGGCCATCAGTCCGGTCTATTTTGGATCCGCTACCCGGGGCATTGGCATTGAAGCGTTGGTGAAGGGGTTGACTGAGTTATTGCCTATAACACCCATGTCTGATGCAGACCGGCCAGTTTCAGCGACGATCTTCAAGATCGAGCGAGGGGCTAATAGGGACAAGGTCGCGTATGCACGCATGTTCTCTGGAACCATACATGCACGGGATCGGCTAATGGTCAGCGGACGCCAGCAGAGGATTACAGCAATTTCTGTATTCGAGGCTTCTGGCGCGACACCGCGACAGAAGATCGTCGCCGGGCAGATAGGAAAGTTCTGGGGGCTCAACGACTCACGAATTGGCGATTCGATTGGAGAACCTCGTGCGCAACGTGAGAGGCGGCACTTTCCACCGCCCACCTTGGAAACCGTTGTTTCGCCCCGCAACCCTTCGGAGAAAAGAGCACTATACGCCGCTCTTAACGAGCTTGCCGAACAGGATCCCCTGATTAACCTCCGACAGGACGACATTCAGCAGGAAATATCCGTTTCGCTATACGGCGAAGTGCAGAAGGAGGTTATCCAAGAAACCCTGCTGACCCAATTCAACTTGCCCGTCGAATTCCGGGAGACAACTACCGTCTGCATCGAGCGGCCGACGGGAATAGGAACGGCTCTCGAGGAAGCACCCAATCCATTTATTGCGACGATTGGACTACGCATTGAGCCTGGTGAAATCGGATCCGGACTAACATTCCGGCTTGAGGTCGAGTTTGGTTCGCTGCCAGCATCGTTCTTCAAGGCAGTTGAGGGAGCCGTTCGAGAGACCCTCCACCAGGGGCTATACGGTTGGGAAGTGACCGACTGTGTCGTGACAATGACAGACGCAATCCGTTATCGAGACTGGGCGACTAGTACCGCAGCAGATCATCGCAAACTCGCGCCTCTCGTCACGATGGAAGCCCTCCGGATGGCAGGCACGAGCGTTTATGAGCCAATCTACCGGTTCCAAATCGTGCTTCCAGAGGATTGCTTGGGGCAGTTATTGCCAATGCTAGCTGAATTGCGAGCTATACCGTTTGCCCCGCAAGTGGCCGGGTCGAGCTGCACTCTTGACGGCGAGATTTCTGCTGCAGGCGTCCAAGATCTTCTTCGCAGACTTCCTGGGCTAACACGTGGCGAAGGAGTTATGGAGTCAGAGTTCGATCACTATGAGCCTGTGAGCGGTGCGCTGCGGTCACGTCCGCGCTCCGACAACAATCCGTTGAATCGCAAGGAGTATCTACGGCGAACTGCGGCGAAACAATGATATAGAGAAAACTACTAGCTTGGAGCGATCCTTTGAGCGAACATCAGAAGCATGAGCGCAATTCGTTTCAAGAAGCACTTCTCGAACTACGGCTTTCGAAGGAGTCCGCTGCCGACATTTTCTCCAGAGCCGCCGTCCAAGCATTTGATGGTAATAACTGGCGGGAATTCGGCTATCCATTCACTCAAATCTTCGAACCAAACGTCCTTCACGAGATCGCGCTGTTAGAGAACCTGCCATTCGATGCAATCGCGAGACTAGAGCATTGCCAGAGTTCAGCGGTTGCATGGCTGAAGTATCGGATTAGCGAGGCAGCAACACTTGGCGTTGCCGAGTTGCTGAACCTAGCTTCAGCGCTGGTCAGCATCTCGCGCTTTGAACTGGCGACCGTACTTGTCGAGCAGGCTTCCGCCCGCGCAACCGCCAGCCGGGACAGTTTTGAAGTAGGCTGGCTGGAATTCTTGATCTCTAATCGTTGTGACGATGGCGCGCGGTCTCCGCAAGCTTTTGCGAAAATGCGCACTGCCGCTGAGTCAGGCGCTATACCACGCGGCCGCGTGCTGGATGCGTGTTGTCAAGGAATCGTGTGGTACGTCAAGCGTCGAGAGATTCCTGAGGATCAATTCAAATGGTGTGTCGCGAAAGGTAACCGGATAGCAAAGGTACGTGACGGACTCGAGTCAGGAACAGTCTCATCCTGGTTTCGGGGTCTGGCTATGATCCCGGCCGCCAAGGGAAATGCTGACGAGACGCGTCGGCATATGACCATTGCAAGGGAAGCCGCTCTTGAGAAGAAGCATCCGTCTGCGTTTGAGATGAACGCGATCAAGACCTACTACGAGTCCACCTTGAAGGAGCATGTCCATTTAACCAGGGACTTGGAACAAGCTGAACAGGCGGGCGAGGCGCTAATTGCGCTCGATCCATTTTGGGCCCCGAGCTACGGCGAACTTGCCGACGCATATATAAAGTTTGGAAAAATCGAGAGGGCCGCCACGTTATTTGAGAGAGCTGTTCTCCTGGGCCCTCCCTACGTTGGCTATCATCGGTTGCAAGCTGCGCGATGCCTCGTTCAGCAGGGCGACTATGGGAGCGCGCTCTCTCATTACACCGTCCTCGCGGAACTCGCCCCAGATTATACGCCGATGCATAAGGAGGCACTCGAGGTGGCGCACCGCGTAAAGGGCAAAAGCAATGGTACTTTCGCCGAAACCTTCGGACAGAATCGTTAGGTTAGTGATCCAATCTGAGGCCAAAGGCGCGACGCATGGTAACAGAACCAACGAGGCACAGCTTTCTGTCGACTTTTCGACACGACGCCGCGAAGTCTGTACTCGTTCTGAGGCCATCGACTGGCCCGGCTGTCCGCTGGCACAAGGAGCCGGCGATTTGTGGCTATCGCAAGCTAAGCCATCGCAGCGATAAGCTGGACAAGGATATCCAGGTGCCGATTTGCGCTGCGGCGATTGCTGTGAGCGACGTTGGCGTGATCATCGGAGGCTACGATGGTCGCGTGCGTTTTTTCAATTGCGGCCTCGACAAGATCTATTGGGAAACACGGCTGGAAAGCGCGATCTATGCATCACCGGTCGTCGACCAAGCGCGACGGACGGTCTTGATTGCTACAATTGGCGGCCAGATCGCTTGCGTCGATCTAAGAGGCAACATCGTTTGGACAGTCCGGATTGGAAGTCCGGTTTATGCAACGCCGACAATCCTTCCAGCCTCCGACCTGCTTGTGGTTGCGGCATTCCAGAGCAGGTGCCTCGGTCTAACGCTAACGTCCGGAGAGTGTGTTTTTGACCGCCAGCTGCCCAAACCTTGGCAGGCAGCGCTGGGCGGGTCGGCAGCGCACCGCGATCCCTATGCGAGCCCTCTTGCAACATCGCAAGGGGACACAGTCTTATGCTGTGCCGAAGATGTTCTATGTCTTGCACCGGACGGAATGGAGCGTTGGCATTGTCGAACGGATTCAGCGATCCGTGCATCACCGGCCGCGTTGCACTCCACACAGGAGGTGACCCTTGGCACAGTGGATGGTCGCTGCCTTTTTCTTGACGCCGCGACCGGTCGGATTTGCGCGGAGATTGCACTTGGCGCCAAGATCACTGCCAGCCCGGCGGTCTCCGGCAGCATTGTCGCTTACGGCACATCGCAAGAAGAGGCGCTTGGAATCAACATTGCAAGCCACGCGATTGAATGGCGAGTGTTGCATGGAGCACCGCGTGACCATTCGTCATTCAGCGTTACGCCGGATGGAAACTTTGTCGCGACTACTTCCAGTGGCAATGTCGTTTGTCGTAGCGCAAAGGACGGTCGCTTCTTGTGGGAGACAAGTCAATTGCTGGGCCTGGCCGAACATGATCCCACTGTGGACACAACGCCAATTGTCGATCCATCTGGCAGCATGTACTGCGGGTCCTATTCAGGCATGATCTATCATTTCCAATTTCAGCGAGAGGACACCCAAGGGTCGTGGTAGCGCCCGGCTCCGCCGTCGCAACGGATGCAAAGTTGGCGCACCGGCTCCACGCGGAACTCCAGCTCTCCCTTTCACGCTTGCAATCGGAACTGTCAGCGCCGTCATCTCCTGGGCACCTCCCGGCGTTGGTGACTGCCTACGGCAATCTCGCACGCCTCTTTGGCTATGCCGAAAACAACGAACGCTACATTGACGGCAATATTTTATCACCATTTCGCAGACTCCTTGGTCGAGACACGAACCTCGACCGTCTATTGCATGGCATCTTTCTGCACGAGAGCGCGTCTAGTGCTATGGTACCGAGAGAAGCATTGATCTGGACACAATGGTTCGCGAGGCGAATTCGGGGAACAACGCGCGCAAACGAAGAGGAGCTCGATGAATGCCGTTCGGCTGCTCGCAATATCCTCGTGGAAATCGGACAGGACCAAGCCGCGCTACTCCAACGACTCGGAATCACCGGTGGTTCGGTCGCACCTTACACCGCCTTCTATTTACTGATGGCTCGGACGGCGGACGCAAGTACGCGAACCAAGCTTGCTCAGGCTTGGAATAGCCGTCGAGATGCGCGAACGCCGCAACTTCTCGAGATACTAAATCGGGCGGCGGACATTCGAAGAAGAGACGCGGCTCAGTGCGGCGATTTATCTGTTCTGTCGCGCACACTTAGTCGGAGCCGTCTTCATGAAGATGATGCTGCTAACTTTATTGACAAATACCTCCAACGCGCGCTTACAAACCATCGCGCCTTTGAAGCTGCCGTGCGACGAGTCACCGGCTGCGATACCCATGTGATGGAGCACTTCCCTCGTTTCCTCAAGATGTGGCTCCCAATGGTGCCCCTACCGTTAATACCGCTCGACGGGATACTCGCGTTCTTGGGGTCAATTGCGCGGCGTTTTTTTGGCGTTGAAACAACACAACTCAGCTATATGACGGATGAGGCAATAGAGGCGGCGGTTTCTTTGAATGGGCAACGGCTCGGCACGCTAATTTTCGATCTCGTCGACAATAGTCCATGTTCAGGTCCCGGAACAGTTGCATGTGAAGAACTGACCGGCGAATTGGCGGTAGCCCGATCGCGCGTGTTATGTCGATATCAGAAGAGAGGAGGCGAGAATCAACGTCTTGTAACCTTCGAAGCCGCACATAGTATCTTTCATGAGTACGGCCACGCACTTGATCACGTTGTTGCGCAGCGTGAGGTTCCGAGCTTATCGGGCACTAATTGCTTGCCGGTCGAACGTCTTGAGAGCCTCAGCAGTTGGTTTGAAAAGTGGATATATCATCCAGACTTTGCAGCGGGCGTGGGCCTCGGACCTGATGCCGCAACCGGCTTGGCGCTTTGCCGCCGCATAAAAAAGATGGAATTTTGGCGGACCAACTTGGAGCGCGCCGTAACGGCTGCGTTGGACTTCGAGGTATACCGCCATAACGCGGGCGGATTTGACAGCGCCTTCGAAAGACTTTGTCATGAATACGATATCGGCGCGTGCTGTGAATTGGGTGAACTACTCCATCACTTCGTTAGTTTGACGTTCGAAGAGAACTCAGGCGGCAGCTTCGCCTACATATGGGGTGGCGCTCTTGCGGTGCAGAACTTCACGCCATTTGTTGCGGAGCCCAATTCAGGTGCAGCAGTCTTAGCGGCTATTGGGGCTCTCTCTCATATCTTCGATGCCGACGTGGATAGCCAGCCGCCACAGATATCACCGGTTTTTGAGTTCTATCAACGGGACACAGGAATGACAGACTCATTGGGGGCCATCGCCTGGCAGTAAGAAAATTGGGAATGTAGAATGAAAAGCGCTGCAGTGATCGGAGCGAGCACAGGGCTAGGTCTGTATATCGCGACGGCGCTTGTCGCCGAAGGCTGGCAAGTGATGGGCGCGGGGCGGCGACTGTTACCGCAAGGCAGCGAAGCATTCGACTACGTCCAAGCTGACTTGGCCGAAGACACTTCTGTCGACAGGCTGTCCCAGATTTTGCGCGCCGCTGCGCCGGAGCTCGTCGTATACTGTGCCGTAGCATATGGCTCAGGTGAGTTATCCCCTCCTTCATTCGCGGAAATGGATGCGATGTTTCGTGTCAATGCCCTCGCCCCATATCGCTTGATCTATGATTATCTCACTACCGGATCCGACGAGAAGTTTCGCTCCATAGTCGTTGTGAATTCGGATTCTATCTATCACGCTAGTCTACAGACCGGCGTCTACGCGGCGAGTAAGGCGGCACTTCGAGTCTTAACCTCGACACTAGCCCATACTTGCAAGACAAAGAATGCCGCTGTGGCGACGCTGCTCCTTGGTCCCTTTGGCCGATGATAAGAAGCGCATGGAATTTCGAGCGATTGCGCAGAAACGAGGTATGACTGAAGATCAGGTCTTGCGCCCTTTCCTTGAACGCTCCAATCCGTCGTTTGTGATCAAATCGCTGATTCAGTACGGGCCTTGCCTGCAGAGTATAAAATATATTGCTTCCCTGGGCCAGGCGGCGAATGGAATGATGTGTAAGCTTGACGGGGGTTCTTCAGGAACGCTGGTGTAGGATACAAGAAGTGTGACCACGGCGCAGCTTGGGCTCGTACCGGCGACTGGCAATTAGGACGATCCTGAATCATGAGCAGTTCGATAGCGCCCGAATCGGGGTTGAGCTCTAGTCCGGTGGCCGAAAGTGCTCACATTTGTCTGTTGGACGAGTCCTGGGTCGCCCAACTCTCACAATTGTTGCCTCGACGTTTTTTGGTACCGACCAACGTAGAGGCAGAAGCGGATTTTCTGGCCAGCACGCGGGACGCTCTAAGTTGGCTAGCTAGCGACATTGCACGGGCGACTCAGAGCTGTCGGGGTTTAGCCATCCTCACCGGACCCAACATTCAAGATTTGAGCGACGGCCAGCTCTGCGCAACAGTTTATTCGATCTCCTTGCTTCTTGGTCGTCCTGTGTCGCAGAATTCTGCCGGGGAAAAGTTGGTCCTGGTCGCGAACCAGCAAGGATCCAGTTCGAAGAGGGCTCGCGGGTACCAGACAGACGAGGGCATGCTCCTTCATTCGGATCCTTCCGACCTGGCGAGCCTCTTGTGTCTTAGTCCATCGGATTCCGGCGGAGACAGTCTCTTTGCCTCCGCGAGCACAATACACGATGCTATTGCGGACACAGACCCAGGGTTGTTGCCAACATACTACCGGCCTTGGAACTGGAACGTGCAGAATCTGGAAGTACCGGGCATAGGGGGACCGCTACAGTCACCAATATTTAGCGTTTGCGGTGGCGAACTGAGTTGTCGCTATGGATCATCGATGCTGCGAAACGGGTTTGATGATGCAGGCCATCCGCTCGCGGGAGCGGATTTGGAAGCGTTAGATCTTTTCGAAGAGATTGCGCGGCGGCCAGATGTTGTTCTTCGGTATCGTCTGCGGCGTGGCGAAAGTGTATGGATGAACAATTATAAGCTTCTCCACGGCCGCGATCCGTTCGTTGACGACGCCCGTGGAAGGCAAGTGCGTCGCTTTATGCGCGTTTGGGTGCAGCGTCATGACAGGCCCCGCGTGGCGCCCAACTTTGCAGCGTTCAGCGACCAAGTGCTGAGCCACTATCCATCAGACTGCGGTGTTACGGGAAAGCTTTCCGACTAAGCGCTAGCTTTTATTTGCACCTCAGCTACGGCATCATCCTTCGGTTGGCCTGCTACTCAAGCGATCCACAATAATTGTTAAATACTCCTTCTTGCATACACGTCTATACTCACGCTATAGTTTATAGTCCCAGTTTGGGGCATAATGAGCAGGAGTTTACGGAGATGATTTTCATACCCGAAAAGAAGCCGGCCTTTTTTCCGTTCGTCTCGGCGGAAGTTTTCTTTGAGGCCGATGCTCAGAGCAAAGTCACCCTGGAGACGTTGGATTCGGATCTGGACGCTGAACTCGATGAGATCCTGAGCACTCAGTGAACTAATGGGTCTGTTCTGGGCGGCTTCTCGGAAGCCGTCCAGACCGGTCAGCACTCCCCCTGCTGACAGCACACAGCTGCGAGGTAGCCGCGCTCATAAGGGCCCGAAGTGCGATGTCGGTCGACGCGATCATTGGGCAGCGGCAGCCTAGACTTTCTGAGATTGACGCCGAACTCGGCGGCATGATGCAGCGGCTCACGGCTATTGCGAATGCCCCTGCATTGAGCATCAAGCTTTTTGCCGAGATGACCGCCATCTTGAACAATGTTTCCTATCTGTTTCTGTATCTTGAATCCAATGCCGCACATCTGAATTTCGATTATCTGATGCCTTGGCGTGAAGCGTTCTACAGCAACCGCCTCTTAAATCAGCTTTTCCTGACGCAGCTCGAGAGGTTCCGAGGCGAGGACGCCGAAACCGAAAACGCGAGGATCGCCTATGTCACCCATTTTCGTGACAAGATGGAGAAAAGCGATATCGCGGCGGATAACGCCGAGCTTGAAAAGCTTCTTAAGCGCACCAAAGAAGTTTTGCAATACATCGACAACGGTCGCCTCAATATACTCCAACGATTAGGTGCGGGCAGCTTCACGGGCCGCAACGAGGCCACTTTCTTCAATCTAGTCAGCAGCACCGATAGCCCCGTGACCCGCTCGAAACTCACCCGCGCGTGGATAAACGCGCGGGACCGCTGGTCTGACACTTTAGTGACTGCCATCGACGAAACCGTGGCAACGAGACGCATTCAGAGCCAAAGGAGAGGATTTGCCAGCGCACGCGAACAAACGTTCCTGAATGCCACTATCACAAGCTCTCAGGCGAAAAGCTTCTTAAACGAATATCTCATCAGAGCGATCGAATGCCAAGACACTCTTGACGAGGAGGTCGCCAGTGCGACGAGCCGATCCGGATTAGCCATGGACCATTTTGCTTACTATGTGCGTTCGCTCCAAGGCGAAACGACGGTGCCGCAGTTCATTCTAAATGACTGTCTCGATTTCATATTCGATGTTGCTCGCCAGATGTTCGGCCTGACGTTTGAACGAGCTGATCGTGGATTTCAGCATGTAATTTCCGTCGATGTATCACGTGCTGATCGCCTGTGCGGTCAGATAAATTTTGATCTTTGGGATGACGGGTCTCCGCTGCGAACGACGAACTATACATTCGGTATGCGGAATCGCACTGACTTTGCTGGCCAAGTACAGGAACCAGTTGCCTACGTGTCGTGTCGCTTCAAGAGAAGGGACGGTGTGGAGCGCATCACCTTCCAAAACATGCACAGTCTCTTCCATGAATTCGGCCATGCAATAAATCACCTATTGATAAAGCAGCGCTTCCCCAATCAATCTGGTCTCGAATACCTGCCGCTCGAAAGGCTAGAGAACCTGAGCATGTGGTTCGAAAAATGGGTATTTCATCCCGAGCTGTGTCGTCTCCTCCCTCTTTCTGACTCAGAGAGAGAGGGGTTGTCGCTGTCACAAAGGATCAAAAAACTTGAGTATCGGCGCACGCATGTTGACCGCGCAGTGACCTCGGCTCTCGACTTCGAGGTCAACGGACCAGCTAACATAACGGTTAAGGGTGCTTTCGAAGGGCTGGACGCTCAATACGGCATCGGACGACATTGTACGCTTGGCGATTTCCTCCCCTATTTCTCTTGGCCCATGCTGACATCGAAACCTGGTGGACATTTCGCATATCTTTGGGGCGCTGCCGCAAGCGCCGAGGCATTTGTTCCGCTACTTGTGCAAGCGCCTAACCAGCTTACCAACTCGGCCGATACCGATCGCTTGTTTGCCGATTGCTTTGACACTCGCTTGCCAAGCAGGGTACCGCAAATCGACTACGCCTTCTCGTTTTACGAAGCGAATGGCGCCTCGACGGGGAGGTTCAGGTGAGGATGGCGGCGAACTACATCCGTGCTGCCCTCGGCGAGCGCGAACCGCTCTTGAATGACATCTTGCGCGAGGCCATTCTCGGGCGCCGCCTGCGTCCGATGCAGATTGACGACAATGCGGCACGAATTCTGCGAATACTCACGATGATACGCAAGCCCCGGCGCGCGATCGAAATTGGTACGTATTTTGGCTACTCTGCCATCCATATAGCGCGCGGCTTACCTCCGGGCGGAACGCTCACCACCCTTGAGAGCGACGCAGAAGTTGCCCAGTTGGCTAGCGAGAATTTCGTTCGCGCGAATGTGGATGACCGCATAAAAGTCATCGTGGGCGATGCGACCGACTATCTCGTCAGCGTCATTCCGCGAAGCATTGGTCTAATCTTCATTGACGCAGACAAGAAAAACTATCCGTTATACCTGAAGCTCTGCTTTCCATTGCTTGAATCTGGTGGGTTACTCGTTGCAGACGATGCGTTTGCCGACGGTGATTTTGCAGCCGAGTCCAGCGGTGACGGCGCAACCGAGATACGCGCGATAAACACCTATAATCGCGCTGTACTCAAAAGCAATTCTCTGCTTTCAGGCTTCATAGGTACCAACAACGGTCTCTTGGTGAGTGTGAAGTCTTGATCGATCTCGGAGCCGCGCTGTTCGCCAAGGCACATGCGAGATGAAAAAAACGTTCGAGCTCATTTGCCATGCCTACGACGACCCTGCGGGCGAACGTCGCTGTGCCGAAGCCGGCGATACTCCAGGGAACGATGTACCTAGCAGCATCAGGGCGACATCGTGGTGGTCAGACAGATGCACGCGCGTCATAGCTACAGATGTCCGAGTCGCCGACAAAGGTTGCATTTTGGGCAATCTAGATCCCGATTGGGTTGTCGTGATTTCACTCTCGGATCCTGAGGAATGGTCTGGATTCCTGGCACTCTACCCGCGTTCAACGAGCGGGAATAATCGCGGTGTTTCGACATTGTCAATTCATCTTCGCTGCAACGAAATGATTTTCGTGGATGCAAAACAGCATGACGTCCACATAGAGGGCGTTGAGTTTGGCTCGCTGCTTGCTCGTATGATCGCAGTCTTCGAGACTCGGCTCGGGGAAGCGTCATGAGAAGCAAGGTCATTATCGTCGACAACTTCTATACGAAGCCAGAGAGAGTTCGCGAGCGGGCGTTAGCATCGGCATTTGCGGATATCGCAAAGACCGACTTTCCAGGCTATGCCAGCAGAGTGCACTTGGACACTGCCATGCTGCGGACTCGGTTCTCCGAGCTTGTTGGCTCACAGCTAAGCATTGACGCCGCTCGCTTCAGTTGGGGCAGCTTTCGTTTCATAACCAAGGAATCCGGCCAGCGGCCGACGGTGCATGCCGATGCTGCTGTCGATTGGGCCGGAATGGTGTATCTAACGGCCGATGCACCGATGTGTGCCGGTACGGCCTTTTTTCGCCACAAGGAGACTGGCCTCGAAGCGCCGCCGACAAACCGTCAAGCACGAGCCTTGGGTTATGCAGATGCGTCGGAGTTTGATGATAAGGTCATTCGGAGGGATAAGGTAGATTTTTCCAAATGGGAGCGCACAACAGTGATCGCGCCTGTCTTTAACCGGCTGATCCTGTTCCGCGGTGGCGAATTCTACCATGCTCCGCTCGGTGGCCTTGGTGATTGCCCCAAGACGGCGCGGCTCACACATGTCTTCTTCTTTAACGAACAGCCACAGATTGACATCAAATGGCAAGCAGCCGTGGTTCGATGATGAGTTCGAGCAGAAACGCGCGACTCACATTGCCCAACCGTCGAGCCTTCATCGAAGCGGTCATTGAAACATGCACGGGAAATCCCACTGAAAATGGCCCGTATGGGTTACTCGCCACGTCGAGTCTAGAACTCTTCGCGGCTGGGCCGGCAGCATTGGCAGCAGCAGCAGCCCACGGGGCAGGGATTGGTCGGACGGTTCGGGACTTGGCGCAGAGTGGTTGCGGAATTCAAACACTTGTACTGGTTAAGCTAGACAAAACGGGCGCACCGGTTGATATCTGGGTAGTTGACGGTTGGAGTCTAATCCGGGCGGGTGGTGAACGTCTTGATCTCCGTGGTGCGTCTTTGCGCGGAGCGCAATTGAGCGCGGCGCGGCTGGAGGGTGCTGATCTTGAAGATGCTGACCTAAGCGGAGCTGACCTCGAAAGGGCAGATTTAGCTGGGGCTAATCTCACTGGGGCCAATCTCAGCGGCGCAACGTTGTCCTGCGCCAATCTTCGCGGGGCAGATCTCACAGAAACAGAGCTGTGTCGGGCGAATCTCCGGCATGCCGATCTTCGGGGCACCGTATGTGTTCGTACCGCAATGCGCGGAGCTGACTTATGGAATGCCTATACGTGGAACGTTGACCTGTCGCAGGCTTTCGTTACGGGTACCGATCTCAGCCGCGCAGACCATCTGAATGACGATGAAGTGGATAAGGAGAGGGACGCACGATGACGCGGTCTCTCGGCGCGCTTTGGCCACTAATGCTGGCTCAAGATAAACACGGTCTTGCCGAACTCTGCGCGGTGTCTGCTAAAGGTGTACGTGTGAGGTTTGCTGACGGTCGCGAACTCTTGTGTGGAACGAGCGGGCTTTGGAACTGCCCACTCGGTTATGGAAATCAGGCGATTGCAAACGCCATCGCTACCGCGCTGTGCGATGCGTCCTACCTCAGCGTGTGGGATGGCGAGAACACTTATGCGCGCGAAGCGGCGAGGGTACTCGTTGAGTTGGCGGGATCCGAAGCCTTCGGCCGTGTGATGTTCTCGACATCGGGCGGCGCGGCAAACGACATGGTGATGAAACTTGCCCGCCACTATCAGGTGCTGAAGGGCGAGAGCGGCAAGAATGTCATTCTTGGACTACAAGGCGGCTATCACGGGTTAACTTACGGCGCCTTTGCGCTCACCTCCAGTCAACTCGGTCAGCGCTTATACTGTGTAGACCGCAGATTGGTGGGACATACGCAACCCAACGACCAAACGGCGCTCGAGAAGACGTTGGAACGTATCGGCGATCGCGTTGCTGCAATCGTCATTGAACCAGTTATCGGAACTGGCGCGATTCCGTTGGAGGACGCCTACATACGCGCTCTTTGTGATCAGCGGAGAAAATACGGATATCTATTAGTTGCCGATGAGGTCACGACGGGTTTCTGGAGGACCGGACCCAGGGCATTCGCCAGTCAAGAATGGCCAGAACCACCCGATGTGATCATCACTGCTAAGGGCCTTACAAACGGGACGCTCGCTGCGTCTGCGCTAGTAGTCGCGCACTCCGTTTCGCAGGCTTTTGCGGATGCAAATGCAGTTCTCGGTCACGCCGAGACACAGGCGGGCACTTCTGTGGTTTGCGCGGCAATTCTCGCAACTCTTTCTGAGATGCGGGTAAAGGATGTAGCCTCCTTAAGCTGTACGCTGTCCGATCGGCTCGATGAAGAGTTGGCTTGTCTGGCAAGCACTAGCCCTGCCATCCAATTTACAACCGGAAAGGGATGCCTGCGATCTATTGGACTTGCAGCGCAAGGAAGGTCTCTGACCGCGGCTGAAGTCGATTCGGTTGTTGATGCAATACGCCGTGCCGGCGCGCTGGTACACGCTGGTCCAAGTTGCGTCCAGATTCTTCCCGCCCTGGTCTACTCAACTGACGATCTTCGCTGCCTCGTGAGTGCAATTCGGACAGGATTAGACACTTGGGTTCGAATATCCTGAAGGCGATTGAATGAACTTTGAGCGTCCCTCAACTCATCCATTTCCGTGGCGGCGCGCCTGTCCTTTCGCGCATCGGCGGGTGGGCGCTCCATTAAGCGAAGGACCTCCAGTCTTCCACCTTCCTTTGTCGAATGGGCAGCGGGTCTGGGCAGTGGTTCGACACGCACTGTTTTGCGAAGTTCTGACGGACCGCCGCTTTAGCTCTGAGCATTCACATCCGGGTTTCCCAGACATCTTTCCGATAAGAAGAATGCGCACGGAAGATGGCAAGCCGCCGTTGCTTACCTATTCTGGAATGGACCCTCCACAACACACCCTTCACCGCCGCATGGCCGCGTACGAATTCTCTCCAAGAGTCATTGCCGCGGCGCGACCAGAGATTAACAGGATCGTAGCAGCACGTGCCGAAGCGTTTGCTAAGGGCCCTCGCCCTGCAGACGTAGTTCGTGCGTTTGCCGAACCGGTAACAGCTGACATCTTGGGGATGCTCCTTGGAATTCCGGTGACGTTTCGCGAGCACTTTGGTGAGTTGACCAAGGCGTTACTTGGCGACGGCACGAACAGCAAAAGAAAGGAAGCCGCATCCACATCATTACGCGCCCTAGTGTCAAGCCTCTTGTCGGCAAAGGAGGAGCGCCATACCGACGATGTTTTGGGGCGTTTAATCCGAAGATACCTCGCAGAGGGCATTTATCAGCGAGAGCAATTGGTCGAGCTCGCGGGCGCGCTGATTAGTGCGGGATATGAAACCACGTCGAGTATGATCGCGCTGGGTGTGGTCATCCTGCTCGAGCACCCAGAACAGCTAGACTACCTTCGCAAGGGAACAGCTAGCTACGCGGGCGCGGTTGATGAGCTGCTGCGCCACGCCTCTATCGCCGACCTAGTTACGGCACGCGTTGCACTTGCGGAGTGCAAGCTTGCTGGCGCCGTGATTGCCGCTGGCGAGGGAATTGTGGCCCTGAGTGCGGAAGCCAATCACGACCACCGTGTCTTCAACAATCCAGAGGATTTTGACGTGAGGAGGGATGCACGAAACCACGTCGCTTTCGGGTATGGGCGCCACAGGTGTCTAGGTCAGCATCTCGCTCGACTCGAACTGGAAGTCGCGCTTTCCACATTGTTTACCACGCTTCCAACGATTCGGCTCGCGATCCCAGTAACTGAACTCAAGGTCTGTGATCGCCGCGTTATTCTTGGTGTAGAGGAAGTTCCCGTGACCTGGTGAGTTAAGACCCGCAGCTATGACGCAGAACGCTCGCTTACGGCCGTATTAGCCTGAAGCGTCTATGCCCGATCCGATCCGGTGGCCGGAGTTTCCAAGGGAGCAAGAGCGTCAATTCGTCGAGACAATCACTGACCTGATCACCATGGGAAAGAGGACATAGACATCCTCCTCCACTACATCCTGAGGATGGGCGTCGGGACAGATGGACCCGGACGGACAGCCGTTAAGTCCCGGAAAACCAAGGAAACGCGGCTCCGCCGCAAATGCGCTCAACATGGCAGCGCCAGAATTACGATTGGGACTCGGCCTCCGCTGAGCTTAGGCCAGCCCCTCGACCACAGAGATGAAGTGTGCGTGAGTGAGCAGCTGGGCGCAATCTGCGACTCTCACTTGCCCTCGAATCGGTACGAAGGTACTTAGAAGAGCCAAAAAAGAGCCAAGTGTCGGGATTGCGGGCGTAGTTCAATGGTAGAACGGCAGCTTCCCAAGCTGCATACGAGGGTTCGATTCCCTTCGCCCGCTCCAGTCTTCGCTCGGAGATTCGACCACGCTCCTCGCAGCCGCCTGGAAAAGATGTTTCGACGATCTGGGAGGGGTAATGCCTCCGCCCTGCGTTTGGGAACAGCTTGTGGCGAGATACAGCGAACCGCAGCGGGCCTATCATACTCTCAGACATTTGAAAGAATGCTTTGGCTGGTTTGAGCAAGTCCGCCGCATCGCGCGGCAACCAGGTGAAATTGCGTTCGCACTTTTCTATCACGATGCGATCTATGACACTCATGCCCCGGGGAACGAGGAGCAAAGTGCCGATCTCGCCGAAGATATCCTGACCGAGTACGTACGCGGCGACAGCGAACCGGCGCGCGTTCGCGCCTTAATTCTGGCTACCAAGCATGACGCCCAACCAATGGACCAGGACGCCAAGTTGTTGGTCGATATAGACCTTTCTATTCTCGGATCGCCCTCGGCCCGGTTCGAGGAGTACGAGCGTCGAATCCGAAGCGAATACAAATGGGTTGCGGCAGAAGCGTTCAGGAACGGACGTCGCAGAGTTCTCTCGCAATTCCTGAACCGGCCATCAATCTATAGCTGCGACTACTTTCGTGAGCGCCTTGAGAGCACGGCGCGCTCCAACCTATTGTGGTCACTTAACAGAATCGATGAGATCGATTGAAGCGGCGCTACGGCTTCCTGGCGCTCACCAGCGAATAGTATCCGTAGCTCTGCACCGCGCGCGCGTCGGTGAAGCCTGCGCTTTCGAGGAAGCCGGCGAGTTCGGCGAAGGCGTATTGGCGGCCGCGTGTGCCTGCGACCATGATCATCGAGAACGCGGCTGCGGAGAGCGGGCCCGAGCCTTCGTCGTTGATCAGCATCTCGTGCAGGAAGATTCGTCCGCCGGACGGAAGCGCCTTGAATGCGCTCGCCGAGAGCGCCGCATTCGTCTCCGGCGACCAGTCGTGGAAGATGTTGGACATGAAGATCGCGTCATAGCCTGTGGGCCACGCCGCGCGGAACATGTCCACCGAAACGGTGTCGACCTGGTCCGACACGCCGCCGTCGCTCACGTACTGCAGCGCACCTCTGCACATCGCCGGCAGTTCCATGATCGTGCAGTTGAGATCGGGCCAATGCTGCGCCAGCGCGATCGAGAAGCAACCAGAACCACCGCCGACATCGAGCAGGCGCTTTACGTCCGCGAACTCTTCGCGCCTGGCGATACCGAGCGCCGCCGGGACCGAATGGCTGTGCATGATCCGCGCGACGGCAAGCGCCAGGTCGTCGTTGACCTGACCGCTCTCCCACGCCTCGGCCGGGCGCGGCGCGTGCTCGGTTCCGGTATCGACCGCGAATTTCTCCAGCAGCCGGTCCGTGAAGCCCGAGTCTCGTGTCACAAAGAATGCGTTACCCCAATAGTACGGGCTGTCATGCAGCAGATAGAGGCGAGCCGCGTTCGTCAGTTGATAGCGGCCACGGCGCGGAACCAGAAACCCAAGTGCCGATAGCATCGGTAGAAGCGCCTTCAGCGGCTCCAGCGGAATGTTCGCGTGCGCGGAAAGTTCTTCGGCGGTCGCGGGCTTCGCATCCAAAGTTTCAAAGAGACCCAGCCGGTCCGCCACTGCCAGCGACGGCATATGATAGGCCGCAAGCCACGTATCCCAGACGGCGGTGTCGTCGACGGTCGGAAGTTTCCAGCTCATGCCATGACGGTACGGGATTTGGTGCGGCGGTCAAACGGTCGCGGCAGAATTTCTTGCCCACCCTTGCCCACGCCGGGCTATAACTAGCCACCGTGCCCGCGAGTCCCTCGCTGGCGACAGAATAATCCGGGTACGGACAATGGCGAATGTGGCGGTGATCGGCGCCCAGTGGGGCGACGAGGGCAAAGGCAAGATCGTGGACTGGCTGTCCGCGCGCGCCGACGTGGTCGTGCGCTTCCAGGGCGGCCACAATGCCGGCCACACGCTGGTCATCGACGGCGTCACCTACAAGCTGAGCCTCCTGCCCTCCGGCGTCGTGCGGCCAGGGAAGCTTGCGATCATCGGCAATGGCGTCGTGGTCGATCCCTGGGCGCTGATCGCCGAGATCGAGAAGCTGCGCGCGCAGAACGTGAACATCACGCCCGAGAATCTAATCGTCGCGGAAAATGCGACACTGATTCTTCCGCTGCATCGCGAACTCGACGAGGCACGCGAAAGCTCGAACAGCCTTCAGGCACTCGGCACCACCAAGCGTGGTATTGGCCCGGCCTATGAAGACAAGGTCGGCCGCCGTGCCATCCGTGCGATCGATCTGAAGGATCCGGCCTCACTGCCGAAAAAGATCGAGCGGCTGCTCGCCCATCATAACGCGCTGAGACGCGGCACCGGGGGCGAGGAAATCTGCGAGAAGAAGACTCTCGCGGCGCTGACCGAGATCGCGCCGAAGATCGTGCCGTTTATCGGCTCCGCCTGGCGCACACTCGATGCCGCGCGGCGCGACGGCAAGCGCATCCTGTTCGAAGGCGCACAGGCCGTACTGCTCGACGTCGATCACGGCACCTATCCCTATGTCACATCGTCGAACACGGTGGCGGGACAGGCGGCAGCGGGCTCCGGCATCGGCCCGCGCCAGATCGGCTATGTCCTCGGCATCGTGAAGGCTTACACGACGCGCGTCGGCGAAGGCCCGTTTCCCACCGAACAGACGAATGAGATCGGCGAAAAGCTCGGTACGCGCGGCGCGGAGTTCGGCACCGTCACCGGACGCAAGCGCCGCTGCGGCTGGTTCGACGCGATGCTGGTGAAGCAGACCGTCGTCACCGGCGGCATCGACGGCATCGTGCTCACCAAACTCGACATTCTCGATGCGTTCGAGAACATCCATGTCGGCGTCGGATACGAACTCGACGGCCAGCACATCGACCACCTTCCCGCCGATGCGAACGAACAGGCACGGTTGAAGCCCGTGTACGAGGTCATGGAAGGCTGGAACTGTTCGACGCGCGGCGCACGGAGCTGGGCCGACCTGCCCGCGCAGGCGGTCAAATATGTCCGCCGCGTCGAGGAGCTCATCGGGGCACCGGTGGCGCTTCTCTCCACCAGCCCCGAGCGCGACGACACGATCATGGTCCGCGACCCGTTTTTGGGTTGATGGGCCTGGGTTGATAGGCCCGGTTGACGCGGCGACAGGCTTGCGTGCGACCGCATAATCCCGGCAGGCTTGGTCCAATCGCTATTCGAAAGGGCCTGCCCATGTTGAAAACCCGTTTCACCGAAATGTTCGGCGTCGATGTGCCGATCACCTGCGGCGGCATGACCCGCGTGGGCAAAGCCGAGCTGATCGCCGCGGTCGCCAATGCCGGCGCACTCGGCTTCCTGACCGCGCTCACGCCCGGCTCGCCGGAAAAGCTTGCAGCCGAGATCAAGAAGACACGCGAACTCACCAACAAGACGTTCGGCATCAATCTCACCATCCTGCCAACGATCAATCCCGTGCCTTACGACGAATACCGCCAGGTCATCATCGAGAGCGGCATCAAGGCGGTGGAGACTGCCGGCAACAATCCCGCACCGCATCTGCCCGCGTTCAAGGCCGCAGGCGTGAAGGTCATCCACAAATGCGTGACCGCGCGCCATGCGGTGAAGGCCGAGAGCATCGGCGTCGATTGCGTCTCGATCGACGGCTTCGAATGCGCGGGCCATCCTGGCGAGGATGACGTGGGCGGGCTTGTGCTGTTCCCGGTGACGGCAGCACGGCTCAAGATTCCGGTGATCGCGTCGGGTGGCATCGCCGATGCGCGCGGACTCGTGGCGGCGCTCGCGCTCGGCTGCGAAGGCGCCAACATGGGCACGCGCTTCATGGCGACGAAGGAAGCCCCGATCCATCAGAAGGTAAAGGAAGCGATCGTTTCCGGCGACGAGCGCTCCACCGACATCATCTTCCGCACGCTGCACAATTCCGCGCGCGTGGCGCGGAACGCGATCAGCCAGGAAGTCGTCGCCATCGAGAATCGCGGCAACGCCACCTTTGCCGATGTGAAGGATCTCGTCGCCGGCACGCGCGGCGGCGTCGTCTACGACAGCGGCGACACCGATTATGGCATCTGGTCCGCGGGCCAGACGCAGGGCCTGATCCACGACATCCCGACCTGCAAGGAACTCGTCGAGCGCATCGTAACCGAAGCCACGGCCATCATCCGCGAGCGGCTGGACCGAGCGGTGGCGTAAGCGCGGCGCGCATGCCGGCCCGTCTTGGCGATGGTTGCCCATTATTCGACAGCGAGAAGCCGGTGCCCCGTCCGGTATTACTTGTTTGCAAGGGCTGGGAAGCGAAACTGCGGGCGTGAGCGGCTGTCACTGATTTTGCCAACCTGCTAACTTCGACTCCGGCAGTTCGTACAGATCATTTTGGCGTAACGATGCCGTCGCAGGGCTACCACCGGTTTCTTTGGCATTCTTCGCCGTAGGGCAGCACGCAGGCGTACGCGAAGAGGGAACGACCGATGCCGAGGAAGAAATCTGGAGTGTCGCTACCCGGTTTGTCGATTACATTGGCGATCACGCTTGTCGCGACCGCACTGATGCCGGTGCGCAATGCGCACGCAGGAACGCTTAAGACGCTCTATTCCTTCTGCTCACAGGCGAATTGTGCGGACGGAGAAATCCCTGTTGGAACTCTGGCGCACGATGCCAAGGGGCGTCTGTTTGGCACAGCTGTCTTTGGGGGAGACACAAATGGCGACGGCACGGTGTTCGCGCTCATCCCTGCCAAAGATGGCAGCTGGGAGTTCAGAAGCCTGTATCAGTTCTGCATCGATTGTTCGCTTCCGGGCCAGCAACCATCGGCAGTCATTATCGATACCGCCGGCAATTTATATGGCACAACGTTCTCGGGCGGATCGAATGGTGGCGGTATGGCGTTCGAACTGTCACCGGCAGACAAGGATAAGTGGAGCCTAAAAAGCCTTTTTAGTTTTCCGGTCTCCGGGTTGCCCGGCGCCGAACCAGTCGACTCGCCTACCTACGTTGGCGCAAGCGATGGCGCGCCATACGATGGCAAATCGCCTCTATTCGGTGTTACAGCGTACGGAGGAGCCAATAGCTGCTACACGGGAGCCGGTGGCTGCGGCGCGATATATGAACTGACGCCCGAGAATGGCACTTGGTCGCTCTCCAATATTTACAGTTTTCTTGGCGGCCGCGACGGCTACTACCCGTTATCGCTCACCTCGGATGCAGCCGGCAATCTCTACGGCGCTACCTGGTGGGGAGGTACCTTCAATGCCGGTGCCGCCTTTCGCTTGGCGCACGATGGAGACGTCTGGACCGAGACAATTCTTAAGAGCTTCGGGACCCTGGATGGCTCTTTCCCATCTGGAAAGCTGTTACCCGTCTCCATGGGATCAATCTTCGGCACTACCGCCGCAGGCGGCCGGTACTGTTACTACCGGAAGCATCAGTATCACCGCTGCGGCGGAGAAGTTTTCAAGCTGGTGCCTAGCGGTCTTGCGAACCATTCCTTTACTCCGCATGTCTTCTGCGACACGGATGATAACTGCCTCGATGGCGCGGGGCCTGGTGCGGGCGTGATCAGGGATAGAACCGGCAATATTTATGGCACGGCTTCTGCTGGCGGTGAAAATGGTCGAGGCGTTATTTTCCGCATCAGCACGGAGCGAAAATATGACGTATTGTACCACTTCTGCAGTCTTGCCAATTGCGCGGACGGAGCCAACCCAGGAGGCTTATTTCTGAATAAGGAAGGAAAGCTCTATGGCGTGACGGCTTACGGAGGGGCCCATGGTGGCGGCACCGTATTCGAGTTGTCACCGTAGTAAATGCGGTAGCAGCAGCACTAATCACCGCGCTGCGTGATTGAGGGGCCCATGGCCTTTGCCGAGGCCAGGCGCGGTTTCGATGGCGTGTTGCACGTGTTCGCGTGCGCGGCCGACGGCCAGCGGGAGGGATAGGCCCTGCGCTAGGCCGCAGGCGATGGCGGTGGAAAGCGTGCAGCCGGTGCCGTGGGTGTGCTTCGTTTTGATACGCGGAAAGGCATAGACCTCGACGCCGCCCTTCCACACCATCACGTCGTCGATTGTGGCCGTCGTGGCGTGGCCGCCTTTGATGAGCGCCGCTCCGGCTCCCATCGCCATGAGCTTGCGCCCGGCTGCCTCAGCGTCGTTACGCCTGCTGCTCCTCAACTGTGTGAGCACTTTCGCTTCGGGGATATTTGGCGTGACAAGCGTGGCGAGTGGAAACAGCTCTTTCGTCAGCGCCGCAACCGCGTTCGCGGCAAGCAGACTGTGGCCGCTGGTCGAGACCATCACCGGATCGAGAACGATAGGGATTTTCCGCGCGCGCTTGCGAAGAACGCCTGCGACGGCTTTCACCGCTTTCGCGGAGCCAAGCATCCCGATCTTGATCGCATCGGCGCCGATATCCGAGAGACACGCCTCGATCTGCGCGGCGATCACATCCGGCGGCACCAGATGCACAGCGCTCACACCGCGCGTGTTCTGCGCGGTGACGGCCGTGATGGCGGTCTGCGCGTAGCAACCGAAGGCCTGCGCGGTCTTGAGATCGGCCTGGATACCGGCGCCTGCGCTTGAGTCCGAACCTGCGATGACGAGGATACGTGGCGGTTTCGCCGTCACGCGGCGACTTCCTCGATGGTCTGCGCGATCTCGCGAACGACCTGGCGCACCAGCTTTTCGTCGTCGCCCTCCGCCATCACGCGGATGACGGGTTCGGTGCCCGATTTGCGCACAAGGATGCGGCCCGAGCCGTTGAGGCGCGCGGTGCCATCGGCGATGCATTTCTTCACACGGGCGTCCTCGAGCGGCATACCCTTCTTGAAGCGGACATTCTCGAGCACCTGCGGCAGCGGCTCGAACAGATGTGCCGCCTCGCTCGCTTTCTGGCCTTCCATCGCGAGCACGGCCAGCACCTGCAGCGCCGCGACCAGCCCGTCGCCGGTGGTGGCGAAATCGGAGAGCACGATATGGCCCGATTGTTCGCCGCCGACGTTGAATCCGCCCCTTTTCATCTCCTCGATGACATAGCGGTCGCCCACCTGTGCGCGTGCAAGCTTCAGCCCCAAGGTGCCGAGATAGCGGTCGAGGCCGGCGTTCGACATCACCGTGCCGACCACACCGCCGCCCTTCAGAATGTCGTTCTTCGACCAGGACCGCGCGATCAGCGCGAGGATCTGGTCGCCATCGATGATGCGGCCCTGCTCGTCGGCCATCACCACGCGGTCGGCGTCGCCGTCGAGAGCGATGCCGAAATCGGCACGCACCTCGCGCACCTTGCGCTGCATGGCTTCCGGCGAAGTCGAGCCGCAATCGAGATTGATGTTCATGCCGTTGGGCTCGACACCGAGCGTTACGATATCGGCGCCCAACTCCCACAGCACCGCCGGCGCGACCTTGTAGGCGGCGCCGTTCGCGCAATCGAGCACGATGCGCAGACCTTCGAGACGGTGGGTGCGCGGGAAGGTGCGCTTCGCAAATTCGATGTAACGCGCCTGGGAATCGTCGACGCGCTTGGCGCGGCCGATCGAACTCGCCCCCGCAAGGCCCTCTTCGAGCCCGTTCGTCATCAAGGCCTCGATCTCCTGTTCGGTGTCGTCGGAGAGCTTTTCCCCATCTGGTCCGAACAGCTTGATGCCATTGTCGTGGAAGGCATTGTGCGAGGCGGAGATCATCACGCCGAGATCGGCGCGCAGCGAGCGGGTGAGCATGGCAACCGCGGGCGTCGGAAGCGGACCGAACTGGAACACATCCATTCCCACCGAGGTGAAGCCCGCGACCAGCGCGCTCTCGATCATGTAGCCCGAAAGCCTGGTGTCCTTTCCGATCACGACGCGGTGGCGATGCTCGCCGCGGGTGAAGATGCGACCGGCGGCCATGCCGACCTTCATCGCGACTTCGGGCGTCATCGGAAACTTGTTGGCGAGCCCGCGCACGCCATCTGTGCCGAACAGTTTGCGGGTCATGTCTGAGAAATCCCTGGTGAACTGGCGATGTTACCGGGCCAATCGTAACAAATCCTTAGCCAAGAGGGCGAGGCTTAAAGAGACACGCTCGGTTACGGCTTGTTGCCGTCCAAAGCGCGGAAAACCGCCAAAGCGTCCTTGACTGCGCGCGGATCGTGGGTGCGGATGAAGTCTGCTCCCTGCCGAACCGCATATAGCTCTGCGGCTAAGGTGGCCGCCCCGATGTCCGGCACCTCGCGCCCGACGAGTTTCCGCAGAAAAGATTTCCGCGATACGGAGATGAGGATCGGCAGCGCGAAGCGGCGTTTCAGTTCACCGAGCTGGCGCAGAACCGTGAACGATGCATCAGGATGGCTGCCGAGAAAGAGGCCCATGCCCGGATCGAGAACGATCCTCTCGCGTGCGACGCCAGCCGCGCCCAATGCCGCGATGCGCTGTTCGAAAAACCGCGAGATGCGGTCGAGCAGTTCCTCCGGCGGAACATGGATGCGCGTGGCGGGTCCAAGCCCTTCCACAGAGAACATCGCGATCAGCTTCGCGAACGACTCCGCGAGCGCTGGATAGAGCGCCGGATCGGGAAAGCCCCGCACGTCGTTCAAATATTCGACGTTCTGTGCCAGCGCCCAGCGCTGAACCTCCGGCGCGAACGTATCGACGGAGACCGCGACGCCGTTCTCCCGAAGCGCGGCAACAACAGGCGCCATGCGCGCGATTTCGGTCTCGGGCGCAACCGGCTTTGCGTCGGGCCTCGATGAGGCCGCACCGATGTCGATGATGTCGGCATCTTTCGCCAACTGGAGCGCATGTGCGCGCGCGGTCTCGGGATCGAGAAATCTCCCGCCGTCCGAGAAGGAATCTTCGGTGATGTTCAGAATGCCAAGCAGTTTTGGCGTCACGCGGCTCCCCGCGAGAATTGGAGTGGCAGCGGTTCGCCAAGTTCACAGGCTTCGAGCAACACCCGTTCATCGTTATCGAGCAACGATCCTTCCTTTCGCGCGAAGCGGCGTGCGGCTTTCGCCGCTGCGCGGCTTTGCTCGATATCGCCACGCACGGCGTCGATTGTCATTCTTGCTCTCCAATAAAGATAGGATCGAGCCCGTGCGTTCTTGGGTACATCGTCAAGCACGCTAGCCGCTTTGACGGGATCGCGTTCGACGATAGCCACCAGAAATGCCTTTATGAACGCGAACTCGGGGGTCGCACCGTACTGTGTCGACGAAGAGCTCTCTAGCATCGCATGTGCGCGGACAACATCGCCGAGGGCAAGATAGCGGCCAAGCAACACCACGTCGCGGCTTTGCGCCGGAATATCCCCCTCTCTGTCGGTCTGCAGCCTGCGTATCAGATTTTGGTCCCACAGGCTGCGATCGAGACCGTCAAGGAGATAACCCGTCGTCCAGGCGTTGTCGGCATCGAACTGGCTGGTTCGTGCGCCCTTTGCGAGACCAAGCAGCATAGCCCCGTCGTTTCGGCGGGGCACCTCGGAAGGAATGAGATTGCCGATTGCCATCGCCGCGGAAATCACACCGAGCGCCGCAACCAGTCCCCGCGTCATCCCAGAAAACGCGTCGAGAGCGCCGAAGCAGATTGCCGCGCAAATGATGTTTGCGGCAGCGCCTCCAAAATAGAATGCTGCCCGGCCCCTGTCCCAGTGAGGTCCGACAGGCGGCGTCGCCATAACCCATCCGCTCAGGTGTTTGCGTTCTGCGCGCGAAACTAGCCTGAACGTCCCTCGCTGGATCAGGTATCCGATTGGCCACACCACAATGAGATGCACACGCCAGCCAACGAGGTAAGCAGCTGCGGCGTGTCCAACTTCATGCACCGTCACGCTCACCGCGTTCAGCAAGAACACGATCGCTATGGTGGCTAGGACCATCGTCGGTCCGTCGCCTTGGCTCGAAAATGTGGCCGTGACAACAATGAAGAAGCTCAAATACAGCCTGGCGACCAGCACGAGCACCTTTACGGTGCGCGTAACGAAGTCTGCGGCAGCTCTGGCAATGCTGGATGACATGGCGCTAGCCTAACAGCGCCATGTCCTGTTCCCAAGAGTCAGGCCGGACGCCAGTTGCCGTGGAAGCCGAAGGGTACGCGGCGCGGCAGTTCTGCGGTGCCGATCGGGCCACTGGCGACATCCCCGGCATCGAACACGACGAAATCGCTTGTGTCCGTCGCCGCGCGATAGACGGTCGCCACCAGCCAGCCATCGCCTTCCGGCGCATCGGCCGAACGCGGAACGAACACGGGCTCGCCGGGGGCATCGCCCGAGGCAAATGTATGCACCGAACGCCGGCCGGTCTTGTGATCGATATGCGCGATGGAGTCGAAAAGGATCTTCTCGGAGTTCGTCGAACTGGCCGCGTAATAGCCATGGCGATAAGCAAGCCCCGCGAAACGCTCGTCAAGGCGCGGGAATTCGCCGGTCATATCGTCGAGCTTTTCCTGCTTGATTGTATTGGTCGAGTCCGCGAGATCGATGGTCCAGCGCACCAGTCGCGCGCCAGCGGGCTTACCAGGCGATCCATCCGCATTCGGGAACAGCGGCGCATTCGCGTATTGCATCACATCCGCATAAATCTTCGTGCCTTCTTCCCACATGTTCATCGGGTGGAAGACGTAGCAGGGATCGGTCGTGAACCAGCGGATCGAACTCACGTCGCCGTCACGGCGCATCACGCCGATATGCGAGCCCTTGTCGGGCTCCCACGCGAAGGCCGGACCGCCGTTCATCACGCGCGGCAATGAACCCGTCAGCGGCAGCACCGGAAACGCGACATAATTCCGGGTCACGAAGAAGTCGTGGATCATACTCGAATAAGGCGCCTTGAAGACGTCGAGACGCGTGACCTTCCCCGTCTTGTCGACAACGCCATAGGCTATTTCGTCGGAGAAGAAGCTCTGACCGGCCGAATAGCCGAAGAACACCATCTCACCGGTTTCGGGGTCCATCTTCGGATGGGCTGTAAAATGCATCGCCCTGCCGGCGTAATCGACGTAGCCGCGCGACTCGAGCGTGACTGGATCCATTTCGAACGGATTGTGCCCCTCTTCGAGCGCGAGCAGCTTGCCGGCATGCCAGACGATGTTGGTGTTGCCGACGCCGCTATCCTTGCCCGCGACCGATGGATCGGAGGTCATAGGATTGCCGAAGGTGCCAAACAGCGAGCGACCGGCTTCGTGTTCGAGAATGTACTTGTTCGTGTGAACGTAGCGATTGCGGTACGAGACCTTCCCATCTTCGACGTGGAAGGCGTGGATCATGCCGTCACCCGCGAACCAATGATGGTTCGGATCGCGCGGCTCGAACTGCGGATTGGGACCGTTGCGGTAGTAGGAGCCGCGGAGATGTTTCGGGATTTCGCCGCGGATTTTCAGTTCCGCGAAATCGTCTTCGCTGCGGACGGGCGCAAAATTTCCGGTAAGATAGGGATTGATGCGAACGGGTGCGTTCATGGTGCCAACCTCTCTATCGACTTACAGTGTAAATTTATAGTACTAAGGAGCCTGACATTCAAGCCCCACGCTGGAGATTCCTGTGCCCCGCGTCCTAACAACCGCCGAGCTGGCCGATTTCCGGGAAAAACTGATCGCGATCGCCACTCGGCTTTTCGTGGAAAAGGGGCGCGAACACGTCACGATGCGGGAGCTAGCGGCCGAACTCGGGGTCAGTCCCATGACCCCCTATCGCTACTTCAAAGACAAAGAGGACATTTTGGCTGCCATCCGTGCGGCGGCCTTCGACCGGTTCGCCGAAACGCTGGAAAAAGCCTTCGAGACGTCATCCGACGCGATCATGCGCACCAACGCCGTCGGCGAAGCTTATATGCGCTTCGCGTTTGGCGAACCGGCCGCCTACCGGCTCATGTTCGACATGGCGCAGCCCGGCGAAGCCGATTACCCCGATCTCATGCGCGCAGCGGACCGTGCGCGGCGCACGATGACCGCGCATGTACGCCCGTTGGTGGAACAGGGAATTCTCGAAGGCGACCCGGTGCTGATTGGGCATGTCTTCTGGACCGCGCTTCACGGCGCCATCGTCTTGCAACTTGCCGGCAAGCTGACGGAGGAGTGCGATTTCGACACGATCGCGCGCGAAGCGTTTCGTGCATTGATCGTAGGCTTCACGCCAAAGGCGCAGTAGTCCGTCAGGCCGCCGGAATCCGCACGGGCGCAAGATCGAAATCGCGCTTGTTCGCGCTGCGCGTCTTGCGCCAATAGGTGACGGTGAAATAGGGCCAGATCGTCGAGTTCGTTCCGTTGGGATTGAGATACCAGCTCTTGCAGCCGCTCATCCAAACCGTGCTCTTCATCTTCTCGTGCAGGGTGGAATTGAACGCGGCCTGAACATCCGCCTTCACTTCGAGCGAGCCCGCACCCTTCCAAAGCATTTTCAGGCAGTCCATCGCGTACCGGACCTGGGATTCGATCATGAACACGACGGAGTTGTGGCCGAGTCCCGTGTTGGGCCCGAGCAGGAGGAACATGTTGGGATAGCCGTTCACGGCCACGCCGTAATAGGCCGATGCGCCGTCGCGCCAATCGTCGATGAGCTTGCGGCCGCCGCGCCCGCGGATGTCGACATGGCTGAGCCAGTCGGTGACACGGAAGCCGGTTGCGTAAAGGATCGCATCGACCTCGCGCAATCTGCCTTCAGCCGTAACCACGCCCTTTGGCGTGATCTCGGTGACCGCATCGGCGATGACATCGACGTTTTCGCGCTGGAGCGCCGGATAAAAGTCGTCCGAGATCAGAACGCGCTTGCAGCCGATGGGAAAGTTCGGCGTCAGCTTGGCACGGAGCACCGGATCGGGAATCGCTTTTGCGAGATAGGCTTCCGCGAGCTTCTGGAATTTCGCGATCATCTTGGGACTGCGCGTGAAGCCATAAGCCAGCGATTCCGCGCGTAGATAGATCAAATCGCGAAACAGACGCTGCAGCGCCGGGAAACGCGCAAACCGCCGTTTCGATTTTTCGTCGAATGCGTAGTCCATCCGCGGGATCACCCAGCCCGGCGTGCGCTGATAGAGATCGAGGTGCGCGACCTTGTCCGCAATCCCCGGCACAAGCTGGACCGCGCTCGCACCCGTGCCGATCACGGCAACACGCTTGCCGGTGAGATCGTATGAGTCGTCCCAATCGGCGGTGTGCATCACCTTGCCGGCAAAACTCCCGGCGCCTTCTATCTCGGGATAGAGCGGTACATGCAGAATGCCCGCACCGGCGACGAGCGCTCGTGCCGCGAACGTCTCGCCGTTCGCGAGCGTGAGCCGCCACAACTGTGCCGGCTCGTCATATTCCGCGCGCGCGACCTCTGCGCCACAGCGGATGAACGGCATGATGCCGTGCTTCTCCGCGGTTGCCTTCTGATAGCGCCAGATCTCTCCGGCTGGCGAATAGGCGCGCGACCAGTTTGGATTCTGCTCGAACGAAAACGAATAGAGGTGCGAGGGCACATCGCAGGCGCAGCCCGGATAGCGGTTCAAAAACCAGGTGCCCCCGATGTCGCTTGCTTTCTCGAACACCTTGAAGTTGGTGCGTCCCGCTTCCTTGAGCTTGATCGCCATGCAAAGGCCGGAAAACCCCGCGCCGATGATGGCGACGTCCAGCATCCGCGGATCGCGAAATGGCGCGTTCATGGAGGACCCCGAGTGCGACAACTGACAATATGTCAGTTTCCTGCGGCGGACGCAACGTGAGCGTCAGGCGGTGAGATCGGGCCAGAAATGGGCGGCCCCCCGGGCTGCGATGCGCGCGCCGATGCGGTCGGCCCAGGTCCGCTCGTTGCCATGTTCCGAGCCCCAGGCCCACAGGCGCTTGGTGAGATGTTGCAAGCGGTACTCCGCGGTGAAGCCCATCGCGCCATGGACCTGGTGCGCGATGCCGGTCGAGATGCGCGCGGCCTGATTGGCGCGGAGTTTGGCACAGGCGATTTCGAACCACGGATCACCCCGATCGGCCGCGCGGAAGGCGGCGGCCGCCGCCATATCTGCCGCCGCCGCTTCTTCGGCGAAGACAGCGAGTTGCTGCTGGATCGCCTGGAAGCTCGAGAGCGGCTTGCCGAATTGCTGGCGCTGTCGCGTGTACTCGACGGAGAGTTCAAGCGCGGCATTGAGCGCGCCTGCCATCTTCGCGGCCAGCATCATCGCCAAATAAAGATCGCGGTCGTTGACATTCGCCGAGTCGAGAATGGCTTCGGAGATCGGAAGATCGATCGCGTGCGCACCACACGCGCGAACCACAATGAATGCGTCTTCCCAACACCCGCCGAAACCGCCCAGCTCTTCCGGCACGAGCACTTTTGTGAGCCCGGCTTCCTCGACTACAGCCCAATCGGGATTGGCCGAGAGCACACGCTCGGTCGTCTCGGCGAGAAGCGCGCGCAGCTCGTTCATCTAAGCCCCAATTCGCGCGCAATGATGCCGCGCAGGATTTCGCGCGTACCACCGCGCAGCGAGAACGATGGCGAGGTCTGCAGCAGATAGCTGAGCGTGCGTTGGAACGCCTCGTCCTTCATATCCGGCGCGAGCGCCTGGATATCGCGCGGAATGTCCTGCTCGAGCGACGTGCCGAGGTCTTTCACGACCGCCGCCGCAACCGCCGGGTTTTCGCCGGCCGCGAGCTTGCCAGCGATTGAGAGCGACATCTGCCGGAGCGTCCACATCCGCGCCGTGACGGCGCCGATCAGGAGCCGTTCCGCTTCCGTGGGCTTGTCCCCGACCACACGCAGGAATTCGAGAAACACCCGCATGCTGGAGAGATAGCGCTCGGGCCCGCTGCGCTCATAGGCGAGCTCGGCCCCGACCTGTTGCCAGCCCTCGCCTTCGGCGCCGATCAGCATCGCTTCCGGTACGAACACATCGTCGAGGAAGACTTCGTTGAAGTGGCTCTCGCCGGTGAGATTCGCGATCGGCTTGACCGTCAGGCCTGGACTTTTCATGTCGACGAGCAACTGGGAGAGCCCGGCATGGCGCTGTTCGGCGTCCCCAGTTCGCACCAGTGCGATCATCCAATCGGCATGCTGCGCATTGGAGGTCCAGATCTTCTGGCCAGACACTTTCCATCCGCCCTCGACGCGTCGCGCACGCGTGCGCACGCTGGCTAGGTCCGAGCCCGACCCCGGCTCGCTCATGCCGATGCAGAAGCAGAGTTCGCCCCGCGCAATCGCCGGAAGGAGCCGCTCGCGCTGCTCTTCCGTGCCGAAGCGCAGCAGCAACGGGCCGCTCTGCCGGTCGGCGACCCAGTGCGAGCCGACCGGCGCGCCCGCGACGAGCAACTCCTCGATGACGACATAGCGTTCGGCATAAGACCGTTCATGGCCGCCGTATTTTTTGGGCCATGTCATGCCGATCCAGCCGCGCGCCCCGAGCTTCAGGCTGAATTCGCGGCTACCGCCCGACCAGGACTGCGCGCGCTCGACCGCCGGCTTGCCGGCAAGCGTATCGGCGAGAAAGGCCCGCACGTCGTCGCGCAAGGACTGTGCTTCCGCTGACAAATCGTAGGGCGTGAATTGAAAGGCGCTCAAACTGCATCTCCCGGGCGGCCATCTTGGCGCCCGAGCGGCAGCGGCGCAAACCTGCCGTTACGTTCAGGCTCTGCTGGGGCGCGAGGGACGGCGCATGGGTGTCACAAGCACCTGCGCGTTTGGTATGCGTCGGAACGGCGCCGAAAGATGCGTGCGCGGTTTGGTGTTGCGAAGACGCTTGCGAATCCGTCGTACAGCCATTGGAGCCCCCTCCCGCGATTCCCTGACGCGAAACGCCCCCGCCGCACAGCGAATCATCAAGATCAGGTTAAGCAGTGTGCTTAATTTGAGCAATTGCAGCGGTGGGCAGAGCAAGCGCCGCCCCATAAACTATGTTCGGCCAATGCAAAGGACGCTCGCGATGGAAAAGATCTCACTCGGCAAGACCGGCCTGAAAGTGACTCGCATTTGCTTGGGCACGATGACCTACGGATCGCCGAAGTGGCGCGATTGGGTTCTCGACGAGGAGGCAAGCCGCCCCTTCATCCGGCGCGCGCTCGAAGCGGGAATCAATTTCTTCGACACGGCGGACGTCTATTCCATCGGCGCCAGCGAAGAGGTTCTTGGCCGCGCGCTGAAGGACTTCGCCGATTCACGCGAGCGCATCGTCGTGGCCACAAAGGTGTGCGGTCCGATGGGCGACGATCCCAACGAGCGTGGCCTGTCGCGCAAGCACATCCTGCACGGCATCGACAATTCGCTGCGCCGGCTCGGCATGGACTATGTCGACCTCTATCAGATCCATCGCTTCGATCCGATGACACCGATCGAGGAGACCGTCGACGCGCTCGACGACGTGGTCCGATCCGGCAAGGCGCGCTACATCGGCGCGTCATCGATGTATGCGTGGCAGTTCGCGAACTATCTGCACACCGCCGAAAAGCGAGGGCGGACCCGCTTCGTGTCGATGCAGAACCACTACAACCTCCTCTATCGCGAGGAAGAGCGCGAAATGCTCCCGCTGTGCCACGCAGAAGGCATCGGCGTGATCCCGTGGAGCCCGCTGGCGCGCGGCTTTCTCGCAGGCAATCGCAGGCGTCAGGACAAGGGCGAGACGACCCGCGCCAAATCCGACGAATTCGCGCACGCGATGTATTATCAGGAAGGCGATTTCGCGGTTGTCGATGCCGTCAGCGACATTGCCGCGAAGCGTGGCGTTCCAAATGCGCAGATCGCGCTCGCATGGCTTCTGAGTCGCAAGGGCGTGACTGCGCCGATCGTCGGCGCGTCCAAGATGCAACACCTGGAGGACGCCATCGCGGCAGCCTCCCTCACCCTGAGCGATGAGGAGCTTGCGGCGCTGTCAAAGCCCTACACGCCGCACCGGGTGCTGGGGCACGTCTAGCCCTTGATCATGTCCCCGGCGGACAGGATCGGCACCGGCTGGAACTCGTTGCGGGTCGGCGCGTCCTTGTCGGTGTCGACCGTCCAGCCGCCGCCGAGCGCACGATAGAGGCTGATATTCGACTGCAGCCGCGCGAGCTTGATCTGTACCAGCGTGTCCTGGCCGGTGAACAGCGTCTGCTGCGACTGCAGCACGGCAAGGAGATCGGCGACGCCTTCGCGATACTGAAGCTCGGAGATGCGGAAGGCTTCGGCCGCGTTCTTCACCTGCTCGGTGGTATACATTTCCTGTTTCGCAAGGCTTGAGACCTGACCGAGCGAACTCTCCACGTCGGAAAGCGCGTTGAACACGGTACTGCGATAGGTTGCGATCAGCTCCGTTTCCTGGGCCTGGGCGACATCGCGCTGCGAGGTCTTCTGACCGCCATCGAAGACCGTCTGCAGCAATGACGCACCGATGCTCCAGGCCAGACTCGAGGGATTGATGAGGCTGGAGATCGCGCTGCTCGCATAGCCGCCCGAGCCCGTCAGTCCGATGGCGGGAAGGAACGCCGCGCGGGCGGCATCGAGATTGGCATGGGCCGCAAGAAGGTTGGCCTCGGCTTCGGCGATATCCGGACGGCGCGCCAGCAAGGCTGCCGGGATGCCGGGGACCACCGTCGGCGGGACGAGGCCTTCGAGCGTCTGACCCTGCACGTCGAAGCCCTCGGGTGGGCGTCCCTGCATGACAGCAAGGGCATAACGCGCCTCGCGCTCCTGCTCTTCGAGATTCGGAATCGCAGCCTCGACAGAGGCGACGACCGCGCGCTGCTGCGCGAGATCGAGGTTGGACGAAACGCCGTTCGTGACTTTCGCCTCGATGATCGCAAGCACGCGTTTTGCGGCTTCGAGGTTGTTCTTGGCGATGGAAATGCGCTCGCGCAGAGCGAGAACGTCGAAATAGGTGTTGGCGACTTCCGAGGTCACAGTCAGCCCAACGACACGCTGGGCATACAGCGCGGCTTGCGCCGAATTCCGTGCGGCGCGGAGATTGTCCTGCGCCAGACCCCAGAAATCGAGTTCATAGCTCGCGTTCAGCGACAGGCCGAAGCTGTTTCCGGTCGTAACAACGCGCCGGCCGTTTGCGAGCGGCGTGCTCGAGGCGGCCCGCTGTGCGCTGCTCTGGAAATCGACCGCCGGGAAAAGCGCGGACGCTGCAATGCCGGTATTGCCCCGCGCCTGCTCGACACGTGCGGCCGCGGCAGCCAGATCGAGGTTGTTCTGTTGGGCGGAGGTCTCCAGCGTCGTGAGCTCGGGGCTCGAGAATCCGGCCCACCATGTGGTCGTCGGCCACGCCGTCGTGCCCTCCGGCAGCGGGGACGAAAAGGCTTGCGGCATTTCGGACGTTTTGAGCGCCGTTGGCGGCTCCGTCGAGCACGCCGCCAAAGCCAGAGTCGAGACGCCCAAGAGGGCAAAGCACAGCAATTTCTTCATGGAATCACTCACCGAAGCGCAAAATCCCCGTCTTTAGATAGAGACCGGAATGCCCAAGACAACCCCCGCACTATGGCAACTAAAGGGCTGCGACAACTGAAATCTCTGAATAGGTCGGACGGCCGGGTCATAGATCCGATGTGGGGGCATCGAAACGGGGCCCGGCCGCCCTGGCACCGTGTCCATCATTGGGGAACGCCGAGGGGACACGGCTGGGCGCCAATGTGAAACCTGGACGGTTTATACGAAAGGTCCGGCGGGCACCAAAATTGTAACGGTCTGTCGTTACCCGCGGTCACGAACCGGAGGTCGCGACGAAAATCTGGAGTCCGAGGCGCTCCTCAGACTCCATTACCTTTGTGTACGACGCGAAAGCGCTTGAGTTCGTCGGCTGCAGGCGCGAAGTCCGGCGCAAGCTCGAGGGCCTTCTTATAATCTTCATATGCCGAGCGGATATCGCCGTTGTGCTCGTACACGATGGCCCGATCGTACAACGCGATCTGCGGACGATGCGGGCCAAGCGACAGGCCTTTGTTCAAATCGGCAAGCGCTTCCTCATAATGACCGAGTGCGATCGACGTCGCGCCGCGGTCGATATAGGCATCGCCGAGGTTCGGCGCGATCTCGATCCCGGAATTGATGTCTGCGAGAGCGGCCTCATTTTGATGCGCGCTCAATTTCAGCACACCACGATTCACGAACGTCGCTGCGCGATCGGTCACTGTAAGGGCCGTATCGAGTGCAAATGTGCAGCGCGCGATCCCGTCCTGAATGTTACCGCCGAACTCCGCATAATGATAACAGTCCTGTGCCGGTCCCGGACCCAGCACCGTAATTGCGGCTCCAGCACCAGAAGCAAGGCACAGTGCGAGACCGAACGCACCGAGCGCCGGAAAAGATCTCACAAGCATGGCGTTCCTCCACCAAGTCGGGAATAATCTACCACCAACCGCATTACCGGTCCACGAAAGGCAAGGCTCCCGGGCACACGTTCACGTGAGGCTTTAGAGCCGCAAAGCACATGCTAAACGCGCGGTGAAACGCTCAACACAAAAGGCAAAATCATGGCAGAGAAACCGATCAAGACGCCGGGTCCGGATCATCCGATTACGATCGCGCACACGCCTGCGCACATCGTCGTGACGTATGCCGGCCGCACCGTCGCGGACACGCGCGAAGCGCTTGCGCTACGCGAAGCGAGCTACCCCGCCGTTCACTACATCCCGCGCAAGGATGTCGACACCTCGCTTCTCGAACGCAGCGATCATCAGACGTACTGTCCCTACAAGGGAGACTGCAGCTACTACTCGATCGTCGTGGAGGGGTCGCGCGCGACGAATGCGGTGTGGACGTATGAGCATCCCTATCCCGCCGCCGTTCAGATCGAGGAATATCTCGCCTTCTATCCGGATCGCGTGGACTCGATCGAGATTGATTAGGACCGCCACGGACTGTCGCTGAAGTCGGAGACCTCGCGCATGGCGATGTTCACGCCCGGCCGTGTTCCGAGATACACCACGACCGACATCTGGCGGTTCTTCGCCCTCCAGATCATTTGCGGGGCGATGCCGCCCGGCTTGCGAAACACGCTGCCGTCGAAATCCATCGCGCGCGGTGCGACGCTTTCCCAGCCGGTTGCGAGGTCGGTTGCGAGCTTGTCGCGCATCTGCACCCGGTCCTCTGCGGATGCCGCACCGATATCCTGAAGATCAGGGGCGCTGACGCGGACCTGACCGTCGGAGCCGATCTCGAGGCGTACGGCAACCATGACGTCGTCCGACTCATAGGTGCCCTCCCAGCGGCCGACCGGAGGCGCCGGATGCGAACAGGACAGAAGCGCCAGAGCCGTCACGAGGACGAAGGCGAGTTTGCGCATGACGAGGACTCACTCGAGCCGCGCCAAGGTTAAGCCTTCGGGGTTGATAATCCGTAATACCGGCCAAGCGGCGGCGGAAACCGGCCACTTTCGCCTTGCTGCGGCGGTCCCCGGTTGATAGGTCATTGCCTTAATCGCCCCGGAATCAGTGGCGGGAGTGCCTATGTCGTCGATGTCGAAAACGCTGCCGAGCGGCTTTCTTGCCGAGTCCCTGGGCCGCATCAAACCCTCCCCCACCATCGCCGCTACCCAAAAGGCGCGCGACCTGATCGCCGCCGGACGCGATGTGATCAGCCTTGGCGTCGGCGAGCCCGATTTCGACACGCCCGACAACATCAAGAAGGCTGCCATCGCGGCCATCGAGCGCGGTGAGACCAAATACACGGCCGTCGAAGGCATTCCAGAACTGCGCAAGGCCATCGCGGGCAAGTTCAAGCGCGAGAACGATCTCGATTACACGCCGGCCCAGACCTTCGTCGCGCCCGGCGGCAAGGCGATCATCTACAATGCGATGATGGCCACGCTTAATCCCGGCGACGAGGTGATCGTCCCGGCGCCTTACTGGGTGAGCTATCCCGACATCGTTCTGCTGGCCGGCGGCAAGCCGGTGATGCCCGAAACGAAGATGGCGGATGGCTTCAAGCTGCGCGCCGAGGCGCTGGAACGCGCCATCACGCCCAAGACGAAGTGGTTGATCCTCAACCAGCCCTGCAATCCCACCGGCGCCTGTTATACGCGCGACGAACTGAAGTCGTTGAGCGCAGTGCTGCTCAAGCATCCCCATGTGTGGGTGCTGACGGACGACATGTACGAGCATCTCGTCTATGGCGGCTTCAAGTATCATACGATCGCGCAGGTCGAACCTGGGCTTTACGAGCGCACGGTTACCATGAACGGCGTGTCGAAAGCCTACGCCATGACCGGATGGCGCATCGGGTATTGCGGCGCGCCCGAACCGCTGATCAAGGCAATGGCGAAGCTGCAATCGCAATCGGCCTCGAACGCCTCTTCGATCTCGCAATGGGCGAGCGTCGAGGCGCTGAACGGTCCACAGGACTTCATCCCGAAATTCCAGAAAGTGTTCGAAGAACGCCGCGACCTCGTGGTCTCGATGTTGAACCAGTGCAACGGCATCGAGTGCCCGAAGCCCGAAGGCGCGTTCTATGTCTATCCGTCGGTCGCCCGGCTGATCGGCAAGACGGCGCCATCCGGCAAGACGATCGCCAATGACGAGGACTTCGTCACCGAGCTGCTCGAAGCCGAGGGCGTGGCCGCCGTGCACGGCGCGGCGTTCGGCCTGTCGCCGTTCTTCCGCGTCTCCTACGCGACCTCGAACAAACTGCTCGAGGACGCCTGCCGCCGCATCCAGCGGTTCTGTGGAAACCTTCGCTAACGCAAAGCAAGTTTTGCCTTGCCAGCGCCCCGCAACGGCGCGAGCATCACCGGATAAGCGGGGCGCGTGACGCCGCCCAAAGCCTTGGGAAGAAGACGCCCGCCGCGCCTCGACGCCCTGCGTAAAAGGGCGATGGAGGCGATCATGTCCAACGGAGGAAAAGGGCCACGCACAGTGGCCCTGGTGGGACCATACGGCAGCGGCAAGACGACGTTGCTGGAAAGCATTCTCTTTGCCACGGGTGCCACACAGCGTAAAGGCGCGGTGGCTCAGAAGAACACCGTGGGCGACGCAAGCGCCGAGGCGCGCGACCGTCAGATGAGCGTGGAAGTGAATGTCGCGACCACGAAATATCTCGACGAAAGCTTCACGTTCCTGGACTGCCCCGGTTCGATCGAATTTCTCCAGGACACGCTGAACGTTCTTCCCGGCATCGATGCGGCCATCGTCGTGTGCGAGCCCGAGCCTGCGAAGATGCAGATGCTGAAGCCCTATCTGAAGCGGCTGACCGATCTGCATATCCCCCATTTCCTGTTCGTCAACAAGATCGACAAGGCCGGCGGCGCGGTGCGCGATCTTCTGGAATCGCTGCGAGAGGTGAGCGAGACGCCACTTCTGCTGCGCCAGATTCCGATGGTCGAGAACGGCACCGTGAAAGGCTTCGTCGATCTGGCGCTCGAACGGGCCTATGTCTATCACCGCGGTGCGCCGGCCGAACTCGTAGACATTACCGACACGGATTCAGAGAAGGCTGAGCGCTTCGCGATGCTGGAGAAGCTCGCCGATTATGACGAGCATCTCATGGAAGAGCTGCTCTCGGACATCGAACCGCCGCGCGACGAAGTCTTCTCCGACCTTTCGCGCGAACTCGCCGAAGGGCTGATCGTGCCCGCCCTGTTCGGCTCGGCCGAAAGCGACTATGGCGTCGAGCGCCTTCTAAAGGCGCTGCGCCATGAAGTGCCTGAAGTGGCGGTTGCAGCGGCGCGCAACCAGATCGCCGGAAGCGGCGATACGATCGTGCAGATCCTGAAGACCTTTCATTCCAGCCATGGCGGCAAGCTCTCGCTCGGCCGCGTGATGGCCGGAACGCTGAAGGACGGCGCGATCCTGCATTCGGAAAGTGGCGATACCCGGGTCGGCGGCATCTCTGCGCTTAAAGGCGAAAGCCAGACGAAGCTGACCGAGGCGCATGCGGGCGACACGGTTGCGCTTGCCAGGCTCGAAGGCGTCACGACCGGCGATACGTTGTCGCTTGGCAAGAAGCCACCGGCGAAGCCGAAGATCGAACACCTCACGCCGGTTTACCGGCTCGCCGTCGAAGCGGCCGATCGCAAAGACGAAGTCAAACTGACCGCGGCCATCGGCAAGTTGCGCGAGGAAGATCCGTCCCTGCATTTCGATCAGAATGCGGAGTTGCAGGAAATGGCGCTGGAAGGCCAGGGCGAAATCCATCTCAAGGTTGCGGTGGAGAAGCTGCAGAGCAAATACGGTCTAAAGCTCAACACTCACCGCCCGCGCGTGCCTTACAAGGAAACAATCAAGAAAGGCGTCACCCAGCACGGGCGACACAAACGCCAGAGCGGCGGCCATGGTCAGTTCGGCGACGTCGTGATCGATATCAAGCCGCTGCCCCGCGGCAGCGAGTTCACCTTTATCGACCAGATCAAAGGCGGCGTGGTTCCACGGCAATGGATTCCATCCGTCGAGAAGGGCGTAATCGAGTATCTGAAGAACGGTCCGCTCGGCTTCCCGGTCGTCGACGTTTCCGTGGCGCTGGTCGACGGCTCCTACCACACCGTGGATTCGTCGGATGCCGCGTTCCAGACGGCTGCGCGCATCGCCATGCAGGAGGGAATGCCGAACTGCGCGCCGGTGCTGCTCGAGTCGATCATGCATGTGCGCATCCACGTGCCGAGCGACGCGACGGCGAAGGTCAACCAGGTGGTCAGCGGGCGCCGCGGGCAGCTCATGGGCTTCGATGCGCGCGACGGCTGGAAGGGCTGGGATACGGTGGAGGCGCAGATGCCCCTTTCCGAGCTCTCCGACCTCATTATCGAGCTGCGCTCTCTCACCCAGGGTGTCGGCACGTTCGACATGGCGTTCGATCATCTGGCCGAACTAAGCGGGAAACTCGCCGATCAGGTTGTGGCCACCCGCAAAGCTGCGGCCTGAAAGCTTCACCGGATCAAGGCGTTCGTCGCGATTTGACGAACGCCTTCCGGTTCATCGAGCAGATGGCTGTGCGATAGACCACAGGTTGTTCGGGCCGTTCGCTCACGCGGAATTGACGTTACCAAAATTTCATCGTTAGCTGACCCTTCGTCAAGGGAGACACGAGGAGGAACCCCATGCGCACAACCATAAAAATTCTGTTCGGCCTATCGAGCGTACTTGCCATGTCTGCCGCTGCGTCGGCGGCAACGTTGATGCCGATCATTCCCTATCCGGGTGCGACAACGACCAGCGTTTTCGGCATCGCGGACGACAACAACACCATCACCGGAAGCTACGTGGACCAAAACGGCAACACGCACGGCTTCTACGGCACGCTGAACGGCAGTTACCACCCGTTCGATTTCGGCAACAGCGGCGCGACACAAGCACGCGCGATCGACAGCACCGGCACGCTGATCACCGGGTTCGCCAATATCTCTGCCGATCACTGCTCGTTCGAAGAATTCGAAATGAAGGTCGGCTATCGCCCCAGAGCGATCACATGGGACGGCACGCCGTTGAATGGCGAAGCGCAAGGCCTGAATACGCGCGGCCGGTTCGCGGGCGACTATTGCGACCTTGGCGGCAGTGGAACCATTTACGGCATGGCTGGCCGGTCGAAAAAATACAAAAGTACCGTGAGCACGCCGTTCCAGTCGAGCTATACGGGCGAGCGCGCCGTCAACAACAACTTCACCTTTGCCGGTTTCTACATCGACGACAGTACCGGCTTTCAGGTGGGAACGCTCATCACGTCCGGCATCACGCACCAGATCGTCTATCCGGCCGACAACGAAAACTACACAGTGCTGGAAGGTATCAACAATGCCGGAATGGCTTCTGGCCAATGGGGGGACACGGACGGCATCACCCATAGCTTCTCTTATGACTCCACCACGGGCACGTTCGTGGAGATTGACGATCCCAATGCCGGTTCATTCACGCAGGCCTGGGGCGTCAATAACAGCGGCCTGATCGCAGTCACGTCCGACGCGGGAGCCTATATCTATTGCCCGGATGACAATAATTGCCCGGGTAACGGCGCGAAGATCGCGGTGCATCCGATTTCGTCGACGGCGGCTATGCGCCATGCCAACGCACAAAAGAAGGGCTGGCATGCAGTTCCGTCCCAGCACAAGCTTCCGAAGGGCGCGGCGGTCCAGTAGCGTCTGCTGAGTTTTCTGAACGTCCTGCGGCGCCCTCGTGGCGCCGCAGCCGTTTTCAGTATCTCCAGTCCTTGGCCGAACGGACCAGGAAGTCGCGGAACGCAGCTACGCGCTTGGCCTGCCTGAGCGCATCGGCATAGACGAGATGCACATCGAAACAGGGCCCAGGCACATCGGGCAGCACGCGGATAAGCTGCGGACGTTCCGCGGCGACATAATCCGGCACGGCCGCCAAGCCGATTCCGGCCATCGTGGCTGACAGAATGCCCGTAACGTTGTTGATGCGGATCGTGCGGCCCTTGCCGTTCAGGCGCCGCCGCGCCGCTTCGAGAAGCCAGTTCACTTCGCGAATCTCGGGTGCCGCCGTTTCGCCATAAGCAATAACCGTGTGATCGGCGATATCGTCGAGGGAATGCGGCGTTCCGTGGGTGTCGAGATATTCGCGCGTCGCATACATATGATAGTGCACGGTAAAGAGCTTGCGCTGGATAAGGTCTGCCTGGACCGGCGCACGCATGCGGATCGCGAGATCGGCCTCACGCTGCGTGAGATCGAGTTCGCGGTCCTCCATCACGAGATGAACTTCGACCTCGGGACATTCCTTCAGGAATTCATCGAGACGCGGCACGAGCCAGTAAGTGCCGATGCCATGACTCGATGTGATCTTCAGAATGCCGCGGGGCGCTTCGCGCACGTTCTTGAGCGCCTCTTCCGCCTGGGCGAGGCGTGTGAGAACGTCGCTCACCGCGGCATAGAGCATTTCGCCCTCGTCCGTGAGCGTCAGCCCGCGCGCGTGGCGCTGGAACAGAGGCGTGGTGATTTCTTCTTCCAGCGCGCTGATCTGCCGGCTGACCGCGGACTGGCTGAGCGTCAGCATCTGCCCCGCATGCGTGAAACTCCCGGCCGAAGCGACCGAGTGGAAGATACGAAGCTTGTCCCAATCCATGATCCTGCCCTAGTCGTTGTGGCCCCCAGCCTCAACGCAAAGTTCGTGACCGTCTATTTCAGTGGCCACATGGCCGTCTCAATGTCCGCCGGCGAGAAACCTCTCTGCTTCCAGCGCTGCCATGCAGCCCATGCCCGCGGCCGTGACCGCCTGGCGGAACACTTTGTCTTTCACATCGCCGGCCGCGAACACACCGGCAACGCTGGTGTGCGTCGAGTCCGGCGCGGTCCTGATGTAGCCCGTTTCGTCCATCTCGAGCTGGCCCTTGAACAAACCCGTCGCAGGCGAATGGCCGATGGCGACGAACAAGCCGTCGACGTCGAGTGTGCGTTCCGTTCCCGTGACCGTGTTGCGCAACCGGATCCCGGTGACACCACGCGGCTCTTCGGCGCCCAGAACTTCGACGACCTCGGTATCGAAGAGGCAGTCGATCTTTTTGTTGGCCAGGAGCCGTGTCTGATTGGTCTTGTCCGCGCGCAGCGTGTCGCGGCGATGGATCAGCGTCACGCGATCCGCAAAATTCGTCAGAAACAGCGCTTCTTCCGCCGCCGTATTGCCGCCGCCGACGACGGCGACGTTCTTGCCGCGGAAAAAGAAGCCGTCGCAGGTCGCGCAGGCGGAGACGCCGAACCCCTGGAATTTCGATTCCGACGGCAGACCGAGCCAGTTGGCCGAGGCGCCGGTGGCGATGATCAGGGAATCTGCCGTGTGCGTTTCACCCGAATCCGTAACCAGCGAGAACGGCCGCCGCGAAAGATCGACGGAAGTGATCGTGTCCTGCACGAATTTCGTGCCGAGATGCTGGGCTTGCGCCTGCATCTGCTCCATCAGCCAGGGACCTTGGATCGCTTCCGCGAAGCCCGGGTAGTTCTCGACCTCCGTGGTGATGGTGAGCTGGCCACCGGGCTGGATACCGGCGATCAGCGTTGGCTCCAGCATGGCGCGCGCGGCATAGACGGCCGCGGTGCACCCTGCCGGACCGCTTCCCAGAATGATGACCTTTGAATGCAAGGGAGCGCTCTCCTGAAAGCAGAGAGCAGACCGCTACGAACGGGCGCGCCAGAGGCACGCGGTCCCTATCGTTCATGCCCCTCGGCTGATCTACCCCTGATATCGGAACCGGCACTGGAAACGTCAAGCGGGGGTAATTGAATAATCGGAACAGCGGTTTGCCCACCGGGAGATTGTTCCGCTCCGCTCCCTCGCCCGACTCAGGCGATCACGATTTCGCGATAGAAATATAATTGCGCAAAGGGGGCAGACGGGGTTAAAACCCACCCGCTTTTTACCCTGAGGGTGATCCTGTGGAGCATCACAAGCTCGATTCCATCGATATGCGCATCCTGGCTGAACTTCAGGCGAATGGCCGCATCACCAATGTCGAACTGTCCCGCCGCGCCAAGATTACCGCTCCACCATGCCTCAGACGCATGCGCGCGCTGGAGAAGGCCGGGTTCATCAAGGGCTACCATGCCGATCTCGACGGCAAGGCGCTCGGCTTCGAGGTGATGGGCTTTGTGTTCGTCGGCCTCGCCAGCCAGAACGATCACGACCTCAAGGCCTTCGAAGCGCAGGTGCGCGCGTGGCCGGCGGTACGCGAGTGCCACATGCTCTCAGGCGAAGTGGACTTCCTTCTCAAATGCGTCGCGAAGGATCTCTCGGCGTTCCAGACCTTCATCACCGAAACGCTGACGGCGGAGAAGAACGTCGCAAGCGTCAAGACCGCGCTCGTCATCCACCCCTCCAAGAACGAACCCGGCGTGCCGCTGGACGTGAAATCCTGATCTAGCCGGAAATATCTCTGCCTTTCGTTTCCGGAAGGAAGAATAGCATCACCAGGAAGCCGATCGCTGCGATGATGACGGGATACCAGAGCCCGGCATAGATGTTTCCGGTTGCGGCATCGATCGCGAAGACCGTGGCGGGCAGGAACCCGCCGAACCAGCCATTGCCGATGTGATACGGCAACGAGAGCGCCGAATACCGGATGCGGGTAGGAAACAGCTCGACCAGAGCCGCCGCCTGCGGTCCGTAGAGGGCCGCTGCCGCGGTCATGAACACAAGAAGGATCAGGATCGCTTTCACCGAGTCGATCTTTGCGGGGTCTGCGGAAGGTGGATAGCCGACCTCGATAAGAGCGGATTTTGCCCGCGCATCGAATGCCTTCTTTGTCTCCACAAACGTTGCGGCCGGCATGTTGCGGCCATCGAAGCTTACGACGTCGGCAACTCCAACGTTGATATGCGCAACTGTCCCGCGCGGTGCCGCCTCGTTGCGATAGGGCACACCGGCCGTCGCAAGCGTGCTTTTCGCGATATCGCAGGACGAGGTGAACTTCGTTTTGCCTATGGGGTCGAATTGCAGTGCGCAGTCGTTCGGGTCGGCGACAACGACAACGGGCGCCCGCGCGCCCGCGTCCGCCAGAGCGGGGTTCACGGCCTCCGTGAGCAGCTTGAAGCCGGGTATGAGCGAGATCGCTGCCAGTGCCAACCCGAACAGCATGATTCGCTTCCGGCCGACACGATCGGAAAGCCGGGCAAAGACGATATGGAGCACGGTGCTACCGACGAGAACCGCCATGATCAGCAGGTTCACAATCCGCGGCTCGACCTTCATCACACGCTCGAGAAAGAACTGCGCGTAGAAATTGGCCGTGTACCAGACCACGCCCTGCCCCATCATCATCGAGAACAGCGCAAGCAGGACGAGCTTCAGATTTTTCCATTCGAAGAAAGCTTCTGAGAGCGGCGCACGCGCCACGCGGCCTTCATTCTGCATCTGACGGAACAACGGCGATTCATCGAGCCGCATGCGAATCCACAACGAAATGCCGAGCAATCCGGCCGACAGCAGGAACGGAATGCGCCAGCCCCAGGCGGAAAAAGTCTCCTCGCCCATGATCGTTCGGGTGACCAGGATCACGCCGAGCGCAAGAAGCAGTCCAAGGGTCGCAGCGACCTGGATCCACCCGGTTGCGCTACCTCGCTTTTTCGGATCGGCATGCTCGGCGACGTAGATCGCGGCACCGCCATACTCGCCCCCGACCGCGAAGCCCTGCAGCACGCGCATAGCGAGCAGGAGATAGGCCGCCTGAAGGCCCAGCGACCCGGCATCCGGCAGGAGGCCGATCGCGAATGTGGCCAGGCCCATGATCGTGATGGTCACGAGGAAGGTCCGCTTCCGGCCGGTGCGATCGCCGAACCACCCAAAGACGAGCGCGCCCAGCGGACGTACCGCGAATCCCGCAGCAAAAGTCAGGAGCGCGAAAATGAACCCCTGAGCTTCGCCCGCGCTGGCGAAAAAGTGTTTGGCGATGATCGCGGCCAGCGATCCGAAGATGAAGAAGTCGTACCACTCGAAGACCGTGCCGGCGGCCGAAGCAGCCAGCACCAACCCCATCCGGGTCTGCTTTGGATTTTCTGCCATCAAATCCCCCCGAATTCCCGCGCCGAGCTTGGGCGCGGAACCCGCATTCACCAGCGGTTAAAGTTCTTGAACGCATCCCTTCGATCGATAGACATAGCAAAATCGCTAACCAATTTCCCCTAACCTGAGAGCCATGCTCGGCAAGGACACTGGCTTGGGCATGACCGAAGCGGACATCGAGGTCGTCACCGTCTGCCCGCCTCGCAAGCATCGATGAGCGAGACTGCATGAAAGCCCGTGCCGCCGCCGCTTTCGTCCTTGCGCTGGCCTCGCCGGCCGCGGCCGCCGATTTCAGTTTCAACGGCTATGCCGATGCGCGGCTCATAGCGCCACCATCGACCGGAAGTTATCTGGACGGCGATCTCGGCAAGCTTCGCTACGGCAAGGACGACGAGGTCTTTCAGCCCGGCGATATCGTGGGCGAAGGCCGCGTGACGATCCTTCCCGAACTGATGGCGACAGCCACGGCGCGGGTCAACACGCAATACGGGCCGGCGCTCGATCTGATCGAGGGATATGTTCGCTATCGTCCGGTCTCGACGACGCCATGGCGGTGGTCGGTGAAGGTGGGGGCGTTCTTCCCACCCATGTCGCTCGAGAACGATCAGATCGGCTGGACGAGCTTCTGGACGATCACGCCGTCGGCGATCAACAGCTGGGTCGGCACCGAGCTTCGCACGATCGGCGCGGAAGGGACGCTCGAATGGCGGCACGAAAGCGGTACCGTCACTTTGATCGGCGCGGTGTTTGGCTGGAACGATCCGGCGGGCGTGATGATCGCCGATCGCGGCTGGACGTTCGACGACCGCGTCACCGGTCTCATCGAACATTCGCGCCTTCCCGATGCATCTGCATTCAGTCAGGGCGCCACGCCCCCGATCTATGCCCATCTCTTCACCGAGATGGACAACCATGCGGGCTGGTATCTCGATCTCTCGTGGGAGCCCACCGATATCGGCGGCTTCGAGGTCATGCGCTACGACAACGACGCCGACGCGACCGTGAAGCAGGACGGCCAGATAGCGTGGCGCACCCATTTCTGGGATGTCGGTTTCGAAAAACAGCTCGGCAAACTGACGTTCCTGAGCCAGGGCATGAGCGGTTCGACCTATATCCGGCCATCCGCATTCTACAACCAGCGCACCGATTTCCGCTCTGCCTATGCGCTCGCCGGCTATGACATGGACAAATGGTGGGCTGCCGCGCGGTTCGACATCTTCCAGACCCGTACCGAGGCGACCTTCCCTTCAAGTCTTGAAGAGGACGGCCATGCTTACACGCTCTCTCTCAGCTACCTGCCTTGGAAGTGGCTCCGCTTCACGGGCGAGTTCATCTCCATTGACGATAGGCGGCAGCAGCGGGCGTCCGTCGGCGAAGACCCGCATCAGATCGAGAACCAATTCCAGTTTCTGACCCGCGTCTATTTCTGATCGTCTCGTCTGGCACGGTTCGCCCGAACCGGCCAATATGGCGCGGTTAAGAGGCACGCCATGAATTTCGCTGAACACCTGATCGAGACTGCGGACGGACCCAAGGTCTATGCCCGCGACTATGCCGCCGAGGGAAGCGTGCGCGGACTTCCCGTGATCTGCCTGCACGGACTCACGCGCAACTCCGCAGACTTCGAAGCCGTCGCGCCGGAGATCGCCGCGCAGGGACGGCGCGTGATCGCCATCGACGCGCGGGGCCGCGGCCACTCTGATAATGACCCCGACCCCACACGATACCGTCCCGATGTCTATGTCGGCGATGTCTGGCGCGTCATGGATACTCTCGGCATCCCCCGCGCTGTGTTTCTCGGCACCTCAATGGGCGGGATCATGACGATGCTGGCCGCGGTCGTGAATTCTACGCGCGTGGCCGCCGCGATCTTGAACGACATCGGTGCCGAGGTCGATCCAGCCGGCATCGCGCGCATCGCCTCTTACGTCGGCAAGGCAGAGCCTTTCGCGTCATGGGACGAGGCCGCCGCCGCGGTAAAAGCCGTGCAGAGCATAGCGTTCCTGCAAAAAGACGACGACTTCTGGCGAACCTTCACGCGCCGTGTCGCGCGCGAACGCGCCGATGGCCGGATCGAACTCGCCTACGATCCCGCGATCGCCAACGCCTTCTCCGCCACGCCATCGGCGCCACCACCGACCATGATGCCGCTGTTCGCGGCGCTGGCAACCCGGCCGGTTCTGCTGATCCGCGGTGCGCTGAGCGATCTGCTATCCCGCGACGGTGTCGCCGCCATGAAGCGGGCGAAGCCTGACATGGAGTTCGTCGAGGTCCCCAATGTCGGCCATGCGCCGACCCTGGAAGAACCGGAAGCGCGCTCTGCCATCGCTTCGTTTCTCGCGCACGTCGAATAGCGGATGCCGCAACACCATAAGAGCGCCGACAGCGTCGCGGACGCGATCATCCGTGAGGTGGGACCCAACATCGTACTTGGCCTGCCGCTGGGGCTTGGCAAGGCGAACCATATTGCCAATGCGCTGTTTGCGCGCGCCGCGGCGGATCGCTCGATAAAGCTTACAATCTTCACAGCACTGACGCTCGAGAAGCCGAAAGCATCGAACGAACTCGAGCGCCGGTTTCTGGCGCCGGTCATCGAGAGGCTGTTCGGAGACTGGCCGGAGCTTGCCTATGCGCGGGCGCTGCGCAGCGGCACGCTGCCGGACAACATCGAGATCAATGAGTTCTTCTTTCTCGCCGGGCGCTGGCTTTCGGTTGCGCGCGCACAGCAGAGCTACATCTCCGCGAACTATACCCATGCTTGCCGTTACCTCATCGAGCGCGGCGTCAACGTCATTGGGCAGCTTGTGGCGAAGCGCATAGAAGCTGGCGAAACGCGCTACAGCCTGAGCTGCAACACCGACACGACGCTCGACATGCTGGCAGCGCAGGCGGAGGGGCGCGCAAAGTTCCTGCTGGCAGCGCAGGTGAATTCGCATCTGCCGTTCATGCCAGGCGACGGCGATCTGCCGGAATCGGCGTTCGCACACGTGCTCGACGATCCGTCTGCCGATCATGCGCTGTTCGCGCCGCCGAAAGAGCCGGTCAATCTGACAGAATACGCCATCGGGATTCACGCGGCGCGGCTGCTGCCCGATGGCGGCACGTTGCAGATCGGTATCGGTGAGGAAGCTGACGCGGCGGTGCACGCGCTTATCCTGCGTCACCGGGAGAACGCGGCGTTCGGCGAAGCAGTTACACGGCTGACCGGCAATGCTGCGCCACTCGCCATCGAGCATCGCGGGCCTTTCGAACAGGGCCTTTACGGCGTGAGCGAGATGTTCGTGGACGGCTTCCTCGAACTGCTCGACGCCGGAATCCTCAAGCGCGAAGTGGATGGCGCGCTGCTGCATGGCGCGTTCTTCTTAGGCCCACAGGCGTTCTACCGGCGCCTTTGCGAGATGGCGCCGGAGCGGCTTGCGAAATTACGCATGACGGCGGTTTCGTTCACCAACGAGCTCTATGGCGATCAGGCCGCCAAGACGCGTGCGCGGACCGGTGCACGCTTCATCAACAATGCGATGATGGCAACGCTGCTCGGCGCGCTGGTCTCGGACGGTCTCGAAGACGGCCGCGTCGTAAGCGGTGTCGGCGGCCAGCACAATTTCGTGACGCAGGCCTTTGCCCTTCCCGATGCGCGCTCAGTGATCGCGCTGAAATCGACGCGTACTACTGCGAAAGACACGCAATCCAACATCCGCTGGTCTTATGGCCACATCACGATCCCGCGCCACGAGCGCGACATCGTGGTGAGCGAGTACGGCATCGCGGATTTGCGCGGGAAGAGCGATGAAGCTGTGATCGCCGCAATGCTGTCGATCTCCGATTCCTGCTTCCAGCCCGAACTCCTGCGCGCCGCGAAAGACGCGAAGAAGATCGCGAAGAGCTACGAAATCCCCGCCGCTTTCCGCGAGAACACGCCCGAGCGGGTCGCGGCCGCGTTGAAGCCACTGTCGCTGCCGCCCTTCCCGTTCGGCACCGATTTCACCGCCGCTGAGCAGCGGCTGCTGTTTGCGCTTCAGAAACTTCAGAAAGCCTCGCCCGCCGGCCTCGCGCAATACGTTTTGCGCGGCCTGATGCGCGCGCCGCCTGACCCGGAAGCGCTCGCGCGCATGGGGCTGGAGAAGCCCCAAGGGGTCGCGCAGCACCTCTACCGCGCGCTGCTGAAATCGGTTCTCTGATACGCTGTACGCGAATTACGGCCCCCTGGGCCAACATGAATAATTTTCGACCTTTTATTGCGGCGGCCATAGCGCGAGTATGCCTGCGCGCGAACTCATAGGCGGGGAGGATAAATATGAAGTACTTGCTGGTTCTTGCATGTCTTTCGACGATGGTTGCTGTAGGAGCGCCCGCTGCGGCCGAACCTGACGACACCACGGCCGCGGTCACAGATTCGCGCCGTCCCGATGCCGACAAGAAGCTTGATGCCGAACGCAAACCGGCAGAGATGCTGAAGATCGCGCATATCCGTCCCGGCGATCGCGTGATGGATATGATTCCTGGCGGCGGCTATTTCACGCGGCTGTTCGCGGTCGCGGTGGGACCCAAAGGCTATGTCTACGCCTATCAGCCGACGGAATGGGACAGCCATCACAAGGGCAAACCGGCAGCGGTGCTGGCGGTCGCGCCCGACTACAAGAACGTCAGCGTGATCGACGCACCGATCAACAAGCTCGTCGCGCCCGAACCGCTCGACGTGGTGTGGACCTCGCAGAACTATCACGACCTGCACAATGATTTCGCCAAGCCGGCTGATCTCGCGATCGTCAACAAGGCAGTGTTCGATGCGCTGAGGCCCGGCGGCTTCTACGTCGTGCTCGACCACGCGGCCGAAAACGGCTCGGGATTGCGCGATACCGACAAGCTCCATCGCATCGACGAGGCGGTCGTGAAGAAAGAAGTGGAAGCCGCCGGTTTCCGGCTCGCGGGCGAAAGCAATGTGCTGCGCAATCCGGAGGACAACCGCACCAAACTTGTGTTCGACGACACCATCCGCCACAAGACCGATCAGTTCATTCTGATTTTCCGCAAGCCCAAGCGCTGAAAAGACAACGGAGCATGTTCATGCGTCGCCTGAAACTTGCCGCGGGCCTTTTCGCCGCCTTCCTGGCCTTGCCCGCTCTGGCGGACCCCACGCCGCCACCCGGCGCACCGCCGCCCGGCGCGCCATCGCCCGGGGCCCCGCTGCCGCCCCAGCGGATGAAGGGCACGATCGCAGCTTATGACCCGGCGACGCAGATGCTCAGTCTTACGACCGCCGATCACAAGACGGTTTCTATCGGTCTCAAACCCAACACGCGCGTGATCTATGATCAGCGCCGCAAACTCGCCGACATCAAGGCCGGCGAGTTCGTCGGTGTCGGTGCGCTCAAGAGCGCTGACGGCAAGCTGCGCGCGCAACAGGTTGTGGTGTTTCCCGAAGCCATGCGCGGCGCAGGCGAGGGCCAGTATCCAATGGGCGATCCCACCGCCAACCGGCTGATGACGAATGCGAGCGTGGTGGAAGTGGCCGGCGCCACGACGGCCGCCGGTTCGCTGAAGCTGAACTACAAGGGCGCGGTCGCAGCCCCGGACGGCACCTGCAGCGGCCATGCCGGCGCGCCGGGCGCCGCAGGCTGCACCGGAAGCGCGGACATCGCCGTCGCCAAGGGCGTGCCGATCATCGGGATGGTGGTGGGCGACACAAGCCTGCTCGTGCCCGGTGCGGCGGTCTCGCTGCTCGTCATCACCCAGCCGGACGGCACGATGATGTCGCCAGCGCTGACGGTGGAAAAGGACGGCGTGAAGCCATTGCTGTGACCTCGGTCACACCAACGGTATCTTCACCACGCTTGCGCGGCCGGAGAGCACGAGGCCCGCGTGCTTCGGCACAAGCCTGAGATCATAGTAGTTACGCCGGAGCTGGCGCTTCACGAGCGCGAGCCCGCGGGGCTTGGTCGCCTCGCGCGTGCGGTGGATATCGGTCGCGCCGCCGACCTCGACGCGCTGGTCGAGGATCGCGGGCAGAAGCTGCCACGGCTTCAGCCAATCGAAGATCGGCGAATTGTTCGGATTGAACATCAGGTGGTCGACGGGAAGCGTGAGCTTCTCTTTGATGTCCGCGAGCTGCGCCGCCGTTTCGCGCGAAATGATGTAACCGCCCGTGCCGGTATGCCGCGAGAGCAGCGGCGCGAGCATGCGCCCTTTCACCGGGATTCGCGGCTTGCCGATGACGATGAGCTGGTTCTCGTCGCCGTAACGCTCCGGCTTCACCAAGCCGATGCCTTTGGGGATCCAGCCGCTGTCCGACAGGAATTCCGGCGCGGAATCCGAAAGCTGGATGTCGTCCTCGAGCACGGTCACCCACTCGTCCGGACCGTCGGCGATCATGCGCCAGAGTTGGATGTGGCTCATGGTGCAACCCATGTCGCCGGGCGAAAGCGAGCCCAACGGCCCGCTTCCGGCGAAGGGCGCGCGCAGGGCGGCCGGATCCGCAGTCTTGGCGTCGACGGCGTTAAAGCGCTCGAAGGCGAGACCGAGGCGGTCGAGTTGTGCCTTCATCGCCGCGAGCCGGTCGGGGCGGCGTTCGAGATTGACGAGAAAAGTCCGCATGAATTCCGGCTGCGAAAGGGCGCGGCGGAAGATATGCTGGCGGCCTAGTCATGCGCAAACTCCTCAACCTTCTCTACAATTTCCACTGGATCGTGCCCGGCGAAGCAGCGCGCTCGGCGCAGGCTTATCTTGGATTGCTGGCGGGCTTTTTGCGCACCAATGGCCTGAAAGCCGTGATCAATCTGCGCGGACGGCATCCGAATTTCGAGTGGTGGAAATACGAGACCGAAACCTGCGCGCGCCTGGGTGTGGCGCATTTCGACGCGATGATGGATTCGCGGCGTCTGCCATTGAAAGAGATGCTGGTGGCGCTGATCGATGCATTCGATGCGGCGCCGCGTCCCTTCGTCATCAAGTGCTCCGGGGGGCAGGATCGCACCAGCTTCGCGGCTGCGCTCTACATTGTGCATCGCGACGGATGGAGCGCGATGGAGCGCGCGTTGAAGCAGTTCGCGCGGTTTCCCTATCTGCATTTTCCGAAAGACAATCAGCGCTGGCTGCGCGAATTTCTTCCTTATGCGCGGCAGCAGGCGAACGGTGCCGTGCTCGCCGATTGGATCAGGCGAGACTATGATCCCAAAGCCCTCGCCCAATCGCTAAAGCCGGGCTCGTTCAACGGAATATGGGAACACTGGAAACCGCGCGCGCCGAAATGAAGCTTGTCATCGCGCCGGGTGTGACGTTGTGGCGCGAGAAGCTGGACCGCGCAGCCCAGCAGGCGTTGCTCGCAGATGTGCTCGCACGCGTGAGGGATGCGCCGTTCTACAAGCCGCGCATGCCGAAATCGAATGCGCCATTCTCGGTCGAGGAAACGAATTTCGGACCGCTCGGCTGGTATTCCGACCACGGCGGATATCGCTACATGCCCACGCATCCCGAAACCGGAAAGCCATGGCCGTCCATTCCGCCGGCGCTGATCGAACTATGGAACGCAACGACCGGTTATCCCGCGCCGCCGGAATGCTGCCTCGTCAATCTCTATCAGGAGGGCGCCCGGATGGGGCAGCATCAGGATCGCGACGAGCAGGCGACCGACGCGCCGGTGCTCTCGGTCTCACTGGGCGACGATGCCCTGTTTCGCATCGGAGGGACCGCTCGCCGCGGTGCAACACAGAGCGTGAAGCTGATTTCGGGCGATGTGCTGACCTTCGGCGGGCCGGCGCGTCTCGCCTATCACGGCATCGATCGCGTGACCGCAGGAAGTTCCACGCTTCTTCCCGGAGGTGGTCGCATTAACCTCACTTTACGCAGCGTAACCAAATAAAATGGCGCCCGACCAGGGGGCTGATCGGGCGCCGGATGCGCCGTTACGCGCTTGGTGCCGGGAGGGGATGACCGGTCACCGCGAAGGACGAGACCCGGCTTGCGAGCGGGGGGGCAGTGCTTGCCGGATCGGTGTCCGTCCTTCGAGAACGAACTTATGCATTGCGGCCACAGGTTTCAACTATTTTCTAGGCCCAGGAAAAACCTGATGTTTTTTTAATGACAGTGGCAATTTTACATCTTCGTGACGGTTGGGGCTAGCGGCCTGAATCCGCCAGTTTCGTCGCCACGCCGCGACGCCATGCCTGCGCGAGCGCCGGCGTATCGTGAACGCGGCGGCGCGCGTCTGTGGATATCCTAGGATCGAAGAGCGCTCTGAACGCGTCGCGCACGCTTGGGCCATCGCTTTGAACGAGGCGCTCCAGGGCCGCATCGCGCGCGGGTGCGATACCTTCGGCGATCACACGCAGATACCAGCCGCATCGCGCCGACAACATCATGAGTTGTGGCGCATCGGAACGCGCGGTGTGGACAGCAAGCTTGTAGCAGGGTGCGCGCGGCTGGCTGATCTCCAGGATCGCGCCGCCCCAGCGAAAGCGGTCGCCGATCGCAACATCGTTTTCGTTCGCGCCTTCGAGCGTGAGATTCTCGCCGAAGGTTGCCGCCCCACAGGCGAGATGTTTCTCGCTTTCCCACCAAGGCCAATGCGCGGACGGATAAGCATATACGGCCTTGTCGGGGCCGCCATGCACGCTGAGGTCGGCCTGCCCGTCGCCGTCGATGTTCGTCCGGCCGACGAACAGCGTGTCTGCAGCCGCGGGCGTCTTGGCGATGCCCGAAAGCACGGCCTCGCCCTGCCACATGCCGATGATGCGCGGACGGCCGATATTGACCGAGAGGATGCGAAGGTTCATGGAACCGACCCTAGCAGCAGCGGCAGTTCACGAGAATGTCCAATCCCGCAAGGCAGGCGCGCCGCGCGTTCGATCCGCGCCTTCTCGAAGGCTCGATTCCGCGCTCGCTGTTCCTGCTCGCGGTGCCGATCATGGGCGCCAACATCCTTCAGGTCGCTTATCAGGTGATCGACGCGTTCTGGGTGGGCAGGCTCGGTGCCGACGCGGTGGCCGCGGTCTCCGTCACGATGCCGATCATGTTCGTGCTGATCGCGGCGGGAATGGGTTTCGCCATCGCCGGCACGACGCTGATTGCGCAATACACCGGCGCGCGCGACCACGACATGGTGGACCACGTCGCGGCGCAGACGCTGCTCACCATTCTCATGCTCTCCATCGTGCTGGGCGCGATAGGCTACGCGCTGGCGCCCGCGATCCTGCACGAGATGGGCGTGGCGCCGGCCGTCTATGACGGCGCACTCGGCTTCATGCGGGTGATCTTCATCGCCCTGCCCTTCACGTTCATCTATGCGATGGCGCAGGCGTTGATGCGCGGCGTGGGCGAAGTGAAAGCGCCGCTTTATATCGTCGCGGCGACGGTGTTCGTGAACTTCGCGCTCGATCCAGTGCTGATCTTCGGCAAGTTCGGATTTCCGGCCTGGGGCGTGATGGGGGCCGCGATCGCGACACTCATCTCGCAGGCGATCGCGTCGGCGATTGCGCTGTGGCTTCTGTTCGGTGGGCGCTACGGCATTCATATTCGGCCGCGTGACTTCGTGCCGGATTTCGCGTTCATCAAGCGCGCGTTCCTGCTTGGCTACCCCGCGTCCATCGAGCAGTCGGCACGCGGACTGGGCATGGCGGTGCTCACCTTCCTGATCGTGAGCTTCGGGACGGTCGTGACCGCGAGCTATGGCGTCGCCGTCAACGTGTTCAATGTCGTGATCATTCCGGCGATGGGATTCTCGATGGCGACGTCGACGCTGGTGGGCCAGAACATCGGGGCCGGCAACATGGCGCGCGCGGAGAAGGTCGCCCGGCTCGCGGCGATCATCACCTTCGCCATGCTCACCGCCATCGGTCTTCTGTGCGTGGCGATAGCGCCGGCGATCGTGCGCTTTTTCGTGCCGAAAGATCCCGCCGTCATCAAGGAGGGCGCGACCTTCATCCGCATCGTGTCGTGGAGCTTCGGCTTCGTCGGGCTTCAGTTCGCGCTGATGGGCGTGTTGCGCGCGGCGGGCGAGATGATCCCGGCGATGGTCATCAGCCTGGTCTCGCAATGGGTGCTGCAGATCCCGCTCGCCTACGTGCTCTCCAAGCACACATCGCTCGGCGCCAGCGGCGTATGGTGGTCCACACCCACAGCCAACATCGTGACAGCCATCATCGCGGGTCTTTGGTTCGCACGCGGCAACTGGAAAACCCGCAGCCTGATCGCGCAAACCCCGCTCCAAGTCGGGCAGGAAGAAGTCGAAGAACTCGCGCAGATAGAACCCTGACGCGGCACCTTTCCACGCCTCATCTAGCGTCAGCGGTGCAACACCGGAAAACCACCAGCACTTGATTTTTGAAATCGACCTTGCAACAAAAATCCTTACCCCCTCCCCCCTCTCCGCTCCGAACGTCGCACGCGATGTCAGGTTGGGCGCGATTGCGGAGCAGTCGTTTTTCATTTCGCCGCTTCCCCTCTCCCGTTCCACGCCGCTCTTCCTTGAAGCGGCGAAAACGTTTCATCCCAAGCTCCGCAAAACGCATTGGCGGCAGGACGTCCTCACCCTGCATGGACGTGCGCCATGTGGCTGGCAGAGCCTGGCTAGAACAAAAAGGAACATCTGAGAGCCGATCAAGGGGCCGGGGACGACTTTTTTTGTAGGCTTTTCCGGTGTCAGCGCCGCCTCGTTTATCGGCGGGCAATTCGCGCGTCAGAGCAGGAACGCGCAAGCCGATCTGAGCCCTGAAGTCCTCAAAAGCAAGGTTGACTTTCTGCATTCAAATTTGAACCACGATCTGCCAGTTCGCAATTTCATCCGCGAGCTCCAACTCTGACCCGCATCTCGCGGGTCAGCGGCGGAAAAGCAGTCGGTTGAAGCCGCACGCGAACAATTTGCTGTATTCTGTTCACCGGGGACGCTTGGGTACGCGCCAAAGGGTGAATGGTCCTGCTCGATCGCGCTAAATCTGCCCCTGGCCGCCATCGACAGAGAGATCACTTCCGTTGACGTAGCTGCTGCTCTCGGAGGCGAGAAAAAGCACTGCCTCGGCGATCTCCTCGGGCGTGCCAACGCGGCCCAGCGGAGTGGCTTCTCCGTTCGCGGCAATGAAGCTATCCAACTGTTCGGCAGTCATGCCGAAACCAAGATAGGCAGGCGTCGGCACCGCGCCGGGGCTAACCACGTTCACCCGGATTCCTCTGCCTTTGAGATCGACAGCCCAGCCGCGCGCGAAAGACCGAAGTGCGGCTTTGCTGGCGCTGTAGACGCTGAAGGCCGGCACGCCTTTTGACGCCACCATGGAGCCGTTGAGCACAATTGATGCGCCCCGAGGCATGAGCGGCAGGGCCTTCTGAACCGTGAACAGCGTGCCGCGCACATTAGTCGCGAACGTCCGTTCGAAATGCTCCTCGGTGATGGACCCGAGCGGCAGGAACTCGCCGATACCCGCATTGGCGAAGACGATGTCGAGCCGGCCGGCTTCTGCCTCGATCTGCAAAAACAGCCGGTCAAGATCCGCCAGATTCGAAATGTCACCCTCGACGCCGACGGCGTTCGATCCAATCGAAGCGACGGCTTTGGCCAATTCGGCAGGACGCCGGCCGGTCACGAACACAAACGCGCCTTCTTTGGCGAACAGCTTTGCAGTCGCAAATCCGATACCGCTGCTGCCGCCGGTGACAAGCGCAATCTTTCCCCTCAGATGTTCCATGTCGCTTCCTCTCAATAGGTGGGCTTGGCGCCTTCAGGGATAACAAACGACACCGTGCGCTTGTCGAGGATTTGGTGATTGGCATCGACGAGCTCGATGAGGACTTTGTGAGGCCCGGCGGGAAGACCGGTTATCGTCAAGGGCTCGCCGCTGGCATCGAGCCAGTGCCAGGCCGCATCGTCCACCGTCACATGGATGTGGCCGATGCGAGGGGTGACGTCGAGTGCGTTGCGGCCATACACCGGCACGATGTGAACATTCTCGGCCGGTATTGAATGATGACTCGCGCCTGCGCCAGCGAGGCCGGAAGCGGCGGATCGACAATCAGATGTGGCGGGGGTTCTGTCGCCAACGGAATTACGGGTGCCGCTCCGCGATAATCGCGAGCGCTCGCTGAGGCACAGGGTACGGAAGTACCGGTGGTGGCTTCGTTAGAAGCGCGCATCATGGGTGTGTCTCCTGGGGCGTTTGGTTGGGATGCCGCGATAGACGAGCCTGGCGAAGAAATCCGGGCCGATGACGAAGCGTCCCCATTTCGCGTCGAATGACGCCGTCGGTTTGGCGGCGACCAGCTGGTCGACCGTCATGCCGCGCTGTTTCATCTCTGAGATTGATTTTCGGATCGTTACGAGCATGTCGCGAAAGGCGACAAGGTCCGCCTTGTTGCCGACAGGACCATGACCGGGAATGACGATGGTGCGGTTCGTCGCCATCGCCAGATTGGCACTCGCGGCACGTATCATCCCATCGATGCCGCCACCGACCGAATAGTCGATGAAGGGATAGACGCCGTTCCAGAATGTGTCGCCTGTCGACAGCACGTCGGCCTTTGCGAAATAGACCGACAGATCGCCGTCGGTATGCGAGACGACATAGGGCCGGATACGGATCGTTTCGCCGTCGAACCGCATCGTTTTAGATGAGGTAACTAGGGCTGTCGGCAAACCCGCCGCCGGGAAAGGCGGGAAGGTATAGTCCCAGTCATCGACCCGCGTGGTCGTGGACATACGCTGCCGCGTCGCCGGTAGCGCAATTATCGTGGCGCCGTCCGCGTGCGCCCAGGCGTTGCCATCGGTGTGATCCCAATGCCAATGAGTGTTGACTAGATATTTGAGTGGCTTGGGCCCGATCTCGGCCAGTACGGTCTCGATCTTTTTGCGCGACACGGCGATGCCGGCGTCGACCATGAACTTGCCGTCGGCACCGTCGAGCACGGTGATGTTGCCGCCAGAGCCCATCAATACGCTGATCCCACCGCGCAGCGCTTGCCGCGTGACCGGGGTCGCCCCGGCCGCGCGGTTGATGGCGATGACCGGGCTTTCGGCTCGCGCGGCCGTAGCACCGCCGCCGCACAGAAGTGAGGCGACGGCGAAACCGGCGATAGCGGTCGGCAATTGCTTCTGGGACCGCGTGCGCATCGCACCGCCTCCTCGTTGCGATCAGCCCCTGATGAACCCAAGCAGCTCTTCGTTCACCCGGTCCTTGAGCGTGGTGCACATGCCGTGGGGCGCGCCCTTGTAGATCACCAGCTTGGCGTCCTTGATGATCTTGGAGGACAGGAGCGCGGCGTCCGCGTAAGGCACGATCTGGTCATCGTCGCCGTGCAGGACAAGCGTCGGGATGTCGAAGCGCTTCAGATCTTCCGTGAGGTCGGTCTCGGAGAACGCCTTGATGCAGAAATAGGAGGCGGGAAAGCCTGCCATCATGCTCTGCAGCCAGAAGGACTTGCGCACGCCCTCCGACACCTTCGCGCCGGGCCGGTTATAGCTGTAGAAGGGAAGGCTCAGGTCCATCCAGAACTTCGACCGATCCGCCACGACGTTGGCACGGAGTTCGTCGAAGACTTCGATCGGCAGGCCGCCGGGGTTGTGTGCCGACTTGACCATCACGGGCGGGATTGCGCCGATCAGGGCGGCCTTGGAGACGCGTGCCGTTCCGTGCCGGCCGATATAGCGAGTGACTTCTCCGCCGCCGGTCGAGTGGCCGACATGGATCGCACTCTTGAGATCCAGATGCGTGACCAGCTCGGCGAGATCGTCGGCATAGTGGTCGAGGTCGTTGCCGTCCCAGGGCTGGCTGGAACGGCCGTGGCCACGACGATCGTGTGCGATACAGCGGTAACCGCGGTTCGCGAGGAAGAACATCTGATCTTCGAATGCGTCGGCGCTGAGCGGCCAGCCGTGGCTGAACACGATGGGCTGACCGGATCCCCAATCCTTGTAATAGATTTCGGTTCCGTCTTTGGTGGTGAATGTGGGCATGGCGATGTCTCCTTGGTTGGTCAGGTGCGGATGAAGGCGAGGAGATCGGCGTTAAGGCGATCCTTGTGGGTTGTCGCCAGGCCGTGCGGCGCACCGTCGTAGATCTTCAACGTCGCGTGGCGGACGATCTTGGACGACAACAATGACGCGGCCGCAATGGGTACGTTCTGATCGTCGCTGCCGTGCACCATCATGGTCGGCACATCGAAGCGTTTGAGATCGCCGGTGAAATCGGTCTCGGAAAACGCCTTGATGGAAAAGTAAGATGCGGGAAAGCCGCACATCATGCTCTGCAGCCAGAACGACTCCCGCACGCCATCGGAGACTTTCGCACCTGGCCGATTGTAGCCATAGAACGGCAGGCTGAGATCCATCCAGAACTGCGAACGGTCGGTGAGGACGCGCGCGCGAATGTCGTCGAACGCCGCCAGTGGCGTCCCCGTCGGATTTGTGGGCGAACGGATCATGATCGGCGGGATCGCGCTTACGAGCACCACCTTGGCCAAGCGTGACGTGCCGTGACGGCCAATGTAACGGGCCACCTCGCCGCCGCCGGTGGAGTGGCCGACATGGATAGCGCGACGCACATCGAGCAGCGCGATCAGCTCCGCCAGGTCATCGGCGTACGTATCGAAATCATTCCCGTTCCAGGGTTGACCGGAACGGCCGTGACCACGGCGATCGGCGGCGATGCAGCGATAGCCGCGGCTTGCGAGGAAGAACATCTGGTCTTCGAACGCGTCCGCGTTGAGCGGCCAGCCATGGCTGAACACGATCGGCTGACCGGAGCCCCAGTCCTTGTAGTAGATGTCGGTGCCGTCCTTGGTCCTGAAGGACGATGACCGTTGGGTGAAGTGTCCCGCCGCGGCGCTCTCCGCAGCTCTGCGGTCTGCGGCGAAGACGGCGTCGGAGAGCGCAGTGCTCACCGCCAGTGCTGCGCCCTCGACCAAAATTGCCCGACGCGACGTTTGGAATTTTCGGCTCATATCGTTAAGATCGCTCCCGGTTTTCGCATGCAAACCGTCATGTCACTCTCCCTCTGCGATAACCACAGCATGGAGACATGCCAGAGGGGGCCGCGACACTACCGTTTGGTTATGGATGCATAATTCCCGTTTGGGCGGCAGCGATGCAGTATGTGCCGCTCGTTCTTCGGGGGGAACGATCATGGAAATGCATCAGGTCCGCTATTTTCTGACGGCGGCAAACACGCTGAGTTTCACGCGCGCCGCTGAGGCTTGTCACGTCTCGCAGCCCGCTCTCACCACGGCGATCAAGAAGCTGGAAGCTGAGCTGGGCACGCCGCTGTTCTATCGCGAAGGCAAGCAGATCGTGCTCACGGAGTTCGGCCGCCGCATGCAGCCCTGTCTTGGTCAAATTCTCGAGCAGGCGAAAGCGGCGGAAAGCATCGCGAAGGATTTCCGCCTGCTTAACCAGGTTCCGATTCGCCTGGGCGTGATGTCGAGCATCGGTCCGATGCGCATTGCGTCGTTACTCGCCGAGTTTCAGCGGCAGTCGCCGGGCGTGGAAGTGGCGGTGCGCGACGGCGCACCGGAAGCGCTGGCGGCGCAACTCGACGCGGACGACATCGATGTCGCTGTGCTCAACGCGCTCGACGGTTTGGGCGATAACTACCGCGCCGAGCCGCTTTACACCGAGCACTACGTGGTGCTTCTGCCGCCCGGGCACCCTCTCATCGCACGCGACGTGATCGCGCTACGTGACCTCTCGGAGCAGCCGTACGTCGACCGGCTGTCCTGCGAGCTGCGCGAAATCGTGATGGGCGTGTGCAGCGATATGGGCGTGAAGCTTTACGCGCGCTTCCGTTCCGAGCGCGACGAGTGGGTGCAGGCCATGGTGATGGCGAATATCGGCTTCGCTTTCATGCCCGAGTTTTCGGTAACCCATCCGGAGAGCGTCCGCCGTCCGCTGGTCGAACCGGCGGTGGAACGCACGATCAGCCTCATTACCGTGTCGGGACGACGCCACTCTCCCGCAGTCGCGGCCTTCGTCCGCACCATTCGCAGCCATCGCTGGAATTGAAGGGCGCACCTGCGCCGATTGCCGCGTGTTTCACGCCTCATTGCTCCGCTCTTGCTTCCCAAATTTGGGCGCGATTGCAGAGCAGTCGTTTTTCATTTCGCCGCATCCCCTCTTCCGTTCCACTCCGCTCTTTCTTGAAGCGGCGAAACGTTTCATCCCAAGCTCCGCAAAACGCATTGGCGGCAGGACGCCCTAACCCTGCATGGACGTGCGCCATTTGGCGGGCAGAGCCTGGATAGAACAAAAAAGAACATACGAGAGCCGAGCAAGGGGCGAGGAACGACTTTTTTTGTAGGCATTCCGGTGTCAGCGCCGCCTTATTTATCTGGGCAATTCGCGGTCATAGTAGGGACTCGCGAGCAGACCGGAGCCCTGAAGTCCTCAAAAGCAAGGTTGACTGTCTGCGCTCAAATTTGAAACACGATCTGCCAGTTCGCAGTTTCATCCGCGAGTTCCAAATCTGACCCTGATCTCGCGGGTCAGCCCGAGCGGCGGAAAAGCAGCCGGTTGAAGCCGCCCGCGAACAATTTGCTGTATTCTGTTCACAGGCCGATTTTCCGCTCTAGGGCGGCTCAGTTTGCGGAACCGGATCAGGAAGGCAGATGAAGAAGGAAGGCCCGTCCAACGTCGTCGGCATTGCCGGTGTTCGTACCAGCATTGGCGGCTGGCCGATTTCGACTGCGGGAATGTCATCCACATCGCGCGGCTTGTATTTCGACGTTCGGGAAGCCAGTCACGGTGTCGAGCTGATGGTGCCCGCGTGCGACCATCATGCCGTTATGGTCGCCCTCGCATCTTCAAGACAATTCAAGTGCGAGACACACAGACCTGCCCGCGAAGTATCTTGCAGGGCGGGAGACCTCATTGTGGTGCGCGCTGCAAGTTCGGCTCGGCTTTCGGGCGCAATCCCGCCTATGCTCCGGATCGGAATTGAGCCAGAGCAGCTCCGCAATAATTCCCGTTTGGACAAGTCGCTGCGTGGTGAAGACGACCAGACTGGTTCTATTCTTTATGTGAACGATCTGTTCGCTCTCTATATCGGCGGTGCAATTCTCGAAGAGATGCGCAAGCCTGACGCCGAATGGCGGATGTCGCTACTCCATCACTTGGCCGAAGCGCTTACCGTTCATTTTGTCACGCAGTACGGTGTGTACACTGTTTCGGAGAACACCGGCGAGATCACAGATCGCGAAGCCATCCGTCGCATTATCGAGCATCTCGGTAGAACCACGCACGATTTCCCGGACCTGACTTCCCTCGCCAAACAGACAGGCCTCAGCCGCTTTCATTTCATCCGCGTTTTCAAAACAGAGACTGGGATGACGCCCGCGCGGTATGTCGAACAGTGCAAGATCGAGCAGGCCAAGTCGCTGATCGAGGCTGCCGAGATTTCGCTTTCCAATATCGCGGACAGGCTAGGCTTCTCTGACCAAAGTCACCTGACGCGGCGCTTCAAAGCAATCGTTGGAAAGACTCCAGCAGCTTACGCTCGCGCCAACGCTCGAAAGCATCTGTCCGCCTGATCTGGTAGCGAATTGCGCACTAATCTGCTGAATAAGCAATAATCGTCAAAATACGCACTGCGTGGTAGACCGATTTTCGCCATTATCGCTCAAAATTAGCACCTTTTTGCGTCGCTTTGAGCAACATAGTACTAATTCCAGCAACGCCGTCCCATGCCTTTGCCCGGCAGACTGATATTTTCAGCTTCGTGAGTAGTTGAACGCGAATGACTGGAGATCGCCGTGCCCATCAAAACCATAGTCCTTGTCCACGGTGCGTTTTCCGACGGCTCGGCCTGGCGGAAGGTGATCCCCCTCCTGACTAAGCGCGGTCTGAAAACGGTCGCTGTTCAAAACCCACTCAGCTCGCTCGCCGATGATGTGAAATCGGTCTTTCGCGCTCTCGACGTACAGGACGAGCCCGTGATCCTAGTGGGTCATTCCTGGGGCGGTGTGGTGATCTGTGAAGCGGGCAACCATCCACGGGTAAAAGGTCTGGTCTATGTCTGTGCAGGAGCGCCGGACAACGGTCAGTCAATTTTCGACTTTCTCGCCGGTTACGCCTCAGCTGCGGTGTTTTCTGAAGTCGTGCCCTACGGTGAAGGATTTCAGGCGCTCACGCGCGACGGCGTTCACAAATATCTGGCGCAAGACCTCCCGAAGGAAGAGGCCGAGCTTGTTTACATCACGCAGGCACCGCTCGCTGATCGCTGCCTGACCGACCGGGTTACAGACGCCGCCTGGCACTCAAAGCCGTCCTGGTATCTCATCGCAACTCACGACCATGTGTTCCCGCCCGCATTGCAGCAGGACGTGGCCGATCGAATGGGTGCTGAGGTGCTCGTCTTGGAGAGCAGCCACATGCCGCATCTCTCTCAACCGAATGCCGTTGCGAATTTCATAGCCAACGCAGCAGCGTCGTTCGACGACTAACGCGGCGGCGATCCGACGCGTCCTTTGCCGATTTCCGAAAGTCTCCCGCTGAAAAGCCGCTTCAGCGAGCGATCCCTCTCAATCTGCGGCAATCGAAAGGAACTAAACAATGCCTACGATCACTACTAAAGATGGCGTGAACATCTTCTACAAGGACTGGGGATCGGGTCAGCCGATCGTTTTCAGCCACGGTTGGCCACTGTCGGCCGATGACTGGGATGCCCAGATGACGTTCTTCCTTCAGCAAGGCTACCGCGTGATCGCCCACGACCGGCGCGGCCATGGCCGGTCCGACCAGCCCAGCACAGGCAACGACATGGACCACTGGGTCTCAGACCTCGCGACCCTGACTGAACATCTCGACCTTCGCGACGCGATCCATATCGGACACTCGACAGGTGGCGGTGAGGTGGCTCGCTATGTCGCTCGCCACCAGGAGCGCGTTGCGAAGGCGGTGCTGGTCGCTTCACTGACGCCAAACATGTACCAGAGCAAAGACAACCCGTCTGGTCAGCCGCCGGAGTGGTTTGAAGCAATTAAGGCGGGTGTGCTGGGCAACCGGGCCGAGTTCTTCCGGTTCGTGCCTGAGAATCCGTTCTACGGCTACAACCTGGATGGAGCCAAGCGTTCGGAGGCCGTCATTGCGAACTGGTGGCGCCAAGGCATGGCCGGCGGTGCCCTCGCTCACTACGCGACGGTCGACTCTTGGCTCTTGGATTACACCGAAGACCTCAAGAAGATCACCGTGCCGGTGCTGGTGATGCACGGCGAGGCTGATCAAGTCGTCCCGTTCGCCAGTTCAGTGCCGCGTGCGGTTGACCTGCTTAAGAAGGGGTCGCTGAAAACTTATCCCGGCTATCCCCATGGCATGCTCACCACGCATGCGGATGTCCTCAACCCAGACCTTCTCTCATTCATCAGGTCTTGACGACATCTCTTATGGGAGGCGCAGCATTGCCTAGTGAAGAGAGAGGCGTCGCAAGGCCCGCCTCTCTCTTTCACAGTCAGTGGATTCATTGATCAGGGATCGCCAATTCAAGGGAGCTCCATGCACGTCGAGCGAGATTGCGCTCCTAGCGATGGGAATTCGGGGTCAGAGTAGGAACTATTTTTGCAAGCCCCGCCCCAATGTCGCGTTAAGCAAGTTGAATGCAATAGTTTAGCACTTGAAATTTGCTCGCAACGCTTGCATCCTTGTTCAATTCAAAATCGGAGACGGCCGTGAAAAGCGCGCTGAAGGCGATTTCGGCAATCTTCATGGCGCTTTCAGCCTACGTGCCGAACGCGGCTCACGCTGCCGTCCCAGGCTCTAAGGTCACTGTCACCTTTGAAGGGCTGGCAATGGGACGGGAGATCAGGGGTATTCCAAACGGTTATGATGGCTGCAATTGGGGCGGCGGTCTCGAGGCTGCAGCAAAGGGTGCATTCAAGACCGACCCCGGGTTTCAGGCCGTCATCCGCAAGCATGTCGCTGCAGTAATCGAGCGTTTTGAAGGACTGGGGGTGATCACCCCTAACAACGGATTGATGTCGATCAAGAGTGGCCACTTCGCCGCGTTCGCGAGTTCAGGGTTCGGCGTGACCTTCAACGCCTACCGCAACAACGTTCTGGTCGGAACGCTGGCGGTGCCAGATCTCGGGGCGGCTGACACCTTCATCCAGTTCGACAAGACGTTTTCGAACATCGATCGGTTGGAGATTCAGGGTCAGGTGGCGCTCGACAATCTCCTGTTCAAATTCGCACAGTAAGAGGCAATCAGTGTCTCTGAGGTCTGCCCGCAACTTCGCGGCTGCGTCTTCTGAATAGCGACTGCAACGGCATCTGCACCATTTCACCTGGGAGATTTTCTCCGGTCGTTGACGAAAACACCGAGCATCCTCCACGTCTTGCATGCCAAATTTCTCTCTTCCTCACCGATGGCGCCCGCATAGATCGCCGTCGTTTCGATGCGCGCATGCCCAAGCCAGCGTTGCGTGATATTGGGGCAATTGGGGACTCGTGAGCAGACCGGAGCCCTGAAGTCCTCAAAAGCAAGGTTGACTGTCTGCGCTCAAATTGGAAACACGATCTGCCAGTTCGCAATTTCTTCCGCACATCAGCCTGCGCGGAATCCAGACGAGTTCCAACTCTGACCCTTATCTCGTTCGAAAGCGAGAACGGGTACCCGCTTTTTCATGCTCACGCCTTTGGCAGTACGCGGATCTTCGCCATCATGCCGCCGTCCTCGTGATCGAGGATGTGGCAGTGATAGACGAAATCGCCTACGACTGCGCCGCGGAAGTCCATCTTCACTTTGATGTAGGGAAAATTCTCCGAGACGCCGTCGTAATAGCCGACTTGATACGTATCGTAGAATTGCTGCTGATCCTTGGGGATTTTCACACCGTTCACTTCTTCAACGAGGAAGTGAATCTGATGGATGTGAAATTCGTGCAACTCGGGTGAGCGATTTTGTATCGTCCATTCCTCAACTGCGCCCTTGTTCGTCGTGACCGCTGGCGGTTCGTTGGGATCGAAGACCCGATTACTCTGACCATCCACGGTAATGTAAAAAACGACGGGCTCGCCGGGCACGTGCTTTCGACCGGGAGCGTGAGACGGCACCTCAAAGAAGTAGAGCGTCCTCTTTGCAGTAACCTTCGCATCTTTCAGGCCTTCGAATCGTTGCTTGTTCGGCGGTCCGTTTGGCTTAGGCGTGCGCGGGAGATGGGGATTATCGCTCAGTTCGATTTTGGCGAACCGCCGCTCCGGATTGGAGTCAGATGCGGGACCACCATCGATCGTTCTTGTAATAAAGCGCGCATCCTTCACGGTGCTTGGCGGCGGCGCGACGATGAACTCGACACGCCCGGCGGGCGGCAGAAGAGCGTCGGTCTGCGTAACAATTGTACCCTGTTGTTTGCCGTCTTGCGAACCGGTGGGAACACCGTCGAACCCGACGATCTGCAGTGGTTGCGCGACGCCATCATACAAGACCTGAATATCCATAATCGTATTAGCGGCCGCATTGGCGACCCGCCAGAACTCTGAACCGCTGCTCGACATCTTGATGATGGCGGGTGTGTAGGATGGATAGGGAACCGTCACGTAGTTGATAGATGCATCCCAGAACGGATAGTTCGGCGTTGCCTGTGGGCCGCCATTGAGGCCCGTGCCGAGTTGCTCGTCGCGCAGGATCAAGAAACGTTGCGGCAGGCCGGCCACGGCGGGCTGAATATTGGCGATACCTTCGACCTCGATCATTCCTGTGCCGCCGCCCTGCACATTCTGTGACGACGTGCCATGGATATGCGGGTGATACCAGTAGAGACCGGGCGGCTCATCGGCCGGAATCTTCAGCTTATAGTCGAAGCTGTCACCGGAATTGATCATCGTGAAGATCGTCTCGTCGCCATGGCATTTCGGCGAGACGTTCAATCCGTGGAAATGCATGTTCACCGACGTCACAGTCATCTTCGCATCGCCGCAGACTGTGCCATCGGCGGCGATCCTCTCGACCGGCCCGAGAGGCGCGGCGGGGATCGCGTTCGTCACATGGATATTGACGGTGTCACCGGGATTGACGTGCAGAGTCGGCGACTCCATGCCGTCGGGCGTGACGAAGCAGTAGAGCGTGCGCCCCACATCGTCGACCGAGGTGTGATAGTCGAACGTGACATTCAGCACGCCGCCCGAGCTGTAAAGATCGGGCGGCGGCATCACGACACTGCCAACCGCCGGTCGCGGACATACGCCACCATCGGCAAAGGCTTGCGCCGGCATGACGAGCGCGAAGAGGAAGACGCCGCAAATCGCTTTCAGCCACCGGCCCATTTCAACCCTCCATGCCGCTAAACAGATGCATTCTCAAACGCCGCCAAATCCTTGGCAACGGGTGCGAACCATAATTATTCTCATGTTGGAACATTATATGTCCATCCCCACCCGGAAGCGCGCGCGGATGTGCTCCGCGCCTGCGAGGTAGCCGTTGTGCAGCTCAGATGGAGCCCTGATCTTTTGGGGAGAAGCCGCGTCCCGCTGAGATGCGGGCGCTGGCTTTGTTATCGCGCTGCTACTTTCCGTGCTCTCGTCTTTTTCACAGGCGGCGGAGGGGCGGCGAGCGCGGCCTGGCGGTCTTCTTCTTCCTTGGCGAGGCGGAGCGCGCGCAGCTTCGCGGTCTTGGCTTCGGTGGCGGCGCGTTCGGCTTCGATCATCTGCTTGACGGTCGTATCGCGTATTTCGCTGGCCGCGAAATGGTTCTGCGCCCGCTTGCGCGCGACGTCTTTGCTGGTCGTATCGGCCATGCCGAAAATCCTTCTTTAAAAACGAAAGCGGGCGGCGGACGAACCGCCACCCGCATCGCAAACCTTAGACGGCCTTGAGATTGGCCGCCTTGGAGCCGCGCGCATCCGGCTGGATGTCGAACGACACTTTCTGACCTTCGTTCAGCGAACGCAGGCCTGCCGCTTCGACCGCGGTGGCATGGACGAACACGTCCTTGCCGCCGTCGTCCGGCGCGATGAACCCGAATCCCTTGGAGGTATTGAAAAACTTCACGGTACCGATCGTCATTGTATTTCCTTAAGTGCATTGAGAGCCGCGATGCGCGACATGCGCATCTCGGACGTGACAAGACGACAATCAGCTCTAAAGAAGTTTTCCGGCTGGTTCGGCGCGCTTTCCGGCGGGTCGCAACAACAGAAGCGCTTCGTCTGACGGGACGTAGAACCACGTGACACCGAATATAGGCGCTTAGCCCTCAAAATACAATAAAGGCGCGCATATGCCCGGGTTCCAGCGGATTTCGAGCATTTACGCCGTGCAATTGCGAACGTTCGCGCCTATATCAGGCCAGCGGCATATCCTTGCCTCCGCCTTTGAAAGGCACATTTTAGATTTCGTTCCAGTCCCGCAGCTTGCGCCTTCGCGCGCGGAATACCGCCATGGCGATTCTGCGTTGCGGCTCCACGCGCATGGCCGGGATTGCGAATGACGACGCGCATATAGCGCCCAAGGAAGATGGTGCGCACAAGGAAAGATGGAATGACGACAATGGACAATGACGATTTCCGGCTGAGCCGTATCGAAGCGGAAGGCTGGAGCGCGGCGCAGCGTTACATGGCCGATGAGACGGTCAAGCCGGACGACATAAGGGTTGCCGATTTCAATCCCTATGGCGGCGGTGCCGCGCGCAGCCGATGGGCCGCGGGCTTTCGAAAGGCGGTGGCGACGATGGGTGCGAAATGAGCATAGCCGAATTCGACCGCCCCGAATCCACAGCGCCCCGCAATCCGGCGCGGAAGCGTTACGACCGCACACTGATGAAAGATCTCATCGACGTGCTGGAAGCGAACCCGAAGGGGCTTCGCCGCTGGTCGGTGATGCGCGCCATGCGCACCCGGCGCGAGCGCGCCGGCCACGAGATCACGCTGAAATTCGAGGATGAGGTCGAGCGCCTGTTTCGCGAATACTGCGTGAACGACCCGCCGCGCGAAAACGAGACGCGTCCCTTCTTCAAGCCGAAAGAGACGGCGGGCGAAGTGTGGGCCGTGGACGCCCAGCGGCTCACCGCCTTCCTGGAACGCGAACACGAAGCCGCTTGAGCGGCGGAACGGAGTAACACGTCATGAGATTCTGGAAGAAAGCGGCAAACCGCGCGCCCACACTGGCGACGCAGCGCCACGACAACGAACAACGCATTGTCGCCGAGACGCGCGCCCGGCTCAACCGCAACAAGGTGGCGTTCTACGCCACGATTGCGCGGATGGACCATGACGCCGCCGCGCCGGCGGTTGGGAAGAGCACGCCGTCGGATCGGCGCACGTGAATTTGGCTGCGACCGTCATAGCGTGTCCGTACTGCAAACATGCTGGCGCGGTCGAGAGTAAGCTGGTGGGCGAAGGCAATCCACCGACGCCTGTTTTCACGACAGACGGGTTTCACATTGAAACGGGACGAACGGCAGACGGCGCAGCTCTGGTGATTTGCGACGCCTGCGACGAGATCATCGTACTGTGATCGTGGCGCGAGCCTTGAATCAGACTTGTTCCGGCCTCCCTCACATCTTCCCGTAGTCCTTCGCCGTCCGGTCGATGGCGTCCTTGGCCTTGGCGACGAGTTCGTCGACCTCTGTCTCGCTGATCGTGAACGGTGGCGCGCACACCATCGTGTCGCGGATCGCGCGCATGATGAGGCCGCTTGAAAAGCAGTAGTTGCGGCAATGCGCGCCGACCGTGCCGGGATCGGGGTAGAAGCTGCGCGCCTTCTTGTCCGCCACGAGTTCGATCGCGCACAGCAGCCCACGTCCGCGTACCTCGCCGACCATCGGGTGACCGTCGAAGGTCTCACGCATGCGGCGCTGCAGATAGGGCCCGATATCGTTCTTCACGCGTCCCACCAGGCCGTCGCGGTCGATCACTTCGAGGTTCTTCAGCGCCACCGCACACGCGACCGGATGGCCGGAATAGGTGTAGCCGTGGACCAATTCCTCATTCGCATTGGCGATGACGTCGCCCATGCGAGGCCCGAGCGAGATCGCCGAGATCGGCTGATAGCCGGACGACAATCCCTTCGCCATGGTCGAGATGTCGGGCACAAAGCCATAGGCCTGCGAGCCGAACCATTCGCCGATGCGGCCGAACCCGGTGATCACTTCGTCGGCGTGCAGCAGTACATCGTATTTCGCGCAGATCTTCTGAACCGCGGGCCAGTAGGAGTCCGGCGGAAACAAAAGACCGCCCGCGCCCTGCACCGGCTCGCCCGAAAACGATGCGACGCGATCGGGCCCGATCTCCAGGATGCGCTCTTCCAGCTTCTGGGCAATCAGCGCGCCGAATTCCTCCGGCGCGATATCGCCATAACCCGCCGCCTTCGCGCCATACCAGTAGGGCGCCGGCACCTTCTCGAAACCGGACAGCGGCAGATCGAATTGCGGATGCATCGGCGTGAGGCCGGAGAGCGACGCCGCGGCCATTGTCACGCCGTGATAGGCCATGTCGCGCGAGAGATGGATTTTCTTCTCCGGCTTGCCCTTCAGGTTCCAGTAATAGCGGATGAGCTTCAGCGCCGTGTCGTTCGCCTCCGATCCGGAATTGGCGAACAGCACGCGCTCGTGGCCCTCGGGCAGGACAGTCGCGAGCTTCGCCGCGAGTTCGATGGTGTAAGGGTTCGAGGTCTTGAAGAAATGGTTGTAGTAGGGAAGCGTTTTTAGCGCCTCGTAACCGGCCTCCGCCAGTTCGTGATTGCCGTAGCCGATCTGCACGCACCACAGCCCCGACATACCGTCGAGGATTTTCTTGCCTTCGGAATCCCACAAATAGACGCCATCGGCGTGCGTGATGACGCGTACGCCTTCCTTGTTCAGCGCCGCTGTGTCGGAGAACGGATGGATGTGGTGGGCGGCGTCGAGCGCCTGCCAGTGCTTGGTCTGATTGTGCGTGGGAGATGACATGGCTTACCTCTGCCGTTTGCCGTGAATAAAGAGAAGCGGATGCGCGTGGGCGCAGGCAATCTAGCGGCGCGGCGGGTTGTAGCCGATCCGGGCACAGAGGACGAGAAGCGAACGCTTGTTCGACATGGCGTCAGTCTAGCAGACCGCACGCACGCCGTCACCTGCGACAACCCTTTCTCCACCGTCAGCCGGGGTGCTGCTTGATCCATTGGCGGCGGGCGTTGCATACCGGGGCCGATGTATCGCTGGCTCGCCTGGATTCCCCGCTACGAACGACAGCTTTCGGCCGCCGGCATGGTGGCGGGATTCATCACCGACAATTTCATGTTCCGGCGCGTGGACCTTCCGAACACGCAGGTCATCTTCATCGCCTATCTTGCGGGCGCGGCGGTATCGATCCTGCTGCTGCACATCCTGAACGCCCACGGCGATCCCGAGATGCCGCCACCGCGCTGGCGCGCGTTCATTCCGATGGCGACACAATTCGCGCTCGGCGGGCTATGGAGCGGCTTTCTGATCTTCTACACGCGCAGCGCCGTGCTGCTCGCATCATGGCCGTTCCTCCTCGTGCTGGCCGCGATCTTCATCGGCAACGAGATCTTCAAGCACTACCACCAGCGGCTCGCCTTCACCTCGGTGCTGCTGTTCTTCGCGCTTTTCTCCTACGCGATCGTGACCGTGCCGATTTTCACGCGCTCCGTCGGCGTGTTCACCTTCCTGCTCAGTGGCGTGCTCGCGGTCGGCGTGTTCGCGCTGTTTCTGTGGGTGATCAACACCTTTGGGCACCGCTCCTTCGCGGCGTCGAAACTACCCATCGTGCTCGGCTCCTTCGGCGTCTATGCGCTGATCAATGTGTTCTGGTTCACCAATGTACTGCCGCCGCTGCCGATCGCGATCGCGCGCGCGGACGTCTTCAACATGGTCAAGCATGTGGGCGACAACTACCTCGGAACCGCCGAGCCGCAGCCCTGGTACACCAAGATCGCCTCGCGCCCGGTGATACGTGTTGCGCCGGGCCAGCCGCTCTATGCCTACACCGCGGTGTTCGCGCCGGTGCATTTCTCGATGAAGATCGTGCATAGCTGGCAGCACTATAACGGCAAGCGCTGGGTGCCGGTGTCGGTCGTGTCCTATCCGATCAGTGGCGGACGCGATGGCGGCTATCGCGGTTACACGATCAAGAGCAACCCCGGACCCGGCGAATGGCGCGTCGACATCTCGACCGGCGACGGCCATCTCCTCGGCCGTGTACGCTTCAGCATCGACCAAACCCCACCCACGAACCCGGTACAGCAGACGCTGGATTAATACTCGCCGGCGCACGCAACATTGCAACTACCGCGAAAATCGGAAACGCTCCTGCGGCCAAGGGGGAAACGCCCCATGTTCGACCGCAGAAAAATATTGCAGCTCGCAGCCGGCTTGCCGGCCGTTGTTGCGCCGGCGACGCGCGTGTCGTCCCGGCAAGGTGCCAGCCCGCCGAACTTCATTCACATCTGCGCAGACGACATGCGGTTCGACGACGACCGCTATATGCCGCACCTGAAGCAGACGCTACGCGACCGGGCGGTTGTGTTCGACCGGCATTTTGTGCCGCGTCCCGGCTGCGCGCCGTCACGCGCGGGAATCCTGACAGGATTGCAGCCGCACAACCACGGCGTCCTGGGAAACCGGAGAAAGGTCGGCGGCTATAAGGTTTACAAAACGCTGGAAGACAATGCGCTTCCGGTCTGGCTCGATGCCCGCGGATATTACGTCGGCCATGTGGGGAAGTTCATCAACGGCTACGCGCATTACGCGCCGAATCATACGCCGCCAGGCTATTCGGACTGGCGCGTGATCGCCGATCAGGGCGAGTCCTATACGGATTTCAAGCTCGACGAAAATGGGACCATGGTGTCCTACGGCGACGGCGCATACATCACCGATGTCCTTGTGCAGAAGGCTTTGCGATTCCTTGCAACAGCGCCACGGCCTTTCGCGCTTTTCTTCTGGCCCAACTGCCCGCATGCACCCGCGATCCCTGATGCGCGCGACGCAGGCACCTTCGACAATGTCGACATGCCGTTGCGGCCGGCTTTCAATGAAGCGGATATCAGCGACAAGCCGCGCCAGATCCGGCGACTTCCGCTGCTCACACCCAAGGAGATTGCCGGCATCCAGGACTATTGGCGCCGGCGCCAGGAGACGCTCCAGTCGCTGGATCGCGGCATCGGCCGGCTAATGCGCGAACTCGAACGGCGCGGCCTTGACGGCAACACGCATGTGATTTTCACCAGCGACAATGGCTATCTCGCCGGCGAGCATCGCGTGCCGAAGGGAAAGGGCCTGCTGTACGAAGAGGCCGTCCGCGTTCCGCTCTATTGGCGCGGGCCCGGCGTGTCCGGCGGCAGCGCGTTCCATGGCCCGGTTTCCAATATCGACGTGACGGCGGCGATGGTAGAGCTCGCAGGCGCCACGGCCGCAAGAATTCTAGATGGACGCTCCATCGCTCCTCTGCTCAAGGACCCGGATGCGCCCTGGAACAGCGCGACGTTGACCGGTTGCACGTCCGCCAATGGCGTCATAACCCGCGACTATCGCTACATGGAATGGTCAGGTGACGGCGACCTAGAACTCTATGACATGTCGGCCGATCCGTTTCAGCTCAACAACGTTGCCAATACCGGCCCGTATGCAGAGATACAGAGCGCTTTGGCCGAAGCACTACACATGCTGGAAGGATGCGCGGGTTCCACGTGCTTATGGACTGGCAAATTCCCCCCGCCTCCAGGCTGACGGTCGAACCGCCCAGCCCTTTCAGACGGGATACGGTTATCGCGCATCGCAGATCTGCCGATATATTCCTTTGTTTTCAGCAGCCCGGAACGAGCGTCACCGTGCCGGCACCCCCTGGGACGGCCCCAATTGCGAAATTCACCCAGTTGCCCGCGCCGGTCTTCAGGTTCGCCGTGCCGGAGACAAAATTTTCGATGGTGTAGTATGTTCCGTAGAATTCCAGTTTTTGATGCTGGACGATGAAATATCCGTCGACATCCTCCGCGGGTGTCATCCATGTGCCGCTATTGGGATAGCCGGACACCTGTCCCGTGTTCGCGAACGTGAAACAGAACTGCGATTGCGTACCCGACCGGTCGGTCAACGTGACGGTATACTGACCGTTGAACTTCTGTTCTGTCGTCGCCGATGCGGTGAAACTAAACATCGACAGCAGGGCGGCGACCGCCGCGACTCTGCAATTGGAACGCATGATTCCCCCCTCGCTGAGTTGGTGTACTCTCACAATATCCCGCGTTGGCTGCCTTTCGTCCATAGCCGCCCGACTGCAAAGAACGGGCGCCCGACCCTTTTCGCAAAAGGACCGGGCGACGAAAGCTTGGCACTACGCCGCCTGGGGCATTGTCGCCATCTTGAGGGTCTGCTGCCACGCGGGAAGTGCGGAAAGGTTTGCGTACCAGCGGCTGATCTCGCCATAGGCCTCGAGCGGCAAGGATGCCGGCTGCGCCATGATCAGCGGCGCGCCCACGGCAAAATCCGCCACGCTCAGCTTGTCGCCGCAGAGATACTGGCGGCCTTTCAGATGTTCGTTGAGGGCGGTGGCCACACGATTGAACTGCGTAAGCCCCTTCTCGACTTCCACCGGATCCGGCCCACCGCGCCCAAAAAAAGCCTTCACGAAGCGTTCGAAGATCAGGATGGCGCACGACTGGTCCCAGTGCGCGCTTTCCCAGAACATCCAGCGGTTCACATCGGCGCGCGCGCGCTCGTCCAGCGGTAGTAGACCGAGTTCGGGTCTCTTGGTGGCGAGGTACTGGATGATCGCATTGGATTCCCACAGCGACCAGCCGTCTTCCTCCAGCACCGGCATACGCTGGTTGATGTTGAGCGCGGTGAATTCCGGCGACCGTTGCGCGCCCTTGGTTAGATCGCACAGCACGAACTCGTATGGGATACCGATGTGGTTGGCGAAGCTCAGCACCTTGAACGCCCGGGGGCTGGCGGGGAACGCGTGAATCTTCATGCTCATGGCTGTTCTCCTTTGGGACGCGGCGTTGAGGCCGAGCCGGTTTCGATGAGCTGTTTCAGACGATAGAACTGCAGGCCGAGCACGCCGTCGGCGCTTTTCGGCAGCGACTGATACCCACCCCAGATGTAGCCGCCGAGATTGTAGGCGACGACGAGATTGGTGCCCGAGCCTTTCGGTTCGAGAACGATGTTCATCGTTCCTTCCATCCCGGTGCTCTGGAACGGGCCGAGCCCGCCATGCAGCCGCAGCAACTTGCCGGGATCGGCGTAGACGACCGTCATGTGCAGCGCGCTGCCGCCGCTTTTGAGCGTCTCGCACCAGCAACCGCCGGCGCGCGCGTCCATCGTCATGTTCTTTGCATCGCCGGAGAAGGTGTGCGCCGAGTCCCACCACTTCGACGGATCGATCAGCGCCGCATAGACCTTGTCCGGCGGCGCATTGATCGTCTCCGTATGCTGCAGGCTGAAGCCGTTTGCCTGCTGGTCCACGACCTCGCAATGCGCACCTGCCACCAACAACGCCGCAATCGCGGCGCCACCCAATATCGCTTTCAACATCTCATGCTCCCTTTTCAACGGCATTGCGGAACGCTTCGAGCAGGCCGCTCCAGCCGCCCGGCGAGTCGACGGCGGCACGCGCGGTCTCGGCACTCTTGCCCATGCGTTCGATGTAACGGTGTTCGAGTTGGACCAGCGTGCCCTCGCCCTCCGGCGTGAAGTGCAATTCGACTTCGGTGTCGAGGTCCTTGTCATATTGCCATTCGGCATTGAGCTGCCACACCAGCACCAGACGATGCGGCGGTTCCCACACGCGCACCAGTCCGGTTTCGCAGGTCGAACCATCCTCGCCCAGATGATACCAGCGCCCGCCGGCGCGCGGCTCGACCACCGCTTCCTTGAACGGCGACTTCAGGATCGTGTGGGTAGGAGGCCACCACGCCGACATCTTCGCGGTGAAGACGTCGAAGGCGCGCGCCGGCGGCGCGTTCACCAGCACCGATTTGCGCACGGGCGCGATGGTGATCATCTGCGTCATGGGTTTTCCTTCTTCGAATGGATTTCGCTGTCGCGCTCGACTTCGGCCGCAAAGGCTTCAAGCGCGTTTTCCCAGAACTGGTCGAAATAGCGCCTGACTGCCGCAAGACCGTGGGGGTCGATGCTGTAGACGCGGCGCGTTCCTTCGGCACGATCCGTCACGAGACCGGCCTCCTTGAGAACCTTGAGATGCTGCGAAACCGCCGGCCGGCTGACCGGCAGGCCCTCCGCGATCTGGCCAACCGACCGCGAACCGCCGCGTAGCCGCTCGAACACGTGGCGGCGCGTAGGATCGGCGAGTGCGACAAGGGCCGTTTCATAAGCCATGACTTACCGTAAGTAATAACTTACCGATAGTCAAGGAGGCAGATTGCGGATTTGATGTACGGCAGCGGCCGATCAGACGTTCAGCAGCAGATGCTGACGCTCCCAGGGGGAGATCACCTGCTGATAGGCATCGTGCTCGGAAGCCTTCACGTCGCTGAACAGCGACACGAATTCCTCCCCCAGCACCTCCTTGAGATCGGCCGAGCTGCGGAAGCGCGCAACCGCATCGAGGATGTGGCGCGGCAATTGATAGCGCGAGGATTCATACGCGTTGCCTTCCATCGCCCGCGTCGGCGTCAGGTTCTCGACCATGCCGAGATAGCCGCAGGCGAGCGACGCCGCGATGGCGAGATAGGGATTGGCGTCGGCGCCCGGCACGCGGTTCTCGACGCGGCGGTTCTTCGCATCCGAGATCGGCACGCGCAGGCCCACCGTACGGTTGTCGTGGCCCCAATGGGTGTTGATCGGCGCCGAAAGGAAACGAACCAGCCGGCGATAGGAATTCACGAACGGCGCGATCATGGGCATCGCAGCCGGCAGGTATTTCTGCAAACCCGCTATGTGCGCGAGGAACAGGCGCGTGTCCTTGCCGTTCTTGCCCGCGAACAGGCTCCTGCCCTTCTCGTTCACCACGCTCTGGTGGATGTGCATGGCAGAGCCCGGCTCCTGCTCGTAGGGCTTGGCCATGAACGTCGCATAGATGTCGTGGCGCAACGCCGCCTGGCGCACCGTGCGCTTGAACAGGAAGGTCTGGTCGGCGAGCGCGAGCGGATCGCCATGATTGAAGTTCATTTCGACCTGCGCCACGCCCTCTTCGTGGATCAGGCTGTCGATGCCGATGTCCTGCTTCTCGCAATAGTCGTACACGTCTTCGAACAGCGGATCGAACTCGTTCACCGCGTCGATGCCGTAAGCCTGACGGCCGGATTGCGGACGGCCGTTCTTGCCCGCTGGCGGCTGCAGCGGATAATCGGGATCGATGTTCTTGGCCGCGAGGAAGAATTCGAGTTCGGGTGCTATTACCGCCCGCCAGCCCTTGTCCTCATACAACGCCAGGACGCGCTGCAGCACGGCGCGCGGCGAATAACCGATCCTGTCGCCGCTCTGTTTGTAGCAATCGCAGATCACCTGCGCGGTCGCCTCCTGATACCAGGGCACGATGCGCAGCGTGTCGAAATCCGGCACAAGCGACATGTCCGGCGCCTGATAGGTAAGCGTCTCGGTCTCGGCATCTGCGCCGGTGACCATCTGGCCGAAAATGGATTCGGGCAGCCGCAGCGTGCTGCTGCGAACCGCGCTCAGGAATTTCGCGGTCGGCAAAATCTTGCCGCGCGCGATGCCGCCCATATCGGCGACGAGGCATTCAACCTCGCCGATGCGGCGCTCCTTCAGCCACTCTGCGATATCATCATAGGTCTGGCGGTTCATGACCGTTGCTCCCGGAGGGCCTCGCCGAACGACGAGAAGATCGCGCGCGACAATTCATTTTCCGCCCAGCGCCACTCAGGGTGCCATTGCACGCCAAGCAGGAACGCCTTCGCGTCCGGCATCGAGACGGCTTCGATGGTGCCATCGGGCGCTGTGGCATCGGCGTGCAGCGAAGTCGCGAGACGGTCGATGCCTTGCGAATGCAGTGAGTTCACCTGGAAGATTCCCGCGCCCACGATGTCGGCGAGCAGGCATCCCGGCCCAATCGAAATGGAATGCACCGGCGCATATTGCTGTTCGAGGTCTGCGTCCTTGTCCTCGCGGTGGTCGGAGCGGCCTGGGACTTCCTGCACATGCTGATGCAGCGTTCCGCCGAACGCGACGTTCAGTTCCTGGAAGCCGCGGCACACGCACAGCACCGGCTTGCCCGCCGCAATCGCGGCCTTCAGCAGCGGCAGAGTCGTGTCGTCGCGGCGCTCATCCTGCAGCACACCTTCGCGCGGTGCAGGTCCCGCATAATGCTTCGGCGCGACGTTGGATGGTGAACCGGTGAAGAGGAAACCGTCGACGCTTGCGATCAGGTCAGCCGCTGCAACCGGCGGCGACAGAACGGGAATGAGCATGGGGACGGCGCCGGACCCCTCGCGCACGGCGGTGATGTATTTCTCGCCGACCATGTGGAAGGGATGCTTGCCGACCAGGCGATGGTCGCAAGGGATGCCGACAATGGGGGTGCGGGGACGCATGAGAGGGCCTTTAATGCGGCTGGCCTAGCATGGCCCTTTGCGGGGCGGCAAGCCGGGCAATTTTATGCCGTTTTGCAGCCCCACTTGACTTTGATTTTCCACAGGAAATCTTGGGCCGCTTCTTAAGAACAGTGAAGAAGAATTCAATCTACCGCGTGCCCATCCCAAGCGTTCGATAGATGCCCTTCTGCCAGTCGTAGGCGAGGATTGTTCCCGGCGAATGCGTGAATCGTATCTGCAGGGCCCTTCCGAAATCGATGTCACCTGTGCTCAGACGCTTGCCGTCCTTGGGAGAATTCGAAAACCGATACGCACCGATACCTGGCCGCAACAGATTGCCGGTCAATGCCTTCGCCTGAATATCCTGCGGTACACCGGCAAGGACATAGGAGGCGCATAATGGAATTTCGACAGACAGGGAGTTGGTTGAAAGCTTGGTGCGGGCGTCCTCGCTTGCAGCGCGCTGACAACCGCGAACCTGATTGAGGAAGATGATGTCGACATTGAGATTCCACGCCTTCGCGATGAAGGTGGGCGCCGACACCATGGCAGGCGCATTGACAACAAAGATGCTGCGGCCGTCCTGAGGCAGAGACCGCAGCCCGGCAAAAAGCGCTTGCTCGCCGCTCTCCTCTGCGGAGTAGGTGGCGATGGCGTGCCACAGAAAATCGCTGGCCCTGAGCAATGTCACAAACGACAGGATCAGGACCGGAACCAGCCTCACAAATTTCGGCCGCGGGCACGTGAACAAGAAGTGGGCAAGAAACAGAAGCAGGAACGCATAGAAACTTGCCCCAAAGCGGATTTGCGGCCGCGTGAGCATGCAGAAAGAAAGAGCGCCCAAGGCCCAGATCAGGAGAGCCGCCTGCAGTTTTGAATCCGCTTGCTCCGTCCGCAGCAGAGCGCGGACAACCTGCCAACCCGCGTAAATCAGGATCGCCCACATCGCCGCGTTCACGAGCAGCAATCCGGCTAGCACAATGCCGTGCGCGCCGGTCAGCGAAAGTGGAAAACTTGCCGGGACCGCGCCACTTGGCCAGACGAGCAGGCCCTTACCGATATCGATGAGGATATCGCCGGCCGTGGCGGGCGATGCAAATGTTCCTCCGATTACGGCGTGGAACGCCAGCCATCGGGCGATGACCCAGGAGGCAAGGGGCGCGAGCATCGCCGCGGACCATTTCGCGTCGCGCTTCTGGATGAAAACGGTGATGGCCGCAGCGACGGGCGCGAATATCGCGGTCTCTTTCATAAAAACGGCCGCGACGATCAGCGCGAGTGCAAATCCATATCGGTATTCGAGCAACAGCCAGAAGGCGGCAAGCAGCAGCACGCTCGCGAACACATCGAACTGGAAACCCGGATAAACGAAACCGAAATTCAGGAAAGCGGGGTTGAACAGGTACAGGATCGCGAACAGCAGCGCGGGTCGCGACGGCACCGCCAGCAAACGCAGCACGCGCAGGAACAGAAGCGTGCCCACATATTGAACCGTGCAGAAGGCGAGGAACCAGGCCCAGTAATGCTGCCCGAAGACGGTCTCCTCGACATAGATGATCAGATTCCAGACCGGCCGGTAGAAGTTCGAAAAGGCGGGCTGCGGCCATTCGGGATAGACGTGGTAGTAGCCGGACATTCCCCGCGTCAGCCAGCCGCGAAGCCCCCCTGCCATCGTCCCGCCGATGTTGCCGGGATCGTCGCGGATCAGCAGGTAGCCGTTGTAAAGCCGGATCCAGAAATACGCGTAGATCCCGACAAGAACCAGCAAGCCTGCAAGCATTGCAGCCATGGTTTCGCGGCCCGCATGCCGAGCCCCGTCAGGCTGAAGAGGTGTTTCCGGTGTCGGCAAGAACGGCCCCCCGGCCCGATCCGTTGGACAACTGTCGTAGCGAGGCTAATCGCTCTGCTTGCGTAGGCTCAAGGCCTTCTGCGGCAACGCGAACGAGACATTCGACACGTCGGCGCCGATTTGCACATTCTGGAGCGCCACCGTCGTCGAAAGACCCTGATTGTCGACCACCGTCCATTGCCGCAATTCGAGTCCCGGCTCGGCAAACACCAGTGAGATATTTCCCTGGGTCTTGCCTCCGCGCGAACGCGCCTTGACGACGAACTGGTCCTTCTGGCGATCGATGCCGACGATGGAATGGTTGTGCAGAAGATCGATCTTGTCCCCGAGGATGAGGTCGAGCGGGGTCTGCGACAGCGGATATTTGTCGATGGTTTTAAGCTTGGGATTCTGAATGGCGACAGTCTCGCCGTCGGAGACGATCAGCGTCGATGCCGGCGGTTTATATTCGAACCGCATGCGGCCCGGTTTCGACAGCGCGAAGGTGCCCTGATCCACCTGCCCGTCCGGATCGATCTGGACGAAGTTGCCTTTCAGGGTACGGATCGAATTCAGATAGGCGTTGACGCGTTCAAGCTCGGCGCGGTTCTCCGGCGTCAACTGAACGAGTTGTGCCGTCGCGGGCAAAGCCCCCGACAGGATCAGCAATGCGGTCAGAACGAAGCGGCGCATCGGCCTTTCCTAGACAGGCTTTGCGGCGGAATGAAGAGGGACCTAGGCGGCCTGTTCCTGCCGGCCCTGCATCTTCGGGCATACGCCGTTGATCAGGAGCTTAAGCACGCCTTCGAGTTCGCGCTCGAGCTTGGGCAAGGTCAGCTTCGACCAGAGCTGCGGATAGCGGAATTTCATGGTCGCCGCCTGGATCATCTCGGCAGTAAATTCCTTGTCCTCCGGCACGAACTCGCCGCGGCGGTCGGCTTCCTCCATCAGCTCGACGAGGATCTTGCGCTCCTCGGCCAGCATCCAGTTGGCGTATTCGGGCCGCTCACGCGAAATCACCAGCGCCATCTCATAGGCGCGCGGATCCTTTTCGAGCTTGTGATAGGTGCGGCGCAGTTCCTCGAACAAAAGATCGTGCAGACGCTGCGGCGCCGGTTTTCCCGGTGTGACCGCGAGCTTGCGCATATGATCGAGATGCTTGGTGTAGTCCTCGGTCGCGATCGCCTCGGCGATGTCGAGCTTACCGGGATAGAAACGATAGAGATTGCCGGGCGACATGCAGCAATCGGTGGCGACTTCCGCCATGGTGGTCTTCGCGTAACCGAAATGCGAAAAACGCTTCTTCGCAGCTTGAACGATCTGTTCGCGGATGTTGTCTTTTTCGGCCATTTATTCTTCCCGGATGCCGCGTGCGCGCGGTCTTTGTCGTCGATTCCACCCACGAACATAATGGACTTTTCTGAATAATCAATGATCCGTTCAATCTTCTGCACCGCACCATTTGGAGCCAAATGAAGAAAACGTCAGGTACGTCAAGTAGTTATGATAAAATCGGCGTCATAGGGGCCGGTGCTTGGGGAACCGCGCTGGCGCTCGCGGCCGCGCAAGCGGGCCGGTCGGTGACGCTTTGGGCCCGGGAAGCCGAAGTCGTCGAGCAGATTGCCCGGCATTCCGAGAACATCGCGTTCCTGCCAAGGGTGAAGCTGCCGTCCGCCATCCGCGCGACTGGCGATCTGGCGGAGGCGTCTGAGACCGACGCCGTCCTTGTCGTCGTTCCCGCACAGCATCTGCGCGCGAGCCTCAGAGCTCTGGCAGCAAAACTCTCCCAGGCCACGCCTGTTGTCCTTTGCGCCAAAGGCATTGAGCGCGGCAGCGGCAGGCTGATGACGGAAATCCTCATTGCGGAAATTCCGGGCTGCGAGCCGGCCATCCTGTCCGGCCCCTCATTCGCACGCGATGTGGCACGCGGACTTCCCACCGCCGTGACGATCGCAGCGCGCATGGAAGTCGCGGTAAAGCTTCAAGCAGCGTTCGGGCACACGACATTCCGTCCCTATGGCAGCGACGATATCACCGGCGTGGCATTGGGCGGTGCGGCGAAGAACGTCTACGCCATCGCCTGCGGGATCGTGGACGGCATGGGTTTGGGCGAGAGCGCGCGTGCAGCCCTGCTCGCGCGCAGCTTCGCGGAACTGACGCGGTTGGGCAGCGCGCTTGGCGCAAAGCCCGAAACGCTGATGGGGCTTTCGGGCCTCGGCGATCTCGTACTGACGGCGACGAGCACGACCTCCCGCAATTTCAGCTTCGGCCACGCGCTCGGAAAGGGACAGACGCTTTCCGATCTCGCAAGGCCGGGCCATCCTTTGGCCGAAGGTGTCGAGACCGCGCCCGCGCTTGTGGCACGGGCACATACCGAAGGTGTCGAGCTTCCCATCGCCGAAGCGGTCGCGGCCGTGCTCGATGGCAGCTTGCCGCTCGGCGAGGCGGTGCTACGGTTGATGAGCCGGCCGTTGAAACCCGAATAGGCCGAATAGGAGAATCCATGCTGTTCGTCGTCACCGCCATCGACAAGGAGAACTCGCTGGCCCTGCGCATGGCCACGCGCGACGCCCATTTTGCTTATGCGCGCGAGACCGGCGTGATCCGGCTGGGTGGACCGTTCCTCGACGCGAAGGGCGACATGGCGGGCAGCCTCATCGTCTTCGAGTCCACCGATCTTGAGGCGGCGAAGGTATGGCACGCGAACGATCCCTATGTGAAAGCGGGTCTGTTCGCGCACTCCGAAGTGCGCCCCTGGAAAGCGACGTTCAACGAATGCGGAGCGCAGCTATGAACCACTGGCTGTTCAAGACCGAGCCCGAGACTTTCTCGTGGGCGATGCAGAAACAGCGCGGCGCCAAAGGCGAGCCCTGGACAGGCGTGCGCAACTTCGCCGCCGCAAAGAATATGAAGGCGATGAGGAAGGGTGATCTCGGCTTCTTCTATCACACCGGTGACGAGAAGCAGATCGTCGGCATCGTCGAGGTCATCGCCGAATACAAAAAGGACCCGACCGATGAGACCGGGAGGTTCGGCCTGGTGGATGTGAAGGCGGTGAAGGACGTACCCAAACCCGTGACGCTCGCTGACGTAAAGGCCGATCCCAAGCTCAAAGACATGGTGCTCGCGCGCGAGCCGCGCCTCTCCGTGCAAGCCGTAACCGAGGCGGAGTGGAAGCACATCTGCAAGCTGGGCGGCGTGAAGTAGTTAGGCCGACACCAGCTTCACGCGTGGATAATCGCGGAAGATGCGATCTCTACTGATCACAATGGCGTCTTCCGTGAGCGCCTGAGCGATCATCATCCTGTCGAACGGATCGCGATGGAGGAGCGGCAGCCGGTAGGCTGTCTCGATATGCGTGACCTCTATCGGCATCAACTGCATACCGGATTGTTGCAGAGAGCCGATCAGTCCATCGGGCTGTTGCCGCAAGATCAGCTCAAATTCTGGCAGCTTCCCCTTGCTGGCTTTGTCCGCCAGTTCCCACAAGCAAGCCGCGCTTACGAAGAGCGTGTTTTTCGAGTCTTCGATGATTTCGCGCGCTTGGGTGGCAAGGACGTTCGGGGCGATTTTCGCCCAGATGAATGCATTGGAGTCGAGAAGGTATCGGCCCATGATGCTCCTTCTTCTGCGTACCCTTCTGGCAAAGGCCGGTCGATGCTCTCTTCGAAGTCGCGCTCAATTTCCGCGTCGGCCTCTTTCCAACGCCTCCACCAATCCTCGGATTCAACATCTGCACGCAGCTCAGGCGTGAGGTATTTCGCCCACTGACCCAATTCACGTTTCTTTGGAGCATCGGCCGGTGTGACGACGGTAAGTTTCGCCATCGGCTTGCCATTCTTGGCGATGATAATTTCCTCACCGCGTGCAGCATCCTCCACAAGCTGTGAGAGCTTGGTCTTGGCTTCGTAGAGGTTGACCTGACGCGTCATGGCCGAACCCTATCCGGGTTGGTCAAGTTGGTCAAGGTAGTTGGTCAAGCTTGACCAACCCGCCTTACTTCATCGTCGGGATGTTGAAGTCCGCCTTTTCCCGGACACCGCCCTTGGGCCAGCGCTGGGTCACCGTCTTGATGCGGGTGAAGAACCGCACGCCCTCGGTGCCGTGCTGGTTGACGTCGCCGAAGGCCGAGCGCTTCCAGCCGCCGAAGGTGTGATAGGCGAGCGGCACCGGGATCGGGATATTGATGCCGACCATGCCGACCTGGACCTTGGCCGCGAATTCACGCGCCGCATCGCCGTCGCGCGTGAAGAGCGCGACGCCGTTGCCGTATTGATGTTTCGACGGCAGCGAGATCGCTTCGTCGTAGTCCTTCGCGCGCGCGATCTGCAGGACCGGTCCGAAGATCTCGTCCTGATAGGTTTGCATGTTCGCCGTCACGCGATCGAACAGCGAACCGCCGAGATAGAAGCCGTTTTCATAGCCCTGCATCTTGAAGCCGCGGCCGTCGACAACAAGCTCGGCGCCTTCTTTCACGCCCTGATCGATATAGCCCATCACCTTGGCGCGGTGCTCCTTCGTCACCATCGGGCCGTAATCGGCATCCGGATCGGTGGCGAGACCAACGCGCAACGCTTCCACGCGCGGCCTTAGACGCTCGACCAGCGCATCGCCGATTTTGTCGGTGACCGGGACCGCGACCGAGATCGCCATGCAGCGCTCGCCGGCGGAGCCGTAGCCCGCGCCGATCAACTCGTTCGTCACCTGGTCGAGATCGGCGTCCGGCATGATGATGGCGTGGTTCTTTGCGCCACCCATCGCCTGCACGCGCTTGTTGTTCGCCGTGCCGCGCGAATAGACGTAGTGCGCGATGGCCGACGAGCCCACAAAGCTCACCGCCTGAATATCCGGATCGTCGAGGATGGCGTCGACCGCTTCCTTGTCGCCGTTGACGACCTGCAGCACGCCCGCGGGCGCCCCGGCTTCCATCATCAGTTCGGCCAGACGCAGCGGGACGCTTGGGTCCTTCTCGCTCGGCTTGTTGATGAAGCAGTTGCCGCAGGCGATGGCGACGCCGAACATCCACATCGGGATCATCGCAGGGAAATTGAACGGCGTGATGCCGGCGACGACGCCCAAAGCCTGGCGCATCGAGTAGATGTCGATGCCGGGACCCGCGCCTTCGGTATATTCGCCCTTCATCAGGTGCGGGATGCCGCACGCGAACTCGATCACCTCAAGACCACGCTGCACGTCGCCGCGCGAATCCGCGAGCACCTTGCCGTGCTCGCTCGACAGCATATGCGCGAGTTCGTCCATGTGCTTCTCGATGAGGCCCTTGAAGTTGAACAGCACGCGCGCGCGGCGCTGGGGGTTCACCGCGGACCACTCCGGAAATACCTTGAGCGCCGCTTCGACCGCCTGCCGCATCTCGCCCTTGCTGGCGAACGGTACGCGCGCCTGGACCTCCCCGGTGGATGGATTGAACACGTCGCCGAACCGGCCGCCCAATGACTCTGGCGTGCCGTTTACATGTTTGCCGGCGATGAAATGGGTGAGTTCTTTCATAACGGTCCCGTGATGCGGCTTCGCCTGTGTCCTAGACCCTCGGGCGGGGGTCTTCAAGGATTGGATCAGGGGATAATCAAACTGCGGGAGTGCAGTTTGCCGCAGATTTATCTTCCCAAAACTGGACCGCCAGCGAACAGATCAAGGAGGTGGCGGCTCGGCCGTCGTCGCCACAGGCGGTCGATAACGGAGCCAGACATAGAGCGTGGCGAGCGCGAGCATGGGATACATCAGGAAGCTGGCTTCGGTCCCCAGCGTTCCGCCCGTGAGCCAGTCCGGGCCTGAGAACGTCGCATCGAGCAGGTGTCCCTCGGGACGCTGGCCGCCATTCGGCGTCCCGATGACGAAGAGCTGCATGTAGTCGAACGCGGCGTGCAGACCGACCGCGAACCACAGCGTCCCGCTCCGCATCACGCTCAGACACAACAGAAGGCTGAACCACACGAGCGTGATCACGTCCCATATGTTCTCGCCAGGCTTGTTGAAATAGTGGATGGCGGCAAAGCCCGCGGCGATGAGCAGCGACGCCGGCCAGAAGCCGATGCTGCGCCACAGCGACTGGAGCAGATAGGACCGGAACCAGAATTCCTCCGAAAGGCCGATGCAGATGTTCGTCGCGGCCCAGGCAAGCGCCGCCGACGCGAGCGCGCCGCCCGCAAGCGCCAGGCCATGCACCTGCATGCCACCGAGCGCGATCATTCCCACGGCAACAGCTGCAGCGATGGCAGCGCCGACGGCGATGCCTTCCAGTGTGGGCAGTGAAAATGCACGACTGAGCGTCAGGCCGTAGCTGAACACGCTGCGTCGTTCGTAAAGCGCAAACGGGATCGTCGCCACGAGTGCTATCAGGAAATACTCCACTTCCGCGAACGCCACGATTCCAGGCGAAAAGACGGGCTTGAGGTGCAGCGCGTTGAAGGCCCGCTCCGTGAGCGGATCCGCCGCCATGGGCAACAGCCAGAACACGAGTGCCGCAAAACTCAGCGCGCGCCAGATGTGACGCAGCTTGCGGTCTTCACCTACGAAAAGCCTTGCGACGACGTTCATGGATGCCCCCACCCGGTCGTCCCAACATAGCATGCGCGGGCTTGAGGCCGCATCACGATATTCGGAGCAGGCTGATCCCGCCGATTGCCGGGGACGTTCAACACCGGCATCAAGCGGACTGCTTGTCGGGCTCGAAGCGCCGCGTGACGTAGAGCCAAACTAGCGCGATCATCGGATACATGAGCCAGCTCGCCTCGGTGCCAAGGACGCCACCGGTGAGCCAGGCAGGACCGTTGAAGGTCACGTCCAGCATGCGACCTTCGGGAATGTGCGAGCCGTTCGGCGTGCCGATGACGAAAAGCTGCATGAAATCAAATGCGACATGGAAGCCGACCGCGAACCACAGCGTGCCGGTCCTCAGCACGCTGTAGCAAAGCAGAAGGCTGATCGAGACCAGAGTGATGACGTCCCAAATATTCTCCCCCGGCTTGAAAAAGTAGTGATCGGCGGCGAACAGCAGGGCGATAATGATCGACGCGGGCCAGAAGCCGATTGCGCGCCACAGCGCTTGAAGGAAATAACCCCGAAAGAAATATTCCTCCCCCAATCCGACCAAAACGTTCGCGCCGAGCCATGCGAGAGCGGAAAAAACGAGTGCCTCGCCTGCGAGCGCAAGACCATGCACCTGCATCCCGCCGAGCGCGATCATCCCGATCGCGACGAAGCCCGCCATAACAACGCCGGCGCCCACGCCTTCCCACAACGGATGCTTCAAGGCCTGCGAAAGCATAAGGCCGTAACTGTCGATACGGCGGCGCTCGTAAAGCGCAAAAGGCAAAGTGCAGAGAAGTGCGATCAGCAGGTTCTCGAATTCATTGAGCGCGATGGCAGCAGCGCTGAGGCTTGGCTGTATGTTGAACGCGCGCGCGACCGGCGCGGTCAGCCAATCGAGAAACATTTGCGCCGGCCAGATGGCCAGAGCGGCGAAAATCGCCGCACGCCAGATGTAGCGGAGCTTGCCGTCTTCGCTCAGGAACAGTCGCGCCATGTGCCCCCCGTCCGCATTCTTATAGCACGCCGCGTGGCGGTCGCGTCAGCGCAGATATTTCCGCAGCTGGATTCCGTAGTCCGCGTAGCCCTGGCGGCGATAGATATCGTGGGCGCGGACATTGCCGGACAGCACGCCGATCTGCATGACGGTGTGGCCGTGCGCACGGGACCAGTCCTCGCAGGCCGCAATCAGCGCCCGCCCCGCGCCGCTCCCGCGCAAAGGCTCCACGACGAACAGCTCGGCGACATAAGCGTAGCGCCGTTCCTCGGCGACGACGTAGATGTCGTCTTCCTGTTCGACGACGATGCCCCATCCGACGGCCTGGTCTGCGTCGTCCGCAGCGACGAAGATTCTACCCCCGCGTTCGCCCAGCAGCGCGAGCATCTTCGCAAGATGCTCTTCCGCCACAGACGGATCGAGACGGCGGTTGGGCTCGAATGCATACTCGTATTGCTGCGAACCCATGATGAAGGCGAGGAACGCCGTCCGGTCGCGGGCAAGGTCGGCCTCGCGGATGCCCACGTCAGCCCAGCGACTTGACGATTTCTTCGGTCATCTTCTTGGCGTCGCCGAACAGCATCATCGTATTGTCGCGGAAGAAGAGTTCGTTCTCGACGCCCGCATAGCCCGAGCCCATGCCGCGCTTGATGAAGAGCACGGTCTTGGCCTTCTCCACGTCGAGGATCGGCATGCCGAAGATCGGCGATTTGGGATCGGTCTTGGCCGACGGATTCGTGACGTCGTTGGCGCCGATGACATAGGCGACGTCGGTCTGTGCGAACTCGGAATTGATGTCCTCGAGTTCGAACACCTCGTCATACGGCACGTTGGCCTCGGCGAGCAGCACGTTCATGTGGCCGGGCATACGGCCGGCCACCGGATGGATGGCGTAGGAGACCTTCACGCCTTCCTTCTTGAGGATATCGGCCATCTCGCGCACGGCGTGCTGCGCCTGCGCCACCGCCATGCCGTAACCGGGCACGATGATCACACTGCCGGCGTTCTTCATGATGAAGGCGGCATCTTCGGCAGAACCCTGCTTCACGGGACGCGCCTCGACCTTGCCGCCCGCGGCCGCGACCTCACCACCGAAACCGCCCATGATCACGGAAACGAAGCTCCGGTTCATGCCCTTGCACATGATGTAGGAGAGGATCGCACCCGAGGAGCCGACCAGCGCGCCGGTGATGATGAGCGCGGTGTTCTCGAGCGTGAAGCCCATCGCCGCGGCCGCCCATCCCGAATAGGAGTTCAGCATCGACACCACGACCGGCATGTCCGCGCCGCCGATGGGAATGATGAGCGTGATGCCGAAGACGAAGCTCAGGACCGTGATCGCCCAGAACGTCCAGGCCTGCTGCGTCATCGCAAAATAGACGATGAGCACCACGATGGCGGCGGCGAGCGCAAGATTGAGCAGATGGCGCGCGGGCAGAAGGATCGATGCGCCGCTCATGTTCCCGTTGAGCTTGGCGAACGCGATGATGGAGCCCGCGAACGTGATCGCGCCGATAGCGACGCCGAGCGACATCTCGATCAGGCTCTGGGTGCGGATCGCACCCTCGCTGCCGATGCCAAAGGCGTCCGGCGAATAGAAGGCCGCGCCGGCGACCAGCACTGCGGCCAGACCGACGAGCGAATGGAAGGCAGCGACGAGCTGGGGCATCGCGGTCATCGCGATGCGGCGCGCGAGCACCGCGCCGATGGTGCCGCCGATGGCAATACCGCCCGCGATCAGGGCCCAGGTGAGCGGATCGGCGATGCCCGCGACCCAGAGCGTAGTCACAACCGCGATCGCCATGCCGATCATGCCATTGCGGTTGCCCGCCCGGCTCGACACCGGCGACGACAGCCCGCGCAGCGCCATGATGAAGAGGACGCCCGAGACCAGGTAGAGAATGGCTGCGAGATCGGCCTGAAGTGCGGCGCTCATTACTTATGCCCCACTTTGGCCGGAGCGCCTTCTTTCTTCTTGTACATCGCGAGCATGCGCGCGGTGACGAGGAAGCCGCCGAAGATGTTCACGCTGGCGAGGATCAGCGCCACGAAGCCGAGGAGCTTCGATGTCCAACTCGCAGCACCGATATTCGCGACCGAGACCGCGATCAGGGCGCCAACCACGATCACCGAGGAAATCGCGTTGGTCACGCTCATCAGCGGGGTGTGCAGGGCGGGGGTCACGCTCCAGACCACGAAGTAGCCGACGAACACAGCCAGCACGAAGATCGAGAGCCGGAAGACGAAGGGATCGATGGCTTCCATCAGAAGCTCCGTACTTCCCCCTCTCCCCCTCCGGGGGAGAGGGTCGGGGTGAGGGGGCGGAAAAGGCAATGAGAAATGTTCGGCGCTTGCGCGAGGCGGATAGGCCCCCTCACCCTGACCCTCTCCCCCGGAGGGGGAGAGGGAAATTCATTTGAATTTCCCACAATCATCACCCCTTCACCGCGGGATGCACGATTTCGCCGTCGCGGGTCAGCGCCGCACCCTTCACGATCTCGTCGTCCCAGTTGAGCGCGAGCTGGCCGGTCTTCTTGTCGACGATCAGCGCAACGAAATTGAACAGGTTGCGCGCATAGAGCGACGACGTGTCGACAGCGAGCCGCGCCGGCAGGTTGGTGTGTCCCATGATGGTCACGCCGTTCGTCTCATAGACTTCGTTCGGCCTGGTGAGCGGGGTGTTGCCGCCCTGCTCCGCCGCGAGATCGACGATCACCGACCCTGGCTTCATCGTCGCGATCATCTCGGCCGTCACCAGCACGGGCGCCTTGCGGCCCGGGATCAGCGCTGTGGTGATAACGATGTCCTGCTTCTTGATGTGCTCCGCGACGAGGGCTGCCTGCTTCGCCTGATACTCCGCCGACATCGGCTTGGCGTAGCCCGCGGCCGTTTCCGCCTGCTTGAACTCGTCGTCGATCACCGCGACGAAGGTCGCACCGAGCGACTCGACCTGTTCCTTGGTCGCGGGACGCACGTCGGTGGCCGACACGATGGCGCCGAGGCGTCGCGCGGTCGCGATGGCCTGAAGACCTGCAACACCGACACCCATGATGAACACGCGCGCCGGCGCGATCGTGCCTGCCGCCGTCATCATCATCGGCATGGCGCGGCCGAACGTGGCAGCCGCGTCGAGCACCGCTTTGTAACCCGCCAGGTTCGCCTGGCTCGACAGCACGTCCATGGATTGCGCGCGGGAAATGCGCGGGATGAATTCCATCGCGAAGGCGGTGACGCCCTGCCCCGCCAGCTTCGCTGCCGTATCCTTTTCCGTGTACGGAGAAAGAAGCGCCGCCAGCACGGCGCCCTTCTTCATCGCGGTGATCTCGTCCGCCTCCGGTCCGCGCACCTTGAGCACGATGTCCGCGCCCGCGAGTGCCGATGCCATGTCGGGTGCGATGGTCGCGCCCGCCGCCAGATAATCCGCGTCGCTCACCCGCGCCCGCGCGCCCGCGCCGGTCTCAACCGTCACCTCAAGGCCGAGGCCCTTCAGCTTCTTGACCGTTTCGGCGGTCGCAGCGACGCGCGTTTCGCCGTCGCGGCGCTCCTTCAGGATGGCGAGTTTCATCTGTACCCGTGGAAAGGGATCAGTTGTGCGTGCGGAAGAGCATCAAGAAGAACATCAGGAGGCCGATCCCGCCGAGCGACCATTCGATGAACTTGACGAACCCAGCCCAGGTCTTTTTGTGCTGAGAGATGTCCATGTGTCCCGACTCGTAGTGCTCGCCCGCCATTGCTTCCCCTTGAGACTCCAGAAAACGGGCGGGACTATAGCAAAGGCCCGTTTTGGGGCAATCGTTAAACCCGGCGCGTCGCGACCGAATGGTTCCAGTCCTGGAGCAGCGCCCTGAGCGCCGCGACCAGCGCCAAGGGCTGGTCGAGCATAATGTGATGCTGGGCCTGTGGGATCTCCACCACCGGCGCGGCGCGGCCCAGCAGATTGAACATATATTCTCCGATGTCGGGCGGGAGCAGCACGGAATGTTCGCCCCGGAACACGGCGATCCGGCACTTTGTCTCGCGCAGGCGCTGGGCTGTGTCGCCGATGGAGAAATGCTGCCAGATCGCGGGATCGAACTTCCAGGTGAAGCCACCCGCCACCTCTTTGAGCGAATGCCGTCCCACCCAGTCCACCAGGTAGAGGTTCTCGCTCGTCTGCGGCGGCATCAGGCGGAAGCGGGCAAGGGCCGCGGCAACGGTGGGATAGACATGGTGGGGCTTGATCACCCGCTGGGCGGGTCCCGTCCCCTGGCGTTCCGGGGGATTGACCGGCGAATCCACGATCACCGTGCCCGCCAGCCGCTCGCCATAGAGCGCGCCGGTGAGGATCGTCACGAACCCGCCGAAGCTGTGACCGACGAGGGTGGGGGGCAGAGTCGGGACGAACATCCCCGCGTCGTCGCAGACCGCGATCTCCTCATGCGCGAAGCGCTCCATGGAATAGAAGTCGCGCCGCCATTCGCTGTCGCCCATGCCGGAAAGATCGAGCGCCGCGACGTTGTAGTCGCGCGCCAGCATCGGGCCGATGAAATCCCACCAATGCGCATGCGCGGCGTTGCCGTGGACGAGCAGAAGCCCCGGCTGCGCACGGTCGCCCCAGCGCGAATAGTGGATGCGCGCGCCGTCCACGTCCACGAAATGGCTTTCGGGCTTTTGCGCAACCGCCTCCCGGAACCAGGCCGGCGATGGGGGCGGCGAACCGGCGAGCGGCGCCAGCGGTCCCTGGTTCTCGTTGATGACGAACATTTCCGTCTTCACGCCCGCCACAGGCGGAACGGGCGGCAGGTCGTCGTCGGCGCTCATGTCCGGGACGCTGGCACGGTCATGCCAGCCACTCAAGCCATGCGCCGTGCGGGTGCGCACGGCCAAGGATGCGCTCGTTCTTCGTGCCGTCGTGATAGTGGCGAAGCGTCAGCCGGTTCTCATTGTGGACGCGGCCCTCGTAGCTCAGCCGCCAGACAGGACGGCGCAGGCCCGCGACGGTCAGGATGTCGCTGAAGGCGGCCTTCATGTCCTGCGAGAATTGGTAGGTGACGTAGCTGTGATAGACGCAGACCGTCTCATTTGGCGGAACGCGCGCCAGCACATCGGGCAGCAGCTCGAGTGCATTGCCGGTGCGGATTTCGGGACGAGCGTCCTGATAGATCGCAAGCGCCGCTTCGAGCCGCGCAAAACGCTCGACCTGCTCGGGCCATACCAGTGCGCGCAGCCAGTCGCGATCGTCCGCATTGGAAAGATCGACGGGATTGCGCTCGAGACCGATGCGGCTTGCGACCTTCGGAGCCGGGCCGAGAGGCGGCCTCTTCTCGCCCCTCAACTCGACGTCGAGTGTCAGGCGTGAACCGGGAACATCGGTGAAGTATTCCTCCGTGCCCAGCCAATAGCGCACGCGATACCGGTCCCAGATCAGGTTGAGGCCGGCGCTCGGGCCGACCTCGATCAGATGCAGCGGCTCGCCTGCCTCCTTCACCAGCGCACGAAACGCGGCGTTCAGCGCGCCGCAGCGGCCGACCTCGTTGGTGTTCGTCACGCGCGACTTGATGAGCGGCAACAATTTTTCGCGATGGCGCGCGCAGAAATCGGCGAATAGCGGAAACGGATCGCCATCCTCAAGACGCATACGGCCATTCAGGTTTGGATAGTATTGGCGCAGTGGATGATCCATCCCGCGCAACAGAAGGAAATGCACCGCCGCGAACAGGACATTCGCATGCGGTTGGCCTTCGCGCACATTGTTCGCAAGCGCCTGAAGTTCCCGATCGTCCGCAATGCCCTCGCTGAAGCGCGCATAGAGCGGACATTGTCCCAGCCGTGCTTCGGTTGCGAAGTACTCCCAATAGCCTAATGCCTTGTCGCTCACCGTAACGCCCTGTTCACCATGTTCGCCAAATAGCGCCTGCGGATATGTCCCGCGCAAGGACAAAGTTTAAATCCGCCTTTACCTGTCGCAAGCGATTATCGCGCTCATATCCCCGAGGAACCGCATGGCGCAGACCATTCTCATTGTCGATGACGATCCCGTGCAGCGTCGCCTGCTCGAAGCCGCCATCACGCGCTCTGGCATGAGCGCGGTGACGGCGCCCGGCGGTGGACCCGCGCTTGATCTCGTCCGCGGTCCGCGCGGCGACCAGATCGCGCTCATGCTTCTCGACCTGCTCATGCCCGATATGGACGGGCTCGAAGTGCTTGCGAAACTGCGCGGCAGTCATCCCGATCTTCCCGTCATCGTACTGACCGCGAAAGGCGGCATCGATTCCGCCGTCGAAGCCATGCGCGCCGGCGCCGACGATTTCCTCGTCAAGCCGGCGAGCCCCGAACGCATCACGGTCTCGATCCGCAACCAGCTCAAGATCGGCGCGTTGTCGGGCGAAGTGACGCGCCTCAAGAAAAAGACCGACAACCGCCTGAGCTTCGAGGACCTCGTCGCCAAATCCGGCGCGATGCGGCAGGTGTTCCGTCTCGGCGAACGTGCCGCGCAATCGAACATCCCGATCCTGATCGAAGGCGAATCCGGCGTCGGCAAGGAACTGATAGCGCGCGCGATCCAGGGCTCGTCCGAACGCTCGGGACGGCCCTTTGTTACCGTCAACTGCGGCGCCATTCCGGAAAACCTGATCGAGTCGATCCTGTTCGGCCACGAGAAGGGCTCGTTCACCGGCGCGACCGACAAACATCTCGGCAAGTTCCAGGAAGCCGATGGCGGCACCCTGTTCCTCGACGAAATCGGCGAACTGCGCATCGATATGCAGGTCAAGCTGCTGCGTGCGCTTCAGGAAGGCGAGGTCGATCCCGTTGGCTCCAAGCGGCCGGTCAAGGTCGATGTCCGCATCATCTCCGCCACCAACCGCGATCTTGCCGAGCTCACACGCGACGGCCAGTTCCGCGAGGATCTGTATTATCGCCTGAACGTCTTCCCGATCGTGATCCCGCCGCTGCGCGGCCGTCACGAAGACATCCCCGCGCTTGCGCGCCACTTCATCGAGCGTTTCGCCGCCGAAGAGCACAAGGCCGTCGCGGGCCTCACGGCCGAAGCCGCCGAACTGCTCGAAAAGTTCGAATGGCCGGGCAATGTGCGCCAGCTCGAGAACACGATCTTCCGCGCCGTCGTTCTTTGCGACGGCTCGTTGCTCGACATCTGCGATTTTCCCCAGATCGCAGCCGCCATGGGTGTCGAAGCAAAAGCCCGCCGGGTGTTCGCCGAGGTTCCGGCAACGGGGTCTTTGCCCGCGCGCCAGAGCATCGCGCAGCACGCCCCCTCGCCCTACGCGCTTACCGCCGTCGATCCCGCGGGCCATATGCGCAAGCTCGAAGAGCTGGAATCGGAAATGATCCGGCTCGCGATCTCGCGCTATGACGGCCACATGTCCGAAGTCGCCCGCCGTCTCGGCATCGGCCGCTCCACGCTTTATCGCAAGCTGAAAGAGCTGGGCCTCGAGGGCGACGAGAGCGAAACTGAAATCCCGCCCGCACGCCAGATAGCGTCCTAACGGCAAGCCGGGCCTGGTTCGGGGCCCAGCTTGCCGCAGAAATCAGATCAACATACCGCCAGACGCTTCGATCCGTTGCGCGTTGACCCAGCGATTGTCGTCCGACAGAAGCGACGCGATCAGCGGGCCGATATCCTCCGCAACGCCGTGACGGCCAAGCGCCGTGAATTCCGAGATCATTTTCTGAATCTGCGGATTGCCGCGCACCATGCCGCCGTTGAAATCCGTCGCGATTGCGCCCGGCGCGACGGTGTTGGCCGTGATCCCCCGCGCACCAAGTTCCTTTGCGAGATAGCGGGTGAAAACTTCGATCCCGCCCTTCATCATCGCGTAAGCCGAGGCGCCTGGCATGGAGAAGCGGGCAAGTCCGCTTGAAACATTGACGATGCGGCCACCGTTTTCAATCAGCGGCAGCATCTTCTGGGTCAGGAAAAAGACGCCCTTCAGATGTACATTGACCATCGCGTCGAACTCGTCCTCGGTGGTGTCGGCGATGCTGTTGTGCAATCCGCTGCCGGCGTTGTTGACCAGATAGTCGAAGGTCGTGCGGCCCCAAATATCGTTGAGACCAGTCTTCAGCGCCGCGGCAAAAGCATCGAAGCTCGCGACGGCAGAGGTATCCAGCTTCAACGCCAGGGCCTTGCGGCCCTCAGCCTCGATAGCTTTCACGACGGCGGCGGCATCGTCGGCCTTTGAATGATAGGTGATGACGGAGTCGACGCCTTTGCGGGCCAGGTGCTCGGCGGTGTTGCGGCCGAGGCCGCGGCTACCGCCGGTGATCAGAGCGATTTTCATGTCCAAACTCCTTGTGGATGCGTGGACGACAACCTAATTATCCCGCAAAATAGAACAACTACCCGATTCTTGGCTTATGAATTCAGAATAGACGAACAATGGATCAGCTGGATTCGATGCGCTTGCTCGTTCGCGTTGTGGAGCGGAAGAGTTTCAGCGCGGCCGCCTCCGATCTTGGAATACCGCGCTCCAGCGCCACCACCGCCATCAAGCAGATGGAGGAACGGCTGGGCGCGCGCCTGCTGCAGCGATCTACGCGGCATGTGGCGCCGACACCGGAAGGCGAAATCTACTATCGCCGCTGCACGGCGATCCTGGCAGAAATCGAGGATGCCGAAGCGGCGCTGACGGCGCGTGAAATACGCGGCCTTCTGCGCATCGACGTGCACGGCCCGATGGCGCGCACGTACATCCTTCCCGAACTGCCCGCATTCCTCGAACGCCATCCTGCGCTGACATTGTTCATCGGCGAGGGCGATCGCTATGTCGATCCCGTGCGCGAGGGCTTCGATTGTATCGTTCGCGGAGGCGAGATTGCCGACAGTGAAATGATCGTGCGCCGGCTTGGTCTGGCGCGGGAAGCGACCCTCGCAAGCCCTTCCTATCTGGCGCGCTGCGGCACGCCACGGAACCTGGACGATCTCAGTCATCACCACATGATCGGCTTCGCCTCGTCACGCACCGGACAGGTGCTGCCGCTCGATTTTACCGTCGGCAACACGCTGCGCACCATGACGCTGCCCTCGCGGATCACGGTGACGAATTCCGAAAGTTATGGCGCTCTCGCGCGCCTCGGCTTCGGGCTGATACAGGCGCCGCGTCACCGCTATGAGGACGATCTGGCGCAGGGCACGCTGGTCGAAGTGCTTCCCGCACATCCACCATCGCCACTTCCCATTTCGGTGCTTTATCCCAAAAGCCGCCAGCTCTCGCCGCGCGTGCGCACGTTCATCGACTGGCTGGTTGAAATCGTGGGAGCGAAATTCTAGCTACGCATTCCGAGCGCACCCAAATAGAGATCGAGGATCGCTTCCTGCTCCTGCCGGTCGGCGGTGTCGAGTTTCCGCAGGCGCACGACCTGGCGCATGATCTTGGTATCGAAGCCCTGTCCCTTGGCCTCGGAATAGACTTCGCGGATGTCGGCGGTCAGCGCGGTGCGCTCTTCCTCCAGCCGCTCTATGCGCTCGATGAAAGAGCGCAGATGTTCCTTGGCGAAGCCCGATTTGGCCATGGTAATCTCCAGACCGTCGCCCTTCGAGGGCCGCTCGCGCGGCCACCTCAGGGTGACGCAATAAACAGAAGCGTCATCCTGAGGCGCGAGCAAAGCGAGCCTCGAAGGACGACGCGGGCGCGGACCCTAGCCTGCGACTTCCACGACGTGCAACGCGGCGCGTGCTTCTAGCTGTGAGTCTTTTGGCTGGCGGCGAATTTCGCCTGCTGTTCCGGCGTTGCTTCCTTCTGATATTTCTTTTTCCATTCCGCCGGTGGCATGCCGTAGACGATCTCGCGCGCCTCGTCCTTGCCGAGCGTGATGCCCTTTTCCGCGGCGGCCTCGCGATACCAGTCGCCCAGGCAATTTCGGCAGAAGCCCGCGAGGTTCATCAGCTCGATGTTCTGAACATCGGTCCTTTCGCGCAGATGCGCGACAAGGCGGCGGAAGGCAGCGGCTTCGAGTTCGGTTCGCGTCTTTTCATCCATGTTGGTTCCTCCTTTGGGCGCCAGCGGCCGGGTGAAGCGGATTTGCGGCTCGCCCATCTCCGCCAGCGCTGTTTCGATGACCGGCGCCAGACGATCCGCAAAGGCTTTTGCGCTCGCCGCGTCGGCGATCAGGTCCTGCCGGATTTCGATCAGGACATGCGGCAACCCATTCATGGTGCCGTGACGATAAAGGCAATCGTTCTCCAGCTCACCCGAATAGGGCTCATTGTCGCCGACGCGAAATCCGGCATGTATCAACGCATCGATCAGCGGGCGCGCGAGCCGTGCGTCGCGATCCCACAGCACGCCAACCTCCCACGGCCGCTCGAACCCTTTCCACAGGGGCGTGAAACTATGCATGGAAATCAGCACGGGGACGGCGCCCCGCGTCATGTAGGCATCGATCTCCTCAGCAATCCTCGCGTGGTAAGGCGCATGAAAGCGGGCGACGCGATCTGCGGCTTCGTTCGCGCCAACGTGGCGATTTCCGGGGATGATGCTGCCGTCGGACAGTTTCATCACCAGCGTCGGATCGTCCTCGCCGCGGTTGAGATCGATCATGAGGCGCGACCATCGCGCGAGGACCGCCGGCGCCTTGAATCGTCTCGCCAGCGCGCGCGTCACCGCTGCGGCCCCGATATCGGAGGCGATGTGGGTGGCCAGCAGGGCGGGGTCCAGCCCGAGGGTTCCGTATTCTGCAGGCAGGCGGTTCGATGCATGGTCGCAGAGAAAGATCAGTCCGGAACCGGATTCTGAGGGTGCGATGAATTCGAAAGGCGGATCGGTCATGGAAAAGCAATAATCGGGCGGCATGTCACAGGCTGCAAGCGTATCGACACAATTCGGATGGCTTATGCGTTGTATTTCGATGGTCCTTCTCGGAATCGCGTTCACCATGCCCGCGTATGCCACCCTGAATGTCTGTAACAAGGCCAAACATGCGGCCAGGATTGCGCTTGGCCGGTTCGACGGGCGGGCGTGGACGAGCGAGGGCTGGTGGACCGTCGCGCCGGGCAAATGCGCGGTGCTGATCAATACCCCTCTGGACGCGCGATACTATTATCTCTACGGCACCGACACCGACTCCGGTGTCTGGGATGGTGGCACCGGCTTCTGCACGGCTGCCCGCAAAAATTTTTCCATCTCCGGACAAGGCGATTGCGCGCGCCGCGGTTATGATCGCAAGCGATTCTTCCGGATCGACACCGGCAACAGCGCCAACCACACCCAGACCCTGCAATGAGACGCCGCCGCAAAACCAAGATCCTCGCCACGCTGGGCCCCGCCTCGTCATCGCCGGAGAGCATCCGCGCGCTGTTCGAGGCCGGTGTCGATGTGTTCCGCATCAATATGAGCCACACCTCACACACGATGCTGGCCCAGATGCGCGCCGACGTGCGCGCGCTGGAGGAGCAGATGGGACGGCCCGTGGGTGTGCTCATCGACCTGCAGGGACCGAAGATCCGGCTCGGTACGATTCCGGGCGGAAGCCGCATGCTGAAGGAAGGCGACCGTGTGCGGCTGGTGCGCAAGGTCGAGTCCGACAACGATATCGATATTCCGATCCCGCACGCCGAAGTCTTCGCGGCGATGAAGCAGAAGCACAGTCTGCTGATCGATGACGGTCGCGTGCGCCTGCGCCTGTTCGGCGTCAAGGACGACACGGCCGAGGCGTTCGTGGAAGTCGGCGGCGAGATCAAGGACCGCAAGGGCGTCAACCTGCCCGACACGCTGCTTCCGGTTCCGGCCATGACCCAGAAGGACCGGAGCGATCTCGATGCCGCCCTCAATCTTGGTGTCGACTGGGTCGCCCTCTCTTTCGTGCAGCGGCCGGAGGATGTGGCAGAGCTCAAGAAGATCGTGGCCGGACGCGCCGGCGTGCTGGCGAAGATCGAAAAGCCCAAGGCGCTAGACTCGCTGCCGGAAATCCTCGAGCTCGCGGATGCGCTGATGGTGGCGCGCGGCGATCTGGGCGTGGAGCTTCCGCTGGAGGCCGTGCCCGGCAAGCAAAAATACATCACGCGCCTGGCGCGCAAGGCCGGCAAGCCCGTCGTCGTCGCGACCCAGATGCTGGAATCGATGATCACCGCCGTCACGCCGACGCGCGCGGAAGTCTCCGACGTCGCGACGGCGGTGTTCGACGGCGCCGATGCCGTGATGCTGTCAGCCGAGACGGCATCGGGCGCGCATCCCGTCGAAGCCGTCGCAATGATGGATCGCATCGCGTTCGCCGTAGAGTCCGATCCGAGTTATCAGGCAATCATCGAATCCCAGCGCTTCGCGCCGGAAGCGACCACCCCCGACGCCATGATGGCGGCGGTGCATGAGGTCACGCAGACCATCCATGCGCGCGCGATCGTCTGTTGGACCGGATCGGGCTCGACCGCTTTGCGCGCCGCGCGCGAACGTTCCGAAGCGCCCATCGTGGTCCTCACCCCGAACATTACCACGGCGCGCCGGATGTCGCTGGTCTGGGGACTGCACAGCGTGCACACCGAAGACGCCCACGACATGGACGATGTGGTGGACCGCGCATCGCGCATCGCATTCCAGGAAGGTTTTGCCAAGCCGGGCGATCGGGTCGTCATCACCGCCGGCGTGCCGCTCGGAACGCCGGGCGCCACCAACATGCTGCGCGTGGCCTTCGTGGGCCAGCCGAAGGACGGTTAGATACCCTGTCCCTCGACGTCGCGCGCAAGCGCGCGGAGATGGCGTGCGGCGCCTTCAAGCTGGGGATCGAGCGCGAGCGCGCGCCGGTACATCCTCAGCGCGCCGGCCTTGTTGCCATAGGATTCGAGCAGATCGCCCAATTGGCTCATCGCCGCGAACTGGCGCGGATTGAGCGCGATCGTTTTCTGCAGCGAGAGCATCGCGCCCTCGTCGTCGTCCTGCGACGCCTGGAGCTGCGCGCGCTCGTGCCAGCCTTCGGCGAAATTGGGCGCGATCTCGGTCACCGACTCGAACAGCTTCTTCGCCGTGTCCTCATCGCCACCGCCAAGCGCCGCTGCGCCGCGCGTCATCAGGAGATCGGCGGTCGGGCTGCCAGACTGCACGAAAATAGCGAAGATCTGGTCCTCGATCGGCTTGGCTTCCTCAGCAGACTCCGCCTTCTGAAGCTGCGCGAAGAGCGTGTCGAGCGTCGGTTTCGGCGGCGCATGCGGTTTCTTGGCCGCCAAGGCAAAAGCCGGCAGAAGCAGCATAAGAAGAGCGGCGATCAAGCGCATCGGGCGATCCTATTCCGGCCGCCGTTGCGATTCCAGAAATGCAGGTGTCGCACCGCCCTCTGCCCAGTCGATCAGTTCCGCCAGATGGACGACCGGCGGCGCATCCGGGCCTGTCAAATGATGTAGACACCCGATATTGGCCGTCGCGATCACGTCGGGTTTCAGCGCCGCAATGTTGGCAAGCTTACGCTCGCGTAACTGGCCTGCGATCTCAGGTTGGAGGATGGAATAGCTCCCCGCCGATCCGCAGCAGAGATGGCCTTCGGGGATGTCCAGGACGTCGAACCCACTGTCTGCGAGCAATTTCCGGCCAGCATCGGCGAGTTTGAGGCCGTTCTGGAGCGAGCATGGCGCCTGCCAGGCGACCCGCAGGCGGCGGGGCGGCGCTGCGGATTGCGCCGCCGCCAGTTCCAGAAAATCCCGCGCCTTGGCCGCGAACGCCGCCGCACGCGGCTGCCAGACCGGATCCCCCGCGAACACATGCTCGAGGTCTTTGAGATAGGCCGAGCAGCCGGTCGCGGTAATGAGAACGGCTTCACAATCTTTTGCCTGTTCGAATGCCTCGATGGCACGGCGGGCCCACGCCTTCGCATCCTCACTGCGGCCGAGATGGTGAACGAGCGACCCGCAACAACCCGCACCGGCGAGCGGCACGAGCGCGATCCCGCGCCGTGCGAGCACGCGTGCGACGGCTTCGTCGATCTCCGGCGCGAGCACGGACTGTGCGCAGCCCGGCATGATGGCCACGCGGCGAGTCATCGCTCGCACGTGCGTTAACGATGCGGTGCCCCTTCGATGCTTTGGCCTCGTGCTCATGCGCGCCATGGCGCCAAGCCGTCCCGGCAGCAATCTGCCGAGCGGCGCGAATGTAAGGCTCAGACGCATCAATCCGGGACGCGGCAGCACTTTCGCAATCAGCCAGCGCAGCAACCGATCGCCCATGGCCCTTCGGTAGCGTGTCTGGATATGGATGCGCGACGTGTCGACAAGCCGCGCGTAATCGACGCTCGACGGACAGGCGCTGCGGCAGGCGAGGCACGAGAGACAGCGATCGACGTGCAGCACCGTCTCGGGCGACGGTGTCGCATTCTCCTCGAGCATCTGCTGCATCATCACGATACGCCCGCGCGGCCCATCGCGTTCGTCGCCCAGCAGCACATAGGTCGGGCACGTCGCGGTGCAGATGCCGCAATGCACGCAGGCGCGCAGATTTTCCTCCACGGCCGCCAGATGCGGATTGGTCAGTTGCGAAGGCGAGAAATGCGTGCGCATCAGATGTCTTTGTACATCCGGCCGGGATTGAAAATGCCGAGAGGATCGAACGCCGCCTTCACTGCGCGGGTAAGTGCGGCACGCGCAGGCTCCTCGGGTGGGAAAACCTGCGCGCGCTTGCGCGTCTCCGCAGAGGCGCGCACTAGCGTTGCGGAGCCTTGGCTCCACGCAAGTGAAGGACGCGGATCGACGCCTGGCGTCGTTTTCATCCAGTGCAGCCCACCCGCCCAATCGCCGAGCGAAGACGGACAGCCCTGCGCAAAGGCCTGAGGCATTGTCACGCGCCAGACATCTTCGAGGCCATCCGCCAAATTTTCGCCTGAACCAATAACGCGTATTGCCGCCTCATCCCCGGGCAAGAGCTCATGCGGCGCCGCGCAGAGCTGAAGCAGCCTTGACTTTTCATCCAGGTCCGCCTGAGCACCCTCGAGACGAATATGCACGCTGCCAAGAGAGATATTTTTCACGATTTCGGATGGTCCGCCTTTCTGATAGCAAAGCGCAGTCGCCGCGACCGGGCTTGACCATGCTCGCCTTAGCATCGCGTAACCCTCGACTGCGCCAATTCTGTGGACGGAAAAAAACTCGCATCTCTCGCCCAGAGGGAAAACACGAAAAGTGAGCTCCGTCAGCGCCCCTAGGGTGCCCATCGCGCCACACATCAGCTTGGGCAGATCGAAGCCGGTGACGTTTTTCACCACCTTGCCGCCGGCCTTGTAGGCCTCGCCAAAACCGTTCACTGCGCGATAACCAAGCAGTTGGTCGCGCGCACGTCCGTAGCGCACCGCCGCCGGTCCGCACACGTCTGCGGAGATCGCGCCGCCTATCGTTCCCGAATTCGCCCTCGCACCGAGCAACGGTCCCCAGTCGCCGGGATCGAAGCCCAGGCGCTGGCCGTTCGCGGCGAGTAGTTCGTTGATCTCGGTGACCGGGGTCCCGGGAAGCACGGTCAGCAGAAGCTCTTCTGGCTCGTAAGTCACAATTCCGCGCAGGCCCGAGACGTCGAGGATGTCATCGCAGTGCGTGGGCCGGCCAAACGCGCGCTTGGTGCCTGCACCCACGATCTCGAGCGTGCGCCGGCTCTCGCGCGCGTCGCGCACGGCCTCGACCACCTCTGCTTCATTCGTGACGACCATCTAAAAGCGCGGCAGGTTGGCGAACGGTATGCGGCCGCTCTTCACATGCATGTGGCCCTGCTCGACGCAGGCCGAGAGTGTCGGGAAGACCTTGCCGGGGTTGAGCAGGCCCGCACCGTCGAATGCGCATTTGAGGCGCTGCTGCTGGGCAAGATCGCTGTCGGAGAACATTATGGGCATCAGGTCGCGCTTCTCGACGCCGACACCATGCTCGCCGGTGAGCACGCCGCCGACCTCGACGCAGAGCTTGAGGATATCCGCGCCGAAGCCTTCCGCGCGCTCGAGCTCGCCCGGCTTCATCACATCGAAAATGATGAGCGGATGCAGATTGCCGTCGCCGGCGTGAAAGACGTTGCAGAAGCCGAGCTGGTATTGCTCGGACATCTCCGCCATGCGCGCGAGGACGAAGGGCAGCATGCGGCGTGGGATCGTGCCGTCCATGCAGAGCATGTCGGGCGCCAGCCGCCCCATCGCCGGGAACGCCGCCTTGCGCCCGGCCCACAGCCGTGTGCGTTCGGCTTCATCGGTCGCCTCGCGCACCTCGGCGCCGCAATTGCGTGCGATGGCAGCCATGCGCGCAATGGCGTCGTCGACTTCGGCCTGGATGCCATCGGCATCGATGAGGAGCATGCCCTCGGCGCCGCGCGGATAGCCCGGCGCACTGTACGCCTCGACGGCTTCGATGCAGCGCCGGTCCATGAATTCCATCGCGGCCGGAACGATGCCGCCGGCGATGATGTCGGCGACGCACTGTCCAGCAGCCGGTACGGATTTGAACGCCGCAAGCAAGGTGCGGGTCACGGGCGGCTTGGGGAGGATGCGAACCGTCGCTTCCGTCACGATGCCGAGCAGCCCTTCAGAACCGGCGACGATGCCCAGCAGATCGAATCCTCCTGCACTTCCGCCTTTGCCGCCGAGGCGCACGAAATTCCCGTCGATCGTCACAAACTCGACGCCGAGCAGATTGTTGGTCGTCAGCCCGTATTTCAGGCAATGCAGTCCGCCGGAATTTTCCGCGACATTGCCGCCAATGGTGCAGGCGATCTGGCTCGATGGATCGGGCGCGTAATAAAAGCCCTGGCCTTCGACCGCGCGCGTGATCGCGAGATTGGTCACGCCGGGCTCCGCCACGACGCAGCGATTCTCGAAATCGATCTCAAGGATCCGGTTCATGCGCGACAGTCCCAGCAGAATCCCGTCTGCCCGCGGCAACGCGCCGCCGGAGAGCGAGGTGCCCGCGCCACGCGGCACGATGGGAACGGCGTTGTCGCTGGCGAACTTCAGGACGGCCGCGACCTGTTCCTTCGTACGGGGGAGGACGCAGACAAGCGCCGCCTGCCGCCGCGCCGTCAGCGCGTCGCCATCGAATGCCGCGAGGCCAGCGCGGTCCGAAACCACGCCGTCGGGCACAAGCGCCTTCAGCCCGGCCACGATCTCCGTGCGGCGGGCGAGGATGGCAGGATCGGGAGGAGCGAGTTCCATGCCGCTTGCACCATCTTCAACCCTCCCCTTGAGGGAGGGTCGAAATCTTCTTGAACGACAGTGAGAGAAGATTTCGGGGAGGGGTCAAGCCGATGACATACACGACCCCTCCCCGAAATTTGCTCGCGCAAATTTCGACCCTCCCTCAAGGGGAGGGTGGAGGTGGGTGCGCAATATCGAAAATCAGCCCTGACGCGCCTTGAAGCGGGGGTTCTTCTTGTTGATGACGTAGGTGCGGCCGCGGCGGCGGATGACGCGACAGTCCTTGTCGCGCTTCTTGAGCGATTTGAGCGAGTTACGGATTTTCATGGGCCAAGCCTGTATTTGGCCCAACGGGCCTCAAAAAGAGGCGCGGAACCTAGTGGCCGGGTTTTTCCCTGTCAACCGGCGATTTCCGCCACAAATCGGCCGGTCCGGGCATGCTAGAAAGCCTTGGATTTCGGGGATTCGCCATGGGCTTCAACTGGAATGCGGCGGCAAGACCGGTTCTGGCCATGCTGGCCCTGACGGTCTGCGCCTGCACGAGCCCCGCGCCGGAGGCGGTAGCCCATACCCGCCGGCCCCATACCGAGGCGCCGAAACCGCCCTCGCCCCAGGACATCAAGTTCGCCGCTTTCATCCGGGACTTCCGCGACACCGCCCACGATGCCGGCATCCACCACGCGACCTACGACGCCGCGATGGCGCATGTCACCCGCAAGCAGCGCATCGAGGACCTGAACCTCGCCCAGCCGGAATTCACCCTGCCGGTGTGGATCTATCTGGACCGCGCCGTGTCCGACCGGCGTATCGCGAACGGCCAGCAGGCGCTCGCGGCCAATGCGCAGATGCTCGCGAGCGTCGAGGCGAAATACGGCGTGCCGAAAGAATTTCTGGTTTCGATCTGGGGGAACGAAAGCGACTACGGCCGCGGCAGCGAGCCGTTCAACATGTTCGATGCATTGGCGACGCTCGCCTATGACGGCCCGCGCATGGACTATGCGCGGCGCGAGTTGATCGCGGCGCTCAAAATCATGCAGCAGCAGAACTTCGCGGCCGAGCGGATGACATCGTCCTGGGCGGGCGCCTTCGGACAGACACAGTTCGTGCCGTCGACATTCCTGGCGCACGCGGCCGATGGCGACGGCGACGGCGTGATCGATCTCTGGCATTCTTCCGCCGATGCGCTCGCCTCGGCAGCGGCGGTGCTCGCCGACGCCGGATGGCAGCGCGGACAGCGCTGGGGCACCGAAGTTGTATTACCGAAGGACTTCCCATACGAGCAGGCCGATATCGATACCGTGAAGCCGATCGCGGAGTGGCGGAGGTTGGGCGTAAGAACCGCCAGCGGCGCGGCACTTCCGTCCGCACCCGAAAGCGGCGCAATCTATCTTCCTGCCGGCGCGCGCGGACCGGCGTTCCTCGTCTTCGACAATTTCAAGGTGATCCTGAAGTACAACAACGCGGCGTCTTACGCGCTGGCGGTCTGCACATTGGCAGGGCGCATTCGCGGCGACGCGCCGATCCTGGCCTCATGGCCGCGCGACGAGCATCCGTTGAACCGCGACGAACGGATCGCATTCCAGACCGCGCTCGCAAAACTCGGCTACGACATCGGCACCGTCGATGGCGTGCTGGGACGAAAAGCACGCGCCGCGACACGCGACTTCCAGCAGAAGCATGGAATACCGCCCGACGGTTTTCCTACCGAAGACCTCCTCACCCGCGTTGCTACCGAAGCGCAGGGGAGCGCGCAGTGAGATAGCGGCACGCGTGCTGTCGTCGAAGAAGCCTCTCGGCTATACTGGCTGAACCTAAGAGGGAACTGTCATGGTCACGAAGAACGCGTATCGCAATTTGGTTCTCGCCTGTGCAAGCCTGCCCCTGTTCGCGCTCGCCACGGCGCTTCCGGCCCAGGCCGATTTCTGTCTTCAGCTGAACGGCGGGCCTTTCAGCGGCGACCTCGGCTTCTTCCGCTTCAAGGGCAGCATGCCAACCACTGCTGGGAGAATCATGACACTGAAAGGGCGCGTCGCGGGCTTGGACCCGGTGTTCGGGACCGCCACGGTGGCGACGGACGGCACCTATGTCGAACTCGGCGCGACCTTCTTCGCCGACGCCGATCAAGGCCAGATCGACGTCACGTTCTTCCCCCCAAACTCGGCACGCGGCAGCGGCTATGGCGACTACGGCCAGTACGGCACGGGTGCGAGCTTCGACGCCAGCGTCGTCGCCTGCAGCCTCGAACCCGAACGCAAGATGCGGCCAAAACAGCGGCGCTAGGCATCGGCATCCAGGTTTCGGCGGCGTCGGCTCCCGGATGTTCGACTGAGGACGTGTCGGAACTGCTCCGGTTGTGCTATAGTTGATTTTCCTTGCTGCATGACCGGGAGCGCCGTTCCGGTGCGCTCCAGAAAGGACATCTGCAATGTCCAACCCATGCCATGACGATTTCCGGCGACCGTTAAACGCGGTCGTGCGCACCTGCACACCTGTCCTCGCGATGGCACTGTGTTTTCTTGCACCTTGCCCGCCCGCTGTGGCCGCCGGAAAGCTCGTCAAGATCAGCATTCCGGGTTCGTCCGAAACGGTGGCGTATGGCATCAACGATGCGGGATCGATCACCGGCGCTTATGGCGGTGATTTGGGACCGATGAACGGATTTATTCGTACGGCCGATGGAACCGTCACAACGTTCAATCCTCCGGGATCGTCGGTGACCTATGGCTACTGCATCAACAATACAGGTGTGGTCGCCGGAACGTGGTTCGGTCCCCAGGGAATGCCAGGCCACGGCTTCCTGCGTGCGGCCGACGGAGCGTTCACCAGCTTCGATCCCGACGGATCGATCGATACCGAACCGTATGCCATCAGCGATAGCGGCGCACTGGCGGGCTCTTATGAAGACGCAAACTACATCTGGCATGGATTTGCGCGCAGTGCCGACGGCACACTCACCACGTTCGACCCGAAGGGATCGACCGGAACGGAGCCGCTTGGAATAAATGCCGCGGGTACCATCAGCGGGTACTTCAAGGATCAGGACGGCGCGTATCGCGCCTTCATTCGCGCGGCGGACCGCTCCATAACCCGGTTCCGGGTCTCGGGATCGCCGACGCTCGTGTGGCGTATCAACAACAGCGGTACGGTTGTCGGATCCTATATCGACACGAACGAAATGAACCATGGATTCCTGCGCGCGGCTGACGGCACCATCACGCGCTTCGACATTGCAGAGGATGTCTCTACCGAGCCCAATGTCATCAATGACGAGGGCGTGATCGCGGGCGGCTACATGGACAGCAAGGGCATCCGGCGCGGCTTCGTGCGCAGGCCGAATGGCACGATCAAGACGTTCCACGTCGGAGACACGAGCGAAACCCAGACCTACGCCATCAACACGCATGGTGAGGTCGCCGGCTTGTACTTCGTCGGCGCACGCACCATCCACGCCTTCCTGTTCAATCCGTAGACCTTTCGGAATCAGGCATTCGGCATCTGGGATTCCGCGGCTTCTTCGATCTGCTCGGCTTCGGGGGCGGCGAGACCGGCGTTCTTCAGGTGCGGCGAGAGCAGCGCATAGAGATAGCAGGCGAGCATCAGCGCGCCGCCGAAGATGTAAGGTGCGCTGGGCGAGATACGATAGAGCCCGGTTGCGATCATCGGGCCGAAGATGAACCCGGCACCCGAAGTCGCGCCTGTCAGCCCTGCGATCGCACCCTGCTCGTGCGGATCGACCGCGAGCGAGGCCGCAGCGGCATAGCCCGGCCGCACCATGCCGAAGCCGAGGCCGTTGATCATCAGCGCGAAGACGAGCGGACCGAACTGCCGCCCAATAGAAAACAACGCGAACGACAGGATGCAGATGACGCCGCCCCAGCGCATCAGCGTGCGCGCCGAGAGATTGAACCGTTGCACGACCACGAGCTGGGCGAAGATCGCGGCCGCCGCGCCTGCCATCATGCCGATGCCGGTATATTGCGGCGCCTGCTTCGCCGAATAGTGCAGCACGTCGATGAAGAGATAGCCGATGGTCTGGATCGGCACCGCGCCTGCTGTCGAGATCCCGATACCGAAAACAATGAAGGGCCAGATGCGCCGGTCGTGCCATTTGAGCCGCTTTCTCTGCGCAGCGTGGATATGCGGCGCGGTCGTCTCGGGCAGGAAACGCCAGATCGCCGCCGCGCTTGCGAACGCCACCAGCGCCACGAAATAAAACGGCGCGAACAGTCCGAACACCACGAGCGCGGAGCCGATGCCAGGGCCGATGGTTGTGCCGAGCCCGAACGCCGCATTCAGCGTGGCGACGCCGGAGGTACGCTCGGCCCGCGTCGTGCGGTCGGCGATATAGGCCTGCGCCGATGGCGACGTGCCCGAGCCAAAGATGCCGTAGAGCGACCGCGCCGCGATCATCAGGGGATAGGCGATGGCGACGGCCAGGATTCCGTGCAGGCCGAGATCGGCGATGCCGGCGAACGATGCGAACGAAATCCCGAACGCGATCAGCCCGAGCAGCATGATCGGCTTGCGCCCCCATCTGTCGCTCTTACGGCCCCAATAGCCGCTCGAGAACAGCCAGATCGTGGCCGAGACGACGAACGGCAGCGAGCCCTGAAATTCGCTCAAGCCCAGCCGGCGCACCAGCGAGGGCAGGATCGCGAACATCACCGACTGGCCTGCGCCCATGCAGATGAGGCTGACGAACAGGATCGCGAGCGCGCGGTTGCGCTCCTCCGGCGTCGTCGTGTGCAGGAATGGCGGCTCGTCGCGCGTGAGGTGCTGATCAGTCATGGACGAGCGAAACCACCCCAAAGCGTCATCGACGTCAAGCCGCCGCAAAAAAGAAGAGAGGACTCACGCGGAGGCGCGGAGACGCGGAGTCAGAGTGGTGCTTGCCCACACTGTCGCTTCAGCAAATCCTGGCGCGCAAAGCGCGCCGAAGAGCTTATCCAGGCATGCGGTCCGATCCTCCGCGAACTCCGCGCCTCCGCGTGCGAATCTTCCCTTGCTGATGGTGTCAGGAATGCATTCGCTTGAAGCGGATCTCGGAGGTGTCGCTGCGGCCTTGCGCATCGACGACCGTCACATGCGCGATGCCTTCGCCTGACGGTGCGTAAAGCGCGGGCTGGAAGCGGTCGAATGAGCCCACCAGCGTGCCGTTCACGAGCCATGTAAGTGGTGCGCGGCCGCCATCCGCTTTCAGCACGATGGTCTTGTCCTTCGCATTCGCCTCCGGCAGCGGCACGGTCGCACCATTGGGCGGGAATGCGATCGATGGCGGTGGGACGACGATAGCAGCAGCAGGCTTGGGCTCGGTCTCGCGCGAGAAGACGCGAAGCTGCGGCGGCAATTGGTCGTTGGTCGTGACCATGATCGCGCCCGCAGGAACCGGGGGCGCCGCGCGTTTGTCGGGCGGGAGAAGATCGAACACCTTGAGCAGGATCGGCGCTGCATTCTCGCGCCCGATATGGCCGGGGCGCGGCGTGCCGTCGGCGCGGCCGACCCACACGCCGACCGTATAGTCGTTCGAGAATCCGGCCGACCACGCGTCGCGGAAGCCATAGGACGTGCCGGTCTTGAAGCCGATGGTGCGCTTCCGGTCGAGCCCCTGCCCCATCGCCCAACCCTCGGGCAGCGCCACGCCGTCGAGGATATCGCGCAGATAATACGACGCGACCGCGCCGAACAGACGATGCTTCGGCGCCTCCGGCGCATCAGCGAGCGTGCGCAGCGCCCGCACCTGGTCGCCTTCCGCGATGCCCGCATAGAGCATTGTGATGTCGTTGAGCGAGATGCCCAACCCGCCGAGCGCCACCGGCAGGCTCGGTGCATCGTTGTGCGTTGGGAAGGCGAGATGCGCCCCGGCATTCTGCAGCGTGAGCGTGAAGGCGAGCGGGCCGACGCGGTCGAGCACCGTCACCGCCGGCACGTTGAGCGACATGCGCAGCGCATCGCGTGCGGTGATCTCGCCCTGAAAGCCGCCGTCGAAATCGCGCGGCGCATAGTCGCCGAAATTGGCGGGGGCATCCTCCATGCGCGAGAGTGGATGCAGAATGAGATCGTCGAAGGCGAGGCCGTAGATGAAAGGCTTGAGCGCGGAACCCGGCGAGCGTGCGCGGCGCGCGAGATCGATCTGCCCGGCGCTACCCCAGTAATTCGTGCCGCCGACATAGGCCAGCACGTTGCGTGTCCGGTTCTCCACCGCGACGATGGCGAGCGTTGCGCCGTCGTCGAAATAACCTGCTTCCTGCGCGGCCATCCGCTCGACCGCCCCCTGCAGCGAAGCATCGAGCGTGGTGACGATCCGGTACGATGCGTTCCGCGCCACCAGCCTGTCGGCAAGATGCGGCGCCACGAGCGGCATGGGCTGGCGCGCGAACGGCACGCCTTCCTGCATCGCGAGCCCAGCATCGGCGGCAGTGACGACGTGCTCGTCCACCATGCGGCGCAGGACCTTGTCGCGTCCCTTGAGCGCGCGGACGGCGTGACGGTCGGGGCGCTGTTTCACAGGAGATTGCGGCAAGGCGACGAGGAGTGCGGCCTGCGCGAGATCGATCTGGCTGGGCTCCTTGCCGAAATAGGACAGCGAGGCCGCGCGCACGCCCTCGAGGTTGCCGCCAAACGGCGCGAGCGTGAGATAGAGCGAGAGGATTTCCTCTTTCGAATAGCGCTCTTCGAGCTGCTCCGCGCGGATCATCTGGACGAGCTTTGCGCCGATCCCGCGCGGCCGCGGCTCCAGTAGACGCGCGACCTGCATGGTGAGTGTCGAGCCGCCCGAGACGACGTGACCGGCGTTCGCGTATTGCAGCGCCGCGCGCCCCATCGCCAGCGGATCGACGCCGTGATGGTCATCGAAGCGGCGGTCTTCGTAGGCTTTCAACAGCGCGAGATAACGCGGGCTGACGTCGCGAACGGTCGTTTTGATGCGCCAGTAGCCGTCTTTCGTCAGATAGGCGCGTAGCAGCACGCCGTTCCGGTCCACCACCTCCGGCGACAGGTTCTTGGCCCGCGTCATGTCCGGCGGATTGGCAACATCCGCCGCCGCCACAGCGCAGACGAGGCCGAAGAGCGTGAAGGCGATGGTGACGAGACGTGGTCGCTTTATTCGTCCCCCGTTTACGGGGGAGGTGCCGAGCGCAGCGAGGCGGAGGGGGCCCCCCTCCGCCTGCGCCGCTTCGCGACGCATCCACCTCCCCCGTAAACGTGGGAGGAAAATGAAGAAGCGCTTCATTTCCTACGGCTTCACCGTCACGCTCCCAATACTCGTGCGGGCGATCACGCCGGGGGCGTACATGTCTTCGACCACGGCGGCCGGCATCACGAAGGTGCCCGTCGTCGTGGCGCGCGCTATATAGGCGATGCGGAAATTGGGCTGCGGTTCGGGCTTCTTGGGGTCGCTCGAATGGTATTCCGAGCCGATGCCGAACGCGCCGACGTAACGGTCGTCCCGCTTGTCGGTCATCGACATCTCGTTGAGCGAGCCGCCGACCGGATAGGACTTGCCGTCGTCACCCGAGAGCGTCTGCTCGATCTCGAGCCCCGCCGGCAACAGATCGATCGCACCCATCTGGTGATAGTAGTTGTTCGGCATCTGGCCGTTCAGCACCACGATCACGCGGTCGTTCTGATGCAGGTTCGAAAGATCGGCCGGCGTGCCGCTCATCGTCCACACACTCTTGGTGAGCGTCAGGCCGTTCGCCTCCTCCGTCAGCGGCTGCGACGGCGTGCCCTGCACCGAGGTCGTGCGCCACACGCTCGCATCGCCCTTGTTGAGGAAGGTGATGCCGGCATTGAGCTGCGCCAGCGAGGGCGACAGCCGGATGGCACCATCGCGCGGCATCGCAGCCTTGCCGTTCACCAGGATGTTGAGCGGCGTCTTCTGACGCGTGAGCTCATAGGCCGCGCGCAACATCCAGGCCTTTTCCTGCGTGGTCGTGGCGTTCAGGCGCATATCGACCGAGTCGCCCTTCTGCAGCAGCGCAGGCAGCAACTGCGCCTGATTGCTTTCCGCCGCGAGCGCCGTTGTGCCTGCCAGATCGCGCAGAAGCGAGCCGTAATCGTCGGTCGTGTATTTCGATGGATCGGCCGAAAGCACGATCTCTCGCGCGCGGTTGAAGCCGACATTGGCGCGCGAACGGTCGCCTACTTCAGCCGCAGCGGCACCCGTCAGCGCAGGCGCGATGGCGGTCTTCATGTCGGGCCCCTTCGTATCGCTGAAATAGCGCAGGTCCGAGATGTTCACCTGGCCCATCCGCGCCAGCACGTAGAACGCATAGGCGCGGGTATTGTCGTCCGCCGAATCCGACGAGGCGGTCTGTTTCAGCCAGCTCGCACCACGTTTCAGCGCATCGTTGGCGACGACGTAGCCTTTCTGCTTGGCCTGATAGAGGAAATCGAGCGCGAACACGCTGATCCACGGTTCGGCATCGCTGCCGGGCGCCCACATGCCGAAATTGCCGGCATAGTTCTGCATGTCGAGCACGGCGTCGACCGCCTCCTGCTCACGCTGGTGCAGCGCCTGATCGCGCGGAAGCCCCGCAAGATCGGAGAGATCGTTGAAGAACAGCAGTGGCATCGCGCGGCTCGTCGTCTGCTCGATGCAGCCATAGGGATATTTGTCGAGCCATTTCAGCAAGCCCGGCACGTTGTTGTAGCCATGGGCCGACGACACCGTCAGCGCCACGTTCTGGGTGCCGGGATAGATGTCGGCAACGAGCCCGCGATTGGCCGTATAGCTCTCGTTCGCTGCGAAGGGCTGGATGTCATCGCGCGCGATGTCGAGCTGAGGCGCGCGCGACTGGATCTGCCAGGAATGCGTCACGCTGAAACCGCCGGGACCTTTCAGATTGAGGGCGACATTGGAAATGCCGATACCGTTGGCTCCAAATGCGACCGGCACGAGAACCCGCTGTCCCACTTTCAGCGTCTGCTTCACAACCGTCGCGCCGCGATCGCCAAGCACGACCGGCGCGCTCGCGGTAACGGTCGCGGTGTATTCGCCCGCAGCACCTTCGACATTGTTGATGTTGAGGGCCGCGAGTGCGTGATCGCCGGGCGCCAGGAAGCGCGGCAGCACGATGTCCGCCACCACCGGATCGCGCACGGTCAGCGGACGGTCGGCATGGCCGAGCTTCTCCTTGCTCACGGCCACGACCATCAGGCGGAGCTCGCCGTTGAAGTCCGGCACGTCGAGCGGCACGTTGGCGATACCGCCGGCGCCGATCTTCACGAGACCCGAGAACAGCGCGACGGTTTTGGTCGGCACCACGCTCAGAGAACGTCCGCCGAAACTGTCACCGCCTTCGCGCATCGAGCCGATGGGCCCCTTCTCCGCCTTGATCAGCCGCCCGTAGTCGTCGCGCATGCCGACGCCGAGGCGGCGCTTGCCGAAATAGTAATCGTTCGGATCGGGCGATTTGAAATCGGTGAGCTGCAGGATGCCTTCGTCGACGGCGGCAAGCGTCAGCCACGCATCCTCGCCATCACTTAGACCCTTCACCGTAACCGGGATGGTGATCTTCTGGCGCGGCGTGATCTTCGCCGGCCCCCCGATCAGCGTGGTCAAGGTGCGCGGCGAATTGTCGACGCCGAGCCACACAAGCCCGATGGAACGCACCGGCTCACGGCCGGTCGAGTCTTTGAGCGGTTTGTAATCCGTGACCAGCACATAAGCGCCCGGGCCCCAATCCGCCGAGACCGGGATGTTCACTTCGGTCCCACCAGCCGGTGCGTCGATAAGCTGCGAGGAGAACACGCGGTCACCCGCGACGACCACAAGCGCCTTGCCGTTGGACGTCGGCTTGATGTTCACGCGCGCCGTTTCACCGGCGCGATAGGACGCCTTGTCCGCCGCGACCGGAATGCGGTCGGGCCTGTCGCCGGAGGCGCTCGCCGCCCAGCCGGAATAGAAGCGATAGGAACTCGCCGCGCCCGTCTTCGGATCGGTGATCGTGAGCCGGTAGCTGCCCCATGGCAGGGACTGGGCGAGCTTCGGCGGCGCACCGCTTGCACCAATGGACATCGTGCTCGACGTCACCAGCCGGTCACGCGTGACGGACTGATACTTCCATTGTCCGTTGTCCTGGAACCATTGATAGCTCGTGTCCTCGCGCACCCAGGAATAGGTGAGGCCGGACAGCGCAATGCGCTTGCCCAAGCCGTTGACGGCAATGGCTTCGAAGGTCGCGGGCGCATTCTCCGCGACCGAATAGCCGTCGAATTTCGGCATGATGCCGATGAATTCGTCGCGCGTGCGCACGGGTACCTCGACCGTCTTGTTGGTCGTGCGGCCGCCGGGCTCGTGGATCGCGATCTTCATCATCGCCTTAAGCGGCAGCGTCGTCTCCGCCAGATCGCCGACAGACGCGACCGCTTCCGTCACACCCGCGGCGTCGGTCGCAGGCACCGTCATGGTGATGCTGACATCGGAGAAGGTGTCGTCGACGCGGCCGAACTGCCAGCCGGACCAGTCGGCGAAGGGTGCGCTGTCGCTGACGATGCGCGCCTCACCCTCGCCGGTAAGCCCGCTCGCCGGTGCGCCATAGAGGAAGCGGCTCTCGACCTTCACTTTGATGTCACTGTTGGGATGGCCGACCGGCGTTTCCGGCGTGAGCGTGATCTTGAGCTTTTGCGGCACAAAATCCTGGACATCGAACTGCACGCGGCCGACCGGCTGTGCCTTCGGGCTGGTGTCGACATAAGCCGCGATCTGCCAGCGTCCGTGCGGCGCAGTGTGGCTGAGCGGAAGCGTCCAAGTTGCAGCACCCGCGACCAACGATGCGCCGGCTACCGTCGTTCGTTTGACTTCAAGCCCATCTGGCCGCGTGGCCACCAGCGTCAGCGGCGCGGTCAGTGCGGCTCCAACGCGGTCGCGCAGCATTGCAGTGAGCTGAACGGACTCACCGGGGCGATAAACGCCACGTTCGGTGTAAAGGAAGGCATCCATAGGCCCAGGCGTTTCGCGTCCCGCGACGCCGCGGTCCGTGAGGTCGAAGGCCGGGCGGCGAAGATCGAGAAAGCTGAAATCCTGATCGGCGCCATACGCCATCACGACCACCGGCTCCTCGCCGCCCGTCGCGTTCATTAGACCCGCTTCGAAATCGGCACGGCCGGTCTTGTCGGTGGTGACAGTCGCAAGCTCGTTGTTGTCGCGCGCGACGAGCGCGAGCTTCACATTGGCGAGCGGGGCCGCGCTGGCATAGGAACGTGCGAAGACGGTCAACCCGTTTGCACCCTGGAAGGTGGTAAGTGCGATGTCGGAATCGATCACCCATTGGGTCGCGATGTCGGCGCTGTCGTAATAGCTGTCCGCGTCGGTCTTCTTGGCCGCATCCATCGCGAGCAGCACATAGGCGCCAGGTTTGCGGTCCTTCAGGATCTGGTTGATCGGGATCAGAGTTACGACGGAATCGTTCTTGACGACCTTCACATCCATCGTGCCGGACCAGACGAGCTTGCCCTGGCTGGTCTCGAGGTCGGTGTCGTTCCAGTTATAGAGCGACGTCTGGTCGACCACGCCGCTTTCGATCTGCGACAGCAGCCGGTCGCCGACGCGGATCAGCTTCACGCGAAGTTTCGAAATGTTGACGGTCGTGACCGGAACGCCTTCCGCGTTCTCGCGCGGCAGGATGATCCCACCGGAAAAACGCACGATCGACGGCTTGTCGCGCAGCTCGACCGGGACAGTCTCTTCCTCGATCAGCTTGTCGCCAGCGGCATCGGGCAGGCCCTTCTTCAGCGTGACGTTATAGGTGGTGTTGAAATCGAGGCCCGACAGGCAAAGCCGCGTGTCGACAACATGCGTGGCGACACGGATCTGCGGGTCGATGGAGATGTAGTCTTCGTAGTGCGTCTTGCCCGAACCATCGAGGTCGGCGGTGAACACGAGGCAGGCTTCGGCCTGTGGCTTTGTGGTGTCGACTTCGACGCGGCGGAAGACGAACTCGCCGCCCTGTGCAAGCTTCGCGGGCGTGACGCCCTGCGTCAGGGAGGTGATGCCATTCTGGAGCCGGGCCAGGATGTTCGTGCCCTCTGGGGCGTTCGGTCCGCGTCCGCCCAGAACGTAGAGACCGGCCAGCGCCGCCAGAACGACAACAAGGATCGCCCCACCGATGGTGAGTACGCGGCGTGTATTCGCGCCCATGGATTCCCCCGAAAGACACTACCCGCAATTAGACTACGCCCACGTAGCCGAAGGGGCAATTCGCGCGAAGATTCGCAGACGAAAACGGCGGGATGGTGACGGAGACAGTGCGAATTGAAGGTTGTTGGATTTCTTCGCCTTGCTACGCCAGCGCAAGCGCGTCACCCGAGGCTCGCTCGTCATCCTGAGCAGAACCCGCGTGCTTCGAGGCACCGCTTCGCGGTGCACCTCAGCATGACGCGCGGGTTTTGTCGAAGGACGCTCGCACCTCAGGGTGACGCGCCTCCAACAATTCGTCATCCTGAGGTGGCCGCGCAGCGGCCCTCGAAGGATGACGGCGAATCAATCCGCCCACATGCGCAGCAGGTTCTGACGCACGAGTTCGAGACGCACGCGATTCTGCCAGCTCATCTTGAGGCCTTCGAGCGCGCCGATCTCGTTGAGTTCGTAAAGCTGGTTGCGGCGGTGCTCGTCGGCGATCCGGCTTTCGATGAAGGTGATCGACACCAGCCGCTGACCCGAACGGACGGGCTTGACCTCGTGGAGCATGGTGGAGGGATAGACGATGGCATCGCCCGGCTCGCCTTTGAACACCACCGGCCGCGTCCCCAGATGGGTAACCAACTCGCCGCCTTCATAGGTGGACGGTTCGGCGATGAAGACCGTGCAGGAAATGTCCGAGCGCAGCGGGTTGTCGCCCAGCGGGATCAGGGCTGCGTCGGCGTGGGCGCCGTACTTCATCCCTGGCTCGTAGCGGCACAGAAGCGGCGGCGCGATCCGTTTGGGCATGGCGAAATCGTTGAACTCACGTGAACGGGCAACCGCCTGAGCAACGATGTCGGTCGATTCCTGATACTTCGGATCGCCGAGATCGGCCTGGAGGTTGTCCTTGGTCGTGTTGGCGGGATTGGAGATTCGCCCCTCGACGAACTTCACCTCCCGGCTGAGCGCGGTCAGGCGCGTGACCTCGGCTTGCGTCAAAAGGCCTTTGATCTCAAGAAACATGCAGTGCTCTCACTTGGAAGGATTGGGACAATCGACGCGGCCGGTGGCGAAGACGCATTGCTGCCGGTAGGTCGCGTTGGCGTCGTAGAGATCGATCGTCCAGCGGTCCTTGAGCTTGGTCATCAGGAGGAAACCGAACCCGTAGACCGAGAGGCCATCCTTCACCGATACGCCGGAATGGCCCTGGAAGATCGCGCCCTTCAGATCGTCCGGCGTCTTGTCGAGGGCCGTGCCGCTCCGTCCGGCGATGACCTGGGGCGGGATCGCGCCGTCATAGTTGATCGCCTCGAAGGTGTGGATGTGGCCCGCAAGCAGGAACGTCGTGGCCGGTGGAAGGCTCGCTTTTCCCCCGAATGCCGAAATCAGCGTGGCGTTCCCACCGACCGGCACGCCCAAGGGCCCTGTGATCGCGCCCCAGATGGGTTTGTGCATCACGAGCCACAGAGGGATAGAGATGCTTGCGAGGCTGCCGAGATCGTCGTGAAAGCTCGCAGCGGCATTGGCATCGATACTGGTGTCGGGCGCACTCGCATCGTCGATGATCGCAAGGCTGACGCTGCCGGCCGGTACGGTATAGGCTGGTTGATGAACGGCGCAGGGCGCGGCCGGATCGAAGGGATAGGGACCGAGCATCCGCATCCAGCCGATTCCGGCGCGCTGGCAGTCCTCATGATTGCCGCGCACGAATACCCAAGGAGCCGCTGCAAGCAGTGGCGCTGCCGCACTGAAGAAATCCGCGTTCCAGGTCGGCCAGTTGTCGCCGAAGGGTGTGCCCGCGCATGCCGCATGATCTGCCGGGCAGGCATTCTCGCGGTAAAGATAATCGCCGACATGGACGACAAGATCGGGCCTCAGTTTCGCAGCCGCCGCGCCCAGCGCCGGAAAGGGCCACTGCGCGGGATCGTTGCAGCCCTGCACCGCCGAACCTTTGAGCCGACATCCGGTGTCGCCAACCACAAGAATTCGCTCTGCGTCGCTCACCGGCAGGGGGAGTGCCGCGTCCCCGAGCGATGCTGACTTTGTGCCGGCCGGAACGGCAGCCACACAGACTTGCATAAACTCCGGGGTCGCGGCGGCGCGAACCGCCATCGGCACGCTGTGACCGTCAATCGTCATCGCCGGACAGGCCTGACCTTCCACGAGCACCCGGGCTTCAGCTGCGCCGCTGGGTCCAAGCTGCACCCAATGAGACAGAATCTTGGGCGTCTCGGCATGGACGGGGAGCAATGTCACGGCAGGCAGAAGGATGAAGGCGAGACGACGCATGGCCTCGAATATGCTCCCGTTTTCGCGAAGGCGCGAGCGGGTCAGATTTCGTCCGCAGCGCGCAGGCCACTACGCACCGCGCCTTCGATGAAGCCCTGGAATTCGATCGAGGTATGCTCGCCGGCAAAGTGGATGTTGCCCTCGCGCAGCCCTTCCACGCCGCTGAAGCCGGTATACTGGCCGACATTGTATTGCGACCACGCGCCCAGGAGATAGCGGTCGATGTTGCCGTCATTGACCCAGGCAAGCTGCGGGCCCCGTCTCCACGCAGCCATAACGCCGGGAAAGATCGGTTCGAGCCCGGCTAGTGTGTCGGCGACGAGTTGTGTGGGCGCCGGTCCCTGCTCGTTGCCGAAGACGAGCCCGTATTTCGACGCAAGCCCCGCACCGTCTGCGCCGCCCGGGAGTGCGATGAAAATTTCGGTGGGCGAACGCTTGCCCTGATTCTGGTAGCTGGTCCCATCCCAGCCGCCATCGAACGCGGCGTCGGTGAACGTACCGCCGTCGAAACCTTCCTTGATCCACGGACGTCCCGCGATCTGGATCTGAATCTTGGCGTTGTTGCCCAGCAGTAGAGACTTGATCGCGGTCCGTTTGAGCGGCGACAGCGCCACGCCCGAAAGATCGACATTCCGCAAGGTGGTGAACGGAAGCGCAAGCACGACGTGATCGGCCACGACTTCCGTCGTCGACGATCCGATGGCGAAGGTGCAGGTGAAGCTGCCATCGCTGTTTTCGGAAAGCGCAATCAGCTCATAGCCGAGGTTGATGCTGCCGTCCGGCAGACGCGACGCCAGCGCGGTGACGAGCCGATCGTTGCCGCCCTTGATGTGCCATTTCTCGTCGGAGCCCGCGAGCATCGGCACGTCGGGCGACTGATAGCCGTTCGGCGAACTGTCGTTATAGCCCAGGACATAGAGGAGATTGAGCGCCGACTGGTTCTCCGGCGGCCCGCCATATTCGTCGATGACGTCGGAATAGCAGAGCTTGCCGAAGCGGCCCTGCAGCCCGCCCGGCACATAGCGGTCGATCCACTCGGTCACCGGCATATGGTCCCAGTGATAGGCCATCTTCGTGGCGTGCTGATAATTCGCACGCGATGCCTTGCGCACGGCATCGCGAAAAAGCTGGTAACCGAAATCCCGCCAATCAGCATTCAGCTCTTTCTGCGTGTAGCGCTCACCCGCGAACCAGTAAGTATCCTTCGTGCCTTTCGGAGCGGCGTAGGTGTTTTCGAGTTCGAGGCCGAAGCGCTTCGCCAGCCGCATGGTGGCGGCATGCTCGGATGAGATGAACTCGCCGTGCTGTTCCGCGCTCTGGCCATTCGCGAAGTAGTCGCGCAGGGTCTGGATACGTCCGCCAACGCGCGTGTTCCACTCATAGATCGCCGGCTGAATTCCGCGCTGCGACCAAAGTTTGAGGGCGCATGACAGCCCGGCAATCCCGGCACCCACGATGACGACACGCGGCTGGCCGACCGCAAGGCTGGGGCGGGGCAGCATGGCCGCCGCAGCTGTTGCCAGCGCCCCGCCGAGCACCCGCCGCCGCGGCAACGTCGCAACGCGTTCGGCCCGCATCGCGCTGATCTCGTCAATGGGTGCGCCCGTCGCATGGGACTGACGAAGGACACTTCGTGCTTCCCGCAACATGCCGGTCAGAACGGAGCGATGGGATTTGCGCATGGGCGGCGTATCCGCTTTTCTCCGGCCAACGCTATCACGCCTCTTGCTTATCGGAGTTGAAACAATGTCGTCAGATTTGTCCGGCCGTGCCATCCTGATCACCGGCGCGTCGTCCGGGTTGGGTCGTCACTTCGCGAAAACCGCAGCCGCAGCCGGCGCACAGGTCGCCGCAGCCGCGCGGCGGACGGACAAGCTTGCCACGCTTGTGGAAGAAATCGCCGCAGCGGGCGGCAAGGCGGTGGCGGTCGCGATGGATGTCGAGGACGAAGCCTCCGTGATCGCGGGCTTCGACACGGCACAGGCGGCATTCGGTCCGATCGATGGCGTCGTCGCCAATGCCGGGATGAATTCGCGCGGCATGGCGCTCGATCTTCCGATGGAAGAATTCGACCGCGTCGTGAGCGTCAATCTACGCGGTGCCTTCCTGACCGTGCGTGAGGGCGCGCGGCGCATGATCGCCGCCGGTTCGAAGCAGAACGGACGCGGACGAATCGTGCTCGTCGGATCGCTCGGCGCGCGCAAGGCGCTGCCCGGTGTGGCTGCATATTGCGCCACCAAGGCCGGCGTCGTGATGCTGGGCAAGGCCCTGGCGCGCGAATGGGCCAATCAGGGCATCAACGTAAACTCGATCTGCCCGGGCTACATCGCGACCGAGCTGAACGACGAATTCCTCGCGAGCGAGAGCGGCCAGAAGCTGGTCGCCTCGTTTCCGCGCCGCCGTCTGATGCGGGATAGCGACCTCGACGGCGTCGTGCTGCATCTCCTATCGGATGCCTCGCGCACCATCACCGGCGCATCGTTCGACGTCGACGACGGACAAGGGCTCTGACCTGCCTCACGCGCGCGAAAAAGGGAGATTTCTGCGGCTTCTCCGCATACCAGCGATCACTACGTACGTAATCATCGCCGCGCCCAATTGACGACAATCAAGGAATTCGCGCCTCCCAGAGCCTCTGCTTCCCGTGTCGGGAGCAGGTGCTCCCGAATTTGGGAGCGGCGCCATGAAAGCCAATTTTGCAGCAATCTTCGCTTCGATCGCTTTGATCGCAATTTCAGGGGTGCCGGCGGTATCCAAGGAGCGCGGCTGGACCCCGGCCGGCGCGCTGATAGCGGACGTTCACGCTGGTAACGCGTTTGCCCTCAGCGATGGCCGCGTCGTTTCGGTGGGAATGCGCAGCTACGGCGACGCATGGCCTGCAACAACGCAAATCTGGAGTCCGCGAACGAAGACCTGGAGCGCTACGCGCGCGAAGCCGGCGCTGCCTCGACTGCGCCAAGGCGCCGCTCTTATGCTCGACGACGGCCGCATCCTCGTCACCGGGTTCTGCCAAAAGGACTGCGGCACTGGTTCCAACGCCGAACTCTACGATCCCGGGACTGACACATGGTCGATCCCAGGACAGATGACGCATGGCCGCTATTTCCATTCGATGATCAAACTACTGGATGGCCGTGTTCTGGTTTTGGGAGGCTGCACGGCAGACCGTTGCTTTGCCGGCACTGTGGACGTTGAGATCTTCGATCCGAAGACGAACAAATTCACTCTGGCCATTGCGCCGATGAAGAATCACCGCGTCTGTTTCACGGCAACCCTGCTGGCAGACGGACGAGTGTTGGTCGCGGGAGGCTACAATCCGTCGGGCGTCCTGAGCGAAAACGAGACGTACGATCCGGCCTCAGATACCTGGACCGTCAACGCCCCGATGAAGCACCCGCACGTCGTCCATGCAGCCGTTCTCCTGCAGGATGGCCGCGTACTGGTGGCGGGAGGTGATTGCTCGCCGGATTTGCCCTGCGCCGATGCGGACCTGTTCGATCCACTGACCGGCAAATGGAAATCGGTCGGTCCCATGGGCGCGCCGCGGAGCAACTTGGCAGCGATCAGGTTGCAGGACGGAAAAATTCTGCTGTCGGGTGGGCTCTCTTATTTCGGGTACCTTTGGCAGAATTTGGAGACCTGCGAAGCCTACGACCCTGCCAAACACAAATTCGTTCCAGAAGAGCCGATGGCCGCACAGCGCGCGAATTTCAGCCTCGCGATGCTTCCAAACGGAAAGGTCCTCGCAGTGGGCGGCGACGAATGGCCAGAGGGCGAAAACAAATTCCCCGGCACAGCTGAGCTCTATACGCCGTAGGTTGGGTTCAAGCACCTCTATCGCGATCGAGAGGAATTTGATCGCCGTCAAAGATCGCCGGCGCCGGACCCGTAACGCTCCCAAATCATCTTTTGAAGGGAGTTGGGCGTGACAAACGGAGAAATACTTTACGTTGCCATGGTCTTGTCGGCGTTCACATTACTCGCCGGCGTGCTCGCCGTTGTCGGCTGGAGAGAACGGCGCTGGGCAAAGAGAAACAACCGGTCGTAAGATGGGGCCGTGAATTCGCGACTCGGGCCGATACGGACGGGTAGACGTTCCGTCGAGATCGCAGCGCTTCTGGGCGTGAAGCTCCTGGCGCTGACGATCCTTTACTATCTGTTTTTTTCCCAAAGCCATCAGGTGCATGTCGATCCCGGCATGGCGCGCACGCACCTGCTCGATTCGCGACCATGACAACGGGGCACGCGCATGGACATCGTTGAGCTCTCGCGCCTGCAATTCGCGGTCACCGCGCTCTATCACTTCCTGTTCGTGCCCCTGACGCTCGGCCTCTCGATTCTCCTCGGCATCATGGAGACGGTCTATGTCATGACCGGCCGTGAAATCTGGCGCGACATGACGAAGTTCTGGGGCGTGCTGTTCGGCATCAATTTTGCCATGGGCGTCGCCACCGGCATCACCATGGAATTCCAGTTCGGCACCAATTGGGCGTACTACGCGCACTATGTCGGCGACGTGTTCGGCGCGCCGCTCGCCATCGAAGGCCTGATGGCGTTCTTCCTTGAAGCGACGTTCGTGGGCCTGTTCTTCTTCGGCTGGAACAAGCTGTCGAAGGTCGCGCATCTGATCGCGACCTGGCTTCTTGCGCTGGGCGCGAATTTCTCGGCGCTGTGGATCCTGATCGCCAATGGCTGGATGCAGTTCCCGGTGGGGGCGCGCTTCAACGCCGATACGATGCGCATGGAAGTGACCGACTTCATGGCGGTGATGTTCAATCCCGTCGCGCAGGCGAAGTTCGTGCACACCGTGAGCGCCGGCTATGTCACCGGCTCTGTCTTCGTGCTCGCGATCAGCGCGTATTATCTGCTGCGTGGACGGCATGGCCCATTAGCGCGGCGTTCGATGACCGTGGCGGCGAGCTTCGGGCTTGCCTCGGCGCTCTCTGTCGTCGTGCTCGGCGACGAGAGCGGCTATACCGCCGGCCAGAACCAGAAGATGAAGATCGCCGCCATCGAGGCGATGTGGCAGACCGAGCCCGCGCCCGCCTCGTTCACGCTGTTCGGCCTCCCCGACCTCGCGGCACACAAGACGAATTACGAGATCAGGATTCCCTGGGTGCTGGGCCTGATCGCCACGCGCAGCGCCGACACGCCTGTGCCAGGCATCGAAGAACTCGTTGGCATCGCGCGACAGCGCACCGAAAGCGGGCTCATTGCCTACAAGACGCTTCAGGCCATTCGCAAAGACCGCAACAACCCAACCTTGCGCAAAACGCTCGACGAACACGTGGACGATCTCGGCTTCGCACTGCTGCTCAAGCGCTCCCAGCCGGATGTCGAAAACGCCACGCCGGACGAGATTAGCCGCGCCGCCGCCAGCACGATTCCCGACGTGCCCGTGCTGTTCTGGGCATTCCGTCTGATGGTGGCCGTCGGTTTCTTCCAGATCGCGCTGTTCGCCATCGCGTTCTACCTGTCGGCACGCAGGCAGCTGGACCGCTACCGCGTGTTTCTATGGACCGCGTTGTGCAGCCTTCCCCTCCCCTGGATCGCGATCGAGCTCGGCTGGATCGTCGCCGAATATGGAAGGCAGCCCTGGGCGATCGTCGGCGTGCTGCCGACGGCGCTCGCGGTCTCCAGCACCGATGCAAGCAATGTGATGTTCAGCCTCATCGGCTTTTTCGTCTTCTATTCGGCGCTGCTGGTCGTCGATGTGATGCTGCTCCTGAAATACATCCGGCTGGGGCCTGACCAGACGCTGGGCCATCCGGTTGTCCCTCCGGTCATATCCACCCTCAACACGGCGGAGGCATGAGATGGACTACATGACGCTTCGTCTCATCTGGTGGGCGCTGCTCGGCATCCTCCTCATCGGCTTTGCAGTGACGGACGGCTTCGATCTCGGCACCGCGGCCCTTCTTCCCATTGTCGCGAAGAACGACGAGGAGCGGCACCTCGCACTCCACACGATCGATCCGGTGTGGGAGGGAAACCAGGTGTGGTTCATCTTGGGCGGCGGCGCGATCTTCGCCGCCTGGCCACCGCTCTATGCCGCGGCGTTCTCCGGCTTCTATCTCGCGATGTTCCTGGTGCTCGCGGCGCTGATCCTGAGGCCGGTGGGTTTCCAGTTCCGCGGCAAGTTCGAGGGGCGGATGCGCGGCGTATGGGACGCAGGCCTCGTCATCAGCGGCATCGTGCCGTCGCTCATATTCGGTGTGGCATTCGGCAATCTGTTCGTTGGCGTGCCCTATAATTTCGACGGCGATTTGCGCTTCCATTCCACCATCACGCTGCTGTCGCTGCTCAATCCGTTTGCGCTTCTGGTGGGACTGGTGAGCCTTGCGATGATCCTGCTGCACGGCACTGCGTGGCTGAACCACAAGGCATCCGGCGTCGTCGCCGAGCGCGCACGCCGCGTCATGCCCTATATGGCCGCGGCCTATGCGATCCTGTTCGCGCTAGCGGGTTTCTGGCTGATCCAGAGGGATGGAATGCGGATCACCATGATCGGCGACTTGAACGGACCTTCGAACCCGCTGCTCAAGACGGCCGCCACGGCGCCGGGCGCATGGCTGTTCAACTTCTACAGCCATCCGGCGCTGTGGCTCCTGCCGCTCGCAGCATTCGCGTCGGCGTGGGGCGCGGTGTTGCTCCGCAAGCGGCCGCTGGGTGCATTCCTTGTCAGCGCCTGCGTGCCGCTCTTCACCATCGCGACGGCGGGAGCGGCGCTGTTTCCCTTCCTGCTGCCGTCGTCGAGCGAGCCCGGCATGAGCCTCACGGTCTGGGACGCTTCGTCGAGCAAGCTGACGCTCGCGATCATGCTCGGCGCGGTCGCGATCTTCCTGCCAATTGTTATCGTCTACACCGGCTGGGTCTATCGCGTGCTGCGCGGTCCGGTGACGATGGACGACATCGGCGGACATGGCGGCTACTGAGATAAGGAGATTTCGATGTGGTATTTCTCGTGGGTTCTGGGACTGGGCTTCGCCTGCACCCTCGCCATCCTCAACGCGATGTGGCTAGAGATACGCGACACCGGCGAGGAGAAATGAGGCGTCTTTCTTTGAACCCAAAAAGACCTATGCGTGGCCTTATGAGAGTGACAATGGCAAGCGTCGGTTCTTTGCGGTCCTACATACGCCCCAGATAGACAGCCCGCGCAAAGCCGTACAGGCGGCGATAGTGGCGGAGGCGGGGAAATGAGCGACTTGCCGACCGAGTGCAATTTCTGCCGAATGACTACTTCCGATCTGTGCGTCTGCAAGCGCGTTGATTCAGAAGGTGGCATCCATACAGGCGCGCTTTGCCAGGACTGTGTCCGCATGTTCATTCTGGATATGGCCTACACCGATCCAGAACGATTTGAGGCTCTGGTGGCGGAGGCGCGGGCGAAGTGAAGGCTCTGAAAATTGCGGGACTGACCCTCGCTCCGCCCGCTCGCCTAGGTGCAGTTCTGTGTGTGGCGATGGTGCTGTCCTCGATCAGCGCTGCCGCAAGCGTGACATACTATACCGTCAATTTAGACTATCCGGCTGGCCATGCGGTCACGAAAGAAGATGCCGAGCACGAAGCCTACTGCGCCGACTCGCTCTCAGATCGAATTGACGATTTAGCTCGTGACGGCAATCGGCTGGCGAAGCTTTCACCGTCTTCCAAGGAATTAGCTCAAATAACGGGCTCGGCGCTGGAGTCGTGCATGGGCGCATTTGGGGTGATTGGATCCCGATACCACCTCACCAAACATATTCTCACGAAAAGTGGCAGGCGAGATTATCCCGATAATCGGGGCACCCCAGACAACAAACTAGGGCGTTGAGGCTTTGGAGCCCTTCCTGGGCCGCTTCGGCTTCTCGACCAGCTTCCCGCCAATGATGCTTTCCACGATCGACAGCGCAGCTTCGCGATTAGCCTTGGCAGATTCCCTCTCCGCGCGCGTCGGTCGGCCAAGCCAATTGTAGCTGCACTTCCATTTTACGGTTTTGGGTTTCTCGCTCATAAGAGCGCACTAGCAAACGAGGACACCCACTAAAACGAATTAGGACAGTGAGGCGCTATTTAGGACAGCACCCAGTCCTTGAACCGGGTCGGTCCAGTCACCATTTCGATCACATCCGAACAATTGTGTCCCTTGCCAACTGGCCATCTTTGGCCGGCGAAGACTGGTGAGAGGCGGATCACAAATTCGCGACGGGCGTACGGCAATGCGCTGCGCACCTGTAACCGAAGCGCGGGTTTGAACGAATTGGTCTAGTGTACGCGCTATCCGCGAAGGAGGACTGAACATGAATTCGATGTCATCGACGCGCCGCGGATTTCTGGCGACCGCATCGCTTCTGCCCCTGCTGCCGCTCGAGGCGCTGGCGGCGCCGCAGAGCGTGACGATCGAGAACTTCTCCGCTGCGGGCAAGGACCTCGGCACGGTCACCGTTCCCAAGGTCGTCAAAAGCGACGACGCGTGGAAGAAGATGCTGTCGCAAGAGCAGTTCGAGGTCACGCGCCATGCCGACACCGAACGCGCCTTCACCGGCATCTATGCCGAGAGCAAGGGCGACGGCCTCTACCGATGCATCTGCTGCGACACGGCGCTTTACGATTCCAGGACCAAGTTCGATTCCGGTACGGGCTGGCCGAGCTTCTGGCGGCCGATCGCGAAGCGGAATGTGGTCGAGACCACAGACAGGACCTTCCTGATGGACCGCACCGCGGTGTCCTGCGCGCGCTGCGATGCCCATCTGGGCCATGTCTTCAACGACGGACCGAAACCCACCGGCCTGCGCTACTGCATGAATTCGGCATCGCTGAAATTCGTGCCGCGTGCGAACGCCTGAAGGAGATCACGATGAAATCCCATGCCCTGCTGCTTGTTCCCGCCCTGACGATGCTTCTCGGCTGCGCGCGCGCCGGTGAGGTCGCATCGTCACCGCTGCCCGCACCTGTTGTCGATACTGCGGCACCCGGCGGCTCGACCGAGACCGCGGTGCTCGCGGGCGGATGCTTCTGGGGAATCCAGGGCGTCTTTCAACACGTGAAAGGCGTGAGCCAGGCAGTTTCCGGATTCTCCGGCGGCAAGAATCCGGCCGGCGGCTATGAAGAGGTCAGCACGGGCACAACAGGCAACGCCGAAACGGTACAGATCACTTTCGATCCGAAGCAGATCTCATACGGCCAGATCCTGCGCGTCTATTTCTCGGTCATGGATCCGACGACCCTGAACTCTCAGGGTCCCGATCAGGGCACGCAGTACCGCTCCGCGATCTTCACGACCAGCGCCGAACAGCGGCGCATCGCAGAAGCCTATATCGGCCAGCTGACGAAGGCGCATGCTTTCCCGCAGCCAATCGTCACGCAGGTGAGCGCGTTCTCCGCATTCCACCGGGCAGAGGATTATCACCAGGACTACCTGATCCATCATCAGGACCAGCCCTACATCGCCTACAACGATTTGCCGAAGGTCGCGGCGCTGAAGAAGCTCTATCCCGCGCTTTATCGCGAAACGCCGGTGATGGTGTTCCCGAACCGGTCGTAAAAATCCTCCCCCGTTTACGGGGTGCCGAGCGCAGCGAGGCGGAGGGGGCCCCTCCACCGCTTCGCGGTCCCCCTCCCCCGTTTACGGGGGAGGACTATTAATCCACCCAGCTATCGCCATGCCGTTCCGTCAGCGCGTATTGCGCTGACGGGCCGGAGGTCCCGGCGGCATAGGGCAACGGCGTCACGTCGCGCGTTTTCCAGCCGTCCGCGATGGCGTCGATCCAGGCCCAGGCGGCTTCGGTTTCGTCGCGGCGCACGAACAGCGTCTGATTGCCGTCGAGCGCATCCAGCAGCAGCCGCTCATAGGCGATGCGCCGGCGCGTCTTCTTGTAGGCGTCGATGAGGTTCAGATTGAGCGACAGCGGCTTCAATTCCATGCCGCCGTGATCGAGACTCGGCGTCTTGTTCATCAGCGAGAGCGAAATGTCCTCTTCCGGCTGAAGGCGGATGGTAAGCCGGTTCGCCACCAGCCCGCGCCGCGCGAAGATCGAATGCGGCACCGGCTTGAACTGCACGACGACAAGCGTCGAGCGATCCGCCATGCGCTTTCCGGTGCGCAGATAGAACGGCACGCCGGCCCAGCGCCAATTGTCGATATGGGCCGCAAGCGCGACAAAGGTTTCGGTCGTGCTCGATCCGCCATCCTTTTCCTGCGTGTAGCCCGGCACCGCGCCGCCTTCGGAAAAACCTTTGGTATATTGGCCGCGCACGGTCTGCTGCTCGACCTCATTCTCGCCGATCGGGCGCAACGACCGAATGACCTTCACCTTCTCGTTACGAACGGAATCCGGCTGCAGATTGGCGGGCGGCTCCATCGCGATGAGACAGAGAAGCTGAAGAAGATGGTTCTGCACGATGTCGCGCAATGCGCCGTAGTGATCGTAGTACGACCACCGTCCACCGGCGCCGACCGTCTCGGCGACCGTGATCTGGACGTGCTCGACGGAGTCCTTGTTCCAGAGAGGTTCGAACAGCGTGTTGGCGAAGCGTAACGCGAGCAGGTTCTGGACCGTCTCCTTGCCGAGATAATGGTCCACCCGGAAGATGCGATCCTCGCTGAACGCTTCGCCGAGCGACTGCTCGATCTTGAGACAGGACTGGAGATCGTGGCCTAGAGGCTTTTCGACCGCGATGCGTGCGCGATCATGTGCGAGACCCGCGGCTTTCAGATGCTGGGCGATGGTGCCGAAGAAATCCGGCGACGTCGCCAAGTAGAAGACGATCTCGTCAACCTGACCGAGCTTCTCAGCAATCGCCTTATAGGGATCGTCCTTCTGGACATCGCCGGCGACGTAGGACAGGCGTTTGGAAAAGCGTCCCCAAGCTTCCTCCGAAAACGACTCGGCCGTCCGTTCCGATACCGCGTCATGGATCTGTTTGGTGAAACCGGCGTCGTCGAGCGTGCTCCGGGCGGTGCCGACGATCACAAGATCCGCCGGCAACAGGCCGTCGGCGTCCAGGAAATAGAGCGAAGGGAACAGCATCTTCTGCGCCAGATCGCCGGTGGCGCCAAAAATCACGATGGCTTTCTTGTCAGACACTCTTCATCCCCTGTCGGTGCGAATCAGCCTAATAGGCGCGGAACGTTGCCCTGTTAATACCGCGCAATCATGCGCCGGGTTGCATGACGCAATGTGGCAAATTTGTCAGCAATGATGCAGGAAAGCCTATCAATTTTGAGGGTCCGGTGTGGCCCACATGGCTTACGGTCGTCGGCGCTACGAATCGCCAAGAAATCCGGCGGTTCTTGGCTGATGGTAAATATCCTGGAAGTCACCATGGTTGAAAATACTTGATCCGCGGACAAGGGTCCCTCGTAAATCGGGCATGGGCTCCCCAGATGCGCTCCATGCGTTTTGGTGACATGATGCAGACGACCGCTTTCCGAGGGGCGGTGCGAGGGGCCGATGCACCAGTGGCTTGAATTCGCCGGCTGGGCCGCGATGGCGGCCGCACTCTGCGGCGTTGTGTACGCAGCGACAGCTGTGTGGGTGGCCAATTGGTTTCGCGCGCCCGCTGAGAAAAAGTCAGCGGCCTATCCTCCTGTCACGTTGCTGAAGCCGCTCCATCTCGACGAACCGCTGCTGCGCCAGAATCTGGAGAGCTTCTGCCGCCAGGATTATCCGGCGCCCATGCAGATCGTCTTTGGGGTGCAGGATCCGCTCGATCCGGCGATCCGGATCGTGGAAGCGCTCAAGCGCGACTATCCGCATCTCGATATCGAATTGGTGGTCGACACGCGCATCTATGGCACCAACCGCAAGGTCTCCAATCTCATCAATCTGGTCGAGCACGCGAAATACGATGTGCTGGTGCAGAGCGACAGCGACATCGCGGTCGAGCCCGACTATCTGCGCACGGTGACGGCATCGCTCGAAAATTCCGGTGGCGGCGCTGTAACCTGTCTCTATACCGGCACGGCGCTGCCCAATATCTGGTCGCGCCTCGTCGCCATGGGCATCAACTATCAATTCATCCCCAACGTCCTGGTGGGAACCCATGCGAGGCTGGCAACCCCCTGCTTCGGTTCGACCATCGCGTTGCGCAAGGAGCTTCTTCTGCGCATCGGCGGGATGAAGGCGTTCTCGGATCTGCTCGCCGACGATTACGAGATCGGCCGCGCCGTGCGTGAGAGCGGCTCCGGCATGACGGTGGCGCCGGTCGTTGTCGCCCACACCTGTGCCGAGGTGAGCGCGCACGAAATGCTGGGCCATGAGCTTCGCTGGGCGCGGACGATCCGGCTCCTGAACACGCGCGGTTATTGGGGTTCCATCATCACGCACACATTCCCACTGGCCCTGCTAGGTGCCGCGCTGAGCGGATTTCCGCCGTTTGCGGTGGCCCTCGTGGCCGCAAGCCTTGCCGCCCGGCTGGCCGTAAAATGGCGGATGGACTGGGTTTTGGGCACCAGTGCGGGGCCGGCATGGCTGCTGCCGTTGCGCGACCTGCTGTCATTTGCGATCTTCCTGGGATCGCTGTTCGGCGGGAATGTCCGCTGGCGCGGAACCCGCTTCCTTGTCGCGCCCGACGGCGTCCTATCACATTGGTGAGGTTATAGAATTCGCATGCGTACGCTTTTCCTACAGGCACCTTCCTTCGACGGCTTCGACGGCGGCGCGGGCTCGCGCTACCAGGCCAAGCGCGAGATCAAAAGCTTCTGGTATCCGACCTGGCTCGCCCAGCCCGCGGCCCTGGTCGAGAACTCCAAACTGATCGACGCACCCCCGCACAAGACAGGCCTCGCCGAGGTTGTAGCCCAGGCGAAGGATTTCGATCTCGTCGTCGCGCACACCTCCGTGCCCTCGTTCAAGTCGGACGTGAAGGTGATCCAGGCGCTGAAAGACGCCAACCCGAACCTCAAAGCCGGCCTCATCGGTGCCAAGGTTGCGGTCAACGCCGAAGGCTCGCTGAAAGACGGCCCCGCGATCGATTTCGTCGCGCGCAACGAGTTCGACTTCACCATCAAGGAAGTCGCCGACGGCAACGACTGGTCGCAGATCAAGGGCCTGTCATTCCGCAACAATCAAGGCGTCATTGTGCACAACGAGGACCGGGCGATCCTGCACGACATGGACAGCCTTCCCTGGGTCACGCCGGTCTATAAGCGCGACCTGGTGATGGAGAACTACTTCATCGGCTATCTGAAGCACCCTTACATCTCGATCTATACGGGCCGCGGCTGCAAATCGCGCTGCACCTTCTGCCTGTGGCCGCAGACCGTCGGCGGGCACAATTATCGCGTCCGCTCGGTCGGGCATGTGATCGAAGAGATCAAATGGGCGATGAAGGCATTCCCGCAGACGAAGGAATTCTTCTTCGACGACGACACCTTCACCGACAATCTCCCCCGTGCCGAAGCGATCGCGAAAGAACTCGGCAAGCTGGGCGTCACCTGGTCGTGCAATGCCAAGGCCAACGTCCCTTACGAGTCGCTCAAGAAACTCAAGGACGGCGGTCTGCGCCTGCTGCTCGTCGGTTACGAATCCGGCAACCAGCAGATCCTGCACAACATCAAGAAGGGCATGCGCATCGAGGTCGCGGAGCGCTTCACCAAGGACTGCCACAAGCTCGGTGTCGCTATCCACGGCACGTTCATTCTGGGTCTCCCCGGCGAGACGCACGAGACGATCCGCGAGACGGTCGAGTTCGCCAAGCGCATCAATCCGCACACCATTCAGGTATCGCTGGCGGCGCCCTATCCCGGCACGTTCCTCTATGACCAGGCCGTGAAGAACGGCTGGCTGGACGCGGCGAACGCGGAGCTTGTGGACGACAGCGGCATCCAGATCGCGCCGCTGCACTATCCGCATCTCTCCCACAAAGAGATCTTCACGTCGCTGGAGAGCTTCTACAAGGAGTTCTATTTCCGCCCGAGCAAGATCGCCTCAATCGTGGGCGAGATGGTGCGCTCCACCGACATGATGAAGCGCCGCCTGCGCGAGGGCGTCGAGTTCTTCCAGTTCCTGCGCGAGCGGCGCGAACACGCGGCGTGAAGCAACTTGTCGTCACGGCTGACGATTTCGGGGCGGCGCGAGAAGTCAACGAAGCGGTCGAGATTGCGCATCGCGACGGAATACTGACCGCGGCAAGCCTCATGGTTGCGGGACCCGCTGCCGCCGATGCGGTCGCGGTCGCGAAGAGGAATCCCAGCCTGCGCGTCGGTTTGCATCTGACGCTCGTTCAGGACCGGCCGACACTTCCGGCGGCACAGATTCCCCATCTTGTGGACGAAGACGGTTTCTTTCGCAGCGACATGGCGCGCACCGGTGCCGCGATGTTTTTTCTTCCGCGCGTGCGCAGGCAGCTTGCGGCGGAGATCGAAGCGCAGTTTAGGGCCTACGCCGCGACGGGACTTCCGCTCGATCATGTGAACACGCACAAGCACTTTCACCTCCATCCGACCATCGCCTCACAGATGGTCAGAACCGGAAAGCGGTATGGGATGAAAGCGGTCCGCGTGCCGTTCGAAACCAACAATGTCGCGGCGACATGGCTAAAGCGCTGGTTCCGCGCGAACGGTCTGTGTATGCCGGATCGCGTCTATGGCCTTCGATGGTCAGGCGCCATGACCGCGGGCCGGCTGGCCTCGATCCTCGCGAACCTGCCCGAGGGCCTGAACGAGATTTACATGCACCCGGCGACCGGGCCCTACCCCGGATCGGCGCCCGGCTATCGCTACGCCGAGGAACTCGGCGCACTGCTGGACAAACAAGTCATTGAGAAAATTAAATCTTCCGGCTATCGCTGCGGCGGCTTCGCCGATTTTTCGTAAGCCCCCAGACCGGCTAATCTCCCCTAAGAAAAGAACAGAACATTCGCATGAAAATCGGAGTCATCGCCGCCGCCTTTGCTGGCCTCGCCCTTGCCGGCTGGCTGGTTTACGACGTCGGGCTCGGCGGCGTCCTGGCCGCCATCCTGTCCGTCGGCTGGGGCGGGTTCGCGCTGCTGTGCTTCTGTGCCTTGCTGACTTTCGGCATCCTGGGCGCGGCGTGGTTCGCGCTGATGAGCGATCTGCCGGCAGCAAGGTTCGCGAGCTTCTTCTGGGCGCGCATCGTGCGCGATGCGGCGGGCGAGCTTCTTCCCTTCTCGCAATTGGGCGGAATTCTGATTGGCGTGCGCGCGCTGGTCTTGCGCGGGATCGCAACGCCCGTGGCCGCCGCCTCGAGCATCGTCGATGTGACCACGGAGATGATGGCGCAGATCGTCTTCATCCTGATCGGGATCGTGCCTTTTGCCATCAGCGCAGAAGCGGGTCCCCTCCCCGCCGCCATGATTGCCGTCATCGTCTTCGTGCTCGCCGGCAGCATTGCCTTTATCGTGCTGCAACGCCGCGGACTGGGATTGGCCCAGAAGCTTGCGGAACGGTTCCTGCCCGAAGCCGCCAAACGCGCCGAGAATTTCCGCCAAGCCATCGATGCGATCTACGAGAATCCCAAACGGCTGGCGCTCTCCTCTTTCTTTCACCTGATTGGCTGGATCGCCAGTGCGTTCGGGATCTGGCTCACCGTGCGGCTGATCGGCGGTCATCTCGATTTCGGCGGCGCGGTGGCCATCGAAGCCATCCTCTCGGCGCTGCGCAGCGCGGCCATTGTCGTTCCAGGCGCTCTTGGCGTGCAGGAGGCGGGATACGCCATGCTGATGCCGCTGTTCGGCCTGCCGGCAGAGATCGGACTGGCCGTTTCCCTGCTGAAGCGCGCGCGAGAAGTCGCTCTCGGCGTGCCGGTGTTGCTGATCTGGCAGGGGATCGAAGGCCATCGCGCGCTCCGCACGCCGCTTCTGGAGCAGTAGGCGTGGGCGATACCGTTCTCGTGACCGGCGCGTCGGGGTTCGTCGGCTCCGCCGTGGCGCGCAAGCTGGCGGAGCGTGGGCATCACGTGCGTGTGCTGATGCGGCCGACGAGTCCCAAGACCAATCTCGCGGGCTTCGACGCTGAACCGGTCGAAGGCGACATGCGAGACGGCCGGGCCATGCGCCGGGCGCTGAAGGATACGCGCTATCTTTTTCACGTGGCGGCCGATTACCGGTTATGGGCCCGCGATCCCGAAGAGATTGTGCGCAACAATCGCGAAGGCACGCGCAATGTCATGGAAGCGGCGCTGGCCGAGGGTGTCGAGAAGATCGTCTACACCAGCAGCGTCGCGACCCTGAAGCCCATCGCCGGCCAGGCTGCAGACGAAACCTCGCGCCACGACGCGCAAAGCGCCATCGGGGCCTATAAGCGCAGCAAGGTCGTGGCGGAGCGCGTGGTCGAACACATGATCGCGCAGCAGAGTCTGCCCGCCACGATCGTGAGCCCATCCACCCCCATCGGCCCGCGCGACGTCAAGCCGACGCCGACGGGACGTATTCTGGTCGAAGCCGCGACGGGACGGATGCCGGCCTATGTCGATACCGGACTCAATCTCGCCCATGTCGATGACGTGGCGGAGGGCCACCTGCTGGCGCTCGACAAGGGCAAGATCGGCGAGCGCTATATCCTGGGAGGACAGGACGCGACGCTGGCGGAAATGCTGGCGATCATCGCCGCGCTGTCGAACCGCAAGCCGCCGCGCGTGAACCTGCCGCGCGCGCCGCTCTACCCGCTGGCCTATGCCGCAGAAGCGTGGGCCTCTGTCACGGGCCGCGAGCCGTTCCTGACCGTTGACGCGCTCAAGATGTCCGAGCATCGCATGTTCTTCACGTCCGCGAAGGCCGAGCGCGACCTCGGCTATCGCGCACGGCCCTATCGCGAAGCCATCGTAGACGCGCTGGCGTGGTTCGGATCGGCAGGCTACCTCGCATGATCTGGATCGTCTCTTTCGTTCCGCTTGCAGCGTGGCTCTATTTGCTCTTCGGCCGTGGGTTCTTCTGGCTGACGCGCGAGCGCGACGATCGCGATGCGCCGGCACCGGAACATTGGCCCTCGGTTGTGGCCATCGTTCCCGCGCGCAACGAAGCCGATGTCATCGCACATTCCGCAGGAAGTCTTCTGAGGCAGGATTATCAGGGACCGTTTCGCGTCATTCTTGTCGACGATCAGAGCGACGATGGAACGGGCGATGTCGCGCGCACGCTCGGCGGGAGACTCGACGTGCTTTCCGGCGCGCCCCGTCCGCCGGGCTGGACGGGAAAGCTCTGGGCGGTGAAGCAGGGTGTCGTCCAGGCAGGCAACGTGGATTATCTGTGGTTGACAGATGCCGATATCGCGCACACGCCCAACAATCTGTCCAAACTGGTGGCGCGCGCGGAAGCAGGCGGCTTTGCGCTGACATCGCTCATGGCGAAACTGCACTGCGGAAGCATAGCTGAGAAGTTGTTGATCCCAGCCTTCGTGTTCTTCTTTGACATGCTTTATCCGTTCGGCTGGGTGAACGATCCTCGCAATCCGCTCGCCGCCGCGGCCGGTGGCTGCATGCTCATAAGGCGCGAAGCGCTGGAGAACGCCGGTGGCATCGACGCCATTCGCGGCGAGATCATCGACGATTGCGCCATGGGGCGCATGATGAAAAAGCAGGGCGCGATCTGGCTCGGTCTGACCGACCGCGCCGTGAGCCTGCGTCCCTACGGTTTCGCCGATATTAGCAAAATGGTGTCGCGGTCCGCTTATGCGCAGCTTTCCTATTCCCCGCTACAACTCTTGGGCACGGTGATCGGAATGCTGCTCGTCTATGTGGCAGCACCCTTCGTGGCGCTTCTTGCGCGCGGGCCTGCACAAATGGCCGGTCTTGCCGCTTGGGCGATCATGATGATCGCATTCGCTCCGATGCTGCGGTTCTACCGGCTGTCCCCGCTCTGGGGCATCCTGATGCCGTTGATCGGCGCACTCTACGGCGCCTTCACATTCGATTCCGCTGTTCAGCATTGGCGCGGCCGCGGCGGCATGTGGAAGGGCCGTGCACAGGCGATGGGTAAAGCGTGAGCGCGTCCGATCTCTCTTCCGGCAAAGGCCACACCGACGAGAACTTTCCCGTCGCGTCGTGGCTGATCGCGAAACGGCATCGCGCACCGATCCTGGCGTTCTATCGTTTCGCCCGGATGGCAGACGACGTCGCAGACCACCCGACGGCAACGCCGGAGGAAAAACTCCACCTGCTGGAGGAGATGGACCGCACCCTGACGGGCGAACTGGACAGTGCGCCGGAGGCCCATGCGCTCCGGCTGGTGCTGGAACAACACAATTTAAGCCCACAGCACGCCCTGCTCCTGCTCGAGGCCTTCCGGCGCGACGTGACCAAGCTGCGCTGTGCGGATTGGGAAGATCTGATGGACTATTGCAAATATTCGGCGATGCCCGTCGGTCGCTTCGTGCTCGACGTGCACGGTGAGGATCGCGCGATCTGGCCGCAATCCGATTCGCTCTGCGCCGCACTGCAGGTGATCAACCACCTTCAGGATTGCGCCAAGGATTATCGCGCGCTGAACCGCGTATATCTGCCCGAGGACACGATGGCCGAATTCGGCGCGCGGATCGAGATGCTGAGCGGCGCCCAATCGCCGCCGGAATTGCGCCGGGTCATCGCCGCCCTCGCCGCGCGCACGAACGCATTGCTCGATCAGGCGCGGCCGTTTGCCGGCCACATCCGCGCCCACCGGCTGGCGCTAGAAGTAAGCGTCATCCAGAAATTCGCCGAGGATTTGAACACGCGCCTCCTCCGCCGCGATCCCCTGTCCGAGCGCGTCCATCACCGCAAAAGCGAGATGATTCCCCTTGCCCTGCGCGCGCTTGTCCGCTTTTTTGCGCGGCGTTCCGCACAGCCATCCTCATGACCGCGACCGATATCGCCATCGCACCGGAAATCCGGGCCGTTCAGGAGAAGGCTTCCGGCAGTTCGTTCTATTCCGCCATGCGTCTCATGCCGAAAGCGGAGCGCGAGGCGATGTTCGCGATCTATGCGTTCTGCCGCGCAGTCGACGATATCGCCGATGACGGTGTTGGGACCCGGGCCGAACGGCACGACGCGCTGAATGGCTGGCGTATGGATCTCGACGTCCTTTACGCCGGAGGAAATCCACTTCACGGGGCGTTTCTGAAAGACGCCATCCTGACTTACGCGCTTCGCAAGGAGGATTTCCTTGCCGTCATCGACGGGATGGACATGGACGTCGCCGAGGACATCCGCGCGCCCGCTCTGGCGACGCTCGACCTCTATTGCGACCGTGTGGCGAGTGCCGTCGGCCGTCTCTCCGTCAAAGTGTTTGGGATGGACGACGATCCGGGATTTGCTTTGGCGCATCACCTCGGCCGCGCGCTCCAACTCACCAACATCCTGCGCGACCTCGATGAAGACGCTTCCATCGGCCGTCTCTATCTCGCGCGCGAGCACCTCGAAGCGGCAGGCATCACAAGCCGGGATCCCGGTGTAGCCATCGACGATCCGCGCATCGATGCTGCCTGCCGTGCCACAGCCATTCTCGCCCATGCCCATTACCGGCGAGCGGAGAAGATCATGGATTCGCGCCCCAGAGGCCGTATCCGCACGCCGCGCCTGATGGGTGCGGTTTATGCCGAGATCCTGCGCCGCATGGAGGCGGCGGGCTGGGCGCCACCCCGCCATCGCGTCAGCCTCCCCAAATCGCGGCTCGCGATGATCCTCCTTCGCCACGGACTGGGCGGATGAAGGATCGCATGTTTCACGTCGTGGGCGCGGGTCTCGCCGGGCTTTCCGCCGCCTGTGCGCTCGCGAGCAAAGGCGCGCGTGTGACGCTCTACGAAGGCGCGCCACAGGCGGGCGGACGTTGCCGCTCCTACTTCGACCCGACGCTCGGCCAAATCATCGACAACGGCAATCATCTCGTGCTGTCCGGCAATCACGCCATTATGTCCTATCTGCGCACCATCGGTGCAGACCATGCCCTTGCCGGTCCGGCGAAGGCACGCTTCGACTTCATCGATCTCACCGCGAACAAGCGCTGGACGCTCGCGCCGAATGAAGGTCCGCTTCCGTGGTGGACGCTATCCAAAAGCCATCGCGTGCCGGACACGACTTTCGCCGATTACGCAGCCCTCGCGGGTTTGATGTGGGCCGGCGACGACAAGCGCATCTGCGACACGATCCCCTGCAAGGGCGCATTGTGGGAGCGCCTGATGCGGCCGTTTCTGCTGGCGGCGCTCAACACCGAACCGGAGACGGCATCCGCGGCGCTGGCGGGTGCGGTGGTTCGCGAAACGCTGGCGAAAGGCGGTCACGCCTATCGCCCGCGTATTGCCCATCCCACACTCGGCGCTGCGTTCATCGACCCCGCTCTCAGTTACCTTGCCCGCAACGGCGTTCAAATCCATTTCGGGCGCAGGCTACGCAGGATCGTGCTCGGGGATGGCCAGGTCACGGCACTGGAGTTCTCCGAGGCGACTGTCCCCATTTCGCGTGACGATATGGTCGTGCTGGCCGTGCCGGCCTGGGTGGCGAAGGAATTGCTGCCCAGGATCGCGGCACCCGACGATTTCCGCGCCATCGTCAATGCGCATTTCAAGATGCCCGCCCCTCAAGGCAGCCCGTTGATACTCGGCGTCATCGGCGGCACGGCGGAATGGATATTCTCCTTCCCCGACCGCATCTCCACGACGATCAGCGGCGCGGACCGTCTCGTCGACATGGATCGTGACGTTCTCATCGCCCTGATCTGGAAGGATATCGCAAGCGCTTTGAGCATTTCCGGCCCGATGCCCGAATGGCAGATCGTCAAGGAGCGCCGGGCGACCTTCGCCGCGACACCCGAACAGGCCGCCAAACGCGCGGCTGCGAAGACGCAGTGGGCCAATCTGTTCCTCGCCGGGGACTGGACCGCGACCGGTCTGCCCGCCACGATTGAGGGAGCCGTGCGGTCCGGGCACAAAGCGGCCGAGTTGGCGCTCGCGCGCGGCACCGTATAATAGCGGCGATGAACCAGATCAGCATCGAAGAGAACAACTGGGCGGCGGTCGAAGCGACGATCCGCGGCGCGACCAGGGCGTTGCTCGACCGTCAGCGTGACGACGGCCATTGGGTGTTCGAGCTCGAAGCCGACGCCACGATCCCGTCGGAATACGTGCTGCTGGTCCATTATCTGGCGGAGACGCCGAACCAGGAGCTTGAGCGCAAGATCGGGGTCTATCTGCGCCGCATCCAGGCCGATCATGGCGGCTGGGCGCTCTATCATGGCGGCGCGTTCGATATCAGCGCGACGGTGAAGGCCTATTTCGCACTCAAGATGATCGGCGACGACATCGATGCGCCGCACATGGCGCGCGCGCGCGAGGCGATCCTTTCGCGCGGCGGCGCGCTGAAAGCCAATGTCTTCACGCGCATCCTGCTCGCGCTCTATGGCGAGACGTCTTGGATGAACGTGCCGACGGTGCCGGTAGAATTGATCCTCCTGCCGCGCTGGTTTCCGATCCATCTCTCCAAGATGTCGTATTGGGCGCGCACGGTGATCGTGCCGCTGTTGGTGCTGGCCGCGAAGAAACCTGTCGCACGCAACCCGCGCGGGGTGCATGTAGCGGAGCTGTTTGTGCCCGGCGGCACGGCGGCTTCCAAGCGCGCGCCACATCAGAGCGCGTTCTGGTCGGCGTTCTTCGGTGCGCTCGACTGGGTGCTGAAGCGTATCGAGCCGTTCTGGCCGAAGAGCCTTCGCCAGCGCGCGATAGACCGTTGCGTGTCGTGGACGACTACGCGGCTAAACGGCGAGGACGGGCTCGGCGCGATCTATCCCGCGATGGCCAATTCCGTGATGATGTACCACGCGATAGGCTATGCGCCGGACCATCCCGACCGCGCCATCGCGCGCCTCTCGGTTGAGAAGCTTCTGGTCATCAAGGACGACGAAGCCTATTGCCAGCCTTGCGTCTCGCCGATCTGGGACACGGCCCTGATGTGCCACGCACTGATGGAAGCCAAGGATTGCGACGCGGAAATCGGCAAAGCGCTGGAATGGCTGAAAGGCCGCCAGGTGCTGGACGTCAAAGGCGACTGGGCCGAAGAGCGCCCGGACGTGCGTCCCGGCGGTTGGGCGTTCCAGTACTGGAACGACTACTATCCCGATCTCGACGACACCGCCGTGGTGGCGATGGCGCTGCACCGTTTCGATCAGGCGCGCTATGGCGAAGCGATCTCGCGCGGCCGCGAATGGGTCGAGGGCTTGCAGAGCAGGAACGGCGGTTGGGGTGCGTTCGATGCCGACAATGTCTATTACTATTTGAACAACATCCCCTTCGCCGATCATGGCGCGCTGCTCGATCCGCCGACCGACGACGTGACGGGGCGCTGCATTGGATTGTTAATGCAGCTTGGCGCGACCGCCAACGATCCGCATGTGAAGGCAGGCGTGGATTTCCTGCGCAGCTCGCAGCTCAAGGACGGAAGTTGGTTCGGCCGCTGGGGCGTGAACTACATCTACGGCACCTGGTCGGCGCTGGCCGGGCTGAATGCCACGGGCCTTCCGCCCGAAGAGCCGATGATCAGGCGGGCCGCGGACTGGCTGATCGCCATCCAGAACGAGGACGGTGGCTGGGGCGAGAGCTGTGACAGCTACAAGCTCAATTACTCGGGCTACGAGCGCGCACCGTCCTGTGCATCGCAGACGGCGTGGGCGCTGATGGGGTTGATGGCGGCCGGCGAAGTCGATCATCCGGTGACGGCGCGCGGCATCCGCTATCTGCAAGGCGCGCAGCAGGAAAATGGACTCTGGCCGGAAGACACCTACACCGGCGGCGGCTTCCCACGCGTGTTCTATCTGCGTTACCACGGCTATGCGAAGTTCTTCCCGCTCTGGGCCGTGGCGCGCTACCGCAATCTCAAGAGCGGCAATTCGCGGCAAGTGGCGCACGGACTGTGACCACGGTCGCAGTCGTCGGCCTTCGGCGCGAAGCCAAGCTGGTCGCGCGCCATGCGATGGGGGTCGTCCCCGAAAACCTCGCTGACATCAAAGACGCAACGGGCATCATTTCGATCGGCATTGCCGGTGCACTGTCGCTGGACCTTGTCGTCGGTGACGTGGTCATCGCCGAGCGCGTGGTGACGGCAAACAACGCCTTCGAGACCGATGCGAAATGGACGGCGCGGCTTGCCGGCGCGCTGCCCAACGCGCGGATCGGGGCGCTCCTCGGGCGCGGTGCGATCGCCGAGAGTGCAGAGATCAAGGCGATGCTGCGCGAGTCGACGGGCGCCGATGCCGTCGACATGGAATCTCATCTGGCGGCGCGGGCCGCGATAGAGCGTGGCGTCCCATTCGCGGCGCTGCGGGTGATTTCGGACGCCGCAGATCATTCACTGCCACCGGCAGCACTGGTGGCGATGAAGCCGGACGGCTCCGTCGCACTCGGCCGCGTGCTGATATCTGTGCTGCGGAAGCCCTCTCAGATTCCGGCACTCATCCGCACCAGTCGCGAATCGGAGAAAGCGTTCGCGGTGCTCGAACAGTGCGTGGCCGCGCTGGGACCAAATCTTCGCGGGCCCTAGAAACATTACGCTAGCGATAATGCTTCATTTATGATACTCATTCGCAATTGCAGAAATTGATGAGGGGAATCAATGATCTACCTTCGCGTGAAATCCATTCTCGCGGCGAGCCTATTCGCGCTGGCCACCACCTCCGCACTGGCGCAAACGGCAGAACGCTTCGATGGCACTCTTAACGCCCAATGGGGCGACCCACGCCCCGGCGCCCCCGGCGGTGAAACGCGCTTCAACGTCACCCTGCCCGACGGCAAGAGCTATCCACTGATCGTGAACCCCACCGATCAGGGCCGCGCGATGGCGGCGTTCGGCAAGCATGTCACCATCGATGGCAAGCGCGTCACCGATGCGCTCGGCCGGACTGTGATCAGCGCCGATCATTTCACGGCGGCGAACGGACGCGTGCAGCATGCGGCGGAAACACGGCGTGTGCTCTTCCTGCTGGTCAAGTTCAAGGACGACGACCAGGAGCCGCACGTCCAAAGCTTCTATCTCGACCTGACCAATCCGAAGAAGGGCAATCTGGACCTCAACATCCCGGCGACCATCAACGGCTTCTTCGGCAAGACCTCCTGGGGGAATCTCCAGTGGAAGGCCGATGCCACCGACTGGATGACCTTGCCCTTCAACAAAGCGCATTACGCCAATTGCGGCTGGGACAAGTCCTGCGCAAACCTGAGCGCGCTATCGAACGACGCCTTCGCGCTGGCCGTTGGCGCAGGCATCGACCTGTCGGTCTATGACAACATCAACTTCGTGCTGAACAACGATCTGGATTGCTGCGCGTGGGGTGGCGGCACGTCGTTCAACGGCAAATCCTATGGCGCGACGTGGGAGCCGCCCTGGGGCCAGGAAGCGGGCACCTACAGCCACGAATTCGGCCATTCCATCGGCCTGCCGCATTCGGGCTGGACCTACTACGCCTATGACAGCCCGTGGGACATCATGAGCATGCGCACCGCGTCGCAGTCGGTGAAATGCGCGACCTATTTCTCAGACAACGATAACGCCAATCGCAATGTGAACTGCACCGAGCCGGGTGACGGCTATATCGCCGCGCACAAGGACTATCTGGGCTGGACGCCGGCGGCGAACGTGGCTGTCATCGACACGACGCCGGGAACGACGAAAGTCACCCTTGAGGCCAACGCGCTTCCACTCGGCGGCAAGACCAAGCTGATCAAGATCTGTCTGGCCGGCGAAGCCTGTTCCGGCGGCAGTGCGCATTTCGTGAGCGTGGAGGCGCGCATCGAAGGCAAGGTCTATGAAAACGGCCTGACCGGCGACGGCGTGATCATCCAGGACTTCAAGGTCAATCGCAGCGCGATCGGCGGCAAATGTTACTTCAACAATCAGAGTGGCTTCTCGGTCCCGATCGATGCGACGCCGGGCGACTACGACAGTACGAACTGCAATTCCGGCGGCCGGTCGTGGCCGAACTATGCGCTCGGCAATGCCCAGTTCCTGCCGGGGCAGACCTATACCGACAGCACCCATCACTTCTCGGTGACGGTCAAAAAGCAGAAGGGATCCAGTTACCTGGTGGTGGTGAAGCGGACCTGACGCTTCGACGGGAGAGGCCGCCTATTCGGCGGCCTCGACCTGCCGCGGCCGCGACTTCGCGGCGCGGATCTCCGCCTGCTTTATCTCGACGTGTTTCGAGAACACGAACTCGGCCGGCCGCTGCCTGGATGTGTCGATGTCCTTCGCGAAGGGGCCGTCGGTCTTCACGCCGCGCATGGCGAGCGGGATCAGCTTTTGCGGATGCTTGATGGAGTCGATCACCGCGGTGCCTTCGAAGCCGCAATGGACCATGCAGTCCTGACACTTCTCGTACTTGCCGACGCCGTATTTGTCCCAGTCGGTATCTTCCATCAGCTCCTTGAAGGTCTTCACATAGCCTTCGCCGAGCAGGTAGCAGGGCTTCTGCCAGCCGAACACGCAACGCAGCGGCATCGACCAGGGCGTGCATTCATAGGTCTGGTTGCCCGCGAGGAAGTCGAGGAACAGCGCGGACTGGGTGAACTCCCAATTCTTGCCGCCATTGCCGCGGCTCAAGATATCGCGGAACAGCTTCTTCGTGCGCTCGCGGTTGAGGAAGCTCTCCTGATCCGGCGCGCGTTCGTACGCATAGCCCGGCGAAATCGTGATCCCGTCGAGCCCCATCTCCGTCATCAGATCGAAGAACTGCGCTACCCGCTCCGGGATCGCGTTCGAGAACAGCGTGCAGTTGATCTGGGTGCGGAAGCCTTTGGACTTCGCGAGCTTGATCGCGTCGATGGCCTTCTCATAGACGCCGTCAAGGCAGACCGAATGGTCGTGCATCGCCTTGTCGCCGTCGAGATGGATCGACCAGGTGAAATTCGGATGCGGCTTGTACTGGTCGATCTTCTTCGACAGCAAAAGCGCGTTGGTGCAGAGGATGACGAACTTGTTCTTTGCAAGAAACCCTTCGACGATCTTCGGCATCTCGCGATGGAGCAGTGGCTCGCCACCGGCGATCGACACCGCGGGCGCGCCGCATTCGTCCATGGCCTGCATGCATTCGTCGTAGGACAAACGCTGATTGAGAATGTCATCCGGGTAATCGATCTTTCCGCAGCCGGCGCAGGCGAGATTGCAGCGGAACAACGGCTCCAGCATCAGCACCAGCGGATAGCGCTTCACGCCCGTCAGGTGCTGTTTCACCACGTAGGAGCCGATCTTCGCGGCCTGCTTCAGCGGAATACCCATTCGATCAATCCCTAAGTTCGGCGGGCAGCCGAAATTCGATATGTTCTTTCTTGCCGTCCATCTGCGTTACTTCCACCGGCGCGATGCGGCCGAGCGCTTCGATCACATGCTCGACCAGCGCCTCCGGCGCCGAGGCTCCCGCCGTCAGACCGACAGCGGACTTGCCAATCACCCACGCCGGATCCAACTCGCTGCCGTCCGCGATCAGATAACTCGGCACGCCTACCTCCCGTCCGATCTCCACGAGACGGTTGGAGTTGGAACTGTTCTTCGCGCCCACGACCAGAATGACGTCGGCCACCTTTGCCAGCTCTCGCACGGCAGTCTGGCGATTTTGTGTCGCGTAACAAATGTCCGTGGTCTCGGGCCCAACGATGTCGGTGAATTTGCGCTTGAGCGAGGCAATGATGCTTCTGGTGTCGTCGATCGAAAGCGTGGTCTGGGTGATGTAGGCCACCGGCGTGCCTATAGGGATATCGAGCGCATCGACATCCACTTCCGACGACACGAGGTGGACCGGCGCACCGACCTGACCCATCGTTCCCTCGACTTCCGGATGGCCGGCGTGACCGATGAGGATCAGCTTGCGGCCGTGGTTGACGTAGCGCTTGCCCTGGTTGTGCACTTTGGAAACCAGCGGGCATGTCGCATCCAATATCGGAAGCCCGCGTGACTTCGCTTCGCTCACGACCGTCTGCGGCACACCGTGCGCGCTGAAGACCGTCACCGCGTTGTCGGGGACTTCGTCCAGTTCCTCGACGAAGCGAGCGCCCTTGTTCTTCAGCGTGTCGACGACGTGCTTGTTGTGAACGATCTCGTGGCGGACATAGACGGGCTCGCCATATTTCTCCAGCGCGCGCTCGACGATGTCGATCGCTCGCACGACTCCTGCGCAGAAGCCGCGAGGCTGGGCAAGGACAACGCGCATCAAATCTCCCGGCAAATCGGTTGACGGCCCGGCTGATGGGCCACCTTTTCAAAACGCCCCAGTTTCTAGAAAGTAAGCTGGTGCTGCAATGACCTTATTGCAACGCAGCAAACATTAGTAAAGGTTCACCCCGCCAAGCCTTTGCGTTCCACGCCGACCTCGATAATTGTGCGGAAATTACCGGGTTTTCGAAGCGGTCATTTGGATATGTCATGAACAGCGTTTCAGCATCTGAGAAGCCAGCCGCGCAATTCGCGTTGACCGAGGCCATGACCGAGTCGGCAAAGGCCGTGGAGGTCACGCTCGGCGAAGTCCTTCCACAGCCTCACGGGCTGCATGCCCGCGTCCACGAGGCGATGCGCTATGCCACCTTTGCCGGCGGCAAGCGGCTCAGGCCCTTCCTTGTTCTGGAGTCGTCGAACCTGTTCGGGGTCGACCGCGCCCACGCGTTGCGCGTCGCCGCAGCGATCGAAGTCCTGCATACTTATTCGCTTGTGCACGACGATTTGCCGTGCATGGACGACGACGATTTGAGGCGGGGCCGCCCGACGACTCATATCGCCTTCGACGAAGCGACGGCCGTTCTGGCCGGCGATGCGCTTCTGACCATCGCGTTCGAGATTCTTGCGGACCCGAAAACCCATCCGTCCGCCGACGTGCGCTGCCGGCTCATCGCCCGCCTGGCGGAAGCGGCTGGAAGCAACGGCATGATCGGGGGGCAGATGACCGACATGCAGGCGCCGGAGAGCCAGTTCGGCGCCGACGATATCAAGCTGCTGCAGCGGCTGAAGACCGGTCAGTTGTTCGAATTCTCGTGCGAAGCCGGCGCGATCCTCGGCGAACGCCCGGAGGCTGACCGTGAGCGCCTGCGTAACTATGCGCGCGACTTCGGGCTGATCTTCCAGATCACGGACGATCTGCTCGATGTCACCAGCACAGCGGAAAAGACCGGCAAGGCCGTTGGTAAGGATCGGGACCAGGGCAAAGCGACGCTCGTTTCTATCTACGGTGTGAGCGGGGCTCGCGCGGAGGCAGAAAATCTCGCGCACCGGGCGGTCGAAACACTGTCATCTTACGGTGCTGTCGCGGACGCCCTTCGCGAATTGCCCCTGTTTCTGCTTTCCAGGGATTCGTGATCGCCTGCAACGAAATTTCGGCGCGTTTGTTTTATCATGGGAACCCAGATTCGTCGGGAAGAGGCCATTTATGAGAAACCCTTGGATTCAGAGATTTGCGGCAGCCGTGCTGGTGTTCTTTGCGGCATTGCAGACCCTGCCGGCACGCGCGGCAGATGAGCCGGCGAGCGATCCGGCGGCCAAACAGATCCAGACCTTCTACGACGCCCTGCTGGAGAATATGAAGCGGGGCAAACAGGAGAGTCTCACGGGCCGTTACAACAAGCTCAAACCCGTAATAGAACAGACTTTCGATCTGCCTTTGATGACCAGCCTTGCTGTGGGACCGACCTGGGCCAGCATCCCGGCCGCCGATCAACAGGCGCTAATCACCGCGTTCGGACGGATGACGGTCGCGAACTACGCGAAGAATTTCGACACCTTCAGCGGCGAGAAGTTCGTCATCGACCCAACTGTGCAGGTGCACGGTACCGACAAGGTCGTGATGAGCAAACTCGTGACGTCCGGACAGACCGTTCCATTCAACTATCGCATGCGCCAATCGAGCGGCACGTGGAAAGTCATCGACATCTATCTGAACGGATTCGTCAGCGAGCTCGCGACGCGCCGTTCGGACTTTGGTTCGACGCTGTCTTCGGGCGGCGCCCAGGCGCTGGTCAAGAAGATCAACGAACTGGCCGACAACGCGATGAAAAGCTGATCAGCTTTTCTCGCCCTTGGGCGGACCAAGCAAGGCCGGCAGGAAGAATAGAGTCGTTACCAGCGTCCAGGCCAGCGAAATCATCAGAAGCTCGCCCATGCTCGCCGTGCCGGGATGGCTGGACACCCAGAGCGAGCCGAAACCGCTCGCCGTCGTCAGCGCGCTGAACAGGACGGCGCGCGTGAGGCTCGACTGCAGGAGGTTGCGGGCCCCATCGCGCCACGCCTCGACGAAGTAGATATCGAACGCTACGCCGATCCCGAGCAGCAGCGGCAACGCGATGACGTTGGCAAAGTTGAGCTGCATGCCTATCAGTACGCAGGTTGCGAGCGTCAGAAGCGCGCCGAGCACCAACGGTGCAATGGTGAGCGCGACATCGCGCAGGCTGCGCAGCACCAGGAACAGAAGGAGCGTGATCACGATGAAGGCCAGAATACCGGCTTTCACGAACGCACCCATGATCGTGTTTCCAGATTCCAGAATGGAAATCGGTGCGCCGGCCGCGGCTGGTGTCACCGAAAGTACGGCTGCGCTGAACTTCTTCATCGCGGCGTTGCCGCTACTGTTGTCCTTCGGGAACACCTGTATGCGCACCGTGCCATCCGGCGCGATCCAGTCGCGCACGAGATCGGGCGGCATCGATTTGAGCGTCACGGGGGCTGCCTGCATCGAAGCCCGCAACTCGTCGAGCATGGTCTGAAGACCGGGAACGAGTGCGATGTTGGCCCGCATCCGGGCTTTGGGGTCAGCGTTTGCGAGCTTTTCAAGAATGCCCGCCAGCCTAACCGCGTCTTTCGCTGCGCCGTTCGTGGCTGCGCCGGCCGCATCCCGCAAGGCTTTCGCGGTCGCACGGAAGCTCGACACCACTTCTGCATCCGTAGGCGGCGGTTTCTGCACGAAGGGATTGAGCGCCGCGTCCATCAGGAAGGACGCGTCGCGGATGACGGCGAGCTTCGCGTTCTGGTCCTTCGGGATGAAACTGTCGAGTGTCAGAACCTGGCCGACCTCGGGAAGCGCAGACAGCCGGTCGGCGAGTTTGTTCGCGTCGGCCGCCGAGGGTGCAAGCACGTCGATGGTGTTAGGCGAGGTCTCCGGATCCTTCGCGAGATCCAGAAGCGTCGAAACGGACTCGACCTTGTGGCTGCGCAAATCCAGCGGATCGAAATCGAAGCTCACAAATGGAACGCAGGCCAGGGCAACCAGACCCGCGAAGACAAACCCAATGACGACCTGCCAGCGATTGCGAACAAGAAACCGGTCGACACCGGCAAGCGCGGAAAACCCGATCTCCGCGTGTTCGCCCGGCGGATGCATGAGCTTGATCAGGGCCGGAAGCATCGTGATTGCAAGCACGAACGCGATGACCATGCCGATGCCAGCGATCAGTCCGAGTTCGGCAACGCCGGCATAGGACGTCGGCAGGAACGAGAAAAAGCCGGCGGCGGTGGCTGCAGCGGCGAGCGCAAGCGGCTTGCCGACACCGCGTCCCGCGCCGACAAGGGCCTGATCCAGCGTTTCCCCGCTATGGCGTTCCGATCGATACCGGACGCTGAACTGAATTCCGAAATCGACCCCCAGTCCCACGAATAGTGCGACAAAGGCAATCGAGATGATGCTGAACATGCCGACCACGAGAAGGCCGGAGGCCATCGTCAATATGAGACCGGTGAAGAGCGTCACAAGGATGCAAAAGATGATCCGGAAGGATTGGACCGCGAGCCACAGCGTTAGCGTGACGGCGGCGATCATCAGCGCCCCCATCAACCCGGCGCGTTCCGCGAGCGTCGCGTATTCTTCATCCTGCAGAGCAATGGGACCGGTGAGCCGGACGCGGACACCGTGATCCGGTGTGAGATTTAGATCGCGCGCGGCCTTGCGGATTTCATCGCTCGCAGCGGCGCCGGGGGACAGCGCCTCGAAATTGAGGGCTGGCTGAACCTCAAGGAAGCTGCGCGTCCGGGGCGCTCTCTTCGATCCGCTCACCAGCGACTGCCAGGAGAGAAACGCCTGCTTTCCTTCTGCAACTTCGCCCAGCGTGCCCGCAATCGCTTTCATCGGAGGGTCGATCTGATCGAGGCTCGCTTGCCCGTGCGCCACGCCCAGCAAGGCGGTCGCGAGACTGTCCATCACGCCGCGCAGGCTCGGGTCGGCGGCCAAGCCGCCGAGGAACGGCTGCGCCGAAATGAGCTCACGCGTCGTCGATTTCACTTCGTCTTCCGGCAGGAACAGCAATCCGTTCTTCAGGAAGAACGCGCCGCCGCCGGACTCGCGCACGGACGGAAAATTCTTTTTCTGAGCACTGAGGCGGGCCGCAAGCAGTGCCTGTCCGCGCTGCGCCAGTTCGGGCGTTGCCCCGTCGATGACGACCAGAATCAGGTTGTTGTGCTGTGGGAAGAGCGCGTCATAGCGGGCCTCGCGCTTGCGCCACTCGAGGTCGGGCGAAATCAGCTTTTCGTTGTTGGTATCGATCCCGAAATGCTGGCTTGTGTAGAAAGCCGCCCCAAGGGCTGCGAGAACGAAGATCGCGACCACCGCGCGCGCGTGGCGGCAGCACAGGTCTACAATTGAGCCAATGAAAGCCATGCTTTGTTCCGCAGCAGAGAAAACCTGCAGATAGAGGAAACGCGCCCGGCGATCAATTCGCCATGGAGTCGGTGCCGAGGTCCTGGGGCGTGTTGTTGTCGACCTGCTCCTGGCGATGCTTGATATAGGCGTCGCGGAATGCGGCATATTGATCGACCGAATTGCGCTCGATGTCCCTGATCTGCTCGATCGCTCTGGCGCGGCCATCGACGGTCGAGAATACCCGCGCGCCCAACGAAACATAGTAGCGCCCGCTGTAATCGAAATAGCTGAGCGGGCTGAAATAGTGGTCGACGAAGATTCGGCCCAGCGCGTCGCGCGGCAGCGCTGCACCAAGCAGCGGCAGCACCACATAGGGTCCCGCCGGTACGCCATAGACACCCATGGTCTGGCCAAAATCTTCCTGCTGCGCCGGGAAGCCCATCTTGGTCGCCGGATCCATGACGCCGAGAATTCCCATCGTCGTGTTGACGCCGAACCGTTCCGCCGCATGTCCCGCGCGTGTAAACTCCCCCTGCAGGATATCGTTGGCGAACGTTATCGGCATTCCGACATTCGACAGGACGTTGTGTACCCCGTCCCGCAGGCCGCTTGGCACCGTGGATCTGTAAAAGACCGCTGCCGGCAGAGCTGCATTGTGATCGAGGCTCTGATTGATGCGGAACATGGTGCGATTGAACGGCTCAAGCGGGTCGTTATCCGACCACCGCTGCACCGTCGTGCAGCCGCCCAGCATCAAAACAAGCAAAGAGATCCCAAGCCCGCGAAGCGTATACACTTTTGTTCTTCCCCACTTGAGAGAAGAATACAAGAAAAGTGGCGTGCGTCCATCGCGGACGCGCTGGTTCCGTTAACGCGCGAGCGGACGGTCGATCAGGACCGCAAGCAGCAGGGCGGGGCCGCCATGGGCGACCCACGCATGGTTCGTCCCGCGCTGGATGACGACCTGGCCCGGTTTGATGCGGGTTTCCGTTCCTTCCAGGATCAGGCTGACATCGCCCTTAAGCAGGCAAATGACGTCCAGCGTGTTGGTTTCGTGCATCGCCGAGTTGCGGCTTTGGTCGATGATGTGATGCTCGGCGCCGAAGCCCGCGAACGCCGCGCGCGTTGCGGCATCGAGCGCGGCCTTCGGAGTTCCCTCCGGGACCGGTTCGATAACGAACCAACGCACTTTCACACTTTGGTGAGGTGGCGAGAGGGTGACCTTGCCTTTGCCAGCATCCCCCGCCTCTTTTGGGTCCAGCGCAGCGGTAAGGCTGTCGGTCCAGATTTCGAGGAGACCGCCGCGACCTTGCGATATTGCAGCATCGGCGGGCGGGCCATCGATGATCACGACCGACTGGCCGGACGCGTCGTCCCCAGTGATGACGCGGCGCAGCGTCTCCTCGAACGGGGCGTACATCAAAAGACCTCGAACAGACCAGCGGCGCCCATGCCGCCGCCGATGCACATCGAGACGACGACCTTTTTGGCGCCCCGGCGCTTGCCTTCCATCAGCACGTGACCGGTGAGCCGCGCACCCGTCATGCCGAAGGGATGCCCGATGGCGATGGAGCCGCCATTGACGTTGTACTTCGCCGGATCGATGCCGAGCTTGTCGCGACTGTAGAGGCATTGCGATGCGAAAGCCTCGTTGAGTTCCCACAGGTCGATATCGTCGATCTTGAGGCCATGGCGTTCGAGCAGGCGCGGCACGGCGAAGACGGGACCGATGCCCATCTCGTCGGGCTCGCAGCCGGCAACCGCCCAGCCCTTGAACAGACCCATAGGCTGAAGGCCCCGCTTCTCGGCTTCCTTGCCTTCCATGATGACGACAGCCGCCGCACCGTCGGCGAGCTGCGACGCGTTGCCTGCGGTGACGAATTTGTCGGGGCCTTTGACCGGCGGCAGCTTGGCGAGGCCCTCGAGCGTGGTGTCGGGGCGATTACATTCATCGCGATTGACCGTGTAGTCGACGAGGGATTCCTCTTTCGTCTCCTTGTTGACGACTTTCATCGTGGTCGCCATCGGGACAATCTCGTCCTTGAACTTGCCGGCCTGTTGGGCGGCGGCCATGCGCCTCTGGGATTCGAGCGAATACTCGTCCTGGTATTCGCGGGAGATGTTGTAACGCGCAGCCACGACATCGGCGGTGTCGATCATCGGCATCCAGTAGTCGGGATACATCTCGACGATCCTGGGCTCCTTGCCGCCGCCCCCGCCGCCCTGGAAGGTGATCGAATCCACGCCCGAGCCGACGACGATCTGCGCGCCGTCGTCGATCACATAGCGCGCCGCGTTGGCGATCGCGTTGAGGCCCGAAGAGCAAGCGCGGTGGACCGTAACGCCGGAGGTCGTGACCGGCAGTCCTGCAAGCAGGGCCGCGCCGCGGGCGACGTTGCCCGAAGCGGCCACACACCCGGCAACCACATCCTCGACTTCCGCCGGCGCCACGCCGGAGCGTTTGACCGCGTGCTCGACCGCATGGCCGAGCATGGCCATATTGGACGTGTTGTTGAACCCGCCGCGAGCGGCTTTCGCTAACCCCGTCCGCGCATACGAAACAATGACCGCTTCACGCATCGAAAAATTCCCTTCCTAGTTCCGCCACAATCCACGAGCAGCCTTCCCGTGCGCCGTCCTGGGGAGGAACACAATGGCTGCGACTGTTCAAACCAAAGCCGGTGACATCGTCGCCGACATGAACACCACGCCGCTGATCGACGTGATGCTCGTACTTCTGACCTTGCTCATCATCACACTGCCGATGCAGACCCATGCGATCAAGATCGACACGGGTCACGGCACGCCACCGATACCGCCACCGCAAACCGTGAATCTGTCCATCGACTTTGACGGCACCACGAGCTGGAACGGCGCGGTGATCAGCCGTGCGACGCTGGACGCCTATCTCGCCGATGCCGCCCGCAAGAGCCCGCAACCTGACATCATCATTCGTGCCGACAGGCTCACGAAGTACGACCGTGTTGCGGCCGTCTTGAGCGAAGCGGCGCGCGCCGGAGAGACGCATATCGGCTTCGCTCAGGAGCAATAGCGCCTCACTTCACATCCGAGAATTTCTTGCCATCCGCGACGAGCGTCTCCAGCAGCGCGGATGGCTTGAATTGGTCGCCCATCTTCGCCTGGAAGTCCTTCATCCCGATCAGGACCTTGCCCAGACCAATCTGCTCGCCCCAGTACATCGGGCCGCCGCGGTAGACCGGCCAGCCATAGCCGTTCAGCCAGACCGTATCGATGTCGGAGGCGCGGATCGCCTTCTTCTCTTCGAGGATCTTCGCGCCCTCATTGACCATCGGATAGAGGCAGCGCTGCAGGATCTCGTCGTCCGAGATCTGGCGCGGATTGATGCCGTGTTTCGCGCGGAAATCCTGGATCACCTTCTCGGTGACCGGTGACGGCTTGGCGTTGCGGTTCTCGTCATAGTCATAGAAACCCGCGCCGGTCTTCTGGCCGCGGCGGTCCATCTCGCACAGCACTTCGCGGAGGGTGGAGCTTTTCGACTGTTCCTTCACCCAGCCGATATCGAGACCGGCAAGATCGCCCATCGCGAATGGCCCCATCGGGAAACCGAAATCGTAGAGCACGCGGTCCACGTCCCACGGCATCGCGCCTTCGAGGACAAGTGCGTTCGCCTCGCGGGTGCGCTGTGCCAGCATGCGGTTGCCGACGAAGCCTGGGCACACGCCGACCAGCACCGCAACCTTGCCGATTGTCTTGGCGAGCTTCATCGAGGTGGCGATGACTTCCTTCGAGGTCTTCTCGCCGCGCACGATCTCGAGCAGCCGCATGACGTTCGCCGGCGAGAAGAAGTGCAGGCCGATGACGAATTCCGGCCGCTTGGTCGCCGACGCGATCTCGTTCACGTCGAGATAGGACGTGTTGCTGGCCAGGATCGCGCCTTGCTTCACGATGCCGTCGAGCTTCGCGAACACGTCCTTTTTGATGTCCATGCGCTCGAAGACCGCCTCGATGACGAGGTCGCAATCCTTGAGGTCTTCCAGATCGAGCGAGCCGGTAAGCAGGCCCATACGCTTCTCGACATCGTCCATCGTGAAGCGGCCACCCTTGGCGCTGCGCTCGTAATTGCCGCGCACGACTTTCAGGCCGCGGTCGAGCGCTTCCTGCTTCATCTCGACGATGGTGACCGGGATGCCGGCATTGGCGAAGTTCATCGAGATGCCGCCACCCATCGTGCCAGCGCCGATGACCCCGACCTTCTTAATCGCGATCGTGGGCGTGTCGTCCGGCACATCCGGGATCTTGTTCGCCTGGCGCTCCGCAAAGAACGCGTAGCGCTGTGCGGCAGATTGCGGACCGGTCATCAGGCCCATGAACAGTTGACGCTCGGTCTTGAGCCCTTCCTCGAAGGTCGGCGCGTTCACCGCCGTCTCGATGCACTTGATATTCGCTTCCGGCGCGTCGAAGCCGCGGAACTTGCGCGCATTCTTCTTGCGAAACTCCGCGAAGATCTCCGGATGGCCCTTGGCGGCTTCGAGCTTGGTGTTGTTCTCGCGCACTTTCTTGAGCGGCTTGTTCTCGGCCACGCATTTGCGTGCGAAGGCGATGGCGGTTTCCTTCAGCTTGCCCTCGGGCGCGAGTTCGTCGACGAGCCCCATGTCGAGGCACTGCTTCGCGGGCACGTGCTGGCCGCTGGTGACCATCTCCAGCGCCTTCTCGACGCCGGCGATGCGCGGCAGGCGCTGAGTCCCGCCCGCGCCGGGGAGCAACCCGATATTCACTTCGGGGAGGCCGCATTTCGCGCTCGGTACCGCGACACGGTAATGCGCGCAAAGCGCGACTTCGAGGCCCCCGCCCAGCGCGGTGCCGTGAATCGCGGCGACGACCGGCTTCGGCGATTCCTCGATCTCCTTTTGCACGTCGAAAAGACTGGCGCCCTTCATCTGGCCGCCGAACTCGGAAATATCGGCGCCCGCGATGAAGGTGCGGCCCTCGCAGATCAGCACGATGGCCTTCACATCGGGATCGGCCTTTGCCTGGCGGAAGCCTTCAACCAGCCCGTCGCGCACATTGGCGGAGAGTGCGTTCACCGGCGGCGAATTCAGTGTGACGATAGCGATCTCGCCATCGTTCGAGAGATCGGTGACCGGATTGATGGCCGTCATGGTGCGCGCTTCCCTGAAATGTTGGTTACCGACAAAAAATCAGGCGCCGGGACGGGAGTCGAGTCCGATGTGTTCCGGCCAACCTCTTGCCGCTGCGGAAAGTGGCATTTCCGCTATCGTCTAGACATTGCCATCTGGGAGTGCCGCATGACCTACGAACACATCACGACCGCCACCGACGGGCCGATCCTCACCATCACGTTGAACCGGCCGGACAAGCTCAACGCCTACACCGCGCTGATGGGCTCGGAGATCGAGGACGCCTTCCTGAAAGCGGATGGCGACGACGACATCCGCGTCATCATCGTGACCGGCGCGGGCCGCGGGTTCTGCGCGGGCGCGGATATCTCGGGTGGCGCGGACGCGTTCGATGTCAGCAAGGGCGCCGCGATGTTTCAGGGTGCGCGGCCGCGCGCGTCCAGCGGTGGCTTTGTCGAGGCGATCTACAATTGCCGCAAGCCCAGCATCGCCGCGATCAACGGCGCGGCGGTTGGTGTCGGCATCACGCTGTGCCTGCCGATGGATATCCGCATCGCTTCAAAAGACGCCAAGATTGGTTTCATTTTCGCGCGGCGCGGCCTTGTGCCGGAAGCGGGCAGCGCCTGGTTTCTGCCCCGTCTTGTCGGTCTCAATCAGGCGCTGCGCTGGTGCCTGTCGGGCCGCATCTTCGACGCCAACGAAGCGAAAGAGGGTAGACTGGTTTCCGAAGTCACCGAGCCCGATCAGTTGCTCTCGCGCGCGAGAGAGATCGCGCTCGAGATCGCGGAGAACACCGCGCCGGTATCGGTCGCGATGACGCGGCAGATGCTGTGGCAATACTCCGCTGCGGCCCATCCGTTCGAGTTGCTGCAGATGGATGGCCCGCTCTCGGTCGAACTCGGCGCCGGACCCGATGTGAAGGAAGGCGTCGCCGCGTTCCTGGAAAAGCGCAAACCCAAATTCCCCGGCAAGGTCTCGAAAGATATTCCGCCGGGTTACAAGCAGGCAAAACGCTAGGCTTTGCCCAGCGCGAGATCGCTCACATAGGGGTTGGTCCTGCGTTCCCAGCCGAAGGTCGACATCTGGCCGTGGCCGGGCACGAACTGCATGTCGTCGCCGAGCGGCCAGAGCCGTGACGTGATCGCGTCGATCAGTTGCTGCCAGTTTCCGCGCGGCAGATCGCAGCGCCCGATCGAGCCCTTGAACAGAACATCGCCGACGAACGCGATCTTGGCGCCCTCGTGAAAGAACACGACGTGCCCCGGCGTGTGCCCGGGACAGTGCCGTACGCCGAACTTGACCTCGCCGACCGACACCGTATCGCCGTCTTCGAGCCAGCGTGTCGGCAGGCAATCCTCGGCGTCGCCGAAACCGGGGCGGCGCGCATTGCGGCCAAGTTCCTCCAGCAGGAACAGATCGTCCTTGTGCGGTCCCTCGATCGGCACGCCGAACTCGCGCGCGAGCCTGGTCGCGCCGCTGGCGTGATCGAGATGGCCGTGTGTGAGGAGGACTTTCTCCAGAATCACACCCTGCCCCGCGATGGCCTGTTTCAGGCGCTCGACCTCGCCTCCGGGGTCAATCACCGCGCCGCGCCTGGTGCGCGTACACCACACCAGCGAACAATTCTGCTCGTAGGGGGTGACGGGCAGAACAACCGCCTTAAGTGGGAGTTCAAGCATAGCCTTGCTTAGAACCACCAGCAGATGGCGTCCATAAGGAACGAACCACAAGGGACGCTGGTAAATTGGTCAATTTGCGAAATTTAATTGCTTGAAATGCCATGGAAATCCACACCCCTTCCCTAACCCGCATGACCGAAATGACATGCGCGCTTCCGGCGCATCCGGCAGAATTTTCTGAACTGTGGCGGAACGCTCTGATAGGCTGTGGGGGCATATTGGGATGAAAGCGTATATCGGTAGCATCATGAGGGGGTCGGTCCTGCTCGCGCTCTGCGTTGCGGGCCTGTTTGCCATGCCGGCAACAGGCGCGACGGGCGGCAATGCGCCTTCCGCGCCTCTCGACCTGAATTCCTATACGACGATCGCCGATCAGCCCGCCGCCAATCCTTTTGCAAACCAGTTCGACCTCGGCCTTCCCGAACTGCCGATGGTCTCCTACGGCCCGCCGGTGCGCGGTTCGCTGAACGGTTTCGACACGTCGGGGCATGTGACCATCCTGGACAATCTGTCGCTCGGGTTCGGCAGCGGCGACATCGGAGCGCGGTTCAATCCCAATCCCGTCGGGACCGGCAACGACTCGCTGTTCCTCACCTCGCCATCGTTCGACGCGCCCTATGCATCACTCGCCAATGGCGGCGTGTTCGGTGCGGCAAATTATGAACTCGCCGATGGCCTGCACGTCGTCCTCGGCGTGTCGTCGTTCGACGATGAGATGCAGTCCTACCCCATGAGCCTAACCTCGACGATCGCGCGTATGGGCGGACAGGCGCTCCCCTATGACACGCGCAGCGCCAATTCCATTCTCGGCGGCATCAATCTGGAATTCGCACCGTGGGGCGGCGTGACATTCACGGGTTCGCAGACTTCGGAGCGCAACGGCGTGCTCGGCAGTTTCGACCCGACCGTGCGTTCCGCCGACACCTCGGCGCTCGACATGTCCGCGCATCTGCAGCTCGGCGGCGGCTGGATCACCACCGCGTCGTTCGCGGCAGGCATCACCAAGCTCGATCTGAAGCCGGGCCTCGGTGTGGCATCGAGCGATATCGCCACACGCTCGTATGCACTCTCCGTCGCCAAGCGGGGCGTGTTCGGAAACGACGCGATGGGCGTGGCGATCAGCAGACCCGCCGCCGGCAGCGCCGATTCCGAATTCGCGCTGATGTCGGCGGACGATGCGCGGCCGCAATTCTTTGCGGGCAACCGGCTGCTGGACGGCCAATCGCCGGAAACCGATTTCGAGGTCGGCTATGTCACGACCTTCCTCGACGGCTCGCTCGCGCTGCAGGCCAACGCGGCCTACCAGGTGAACTTCGCCGGCCAGTCAGGCACCAACGCCGTCTCGCTGCTCTCACGCGCCAAGATCAAGTTTTAAGAACGCCGAAAGCGCGCTCCGTCGCGGCATGCCCCTTAAAGCACAAAATCAGTTGCTGCGAGCGTCAGATTGCCGTCGAGCGCAATGAGGAAATCCGCCACCCCATCGCCATTCGTGTCACCGGCGACCAGCGTGTAGGTGCCGTCGAAGGAATAGTTCAGCTGTCCAGCCACGCCGGTGAACGCCGCCGTTCCGATGAAGGTAAAGGCATTGTCCGTGCCGCCTGCGATCGCGTCCACAAGGTGCAGATCGATAAGGTCGTGCTGCGCGCTGGAGAAGTCAGAAATCTCGTCCGCCGTCGCAGCCGTGGTACCACCGAAATCGCCGTCCCAGAAGCGAAAGGTGTCCTGGCCGGCGCCACCCGACATCCAGTCGCGCCCCTCATCGCCAACCAATATGTCGTTGCCCGCATTGCCAAACAACTTGTCGTCCTCCGTCCCGCCCGAGAGAACGTCATTGCCGTCACCCCCAACCAGAGAGTCGATGCCCCCAAAGCCGGAAATCGTGTCGTTACCCCCCAAACCAGTGAGCACATCGTGGGCGTTGTTGCCGAGTATGTAGTTGTCGAGTTCGTTTCCGGTGCCCCGAAGGGGGCTGGCGCCGTCCTGCACCAGTTGCTCGACATTGTCGGGAAGCGTGTAGTCGATCGTCGCGTGGACGAGGTCGTTGCCGTTGCCCGCATTCTCGCTGACCGTGTCGCCGACATTGTCGACGTAATAAGTGTCGTTGCCCTGCTCGCCATACATCGTGTCGGCGCCGGTGCCGCCATTGATCGTGTCGTTGGCGAAGCCGCCGTACAGCGTGTCGTTGCCGTCGAGCCCATTGACAAACGCATTGTAGGTGTTGCCGACCGTATTGATTGTGTCGTCGTAGTTCGTGCCGGTGACTGAAGCGATCTGCTCGATGCTGATGAACGTCGTACCCAGGATCGTCGCTGTTGTGCCGAAGATCGACCCCATGACCACACTCACGCCGGTCGCGTTGGTGCTCATATCGAAATGGATGCGATCATTACCGGCGCCACCATCGAAGGTGTCGCCGATGCCGCCGGTCAGGGTATCGTCGCCGAGGCCGCCGTGCATGATATCGATGTAGCTTTCCGCGGAGTGTGGCTGACCGTCGACGCCCGCGATCAGCGTGTCGTTGCCGTCTCCACCGGTGAGGATGTCGTTGCCCCCACCACCGGAAAGCTGTCCGGTTTGGCCGGCGGGCGTGCCGAGTTGGATCGTGTCGTCATAGGCACCGGACACAAACCAGCCCACGCGTTCAAAGTGTTGTGCCGTGGTGCCGTATATCGAATAGAAGTTGCCCACCCATAGGCCGGATAGGTCTATGCTGATCACACCGGGGGCTGCGTCCAGCCTGAGGTCGAGCGTATCGGTGCCTGAGCCGCCATCGAGGGTATCGAGCAGACCACCTTCGATGAAGTCGTCACCAGCCCCGCCGTCCAAGTGATCGGCAAAAAGGTCGGCATATCCGCCCGTACCGTCGTACAGCGAATCGTTGCCGTTGCCGCCAAAAATTGAATCGGAGCCGTCACCACCCTGCAGGGTATCGTTACCGTCATTGCCGTAGATCGTGTCGTCGCCTGTGGTGCCGACGTAGTTGTCGTTGCCGCTCGTGCCGTTATAAGTCGCCATGTGTGTCCCCCCAGTTACAGGAATGTTATGAGAAGACACCGGTTCGGTATAGCGCGGATTTTCACGTCATGACTGCACTGCGAAAATTTCTACCATGGTGCGGCCGCCGCGCAACAGGATGTGCCCCGTCTTTCGGAACTTGGAGATGGTCCCTGCTCTCACGCGCCAAGATCAAGTTCTGAACAGCGCGATTTCCAACGCAGCTATGCGCTACTCAGGCGCCCTCTTCCGGAAGCCTTGGTCCGCCCAACGTGAAATAGAGCAGCCCCGCAGAGAGACACCCCGCCACGATGCCCGTGGTAAGGTCATAGACGAGCGTCAGCACAAAAGTGGCCAGCAGGACGATGGCACTTTGCCAGCTGAGAAGCAGTCGCTGGAACTCATCCTTCTCCGCCATATTCCACGACACCACCATCAACACTCCCGCGAGTGCGGCCAGCGGGATGTAACTCGCGAGCGGCGCCGCCACCATCATGAAGAGCAGGAGAAACGCCGAGTGGAGAATGCCGGACAGCGGAGTCTGCGCGCCTGCACGAATATTCGTCGCGGTACGCGCAATGGTGCCTGTGACACTAATTCCCCCAAACAGAGCCGATGCGATATTGGCAAAGCCTTGAGCAACCAGCTCCATGTTCGAGCGATGAAAGCGGCCTGTCATACCGTCAGCGACTTTCGCCGACAGCAGGCTCTCGATGCCACCAAGGAGCGTGAAGGAGAGCGCGTTCGGCAAGACCACCAAAACCGCTTGCCACGTGACCATGGGCAGACGCGGTGCCAACAGGCCGTGCGGAATGCCGCCGAAGCGCGTGCCGATGGTTTCCACCGGCAAATGGAAAGACCATGCCAGCAACGATGCCAGCGCCACCGCCATCAACATGCCGGGCCACGTGGGCTTGCGCCTGGCCAACACCACAATGACCAGTGTTGTCATTGCGCCAAGCAGTAGCGCAGCCGGGGTAAGGCTCGACAGTGCATGAAAGAGCGCCTCAAGTTTGGGAAAGAACGGTCCCGGTTCCTTGCTCTGCAACGTCAGCCCCGCAAAATCCTTGAGCTGGCTGGCGGCAATGGTGGCGGCGATTCCACAGGTGAAGCCCACGGTCACCGCGTGCGGAATATGCCGAATGAGCGACCCGACCCTGAATATCCCCAGAAGCGCCAGAAACGTGCCTGACAGCAATACGGTGAGAAGAAGCCCCTCGACGCCGAAGCGCGCCACCGTTGCGGCCACCAGGACGATGAATGCTCCTGCCGGTCCGCCGATCTGGTATCGGCTGCCGCCCAGCGCAGAGACCACTGCACCACCGATTATCGCCGTATAGAGCCCGCGTTCGGGCGGTACGCCAGACGCGACTGCGATCGCCATCGATAAGGGAAGGGCTACGATCGCCACCGTAAGCGCGGCCAGGACGTCCCGGCGCAAACGCGCGAGCGTATAGCCTTCCTTCCAAACTGTGATCAGCTTGGGGAGATACAGACGTGACGTGGACAATCCGTTCGGCATCGCGAATCCAAAGACTGGCTATGTTTTGGGCCTAGCGACACCCTGGCACATCTAACAAGAAGAATGTGCCTGTCGGACGAACCAGAGCGTCGCACCGCCGGGCAAAGCCGGGGCGCCGATTGATCGTTGCCCCTCAGGCCGCGCTTCGCTAAAACCCCCGCCTCTCGCACAATCCAAAGGAACCGCCATGGCCGGGCCGCAATACGTGTATGTGATGAAAGGTCTCTCCAAGACCTATCCCGGCGGCAAGCAGGTTCTGAAGGACATCTGGCTGTCGTTCTATCCCGGCGCCAAGATCGGCATCGTCGGCGTCAACGGCTCGGGCAAGTCCACGCTCATGAAGATCATGGCCGGCCAGGACAAGGAGTTCACCGGCGAGGCCTGGGCCGCGGACGGCATCCGCACCGGCTATCTCCCGCAGGAGCCGCAACTCGATCCCACCAAGAATGTCCGCGACAACGTCATGGAAGGCGTTGCCAAGAAACAAGCGCTCGTCGATCGCTTCAACGAGATCGCCGCCAATTATACCGACGAGACCGCCGACGAGATGGCGAAGCTCCAGGACGAGATCGAGGCACAGGGCCTCTGGGACCTCGACAGCCAGGTCGATCAGGCGATGGACGCGCTGCGCTGCCCCGATGGCGACACCGAGGTGAGCACGCTCTCCGGCGGCGAGAAGCGCCGCGTCGCGCTGACCAAGCTGCTGCTGGACGCGCCGGACATCCTGCTTCTCGACGAACCCACCAACCATCTCGACGCCGAATCGGTGCAATGGCTCGAGCAGACGCTGCGCGACTACAAGGGCTGCGTGATCCTCGTCACCCATGACCGCTACTTCCTCGACAATGTGACGTCGTGGATTCTCGAGCTCGACCGCGGCAAAGGCATCCCGCATGAGGGCAACTATTCCTCGTTCCTGGGTGTGCAGGAGAAACGCCTGCACCAGGAAGGCTCGGAAGCGGCGGCGCGCGAACGCGAACTCGCCCGCGAGCGCGAATGGATCGCGTCGTCGCCGAAAGCGCGGCAGGCGAAATCGAAGGCACGCATCAACGCCTATGAGGAACTGCTCGCCAGATCGCAGGAGCAGCGCTCCGGTCCCGCGCAAATCCTCATCCCGATCTCGGAGCGTCTCGGCTCCGTCGTGGTCGAGGCCGAGGGGGTGTCGAAAGCCTATGGCGACAAGCTGCTGTTCGAGAATCTCGAGTTCAAACTGCCGCCCGGCGGCATCGTCGGCGTCATCGGCCCCAACGGCGCCGGCAAGACGACGCTCTTCCGCATGCTGACGGGGCAGGAGAAGCCGGACAGCGGTGAGCTGCGCATCGGCGACACGGTGCACATGGGCTATGTCGACCAGTCGCGCGACGATCTCGAACCCAACAAGACGGTGTGGCAGGAGATTTCCGGCGGCACCGACATCCTCGAATTCGGCAAGACCAAGATGAGCTCCCGCGCCTATGTCGGCGCGTTCAACTTCAAGGGTGGCGACCAGCAGAAGAAGGTCGGCCAGCTATCCGGCGGCGAGCGCAACCGCGTCCATCTGGCCAAGCTCCTCAAGGGTGGCGCCAATTTGCTGCTGCTCGACGAACCCACCAACGATCTCGATGTCGAAACGCTGCGCGCGCTCGAACTCGCGCTCGAAGAATTCGCCGGTTGCGCGATGATCATCAGCCATGACCGCTGGTTCCTCGACCGCATGGCCACGCACATGCTGGCCTTCGAAGGCGACAGTCACGTCGAATGGTTCGAGGGCAACTTCCAGGACTACGAGGCCGACAAAAAACGCCGCCTCGGCATCGACGCCGACCAGCCGCACCGGCTCAAGTACAAACGGTTCGCGCGCGCCTAGAGTTCAGGCATCAGCGAACCACAACATGTTGAGAGTTGAAATCGACTTTGCAACTACTCTCCGAGATGCCTACCGGGCGTTACCTGCCTTCAACTGAGCCGTCTGCTGATTTAGATGCTGGATCAGCGCCGGGATGCTGGCGTTGTGCTGGGACAGGAAAGCGCTGAACTGGTCGCGTTCCTCGATCGAGAGCCACACACCGGCCACCGACACATCGACGACAACGAAACGGCCCTGCTCGGTCACGACGCGGAAGCCGACGGTCAGCGGCTGTTGGCTCTTGTCCGCGCTGGGATCGACAATCACGGTGGAGACGGTGAAATCGCCAGGCTGGTTCTGGACCGAACCCGTGACCTTCAGGGTCTGGCCGGAATAGGCCGACAGGCGGGACTGGTAGACCGCCACCGCATAATCCTTGAACGCCGAATCGAACGCCGCAACGTCCGCCGGCGACGCGGTGCGCCGGGCGTTGCCGAGCGTGAACCGGCCGATGCGGTTGATGTCCGTCAGCCCTTCGAGGAACGATTCGAACTGGGCGGCGCGCTGCGGGCCGCGATTGTTGAGGATCTGCAGACCCTTCTGAATGTTGTCCGACACGAACGCCTCGGCCGGATTCGCGGCTGCTGCGGGCGTCGCCGCGACGGCAGGCAAAAGAAGCAGGAGCCCGGCCAGCACCGTACGGCGCGCCATGGCGAAAGATGACAAGAAAGACACACGCATCACGTTCGCATCCTATATTTGCAATGGCCTAATTCGGAACATGCTCCGGGCGGGATGTGGCAAGTTCATGGCATCCGGCTCGCGGTCCGGCAACCGCCTTACGCTTAAACGCACGTAACGGATCAAACGTCCCACTTCGTCCCATTGCATAATCATATAAAGATATGTTTATATGGTTGGCATGTACAAGCTCGTTGCTATGCTGCGCGCCGCCGGGGACCCGACGCGACTGCGTCTTCTGCTCCTGCTCCGGCAGGCGGAACTCACCGTCAGCGAACTGACCGAGATCGTCGGCCAGAGCCAGCCGCGTGTGTCGCGCCATCTGAAGCTCCTCTGCGACGCCGGCCTCCTCGAGCGCTTCAAGGAAGGCAGCTGGGTGTTCTACCGCGCCGCCGACAGCGGACGCGGCGCCGAGCTGGGACAAACGCTATCCACCCTAGCGGGCCATGAACCGGCCACCGCCGAAGCCGATCTGAAACGGTTAGCCGCCGTGCGCGAAGAACGCGCCGCCGAAGCCGCCGCCTATTTCAAAGCCAACGCCGCCGAATGGGAACGCATCCGCGCGCTGCACGCGCCGGACAAGGACGTGGAAGCGGCGATCGTGCGCCATATCGCGCGCGCGCCGATCGAGAACCTGCTCGATGCCGGTACCGGCACGGGACGGATGCTCGAACTGCTGTCGCCGCATGTGAAGCGCGCCGTCGGTCTCGATGTCAGCCCGGAAATGCTCGCCATCGCGCGCGACCGGCTGATGCAGGGCAACATCGCGCAGTGCCAGGTCCGGCTGGGCGACACCTACCGCCTGCCGTTTCCGGATGGCGGTGCGCTGACCGGCTTCGACGCGGTGCTGTTCCATCAAGTTCTGCATTATCTCGACGATCCCGGCGCGGCCGTGGCCGAGGCGGCGCGCGTGATGCGCACGGGCGGGCGCCTTCTGATCGCCGATTTCGCGTCGCACGATCTCGAATTCCTGCGCAACGATTTCGCGCATCGCAGGCTCGGCTTCTCCGACCGCGAGGTGCAGGGCTGGTTCCAGGCGGCCGGCCTCAAACCGGTCGCGAGCGAGGCCATCGCGCCGCATAAGGGCTCAAAGGAAAAACTCACCGTGAAGATCTGGCTTGCAGCCAATACGGCACGCGCCCGTCAGGAGGCCGCATGAGCCTTCGAGAACTCGTCGCCGAAGACAAGCCGATCCGGGTGTCGTTCGAATTCTCACCGCCGCGCACCGATGAGGCGGAAGAACAATTGTGGCGCGCGATCCGCCGCCTCGAACCGCTGGCGCCGGCATTCGTCTCCGTCACCTATGGTGCCGGCGGCTCTACGCGCGAGCGCACCCACGCCACCGTCAAGCGCATCGTGCAGGAAACCTCGCTGTCGCCGGCAGCGCATCTGACCTGCGTGTCGTCGCCGCGGAGCGAAATCGACGAGATCGCGAAGAGCTACTGGGACGCGGGTGTACGCCACATCGTGGCGTTGCGCGGCGACATGCCGGATATGAGCGGTCCCTACACGCCGCACGCCGACGGTTACACCTCGACGCCCGAGATGATCGAAGGCATCCGCAAGGTCGCGCCATTCGAGATCAGCGTGTCGTGCTATCCCGAGCGCCACCCGGATTCACCCTCGCGCGACCACGACCTTGCCCTGCTCCGCCGCAAGATCGACGCCGGCGCATCGCGCGCCATCGCGCAGTTCTGCTTCGACAGCGAGTTGATCGCGCGCATGCGCGACCGCGCCGCGGCACAGGGCATAACCGCGCCGATCATCCCGGGCATGATGCCGACGACGAACTTCAAAGGCATTGTGCGCATGGCACAGCGTTGCGGCGCGCGCGTGCCGCATTGGCTGGCGCGCCTCTATGACGGGCTCGACAACGATCTCGAAAGCCGCCGCATCATCGCTGCCGCCGTGATGACCGAACAGGTCGCTGAGCTACACCGCCTCGGCTTCGACCAGTTCCATTTTTACACGCTGAACCAGTCCGACCTTACCTACGCGTCCTGCCGCGTCCTGGGCCTGCAGCCGAAGGAAACGGCATGAGCTTCGACCGAACGTCCCGCATCGCCTGGCTGAAAGAAGAAGCAAAGAAGCGCGTCCTGCTGCTCGATGGAGCATGGGGCGTGATGATGCAGGGCTACAGGCTCGGCGAAGCCGAGTTTCGCGGTACGCGTTTTGCCGATCACGCCAGCGAGCTCAAGGGCGACAACGATCTTCTGACGCTGACGCGGCCCGATATCGTGCGCGAAATCGGCCATGCCTATCTCGCCGCCGGCGCGGACATCCTCGAAACCAACACCTTCACGTCCACCGAAACCTCGCAGGCCGATTACGGGCTCGCGCATCTGGTCGCGGAGCTGAACCAGGAAGGCGCGCGGCTGGCACGCGAGATCTGCGATTCCGTCAGCACCTCGTCGCGGCCCCGGCTCGTGGCCGGCGTGATCGGCCCTGCGAACCGTACGGCCTCGATCTCGCCCGACGTCAACGATCCCGCCTATCGCAACATCACCTTCGACGATCTGAAGCGCACCTATTTCGAGGCCGCCTGCGGATTGATCGGCGGCGGTTCCGACATCCTGATGGTCGAGACCGTGTTCGACACGCTCAACGCCAAGGCCGCGATCTTCGCGATCGAAGAGGCGTTCGACGAATTGGGCGAACGCCTGCCGGTATGGATTTCCGGCACGATCACCGATCTCTCCGGCCGTACGCTGACCGGCCAGACACCGGAAGCGTTCTGGCATTCGATCCGCCACGCCAAACCGTTCGCCGTCGGCCTCAACTGCGCACTCGGCGCCAAGGAGCTGCGTCCCTACCTCGCCGAGCTTGCCAATGCCGCCGACACGCTGACGAGCGCACACCCGAACGCCGGCCTGCCGAACGAGTTCGGGGGCTATGACGACACGCCGGAGAACATGGCGTCCCTGATGGGCGAGTTTGCGCGCTCCGGCCTCGTCAACATCATCGGCGGCTGTTGCGGTACGACGCCGGCGCATATCAAGGCGTTCGCTGAGGCGGTCGAAGGCGTCGTGCCGCGCACGATTCCGGAGAAGCCGCGCTACATGCGGCTTTCGGGCCTCGAACCCTTCACGCTCACACCGGACCTGAATTTCGTGAATGTGGGCGAGCGCACGAACATCACGGGCTCGGCCAAGTTCCGCAAGCTGATCGCCGCCGAGAATTACGAAGGCGGGCTAGAGATCGCGCGCGGCCAGGTCGAGAACGGCGCGCAGATCATCGACATCAATGTTGACGAAGGTCTGCTCGATTCCGAAGCCGCGATGCGGCGTTTCCTGCTGATGGCCGCAGGCGAGCCTGACATCAGCAAGGTGCCGGTGATGATCGACAGCTCCAAATGGAGCGTGATCGAGGCCGGCCTCAAATGCGTGCAGGGCAAAGGCATCGTCAATTCCATCTCGATGAAGGAAGGCGAGGAGATTTTCATCGCGCATGCGCGCGCGATCCTGCGCTATGGCGCCGCGGTCGTGGTGATGGCGTTCGACGAACAAGGCCAGGCCGACACGCGCGAACGCAAGATCGCGATCTGCAAACGTGCCTACGACATCCTGGTGAACCGAGTCGGGTTCCCGCCCGAGGACATCATCTTCGATCCCAACATCTTCGCGGTCGCGACCGGCATCGAGGAGCACAACGAATATGGCGCGGCCTTCATCGACGCGGCCCGCGCTATCCGCGAGGAACTGCCGTTCGCGCATGTCTCCGGCGGCGTGTCGAACTTCTCGTTCTCGTTCCGCGGCAACGACACGGTACGCGAGGCGATGCACTCCATCTTCCTGTTCCACGCCATCAAGGCGGGCATGGACATGGGCATCGTCAATGCCGGACAGCTCACCGTTTATCAGGACATTCCCACCCCCCTGCGCGAAGGTATCGAAGACGTACTCTTCAATCGCCGGCCGGACGCGACAGAGCGGCTGCTCGATCTCGCCAAAACCTATAAGCGCGACGGCGCGGCCGTGGAAGTGGAAGATGCGGAGTGGCGCGGGCTGCCGGTGAACGAGCGGCTCACGCACGCCTTGGTCCACGGCATCGACAGCTTCGTGTTGGCGGATACGGAGGAAGCGCGCCTCGCAGCGACACGCCCGCTCGACGTCATTGAAGGTCCGCTGATGGCAGGCATGAACGTCGTTGGCGACCTGTTCGGGTCGGGCAAGATGTTCCTGCCGCAGGTGGTCAAATCCGCGCGCGTGATGAAGAAGGCGGTCGCGCATCTGTTTCCCTTCATGGAGGCGGAGCAGGCCAAGAACCAGACGAAGGAACCCGCCGGCCGCATCGTCATGGCGACGGTAAAGGGAGACGTACACGATATCGGCAAAAACATCGTCGGCGTCGTGCTGCAGTGCAACGGTTACGAGGTCATCGATCTTGGCGTGATGACACCAACGCAGAAAATCCTCGACACCGCGCGCGAGCAGAATGCGAACATCATCGGCCTTTCCGGCCTGATCACGCCGTCGCTCGATGAGATGTGCCATGTCGCGGCCGAGATGGAGCGGCAAGGTTTCGACATTCCGCTGCTCATCGGCGGCGCCACGACCAGCCGCGTGCATACGGCCGTCAAGATCGATCCGAACTATCGCCGGGGCCAGACCATCTATGTGGCCGATGCGTCGCGCGCGGTGGGCGTCGCCTCCAATCTTCTGAGCAAGACGGCGCGAACGGAATTCGCCGCCGGTGTGCGGCGCGAATATGCGGAAGTCGCGCGCAATCACGCGGCACGCACCGGCCCGGCGCGGCGGCTCTCGCTCTCAGATGCCCGCGCCAACAAGATGAAATTCGATTGGGCAAGTTACACGCCGCCGGTGCCCACCTTCATGGGCCTGCGCAACTACGGGCCTTACGATCTTGCCGAACTCGCGCGCTATATCGACTGGACCCCGTTCTTCCGCACCTGGGAACTCGTGGGGCAGTTTCCGTCCATCCTGGAGGACGACAAGGTCGGTGCGGCAGCGCGCGGGCTGTACGCCGATGCGCAGACGATGCTGGCGAAAATTGTGGAAGAGAACTGGCTGACGGCAAAGGCCGTCGTCGGATTCTGGCCGGCGAATTCCGACAGCGACGATATCGTTCTCTTCGGCGACAAGGCGCGCAAGTTTCCGATCGCCACGTTGCATACGCTCCGCCAGCAGATGCCGCGCGAACAAGGCCGGCCCAATCTGGCGCTCGCCGATTTCATCGCGCCCAAGGGCACGCCCGACTTCATCGGCGGCTTTGCGGTCACCGCGGGGCTGGGTGAAGAGCCGCATGTCAAAGCCTTTGAAGCGGCACATGACGACTACAATGCGATCCTGCTGCGCGCGCTGGCCGACCGCCTCGCCGAAGCCTTCGCCGAGCGGCTGCACGAGCGCGTGCGGCGCGAGTTCTGGGCCTATGCGCCGGACGAGAACCTCGCCAACGACCAGCTGATCGCCGAGACCTATCGCGGCATCCGTCCCGCGCCCGGCTATCCGGCACAACCCGACCACACCGAGAAGGGCACGCTGTTCAAGCTGCTAGACGCCGAGGCGCGTGCGGGTATCAAGCTCACCGAAAGCTACGCGATGTGGCCGGGTTCGTCGGTCTCGGGCTTCTATTTCTCGCACCCCGACGCGCGCTATTTCGGCATCGGCAAGATCGAGCGCGACCAGGTCGAAGACTATGCCCGCCGCAAGGGCATGAGCGTGGACGAAATCGAACGCTGGCTCGGCCCGATCCTAAACTACGATCCGCGCACCAGAAACGCGGCGTAGCAACACATGATTCAATAAATGCTCCCGGGGCCCGATTGTACCGGAAGTTGTCGTGCCCTATTCTGTTTTCGGGGGGCGGCAATGAAGCAGATATTGCTGATATGCGTGGCGTGGCTGGGAACGGCAGAACTTTGCCATGCCGCCGCCTACGACGACTTTGCCCGAGGTATAAGCGCCAACAACGTTGACGATAGCGACCAGGCAATTGTGTCGTTCACCGCTGCTATCGAAGCGAGCGATCTCAGCAAGGCGTTGCTCCCCGTAGCCTATCGCGGCCGCGGCGAAGCCTATCTTTCCAAGCAGAAATGCGATCTCGCGCTCGCCGATCTGGACGCATCGCTAAAACTCAGGCCGGGCGATCTGACCACGGTCGAGTTGCACGTTGATGCCGCAATCTGCCTCGAGAAACTCGACGTTGCTCTCGCAGAGATGTCCGCGCTCAACGGCAAAGCCGATTCAGAGATCTATTGGAAGCGCGCCCGCCTGTACTTCACGGCGGGAAACTACCGGGCGGCGGTGGATGATCTTGCGGCCTATGTCGGCCGCCGGCCCAAATACGCTTATGGCGTGCTATGGCTGGAGATGGCCAGGTTGCGAGGCGGCGCGCTCGATCTCAAAGTCGCGGCGCGCGATATCGACGATTTCGACTCGGATGACTGGCCTGCTCCTTTGCTGGCGCTCTACGCCGGCAAAGCCAAAGCCGAGGACATTCCAGCAGCCGTTGCGCGTGGGGCGGCCGATAGCCGTGTTGGACGCGAATGCGAAGCCAATTACTACATAGCCGAATGGCGGCTCGCATACGCTGACACCGAGGGTGCCAAGCCAATGTTGCAGGATGCCGCCGCGCATTGTCCGCCGGGCTTCATCGAAGCGAGACAGGCGCGTTATGAATTGAGGAAGCTCCCATGAGATCGTTTCGCATTCCCGCAGCCGCATCCCTGGCCCTTCTGTTCGTGACCCCCGGTTTGGCCGCGGACGACTGCCATCTTTATCGGCTCGCATCGATCGACATGACGATCGGCGCGGACGGCGGAGTCAACGTGCCGATGTCGGTCTCCGGAAAGGATTTGAACGTCCTTGTCGATACCGGAGGCGTCCTCTCGAGTCTCACGGACTCGTTCGCGGCCGAGCTCGGACTGCGCAAAGAGCCACTTACACGCGTGAAGTTCATGATGTTCGGAGGCAAGGCGATCACGCAATTCGTCAGTGCCAAGGACATCAAGCTTGGCGGGCTTGCCGCAAGCCGGACGGAGTTTCTGGTGATGCCGGACGGCCTGTTGCCGCCAGGAATTGGCGGAACGTTGGCGCCCGACGTTCTAAACAATTACGACGTCGATTTCGATTTTGCCAACGCCAAGTTCAGCTTGTTCTCACCCGATCACTGCGACGGCCGCGTCGTATATTGGACCGAAGACTACGCAATCGTCGATTTCAAGCGCGACAGCCTCAGCGGTCACATCCGGGTTCCCGTAAAGCTCGACGGTGAGGAGGTGCGGGCCGGAATAGACACTGGTGCCTCACGCTCGGTCATGGCCCTCGAAACCGCCGAAGATGTCTTTCATGTCGATTTGAAATCGCCCGATATGAAGGACCTGGGCGAGCAGGGTTATGGGCACGCCTACAAATATCCGTTCAAGACCCTGACGTTCTCCGGCGTGACAGTGAACAATCCCGACATCATGCTGGTGTCCGAGCACGATTCAAAGATTCGGGAAACCATCCTCGGCATGGGCATCCTGCGGCAGCTTCACGTCTACTTCGCAAATCGGGAAAAGAAGATGTATGTGTCCGCTGCTTCCGCCACACGGGGTGCGTCTCCGTCCGCTGCAACAGCCACGGCCCCACCCGCTGCAATGACTACACCGCATTAACCGGCAGGTCTCAGGCCCTGCCAAACCCTCCCCCGCCCGGCGTTTCGATTTCGAGAACGTCGCCGAGCTCGACCTCGACTTCGTCGCAGCCTTTGAGCGGAATGCGTGAGCCGTCCTTGCGGAGTAGTGTGTTGATTCCCTTTGCGCCATCGCTGCCGCCTTCGAGGCCGAACGGCGCGGTTTCACGGCGCGTGGAGAGGATCGCGGCCGTCATGTTCTCGCGGAAGCGGATGCGGCGGCGCGCACCGTCGCCACCTTTGTGCGCACCCGCGCCTCCGGAGCCGCGCCGAATGCCGAATTCCTCGACCAGCACCGGGTAGCGCGTTTCCAGGATCTCGGGATCGGTGAGGCGCGAATTTGTCATGTGTGTGTGCACGGCAGAGGTGCCGTCGAAATCGCGGCCTGCGCCCGCCCCACCGCAGATCGTCTCATAGTACTGATGGCGCGCATTGCCGAAGGTGACATTGTTCATCGTGCCCTGACTGGCCGCGAGCACGCCCAAGCATCCAAACAGCGCGTCGACCACGGCTTGGCTGGTCTCGACATTGCCGGCCGCGACGGCGCCGGGCGGAAGCGGGTTGAGCAGTGAGCGTTCCGGCACGACGATTTCCAGTGGCCTCAGGCATCCTGCGTTCATCGGAATGTCGCTGTCGACGAGGCAGCGAAAGACATAGAGCACCGCCGCCTTGGTCACCGACCCCGGCGCGTTGAAGTTATTGGATTGCTGCGGGCTCGTACCGGTGAAATCGATGCGGGCGGAGCGTTCTGTGCGATCCACCGTCACCGCCACGCGGATCGTCATGCCGCCGTCCATCGGCATCTCGAACACGCCGTCCTTCAGCGCACCGATAACGCGGCGCACGGCCTCTTCCGCGTTGTCCTGTACGTGACTCATATAGGCCGTCACGACGTCGCGGCTGTGAAGAGCCGAGATGCGTTTCAATTCTTCCGCACCTTTTGCGCACGCCGCGGCCTGCGCCTTCAGGTCGGCGATATTCTGCGCAGGATTGCGCGCCGGCCATGCGCCACTACCGAGCACCGCTTGCACGGCGGCCTGGTCGAACACGCCGTCCTGCACCATGCGGATGCCGTCGAACAGGATGCCTTCCTCGGCGATATCCTTCGAAAACGGCGGCATGGAGCCGGGCGTGATGCCCCCGATATCGGCATGGTGGCCGCGGCTCGCGACGAAGAAGGATCGCGCGCCATGGACGAACACTGGCATCACCACCGTGATATCCGGCAGATGCGTGCCGCCGTCGTAAGGCGCATTGGTGACGAACACGTCGCCTTCGCGCATGTCGGGATGCTTGCGCATGATCGCAGTGACGCAATCGCCCATCGAACCCAGATGCACCGGCATATGCGGAGCGTTCGCGATCAGCGCGCCCTCGCCGTCGAACACCGCACAGGAAAAGTCGAGCCGCTCCTTGATGTTCACGCTGGCAGCGGTGTTCTGCAGCGTGACACCCATCTCTTCCGCAATCGCCATGAACAGGTTGGCAAAGACTTCGAGCAGAACCGGATCGGCATCGGTTCCCGCGCGCGGCGCCGCGCGTTCGCCGGTTCGCGTCAGGATCACGGTGCGCGACGGCTTCATCTCCGCGCGCCAGCCGGGCTCGACCACGATGGTCTGGTGCGGCTCGATCAAGAGCGCGGGACCGGCGATGGTTGCACCTGCCGCGATCTCTTCGGTTTGATAGACAGGCGCCACATGCCAAGTACCGTGGGAGAAAAAGCGCGCACTCGATAATCCTCCCCCGTTTACGGGGGAGGGGGACCGCGAAGCGGTGGAGGGGGCTGGTGCAGCCTCGGCCCCCCTCCGCTTCGCTTCGCTCAGCACCTCCCCCGTAAACGGGGGAGGATTGTGAGCGGCGCTTGATGCCTCCGCCTCCATCGACTCGATGATCAGCGCGCGGCCTTCGAAGCCGAAACCGAACTGGCGCGCATGGGCGCGCGTGAAGGCCGCCGTCATTTCGTCCAGACTCGAAACCGGAACGGCGAGCGCGGTGTCGCTGCCGTCGTAGCGGAGGTGAACCTTGGTCTCGACGTGGATGTTCTGGCCACCCTGCACAGCGATATCGAGAGCAGTCAGCCCCCCGAGATCGCCCGAGAGATTTTGGAGATCTGTTAGAACGGTCTCGTCCAACGGCAATCCCACAGCCTTCTGCCGCACGCTGCGCAAGGTTGCGAGCTTCATGCCGTAGGCCGACAAGAGACTCGACAGCGGATGGATCATCACCATCGACATGCCGAGCGCATCGGCGACGAGGCAGGCGTGCTGGCCGCCCGCGCCACCGAAGCAATTAAGGGCATAACTCCGCGCGTCGTACCCCTTCGCGACCGAGATTTTCTTGATCGCATTGGCCATGTTCTCGACCGCGATGCGGATGAAGCCGTCGGCGACATCTTCCGGCGTGCGCCCGGTTTCGCGTGCGAGTGCGGCAAAGGCCTCGCGCACCGCGACGTCGTCGAGGGGCTGGTCGCCATCGGGTCCGAAAATCTTCGGGAACAGGTCAGGCCGCAACTTGCCCACCATGACATTGGCGTCGGTGACGGTGAGCGGTCCGCCGCCGCGATAGGCTTTCGGACCCGGCACGGCACCGGCGGAATCCGGGCCGACGCGGAAGCGCGCACCGTCATAGTGCAGGATCGAGCCTCCCCCGGCCGCAACCGTGTGGATCGCCATCATCGGCGTGCGCAGGCGAACGCCCGCGACCTCGGTCTCGTAGACGCGTTCGTAGGCGCCATCGAAGCGCGCGACGTCGGTGGAGGTGCCGCCCATGTCAAAGCCGATGACATGATCGAAACCGGCTTCGCGCGCGGTCTCCGCCATGCCGACGACGCCCCCCGCGGGCCCCGACAGGATCGCATCCTTGCCGCGGAAGAAAGCCGGGCTGCTCAGTCCGCCATTCGATGTCATGAAGAACAACCGTGGGCCCTCGCCCAGCGCCTGCGCGATCCGCGCGGTGTAGCGGGTGAGCACGGGCGAGAGATACGCGTCGGCGACGGTGGTATCGCCCCGCGAGACAAACTTCGGCAGCGCCGCGGTTTCATGGCTGGTAGAGATCTGCGCGAAGCCTGCCTCGCGCGCGATTTCGGCCGCGCGCGTCTCGTGCGCGGGATGGCGATAACCGTGCAGGAACAGGATCGCGCAGGCGGTAATCCCCTCCGCGCGGACTTTCTCCAGATCGTGGCGCAGTTTCCGTTCATCCAGGGCCTGAAGGACTTCGCCCTCGGCCGTCACGCGCTCATCGGCTTCGATCACGCGCGTGTACAGCATGTCCGGCAGTTCGATCTTCAGCGCGAACAGCTTCGGCCGGTTCTGGTTGCCGATGCGCAGCTGATCGGCGAAGCCGCGCGTGGTGACGAGCACGGTGGGTTCGCCCTTCCGTTCGAGCAGCGCATTGGTCGCGACCGTCGTTCCCATCCGAAGCTCGCCAATACGGCCGGACGGGATCGGCGCATTGGTGGCGACACCGAGCGTGCGCCGGATGCCTTCCAGCGCCGCATCGTCATAGGCCGTGCTGTCGGAGAGCAGCTTCAGCGTCGACAATCGCCCTTCCGGCGACTCGGCCACCACATCGGTGAACGTGCCGCCGCGGTCGATGTAGAAATTCCACGTGCTCATGGACCGTATTCAAATCCCGGAGGAGCCAACGGTGCCCTTTTGTCGCGCCGCAATTGCGCCCAGATTGGCCTAGAGCTTTCGGCTATGTCCATCTGGGGGAAACTGGGCGGCGCGGCCGCAGGCCTGGTGCGCAGCGGCGGCGCGCTGCGTTCGGCGCTTGGCGGCCTGTTCTCCGCAAGCCCGGAGAATCTCTTCACCATCGCGATGATCGGGCTCGCGGCCAAGATGGCGAAGGCCGACGGCATCGTGACGGAGGACGAGGTGCGCGTTTTCGAGCGCCTGTTCCGCGTGGATTCCGAAGAAGCCGCCAATGTGCGCCGCGTCTTCAACATGGCGCGTGGCGACACCGCGGGCTACGAGGCCTATGCAGGCCAGATCGCCAAGCTGTATGCCGGCAACCCCGCCCTGCTCGAAGATATCCTCGACGGCCTATTTGAGATCGCGAAGGCCGACGGCGTGCTGCATCCTGGCGAGCAGGCCTTCTTGGAGCGCGTGGCCGACATCTTCGGCTTCGCGCCCAACGAGTTCCGCCGCATCCGCGCCAGTCATTTCGCACCCGATGCGGCCGATCCCTATGTCGTGCTCGGCGTCGCCTATGACGCGAGCAATGACGAGATCAAGCAAACCTACCGGATGCTGGTGCGCGAGAACCATCCCGACCGCATGATGGGCCGTGGCGTGCCGCCGGAATTCGTGCAACTCGCCACCGACAAGCTTGCCGCCATCAATGCGGCCTATGAGAAGATCGTCGACGAACGCGCACTGTAAACTTCACCTCCCCCCTCTGTGGGGAGGTGAAAGACCGCTCAATGCTGCCTGTATCGTTCCGTTTCGACCTCGATGGCAGCGGCCTTGGCCTCGAGTTCCCGTGCCACTCTGAGCATCATCCCGCGATATTCGGCCAGCGATGTCGAGGTTGCGGCACGCCTTAGCCTGCCCGCCTTGACGAGCAGCTGGTTGATTTCGGCTTGTGGGCAAAACTCCATAAGGAAGAAATGCAATCCGACCGAAGAGCGTTCCCGCAATGCGGTAAGTTCCTTTGCGATATTGCGAATTTCGTGTGGGCGATGCAGGCCCGCCACGGTCGGGGCCACGGTCGCCGTTCCGGTTTTGAAAACTTGCTTACGTTTTCGCTGAAATTCCGAGGCAACCGTTTCGGAAGCTACCCCAAGCCGACGGCGCGATAGCCTTTGATGAGGGATCCGGGAAACCGACGCCCTGCTATAATGAAAGCCATACCGGCGGGTGACGGTTCGAATGGCAGGGCAAAAGCATGTCAGTTTCGGCTGTCCGCATTGCGGCCAGGCGGGCGAAGTCGTCTGGCGCGGCGAGGGTGCGGACCGCGAGCTGCTGAGATTGTCCGATGGGTTCCATGTCGAAGAGGGACGCCTTCCCGGCGTCCGCCATATCATTGTCTGCAACAACTGTGATGAGATTGATCCGCCTCGAATCATGCCCTGATGCTTGTCCGAACCGGCGCAACTCCAACCAGGCTACGGTGCTCCATGGCAAACAAGACCCGAACTGGCGCAGACGCGGTGTTCACCGCCTCCGAGCAACGCGAGCAGACCGTGAGGGACATCATTGAGAAAGAACGCGCAGCGGTCGAAGCCAAGACCGCGCGCCTCAAGGCCCTGAGGCTGGCCAAAGAGGCGGCAGACAGGGAAGCTGCGGCAAAACTCCCGCCCGAGCCCAAAAAGCCGAAGCGGGTCCGCAAGAAACCGGCAGCCTGAAAACCCTTTTCGAGCGCGCCGCTGCGGCTATGGGTGCGTCTCGAGCGTGTGCGCCGCCAGATATTCCCATTCCGCGGCCAGCTTTTTGAAAGCCTCCAGCATCAGCGGGTCGGACGTCTGCGAAGCCATGACCCGCGCCTGCTCCGCCTTGGCGAGATATCGCGCGGCGCGCTCTTCCGGCGATTGACTCTCGGCTTCAACGCTCACGGCTGATCCCGCCCTCAACCGGATAGGAATTCAGACGAGGCAGTTTTGTTCCCTATCGAACATTTCCCCAACCAAGCCGTTAGCCTCATTTGCTATTTCGGCAGGAGATTTTTGTGCGAGCGCGAAAACGAGAAACCCTTTCCCCCGTGGCACCGGTTTGAAAAGTGATGGGATTTGCCGGGTTTCGGAGGCTGGACTAGGGTCGGAAGGTAGCCCGGACTGCGGCCCTTGTGAGCGCGTCGAAACGTAAGAAGGCTGGTAGAACCGAATTTGCGGCGCGGATCGAGGCCCTACGGGCTTCAGGCTTTGGTGTTTCGCATACGGGCAGAACGGTCGCCCCCGGAACTCGCGAGTACGAGAAGGCGCTCGAAGAGGTTGCCCGTGCGTTGTCTCAAGAACAGTTTGAGGAGCTGACCCGTGCCAAGAGGTCCTAAGGGCGAAAAGCGCCCTGCCGCTCTACACGGTCTGGTTCAATTTCGTGAAAGTCAGCACGACCACGAAAGTTTGCTCGCCATGGCGTCCGGTTTCGAAACCCGCCTCTGGGATATGATCGATCCAAGCTCATTAAGGCCCATGAGGACTCGCTGAAAGTCCGCGCCTAGCAGCCCGCCGGAAGGCACGACATGATATTGCTTGCAGCTATCATCCTGGCGTTCGGCCTCATTTGTCTGTTCAAGCCAGACGGCCTGCGGGCTTGGCACGACCAACTTCCTTGGAGCAGCGTATATGTCTGGAAGCAGCGGCGCTTGCCTCCAGCAACTTGGCTCCCCGTCACAAGAACATTTGGTACGGCCCTAGTGATTATAGGAACCGTCGCGTTGGCCTTGACGCTAGGCGGCTATTTCAAACTGTAACAGTGCCAAGGGGCGGGCACTGTTACAGTTTGAAAATCGCTAGGGCCGCTTCCTCGGCTTCTTCTGCGTTGGCATAGATTCCCGACACCGCCGGTGACATCCAATTGCGGGCGTCATTCGAGTCCTTATGGAAAGCTACTGCCTGATAGCCACAGTCCGCCCTAGCGATGATATCGGCGTACAAATTGCCGTTGTCGGCCGTTATTCTCTTTACGATGGTGCCGACTGGCAGAGATTTCTCGACGGTCATTGTTACGTTACTCGCGCCGCATCTTCGTAAGTCTCAACCAGCCGGGTTAGATCGGCGATATCCCAGAGGCGGGTTTCGATACCGGACGCCATCGCGGGCGAAACCTTCGTGGTCGTGCTCACCTTCACGAAATTGAACCAGACCGTGTAGAGGCTGACCATGTGGACATGGTTGGCGAACTTCTTGGAGTGACCGGCGGTCAGGCGTGTGAAACGGCGCATGTTCTGGCGCATTTTCTGATTGTGCGACTCCACATAGGAAGTCGAGACGTGCGCGCGATCAGGAAGGCCATACACAGGCACCTTACGCGCACCAGTGCAAATGCCGGGGCGCCACCATATGCGCCGCTTCACGCGGTTGACTGCTGCGCATAGCAAGAAGGCCGCGAACCACCTTCACATGCTGGCCCTGTACTTCATGTTCTACAATTTCGTGAAGCATCACACTTCGCTTTGCGTCTCTCCCGCGATGGCCGCTGGTATCGAGACACGCCTTTGGGAAATGTCTGATATCGTGGCGCTGATGGATGCTCGCGCCCCCGGCTCCCGGCCCGCGCGGGCCGTACAAGAAACAGGCTGCATAAGCCATGTCAGCACTCTGGATTGCCCGGTACTGCCTCGCGGTCAGTATGGTAATTTCTCTATCCGGCCTCGCACTCGGCATGGCCAGACTCATCGATCCCGGACTGTCGTTGGCTTTGGCGGTGTATGGCTGGGCAGCCGTGGCACTCAGTTCCGTCGCCTGCTTGGTATTGCAGATCATGAGCCGGAAGCCAAAGCGCGAGAAAAATTCAAGACAGTGCCCCCGCCTTGGCACTGGTAAAGTTTGAAATTCAGCCGGATTGCCCGGTTTTCGGCTGAGGCATAGGGTCGATCTCATGGAAGCAGTTTTTCGGGGATCACATTGGCCAAGCGGCCTCAAGGCGGTAGCGCGCTAGGTGCGTATTTCGCCACTGTATTCGGCCTAAGCGTCTTCTCTAGCATTCTCTTCAAGGCGCGAGTTCAGGCCTGGTATCAGACAATGCCCCCTGAACACGCAAAGGCCGTTGGGGTCATGATTCTCCTTGGCCTATTCGTCGTAATAGGCGCAGGCGCCCTCATAATCGTTAGGAGTAGCAATGCCAAAAGGCCCTAAGGTCAAAAAGCGCGCCAAGCCCAAGAAGGCGGCCACCCGTCGACCCGACGCCAGCCAGACGGCGCTGTCGATCGTGGAGAGCATTATCGGCGGGAAGCTGGTCGAGAAGCCGAAGCGGGCTAGGAAGCGCTCCTAACTTCCGCGCGGTCCGGGATGAGAGGGCCGTCAGCGATTCAGCGACATCGAAACAGCGCCCGTGCACTTATCAATCTGCATCGCAAGATCGCCGCCGCCAGCAACCACCGTCACAGTCTCTAATTTCCCATGATGACCGTACATAGTTTTCGGCTCCAAGTAGTGCGTGACGCCCCATTTGTCTCCTTCATCAATGACAGTGATTGGGCCGCGACCTTCTAGCTTGCGTAGTTCTGGCGCGCGTGCGACCGCGATATATATTTCCTTGGCGGTTCGAGCGTCAGCAACCACCGGACCGGGCATAAATCCCGGCTGCTTCTCGCATTGGATTGCGGCCCCGTTCGCGCCATTGGCACTGATGCACAGCGCCACACACAGAACTGGACCTAGGCGAGCGGGCATAGAGGACTATTCAACTAGATCGTCAAACTTGTCGCGCGACTGCGAGGCAAGCCGCTTGCGCTGGCGCTTCACGTAATCTTCCAGCGCCTCAAGCTTGGTGTCATCAACCTCACCGCTGGCAACTAGCTTGAGGTATTGGCCGGGCTGGCCTTCTTCCGTAAACGCAACTCGCTCGCCGTCCATGATCTTCACCTTGCCACCAGCGGGCGGAGGGGGCGGTGGCGGCGTGCCACGGACTCCCTTGTTTTCGCTGGTTTGCTCCGTTTCTTCCTCGTCGTCGGGGGGATTATAGGCGTCCGGAATCAAGATTTACAGCACCACGCCCGACGTTGGACCGGCGCGCAAGTATAGCCCCGGCATCTGCACCGGCGCGCGCAAGGTGCCAGTGTACGGCCTTCCTGATCGCAAGCACGTGTCGACCAGCTTTGTAGAGTCGCACAATCAGAAGATCAGGCAGCACAATCGCCGCTTGACCCGCTTAACGTCCGGCCATTCCAAGAAGTTTGAGAACCACGTCCATCACCTTTCGATATTCTTCCTGTTCTATAACTTCGCCCGCATTCATTCGTCGCTGCGTATGACGCCCGCAATGGCGGCGGGGATCAGCGATCACGTTTGGAGTATTCAGGACATGGTTTTGCTGATGGACCACGGGAAATAAGGCCATACAACAACAGATTGAACCCTGATATCCTCGGAGGGGGATTAGGGGATGCTAAAATTGGCCAGCCCATCGGACCAAGGTGGTGATTACAACGACGGAAATCGCGACAAAGACCGCAATCGAAGCGAACGGAATCCAGTCCGCTTGTGGCCATCGCTCATAGCAGCAGTATGCCACTACATAGCAGGCCACACTGCTGAGCCCCCAAAGTACGAGGAGATATATTCCCGCAAGCTCGTGGTCTGGACGAGTATAATCGCCATTGGAACTTGGGCTTCTGCCATATTTGCTTTGGGAGCCGCCCTTATCTTCTGGAGCCAATTGAGGGACAGCAGGCAAGCGCTTGTCGCCCAAGAGCGCGCTTGGGTTTTCCCCATGGAAATAGAAGTTGCGCAAAACGACATGCCGAAAGTCGGCCAGCCATTTAGATTTCAAATCGATTACTTCAATACCGGCAAACAGCCCGCGCTTGATATGACCTTCGCCGTTGATGCGGGCGTAACCAATCCGCCTAGGAATAATGATCTGCGGACTGTGAAGTTGCGCCCCAATATAACTTGCGACGATCTCGAACCGCGCAGGGGCGGCAACCTTCTTTACCCCACAACCACGGTTGCTCTCAAAAGAACCGGAGATACCGGAAGCACGCGGCACCGCGTATTCCTCAGCGACGCAATAATCCATTGGGCAAAGGACATTTTTATTCAGGGGTGCATTGCCTTCCGAACCATGAAAGAAACCAAGAAGAGCGCCTTCTGTTTTATGGTCCTGAACGAGGGCGGCAACGGACTCGCCGTGAATTGTCCAGACGGCAATTTTGCCGACGAGTGATGCCCGCGCCGATCCGGCCAGCACGACAGCAAAGCAAAGCAGGGCGGCAGCTAACCCGCGCATTTACGCGGCCCCCCAAACTTTACCAGTGTCGCCCACTTGACTTTTGATTGTTATTTGATGATATACCACTTGTACATCATCAAAGGAGGCCTGAATGGCCAAGCTTGGCGTGGGTGTTGGCGAGGATTTTCCGGTCGATGACGGAAAGCCGGAGGCGGCGGGGAACTGTCCGCAGGGCGACTGGCACCGGCATCATCATCACGGCTGGTTCGGAGGTCGCGAAGGCCATCCCGTGTTCGGTCCGCCGCACCTGATCAAAATCCTGGCGGCGCTCGCGCTCGCGGGGCTCGTGATCTTCGCGTTCACCCACATCGTCTTTGTGGCGTTCGGCGCGGTCGTCCTCGGAGTCCTTTATTTCGGCCATCGCCACGGCTTCGACTTTTCGCCGAATGCCAATCCCGGCGGGCCGCGGTCACCATCCAACTAGGAGAACACATGCACTCTCATCATCACCCCCGGTCCCGCCATGGCCGCGGCCGCTACGGCGCGCCGCCCGAAGCGAATGGCGCCGAGAACGGCGAACGCGCGACGACGCGCGTCCAGCTCGAAATGCCGCCCCAGGCGATGGACCGGCTGCAGCGGCTGAAGGACCGCACCGAAGCCGCGTCCTATGCGGAGGTCATCCGCAACGCGCTTCGTCTGTTCGAAGCCCTCGTCGACGAGCACGAAAAAGGCGCGGAATTTTCCCTGAAGAAGCCGGACGGCGAGACTGTCGCCTACCGCATTTTCGTCTGACGCGCGCCGGGGATGCGGGCGTGACGCGCCCGCCATCCCCACATCGCGCCGAGCCTGAAATCCCATTCGACGGGGTCGAAAGACTCCCAGCCTGCCCAGCAGGGGAGCGTGATTTCGCCAAACACGACCACCCGCCCCGCCCCCATTCCACCCTCCCCTTGAGGGAGGGTCGACAATTTGCGAGCACAGCGAGCAAATTTCGGGGAGGGGAGCTTCGCCATCCGCCCCTCCCCGAAAAATGCTTGCGCATTTTTCGACCCTCCCTCAAGGGGAGGGTTGAAATCGCGGTGATGCGAAGCAACAACCTTGATACTGTTTAGGCACATCGATTGCTCGGGGGATAATTGTGAAACGGGTTTGCGCGGGCGCGATGCTTCTGGCGCTGTGCGCGGGCCCTGCCTTGGCGCAGCCGCAAATCCAGCTTCCGGCACCTGTACCGCCCTGGATGAACACGGCGCTCTCGCCCGACCAGCGCACCGCCCTGCTCCAGCCGCAGCTGACGCGCGACGAAGAACTCACCCTCGTGCATGGCTATCTCGGCATCTATGTGCCGAACCGCACCTACCGCATGCAGCCGGAAGCGATGCGCGCAGAGCTTCCGAATTCGGCAGGGTACGTTCCGGGCATTCCGCGGCTGGGCATTCCATCGCTTGCCGAATCGGACGCGAGCCTTGGCGTCGCCAATGGCGGCCATATGCGTCCGGGCGATACCGCAACCGCGTTGCCGTCGAGCGAACTCACGGCTGCGACCTGGAACGCCGATCTCGCCTACCAGGGGGGCGCGATGATCGCGCGCGAGGCCCGCGCCAAAGGCTTCAACGTGCTGCTCGCAGGCGGCATGAACCTGATCCGCGAAGCGCGCGGCGGGCGCACCTTCGAATATGTCGGGGAGGATCCGCTGCTCGCGGGGATCATGTCCGGCGAGTCGATCCGCGGCATCGAGGACCAGCACATCATCTCGACCACCAAGCATTTCGCGCTGAACAACCAGGAGACGCTGCGCACGCTCATCAATGCGCGGATCGACGAGGCCGATGCGCGCGAAAGCGATCTGCTCGCGTTCGAGATCGCCATCGAACACGGCGACCCGGGTGCCGTGATGTGCGCTTACAACCGCATCAACAGCGCCTATGCGTGCGAGAACAATTATCTGCTCAACCGGGTGCTGAAGGGCGATTGGGGTTATAAGGGTTTCGTGCTCTCGGACTGGGGCGCAGTGCACAGCACGGTGGAAGCGGCCAATTTCGGCCTCGACCAGGAATCCTCCAACAGCTCCGACGCGCAGGACTATTTCGGCGATCCGCTGAAGGATGCGGTGGCAAAGGGCGAAGTGCCCGAGGCGCGGCTGCACGACATGGTGCGCCGCATCCTGCGCACGATGTTCGCCAAAGGCCTGTTCGATTCACCGGTGGTGAAAGGCCCGATCGACGTCGCCGCCGATACGCTGGTCGCACAACGCGATGCCGAGGAAGGCATCGTGCTCCTCAAGAACGACAAGAACCTGCTCCCGCTCGCGGCCGGCACGCAGCGCATCGCCCTGATCGGTGCGCAGGCCGACATCGGCATGATCTCGGGCGGCGGTTCCTCGCAGGTCATTCCCAATGGCAGCGACGGCACCAACGAGATCCTGATCGGCTACACCGCGCTCATCGACCGCAAGAAGCCACAGGTTAGCATGGACCGTGTCGTGTTCGATCCGCCCTCGCCGCTCGCGGCGATCCGCAACCAGGCGCCGCGCGCACAGGTTCAGTTCGACGACGGCAGCGATATCCCGCGCGCCGTGAAAGCCGCGCAGGGCGCGGACGTCGCGATCGTCTTCGCGCGGCAATGGATGCGCGAAGGTTCCGATGTGCCGAACCTTTCGCTCCCCGGCGACCAGGACGCGCTGATCGATGCGGTCGCGAGCGCCAATCCGCACACCATCGTCGTTCTCGAAACCGGCGGTGCCGTGCTCATGCCGTGGATCGCAAAGCCGGGCGCGGTGGTCGAAGCCTGGTATGCCGGTAGCGGCGGCGCCGTCGCGCTCGCGCGCGTCCTCTTCGGCGACGTCAATCCTTCCGGGCATTTGCCGATCACGTTCCCTGTAAGCGAAGACCAGTTGCCGCGCCACACGCTCGCGGGGCTTCCGCAACAGACCATATCGCCGGCGACGCTGGGACCGCCGGCGATGAACTTTCCCGAAGGCGCCAATGTCGGCTACCGCTGGTTCGAAGCGAAGAAGCAGACGCCGCTCTTTCCCTTCGGCTTCGGACTTTCTTATTCGACGTTCGACTTCGCCAATCTCAGTGTTAAAGGTGGCGCAACGCTGAGCGCGGAGTTCGATGTGCGCAACACCTCGAAGATCGTAGGCAAGGCAGTGGCACAAATTTACGCCACGCCACCATCGCGCGATGGCAGCGAAGTCGCACGGCTGATCGGCTGGGGCAAGGCCGATCTCAAGCCAGGCGAGGTCCGTCATCTCTCCGTCACGGCCGATCCGCGACTGCTGGCACGATACGACACAAACACACAGCTGTGGCGCCTCGCAGCGGGCGATTATTCCGTGAGTCTGGGAAGTTCGTCCGCCGACATCAAAGCGACGGCAACCACGCATCTCGACGCCGCAACGATCAAACCCTGAGCGCCGTTCGCGAGACGTTCCAAAAGGAACTTCTGCGCTGCTTTCGCGTTCATCTTGCGGGTTGTGTCAGACGGGCGCGTAGGTTGCTGTCTCTTGAAAATCGAACTTCAAAACTCGGGCGTAAAAAAACCCATCCGGTCGGAGCTGTTCAGCACCGAACGGCTTGAGCAGCATGCGAAGAGTCTTGCCGAAGCCCAAAAAACGGGCAGACGTACGGCCGCGCCTGTCTCGTTGCCGCGCCGGGTGAAGCAGAACAGCCGGCTGCTGGTCAAGGAGTACCGGGCGCTTGCGGCCTCCGCGCGCGCGGGCAAACCCGTAACCTCTGCCGGCGAATGGTTCCTCGACAATTTCTATATCGTCGAAGAACAGACTCGCGAAGTCGTGAAGGATCTGCCCGCGAGCTACTATCGCGAGCTGCCCAAGATGCTCGATGGTCCGCTCGCCGGCTATCCGCGCGTTTACGGCATCGCCTGGGCATTGGTCGCCCACACCGACAGCGCGCTGGACTATGACCGCCTCGAACGTTTCGTGCGCGCGTACCAGGAGGTCTCGCCGCTCAAGATCGGCGAACTGTGGGCGATCGCGATCACGTTGCGTCTCACGCTGGTTGACAATCTCTCGCGTTTGATCAGCGCCGTCGTGTCGCGCGTGGCCGATGCCGAGCGCGCGGACAGCGTGGCCAATTCCATCATGGCAGCGGTGGCGCGCGAAGAACCGCCGGAGCTGGCGGCTGGCGCGGCGCTCAAGGAACAGGTCATCACACCGGCGTTCCTCGCGCGCTTCGAGCAGCGCCTGCGCGATCAGGGCGCGACCGTCGATTTCGCCTTCCGCGAGATTGAGCGGGAACTTACGCGTGCGGGCGTCCGGAACACTGTCCTCATCCAGGGCGAATATCAGGCGCAGTCGGCGGACGACATCTCGGTACGCAACATCATTACCACCATGCGCCTGATCTCCAACATCGATTGGGCGGATTTCGTCGAAAGCGTGAGCTATGTCGATCGTGCCTTTGCGCAATATCCCGATTTCGAGCGCATGGATTTCGTCACGCGCAACCGCTATCGCCGCGCGGTCGAGAAACTCGCGCGCCGCGCACCGATGGACGAGATCCAGATTGCGCAGGCGGCCGTGCGCGAGGGCCAAGGTGCTGCAAAATCGAGCCGCAACCCACGCGAAGCCGACCCTGGCTTCTATCTGATCGGGCGCGGGGAACGCGCGTTTGAGAAGCGCATCGGATTCCGCCCGTCGCTCCTCCAACGCTGCACCCGGGCGGTCGCGGCGACAGGCCTCGCCGGATATGTCGGCGCTATCGCGCTTGTGACCGCCGCCCTTCTTATCTTCGTGCTCAAGCTGGAATCGGAGGTGCGCATCTGGCACGGGCTGATTCTGCTTGCGATTGTCGGGCTCATACCGGCGTCCGAACTCGCCATTGCGCTCGTCAACCGTGCCGCGACACGGCGACTGGGGCCCGAATGCCTGCCCGCGATGTCGCTGAAGGATGGCGTGCCGGAGGATCTGCGCACGATCCTCGTGGTGCCGGTGCTGCTCGCACGCGAAAGCGAAATCGCCGAGCAGATCGAGCGCATGGAAGTGCACTACCTTTCCAATTCCGACGCGCGTCTCGTCTTTGTGATGCTGTCGGACTGGCTCGACAGCGACGAGGAATCCAACCCGCGCGACCGGGCTCTGCTCGACTTCGCGCGCGAACGCATCAAGACGCTGAACGCCCGCTACGCCGAGGGGCAGCCGCTGTTTTTGCTCCTGCATCGCCGCCGGCAATGGAACGCCGCGCAGGGCAAATGGATGGGATGGGAGCGCAAGCGTGGCAAGATTCACGAACTCAACCGCGTGCTGCGCGGCGCGCGGGATACGAGCTTCCTCGATCTCGACGACGCTTTCGCAAGGCTCCCAAAGAACGTGCGCTACGTCATCACGCTCGACGCCGATACGCGCATGCCGCGCGGCGCGGCGCGGCGTCTGATCGGCAAGATGGCGCATAAGTTGAACGCGCCGGAACTCGATCCTGCCACAGGCTCCGTGATCGCCGGCCATGGCATCCTGCAGCCGCGCGTGACGCCCAGCCTTCCGATCGGCACCGAAAGCTCGCTGTTCCAGTGGGCGTTCTCGGGACCGAACGGCCTCGATCCCTACGCCTTTGCGGTCTCCGACGTCTATCAGGATCTCTTCGCAGAAGGCTCCTATGTCGGCAAGGGCATCTACGATGTCGACGCGTTCGAGCGCGCGCTCGACCGGCGCATTCCCGACAATGCCGTCCTTAGCCACGATCTTCTCGAAGGCACGTTTGCGCGCGCCGCCCTTGCGTCCGACGTCGAGCTCGTGGAGGAATTTCCCACACGCTACGACGTGGAGCTGCAGCGTCAGCACCGCTGGATGCGCGGCGACTGGCAGTTGCTGCCGTGGATCTTCGCATTCGGCACCTCCAGACACTCCGACGTCCAAAAGCCCAAACTCCCCGCGCTCGGGCGCTGGAAGATGATCGACAATCTGCGCCGGTCGCTCGCAGCGCCTGCGCTTCTGCTGTCGCTGATCCTGGGCTGGTTGCTTCCCGTACGCGCTGCCGAAGTCTGGACCGTGTTCATGCTTGCGGTCGTTGCGTTGCCGCCACTGCTTCCGCTGCTCGCGGGCCTCATACCACGGCGCTCGGGTTATTCGCGCAGGACGCATTTCCGCAATCTCGCGCGCGATGCGATTCTTGCCTTTACGCAGTTGATGTTCACGATCTCATTCCTTGCGCGCGTGGCATATCTTTCGGTCGATGCCGTCTTCCGTTCGATCTTCCGCATGTTCGTCAGCGGCAAGAACCTGCTCGAATGGGTGACGTACGCGCACAGCGCTTATCGCCGCGACGGTTCGGTTCGCGCGCTCACGCTTCAGCTTGTGGGAAGCATCGCGTTCACGCTCGTGGTTTTTGCGGCGGTCGCCGCCACGCGCTCGCTCGAGAACCTCGCGGTGGCGACGCCGTTCCTGGCACTATGGGCGTTCTCGCCGATGACCGCGCGCTGGGCCAGCCAGGCGCCCGACGTTGAGCCGCATCTTCAGATTTCACCGCCGGATCGCGAAGCTCTGCGCGTTGCCGCACGCCGGACGTGGCTCTTCTTCGAGCGCTTCGTCACGCCGGAAGACAACTTCCTGCCGCCGGACAATTTCCAGGAAGACCCGCAACCGGTCGTCGCGCACCGCACCTCGCCTACCAATATCGGCCTCTATGTCTGCAGCGTGCTCGCTGCGCGCGATTTCGGCTGGATCGGCACGGTGGAAACCGTGGAGCGGCTCGAACAGACCCTTGCGACCTTGCAGAAGCTCTCCCGGTTCCGTGGCCATTTCCTCAACTGGTACGACACAAGCAACCTCCAGCCGCTCGACCCGCGCTATGTCTCGACGGTCGACAGCGGAAATCTCATCGGCGATCTCATCGCGATCAAGAATGCCTGCGGCGAGATCAAGAACCTGCCACGCAGCGCGAATGTCCATGCCGGATTTTGCGATACGCTCAATCTGCTGCGCGAAACCGTTGCCAAACCCGCGGGCCGGATCGGCGAGTCCCATGCCAAGCTGCACGGCGCGCTTACGCATCTCGAAACCTGGATTAAGGAAAACGACGAAGGGTTCGATGCCGCTGCTCTAGACGAAATCCACAGCCAGGCGGAGACCCTCAAGACGGCTATTTCCGCACAAGACGGCGCACAGCCGGTTCTCATCGAAGCAGTCCAAGCGCTCGCCAACTGGTCGGCGAGCCATCGCCGCGATGTCGATATAGACCAGGCCGATCTGGCCGCGCGTGCGCAGAAGATTGCCGAGCACTGCGGCCTGATCGTGGAGGAGACCACTTTTGAGTTCCTGTTCGACAAGGACCGCAGTTTGCTGTCCATCGGCTTTAACGTGGACGATGAGCGGCGCGACACCGGCGTCTACGATCTTCTCGCGTCCGAAGCGCGGCTCGCAAGCTTCCTCGCCATCGCCAAGGGCGACATTCCCACACGGCATTGGTTCCGGCTCGGCCGCACGCTGACACCGCTCGGCCGCGCCTCCGCGCTCCAGTCCTGGTCGGGTTCGATGTTCGAATACCTGATGCCGTCGCTCATCATGCACGAACCGACCGGAAGCCTTCTGGCCTTGAGCAACAAGGTCGCCGTGCGGCGGCAGATCGCCTACGCCACCGATCTCGGCCTTCCATGGGGCATTTCGGAATCGCAATTCAACGCGCGCGACCGCAGCCAGAACTATCAATATTCCGGTTTCGGCGTTCCCGATCTCGGCATCAAGCGCGGCCTCGGCGAAAACACCGTCATCGCGCCCTATGCCACCGGCCTCGCGGCGATGATCCGTCCCGGGGAGGCGCGCAAGAATCTCGACCGGCTCACGCGTCTCGGCGCGCTCGGCGTCTTCGGCTGGTACGAGGCGATCGATTACACGCGCGCGCGCCTCCCGGAGAACGCCACCTGCGCGGTCATCCGCTCCTACATGGCGCATCACCAGGGCATGATGATCTTGGGCATCGCGGACGCGATCTTCCAAGGCCAGATGCGCGAGCGGTTCCACGCGGAGCCGATGGTCAAGGCGACGGAGCTTCTGCTTCAGGAACGCATGCCGCGCGATGTTTCGGTCGCACGCCTGCCGCCGGAAATGAATACCGGCGCGGTCACGGTCTACGATGCGGCTCCCCGCGCGCCACGCAAATTCAGCAATCCGAACACGCTCGTGCCGCGCACGAACCTGCTCTCCAACGGCGAGTACAATGTGATGCTCACCGCGGCCGGCGGCGGCTACAGCCAGTGGCGGGGCATGAACATCAACCGCTGGCAGGAAGACGTCACGCGCGACCATTGGGGATCGTTCATCTATCTGCGCGATCTGCGCAGCGGCAAAGCCTGGTCAGCGGGTTATCAGCCTGCCGGTCAGGACGCGGACAGCTACGAAGCCGTCTTCTCCGAAGACCGCGCCACCATCACCCGCCACGACAGTCTGCTGACCACCATGATGGACGTCGTCGTGTCGCCCGAAGACTGCGTGGAGGTCCGGCGTATCTCGATCACCAACAGCGGAACGCGGCTGCGCGAGATTGAGGTCACGTCCTATATGGAGCTTGCGCTCGCGCGTCCGACGGACGATGACGCCCACCCCGCCTTCTCCAAGCTGTTCGTCCGCACGGAATACGATTTCGACACCGGCGCACTGCTCGCGACGCGCCAGACGCGAAGCCCGACTGATGCCCAGATCTGGGCGGCGCATTTAAGCGTCGTCGAAGGCGAGTCCGTTGGCGACGTGCAGTTCGAGACAGACCGGTTCAAATTCCTCGGCCGCAACCGGACGGCGAAATCCGCTGCCGCGATCACCGGCGGATGGCCGCTGTCGAACACCGCCGGCCCCGTCCTCGACCCCGTCTTCAGTCTTCGGCGTCGTGTGCGCATTCCGCGCGGCCGCACGGTCACCATCGCGTTCTGGACGATGGCCGCGGAGTCGCGCGAAAACATCATGGGGCTTGTCGATCGTCACAAGGATGCCATCGCGTTCGACCGCGCGGCGACGCTGGCCGCCACCCACGCGCAATCGCAGATCCAGTTCCTCGGCCTCGTGGGCAACGATTCGCATTACTTCCAATTGCTCGCGAATTACGTGATCTATGCCGACGCCGCCTTGAGGGCCGGGCGGGAAATCCTCGAGCATTCGCAGCCGGCGCAGACCGCGCTCTGGCCGTTCGGAATTTCGGGCGACATTCCCATCGTTCTCGTTCGCGTCAGTGACGAAGACGATATTGCCTTCGTGCGCCAGATGCTCAGGGCGCATGATTACTGGCGGATGCGCGGTCTCAGCGTGGACCTCGTCATCCTCAATGAGCGCCCAGCTTCTTACGCCCAGGACCTGCAACGTGCGCTCGACAACATCGTGCGGATGGCCGATCAGGGAGCAGCGTCCACACCGGGGCGCAATCACATGCTGCGCGCCGATCTCGTTGGGCGCGATGCGGTGCTGGCACTGCGCGCCGCCGCGCGGATCGACCTGAATGCCCGCCGTGGGACGCTGGTCGATCAGCTTGCGCCGCTCCTCGCGCCGGAAAAGAACAGCAAGGCGCCGCCAACCTACGAGCCCGTGCCCAGCAAGACGCCTCCCGAGGCCTTCAATCCATCGGGGCTTCAGTTCTTCAACGGCTACGGCGGGTTCAGTGCGGACGGCCGCGAATATGTGGTCGCGGTCGACAACACTCAGCCTACGCCCGCGCCCTGGGTCAACGTCGTTGCCAATCCCCAGTTCGGCTTCCAGGCATCGGCCGAGGGCGCCGGTTTCTGCTGGGCGCTCAACAGCCAGCAGAACCGCATCACACCGTGGTCGAACGATCCGGTCAGCAACGAGAGCGGCGATGCGATCTATCTGAGCGATCTTCAGACCGGCGATCTGTGGTCCGCGACGGCCGCGCCCATTTCCGATCCGGCGATGAGCTATGTCGCGCGTCACGGCCAGGGCTATTGCCGGTTCGAGACCAACGGACGCGGCATCGCGCTCGACCTTCTGCAATTTGTGCCGCTGGAAGACCCATTACGCATATCGCGCCTGAAGATCGCCAACCGTTCGGGACGCGCGCGGCGTCTGGCCATCACCCATTTCGCCGATCTGGTGCTCGGGCAGACGCGCGCTGCAGCACAACCATTTATCGTGACCGAAGTCGATCCCATCACACACGTGCTGACCGCGCGCAATCCAGCGAGCGCCGAATTCGGCAACCGGGTCGTCTTTGCCGATATGGCCGGCAAGCAGACGAAATGGACCGGTGACCGGCGCGAATTCCTGGGACGCAATGGCCGGAAGGAATGTCCGGCTGCCCTTCTGAACGACGATCCGCTGTCGGGCCGCGCAGGCGCGGGTTTCGACTCCTGTTCGGTGCAGCAGACGCAGATCACGCTCGCCGCCGGGGAAGAAATCGAGTTTGTGCTCCTGTTCGGACAGGCGGCCGACAAGGATACGGCCCGCGCGCTCGTGCAGAAATATCGTACGGCCAATCTCGATGACGTCTTCGCCGAGGTCGAGCGCTTCTGGGATGAGACGCTCGGCGGGATAGAAGTGCGCACCCCAGACGTCGCGACAGATCTGCTCGTCAATCGCTGGCTACTCTATCAGACCCTCGCATGCCGGATGTGGGCGCGCGCCGGGTTCTATCAAGTGTCGGGCGCTTATGGCTTCCGCGATCAGCTGCAGGACAGCATGGCGCTCTGCCACTGTCAGCCAGCTCTCGCGCGCGAACAGGTGCTGCGCGCGGCCGGACGGCAGTTTCCGGAAGGCGACGTGCAGCATTGGTGGCTGCCGGAAAGCGGCAAGGGTATCCGAACGCGCATTTCCGACGACAAATCGTGGCTTGCCTTCATCACATCGCACTATGTCGATGTGACCGGCGACGGGGCGATTCTCGATGAGCAGATCGCGTTCCTCGCAGGCCCCGTGTTGCACGATGGCGAGCACGAGGCGTTCTTCCTGCCCGAACATTCCGATCAGACCGCCACACTTTATGAGCATTGCGCGCTCGCACTGGATGCATCGCTCGCGGCCGGCGTGCATGGACTTCCGTTGATGGGTACCGGCGACTGGAATGACGGCATGAACCGTGTCGGTGAACAGGGCAAAGGCGAAAGCGTGTGGCTTGGCTGGTTCCTGCATGAATCGCTCGCACGGTTCGTGCGGATCGCCGAGCAGCGGCGCGATTTTGCACGCGTTGCGAACTGGATGGTGCGCATGGCGGCGCTGCGCGAGGCGCTCGAAACGCATGGCTGGGATGGCGCATGGTATCGCCGCGCCTATTTCGATGACGGCTTCGCGCTCGGCTCTGCGACCAATCGCGAGTGCCGCATCGATTCCATCGCACAGGCGTGGGCCGTAATCTCCCGCGTGGCGCCGCCGGATCGGGCCGCGCGCGCCATGGAGGCGGTCGACAAATATCTCGTGCGGCCCGACGATCATTTGATGGCGCTGTTCACGCCGCCCTTCGCCGCGAGCCTCCACGATCCGGGCTATATCAAGGGCTACCCGCCCGGCATCCGCGAGAATGGCGGGCAATATACCCACGGCGTGTTGTGGAGCATCATTGCGTTCGCGATGATGGGCAATGGCGACCGCGCGCGCGATCTGTTCGCGATGATCAATCCCGTCAACCACGCGCGCACGCGCGCCGAAGCGGAGCGCTATCGCGTCGAACCCTATGTCGCCTGCGGCGACGTCTATTCCGAAGCGCCGAATGCGGGGCGCGGTGGCTGGACCTGGTACACCGGCGCCGGCGGATGGATGTACCGGACGGTCATCGAATACATCCTCGGCATCCGGCTGCGCGGCGACCGCTTGTTCCTCAGTCCGACCATCCCGCGCGGTTGGCCCGGATTCGAAGCCACGATCCGGCGCAATGGCACGACCTTCCAGATCATGGTCGAGAACGGTCCGGGAACCGATCTCATCGATGTTCTGGTCGATGGTAGCGAAATCGATGCTTCCGACGGCATTCCGCTCACCGGGCGTGGGAAAACGTGCCGCATCCGTGCGATACTGGGGACAAGGCCGGTACAGGCGCTCGCGGCAGCATCCGGCGCGGGCACCTAGTCACCGGACGCTGGTTTCGGATTTGCGAGGGCGACATGGCGACGAAGGGGAAGAAAAAGGCAGTCAAGCGCGCGACACACAGCGCCGCATTGCCCAGTCTGGAGCGCGGCGAGGCCAAGCTCAGCAGCCGCCCGATTTGGCAGGGCCATCTCCGCCTGTCGCTGGTCTCGTGTCCGGTGGCGCTGTTCAACGCGACCTCGCGCACCAACGACATCTCCTTCCATCTGCTCAATCCGGAAACCAACAATCGCATCCGCATGGTGCCGACCGATCCCGACACCGGGCCGGTCGAGCGCAAGGATCTGGTGAAGGGCTACGAGATCGAGAAGAACCGCTACATCATCATCGCGCCCGATGAACTCGACGCGGTGAAGCTCGAGACCACCCACGCGCTCGAGATCGAGCGCTTCGTTGACGAGAGCGAAATCGACCGGCTGTTCTGGAACGACCCCTACTATCTCGTGCCGAACGAGGACTCAGGCGTCGAGGCGTTCGTCGTGATCCGCGAGGCCCTGGAGGAGGCAGGCCGCGTTGCGCTTGGCAGGGTGGTCATGCACACGCGCGAACGCCTGATGGCGCTGGAGCCGCGCGGCAAGGGCATCCTCGCCTACACACTGCGCATGCGTAACGAAGTGATCGATCCGTCCAAGGCCTTCGATTCCATCCCGGCGGCGAAGCCCGACAAGCGCATGATCGATATCGCCCTCAAGATCATCGAGCAGCAGGAAGGCGCATTCGATCCCGACAGGTTCAAGGACCGCTATGAGATGGCCTTGCGCGAACTCATCCGGCGCAAGGAAAAGGGCGAGAAGCCCGTCACCGCCGAACCGGTCGAAGAGAGCAACGTCATCGACCTGATGGAAGCGCTCAAGAAAAGTCTCAACAACAAGGGCAAAGCAGCGCCCGCGCGCGCACCGGCTACGAAGCGCAAGGCGAAACGATAGACGCTACGCGCCGAAGGCCCGCATGAAGGTCGAGACGGCGTTCGCGACATTCACGCGGATATCCTCACGCGTCGGCTTCGCGACGTTCCACAGCCTGCGGCGATGGATGCCCGCCATGCAGAGCTCAAGGAACTGCTCCGCGGCGACAAACACGTCGGTATTGGCCTTCAGTTGCCCCGCTTGCTTTGCGCTCTCCAGAAATTCTGCCGTGCGCCGCAGATTCTGGCGCACGCCCGACTGATAGATCGTGCCCCCGATTTCCGGAAAGCGTTCGGCTTCTGCAGTTGCCAACCGGAACGTTTCGATCGACTCGTCGCTCAGAAGCAGTGCGACGAACTGCTCGCCGAAACTCAGAAGCGTCGCGCGCAGATCGCCGCCGCTTTCCATCTCTGCCCGGTTCAGCATCTGCTGGATGAGCGCGCATTTGCGCTCGACGACCGCGACGAACAGTTCTTCCTTGGACTTGAAGTAATTGTAGAGCGTGCCCTTCGAGCCGCCGACCCGGGCCGCGATCAGCGACATCGAGGTCCCGGCATAGCCGTTCTCGGCAAACACCTGTTGCGCGATTGCGATAATCGCGTCGCGACGGTCGTCCTTCCCGGTCCTGGCGATGACCTCCGATTCCATGGCCGCCATCATATGTCCTCCCAGACTTGGGGTATGCGTCCGGTGCATGACCATACTGTACGGTCCACCTTGAATTCTCCGGGCATAACCCTTTATATTGTCTCGACCGTACGGTACGGTCATATAGGAATTTGTATGTAAATTCAACGGCAGTCCCTAGCCCGGTTTGGATACCGGACAGGGAGGTTCGCTTCGAGGAGTATTCCGATGGCTGACGTCGCCCTCGCCGACCCCACAATCCGTCTGGCCGACAACCGCAAAGCCGCCACTGACCCGGCCGCGCGCAGGAAGGCCGTGCGCAACCGGCTGTTCCTTGGGTTCGGCGTGCTGCTGATGCTGGCGGCGCTCGGCTATGGCAGCTGGTGGTACATCGTAGGCCAGCGCTACATCTCCACCGACGACGCCTACGTCGACGCCGACAGCGCGCAAATCACCCCGCAGATCAACGGCACGGTCAGCGAAGTCACGGTCAGCGATACAGCGCATGTGAAGCGCGGTCAGGTGCTGGTGCGCATCGATCCCGCCGACGCGCAGCTCGCCACGGAACAGGCCGAGGCCACCTACGCGCAGACCGTCCGCCGCGTCGAACAATATTTCGCCAATGCGGCGCAAGCCGCCGCGCAGGTCGCCGCGCGCAATTCCGATGTGTCGCGCGCCAACACGGATTACAGCCGCCGCGTGTCGCTGGCGAAGGCCGGTGCTATCGCCAATGAGCAGGTGACCGACTATCGCAATACCTTTGAGACGGCACGCGCCGATCTCGCGGCGGCAAAGCAGTCGCTCGCCGGCCAGCAGGCGCTGATCCGCGGCACCGACGTCGCGCACAATCCGGAAGTGCTTGCCGCCAAGGCGGCCCTGGACACCGCGAAACTCGCTCTGTCGCGCACCGTGCTCCGCGCGCCGTTCGATGGCGTGGTGGCGCAGAAGAACGTGCAGATCGGGCAGCGCGTTCAGCTGGGCCAGGTGCTGATGAGCGTGGTGCCGGTCAACACCGCCTATGTCGATGCGAATTTCAAAGAGAGCCAGCTCACGCATGTCCGGCCGGGCCAATCCGTGTCCCTTACTTCCGATCTCTACGGGTCGAACGTCGTGTTCCACGGGCGGGTACAGGGTCTCTCTGGCGGCACCGGTGCCGCGTTCGCTCTAATCCCCGCCCAGAACGCGACCGGCAACTGGATCAAGGTCGTGCAGCGCCTGCCCGTGCGCGTGGCGCTCGATTCGAGCGAACTCGCCCAGCACCCGTTGCGCGTAGGGCTGTCGATGACCGCGACGATCGACATTTCGCAATGAGCGCGGCTGCGCAGCCCGGGAGCGCACACCATCTGCATGGTGGCGTGCTGTTCGGCGCGATCTTCCTGCTCGCGCTCGCGAACTTCATGGCGGTGCTCGACCTCACCATCGTGAACGTGGCGGTGCCGCACATCGCCGGTTCGCTCGCGGTGTCGCCGAACGAAGGCACCTGGGTGATCACATCCTATGCGGTCGCGGAAGCGATCACGGTCCCCTTGACAGGTTGGCTTGCGGCCCGTTTCGGCGCTGTGCGCGTGTTCGTGGTCGCGTGCGTGTGCTTCGGGCTGTTTTCCCTCCTGTGCGGTTTCGCCCCGTCGCTGTCGATGCTGGTCGTGTTCCGCGTGATGCAGGGATTCTCCGGCGGACCGCTGATGCCGATCTCCCAGACCCTGTTGCTGCGCATCACGCCCCCCAACCGCGCGCAGATGGCGCTCGGGCTGCAGACCATGACGACGATTCTGGCGCCCATCGCGGGCCCGCTGATCGGCGGGACACTGACCGATTCCGTCGGCTGGCCGTGGGCGTTCTACATCAACGTGCCGATCGCGGTCATCGTGGCGCTCGCGTCATGGAGCCTGTTCCGCAAGCATGAAACCGAGACGGTCAACCGGCCTGTCGACTATGTAGGCCTCGGGTTGCTCATCCTCTGGATCGGCGCGCTTCAGATCCTGCTCGACAACGGACAGGAGAAGGACTGGTTCGCTTCACCGTTCATCGTGTCCTTGGCGGTGATCGCCGCCATCGGCTTCATTGCGTTCCTCATCTGGGAGCTGGCGGACGAACATCCGATCGTGGATCTGAGCGTCTTTGGGAGCCGCACGTTCAGCGTGATGGCAGCGGCCATGGCATTCACCTTCGGCGCGTTCTTCGCGACCGTCGTGCTTATTCCCCTGTGGCTGCAAACCAACATGGGCTACACGGCCACCTGGGCCGGCGACGTGATGGCATTCCAGGGTGTGCTCGGCGTGATGATGGCCCCTGTCGCGGCCATCGCGATCTCGCGTGTCGATCCGCGGCTGGTGATGTCGATAGGCCTGTCGATACTGGCCGCGGTCACGTTCTGGCGCACAACCTTCACGCACGACATCACGTATTGGCAGCTCGTGCTGCCGCAATTGCTGACAGGGCTCGGCATTCCGCTGTTCTTCGTGCCACTGATGGGTCTTTCGGTCGCGGCGGTGCCGCCGGCGCAGACGGCCTCTGCCGCCGGACTCGTCAACTTCATCCGCACCATGTCCGGCGCGTTCGGCACCGCGCTCGTCACGACGGTATGGGACCAGACATCGACAAGCGTACGCGTCAACCTCGCGGGCAGACTCCACCAGCCACAGGAAACGCTCGCCACCCTACAGGCGCACGGACAAACGTCCGCGCAGGCGACCCAGAGCCTGAGCGATATTGTGCAAAGCCAGGCCGTGATGATCGCGACCAATCAGGTGTTTCTGATTCTCGCGGTGATCATCGCAGGCGTGGCGGTGTCTGTATGGCTATCGCCCAAGCCGAAGCGTGCCGTCAGCCTCGCTGCCGCGCATTGATGGCGTAACCCAGACAATCAGCCTTGGAGCTTGCGCATCGCTGCCGCGATCGGCTTTGCGGATTTTGCGAGACCCTTCCACGGATCGGGCTTCTTGAGCAGCTTGGCCGCCGTGGCGATCGTGAATTTCTTCGGGTCAAGCCGTGCCGTGAGTTCGCTCCAATCGAGCGGCACCGCGATGGGCGCCCCTTCGCGCGCGCGCGGACTCCACGGCGCCACGCCCGTCGAGGTCTTGTCGTTGCGTAGATAGTCGACGAAGATTTTTCCGGTGCGCGCCTTCTTGGCAATGGTGCTCGTATAGCGGTCCGGCGATTGCGCTTCCATTTCAAGTGCCACCGCCTTGGCGAATGCTTTCGCGCCGGCCCAGTCCGCGCCTTTGATCGCGATCACGACGTGCAGCCCCTTGCCGCCGGTGGTCTTCACGAAGGGGGTGAAGCCAAGCTGCTCAAGCCGCTTCTTCAATTCCTTTGCGGCTGCGATCACGCTGGCGAACGGCACATCGGGCGCCGGATCGAGATCGAAGATCACCCGCTCCGGTGTTTCGGGATCGCCCGGCTTGCTGCCCCAGGGATGCAGCTCCGTCACGCCTTGCTGCGCCAGCGCGACGAGGGCTTCGGCGCTGTCGACACCGAGATAGGGCTTGGGCTCGCCTTTGACCTTGATGGCCAGCATCGGCGCCGCAGTTCCTTTAAGTTCATGACGCTGAAAGAACTGCTCGCCACTGATCCCGTCCGGTGTGCGCACAACGGAAACCGGGCGGTCCTTCACGTGCGGCAGCATGCGTTCCGCCGCGCCCGCCATGTAACGCGCGAGATCGAGCTTGGTGACCGCCGGACCGAGCTTCGACTTCGGCCAGAGCTCCTTCTCAGGGTGGCTGATAGTGATCCCCAGCACGGTATTGTCGCCCGTCGCTGCTTTCTTCGTTTTCGCAGGCATGACTTTCTCCTCTGGCGCATCTGCGGGCACTTCCCGGACCACGGCGCTCGCGGGCTTGTCGAGACGCAGCCCCTTGAACGCCGCCTGCCGGAACAGGCCATCCGATGTCACGTTCTCGAATTCGATTTCGGCTACCAGTTTCGGCTCGACCCAGTTCACGTCGGCAAGGCGCGGCGGCGCGTTGGAAAACGGCGATGTGGCGCGCTTGAGCGGCTTCAGCTTCTGAAGCAGATCGGCCGCGACCTCACCGCTATAGCCCGTCCCGACACGGCCCATATAGACGAGCTTGCCGTCTTGAAACGTACCGACCATCAGCGAGCGAAACTTGCCCGGCGCGCCACGCCAGGCGCCAATGACGACTTCCTGCCCGCCCCGGCATTTCGCCTTTGTCCAGCTGTCGGCGCGGCCGGAGACATAGGGCACGTCCAGCCGCTTCGAGATGACGCCCTCAAGGCCCATCTTGCACGCCGCCGCCAGCATAGCGCTACCGGATGATTGGAAGTGCGGCACGAAATGGATGCGCTTCGAGCACGCGAGCGGTCTGAGAATTTCTTGAAGCATCTTCTTCCGCGCACTCAGCGGCTCTTTGTCAAAGCTTCTGCCGTCCGCAAAAAGGCAATCGAACACGTAATAGATCAGCGCGCCGGTCTTGTGACTGGAAAGCGCATCCTGCAGCAGGCCAAAATCACTGACGCCGTCGCCTTTCAGCGCGCAGATTTCGCCATCGATGATGCAGTCGGCAAGCGCGCCGCCATCCTTTGCGATCTCGGGAAAGCGCTCGGTCCAGTCCAGCGCCTTGCGCGTGCGCAGGCGCGCCGTGTGGCCCTCGACGCGCATCTGCATGCGATAACCGTCGAACTTGACCTCATGCGCCCAGTGGGGGCCGGACGGGGGTGCCTCCACCAGCCGTGCAAGCTGCGGCGCAATGAAGGACGGCATTTTCAAGCGCGCTTGCGCTTTGTGCTGGGTTTCTTCGCGGCTTTTTTCTTCGCCGTCCGCTTTACCGGTTTCGACACGACTTTTTTTTTAACAGGTTTGCGGTTGGCCGCGACGTTTTCCTTCACCGATCGATTGCTGTTCCAGACTTTTCGGGACTTCGCCGCGATCTCATCGAGCGTCCGGCCGGTTTTGATCGATGTCACCTCTTTGGCCAGCGCGTCGCCTTCGCTGCCGCGATGCGCCTCGTCGTCGATCTCCTTGATCAGCAGCCAGTTGTGGCGGACTTTCTTGCCGAGGCGCCGCGGATCGTCGCGCAACCGGATCAGCGCCCATTTGCCTTTCATCCGTTCGCCGTCGAGAACGATTTTCAGATGACCCTTTTTGAGTTCGCCTTCCGGATCGGGAAACTGCGGCCGCCATGTGCCGCGATCCCATAGCTGCACCGTGCCCCCGCCATACTGCCCCTCCGGGATCGTGCCTTCGAACGTGCCGTATTCGACCGGATGATCCTCCACCTCGACCGCCAGCCGCTTTACCGCTGGATCGAGCGAGGGCGTCTTGGTCACGGCCCAGGACTTATAGACCCCGCCCAGCTCCAGGCGGAGGTCGTAGTGCAACCGCGTCGCAGCGTGGCGCTGGATAACAAAGCGGTGCTTGTCGGCGCGTTCGACACGGCCCTTGGGCTCCCGGGTCAGCCCGAAATCGCGCTTGGCATGATAGGTCGAGAGTTTGGCCATGGCTTTTCATCCTACCTCAGGGCGACACCACAAGCACGATAGCGCCCTTCCATTTCTGCAGAACATTTCCGACCGTCTGGCCGAGATAAAGTCCTTCTCCCACCCGCCGGCTCGTGCCGATCACGATCACGTTGGTCTTGCGTTTCTTCGCCTCCTCGATGATCGCGTCCTCGGGCGCGACATCGGTGTGCATGGCGGTGTGGATCCGTTCGTAGCCATAACGTTTGGCAAGCTGCGCCGTATCCTTGATCACCGCCGCTTCCGCCCGCGAACGGCCGGATGAACGGCGAGTGCCGCGCTTGATGCCGCCGCTCGCCGCGCGGCTGGCGACGTGCAGCGCCGTCACTTCGCTCACGCCGCTCGGGGAAATCGCAAAGGCCATTTCGGCGCCGCGGCGGGAGGCTTCCGTGCCGTTGACCGGGATCAGGATGTTGAAACCGTCACCCTTCAGCTCTTCCGGATGCTCGCCGGCGATTGCGAGGATCATCGCTCCGTCGAACCCTTTGGCCGCACGGCTGACGGCCGCGGAAAACGTGCCATCCGGCCGATGCATTTTCTCGAGACCGACGAACAAAAGGTCGTAGCCTTTGGCGCCCTCCTTCTGAACGGCATCATCGATTTTCTTTTCGCTGCGCGCGGAGATTTCGACCCTTTCCTGTTTCTCTTCGCCCTTGTCCTGCTCTGCCGATCTGTGGCCCCCTTTGGCGCTTTCCGTCGCAATGTCCTTGAGCGTGTTGTCGGGACTGTCTTCGGGTGTGGCTTTCTTATCGAGCTGAAGCACGGTGATGGGAAGTCCACCCTGCCCCGCCACGAAACCGGCAAGCCTTGTGGCAAGTTCCCCACTGGGACTTTTGTCGGCCGTGATGAGCAGGCGTTCGAGCTGCGCGACAAAGCCCTTGGCATCGAGCTCTTCCTTTTCGAGCCGTGCTTTCTCCTCACCCTGAAGAGGAAGGCGGCGCAGGGCCCAGCGCAGCATCGGAGGCATCGCCATGGTGGTGATCACCGCCATCGTGACGATCATGGTGTAGAGATTCTGCGTCAGCGCGCCCATGGTGAGACCGATGGTGGCGACGATGACCTCGGTGCTGCCGCGCGCATTCATGCCGCAGCCGAGCGCCAGTGACTCCCGCGACGACAAGCCGCTGACGATTCCGCCCGTGAACGCGCCCGCGAATTTGCCCAGGCTGGCGAGGGCGATCAAACCCACAGTGAGCAGAGCCAGCTGCGGGTCCCTTAAGATCGTAAGGTCAGCCGAAAGCCCCGACATGCCGAAGAAGATCGGCATCATGAATGCCGTGATGAAACCGCGAAGCTCGTTCTGAATCTGATCGGAGAGGATGGGCGACTCGCCGACCAGCACGCCGGCCACAAACGCACCGAGCACCGTGTTGACGCCGATGGCCTGTGTGGTGAGCGCCATCAGGCACATCACGATCAGAATGGCGGTGACGACCGCGTACTCACTGACGAACGTGTCGTTGACCCAGCGGATCAGCCAGAACACCAACTTGCGTCCGATGGTGTAGCTCACGATCAGGAACACCATCGTGCCAATCACCGTCTTCGCGAGCGAGCCGAACGAGAAGCCGCCGGCGCCCGCGATACCCAACGTGAGCGAAATGATGACCCAGCCGACGGTATCCTCCATGATCGCGGAGGCGACGATGATCTGTCCGAGATTGCGGCGCATGAAATTCATTTCGCGCACCACCATCGCCACGATCTTGATGGAGGAAATCGAGAGCGCCGTGCCGAGGAACAGCGACGCCACGAGCTTGCTGCCCTGTGTCGGCAGCAGGGAATCGGGAAGGAGATAGCCGGCGGTGAAGCCGCAAACGAAGGGCACGGCAACGCCGGCCAGCGTGATCGCGACCGCGGGCATTCCGACCTTCCGCACCAGCTTCAGGTCCGTCTCCATGCCGGTCAGAAGCAGCAACATCAGCACGCCCATGTCGGAGATCCCGGTGATCAGCCCCTTGGTTTCCGGGTTGCTCGGAAAAATCAGCGTGTGCGCCGCAGGCCAGATCCAGCCGAACAGGGACGGCCCGAGAATGAGGCCCGCCAGCAGATTGCCGATGACCGCGGGCTGGCCGAAGCGCTGCATGATCTCGCCCAAACCGCGCCCGATCAAAAGAAGCAGGACGACTTCGGCGATAAGGATGATTTCTTTGGTGCCACCGATCCCATTACCGGCGCTTCCGCCGCCAGCCTTTCCTGCGACAGCAGCCAAGGCGGCCCCGGCGCACAGAAGAAGCGCCGCGCTCACGGCAACGGGAAAGACAATCTTTTTCACGGGATAGACTCGGAAATGCCGCCAGTTCCCGATCAGAACGTTCCGCGACGAGCAGAAGTTCCCTTAGGCGACAGCCTTGGACCGCTCTGGCTCGCCGCGCAGAATCGCTTTGAGCATCTCCGGCTCGACCGGCTTCTGCAGGACGGGATATTCCGAGAAGCGCCCTTCCACCGATTGCTGCGCGTAGCCGGTAAGGAAGACGAAAGGGATCGACCGCGACGCAAGGAAATCCGCCAGCGGATAGACTGCCTCACCATTGAGGTTCATGTCGAGGATCGCGCCGTCGAAGGATTCCTCCTTCGCCGCCTTTAGCGCATCTCCCAAACGCCGGTACGGCTCGCTGGGCTCGAATCCCCAATCGAGAAGAAAATCGTGAATCAGCGTGCCGATCAGCGCCTCGTCTTCCACGAGAAGCAGCTTCTTGCCGAAGGCGAGCGACGGTTGCGGCGCAATTGCCGTGGCGCGGTCACCGGCAGAACGTTGCGGCGCAACGGCGCCGCACGAGATTTCGATGGTGCAAAGAAGACCTTCCTTGCGCCAGTCGAAGTTCACGCCACCGCGCTGCTGCGAGCTGAAATTGGCGTGGATGATCTTCATGCCGAAGCCGGTCTTCGCCGGCTTGCCCGTCCGCGAACCGCCATGCTCTTCCCAGATCAGCTTCAGCATCCCGTTTTCAAACTTCCAGCGGATGTCCAGTTCGCCGCGCTTCGAAGACAGCGCACCGTATTTCACGGCATTGGTGGCGAGTTCGTGCAAAGTGAGGGCCACGGTCTGGGCGGTCTCGGGTGCGACGATCATTGAGGGGCCTTCGGCCCGGATCCTGCCCGTCGACCGGTAGGGCGCGATTTCCTCCATGACGAGCCGGTGCACGTCGGCGCCCTGCCAGCGTGATTGCGACAATAGTTCGTGCGTCTGGGCCAGCGCGCGAATGCGGCCCTCGACGGCTTGGGTATAGCCCTCGATCGTGTCAGCGCGCGCAAGACGGACAATGGCCTGGACGACCGCCAGCGCGTTGCGCGCGCGATGGTCGACTTCGCGTGCCAGCAACGCCTGGCGCGTTTCGGCATCCTTGCGGTCTGTGATGTCGGTCGTAACCCCGCTCACGCGCGACATCAGACCCGCTGCATCGAAGCTGGCCACGGCAGCGGCTGAGCACCAGCGCATCTCGCCGCTCGGACGGATAACGCGAAGCTCCATCCGGTAGCTGTTGTTCGAACGCGACAGATCGGCGAAAGCCGTCTGGAGCTTTTCCATGTCGTCCGGATGGATCACGCGACGGATGGCTTCGAGGGTCGGTGCGAAATTCTCTTCGACCCCGCAGATCCGGCGATGGCCTTCGTCCCATGTCCAGAGATCGGTCGAGAAATCGTAGCTCCACGAGCCCATGTCGCCGGCGGCAAGGGCGAGCGAACGTCCCTGCTCGCTTTGCAGCAACTGTGCGTTAGACGCTTCAAGGGCCGCGGTACGCTCGGAGACGCGGCTTTCAAGCTCCCGGTTCAGCCGTTCGAGCTGCCGCGTCTTGCGATAAAGCTCCGCGAACACCTTGACCTTGGCGCGCAGAACTTCCGGCACCACCGGCACCGGCACGTAGTCCACCGCGCCGGCATTGTAACCGCGCAGATAATCCGTTTCCGAAACATGGATGGCGGAGATGAAGATGACCGATATGTGCCGATAGCGCGGATGTTCACGGATCATCTGCACGAGCTCGAACCCGTCCAGCTCCGGCATGCACACATCGACCAGAATGACGGCGACATCGTTCTTGAGCAGATATTCGAGCGCATCCTTCGCCGACGAGACCTTGACCAGGTTTTCGCCGAGATCGCCCAGCATCACCTCATAGCTGAGGAGCTTGGCGGGCTGATCATCCACCAGGAGCACATTGACTTGGTCGCCGGCATCCATCAGGGCCTCAACGGTGCAGCCACATGCGCAGCGCCGAAAGAAGCTGCTCGGTATTCACGGGCTTGGCAAGATAGTCGGAAGCTCCGGCCTCCAGGCATTTCTCGCGGTCGCCCTTCATCGCCTTGGCCGTCAGCGCGATGATCGGAAGCCGGCGGAACTTCGGATTCTCGCGGATGCGCGCCGTGGTCTGATAGCCGTCCATTTCCGGCATCATGATGTCCATCAGCACGATGGCGAGATCGGGCGTTTCCTCGACCAGTTTGATCGCATCGGCGCCGGTTGTGGCTGTGAGCACCTGCATGCCGCGGCGTTCGAGCACGCTCGAAAGCGCGAAGATGTTGCGGGCATCGTCGTCGACCAAGAGCACGGTGCGCCCCACAAGGTCTTCGTCGGAATTCGTCAACCGCTCCAGCATGCGCTGCTTCGTGGGCGGAAGATCGGTGATCACGCGATGCAGGAACAGCGCGGTCTCATCCAGCAGGCGTTCTGGCGATTCCACGCCCTTCACCACGATGCTGCGCGCCATCGTATGAAGCTGCGCTTCTTCCTGCGCCGAAAGCTCGCGGCCGGTGAAGACCACGACCGGGATCTCGGACAGCGAAGCATCCTTCCGGAACTGCTCGAGCAAATCGAAGCCCGAGATATCGGGCAGCCTGAGGTCGAGCACGATGCAATCGACCGGCTTCTCGCGCAAAACCGAGAGCGCTTCGGCGCCGGTACCGGCGGTCACGATCTCGATATCGTCGTGACCGAGCAATTCACGGATGCTCATCTGCTCGGCCGGATTGTCTTCCACAACGAGCAAGCGTTTGCGCCGCGGCCGCACATATTCCTTCACGCGGCTGAGGGCGGCTTGCACACCTTCCGCTGTGGTCGGTTTGGTCACGAACGAGAACGCGCCCGAGGTGAGGCCGTGCTGACGGTCTTCGTCCAGCGTCACGATCTGAACCGGAATGTGCCGCGTCAGCGGATTCTGCTTGAGCTGATTGAGCACCGTCCAGCCGAGCATGTCGGGAAGGAAAATGTCGAGCGACACGGCGGTCGGCCGGTATTCCAGCGCGAGTTCGATCGCGTCCTCGCCGCGTGACGCGACCAGAACCTTGAATCCCTCGTCATGCGCAAGATCCACCATGACGCGTGCGTAGTGTGGATCGTCCTCCACGATCAGCAAGGTGGTGTCGCCGGGTTCGATATCATGGCGATCGTCGGGAATCTGTTCAAGCACGCGCTCGGGCTGCGCAGCCGCGAGTGCCACTCTGGCGCCTGCGGCCGTCTGCACGCCAATCGGGCGCACGGCATTATTCGCCGCGCCGACATAGCGAACGGGTAGGTAAAGCGTGAATGTGCTGCCGGTGCCTGGCGTGCTGTGAAGCTGGATCTCGCCGCCGAGCAGGTTCGACAGCTCTCGGCTGATTGCAAGACCAAGACCCGTGCCGCCGTATTTCCGGCTGGTGCTGGCGTCAGCCTGCTGGAACGCCTCGAAGATCAGCTTCTGCTTTTCCGCCGGAATGCCGATGCCGGTATCGGATACTTCGAACGCGACGACGGCAGGCGCTTGACCGAGAATCGGGTGGTTCGGGCTCCAGCCTTCATACACCGACGAAACCCGGAACCGCACTTCACCCTGGCTGGTGAATTTGAACGCGTTGGAAAGCAGGTTCTTCAACACCTGCTGCAGGCGCTTCGCGTCGGTCAGCATGGTCCGGTCGAGATGCGGATCGACCTCGACCTTGAAGTTCAGGTTGCGCGTGTCGGCTTCGTGCCGGAACGGACGCGCCACCGCATCGACGACACTCTGGAACACGATCTCCTCGGCCTCGACCGTGACCGTGCCCGACTCGATCTTGGAAAGATCGAGAATGTCGCTGATGAGGTTGAGCAGATCGGTGCCAGCGCCGTGAATGGTGCGCGCAAACTCGACCTGTTTCGGCGTCAAATTGTGATCCGGGTTTTCCGTGAGCTGATGGCCCAGGATCAGGATCGAGTTCAGCGGCGTGCGCAGCTCGTGCGACATGTTGGCGAGGAACTCGGACTTGTACTTGGACGTGAGGGCGAGTTCGGCCGCCTTTTCTTCCACCGCGCGGCGGGCCTGCTCGATTTCCTGGTTCTTGCGCTCCACCTCGACGTTCTGCTCGGCAAGCTCGCGGGCCTTCTGTTCGAGCTGCTCGTTGGTCTGCTGCAATTCCCTTTGCTGGGTTTGAAGCTCGGTGGCGAGCTGTTGCGACTGTTTGAGCAATCCTTCGGTCTGCATCGTCGCTTCGATCGAGTTGAGAACGATACCGATGTTGGCCGTCAATTGCTCGAGGAACGCGATCTGCAATTCCGTAAAGCTGGTAAGCGAGGAAAGTTCGATGACGGCCTTGACCTCGTTCTCGAACAGGACGGGCAGGACGATGATGTTTTTGGGCGTCATGTCCAGCAGCGCCGAGGTGATCGGAACGGCATTCTGGACGTTGGTGATCAACAGAGGCTGCTTGTTGACGGCGCATTGCCCAATCAGCCCTTCGCCGAGGCGGATCGTCTTCTTGTGACCGTCGACGGCGTGGTCGGCATATGACGAGACCAACTGGAGCCTCGGGTTATCGGACGTGTCCATCTGATAGATGACGCCCAGTTGTGCTTCGACCAGCGGGGTCAGCTCGTCGAGCAGGGTCTTGGCCACAGTGGAGATATCGCGGCGCCCCTGCAGCATGTTGGAGAACTTCGCGAGGTTGGTCTTGAGCCAGTCCTGATCGGTGTTGCGCTCGGTCGTGAGACGCAGATTGCCGATCATGGTGTTGATGTTGTCCTTGAGTTCGGCCACCTCGCCATTGGCGTCGACCTGAATCGAGCGCGTCAGGTCGCCTTTGGTCACGGCAGTCGCCACTTCGGCGATGGCCCGCACCTGGGTGGTCAAGTTGGCGGCCAAGAGGTTCACGTTGCCGGTCAGATCCTTCCATGTGCCCGAGGCACCCGGCACGTTCGCCTGTCCGCCGAGACGGCCTTCCACGCCGACTTCGCGCGCCACCGTCGTCACCTGGTCCGCGAAGGTCGCAAGCGTTTCGGTCATGTTGTTGATGGTTTCGGCCAGCGCCGCCACCTCGCCCTTCGATTTCACGGTGAGATTCTGCTTGAGCTCACCGTCGGCCACGGCGGTCACGACCTTCACGATGCCGCGCACCTGTTCGGTCAGGTTCGCCGCCATGACGTTCACGGTATCGGTGAGGTCCTTCCAGGTGCCGGCCACGCCCGGCACAGCGGCCTGGCCGCCGAGCTTTCCTTCGGTGCCCACTTCGCGCGCCACGCGGGTCACTTCCGAAGCGAAGGCGTTGAGCTGGTCCACCATCGTGTTGATGGTGTTTTTGAGCTCGAGAATCTCGCCCTTCACGTCCACGGTGATTTTGCGCGAAAGGTCGCCGCGCGCCACGGCGGTCGTCACTTCGGCGATGTTGCGGACCTGAGCGGTCAGGTTGCCCGCCATCGAGTTCACCGAGTCAGTCAAGTCCTTCCATGTGCCGTCGACGCCCGGCACGACCGCCTGACCGCCGAGGCGGCCATCGGTACCCACCTCGCGCGCCACGCGGGTCACCTCACCCGCGAAGGAGCGAAGCTGTTCCACCATCGTGTTCAGCGTTTCCTTGAGCAGAAGGATTTCGCCGCGCACGTCCACGGTGATCTTCTTCGAAAGATCGCCGCCGGCGATGGCGGTCGCGACCTCGGCGATGTTACGGACCTGTGCGGTCAGGTTCGACGCCATGAAGTTCACGTTGTCGGTGAGGTCCTTCCACGTGCCGGCGACACCGGGCACCTGTGCCTGACCGCCAAGCTTGCCGTCGGTGCCCACCTCGCGCGCGACGCGCGTCACCTCGGCGGCGAAGGCGTTGAGTTGGTCCACCATCGTGTTGATGGTGTTCTTGAGCTCGAGGATTTCGCCCTTCACGTCCACGGTGATCTTCTTCGACAAGTCGCCATTGGCGATGGCGGTCGAGACGTCCGCGATGTTGCGCACCTGTGTGGTGAGGTTCGCCGCCAGCAGGTTCACGTTGTCGGTCAAATCCTTCCAGGTACCGGCCACGCCCGGCACGTTCGCCTGACCGCCGAGACGTCCCTCGGTGCCGACCTCGCGCGCCACGCGCGTCACCTCCCCCGCGAAGCGGTTGAGCTGATCGACCATGGTATTGAGCGTTTCCTTCAGCTGAAGGATTTCGCCGCGCACATCCACAGTGATCTTGCGCGAAAGGTCGCCGCCCGCGATGGCGGTCGCCACTTCCGCGATGTTGCGCACCTGCGCGGTGAGGTTGCCCGCCATCGAGTTCACGGAATCGGTGAGGTCCTTCCAGGTACCGGCCACACCGGGCACCTGCGCCTGGCCGCCCAGTTTGCCGTCGGTTCCCACCTCGCGCGCGACGCGCGTCACTTCCGATGCGAAGGCGTTGAGCTGATCCACCATCGTGTTCAGCGTTTCCTTGAGCAGCAGGATTTCGCCCGACACGTTCACCGTGATCTTTTTCGACAGGTCGCCCTGCGCCACGGCGGTCGCCACTTCGGCGATGTTGCGGACCTGCGCGGTCAAGTTCGACGCCATCGAGTTCACGGAGTCGGTCAAGTCGTTCCAGGTGCCGGCCACGCCGCGCACCACCGCCTGACCGCCTAGCTTTCCTTCGGTACCCACCTCGCGGGCCACGCGAGTCACTTCCGAGGCGAATGCGTTCAACTGGTCGACGGTGGTGTTGATGGTTTCCTTGAGCTGAAGGATCTCACCCTTCACGTCCACGGTGATCTTTTTGGACAAGTCGCCATTGGCGATGGCGGTCGACACATCGGCGATGTTGCGGACCTGCGCGGTCAGATTCGACGCCATCGAGTTCACAGAGTCGGTCAAGTCTTTCCACGTGCCCGCAACGCCAAGCACGTTTGCCTGGCCACCGAGGCGGCCCTCGGTACCGACCTCGCGCGCCACGCGCGTCACCTCGCCGGCGAAGGCGTTCAGCTGGTCCACCATCGTGTTGATGGTTTCCTTGAGCTGCAGAATCTCGCCGCTGACGTTCACGGTGATCTTCTTGGACAGGTCGCCGCCGGCGATGGCCGTGGCCACATCGGCGATGTTGCGGACCTGCGCGGTCAGGTTCGACGCCATGAAATTTACGTTGTCGGTGAGGTCCTTCCAGGTGCCCGCGACGCCCGGCACTTGTGCCTGGCCGCCGAGCTTTCCTTCGGTGCCCACTTCGCGCGCCACGCGCGTCACTTCCGAGGCGAAGCCGTTGAGCTGGTCAACCATCGTGTTGATGGTGTCCTTCAGTTCGAGAATTTCGCCGCGCACGTCCACAGTGATCTTGCGGCTCAAGTCGCCGCGCGCGACAGCCGTCGTCACCTGCGCGATGTTGCGCACCTGGTCGGTGAGGTTGCCGCACATCGCGTTCACGGAGTCGGTGAGGTCTTTCCACGTGCCGGCGACGCCCGGCACCAGTGCCTGACCGCCCAGCTTTCCGTCCGTACCCACCTCGCGCGCCACGCGCGTCACTTCCGACGCGAAGGAGCGAAGCTGGTCCACCATCGTATTGATGGCTTCCTTGAGCTGCAGAATTTCGCCGCGCACGTCGACGGTGATCTTCTTGGACAAATCGCCGTTCGCCACGGCGATCGTCACATCGGCGATGTTGCGCACCTGCGCCGTCAGGTTGGACGCCATCGAGTTCACGGACTCGGTCAGGTCCTTCCACACGCCGGTCACGCCGCGCACCTGTGCCTGACCGCCCAGCTTTCCTTCCGTGCCCACTTCGCGCGCCACGCGCGTCACTTCCGAGGTGAAGACGCTGAGCTGCTGGATCATCGTGTTCACGATATTGGCGGCGCGGAGGAATTCGCCCTTTAGCGGGCGGCCATCGACGTCGAGACGCACGGTCTGCAGCAGATCGCCCTGCGCCACCGCGGCGACCGCGCGGGTCACCTCGCTCGTCGGCCAGAGAAGGTCGTCGATCAGTGTGTTGACGGAGGATTCCATTTCCGCCCAGGCGCCGGTCTGCAGACCGATCCGGACGCGCTGACGGGTCTTGCCCTCCTTACCGACGACTTCGCCGACGCGCTCAAGCTGCTCCGCCATACGCTGGTTCGCCGCGACGATGTCGTTGAACGCATCCGCGATCTTGCCGGCGACGCCAGCGCGGTCGGCCGGCAGGCGCACCGAAAAATCGCCCACGCGCATCGCCAGAAGCGCGCGCAGCAGGGCCTCCTGATCGATTCCCGCATCGTGGGGGAGCGCTCCGTTGCCGTTCAGTTTCTTGGGCAGTGGGGGTGGCGCGGCTTTCTTTTTGGATGAGTCTGTCCGTTCGGTCCGCCCCTTCATGGCGACGCTCCTTCGCTGCGGTGCAGCGGATCAAAGATGAGAACAGGAGGGAGTGCGCATCCCCATACGAGCATGAGTCGGTCCACACGCCCCGCGTACAACGGCCCCCGGCAGCCCATTCGTATTCGCCCTTCTTTGCGCACCTTCGCGGCACGCAACCCAGCAACGCCCAACCGACAACGCGTTCGTCACCAACTGGTTCCATTGAACCTTACAAGCGCGGGACGGCAAAAATCGCCGAAAAATCAGAGGCTTCTGGTTTCGCTTGGGCTCATCCTCAACGGTTTGGCAACCATGGCGGCACAAACAGCGCACAACAGCACTTAAACCCGCCTCCCTTAGCGTAGCACAGTAGGCCAGACCACCACCGCTGGTAGGCTCCAGTTCCGACTTAACCCCTCGTTATCCCGCGCGCTGCTACACGAACCGTTCAGGATTACAGCGGCTGTTGCGGCTGGATCGCCTTTTGGGGGGATAGGGTGTTGGTATGGTCACATTGACCTCCGGCGCCGCAATACGGCGTTGGATCGGTGCATCTCCACTCGTCCTATTGGCGATTGCGGCTCTCGTGTTCGTCAGTGTCTGTGGTGGACTTGCGCTCTCCGACATCATCGGACGAGTGAGTGCGCTCTGGATCGCCAACGCGGTCATCGTTTTCTTTTTGCTCAAGCATCCGCGCAGCGATTGGCCGGCGTTGCTGATCGTAGGACTTGGCGCCAATTTCTGCGCCGATCTGTTCATGGGAGACGATTTCTCCACAGCGACCGCCCTGACGGTCTGCAATACCGTGGGCGTCTTGATCGTGGCGGCTCCACTGGAATATCTGGGCCTGCACCACGATCTTTCCCGGCCGAAGCCGCTTTGCGTGTTCTACGCGCTGGCGCTCGGACCGGCGCCGGCTGCGGCGGGCATCCTTTCAGCCGTCTATTTCTATCTCCGGTTTGATCGCCCTTTCCTTCACCAGGCATTCGACTGGTATGCCACCGACGCGCTCGGTTACAGCATCGTTGTGCCGATGCTGATGACGGTTCATCTCGAGGCACTCAAGAAGATGTTCAGCCGCGATCAGATCGCGGTCACGCTGCTGCTTCTAGGCGTTGTCGCCGGAACGCTGCTGCTCAATTTCGTGGCACGGGACGTTCCGATCGCCTTCCTCGTGTTCCCGGCCATCGTGCTGGTGACGTTCCAAAGGGGCTTCGCCGGGGGCTTTATCGGCCTTTTAATGGCGGCCGCCTATTTCATGATTCCGGTGCTGGTGAAGGATTCGCACGGTGCGCTGAGGCCGCTTTCGGTGCGGGATCAGATCATCGTGGTGCAGGTGTTCGTCGCGGTGATCGGATTCACGGTTGTCCTTGTGGGCGCGGCTTTGGCCGAACGGCGCCGGCTCGAGCAGGGTCTCGCCGCCGCCATCGTGCGGGCGGAAACGGCGCGTGAGGAAGCCATTGTCGCCAAGGATGCGGCCGAGCGCGCTAACCGGCTGAAGTCGATGTTCCTGGCGACCATGAGCCATGAGCTGCGCACGCCGCTCAACGCCATCATCGGCTTTTCGGAGTTGATGCACCGGAAGCTGTTCGGGCCCCTGGGCGACGAGCGCTACCACGAATACTCCGGCCTCATTCAGGGCGCGGGGCATCATCTGTTGAGCCTGATCAACGATGTGCTCGACATGTCGAAGATCGAGGCGGGCAAGTTCGAGCTGCAACGCCAGACGTTCGACATAAGGGAAATCGTCGGCGACTGCATGGCGCTGATGCAGGACCGCGCGAAACGCAACGGCGTGTCGCTGACCGAGGATGTCCCCTCATCGTCCCTGAAAGTGGATGCCGATCGCAGGGCCCTGAAGCAGATCCTGCTCAATCTTCTCTCCAACGCGGTCAAGTTCACGCCCGCTGGCGGACATGTGACCGTGCGTGTGCGTTCCGAGAACGACGCGCTCGTCCTGTCGGTCGAAGACACGGGCATCGGTATCCCGCCCGAACATGTCCATCATTTGGGCAATCCCTTCATCCAGGTGCGCAGCAGCGCAGGCGCGGCACATGAGGGAACCGGGCTTGGCTTGGCGTTGGTTCGTGCACTCGCGGAAGTGCATGGTGGCAAGCTCAGGATCGACAGCATCCTGAACCATGGAACAACCGTCAGCGTCATCATTCCGAACCGGACGCGCGAAGAAAAGCCCACTGTGCTTCCACTGGCACGCACGGCATAGCAGACACGCTTGACATTGGCCGCGGCGAACGTTGGTCTGCCGCCATGACGGATAGCATTCTCCACAGTTTCCCGAATGCGGACGACATGGTTCGCGCGCTGTCGGATGAAATCGTTTCTCGCGTCACCGGAAGCGTGTCGTCGCGGGGCGTGGCAAGCCTCGCGGTGTCCGGTGGAACGACGCCGGGGGTATTGTTCGATGCGCTGTCGGTGCGAAACGCGCCCTGGGAAAAGGTTTCGGTGACATTGTCCGACGAACGCTGGATTGCTCCGGACCAGGATGGCAGCAACGAGAAACTGGTGCGGACGCGATTGCTTCGGAACGCGGCAAGCGATGCGAAGCTGGTTCCGCTGAAGACACCAGACACATCGCCGGCCGCGGCCGAAGCGAAAGTCGATGCATCCATAGCGGCCATGCCCCGGCCGTTCGATGTCGTGCTGCTCGGCATGGGAGACGACGGCCATACCGCTTCGCTCTATCCGCATTCGGTGGGCTTGGATGCGGCTCTCGATCTCACACGGCCCAATCTGGTGCAGGCCATACACGCCGACAGCGCCGCAGCCACCGGCGAGCGCATGACGTTCACCCTGCGCGCCATTCTGGGTTCAAAGCTGATCGTCATCCTCATTCGCGGTGACGAGAAGCTGGCGACTTATCGCAAGGCCGCGACGGGAACGGATATCCACGAGATGCCGGTGCGTGCGGTGCTAAATCAGACCGGGACGCCGGTTTTGGTCTATTGGTCGCCCTGATCAGCCGTCATAGGTCAATTCGACGGCGTCGCTCTCCGGCACCGACTGGCAAGTGAGCACGTAGCCTTGTGCAACTTCCTGATCGGTGAGGCCGTAATTCTTCTTCATTGTCACCCGCCCGCTGATCACGCGCGCGCGGCACGTCGAACAGACGCCGCCCTTGCAGGCATAAGGCGCAGGTAAGCCGGCCGCCTGCACGCTTTCGAGAATGTTCCCCTTGGCGGCATCGAAGGCAACTTTGGCGCGCCGGCCGTCGAGCGTGACGGTCATCTGCGTGCCCTGCGCCTTCTGCTGGAGGACTTCGTCGCGCGCGAGCTGCTCGGCGGAAATACGGCCGGTGGTGAAGCGCTCGATGAAGATTTTCTCCGGAGCAACGCCTCTCGCTTCCAGAGCCTCTTCGGCGGCGTCCATCATCGGTCCGGGCCCGCAGATGAAGAACGCATCCGCCGCGGTGGTATCCACGAGGTTCGAAAAGACCTCATCGCATTTGGCGCGGTCGAGGCGGCCGTTGAAGAGTTCGACCTCTTCCGCCTCGTTTTCGAGGAAGTGATAGACCTCGAGCCGGTCCAGATAGCGGTTCTTCAGTCCGGCCAGTTCTTCGAGGAACATGATCGAGGCCGAGTCCCGGTTGCCATAAAGCAGCGTGAAGCGCGATGACGGGTCCTGCTGCAATCCGGCCTTGACGATCGAAAGCACCGGTGTGATGCCGGAGCCGCCTGCCAGGGCCACATAATAAGGTGCGCCGTCCTTTTGCTCCGGGAGGACAAAACGCCCGAGCGGCGGCAGTACCTCGATGGTGTGGCCGGCCGCGAGCGCGCTGTTCGCCCAACCCGAGAACCGGCCGCCCGGCATCTGCTTCACGGCGATGCGGATTTCGTTTTCATGTGGTGACACACAAACCGAATAGTTGCGGCGAATGTCCTCGCCGTTCATGTCGGTGCGCAAGGTGAGGTGCTGGCCTGCCTTGAACGCGAACACGTCTTTCAACGCGTCCGGTATCTCGAAGCGGATCGACACCGCATCCGGCGTCTCCCGGCGCACTTCGGCGATCTTCAGGTTGTGGAAGCCGGCGTTGATGGACATGTCAGTGACACTTGAAGCGGTCGAAGGGTTCACGGCAATCGAGACAGCGATTGAGCGATTTGCAAGGCGTCGAACCGAAGCGGCTGATCTCCTCGGTATGGGATGAGCCGCAGCGCGGGCATTGCGGAACGCTCCGCGTCGGCGGCGCGATGCCATAGGCGTGCAGCTTCCTGTGGCCCTCCTCAGTGATCCAGTCGGTCGTCCAGGGCGGCGAGAGAACCGTTGCAAGCTTCATCGTTTTCAAACCGGCGCGATCGAGCGCCGTGCGGATATCGGTCTCGATCGTGAGCGTTGCGGGGCAGCCGGTATAAGTCGGCGTGATCGTGACTGTGTCGTCCGTCACATCGCGCACGATGCCGAGATCGACAACCGAGATGCACGGAATCTCGGGATCCGGGACGTGCGACAGAATCTCGAACACCCGGTCCTTCAGAGAGACGGATTTCACGGCCGCTACCATCGTGCATCCGGATAGGCGCGCTGCAGGAATTGCATCTCGGACAGGAGGTGACCCAGATGTTCGGAATGATGCCCGTTCCGTCCGCCCTTCACGCCGCGCCGCGGTTTCGGCTGCTCGAGGCCGGCCTCCGAGAGAACCTTCGCGATCCGCGCGTCCCATTCGGAGCGCAACGACGGCGCACCGTCCGTCGGATCGAACAGCTCGTCCACGAAACGCCACATCCAGTCGATGCCGGCGATCATGCGCAAGCGGCTCTCTTCGGTGCCGTCACCCAGCCGCACCGTCCACTCATTGGCGAAGCGGACGTGATAGGTGACTTCCTTCACCCCCTTCTGCGCGATGGCGGAAAGCTGCTGATCCGGCGCGTCGCAAATCTCTCGCAGCAGCAATTCATGCCAGTTGGAGAAAAGAACCTGTCTGGCAATGGTCTGTGCGAAATCGCCGTTGGGCTGTTCGACCAGAAGGCAGTTGTGGAAATCGAGCACGTCGCGGCGAAACGCCAGCGCATCGGCATCGCGGCCTTTGCCCTCCGCCTCTGCCGCCACACCCAGGAAATGCGTCGCCTGTCCGATGAGATCGAGACCGATATTGGCGAGCGAGAGGTCGACTTCCAGCATCGGCGCATGACCGCACCATTCCGAAAGACGCTGCCCGAGGATAAGCGCGTCGTCGCCTAGCCGGATGGCGTGATGAAAGCGTTCATTACCCATATCCGTCATGGCCGAGCTTGACCCGGCCATCCATCGCGCGAGCGCCCGCAAGCGAAAAAGCCTTTGCGGCGCGTGGACACGCGCCGGATGGATGGCCGCCTCGAGGGCGGCCATGACGGTGTTGGGATCAAAGAACAAGCCCTCATATGTTCTTGATCCCTTCCGGGATCACATAAAACGTCGGGTGGCGATAGACCTTGTCCGCCGCCGGCTCGAAGAGTTCGGCAGCGTCGCCCGGATCGCTGGCCACGATGGCGGCCGATGGCACCACCCACAAGCTCACGCCTTCCATGCGCCGCGTATAGGTATCGCGCGCCGCTTCGAGCGCCATCTTCGCGTCGGCGGCATGCACGCTGCCCGCATGCCTGTGCGATAGTCCGTTTTTCACCCTGATGAAGACTTCCCAGAGCGGCCATTCCTTTCCCATTACTATTTACTCCGCCGCCATAAGCGTTGCGCGCTTTTCGGCATGCGCAGCCGCCGCGTCCCGCACCCACTTTCCGTCTTCCCAGGCCTGCACGCGGGCCTGCATGCGCTCTTTCGCGACTGCGCCTTCACCGCGCACCACGGCATAGAACTCTTCCCAGTCGATCTCACCGAAATCGTACGAGCCACGCGCCTCGTTCCATTTGAGGTCGGGATCGGGAACGGTGAGGCCGATCGCTTCGGCCTGCGGCACCGTCACATCGATGAATTTCTGACGCAGCTCGTCATTCGTGTCCCGCTTGATCCGCCAGCGCACCGATTGCGCGGTGTTGGGGGAGTTCTCGTCGGACGGACCGAACATCATGATGGACGGCCACCACCAGCGGTTCAGCGCGTCCTGCGCCATGCGCTTCTGCTCCGGCGTGCCGCTCGCGAGCGTCATCATGATCTCGAAGCCCTGGCGCTGGTGAAAGCTTTCCTCCTTGCAGATGCGCACCATGGCGCGTGCATAAGGCCCGTAAGACGTCCGCTGCAGCGGCACCTGGTTCATGATGGCGGCGCCATCGACCAACCAGCCGATCGCGCCGATGTCGGCCCAGGTGAGCGTCGGATAATTAAAGATCGTCGAATACTTCGCGCGGCCGGAATGCAGCGCCTCGATCATCTCCTCGCGCGAGGTGCCAAGCGTTTCGGCCGCGGCGTAGAGATAAAGCCCATGACCGCCCTCGTCCTGCACCTTGGCGAGCAGCACGGCCTTGCGGCGCAACGATGGCGCGCGCGTGATCCAGTTGCCTTCGGGCAGCATGCCGACGATCTCGGAATGGGCGTGCTGCGAGATCTGGCGCACCAGCGTCTTGCGATAGGCTTCCGGCATCCAGTCCTTGGGCTCGATAAAGTCATCAGCCGCGACCCGCGCGTCGAAAGCCGCCAACCGCTCGGGATCCTCAGGCGCCGAGACCAGAGGAGCCGATTTCTGGTTCTTATCCTTGAGTTCGGTCGTGTACATCCGTCACTCCTCACGATAGTCCAATATATAATAACCCGACCGGTCGGTCAATTAATCCTTGTCCAGGATCGGCCCGCCAATGGACCGTGAAAGCCCCTGAAACACGGCGATTTTCTCGTCCTTCTGGTTCCGGACCGCCACATGATAAACGCCCGAGCGGCCCGTTAGAGCCTCTTCGCGCGCTTCCGCAACCAGCCGGTCGCCCAATTGGCCGGGCGCCAGGAAATTCACCGTCGCGCTCTGGGCCACCGTGTTCACATTGCGCGAATTGCAGGCATAGGCGAAGGCGGTATCGGCCAGCGCGAAAATCATGCCGCCATGCGCGATGGCCTTGCCGTTGAGCATGTCGGCGCGGACGACCATCGCGATGCGCGCATAGCCTTCGCGCACGTCTTCGATCTCGATATTCCACGCCGGCCCCGTTCCCTCGCGCGCGTGCAGGCATTCGGCGACGAGGCGCGCAAGGTCGTCAGCACTCATGGCCGCTCCCAAAATTGACCGTCCGGCCGTTCTATTTTAAACCTGATCCAAAGGACAGCGGGACCTGCCCGCAAGGTGTTGGGAGGTGGCCATGTCATATGAAACCATTCTTTTCGAAGCGGCGGACGGCGTTGCGCGGCTCACGCTCAACAGGCCCGACCGTCTGAACAGCTTCACGGTCCAGATGCACGCCGAGGTCGCGGACGCGCTCACGAAGGTCGAAGAGGATTCGGCCATTCGCGTGCTGGTGCTGACCGGATCGGGACGCGGCTTCTGCGCCGGGCAGGACCTTTCCGACCGTGCGGTGGCGCCTGGTGGTGACGAACTCGACCTCGGCGCCTCTTTGGAGACCAGTTACAACCCCCTGATCAAGCGGATGATCAATCTGCCCAAGCCCATCGTATGCGTGGTGAACGGCGTGGCCGCGGGTGCAGGCGCCAATATTGCATTGGCGGCGGACATCGTCCTCGCGGCAAAGAGCGCCCGGTTCATCCAGTCTTTCTCCAACATCGGTCTGGTTCCCGATTCCGGCGGCACCTGGATTCTGCCGCGCCTCGCGGGACATGCCCGCGCGCTCGGTCTTGCGCTGACGGGCGAAACGCTGAGCGCCGAGAAGGCAGAAGCCTGGGGGCTGATCTGGCGGGCCGTCGAGGACGAGCAATTGAAAGCCGAGGCCGACAAGCTGGTGCAGCGGCTGGCGAGCGGTCCCACGCGCGGGCTTGCCGCGATCAAGCTTGCGATGCGCAAGGGATGGCAGGCGAGCCTCGACGAACAACTCGATCTCGAGCGCGACCTGCAGCGCGAACTCGGCCGCTCGTCGGATTACAAAGAAGGCGTTGCGGCCTTCGGCGAAAAGCGTCCACCCAAATTTACCGGCCGCTAGGAGGCCATCATGCAGCTTCAAAGCTACGCCGCGGACAAATGGATCGCGCCGGAGGGACATCTCACAGCCATCGCATCCGCGGTGAGCAGCGAAACAATTGCCGAGACCGGCACGACGGTGCGCGATTTCGCAAGCATGCTTACGCATGCACGCAATACCGGCGGCCATGCCCTGCGCGCGATGACGTTCCACCAGCGTGCGAAGATGCTCAAGGCCCTCGCCGAAGCCGTCATGGCGAAGAAGGATGCGCTCTACGAATTGTCCTACGAGACCGGCGCCACGAAGTCCGACAGTTGGATCGACATCGAGGGTGGTGCGGGCACGCTGTTCGCCTACGCGTCCAAAGGCCGACGCGAACTGCCAAACGATACGATCCTCATCGATGGCCTGCCCGAAGGCCTTTCCAAGCGCGGCACATTCGTCGGTCAACACGTGATGACCTCGCTGCAGGGCGCGGCGGTA
>Ga0207667_10000052_pt1 | contig 232415 bp, 246 predicted proteins | sample KBSCornC52_FD_184301 | JGI IMG/M metagenome (GOLD analysis project Ga0207667, IMG submission 184301) | Corn rhizosphere microbial communities from Kellogg Biological Station, Michigan, USA - KBS Corn C5-2 (SPAdes) (version 2) | ecosystem: Host-associated > Plants > Roots > Rhizosphere > Soil ...
CAGATCGCGAGATAAAAGAGCGCCGTCTTCAATGAGCTAGGGGCCATAGCTGGCCGTCGCCATAGCCTCAGACGCTCGTTTCCTCCACCAGTTCCTTCAGGCTCCAAAGCCTATCCTCCACGCCCGCGGCCATAGCAGGTGAAACCCGCAAGCTCCGATGGACGCGCACCAGATTATAGTGCGCAAAATGCAGTGCGACAGCGCCCTTGAGGTTGTCCAAACCGTGCTATGCTGGTGCGGCATGAGCGAAGTTTCTGTCGATCAGCTTAAGCAGGCCTTAGAATCCCAGCACGGCGGGACAGCCACGTTTGTCGAGTCCGTGCCGCTCCGCGAGATGCACGGCGAGCAATTGGTCTGGCAGGGGACCGTCCATATCTTCGACCTCGCCGACCACCCGCAAGCAAACCGCGCCTATGCGTGGTCATATGAGCGCGACGACGGCAAGCGGCGGTTCTTTGCGGTGCTGCATGTCCCGCCGATAACGGGGCCACGGGAAGCCGTACAAGCGGCTATAGTGGCGGAAGGGAGGGCCGCAAAATAATGATATGGGTGCCAACCTTACTCATAGCCTTCATCGGCATCCCGATGGCGCTACTCCTAAATTACCTACTCTTGTTCAAGTTTTGCCGATGATCTGGCGCATGTACCGCGATACGTTCCGGCGTATACGAGAGCGGCGGAAAATAGTGGCAGAGGCGCGGGCGGCAAAATGACCCGCAAGTGGCCGCGCATTGTTTGTCCCCACTGCGCCACCGGCTACAGCCGCATGGAATATGTCACGATGCAGCGCAAGAGCAGGCAAGATGAATTCCCGTGCGCGGCCTGCGGTGGCGAGATTTCGACGCACGACCCGCGCATTCGTCCGCAGAAGGGCGCGGTCTATAAGCGAGTGGCGGAGGCGCGGGCGAAGTGAGGGCGCTAAAAACATCACGGATACTCTTGCTAGTCAGCTTCCTGCTTTGGGGCGGTACGTTACTGGCTGGTCTTTTCCGACTAATGCCGCCGGACTTGGCGCTTGGCGTTGGCGCTTACGCAGGAATTGGCATCGGCCTCAGCGCCGTGGCGTGCGTGATCTTCCAATTCGTGATCCCGCGAAATTCAAATTAGGACACTACCCAAGCGCGGAGTTCAGCCCAGTTGCTGCATCAGGGCGGCGCGGTCGAGCAGGCACCAGCGTTCGGCGACCTTGCCGTTGGCGATGCGCGCGATTTCGTAGACTTCGACCGCGATCGTCTTGCCACTCGGCTTCATGCCGCTGAATTCGCCGCTATGCGTGCCGCGCAGGACGAGCCGCGCACAGACCTTGTCGTCTTCCGCGACGAGATCGAGGATTTCGCTCGTCTGATCGGGAAACCCCGCCATGACGGCGCGGCGATAGGTGCGGATCCCTTCGATGCCTTTTGGAAAATGCGGCGGCAGGTCGTGCGCGACGAAATCCTGCGCGATGACCTCGTCAAGCCGCTCGGGATGGGCCAGCACCTTCACATAGTTTCGATAAACGGACTTGTTGCTTTCGACCGACATGCTCAATTCCGTTTCAGGCTTCCGCCCTTGCCGAAGAGCAGGGGCTTGCGGTTGTCGATGATGCCGCGGCTGACCCCCATCCACCCGATCTCACCCGACATGCGGCCATATTCGATCTTGGGACAGCGGTCCATGACGACGTTGAGGCCGGCGGCGCGCGCCAACTCGGCGGCTTCCTCGCTGATGACGCTGAGCTGCATCCACACCGTTTTGAGTCCGAGGCGGTCTTTCTCCGCGAGCGCTTCCTTCACGATGCCGGGCGCGGCTTCGGAAGCGCGGAAGATGTCGACCATGTCGACTGGCGCGGGCACGTCCTTGAGCGATCCATAGACCGTCTGGCCCAGGATCTTCTGCCCCGCCATGCCGGGATTGATGGGATGGATGACGAACCCCTTCGCGAGCAGATACTTCATCGCGAAATAGGACGGCCGCATCTCATTGCCGCTCGCGCCCACCATGGCAATGACCTTGGTCGAACGCAGAATGCTCTTGATGTAATCGTCAGGATAAACCGGCACGTGCGAGCCTTCTACATCCGGGATTCGTGTTCAGCGGTACGCAGTGTACCCAATACGAGACTCAGGTGCTGCTCCAAGCTGTCCCGCGTCAAGCTGAAGGTGATATTCTCTGCCCGCCGCGGCGATGCGTCCACACCACCATTTTGAAGAGCCACCAGCGCACTCTCCCTCGTTTCTGCGGCGGAACGAAATTCCATGTGACAATGCCCCGGGGTTTTGCGGGGATGAAACCAACAGAAATTGTATCCCGTGGTTCCCATCGCTATGTGGTGTCGATTGTAAGTTAAGCGCGGCTTCAAGCCCGATTCCAACAATGAGCTGACAATCTTGTCCATGATCGCGAGCGATGCTGGATTTGTTTTCCGCTCCCAAAACGCGCGGTCTGTCTGTTCGACTGGGTCAACTTCCGAAATATCAACTTCCTCAACGACGTTGACGACGGTAACGGGATGAAGAACCACAGCGTCGTCGATCTTAAACGCGCTAAGCTTGACGGCGATTAGAGGAACGGCACGATTTAGTAGCCGGAGGACATTGAAGAAACGAGCGGTGATTTGTTCTGCGACGATAACGGCCTGATGCTCGAAATGCGGTCTCCGCTGCCTTTCGATGTCCCAGTATTCAATGGTGCGAATGATATGGCTTTCGTCCAGCGCCCCGAGCATAACCTCGACTTCGTAATAAGTTTCTCCTTCAACATCTCGCATCAGAAAATCAATGCGACCACCCACCGGTTGGCGATGTTCGCGGCCCGCTATTTCTAAGTCTCCCAGCCCCAAGATCGTTGGATCATCGGTAATCTGTGCCTGAAGCCATTTTTCGTCTAGGCCTAGCGAACGAAGATCAACCGCGTGTGCTTTTCGGAGTTCGGTCATGTGAATATCCGTGTTAGGTTGGCCACTTCGGGTCGCGTTTTTCGACGAAGGCGGAGATGCCTTCGTTGGCTTCGGCGTGGAGCATGTTCTCGGTCATCACCTTTGACGCGTAATCGTAAGCGTCACTCAGCGGCATTTCGAGCTGGCGGTAGAAGGCTTCCTTGCCGATCTTCACGGTTGCGCGCGGTTTCCCCGCGATCTGCTGCGCCAGCGCCATCGTCTCGGCTTCGAGCGTTTCGTGCGCCACCACGCGATTGACGAGACCCATATGATAGGCCTGGTTCGCGGAGATCATGTCGCCGGTGAGCAGCATCTCCATCGCATGCTTGCGCGAAACGTTGCGCGACAAGGCCACCATCGGTGTCGAGCAGAAGAGGCCGATGTTCACGCCCGGCGTTGCGAATTTCGCGTCCACCGAGGCGACGGCGAGATCGCAGCTTGCGACGAGTTGGCAACCGGCGGCGGTGGCGATGCCCTGCACCTGCGCGATGATGGGCTTGGGATGGCGCACGATGGTCTGCATCAGTCTGGAGCATTGCGCGAAGATCGCGGCGAACGCGGCCTTGCCGGAATCCGCTTCCGCGCGATGTGCGGTCATCTCTTTCAGGTCGTGACCGGAACAAAAGGCAGGGCCTTCCGCGGCGAGCACGATGACGCGCGAGTCGTCCTTCGCCGCTTCATCAAGCGCGTGCTGCAGCGCTGTCATCAGGCTTTCGCTCAGCGCGTTGCGCGCCCTGGGACGGTTGAGCGCGAGGCGCAGCACGGGGCCGTTGCGCGACGTGAGGATTAGCGGTTCGGAAGCAGGGGCGTTCATGGCACCTATATAAGGAGTCGGTGGGCGAACCGCTACTTGTGCCGTTCCTTGATCAGGGCTTGTGCCGCGGCCGGATTGCGCTCCTTGGCGCCCGAGATGAAGTACAGAAAGACGTCCGTCTTCGCGGGCTTCGCAGGCTTGGCGATCGTGCGCAGGTCCTTCGGCGGAATGCCTTTGGCCCAGTCCTCGGCGCGCGTTTTCCATTTCTTCAGATCGGCGGTGGTGTAGCCGGTCTCGACTTTCGCGGCGGAAGACTGCAGCCGGGCGTAGACGAAATCCGCCGTCACATCGGCAGCTTCCGGATAATGATCATGGTGGGCGTAGACGATGGCGGCATTGTGCTGCCGCAAGAGCGCCATGAACTCCGGAACCAGAAAGCTTTCGTGCCGCACTTCTATGGCGTGGCGGAGTTTCAGTCCTTCCACCGATTGCGGGAGCAGGGCCATAAACTTCGCGAAATCGTCTGGCTCGTATTTCTTGTGCGGCGCGAACTGCCAGAGGATCGGGCCAAGCTTCGATTTCAGGTAATGGACGCCGCTCGTGAAGAATTTCTCGATCGAGGGGCCGGCTTCCGCAAGCACGCGCCGGTTCACCGCGAAGCGCGGCGCTTTCATGGAAAAGACGAAATCGTCCGGCGTCTCCTCTGCCCATTTGATGAAGCTTGCGGGTTTCTGCGATCCGTAGAACGTGCCGTTGATCTCGATGCTGGTCACCTTCCGGCTGGCATATTCGAGCTCGCGCGCCTGGGCGTGGCCCTTCGGATAGAACATCCCGCCCCGCCAGGGCTCGTAGGTCCACCCCCCGATGCCGACCCGGATATCGCCAGAAGCCTTGTCTTTCGCCATCTTCTATACGGTACTATAATACCGCTTCCCGAAAAGAGCCAATTTCTTGGCTTTTTGGCTTGACCCCACAGGGCGATGCCGCTACACGGCGCGCCTTGTTCGGAGATATCCTGCCATGAAAACCTACTCGGCCAAACCGTCCGAGATCCAGAAGACGTGGGTGTTGATCGATGCCGAGGGTCTCGTCGTCGGCCGCCTCGCTTCCATCATTGCGCTGCGCCTGCGCGGCAAGCACAAGCCGACCTTCACGCCGCATATGGATTGCGGCGACAACGTCATCGTGATCAACGCCGCCAAGGCGCTTTTGACCGGCGATAAGCTCAAGAAGAAGGTCTACTACCGCCACACCGGCTATATCGGCGGCATCAAGGAGCGCACCGCGGGCGAGATCATGCGCGGCAAGTTTCCCGAGCGCGTCGTCGAGAAGGCGGTGGAGCGCATGCTGCCCCGCGGTACGCTCGGCCGCCGCCAGCTTTCCAATCTGCGCGTCTATCCCGGCGCCGAGCATCCGCACGAGGCACAGCAGCCCGTGACGCTGGACGTCGGCGCGATGAATCCCAAGAACCACAATTTCCGTAAGACGAAGGCGGCCTGATCATGGCGGAAGACACAAAGAGCTTTGGCGACCTGAAATCGACCCTGATCAAGGCGAAGCCGCAGGCGCCTGCCGGCCAGCCGGCGGAGCAGATCGCCGGCAAGCGGGATTCCAAGGGCCGCGCCTACGCGACCGGCCGGCGCAAGGACGCGGTCGCGCGCGTCTGGATCAAGCCGGGCCGCGGCCAGATCATCGTCAACGAGAAGGACGAGAAGGTGTACTTCGCGCGTCCGGTGCTGCGCATGATCCTGCGCCAGCCGCTGATCGCCACCAACCGCGACGGCCAGTTCGACGTCATCGTCACGGTGAAGGGCGGCGGTCTTTCGGGACAGGCGGGTGCGGTGCGCCACGGCATTTCGCGCGCGCTGGTCGCTTATGAGCCCAGCCTGCGTGCGGCGCTGAAGCCGGGCGGCTTCCTCACGCGCGATCCGCGTGCCGTCGAGCGCAAGAAATACGGCAAGCCCAAAGCCCGCCGCAGCTTCCAATTCAGCAAGCGCTAAGCGATCTATTCCATACGCGTACAAGTACGGCGGCCCGGAGAAATCCAGGCCGCCGTTTTTTATCCCGCTCGCCGCCGGGCTCTTGCCCAAAAAAGGCGCGGAGCTTTCGCCCCGCGCCGCTACTTAACGAAGTCTCAAAACTACTGCTGGAGCCAGAGGCATCCGTGAGAGCGGTTGCTGGTGTCGAACCAGTAGCCTCCGATCGCGCCGTTATTGTTGATCGCGGTCGCGACGGTGGTCGCCGCACCGTCGAAGAACAGCGTTTTCAGCTTACCGTCCGGCTGCCGCAAATAGGCACGGGCCGTGTTGTCGGCGAGCGTGTAGTAGCCCGCGACCCGGCCGGCATTGTTGATGTTGTAGGCTATTGTCCAGACGGCTTGCGGTCCCTTGAACGTGCTGATCGTGCCGTCAGGCGCCCTTACGAATCCGTTGAACGCGTGAGGCGCCGGATTATCCACATAGCTGCCGGAAATATAGCCTTTGTCGTTGATGCCGGTGACAATGGTCTGCGCGGCGTTGGGGCCCATGAACAAGGTGGCATTGCCGTCCCGATCTTCGACAAATCCGACTTCATTCTGGTCGAGATCGTAAGCAGAGCCGGCGATGGAGCCGTGAGGCCCGAAAACAAAGGGAAACGCTGTATACGTATTCGGTACGACGACTTCCTTGATCTTGCCGCCGGGTTTGCGGATGAAACCGCGGGGCGTGTAGTTCACGTCGTTGTAGTAACCGATGACGGCATCCTTTCCGTTGACACTATACGGATTGGTGCCGTGAACGGAATTGTTTGGATCGAATTCGGTGATTGTTCCGTCGGCGGCGCGTAGAAACCCATGCTGTGCACCGGTGTTGTCGGTATAGTTTCCCGTGATGGCGCCGGAATCGTTGATGTTCATCGGGTAGGTGGACACCGATCCGGGCGGATCGAACGTCGTGATGGTGCCATCAGGCGCGCGCACATAGCCGTGCTTCGCCTTGTTGCCGTCTGTGTAGTAACCCGTGACAGCGTCGGAATTGTTCTCCGACCAGACGTAGACGTCGACCGCGCCGTCGATTTCGAATTTGGTGAGAACCAGCTTGGCCGCGGCCGCATCGAATGCGCCCGAACAAGCCAACGCCAGGGAAACTGCCCCCATTAGTCTGATCGATTTGTGCAACATGTCCTCCTCTTGGTTGGGCGGACTATTGACTGGACAAATGGAGCAGGTCCTCAATAAGAGTCTTAAATACTCTCATCAAATCCTAAGGTGGCCGGTGAGTTAGCGCATGTCGGAAGTATACAGCTTCGGCCGTTTCGCGCTGGATCCCGCGGAGCGCAGGCTCTACGCCGACGATGTGCCGGTACCTCTCGGCTCCACGGACGCAAGGCTTCTGATCGCTTTGGTCGAAAAGGCCGGCGCCACCATCCCCAAGAGCGAGCTCGTGGCGGGCGTGTGGGGCCGGACTGCCGTGACCGACAACGCGCTCTATGTTCACATCAATGCGCTCAGGAAGATCATTGGCGACGATTGCATCGTTAACAAGCAGGGGCAGGGTTACCGTTTCGTCTCCCAGGTCCAGCGCACGCGCAAGGCCGCGCATGCGCGATCTGCGAGGGGTCAGCTTGGCAATTTTTCGGCGAGCGCGCTCGACGGTTCCCGGCTCATCGGCAGGCGCGAACAGCTTCAGACGGCCTCGAAACTGCTCGCGCGCAAGCGGCTCGTGACGCTCACCGGACCGGGCGGTGTCGGCAAGACGAAGTTCGCGCTGCATGCGGCGGCAAAGAGCGCGGCCCAGTTTCCCGACGGGTTGTGGCTGGTGGAACTGGCGAGCCTTAAGGATGCAAGCCTGGTATTTGCCACGACGGCGACTGTGCTTGGCGTCGAGATCGGCGACAAGGCCAATCCGCTCGACACCCTTGCGCGCCATTTGGCCCGCCGGAACCTGCTGATCGTCCTCGACAGTTGCGAGCATGTGATCGGCGAGGCCGCGACCATGTGCGAGAAGATCGTCAATGCCGCTCCGGGCGTGAAGATTCTCGCTACGAGCCGCGAAGGGCTTGGCTGCGCAAGCGAGCAGGTGTTCGAGATGCCGGCGCTCGCCTTGCCCGGCGCCGATGCCGTGAAAGCGGAATCGGTGCGCGAAAGCGGCGCGGTCGAACTGTTTGTCGAACGTGCGACCAGCGCCGATGCCAACTTCAGGCTGACCGACGGCGATGCGCCTCTGGTGGCGAGGATCTGCGGCCATGTCGATGGATTGCCGCTCGCGATCGAGATTGCGGCAGGTTGGGCAGGTGTTCTCGGATTGGAAGCGCTCGACACCAAGCTCGGCGGTTCGATCAAGAGCTGGCTCAAGGCGCGCAACACCTCTTCGCCGAGACATTCCACGCTCCACGCGACATTGGAGTGCGGTCACGACCTTCTCTCCGCTTCCGAGCGGGTCGTGCTCCGGCGCCTTGCCGTGTTTGCCGGCTCGTTCGACATAAAAGCGGCCGAAGCCGTGGCCGGCGGAGACGATGTGCCTGCCGGCGAGGTGTTCGATCATCTGATCAGTCTCGTGCGCAAGTCGATCATCGCAGTCGTGCCCGGAGCGCAGCGCTACCGGCTGCTCGAGACGACGCGTGCGTTCGCCGCCGAGAAGCTCGAGAAGTCTGCGGATGCCGACGCCACGCGGCAACGCCATGCGCGCTACGTCCTCGGACTGCTGCAGAAGGCGACCGTGGAATGGGAAACCACAAGTGACGCGGTGTGGCTGGCACGTTACACGCCAATCGTCGACGATCTGCGCGATGCTCTGGACTGGGCTACCAGCGTCGATTTCGACACGGCGATTGCGATCGCAGGGGCGTCCTGGCCTCTATGGTGGGAGACGTCACTGCGTCCCGAAGGGCGGCGAAGGCTGAAGGCTGCCGTCGATCTCATCACGGCAGAAACGCCGCCCGCCCTGGAAGCCCAGCTACGGCGAGGCCTTGGTGAGTTGTGGTTGAACAGCGCGCCAGGAAGCGCTGCTGCAGTGGAAATCAAGCGTGCGGAAAAACTCTATCGCGAACTCGGCGACAAACCGCGGCTCGGTATGGCGCTTACCGCGCTGGCTTTTACGTTTCTCATAGCCAATCGATTCGAAGATGCGGACAGTGCAATAACCGAGGCCATCGGCCTGCTCGAAAAGGCCGGTCAGCCGCGAATGCTCGCGCATGCGTATTCCTATCAGCTGTGTGTCGAATCCTGCCTGCATCGGCCGGAACAGGCGCGCCGTGCGGGAGAAAAGGCACTCCATCTTTACGACGCCATCGACGCTCCACGTTCTTCGTTGACGGTCGGCGCCAATCTCGTCGAAGCCGGCGTCGATAGCGGCGATCTCGATTACGCGATTTCAACGGCGAGGAGTCTCTTAGCGCGGATTTACGATACGCCACACGCCTATCTGCTGGGATACGTGCAGGGTGTGCTTACGGCCGCGCTGACCGCACGCGGCGATCTGCACGAAGCATTGATGGCGGCGCGGGAAGCCGCACCGCTTCTGCGCGATGAGGGCATTCTGTTTTCGCTGTTCGATCACCTGGCGCTGCGCTCGGCACTCGCGGGGCGCATCACGGATGCCGTGCTTCTCGCGGGTCACGCGGACGAGGCTCACCGGCAGAATGGGCATGCGCGCTGGCCCATGGGCGTTCGCGCGGTCGAGCGCCTTCGCACACTCCTGCATGACGCCTTGCCGGAGGATGAAATCACACGCTTGCGTGTGCTGGGTGCCGCTCTCTCCGAAGATCAGGCCATGACCCTGGCGCTGAAAGATTGAGTGCTGAGAGATTAAGTGGGTCTTCCGCAGGACAGCCAAAAAAAACGCGAGACAGTTGACTCCTGTGAGCAGAGTTCCCACTCTGACCCCAATCTGCTCACGATGGTTATCTCGGGAGGATGTTAAGGTTCGATCAGGAGTACGCGGATGCCAAGAAGCTCGTTGAAGTGCATATTTGCTCTATCGCCATTTTGGATCGGAATGGTCTCGTGTGCATTGGCTGGCGGGCCCGATCTTCAAAATCTGAAGCTTGTTTCAGTAGCCATGATACAGCCGCGAAATCCCGCCGACGCCGCAACGGGCAGCACGAACCCATGGGATGACAGAGCAGCTCTTGTTGTGAATTTTTCTGCCGAACGAGATTTGTATGCATACGCAAAACAGTACGAATACAATATAGGAAACACCGCTTCGTTCTGTCGAAGAAATGACATCGATAAGGCTAGACTCCTGCAAAACGACCCCTATGTTTTTAGTGCACTTGGCAAGGTGGACGCTTACCGTACACACGATCCTAGCGCTTCGGCAGGGCAGCCAACTTATCACGTTTACGTCGCGATAACGCCCGTGCAGCTCGCCGGACAGAGCACGGTCAATTACGATTTGCGACGTGATCTTGAGGATATTTGCATTCAGCTTCGAGGCGGGAACATGGTAGGCGGCAAGTTCACCTCGAACGTGATTGTAATCCCCAAAGCCACTATCGGCGATGCGTTGACGCGTCGCTCAGGGCTCTGAACTCCGCTTCTAAATGGCGCTGAGACGGCTCACAAGCGATGCACCACCGCCTTCGATCACTACACATACTTGAGCTGATTGAAAGGCGCACAAATCATGCACAAAAATAAATCGCTCAAAATTAATAAACGAAATCGGAGATCTATGAATGTTCCAGTTCAGCAAGCGCTAATACAAGAACACATCCGATTGTACAGGCAGCGGCCTGCAGAAATGCAGGCCGTTGTTTTGCTATTAGCAAGCTTCGAAATGAGAAATGAATATTTCGACTCTGACCCCAATCTCTCTGACCTCTTGGATAGCCCGGGGACCACGATAGCAGCATTCTGTAACAGCGGGGTTTGCTTTGGTGTACCATAACCAACATGGCTATTTACGCAGACCTTTCTGACTACACATATCACCACGCCTTTGAAGCGCCCGGTACGAAGAATATCGGGTGGGTTGGCAAAGCCGTCGCATATCCTAAAGGCATTGCGGAACAGGTCCCCCTTGCGCAAATTCTCTGGAAATACTGCGCCGTTTCCGTTGCCCAATCGCGCGGGCTACATCCCTGCGATCTATGCAATGGTCTCCGGCACGATGCTTTCACAAATGGTGATGAGAGCCTGGTCCTTGGAAGCGCGGAGATACGAGTCTTCTCGCCTGACGGACGCACCGTATTTGCGGCGCCAAACCTGATCTACCACTATGTGGCAGACCATTACTATCTTCCTCCTGAGGAGTTTGTGACGGCGCTCACGCTTAGCACGCCGCCGCCAGACGAATCGTATTTCGCCGCTCTCAATGCAATTGGACTAGAATGGAATCCTACCCCCACGCCAATTCCTGGAAGCAAGCCTTATCGTTTGGACCTTTCGAAGGTGAAATGGAGGAAGCCCCCGTAAAATTTGTCGATGAGTAAGTAGTGTCCAACAGGCGTTCGCTACGGCGTCCGCCGAGATGCCGCCTGCTGGGGCATTCTGGCATGCGTCTGACGTGAAAGCGCTGCTCGCATTAGCTCAAGAGCCCTGCTTATCACGGCCCGGTTCAGAAGAAGCTGCCGATTACGGTTTGGAGGCAAAACACACCCGAATGCATCGACAGCGGCCTGCAGAAATGCAGGCCGCTGTTTTGCTGTTAGCCAGCTTCGACTCCGACCTCAAACTCCAAGTTCATTTATGAAGGCGAGACAGATGAGGCTATTGGGCTACTGTTAGCAGAGTTCCTACTCTGACCCCAATCTCTCCGGAGTTCGGAGTTGAAGGCTCTCTCCTAAGTTGATAAGCTTGCTTGATCGACTGACTGGAGAACAGTATGTACGCACGCGCCACGAAGAAACTTCTATCGAGCGCTTCATTTGCAAGCGCGGTTTTGATTATCGCCGCCGTGGCCGGATTTGTGCCGGCGGCGCAGGCCAAGACAAAATACGTGACGTTTACGGTTATCGATGGTTCGCCGACCGAGCCGACCAGCATTAACTCAAAAAGAGCAGTCACTGGGTCTTATGGTTTTAGCGGCGAGGAGCAAGGCTTCGTACGGCACTCCGATGGAACGATAGAGACGTTTCAGGTGCCTGGAGCGCTCCAAACTGACCCGACGAGCATCAACACGAAGGGCGAGATCACGGGCCGCTACTATGTCGCGCCGCGCGGTCCATGGCACGGCTTTCTGCGCAAGCCCGACGGAACGCTCAAGACGTTCAAGATTCCACACGACAACAACGGCGACTTTCCTGTCACAGTGAATGCGTCCGGCACAATCTTTGGATATTACGGGCGCGGGAGGACGTATCTGGGTTTCGTGCGAAAAAAAAATGGAACGATTACGACGGTTGACTGCGGGCGCACGATGATCACGGCCGGCAACGATCTTGGTGTGTCAACGGGCGGCTGTGCAAGCGGCGCCTTTGTGCGCGATCCCGAGGGCACGTTCACGTTCTTCATGCCGGGGAGGGAACGGACCCTTTGAGCATCAGCGATGAGGGGGCGGTAACCGGGACGATTGGTCTCGACCAAGGTTCAGATCAGGGATTTCTACGCGCGGCGGATGCAACAATTACCGTATTTTCAGCGGGGCAAGACGTTCCAACAGTACCCGTCAGCATCAATGCTAATGACACGATAGCGGGGCGGTTTTTGGAAGTGGGCGTTATGTTTCATGGTTTTGTGCGGACACCTGACGGGACGCTGACACCCTTCGATCCAGAAGGCTCAAAAGGGACCTATCCGGCAGCCATAAACGACAATGGGGCGATCACCGGGAATTATACCGACCAGAACAGCGTGGTCGTGGGCTTTATTCGCCTCCCATAGAACTTGTCGGCATTTGTTGGCTCGCGCACGCAGAAACAACCTGTGAGCAGTACTTAAAGCAACTCACTGCATCTGGGGAGTTCGGGGTGGTGAGTTCGGGGTCGGAGTTGGAACTCGCTTGGGTCCGTTGTAGTCTGAGTGTGGCTCAAGGGACAACGGACATGGCGCGGCTTGGACGGTTTTTCATCGAAGGCCAGGCGTTGCATGTGATCCAGCGCGGTAACAACCGCCAGCCGGTGTTCTTCGTCGAGGACGATTATGCCAACTATCGCCAATGGCTGATCGCGGCTGCTGCGGACAACGGGCTTTCGGTGCATGCCCACGTGTTCATGACCAATCATATCCATCTGCTCGTCACGCCGGAGACGGCGGAGAGCCTGCCCAGGACGATGCAGTCGCTGGGGCGGCGCTATGTGCGCCACGTCAATACGCGCGAGCGGCGCAGCGGAACGCTCTGGGAAGGCCGCTACCGGGCCGCGCCCATCGACTCGGAGGAATACTTCATCGCGTGCTGCCGCTACATCGAACGCAATCCGGTGCGCGCGCGTATGGTGGCGCATCCCCGGCAATACCGCTGGTCGAGCTATCGCGCGCACGGCGAGGGCGCAGACGACGCGCTCGCCCGTTTCCACAACGCGTTTCGCCGGCTCGGCCGCAGCGTCGAGGACCGGCACGCGGCCTACCGTGCGCTCATCCGCGAGGAGCTCGATCCGGCGTTCGTCGAGGCTTTGCGCGCTGCCACGAATGGCGGCTGGGCGCTGGGCGGGGAGCGCTTCCGCAAAGAGATCGAGGCAGCCGCGGAACGCCGCGCAGCCCCGCTGCCACCCGGCCCCAGGCCGAAGCCCGCAAAAAACGCAAGACAGATGAGGCTCCTGTGAGCCGAGTTCCCACTCTGACCCCAATCTTCCGTTTCCACTAACTAATTGTTGGCGCGAGCGACGGATGTGGGAACTTGGATCGTTTTAAACGTACCAAGTCACCGCATGGGTACCATTCGAGTTATATTTAACGCATGCCTTTCGCTGTCGGATAGATGTATTGGGTTGCTTCGAAAAGGGGAGTGTACCGCATGATACGGCGAGCAATTAGGTCGGCCCTTTTGGGTTCGTGCGTTATGACCGCTCTGGCGGCATCTCCGTTTGAGGCGGTTGCCAGCCCGCAGATCGTGACGTTCGACGTTCCAGGCGCAAGCGTAACTGTGCCGTTGAGTATCAACGCAAAAGGCGCTGCCACAGGATATTGGATCGACAATTCCGGCCCTCACGGCTTTGTGCGGCAACCTGACGGGACAATTGCGACATTCGACGTTCCGGGCGCGGACCCCGCGTTCGGTACGACCCCGGCAAGCATCAACAACAAGGGATACATTACGGGCAACTACGCGACGCTTAATGACAAGGGGCACGATATTCCGCACGTATTTGTCAGAAGTCCGGATGGAACGATCAAAACCTTCGGCGTCCCGAACAACAACCGGTATGATTATCCCGTCAAGATCACCACGGATCGCACGGTTGTCGGTAGCTATACGCAGGGCCGGTTGCATTATGGATTTATCCAACCCCGTCACGGCGCTACGACGATCTTTCAGAGTCAGCAGGACGACACGGTCGTCACGGCCGCAAACAACCTCGACGTGGCGACTGGCTGGGCGCCTTTCCATCCTACTGCCTTCGTCCGAGCGGCGAATGGCACGTTTGCGTATTTCGAGGGCGGTGTCGCTACAGAGCCTCTCAGCATTAACGACTCTGGTACGATCGTTGGCGCGGCTGACTCCCAGGGATTTATTCGAACAGCGGACGGTACCATAACAACCTTTACCGCGATAGATGGCAGCCAAACGATTGCCACTTCAGTAAACAGTAACGACACGCTCACGGGATATACGCTCGGAAACGGCACCCATGGATTTGTGCGAGATGCCAACGGCGGGATCACAGTATTCGATCCCGATGGGGCGCAAGAGACCTATTCGCACGCCATAAACGATCACGGCGCCATAACCGGCACTTATTGGAGTCAGAACCAGAACCACGGATTTATTCGATACCCCTAGCACTCCGTCCTTCCGCTTTCTCCAGAATTCGTCTCATCTATGCTCAGCGAGAACACACGATGGTGAAACGTGCCGCGCCCTGGTCGTGGGCTTTGCTCGGAATATTGTTATTGTTTCCTGAGAGCGGCCTGCCACAGAGCGGCAGCAGGGAAAGTTCGGGGTCGAAAGTTCGGGGTCGGAGTTGGAACTCGCTTGGGTCCGTTGTAGTCTGAGTGTGGCTCAAGGGACAACCGACATGGCGCGGCTTGGACGGTTTTTCATCGAAGCCGGGATAGTAAGATGGCGATGAACAGGAAATCGGCCTTATTACTGCTCATCAGTCTTATGCTAAGTGCGTGCAAATCACCCGAAGCGCCCTTGTGTGCATTCACATATGACGAGACCGTGAAGAATTCTGCAATGGATCCTGCATTGTCGAAGCGCTTTGGAGAGTCTGCGGTCTTTTTTGACGACGCCAAGCCGGCAATTAGTCGCGACGGTAACAACATCAAATTGATATTTAGTGCTACGAAGGCAGTAGATGGCAGGCGCCTACTGCATGAAGATGCGTTCGTCGTTATAGTTGATGCGTGCACACGGAAAGTGGTCGATACCTACGACGGCACTTGGTAGGCGTCACGAAGCTTTAGTTCGCACGCCCAACTGGTGCAATCTCCATTGCGGTCGACCGACAAGCATTTCTAAAGGCCCCTACGGTTCTTGGTCAGAGTAGTGGTTGTCTCGCGGGCAGTCTGATAAACGCGCGGCACTGCCGACCCTCAGGGCGGTGATCGCGACCGCTAATATCACTTGGCTGAGCAGCAATAGGCTACAAATCGCACACAAAGGACATCGCCTGTTAGGAGGTCGCTGTGATGCGAACAATAGCCGTTGTTGCAGTACCCGCGCTCCTGATTACAGCATGCGGTATGGTTGGCCGCCCGAATTATTATCCAGTCGGCTACGCAATTGAGTTATCGGGGCCTGTTGGCGCAACCGAGCTCAGGAAGGTTGACGACGTTGTAGAGAGCCTCGGCTTTCGCCTGGATTCCACACCCAACTCCGAGGTTCTACCAAGGCGTCCCCACCCCGATTTTTTGATCAAAATTTGGAAATTGCCGTCGCATCAATCGACGCAAGTTTATCTCGACAGAATTGAGTCGGAAAATCGCTATGTGCTGAGCCTTACTGATATCGATACAGGTGGCGTGCATTTGGTCGGCGAACCCTGCACCAAGTTCTTAGAGCTGTCGCGAGCGCTCAAGGAAAAGTTTAGAAAAGAGCCAATGCGATTGAAGTTCCTTAAGGACACTTGCTAGCGGTGGAGCTTGGCTATCGAAGGTCGCTCGGTGGCCCGAAGCAAAAAGGAGAGCACTTCGGCTCTGGGTGCCGGTCTGTGTCGCTATTTGGTTGGATATCTCTGTAATCGGAGCAATGCGACTGGTCGATCCGATTTATATCGGACCTCTCGCGTTTATCCGCAGCGGTCGCGACCGCCATTGCGTAACGCAATTCATTTTTCTTTCTCTTGTAGCCCTTCCGCGCCTGTCCCATTTTCTGTTGTTCAGCGAAGGAAGTTTGGAACGTGCGTCGAGGCGTACAACGTTGCTGCACACACATCGCGCTCCCCGAAGAGAAAAGCGGCTCTGTCCAGGGGGGCCGATATTTCTGGGGGCTCGCGAAGAGTTCGAACAATCTCAGCGGAGAGGCGGGGGGAGGGGGGCAGGAAAATAGATGCAAGGTCGATATCAACAATCACGATGTGGGAGGATGGGAAAAGCAAATACAAGATGTAGCAAGACCAGTTCCGCGCGAGCGACTGGGCGAGCAAAGTCACACCGGTGCGCGCAGTTCCGGCCGCGCTTCTGAAGCTTTCATTTTGGCTTACCGCGTTTCCGCGCAACTTTCGACAAGTTAGCAAACATTCGCGAACCGTTGAGCGCAATATGCACATGCGAAGCAGTTTTAATCTCTGGCTTCCCTCCCGACGCTTTGATAAGGGTTACAAATGTCTCATGTGGTTGGGGCGCTCCTGCCACCAACGCTGAGTACTCGCGAAGGGAGATGATTCATGCATCGTATTTTGCGTGGCGGAGTTCTTTCCGCACTTGTCGCGCTTGGGCTCGCGTCGGCTGCGGATGCTCAGGCCGTCCAGCGTTCCGGCAATACCTATCATGTGGCTGTGTGCGGTCTGACGACGGCGCCGGCGGGATATGCGCGCTGTCATGCGCATGTCGTGACGGATGCGAAAGGCCGTGCGATCGAAAGCGTCAATCCGCCGATCGGTGGAAAAACACCGGCCAATCTGCAGGACGCCTACAAGACCACCGGCCACAACGGCTTGTCGACGACGATCGTCGCGGCTGTCGATGCCTTCGGTTACACCAACGCCGAAGCAGATCTCGGCGTCTACCGTTCGCAGTGGGGTCTTCCCGCCTGCACGACGGCGAATGGCTGCTTCAAGAAGCTCAACCAGAACGGCCAGCAGGGCAACTATCCGGCACAAAACATCGGCTGGGCACAGGAGTCCGCACTCGATATCGATATGCTGAGCGCCATGTGTTCGAACTGCCAGATCTGGCTGGTCGAGGCCAATGACAATTCCTACAACAATCTTGCGACGGCCGTGAATACCGCGGCGAGCCTCGGCGCGCATGTCATCAGCAATTCCTACGGCGGCGGCGAAGGTGGCACGCAGAGTTTCGAGTCCGCCTATAACCATGCTGGCGTGGCAGTCACGGCGAGCACGGGTGACAACGGCTATGCGGCCGGTCCGCAGTTCCCGGCGACGTCTCCGCACGTGATCGCGGTTGGTGGAACGCATCTCGTCGCGGACGGCAGCCAGCGCGGCTGGGCGGAAACGGTCTGGTCGGGCGCCGGCAGCGGCTGCAGCACGATCTACGCCAAGCCCGCGTGGCAGACGGATCCGAATTGTTCGAAGCGTATGGAAGCCGATGTCTCGGCTGTCGCAGATCCGGCGACGGGCGTGGCTGTGTTCGGCCCCAACAGTTCCGGCGTCGGCACCTGGCTCGTGTTCGGCGGCACCAGCGTGTCGGCACCGCTCGTCGGTGGCGTTTATGGCGCCAACGGCAAGCCTGTGAAGAACTACGCCCAGATGCTCTACAACAAGCAGGGCCGGTTGTTCGACGTGACGTCCGGCAGCAACGGCAGCTGCGGTGGCACCTATCTCTGCACCGGCAAGCCGGGCTACGACGGCCCGACGGGATTGGGCACACCGGACGGGATCAGGATTTTCCATTGATCCTTTCGTCTTTTGTATGATGAAACAGCGGCCCGGCGAATGTCGGGCCGCTGTTTCTTTTTGATATCGAGGCCGCGAATCCGAAGCTCGTGATGTATCGCGGCCCGAGCAGTGCATTGCTCGTCGCCTTCACGATACTGAGCGTTTGCACGGGCGCCGTTGCTCAGACGGACGCGGCACGAAGGCGTTCTAGAGAACAGGCCTGCGCAGCATCACTTGCGTCTCGCGGCCTTGCGTGCGCGGGGGCCTTTTTTGACGGCCTTCGCTTTCTCGCGCTTGTTTTCCCGGCGATCGCGTTTGGGCGCGCTGGCGACAAGAAAGAACGTGCCGCGATCTTCCCGGTTCTTGCGCAGCACGCCCTTGCGGACCATGCGCCAGAGTTTGTTCTGGAGAAAACGCCGCTTCTGTACGACATGGGATTTCCGGTACAGGCCGATCAGAAGCTGGTCCAGATCGGCGCTGCCGCCCTGCGCCTTCATCACCTCGACGATCTGGCCTTCAAGTTTGTCGGCGTGGCCCGCACTCAATTCCTTCAGCAGTTCCGGCGGCAGATCCGAGGTGTCCAGCGTCTGCGATTTCGCGTCGGCTTTCTGGCCGATGAAGGCTTCGAGAGCCGCGGCGTGCTCATGCCAGCGTGTGTACCGTACCCGGTCGGTCGCGGAGATACCCGGCTCGTTCTCCGAGCGCCGCAAATCTTCGGCAAGTTCGCTGACAAGGAGCGAAGGATTTTTCTGCGCCAGCCGTCCAGCCATCTGAAAACCCTTCCTGCCCGCGTTACATGTCCGCGATTCTCGTCGCTTTTACCGCAAGTGAGGCAAAGCCGGAAATAATGGCTATTCGGCCGCTTCCGGTTCGCGTTCGGCGTCCTGGTTCCGGCCCGCTTTGCGCTTTTCCATCCGTTCGGCCCGCTTGTCTTTTCCCTCGCTGGGCTTATCCGTCACGGCGTCACGCATGCGGAGCCGGACGATCTTTTCCGCAGGCTTGCCGTCTTCGGCAGCAATTTCTTTGAGAAAGAAGATTCCGAATCCGGGAACCGCCACGCGCTCGCCGCCCTCAACCGCCACTCGCAGCTGCCGAAACGTTTCCATCTGCGCCTTGAGAACGGATCTCGTCGGCAAGTCACAGGTCTTAGCGACGCCTTCACCGATTTCTTTGAGCCTCATGAACTTTCTCCTTCGACTGAATCTGGCGCGGTATGCGTTAAGGCAATTCTGCTGCGATATCAACTTATTTTTCCATTTTCGTTTATTTTCGTTCTGTTTCGTCGCCGGCTGGCCCGTTGTTCAAACCTGTTGCCGGAAGGCGGGCTAAACCTGTTGCCGGAAGGCGGGCTGAAGCGAACGTTCCGCCGCGGCCGCCGGTTGGCACGGGACTCAGGAACGGGGGAACTCGTTATTCGGCCTTTGAAACAAAGCTTATTCGAAGAAACCACTTAAGATTGCCTTTTGTCTGTAATTCCCGATGAGCCTCTGGTAGAATCGAAATAGAAGGGGCCTGTTCTCGTAACAAAGGCCCGGAAAATCGGGCGAGTGCGAGAGTATTCCTGCAAAGAGGAGCGACTCATGCGTCGTGTTTTAACCGGTGGATTACTGTCAGCCTTCGTTGTTCTAGGCCTTTCCTTTGGCGCGAATGCGCAGGTGGAACGGTCGGGCAACACATTCCATAAGCGGGTTTGCGGCCTGGTAGCCGGACACGCAGCGCGCTGTCACGCCCATGTCGTGACGGACGCGGCGGGCCACCTGCTCGTGAATCCGGCGATGCATCCGCCGGCCCCATCGGGTTACAGCCCGGCCAATTTGCGTAGCGCCTATAACGTAAGCGCGACCGGAAGCTCGTCGACCATCGTCGCGATTGTCGATGCCTATGGCTACACCCACGCGGAATCCGACCTTGGCGTCTATCGCGCGCAGTTCGGCCTGCCGGCCTGCACGACAGCCAATGGCTGCTTCAAGAAGCTCAACCAGAATGGACAGCAGGGTAACTACCCGGCCCAGAACACGGGCTGGGCGCAGGAATCCGCGCTTGATCTCGATATGGCGAGCGCCATGTGCCCCAACTGCAAGATCTATCTGGTCGAGGCGACGTCAGCGACATTTGGCAATCTCGCGGCGGCGGAAAACACCGCGGCCAACCAGGGCGCGCACGCGATCAGCAACTCCTATGGCGGCGGCGAATCCGGCTCGCAATCTTATGAGTCCTCCTACAACCATCCTGGCATCGCGGTCACAGTCAGCTCCGGTGACAGTGGCTACGGCGTTGAATTTCCGGCCTCGTCGCCGCATGTGACGGCCGTCGGTGGTACGCATCTCGTGACGGCAGGCAACAGCCGCGGCTGGACGGAAACGGTGTGGTCGGGTGCGGGCAGCGGTTGCAGCGCGCTCTATGCGAAGCCGGCATGGCAGACTGACGCTGGGTGTTCGCGTCGCACGGTTGCCGACGTGTCCGCCGTTGCCGATCCCAACACGGGCGTCGCGGTCTATGGTCCGACGAGCGCCAGGCGTTCGGGTTGGCTGGTCTTCGGCGGCACCAGCGTTGCCGCTCCGTTGATCGCGGGCGTGTATGGCGCCAATGGCGGCGCGGTGAACTATGGCAGCGACCCGTATAACAACGTTGGTTCGCTCTACGACGTCACGTCGGGTAGCAATGGCAGCTGCGGCGGTTCGTATCTCTGCACAGGCATGGTGGGCTATGACGGCCCATCCGGTCTCGGCACGCCGAACGGTATCGGCGCGTTCTAATCTCCCTGAAGGTTGATCATTGGCGGCCCGGTGAAAGCCGGGCCGCTTTTTTTTGCGCCGAGCGCGCATTTACCGTTCGCTAACCATTTTGCGAACTTGCCAGATCATGTCCGCAACCGGTGGCTGCTCTACACGTTGGGGACAAGGCAAAGGCGCGTCCAAAGGGTTGGAGCACGTGCAAATTGTTTTCGATTGTTGCCCAGCGGCGTGTGTCGCGGCGGAGCTTTCATGCTGAAAGCGGCCGGCCATCCCTATGAAAAGACCGCCGTTACCGCGATCGGATTTCAGGATCTCGCCTGCGCCGAAACGACTGCTCTGGTGCAGGCCTGGAAGAAGTGGAAAGGGTGGCACGCGCTTCCGCCCTATAGCGCGTGGCGCGACGCGAGGCTTGGCAAATTCAATGATTTTTCCAGCATCGCCGCCGTGATCGATGACGGTGCCGACTACGAATTCGAATATATCGGTCACGCGCATGTGCGCGCCTATGGCGTCAACCACCAGGGCAAGCGGATGAGCGAGTTGACCGAACTGTCGCCACGCTTCGGCAAGCAATTGCGCGCGTCCTACGATCTGGTGCGGATATCGGGTCACCCCCACGCATTTCAGGGCACGATCGGCAACGACACCGCCGATGCGCGCTTCGTCTCGTTCGAGACGGTCTATCTTCCGTTCGGCGGGCACGGATCGGTCAGCCACGTTCTCAACGCCGCGGTTTACGAGTTGCGCGACGGTCTGGCTGCCTGAGGCGCTCTCCTAGCGATCCGCGGGCCACATCGCCGGATGATCCTTGGCGTGCAGGACGATGTCCGCCTTGAGCGTGCCGTCGGCCGCGATCCGGCCGCGTGCGATCAATGCGTGTCCGACCCGGGGCTGCGCCTTGTCGAAATTCGCGGACGCAGCAGCCGCATCGACATTCACGGTCTGTCCGTTGCGGGTGTGAATGACGATCGAGTTACCTGCGATGCTGCTGACGATGCCATAGACCTCGTGCTGACCTTGTGCCAGCGCCAGGCGCATATCGACGGCTTTCGGAACCGGCAGCACAGCTTTCGCAGCCGTGTTGCTCAGGCCAAAGATCGCAAGCGACTGATTGGCCGCGACATAGACTTTTCCATTCGCCACGACCGGCACGATGTTGGAATCGCCCCCCGTGTTCGGCCAACTTCCCGCGACGGCCGAAAACAGCCCTTTTCCCTTGGCTGGATCGAAAGCGTAGAGGCTGACATTGGCCGGATTGCTGTTGGTCGGTCGTCCAACAGCCCAGACCACGGCGGTTCCTTTCAGCGTTCCGTTCGATGAGACGCTGGTGAAGAAGCCTGGGAATTGGGCACCGTCGACGCTGCCCGGGCTGCCTTTGGACACAAGCTTCGGATTTGTCCCGCTGGCATTGACCTTCCAGATGCCGACGTCGTTGTTGCCGCTCGTCACCACGCGCCCGAACCCGTCGCTCGCTTTGTAATAGGACGGTCCGCACCAGCACGATCCGACATCGGCCGTGCTGAACGCCCTGCCGCCATTGGCCTTGCCATTGTTCAGGTCGTCGGCGTTGAGCACATACATCACCCCGACCTTGCCCGCGGCGACGAGGATGTTGGCGTCCGAGCCCGGCTGAGGCGGCAACAACATCGCGCCGCCAGACCCGAAATCGGCATCCCAGATGTCCAGATTCTGCCAGCCCAGATCGCCCATCGGCGTGAACAGGCTCTTCACCGTCGACAGATCGGGCGAGAGCTGCACGACGCTTTCGGCGATATTGCGCACCTTATTGTAGGAATCGCCGCTGTAATCGGAATTGCCGGTGACGAAATAGATGTCGCCCGCGACGCTGGAGGCGAGGCCGTAGCCGGACATCCAGATCGAGGTCAGGAAGAAATCGTCGGTCGAATTCTTCAGCTTGTTGGTGAGTTCGTTGTTGGGCAGCGGCGTGAGCGTGCCCGCCTGCCAGCCCAGGATCCAACCGCGCGACTGATCGGCGGCGACGTCGCAATAGCTGGCAAAGCCGGCATAGATGTTCCCGTTCGCGAGCAGAAGCGCGGCGCGCAGACGGCTGGCATAGGCGTTGAAGTTGTAGGTCGAGCCGTCGGAGAGTTTACCGCTCGCGGTCACAACGACCGGGGTCACCTTGTCGTTCAGGGTTTCCGGATCGAGCGCGTGGATGCGATAGACGGCGTGGCTGTTCTCGAACGTGTCGGTGACGACATAGATCGTGTTGCTGGAGGTATCGATCACCGGTGTCGAGTTGATGCCGATATTCGGTCCGTTGTTGTCGCAGCCGCCCGGCAACTCGCTTATCGGCACAGGGGCCCCGAAGTTCTTCTGCAGCAGGATCTGGCCGTTGTTGGCGTCGATCGCGTAGATCGTGTTGCTCTCGGTCGCGACATAGACGACCTCGCGTGCGCCGTGCCCATTGACCTTCTGACTGCCCAGCACCAGAGGCTGCGCATCGACCTGGTCGTCGAGCGCGGCCGAAGCCACAAGCTTGAATTTGGCGCTCCCGACATTCTTCGGTGTCAGCGCCGGCTCGATCTGATCCCAGCCGGTTCGAAGATTGTCGTAATGATAGGTCGTGACGTTGATTGGTCCGGCGTGTGCGTTCGCGCAGAACAGCGCGGTCATCGAAACAAGACACAGGATAGTACGCGAATTCCTCATGATGCATCCTCCCTCGACCGAGCCCGAGAATGCGCCTTCTATGTCTTTCCCGCAATCAAACCGTGAGGGATGGCGCGTTCACGCAGTTGTTGCATCGCAAAGCAGAACGCCGCCTCCGACGGAGACGGCGTTCGCGCAGTCGATCACAATGCTGCTACGGCCCCGGTGTCCACACCGGCGGCGGCGGGCCGTACAGGTTGTCCCCGGCCTGTCCGGGCTGCGCACAGAAGTAGATCAGCACCGCCATAGCGGCGAGCCACAGGAGCCATATGATCATAGCAAACGCCGCGATAAACAATAAGAAGCCGAAGACGCCGCCGAGAACGGCAAGAGATCCGAGCACAATCATCAATACGCCCGGAATAAGCGGCAGCAAAACCCAGATGCCCGGCTTGCCAGTGTCGTGCAACCGGCGGACCGTCATGCCGAGATTGGGAAGCAGCAACGCGAGTGAAAAGAGAGATGACAAAGCTCTTGTCGTGACCGAGCCGACGAGCCAGACGCCTATCGCCAAAACAAAAACCACCAAAATGTAGTACCAGTATTGCGCCCGGCCCACGCGGCCGTTGAAATCCAGATAATGATTGGTGACGGTATCGACGAAATTCTGCCAAAGCTTGTTGAAATCCATGACATCCTCCCCGCAAAGGTGCCGCACGCCGGATTCCGAGGGACTCGGAATCTCCACGTCGAATGAGCTAAAAGGCCTTGGTACAATCTGTCAACGACAACGGGGCCGTACGCCCGCGCAAACAGGAACCATGGCGGCAAAAGTCTTTATAGATGGGGCAGTTGGCACCACCGGTCTTGAGATCCGCGAGCGTTTGGCGGGGCGGGAGGAGTTCGCGCTTCTGCAACTGTCGGATGCGGAGCGCAAGGATATGCGCGCGCGCGCGGCGGCGTTGAACGAGGCCGATATCGTCATCCTGTGCCTGCCGGATGAGGCGGCACGCGACGCGGTCGCCCTGATCGAAAATCCGCACGTGCGCGTGATCGATGCGTCGAGCGCGCATCGTGTAGCGCCGGACTGGACTTACGGATTTCCCGAGCTCGATCCCGGCCAGCGCGCGAAGATTGCGTCGGCGACGCGCGTCTCCAATCCCGGCTGCTGGCCGACCGGGTTTCTGGCGCTGGTACGTCCATTGGTGCGTTCGGGGATCATTCCGCCGGACTTTCCGCTGACGGTGACCGGCGTCTCCGGCTACTCCGGCGGCGGAAAAGCGATGATCGAGGAGTTCGAGGCAAAGGACTCGCCGCGCTATGTCGAGACGGTGGTTCGCACGTACGGCCTCACGCTCGCGCACAAGCATGCGCCCGAGATGCGCGTGCATGCAGGCCTCACACATTCGCCGGTGTTCTCGCCGAATGTCGGACGCTACTACCGCGGTATGATCGTGGAGGTTCCGCTTCAGCTGTGGGCGCTTCCGGGAAAGCCGAACGTCTTCGATCTTTTTCGCGAGCTCGCGAATGCCTATCGCGGCGAGAAGCTGATCGAGGTTGCGAACGCGGACTATGTTGATCTCGCGACGGCGGCGAAGAAGGCGTCAGCCGTGCCGAAGATCGAAATCGCAGCGATGCCGCAGAGCATCGATGCCGAGATACTGAAGCTCACCAACGGGATGAAACTGTTCGTCCTCGGCAACGACAAGACACAACAGGCGCGCCTCATCGCCGTGTTGGACAATCTGGGCAAGGGGGCATCGGGAGCCGCCGTCCAGAACCTCAACATCATGCTTGGCCTGCCGGAGACGGCAGGGCTCGTCTGAATGGCGCGGCTCGAACGCTATTTTTGCGGGCACGACGTATGACGCAGGATCTCATGTACCGGCCTCGCGCGTTCGCGGTGGACAATGTTGCGGCGCTGCACGAAGTGTTGCGGGAACGTGTCTTCGCGACGTTTGCGGCAAATCACGATGGCGCGTTGCGCTTCGCTTACGCGCCGGTCGTCGTCGACGACGACAATGGTTCGCTTGGCGCGGTGCGGTTTCATCTGGCACGGAACAATCCGCTGGCCGAATTGCCGGACGGCGCAGCCCTGTCGTTCTCCATGATCGCCGGCGACGCTTACGTCTCCCCGGATTGGTACGAAACCGAGGGCCGTGTCCCGACCTGGAATTACATCGCGGTCGAGGGCAGGGGCGTCATTGAGCGGTTGAGCACCGACGATCTTCACCGGTTGCTTATCGATCTGTCGGCGGCCGAAGAGACCAAGCTGGCGCCGAAACGGCCCTGGACCATCGACAAAGTGCCGGCGGAAAAACTGGATGCGTTGATGAACGCTATCGTCGGCTTCTCGCTGCGCTTCGAAGTGCTCGAAGGCAAGTTCAAGCTTTCGCAGAATGTCACACCTGAAGATATCGACGGCGTGATCCGGGGCCTGGAGCAGCGGGCCGATGCCATGAGCCTGAAAATCGCGAAGGCGATGCGGAGCGCACGGTCATGAGGCTGGCGATTATTGCCGCCTTCGTCCTCCTTACCTCATCGGCGCTCGCTGCAGACTACCTGCCGCCACCGGGCGAACAGTGGAAGACGCATACGCCGGCGCAGGAAGGCTTCGACAGCGCAAAGCTCAAGGCCGCGATCGATTTCGCCATCGCACACGAAACCAAGCTTTCGCCCGCACTCGATGGCGTGATCGACCAGCGCGATATGCGCATCACGAATCCCATTCAGTTCGCAGGCCCGTTCTCCGATCCGATCGGTCCGCTCACGGTGCATGCGCCCGCGAATGGCATCGTCATTCGCCACGGCATCATCGTCGCCGAATGGGGTGACACGCACAAAGTCGATATGGCGCATTCGGTGACGAAGACATTCCTGTCCGCCACCGCAGGCATTGCCTTCGACAAGCGCATGATCCGCGATGTGAACGACCGCGTGCTCGACTACGTTCACCCGTCTCCCGATTTCGAGTTGCCACACAACCAGCCGATCACCTGGGATCAGATGCTGCGCCAGACCTCCGGATGGATCGGCACGATGTGGGGCAAGCCGTGGTGGGCGGACCGGCCGGGTAAGAACCCGTGGGACGAACTCGCGGCCGGACCGCCGCCGGTCGGCAAGGAATGGAAATACTCCGACGTGCGCGTCAATGCACTGGCGCTCGCGCTCACGCATCTGTGGAAAAGGCCGCTGCCGGACGTGCTGAAGGAATATGTGATGGACCCCATCGGCGCATCGCAGGACTGGCATTGGGAAGGCTACGACAATTCGTGGATCACGCTCGATGGTCAGCGCATTCACGTCGTGCCCGGTGGCGGGCATTGGGGCGGGGGCATGTTCATCTCGGCCCGCGATCTGGCGCGGATGGGGTTGCTTGGTCTCAACAACGGAAGATGGGGCGACAAGCAGATTTTATCGGATGCCTGGATCAAACTGTCGAAAACGCCGACGGATCCCAATCCCGGCTACGGCTATATGAACTGGTTCTTGAACACGGATCGCAAGCTTGCGCCCGCGGCGCGCGAGGACAGCGTGATGTTCATCGGCAACGGCGACAATATCGTCTTCATCGACTACGAACACGACATGGTCGCCGTGGTGCGCTGGATCGACGATGCGCAAAAGGCGGAGTTTGTGCGGCTGCTGGAGGAGGCGTTCGTTAAATAATTCCAGATCGCGGATGTTACCCACGCGGTTGTCGAGGTCGAATCCGCTACTGCTTCGGCGGAAGCGCAAGGAGGTAGGGCAGGCCTCCGTTGATGCCGGTATTTTCAGCCCATATGGCGGAGTCGAACCCTCCCGGTAGCCCTGCCTGGAACTGGGTTGTGGTGAGACCGGTCACGCCGGCACTGTCACCGCGTCCGACACCTTGCGAAGTCTGGCTTGTTGTGATGTCCCAGTAGCAATCGGAGAGAGAGTCCTTTACTTCGTTTTCTCCGATAAACCCGCCTGTAGAAAAAGCACCCGATGCGTGGCCGGTCGAATAAGACGCGCTGGCTGTGCCGTCATTCTCACCAATAAGTCCGCCACATTCAGAGTAGCCGAATTCGGGGTCTATACAGGTTACAGATCCGGTCGCATAGGAATTCGTGACCGTGCCTTGGTTCAATGCAACCAACCCTCCACCGAAGATTTCCGCGTCGTTGTCCTGATTGGTGGACGCGTCGCCCGTCGCAAATGATTGCGCGATGGTGCCGGTATTGTAACCGACCAATCCCCCCAGCAATCCCGACACTGAGGTATGTTGGCCGAAAATTGCGCTCAGACTTCCCGTTGCATAGGAGCGCAACACCGTTCCTGCGTTGGTACTGGCCAACCCCCCTATAGACCCTGAAGAAGTCGACATACTTCCCGTGGCGTGAGAATCCTCTATCAGACCGGACGAGAGATTGTTGCCGACCAAGCCGCCGCCCGAGCCACTTCCGCTTGCGCTCGAATATTGAATTGTTCCTGCGTTGCTTCCGGCGAGACCGCCATTTCCCGCTCCGGAACCGCCAAAAGTGTGCGCCGAAGAAACTGACGACAGGATAGTGCCGTCGTTTTGGCCCGCGATCCCGCCTGTCGACGTGTTCGCGCCGCCGCCAACGGCACCAGAGATCGATGCGTTTGTTATCAGTCCCTGATTGCTGGCAACGATGCCACCGGCGCCAGGGCCCGCCCCATGGACGGACGCTCCCACCAGAACGACCCCGTGAATAACGCCGCTTGCCCCGACGCTCGCGAATAGTCCTGCGTTCTCGCCGCCAGTCGTATCGTTGATCGCAAGATTGGAGATGGGATTGCCCAGGCCTTCGAAGAAGCCGTTGAACGTTGTTGGCACAGGCGAATGGGCATAAGTGCCATCCACAGAAGCGTCGTAGCTGTTCGCGAGCGCATAAGCCCGGCCTGGATGAACGGCGGCGTGTTTCTTGAGCTCGCTCAGCGTTCCAATCAGCTTGTAAGTGCGCCCATTGATCGTCAGGTTTCTTCCGTGGTCCCAGAACGCGAGATTGCCGCCCAAAAACTGTAACTGACCGCCCGTACCGCCATCGTTGGTTATAAGCGTGACGGCGCCCATCCCTTCGACCTCGACTTGCGCCCTGAACCGGATGGACTGGTTCGCATCGAGTGTAAGTCTGCCGTCACCTGCCCAGGTCAGCGGTGCCGAGATTTCGATGGAATAGGAACCGGCGCCGGTCACGATCTTGACGTCCGACGCCGCGAGCATCGTGGCCAGGTCCGTCGCGTTCAGGTTGGCATTCTTGTCGGTCGGTGTGCAGACGCCTGCGTTGCAGGACATGCCGCGCGTCTTCTTCGAGGATATGTCGACTACGGCATTGGCTGCTGAATTTACGGAAACCAAAAATACAAGCGATAGAAGTATCGACACACTCCTTCGAGGTGCGCGCTCGCGATCCCGCATTTCAATCTCTTTCCGAAGATCCGGCGAGACTTAATACGAACTTGGCGCAAAAGCGAGATTGCGTGCCCGCAAGCGGCTGCGGCGGAGTATCGGAACTTAGCCCGCCTTAACCTTTACATACGTTCCCGGTGCGTCGCCCAGCACTTTGAGTTTGCCGTCGCCTGGTGTTCGGGCGGGGACTTTCTTGCCGGAGAGCTTCGAGAGCCACTGATCCCAATCGCCCCACCACGAGCCGGGGTGCTCGACCGTGCCGGCTTGCCATTCCTCGACGGTGGCCGGGTAGGGGCCCTTGATCTTGCCGTCGGTGCCCGCGCCCGCGGCGTCGTTGGTCCAGTACTGGTACTTCTTCGCGGAAGGCGGATTGATCACGCCGGCAATGTGGCCCGAGCCCGCGATGATGAAGCGCACCGGCCCGCCGAACAGCCGCGTCGATTTGTAGACCGAGCGGAACGGCGCGATGTGGTCTTCCTTCGCGCTCTGCAGATAGACAGGAACCTTCACCTTGGAGAGGTCGAGCTTCACATTGTCGAAGCTCATCTTGCCTTGGCTCAGCGCGTTGTTCTTGTAGAACTCGCGCAGATAGAAGAGATGCGTCGCCTCGGGCATGCGCGTCGTGTCGGAATTCCAGTAGAGCAGGTCGAACGGCGCGGGCTCCTTGCCGAGCAGGTAATTGCTCACCACAAACGACCAGATGAGGTCGTTGGCGCGTAGCATATTGAAGGTCGTGCCCATCTTCTTGCCTTCGAGCACGCCGCCGGACGCTTCCATCTGCTGGCGCATGGATTCGAGCTGCTCGTCGTCGATAAACACCTGCAGGTCGCCGGCCTCGCTGAAATCGGCCTGAGCTGCAAAGAAGGTCGCCGAATTGACCCGCGTGTCGCCCTTGGCCGCCATGAAGGCGAGGGTGGCGGACAGGAGCGTGCCGCCGATGCAATAGCCGATGGTGTTGACCTTCTCGACGCCGGTCGCATCGCGCACCGCGTCGAGCGCTGCGAAGATGCCGCCGCGCATATAGTCCTCGAAGGTCTTCTGCGCGAGCTTGCGGTCCGGATTGACCCACGAGGCCACGAACACGGTGTAGCCCTGTCCCACGGCCCAGCGGATGAAGGAGTTCTCCGGCCTGAGATCGAGGATGTAGAACTTGTTGATCCAGGGCGGGAAGATCAGGAGCGGCTTCTCGTAAACCTGCTCCGTCGTCGGGTCGAACTGCAGAAGCTCGATCAACTCGTTGCGGAACACGACCTTGCCCGGCGCGGTCGCGATGTTCTCGCCGATCCTGAACGCGTCGGCCGACTGGCGGATCGCAAGCTGGCCTTCACCGCGCTCCAGATCTTCGAGCAGGTTGTGAAGACCCTTCACCAAGTTCTCGCCATTGCTCTGCAAAGTCGTGCGCAGCACTTCGGGATTGGTGAGCACAAAATTGGTGGGCGCGATCGCGTCGGCGAACTGCTTGGTATAGAACGCGATGCGCTTGGCCATCTTGTCGTCGAGGTCGCCGTTCACCTTGGCGACCGTGTCCTGCATCCAGTTTGCGGTCAGCAGATAGCTCTGCTTGATGAAGTCGAAGACCTGGTTTTCTTCCCAGTCCTTGTCCTTGAAGCGCTTGTCGCCGGACGCGGGCGCGACGACGGGCTTTACGTCGCCACCCAACATGCGGGTGGTGGTGCGCTCCCACAGCCCCATATAGTCGCGCCAAAGCTGGAACTGGGCTTCGAGCAGTACTGTAGGATTGGCCGCCATGCCTTTGAGAAGGGCCGTAAAAGTGCCGGTGAGGTTCAACGGATCGGACGGACCGCTATTCGCCCCCTTTGCGCTCTGCCGCTTCACGAAATCGGCAAGCAGCTTCTGGGACTGCTGGCCGACTTCCATCATGTTCCGCGCAAACACGGCGGGATCGCCGATCACGTAGCGATTGTCGGTTGCGGCGTCGGGTTTCGTCTTGCCCGCTGCGGTTTCGCTGGTTTTCGGCATTGGCTGAGGTCCCGTTAAGGAGGCCCCTGATAACGGCCTTGCTGCGCTGCCGCAAGACGAGTTTATGGCAAGATTTCATGGATTTGGCGCGGACTTCGGCTTGGACCGGACCCGGTGCCCCTGTTATATGGATTCTGCTGGTCTCGTGCCGAAGGCGCGGGCGACGGAGGCTTTCTGGAAATGACGGACGGTATGACGAAAATCGGCGCGCGCCTGGCGGTCCTTGCCATGATTGGATTCGGCGCCAGCGCCTGTTCCAGCGTGCCCGACTGGGTGGATCCCACGAATTGGGGCGGCGGGCCGTCGGACAACGAGCAGGCGGCAGGCGAAACGCCCGATCTCGCCACTTTGCCGGATCGTCCCACGGCGACGTCGACGCCGGCAGAGCAGCAGGAAGTGTCGCAATCGCTTGATGCCGACCGTACACGCGCGAAATACTCGGCCGATGCACTGCGCGGCGGCACCGAAGCAGAGGCCGCGCCGCCACCGCCACCTTCGGCTCTGTCTCAGGAGCAGATCGCGGCTGCACAAAGGCCCGCACCTCCGCCGCCGGCACCCGCGCCTGCGCCAGCAGTTTCTCCCGATGCGGATACGGTGACCGTGCCGCAAGGCAACGACACGCAGACTGCGGCGCCATCACCTGCACCGGAGGCAGCGCCAATGCCGCCGCCTGCACCGGCTCCGGCGATGCAGATGCCGCCTCCGATGGCTCAGACCACGATGATGCCACCCGCAAGTCCACCGCCTGCGCGCACAGCGATGGCCTCTGTCGATCCGTCAGATGCCGCATTGGGCTTCCGGCCTTCGACAGCGCCGCCGCTCGATGCGTCGCTCGGCCAGTTCGTGCCCGCGCCGATCATTTCGCGCTATCAGCAAACGTCCGCGTCTGCCGGAATGCCGCGTTCGCAAATGGCATCGGTCGCGCCGACGCGTCGCAAATCGGGTGGTGACGTGGTCGCCAACATGGGGGCGGTGCAGTCGTCTGCGCAGCCAAGTGTCTATGCCAGCGCGACGGGCATGCAGCCGTCATCGGTCGTGTATTTCCCGGGCGATGGCACGCTGTTGAATGCCGAGGGCCGTGCGCAGGTGCGCGCTGCTGCGAAGGCGTTCAAGCAGAGCGGTGGGCAGGGCTATATCCGCGTCGTGGGGCACGCATCGAGCCGCACCTCGAACATGCCGGTGGAAAAGCACCTCGAAGTGATCTTCAACAAGAGCCAGGACCGCGCCAATGCGGTGGCGAAGGAGATGATCAGGGACGGTGTGCCCGCGAGCCGCGTGCTGGTCGAAGCCGTGGGCGACAGCCAGCCCGTCTATTACGAGTCCATGCCGAAGGGCGAAGACGGCAATCGCCGCGCGGAAATCTTCCTGCAGGGCTAACCCTCAACCCTCCCCTTGAGGGAGGGTCGAAATTTGCGGAACGCAAATTTCGGGGAGGGGATTGGCTTGACTGCTTTACCCCTCCCCGAAACATTCTTCGCTGCGCTACGAATGTTTCGACCCTCCCTCAAGGGGAGGGTAGATTCTCGAGCTTGAAGAAGACTTGACCATGCAAAGCGAATTCCACCGCATCAAGCGGCTGCCACCCTATATCTTCGAAGAGGTCAATCGCCTCAAAGCGCAGGCACGCGCGAATGGCGAGGACATCATCGACTTCGGCATGGGCAATCCGGACATGCCGACGCCGAAGCATATCGTCGACAAGCTTGTCGAAGCCGCACGCGATCCGCGCTCGAACCGCTATTCGGCGTCGCGCGGGATCAAGGGTCTGCGCCGTGCGATGGCGGCGTATTACCAGCGCCGCTTCGGTGTGGCGCTCGATCCCGACAGCGAAGTGATCGCGGCGCTCGGCTCCAAGGAAGGCTTCGCCAATCTCGCGCAGGCGATCACCGCGCCGGGCGATGTGGTGCTGGTGCCGAACCCCGCCTATCCGATCCATGCCTATGGCTTCATCATGGCAGGCGCTGCGATCCGCCATGTGCCGGCGACATCGCCTGAGGAATATCTGAGCCTCATCGGGCATGCGACGCGCCATTCGGTGCCGTCGCCGGTCGCGCTGGTGGTAAACTATCCGTCCAATCCGACGGCGCAGGTTGTGGGTCTCGATTTCTACAAGGAAGTGGTTGCGTTCGCGAAGAAGCATGAGATCTGGGTGCTGTCCGATCTCGCTTATGCCGACATCTATTTCGGCGATGAGCCGCCGCCATCCATTCTTCAGATCGACGGCGCGAAAGACATCGCGATCGAATTCCAGTCGCTGTCCAAGACCTACGCGATGCCCGGCTGGCGCATGGGATTTGCTGCGGGAAACCAGCGGCTGATCGCAGCGCTTGCGCGCATCAAATCCTATCTCGATTACGGCGCCTATACGCCGATCCAGGTCGCGGCCGCGGCGGCGCTTAACGGGCCGCAGGAATGTGCGGACGAGATCCGCGCCACCTACCGCGCCCGCCGCGACGTGCTGGTGGAAAGCTTCGCGCGGGCGGGCTGGAACATCCCGTCGCCGCCGGCCTCGATGTTCGCCTGGGCGCCGGTGCCGGAAAAGTATCGTGCGGCCGGGTCGATGGAATTCGCAAAGCAGTTACTCATTCATGCCAAGGTGGCGGTTTCGCCGGGGATCGGCTTCGGCGAATATGGCGAGGGATATGTGCGCATCGCACTGGTCGAGAATGAGCACCGCATCCGCCAGGCGGCGCGCAACGTGAAAAAGTTTCTGTCGATGCGAACCAACGAACCCGCCGAACTGGAATCCGCGACGTGAAAACACCGCTGAAGATCGCGATTGCCGGCGTCGGCACCGTCGGCGGCGGCGTGGTCAAGGCGCTGACGGCGCGGCGCGAGCAATTGGCCGAGCGCGCGGAGCGCAGACTCGATGTCGTCGCGGTCTCGGCGCGCGATCGCGGGAAGAACCGCGCAGCCGATATCTCCGGATTCGAATGGGTCGACGATCCGATTGCGCTGGCAAACTCCAACGCAGACGTTGTCGTCGAGCTGATCGGTGGCGAAGAAGGTGTTGCGCGCGCGCTTGTCGAAGCCGCGCTCACCGCCGGCAAACATGTCGTGACCGCGAACAAGGCATTGCTCGCGCACCATGGCGCGAGATTCGCCGCCATGGCCGAGGAGCGCGGCCTTGCGCTCAAATTCGAAGCGGCTGCCGCCGGCGGCATCCCGATCGTGAAAGCTTTGCGCGAAAGTCTGATCGCGCATGGCGTCGTATCGGTGCGCGGAATCCTGAACGGCACCTGCAATTACATCCTCACCAATATGGAGAAGACGGAGCGCGATTTCGCCGACGTTCTGAAAGAGGCGCAGGAACTGGGTTATGCCGAGGCCGATCCGGCGCTCGATATCGGCGGCGGCGATACCGCGCACAAGCTCGCGATCCTCTCCTGCCTTGCCTTCGGCACCGCGCCTGATCTCGAGCATATGCACGTCGAGGGCATCGAACACATCACGACCGACGATATCGGTTACGCGCGCGAATTCGGCTACCGCATCAAGCTGCTCGGTGTCGCGCGCCGCATCGATGGCGGCATCGAACAGCGCGTGCAGCCCGCGATGGTGCGCGCTGGAACGCCGCTCGCCGATGTCGACGGCGCGTTCAATGCTGTTTCGGTGAACGCCGGCGAGGCGGGCCCTTTCTTCTTCGAAGGTCGTGGCGCGGGCGAGGGTCCGACGGCATCGGCGGTGATCGCTGATCTGGTGGACATCGCACTCGGATCCTTCGAGCCTGCCTTCGGAAAGCCCGCCCGCACCTTGGCGCCGCTCAAGCCGGCGGAACCGGGCGCGGCGTCGTCGGCCTATTACCTGCGTTTCGAGGTGCTTGATCTGCCCGGCGTTCTGGCCGAGATCGCGGGACATCTGGCGGAATCCCGGGTTTCCATCGAAAGCATGCTGCAGCGCGGTCGCAGCCCCGGCGAGCCGGTGTCGATTGTCATGATCACCCACGAAACTCCACAGATCGCGGTGGCCAATGCCTTGAAGGTCATCGCCACGTCGGACAAGGTCTTGGCCCCACCCCGCATGATTCCGATGGAAGCGGGCTGAAACAGCTTTTGGAGATTTTATGGCATCAGGTCATCTGGATCGCGCCTTCGCGCTGGAGGCGGTTCGCGTCACGGAAGCCGCCGCCGTTTCCGCCGCCCGCCAGATCGGGCGTGGCGACGAACACGCCGCCGATCACGCGGCCGTGGAAGCGATGCGCAACGCCTTCAACATCCTTCCCATCGACGGCACCGTCGTCATCGGCGAGGGCGAGCGCGACGAAGCGCCGATGCTCTATATCGGAGAGAAGGTCGGAAGCGGCGGTATCAAGGTCGATATTGCGCTCGATCCGCTGGAAGGCACGACCCTGACGGCCAAGGCGCTGCCGAATGCGCTTGCGGTGATGGCGATGGCCGAGCCGGGCACCCTGCTCAACGCACCCGACACCTATATGGACAAGATCGCGATCGGTGGCGGCTTCCCCGAAGGCACCATCGATCTCGACGCCGACCCGGCTGACAACATTGTCTCGCTCGCCAAAGCGAAGGGCGTGAAGCCGAGCGATATCACCGCGCTTATCCTCGACCGTCCGCGGCACGAGAAGATCATCGCTTCGGTGCGCAGTGTCGGCGCATCGGTGCGTCTCATCACGGACGGCGACGTCGCCGGTGTGATCGCGACCGCCGATCCCGAGACCGGCATCGACATCTATCTGGGGCAGGGCGGTGCGCCGGAGGGCGTGCTGGCGGCGGCGGCGCTGCGCTGTGTCGGCGGCCAAATCCAGACGCGTCTTATTTTCAAGAAGGACGACGAGCGCGCGCGCGCGGCCAAGCTCGGCATCACCGACTTCAATCGTAAATACTCGCTGATGGATCTGGCATCCGGCGACGTGGTGTTCTCGGCCACCGGCGTGACCGACGGCTCGATGCTCGACGGCGTGAAGGTCGGGCGCGAATATTTCACCACACACAGCGTCGTGATGCGCTCGGCCACGGGCACGGTGCGCTGGATCAAGGCGCGCCACCGCCGCAAGGATGTCCGTTAGCGCCCTCGACCGCGCGCCAGATCGTGCGCCACTGGCGGCGTTTGGCGTCGCGCGTTCTTTCTCGGGCCGGCGGTGGGTGTTGCGCGCGGCGGAGGAGAGCGCGGTGCGCGCGCTCATGCTCGCGGGCAATCTTTCCAATGTGCTGGCGCGGCTGCTGGTCGCGCGCGGCGTACGGCCGGACGAACTCGGCGATGTGCTCGAGCCGACGCTGAAACGCCTGCTGCCCGAGCCGCGTTTGCTCAAAGACATGGACAAGGCGGTGGAGCGCGTTCGCGCCGCCATCGCGCGCGGCGAGCAGATCGCGATCTTCGGTGATTACGACGTCGACGGATCGTGTTCGGCAGCGCTGCTGTACGAATTCCTTTCGGCGCTGGGAGGGCGGCCCCGCATTTACATTCCCGACCGCATGACGGAAGGCTATGGGCCGTCCGCCAACGCGCTGCTGCGATTGAAGGACGAGGGCGCAAGCCTCGTCATCACGGTCGATTGCGGCGCGACCGCCAATGCGGCGCTGACGGCGGCGCGCGATGCGGGCCTCGATGTGATCGTGCTCGATCACCACGCGGTCGAGGAACCGCCGCCTTCTTATGCCCAGGTCAATCCGAACCAGAAGGGCGACATTTCGGGGCTCAATTATCTTTGTGCGGCCGGGGTGACGTTCCTGTTCGCGGTCGCGCTCAATCGTGCTTTGCGCGAAAGCGGTTGGTACGCCGCGAATGGAACGGTCGAGCCCGATCTGCGCGCGTATGTCGATCTTGTAGGGCTGGCTACCGTCTGCGATGTCGTTCCGCTCATCGGCGTCAACCGTGCTTTTGTGCGCGCGGGGCTCGCGCATCTGGGCAAGCTCGAGCGTCATGGCCTTGCGGCGCTCGCAGCGGTGGCGAGCAGCGCGCCGCCGTTCACGCCCTATCATCTGGGTTTCGTGTTCGGTCCGCGGATCAATGCCGGCGGCCGTGTCGGGCGTTGCGGCTTGGGTGTCGATCTCCTGATCGCACGCGCGCGCGACACAGCGGAGGAATTCGCGGCCGCGCTCGACCTGCACAACCGCGAACGCCAGGCGATCGAAAAACTCATCCTCGACGACGCGATCCAGATGGCAGCACTTCAGGACAATGCGCCGTTCCTGCTGGTGGCGAACGATGGCTGGCACGCCGGTGTGGTTGGGATCGTTGCGGGCCGCCTGAAGGATCGCTTTGCCAAGCCTGCATTCGTCGCGGGTTTCGAGGGCGGTCTTGGCCGCGGCAGTGCGCGTTCGGTCGCGGGGATAGACATCGGCGCCATCGTTCGCGCGGCGAAGGACGCCGGCGTGATCGAGAGCGGTGGCGGCCATGCGATGGCGGCAGGTTTCTCGTTGGCTCAGGATCAGCACGAGGCGTTCCAAGCGTTTCTCGCAGAGCAATTCAGCGGCGCGGGTGCTGCGCTCGATGCCGCCAGCGAGCTTGCCATCGACACGCTGGTCTCGCCGTCGGGTGCCACAGAAACGCTGGTGAGGGACATCGCGCGTGCAGGCCCATTCGGCGCCGGCAATCCCGAACCCTTATTCGCCGTGCCGGATGCGCGCGTCGTGTTCGCTGATGTCGTGGGAAAGGATCACGTGCGCCTGAGGCTCGCGGGCGGCGATGGCGCGCGGCTGGACGCGATCGCGTTCCGCAGCGCCGATACGCCGCTCGGGCAGGGCCTCATGGCTGCGCGCGGCAAGACGATCCATGCCGCCGGACGTCTCAAGATCGACGAATGGAACGGCCGCGTCCGCGTGCAGCTACATATTGAAGATGCTGCGCCGGCTGGCGCGTAGAGCTATTTCAACAATGCCGCCACTGTTCGTCGTGGCTGGCTCGCCCCGGCCAATCAAAAAAGAATTGCACGCGGAGACGCGGAGAACGCAGAGGAATCGCGCTCCGCGATACTCCGCGTCTCCGCGTGGATAGACTTTTTTTCTGTATGGCCGCCTTAAAGGCGGCCGAGTGGATAAGTTGGTTGCTCAGACCTTTTCCCAGATGCCGCTGAAGCTCGGCTTCTTGCCGAGCATCACGCCGCTCGCGTCCACCAGCTTGAATCCGCGCTGGCTCATGGTCGTACTCATGTGGGCGAACTGGCTCTCGTTCATCGCTGACTGCGCCTGCCACTCGGTTCCGTCGGTCTTCTCGAAGATCGCGGTGAAGCGCGGGGCATGGCCGTCGCTGCTGGTCGAGATACGCAGTGGTCTCAAGCCCTGAGAGGTGAGCTGCGCCATCTGCGTCTGGAAATCCGATGCGGAGAGTGCCGTCACCACCTGTTGCGTGGAGCCGTCGCCCTTTTCCCAGATCGCGGCAAAGCCATGGTGGGCGTTGACATGCGCCATGCGCCAGTTCTTGCCGAACTGGCTGTGTGCCTGTTCGAACTCGGCCTGGATCATGCCGTGGCGCGAGTGCCATTCGGGACCGGATGCGAGCTCCCAGATCGCGGCATAGCGCTCGCCTTCCTTGGTCTTGAACGCGCTCACGCGTTCCAGACGATAGCCGCGCTTCTTGTAAGTCTTGTTGTTGCCGGCATAGAGCCCGGGGCTCATCGTGTCGACGGCGTACCAGGCCGTGTCCGACGACGGAATCCAGATCGGTGCCGAATGCGGTGTGTCGCCGCCCTCATCGTGATGGATCAGCAGCAGCATAAAGCTCTGCGCGCTCTGGAGATTGCGGAAACGCAGTGTTTTTTTCGGCAGGGCGGCAGCTAGGCCGCCCTCCGTGGCACCAATGAGCGCGAAAGCGGACGCAAAGCCGAGCGTTCGGCGACGCGTGATCGTCATGACTTACCCCACACCGCTATTATTACCGAAAAGATATCAGGCTTTAGGGGCGGGTGCCATTGGGAAAACGGCGGGTTCCCTGCCTTTTTGCGCGTTATGGTCAATATCGCGGCTGGCTGGGGGCAGGCGCAGGACGTGCTTGCCAAGCGGCGCGGGCGCCATTATAGCCCCCCGACCCGCGCCCTTCGTCTATCGGTTAGGACTCAAGATTTTCAATCTTGCAAGACGGGTTCGACTCCCGTAGGGCGCGCCATCAAGATCAGACACTTAGGTCGATCGAGCGAGAGGTTAGACACTCGACGCTCTGCGGTTAGACACTTTCCCGCTTTGTTCCAAGCGCGCTGCGTCAAAGACTTCCGTGGGCAGCGCCAGAACGAGCCTGCTCTAGGCACGCAAAGCCAGTGTCATCGCCTGATCCTCCGAAAGAGCCGCGCCGATCTCGCGGAGTCTCGTATTTTCATCGTCCGGTGACGCGTCGCGCAACAGAAGGTCCAACCGCTCTACCGCGCGCATTGCACCCGGCCAAACTCTCTCTGTCGTTCGCCACGGGCATCGACGGCCAGTCCCAGGTCGGTATTGGCGAGACGCTGTCGGCCGCGCACGCGTTGCTCTGGCATGGCAGCGCCGCAAGCGCCGTCGATCTGAATCCGGCCGGCTACGCCGACAGCTACGCCACGGCGGTGAGCGGAAACAAGCAGGTCGGATACGCGACAAAGTCCGACTTCAAATATCATGCGATGGTATGGTCGGGAAAAGCTGCGAAGTTTGTCGACCTGCAGGCGTTCCTGCCTTCGTCTCTCACGCAGTCTTATGCGACAAGCATTGATGCGTCGGGAAACATCGGCGGCTATGCGACGGAAGCAGATGGCACACCGCACGCTATTGTCTGGCAGCCGCTGAAATAAGTCTCAAATGCAGTAGTCCGCATAATCGTTTTCGAAAGGGCATCATCGAATCGCGCGCGAATGCGAAGTACTCGCACGACGCGCGATCGAATTTGCGCGGTCATCAAATTGGAATTCCAATCGAAAGGATTCGGTTTGCAATTTGCAGCGACGTCAACAAACGAATTTCACTTGACAGCATGCTAGCGATGTTTGTCTGCTCTCAAACGGTGATCGCCAACGACGACGTATCGGTCGAGTTCGGCCTGACGTCGATGGACGCGATCAAGGGCTGCACGCCGCGTTAACGGGGCGGCCCTGATAGGCAGGGTGACCATGTATTCCGGCACACGTCGCTGGAAAGCCTGAGCCCAGCGATCGCCTGTAGGATGCGCTTTCTAGAGAAGTTGTGCGGTCATCGAGCGATCACTCCTGACTGCATGATTTCCAAGAGCGCCGAGCCATTTCGAACGATTATTTGTAATGAAGGGACAGATGCATGAGAACCGGCAACACGTTTGTCTGCGCGTCGCTGCGCGCGATGTCGATGCTATTGGCCCTGCTTGCCGTGCCATCCGCGGCCTTGGCACAGGCCGGCGCTACCTGGACGACTCCGGCGGGCGATCTACAAGGCACGCGCTACAGTTCGTTGGGTGAAATCACCACCGCCAATGCCGGCTCGTTGGTCGAGGAGTTCAATTTCCCCACCAATCAGATTGCCAGTCACGAGGGCAATCCGCTGGTGGTGAACAACGTCATGTACGTCGTCACGCCGTGGCCGAACAAACTCATCGCCATGGATCTGACCAAGCCCGGCACGCAGCGTTGGGTCTTCGACCCGCACACCAATGGCGACGCGCGCGGCATCGCGTGTTGCGACGTCGTCAATCGCGGCGCCTCCTATGCCAAAGGGCTGGTGGTCTACGCGATGCTGGACGGTCATGTCGTTGCGGTGGACGCCGTCAAGGGCACGCAGGTTTGGAAAACCGCAGTCGCCTCGCCGACGCTCGGCGAAGTTCTGACCGGCGCACCGATCATCGTCGGCAACAACGTCATCGTTGGCAATTCCGGCGGCGAGACGGGCGTTCGCGGCTGGATCCAGGCGCTCAACCTCACCTCCGGTAGACCGGTCTGGAAGGCCTACAACACGGGCTCCGACAAGGACGTGCTGATCGGCCCGAATTTCCATCCCTATTACGCGAAGGATCAGGGCACCGATCTTGGTGTATCCACTTGGCCCAACAACATGTGGCAACAGGGCGGCTCTACGGTGTGGGGCTGGCTGACCTACGATCCAAAAACGAAACTGCTGTTCTACGGGACCGCGCAGCCGGGTGTTTGGAATCCCGATATGCGGCCGGGCGATAACAAATGGTCCAGCGCCATCATCGCGCGCGACCCGCAGACGGGCCAGGCGGTTTGGGCCTATCAGCTCACGCCACATGACAATTGGGATTATGACGCGGTCAACGAGAGCATCGTCGCCGACGTTCCGTTCAAAGGGAAAACCGCTCACGTCATCATGCACTTCAACAAGAATGGCTATGCCTACATGCTGGACCGCAAGACGGGCAAGGTGCTCAGCGCCAACCCGTTCGCACCCAGCGGTGTGACCTGGGCTACGGGCGTAGACCTGACCACGGGCCTCCCGCAAATTGTCGAGGCGGAGCAAACGCATCAGGGCGTCGAAACCAACGGAGATTGCCCCTCGGCGCTTGGCGGCAAGGATTGGGAGCCGGCGGCGTATTCGCTGTCCACCAAGCTGTTCTACATTCCGGCGATCAATTTCTGTCAGAATCTCTACCCGATGCTGGCGCTCTATCTGGCCGGCACACCCTTCGTCGGCAATTCGATCAGCCTTTATCCGGGCGGCAGCAACATGGGCGCGCTGATCGCGTGGGATCCCTCGCAGGGCAAGGCCGTGTGGAGCGATCCGGAGCCCCTCGCACTCTACGGCGGCGTCTTGGCCACGGCGGGCAACGTCGTCTTCTATGGAACGCTCGACAGGCATTTCAAAGCGGTCGATGCGACCACCGGGCAGTTGCTGTTCGACAAGGTGCTGGAATGCGGCGTCACCTCCAACCCGATGACGTATACTGGGCCGGACGGTCATCAGCGTGTCGCCATCATGACCGGCCTCGGCTATCTGGCCGGCGGTCTTGCAGGCGGCGCTTGCCCCAACAAATCCATCTGGGGCGGAGACACGGCGGCCGAAACCCCGCCGAACGATTCGCCCTATGCCCTGGCGGCGAGCAAGCTCTTGAAGGGCCGCAAAGCGCCGCCCGCCGGCGCCACCAGCGGCGTTGTGCACGTGTTCAAACTGCCATAGCGGGTTGTGAAGATGGCTGGAAACATGCGCACTCGCCTCGCCAGGCGCTTGTCCGCTGCTGCCGCTGCGTCGATCGCGATTGTAGCAAGCCCGGCTGCTGGCGCCGCAACGGCAGATGCCGGCGCGACGCTCGCCGTCTGCGCGGATCCGGGAAATCTTCCCTATTCGAGCGTCAAGCTCGACGGGTTTGAAAACCGGATCGCGGCGTTGCTGGCCGCCGACATGCACCGCACGCTCCGCTATGCTTGGGCCCCGCAAAGGCGCAACTTCTTCAGCCGAACGCTGCTAGCCGGTCAGTGCGACGTGGTGATCAGCGTTCCCGTGTCCTTGCCCATGTCGCTTCCGGCGATTGCGACGACGCGGCCCTGGTTCACCTCAACATATGTTGCTGTGACCCGTACCGCGGACAACCGGCATTTTGCAGGCTTCGACGATGCATGGCTGAAATCGGCGCGCATCGGCTTGCAGCTCATTACAGGGGGTGATGTGAACCCGCCGCCGTCGATGTCGCTGTCACGGCGTCACATCACGAACAACATCACCGGTTTCTCGCCGTGGGACACCGCGGCGGACGGGCCCCAAGAGAAAATCATCGATGCCGTGGCGCATAATTCGATCGATGTCGCGCTGGTATGGGGTCCGTTCGGCGGATACTTCGCCAAGCCTTATGGTAGCGCGCTGAAACTCGAAACGGTGACGAACGATCCGGCGTGGCCGGGCTTGGCTTTCACGTTCCCGATGGCCGCAGCGGTGCGGAGCGGAGACACTGCGCTGAAGGATGCGCTGCAAGCGGCCTTTGACAGGAACGCGACAAAGATCGCCGCCATTCTGAGAGATTACAATATTCCGATTGTAGAACCCGCACCGGCGGCAGGCGCCTCCGGCGCGCAAATTTCAACGCCCACTCAATGACGGGAGATCGCCACATGGTGCGCCTGAATATTCTTAAGCTCGCCGCGCTCGCAAGCGTCATCATCGTGCCGCTGCAGGCACAAGCCATGAAATGCCCAACGGCAATCCGCGGGCAGCTCGATTCCGTCGGCGAAGGCCGCCGCGCTTGGCTGGAATTCAACTGCGCAGGCTGCCATGGCAACACGGCTGGCGGCGGCATGGGCCCGAATGTCGTGGGCGCGGAGTCGGGCGACATTCAGGAAGCCGTGCTTCAGGGCGATGCAAGGGAAGGCGGCATGCCTTCTTTCAAGGGCTGCGCGACAAAAACCGATGTCAAGAATATCGGCGCCTATCTGCACAGCATCGGCAAACAGAACGAACCGACCTGGCTGGACTGGTGGAACTTGAATCCGTGAGCCGAAACCGCGAAATGCGTTGAACCGGTTGGCGCGTTGAGCACTTGATCGCGTGGTTTCTACCGGCTGGACCGGCGCGTGATAGGATTTCGGCCGAGCAGATCTGCGCTCACCATTCAAACTTTTCCTGCTCAACTCCGATCATTGATGATTGGCCCTTGGCAGACGCGCCGGTCGCCGTCGAAGCTTTAGCCGCTTGCGCCGCGCGGAAATCGGCCATCACCATCATATCGCCGGAACCTACTTGCTCCGCTACGCGCAGGAAGCGTCACGGAGAGAAGACAATCGCCGCGTAACCAATGGCGAACAGGTCCGCACGGTCGCGCATCTGGCGATGAAGGCGAAGCCTTCTGTGGACTTCTCAGGTCACGGGCAACGCCATATCAAAGCGGTGTCCTAACTTGATGCATGGCGTCTCGCCCGTTCGTCCTGCCATAGCGCCGCGGCGGCCGCGGAGCGCCATCCATCTGCCAAACGGATGAGGGCAGCGTGGCCGTCGCCGGCAGCGCATCGTCCCGCAAGAGCATCCAACTCACTCGCGCGGGCCAGGCATTCGGTTGCTGTCAGCATCTGGCTTAAGCCGCGAGCTTCACGGCACTCGCGCGCGCGGCCCTATCTACGGGGAAGCCTGCGTCGGTCCAGAGTTCTATGGTTGGCCACTTATCCAGTTTCTGGATCACCAGCGCACTTGAGGCAGCAGCTTTATCATCGGAGGCTGCAAATCTTGTAACTCTGGCGATACATCCGTTGGAATCGGTGTGATGGACGCGGTAGCAGATCATGATGGATCACCTTTTGTGAATTGCGGCACAACGGTGCATCGCGGCGACTGGGGTCAATCGCGAGGCAGAACACGGCGCTGTGGGATACGGAGATAGAACGAAGCGGTGGGTGGATTGGTTGCTTGTGTCAAATTGGGACCGCAATGCGCGGCCATCATTCAAACTGTAACAGTGCCCCGGCGCTTGGCATGCGAAGCCGACAGTGCCCTAATTTGCAATCTCATAGTTCTTCGCCCATTCGTCTTGCCAATGTGCCATGGTCGCGGCGAACCGCCAGCCCTGTGCGATGGCAAGATACTCAGCGCGGTAGTCCGCATGGCACCGAGCAGCGCAGGCGTCCATGGTTGTAGCGTGGTCTAGGCACTCATTGGCCGTCATCATGTCGCTGCTGCCGCAATCTAAGCGGCGGGACCGTGGGCTTGTTACCGGCCCTTGGGAAGGGCCAGCCTTTCATAATCCTTAACAAGGTCCAGCACAGCCTTCCGCTCGGCGTGGTCGAAGATGCCTTTGGCGATCTCCCTTACCTTTTTCATGCGGGCAATGATCTCGGCGCTCTTGCTCTTGTCCGGCATGCTACGCACTCCCAACCACACGAAAACTCAAACGGTGGCGAGGAAGTCTAGTGCGTCATCGGACGCAATCATAACGGCAATTCCGTAGGCATCCATGGCCCTTTCGGTATCCGCCAGATGCAGACGCCCTTGGTCCGGGTGACGCTTTCGAACTTGCCGCGCCTCGCCCGCATGCGGAGGGTTTGGACGACACGAAGGGCGATGGTCTGCGCCAGCACCTTGTCAGTCTCGGAAAAGCCCTTGGCGCGGATCGCAAACGCCGGAGGAAATCGCCCGGCTCCGCTCCATATTCCTCGCCATAATACCGATGCAAGTCGGTATTATGGCGCAAACGCCCCAACCGATTTGGCCGGGGCGACTCCAAATGAGTGAGGTGGATTTGGAGTAAGGCCCGTGTGGGCGCGCGCGGCGTTGGCCGTATTTCTATTCATCTGTCCCGTGAAATGGTGCGTCCCAGCTTTCCATTGGTGGCATGGAGGTCAGAGCAGCACCCGCCCAGATCGGGCGTCCATTCTGGTCCCTCACCAAGCTAGTGTGACCGACGAAATAGGTTTCTTCCCGGATCAAATTGTCAAAGACATCAATATACTGAAACTCAACTCGCAAATTTATGGTGATATTCTCCTGGCCTTGCGCAAATTGAAAAGCGCGCATGTCCCCCATCAACAAACTGTCGGGCCTCCCCGGAGAATTTGCTGGAACCGTTACTCCTCCTTGGGAAACCCACAGAGAAGAGCCCCTACTTCGGCGCTTGTCCTTACCATAAAATCGAAGAGTTGGGCGCCAGACGAATCCTCGCGCGGGCGATTGGCCGTCGTTCTTAGGGGTAACTTGCACCTGCGCGACTACATCGTCGGGTACCCAACTAGCGAAAGCAACTCCCACATTTACGAGGCTCACATAGGCGCGAACCTGAGCCTGCCCGATGCTGCGAGCCTCGCTCGCGGATTGCTCAGCGGCGACGGCGTTACGAACAGCGGCAGCAATGGAATCCCGCATTTCGGAAGACTGCCGCGCGGCATCGGCTTGGGCATGGCGCAAAGTCTGCAGGGTGACCCACCACAAGCCGATAGTGGAGATCGCGAGCATAAGGGTGAAGAACGCGACCGGATCGTACGTGGATACATCGGCAAGATGAAATATCCGCGGCCAGATCGCGCTACAGACAAGGCCGCCGCTGCATTCTTTGCATTTTTGGGGCTTTGCTTCGTGCTGATCGCTCGCGTTGCGGGGCGCGAGGATTCTGCGATTGGCGTTATCGTGTGCGGAGGCATCGCCTTCTTTTTCTTTTGGGCTGCTGTGCTGAGCTTGGGTGGCCGTCTCTGAGCTGGGCAGGCATGGAAGGCTGAACGCGCCGAACAGGTAGACGGCGACCAGCACCCATTTGAACCAAGCCCGCTCAGACATCCTCTAAGCGTATGTTCTCCAACCCAAGCGCCGCAACTGTCGCTAGAAAGAATGTTGCCGCGAATGTTCCCCGCCCCAGCTTGGCGGCGATAGAGGCCTTCGTCTCATCCATGCCGTGTTTCTTCAGCCGAGCAGCCAATTCCTCGTAGGTCACATCCGCCCGTTTCAATTCGGCCTTTAGGAACCGGGACGCCCGGTCCTCCCATGTCGGCCCCTTGGTTTTGCCTGCCATTCCAATCTCCGTTTCCGAATAAAAGTTATCATATATGACGTTTTGTCTCTTGCAAAGGGCAAAATAGTCTGCATATATGATAACAACAAGACGGAAACAGAGACTTTGGCTCAACACTTCCTCCTCTCCAGCAAGGCCAAGACCCTCCGGTTGGCGGACGTGCTGCGCATGACGGATCAGGAAGCTGAGACGACATTCGGCAAAATCCGCTGGTTTGACACTGAGGGCGAGCCGGTCTGCCCGCATTGTGGCGGACTGGACGCCTACAAAAACCCGCGTCCGAAGGGTGCAATGCGCTATCGCTGCAAAGCCTGCACGAAGGATTTTACGATTACCTCCGGAACGCTCTTTGCCAGCCACAAGCGCCCGCTGCGCGACTATCTGGCGGCCATCGCGATCTTCTGCAATGAAGTGAAGGGCAAGTCCGCTTTGGCCCTCTCGCGTGATCTGGGCCTCGCATACAAGAGCGCCTTCGTTCTCGTCCACAAACTGCGCGAGGCGATGGCGGAAGAAATGAAGGGCCGCACGGTTGGCGGCGCTGGCAAGATCGCGGAGATCGACGGCGGCTATTTTGGAGGCTACGTCAAGCCCGCGAACCACATTGAAAACCGCGTTGACCGTCGCCTCTCACAGAACCGTACTGGCAAGCGCAAGTCCGTCATTATCATCCGCGAGCGCAACGGCAATTCGGTTCCGGCGGTGTTCCCCTCGGAAGGTGCGGCGGTCAACTGGATCAAGTCGCGCATCCAGCCGGGAACGATTGTGAACGCTGATGAAGCCGCCGGTTGGGATAGCTTGAACGCGCGCTTTGAAATGCGCCGCATCAACCACAAAGAGGCGTATAGCGCCGATGGTGCATGCACGAACATGGCAGAGGAATTTTTTAGCCGCCTCCGCCGCGCGGAGATCGGCCACCATCACCACATCGCCGGAACGTATTTGCTTCGCTATGCGCAGGAAGCGTCATGGCGCGAAGACAATCGCCGCGTTGCCAATGGCGAACAGGTGCGCACGGTTGCGCATCTGGCGATGAAGGCGAAGCCGAGCGTGGACTTCTCTGGCTACTGGCAGCGCCATGTCAAAGCAGCGTGAATTCTGGTAGTGACGTATTTTGAAAAAACACTTCGCAATTTACTTGTGAGGAACTTCCATAAAAGTCGGTGTCGGACCTGTTGGTCCCTTCGCGCCTTCGCCGACCACGGTATATGTGCCGCTCGCCAAAAAGGCGATACCGTCGCCGCCGTACGTGACCTGCTCTGACCAGAAGCCGCCCGTCACAAGCGGATATTGAATGAGATAGGCATGTTGCTCTGAACCGGCCTTGTGTCCGTCATACGCCTCCCAGTTCACCCCAAGCGTGAGATAGCCAGTGAGCTTACCAAAGCCGTTCTTGAATTTGCCGCCGCGATATCCAAGACCCATAACCACGACGCCACCAAGACAGTCCCCGGTCTGGAGTGAAGTCGTGTACCAGCCCGCGTGCGCGATTTTCATTCCATCACAATAGCCATCAAATGTGATTTCGACCTCTTTTCCCGGGGGGTCGCCCGCGTGAGAAATCGACCCTCCTGCTAATACGAAGCCTGCAACCAACAGCAATGCGCCTCTCATTTTCTCCTCCGTTTTAAGCTGCCCTCTTCTTATACGGCCCGCGCTTCTTGGGCGGCCTCAACTATAGCGGCAATTCGGTCGGCATCCACGGCCCTTTCGGAATCCGCCAGATGCAGACGCCCTTGGTTCGTGTCACGCTCTCGACTTTGCCGCGCCGCGCCCGCATGCGGAGCGTTTGAACGACGCGAAGGGCGATAGTCTGGGCCAGCACCTTGTCAGTCTCGGAAAAGCCCTTGGCCCTTATAACCCGCATGGCGAGCTGGCGGGTGTCCAGCGGGCCTTCCTTCTCCAAGGCGGCCATACAGATCGCGGTCGTTTCCCCGCGCCGTAGGACTCGGTTTAGGTCCACATAAGGCGGCAGATCGGCGGCTTCCCCGGTCGCCTCAAAGAGGCGTAGCGCGGAATTGACGTGCGCTAGGTCGTGCTGGGCGTCCAGCAGGAGCTTTTCATACTTGACGATGGTGCCGGAGATAAGGTCGCGCTTCCTACGAAGCGCCAAGACTGCAATCGGTTCACCCATCCCCTGAACTTAGGGGTTGCCGGGCCTTGGTTCTTGGGGCGTTTGCGCCATAATACCGATGCAAGTTGGCTGGGGGACTAGGATTCGAACCTAGATAGGCAGAGTCAGAGTCTGCAGTCCTACCGTTAGACGATCCCCCAACGGGCCGCCTGTCTACGCAAGCTGGCCGCCGCTTTCAAGCGTCCGGTTCCTGCCGCCTCTCTGGCTGGTTCAATCGAAAGTCCGTTTCCCTCAAATTCCGCTTTTGCACTCTGAAGGAACCGCGATTTGCCGGGTGGCGCAATGTCGCGCCTGCGTCCCTGCTTTCCAGGAGCCGCTTTCCCTTTGACGGGGAAGCCATGCTTTCCAGCGGCCAATTCGGCGTTTTGTCCCAGAGAGTCCGTTGCTTCGTGGCGCGTCCGTCATGTTAGCGTGGCGGGTGGGGAAATCAGGAGAGGGCTTGTCCAGATCGGCAAAGCGCCGGCGCGGCGGGCGGCGGGGAGGGGGACGTGCGCCGGTTCTGGCGGTGCTGGACCTTGGCAGCAACAACTGCCGGCTCCTGATCGCGCGCCCGGCCGCCGATGGCGGGTTCCGCGTGGTCGATTCCTTTTCGCGCATCGTCCGGCTGGGCGAGGGGGTGGCGCAGACCCACAGGCTCTCCGAGGCCGCCATCGAACGCACTTTGGCGGCGCTCAAAGTCTGCGCGGAGCACATCCGCGCGGCCCAGGCGACCCATGTCTATGCCATCGCGACCGCGGCCGCGCGCGACGCCACGAACGCGCAGGATCTGATCGACCGCGTCCGCGCCGAGACCGGCATCGCGCTCAGCATCGTGACGCCCGAAGAGGAGGCGCGCCTGGCCGCCACCGGCTGCGCGCCGCTGATCGGTGAGGACTATGAAGGCGCGCTGGTGTTCGACATCGGCGGCGGCTCGAGCGAGATCATCTGGATGCGGCGCGAGGGCGAAGCCGGCTCGCGCATCGTCCATTTCGCGTCGGTGCCGGTAGGCGTGGTGAGCCTGGCGGAGGACAGGGCCCATGCCGCAATGGATCGCGCCTCGTTCGAGGCCATGCGGGCCTGCATGGTCGAGCGTTTTACGAAAGCGCGCGAGGCCATGGATGCCATCGCGCCGTTTCATGCCGAAACCTATCACCTGCTCGGAACCTCGGGCACGGTGACGACACTCACCGCGGTGGCGATGGACCTCGTGCGCTATGTGCGCGCGACGGTCGATGCGAGTTGGCATGGCTCCGCAGAGATTCTGCACGTCGTGGACCGGTTGATCGGGCTGGATCACGCGGGACGCGCGGCCATCGGACCCGTGGGGCCGGACCGCGCGGATCTTGTGATCCCGGGCTGCGCAATCTTTGCCGCGATCCACACGCTCTGGCCTTGCACGCGGCTGCGCGTCGCCGACCGGGGGTTGCGCGAAGGCATGCTGCGCGAATTGATGCTAGAAGCGCGGGTATGACGGCACGACCACCCGATAAATCCGGCCGCGGCGAAGTGCGCGTGCGCGTGAAGAACGCGAAGACGCGCAAGCTTTCCTCGCAGCGCTGGCTGGAGCGGCAGCTGAACGATCCCTATGTGCGCGCGGCGAAGCAGGAAGGCTTCCGCTCGCGCGCGGCGTTCAAGCTGGTCGAGCTGGACGACAAGTATCGTTTTCTGAAGAAGGGCGCACGCGTGCTCGATCTCGGCGCGGCGCCTGGCGGCTGGAGCCAGGTCGCTGCCAAACGTGTGGGCGAGAGTGGCAGGATCGTCGCGGCCGATATTCTGGAGACCGAGCCCCTCGCGGGTGTGACCGTGCTGCAATGCGATTTGCTCGATCCCGACACGCCGGCGGAGCTCAAACATGCGCTCGACGGGTCGGCCGATATCGTGCTCACTGATATGGCCGCGCCAACGACAGGCCACCGCGCCACCGACCATCTGCGCACCGTGGCGCTGTTCGAAGCAGCACTGAATGTCGCCGAGGATGTGCTGAAGCCGGGCGGCGTGTTCGTCGGCAAAGTGTTTCAGGGCGGTGCGAGCGGCGAATTGCTCGCGCGCGTGAAAAAGCTGTTTCGCGAGGTCAAGCACGTGAAGCCGCCGGCGTCACGCGCGGAATCGGTGGAGCTTTATCTCGTGGCAACGGGGTTCAGAGGTTAGGACTATCAAAACGGAGACGATCATGGAGCTTACATGGGCCAACTCTCCTGTTTTGGAACAACTCTACTTGGAGGTTGCGGTAAATCCTGGGTTGGGAATCCTTGTGCTCCAGGAAAAGCGTGAGGATGAGCCCTGTCTGATATTTTGCTCGCTGTTTCCAAACCCGGAGAATCTTTTTTGCTATCCAACAGATCGTCGGGACGTTGGTGTAACCATCAGCCAACTGAAAACGCTTATCTCCACGATTGAAGCTAAAATAGCTTCTCGGCCATTTCCGTCAGGATAGTTAGGGTCCGTCGACCTTGAGGCCCTGCTTGCGCAGAAGCGCGGGCACGCCGCGCGGTCCCACCAGATGCGCGGCGCCGACGGCGATGAAGTAGGTCTTGTTCTCGTCTAGCAGCGCGACGATCTTCTTCACCCAAGCCTGGTTGCGGTCTTCGATGAGCACTTTGCGCAGCTGCGGATAGTCTTTCATGTCGGCGGCGGTCAGGTGTGCGAGCTTGCGCACATCGCCCTGCATCCAGGCATCGAGCAGCGGGCCGATTTTGTCATTGTCCGCTTTCGCATTCTCGAGATCGGATTCGAAATTCTGCAATTCGACTTTCGGATCGTCGGGAACCAGCAGGGATAGTTGCTGATCGACGGTTTCGAGCCCGATGACCGGCTTGTTCCGGGCTGCGATCTCCTTCTTCAGCTGTTCCTCGATGCCCGCCTGCCGGGAATAGTGCTGGTTCTGGATGTCCATGACATCGATCGTCACGTCGGCGAGCCACGGCCGCATGTGGTCGAAAGCGGATGCGGGCATCGGCAGCCTGGCGATCTCGCGGTCGAACGCTTCACGCGCCTTCGGCGAGAGCATATCGCGCAGGTGCTTGTCCGGCGGCAGTGTGCCGCGCGTCTTCACATAGTTCTGGATGTGCGTTTGAAGGTCTTCTTCGACAGGCAACTCGAACACGAAGACGTCAGCCTTCGCGATGGCCGCGTCGATTGATTTCGTGTGCCAGTCGACCTGTTGCGGCAGCACGTGAACCGATCCGAAGAGATAGGCCGTGCCCTTTTTGCGATGCACGGTCCAGAGCGCGGGATGCGCCTCCATCGGTGCAAGCACGGTGGTTGGCGCGGGCGCAGCTTCATCCGCGAAGGCGGGCTGCGTCAGGCCGATCGCAAGCAGCGCTGCAAGAAGGACCGGAAATCGCTTCATCTTTTAACGATAGCCGTGCGGCGGGTTCTTCTTCGCCAGATCGCGGTAGCGGTCGCGCAGCTCGGTTTGTCGCGAAGTCATCGGCATCGCCACACCCTTGATGAAGACCGCAGTCGGCGCGCTTGTGACCTCGAGCGGATCGCCGTCCCAGATCACCACATCGGCATCCTTGCCGGGTTCGAGCGTGCCGTAGGTGTCGGCGATGCCCCAGACTTCGGCCGGGTTCTTCGTGATCGCGGCGAGCGCATGATCCCACTTCATGCCGTTGGCGACGGCGTTGCCTGCGATCTGGGTGATGGTGCGCGCGTAATGCGCGGGATCGTCGTTCTGCGGCTGGAACACGACCGTGACCCCGGCCGCGTCGAGCCGCGCGGCGTTCTTCAGCGTGGCGCCGAGATCGGAGAAACTGAAGGGCAGGTTGATGTCGTTGTCGAGGACAACCGGCACATGCGCGGCCGCGAGTTCGCCCGCGACCTCCCACGCCTCGCCGCCGCCCATGATGACGAGCTTCAGCTTGTTAGCCTGCGAATACTGAAGAACCTGGCGGATGGTGGAGGCGCGCTCGACATGCACCAACAGCGGCTCCTTGCCTTGGATCACCGGGCCGAGTGCGTCGAGATCGATGCGGTTGCTGCGCTGGTCGCGGCTGCCGCCGGGACGGTGATAGCCGGCGCGTTGTGCCCAATATTCTCGCGCATCGTCGAGTGTTTCGCGGAACTTGTTCCAGATGTCGGGCCGCGAATTCTTCTGGCCAGAGCCGCCATTCGGTTCGAGTTCGGCAAGGACGCCGGCCTGCCGCTTCACGATCAGATTGGGACCCTGACCCAGATGAATGACCGCCGCGGTGCCGCAGAACACATCGCCGCAATCGACCGGCGTGGTGAGCGAACGCGTGACGCCACGGATGCGCGCGACCGGGATGAGCGAGGAGTTCGGGTTGATCGCATCGGCAACATCGAACGCCGCGCTGTCCAGCGACTGGTTCGGCGCGGAATCGTTCGTTTCCGCGACCAGATCGAGCTCGTTGATCCCCAGCGGCGCCCACGAGACCATAAGGCCCGGCGTCACTGGTTTACCATGGGCGTCGATGACTTTGGCGCCGGAAGGTGCGGCCAAGTTCGCACCAACCTGCACGATCTTTCCGCTCTGAATCAGCACATCAGCGTCGTTCAACGTTCCGGCAGAACCAACCGTATAAAGATGGGCGTGCTTGATAAGCGTGGCCATCCTTGCTTGGCCGTCTTGCGGCTGCGCAAAGGCCGCACCACCGAAAGCGCAAAGCGACAACCCGATTGTGAGGAGCTTGAACAGCGGCGTCCTCATTGTCCTGCTCCTCCGGTGTGACCGTTCTGTTCCTGGCCAAGCTCGAAATCGCTCCGTGGACTGAGCTTCGGATTGCTGCGGTCGTAGAGCAGGGCGCCGTCGATGAAGACCTTCTCTGCGTGAGCATAGACGCTGAAGGGATCGTGGTCCCAAACCACGACGTCGGCCATCTTTCCGGCTTCGAGCGTGCCGGTTTTCGCAAGAATGCCGAGCGCTTTGGCCGGGTTGCGCGTCATCCACGCGATCGCATGCGCGCGCGTGATCGGATAGCCCATCCGCCGCCCTGCGGCCATCGCCTTGGCCACTTCCTGGTTGAGGCGCTGGATGCCGATCGGATCGTCGGAGTGGATTGTCGCGCAGGCGCCCGCGTGATCGACCATCGCGATGTTCTCCGGAATGCCGTCATAGGCCTCCATCTTGAAGCCCCACCAGTCGGCCCACATCACCGCGCAGATGTCGTTCTTCTTCAGGAGATCGGCGACCTTGTAGGCCTCGGCGGCATGATGGAACGCGGCGATGCGGAAACCGAACTCGTGCATCACGTCGATCATCGTTGCCATCTGGTCGCCGCGATAGCAGTGCATCTGCACAGGAATCTTCTTGTCGAGCACCAGCGCCAGCGTTTCGAGGCCGATGTCGCGATCGGGCGGATCGCCCGCTTTGGTCTTCCAGTATTTGCGCCAGCTCGCGCGGTAGGCGGCTGCTTTTGCGAACGCCGCGCGATAGCCCGCGACGTCGCCCATCAAGGTCTGCGGTCCGCCTTTCTCGCCATAGACGCGCTTGGGATTTTCGCCGCAGGCCATTTTGAGGTCGTAAGGCGCGCCGGGGAATTTCATGCCCTGTGTGGTTGTCGACCAGACGTTTTTCAACACCACCGAACGTCCGCCGATCAGATTGGCGGAGCCGGGAAGGATCTGCATCGCTGTCACGCCGCCGGCAAGCGCACGCGTGAAACCCGGGTCCTGCGGCCACACGGAATTCTCGCTGCGGACTTCCGGTGTCGAGGGCTTGGTCGCCTCGTTGCCGTCCGAGGTCGCTTCGTTCGACGGCGAGGGATAGACACCGAGATGCGAATGGATGTCGATGACGCCCGGCGTGACGAACTTGCCTTTGCCGTCGATCACAACCGTGCCCGCCGGTGCGTCGAGATGCTGTCCGACGGCCTTGATCTTGCCGTCCACCATCAGCACGTCACCCGAGCCGATCTCCTTGTCGGTCGCCGTCAGAACCGTGGCGCCACGGATCAGTGTCGGCTTCGAAGGCCGCGGCTTGTATGTCGATGGGAAATCGTCATTGGGGAATTGATCGGCGACCTGCGCGCCGCTCGAAGACGAATGCAGCGACGGAATCAACCACCACGCCAGCGCCAGTGTCAGAGCGACGATCGCTGCAGCGCCCCATACCGGCAGCCTGTTGCTTGGACCCATCTCATCCCCCTCCAGCGCGGCTGAGAGTGGCGCGGCCATGGAGGGCGCGCAATGGGCGGGGTCTTATTCTTCCCCGAATTTCGCCTCGGCCAATGCCAAGATGGCCTTGAGCGCCTCGCCGGCGTCGGGGCCTTCCGCGCAGACTTCCACTTCGCTTCCGTAGCTTGCCGCCAGCATCATCAGCCCCATGATCGAGCGGCCGTCGACCGACTGGCCGTCCTTGGTCACGGTAATTTGAGACTGGAAACGGGCGGAAGCTTCCACGATCTTGGCCGAGGCGCGCGCATGAAGACCGCGCTTGTTGGTGATCTTGACCGTGGCGCAGAGGCGCGTGCCGTCCGCCATGCGTTCAGGCCCCGCCGGCGAGATCGAGCGAACCGGCGCGCATATATTTGCGTCCGGCTGTAATCGCATCCTTCACGGCCTGGTCGAGCGGCAGCCGGTTGCGCACTTCGATCAGCTTGATGAGGCTCGGCAGATTGACGCCCGCGAGCACCTCGATCTTGCCGCGGTCCAGAAGCGTGAGCGCGAGATTGCACGGCGTGCCGCCGAACATGTCGGTCGCGATGATTACGCCTTTGCCGAGATCGACGGCTTTCGCCGCTGCTGCGATCTCGCGCTGACGGCGCTCGATGTCGTCCTCCGGCCCGATGCAGACCGCGCGCAGATGCGTTTGCGGTCCGACCATGTGTTCCATTGCGGAGATGAATTCCTGCGCCAGCCGTCCATGGGTGACGAGAACGATGCCGATCATGAAGAAAATGCCCCGGGCATGCATATCATATAAGGTGTGCGCTTTCGCGGAAAAGACCCCGTTCGAACGCCGCCACCGCCAGCACGATTTTCTCCGGCGTGGAGGCTTCGAAGGGCGGGAGTCTTAGCAGAGGGATGCGCGCGGGCAAGCAGGAGGGCGTGGTATAGAACTCTCGTTGCGGAAGCCGCGTTTTCGGCCTTTCCAGGGTTACCGCCAGCGCCACGCGTGCTTTGGCCGCAGCAGGCAGGGCGACAATCCCCAGCCCTCGAACCTCCATGAGCCCTTTGATGTTCGCCGGCGCGCGCGCGAAGAGGTGACTGGCTTGCAGGAACAGGTCCGTGCGGTCGTCGCTGACAAGCTTCGCGCCCATGGCAATGAGGCGAAGTGCCAGGTCCGATTTGCCCGCTCCGCTCCTGCCGAGCAGAAGCACTCCCGCCGAACGCGGGGCCGCGAACGGTTTGGCGGCTCCGTCGAGGCGAATGCAGGTTGCGTGGATATTGACGGACATCTCAGACTCGCACCGCGGCCAGCGGAAGCTCGACGATAAACCGCGCGCCGCCGCTTTCTCGGTTTTCCGCCCGGATGCGTCCGCGGGTGCTGATTACGATCTGCTGCGCGATGGAAAGGCCGAGCCCGGAATTCTTGCCGAAATCATGTTCGTGCGGACGTTCGGTGTAGAACCGCTCGAAGATGGTTTCGAGATTGTCCGGCGGAATACCCGGCCCCTCATCCTCGACCAGGATTCGTGCGAGCCCGCGCTCAGACGTGGCTGAAACGGTCACCGTGCCGTTGTCGGGACTGAACGAGATCGCGTTGTCGATGAGGTTGCGGAACACCTGTCCCAGCCGCTCGTCGCGCCCGAGCACGATTGCGTTCTTCGGAATGTCGAGATGCAGGGCGATCTGAACGTTCTTCGGATTTTCGGTGTAGCGATAGACCTCGACGATCGTCTCGAGCAGGTGGGTAAGGTCGATGGGCTCGCTCATCTCGCGGCTGAGCTCGGCATCCAAGCGCGAGGCATCCGAGATGTCGGTGATCAGCCGGTCGATACGCTTCACGTCGTTGCGGATGATACCCATGAGCCGCTCGCGCGCCTCGTCGTGCTTCGCCCGCGCCATCATCTCGACGGCGCTCTTGAGCGAGGTCAGCGGGTTCTTGAGTTCGTGGGCGACATCGGCCGCGAACCGTTCGATGTCGTCGATGCGGTCATAGAGCGCGCGCGTCATGGCGGCGAAGCTCGCGGCGAGATCGCCGATCTCGTCCGTACGGTCCTCCATGCTGGGGATGGTCTCGCGCCCGGCATGGCCGCTGCGCACGCGATCCGCGGCATCGGCCAGCGCCAGAACCGGACGGGCGATGAAGCGCGACAGCAGCAGGGAGGACGCCAGCATCACGCCGATGGCGACGATAAACACCTCAAGCAGCGTTGCGCGCTCCTCGCGCAGAACATCGTCGATGTCTCCTCCTTCGGTGGACACCATCAGAACGCCATAGATCGCCTTGAACCGCTGCACGGGTGCCGCGACCGAGAGCACCAGTTTGTTCTGCTCGTCGACACGCTGGGCGCTTGCGGTCTCGCCGCCGAGGGCCGCGTTCACCTCACTGTAGACGCGGCCATTGTCGCCGGCCTCAAAATAGGGATCGAGCTTGGCGAATGGCCGGATGCCCATCACACCGTCATAGATCCGGCTGAAGAACTCCTTGACCTGGCTCCAGGTGTCGATAGGCGGAAGCTCGGACGACTGCACGGTGTTGCGCGCGAGCAGATCGCGCGTATCGACGGCGATCGTTCCGTCCGGAAGGTAAAGACGTGCGCGCAAGGCCGTGGGTGCGATGAGCTGGCGCAGCAGCGGTTCGGCTTGTTTGACCTTCAGCGTATGGGTTTCGGGATCGGTGGCGTATTCGGCGAGTGTGCCGGCCACGATTTCCGCCTGGGCTTCGATGCCGGTGAGGCGTTCGTCGATCAGCCCGACTCGACTCGATTGCACGCCGATAACGCCGGCAATGAGGACAAGCAGCACGCCGGCATTCACCAGCACGATGCGCCGTGTCAGGGCCGAATAGCGCGCGCGCCGCCGCTCAAACGGAACCTTCATGGCGGAAAGCCCGGCAGGTCAGGCCTCGCGATAGCGGTAGCCGACGCCATAGAGCGTCTCGATGGCATCGAAATTGTCGTCGACCTGCTTGAACTTCTTGCGCAGGCGCTTGATATGGCTGTCGATGGTGCGGTCGTCGACATAGACCTGATCGTCGTAAGCTGCGTCCATCAGGCTGTCGCGGCTCTTCACAAAGCCGGGGCGCTGGGCAAGGCTCTGCAGGATCAGGAACTCCGTGACCGTGAGCCGCACCGGCTTTCCGTCCCAGGTGCATTCATGGCGCTGCGGGTCGAGCGCGAGCTTGCCGCGCACCAGCGCTTCTTTCTTGGCCTCCGGGCCGCCGGCGGCCGCTTTGTGCGGATCGGCGCGGCGCAGCACGGCCTTCACGCGCTCCAGGAGGAGGCGCTGGGAGAAGGGCTTGCGGATGTAATCGTCGGCGCCGGCATTCAGTCCCATCAGCTCGTCGATCTCCTCGTCCTTCGAGGTCAGGAGGATCACGGGCAGGTCGCCGCTCTGGCGCAGGCGGCGCAGCAATTCGAGGCCGTCCATGCGCGGCATCTTGATATCGAGGATCACGAGGTCGGGCGGCGTGGCCGTCAGTCCCGTCAGCGCGGAAGCGCCGTCCGAGAAGGTGCGGACGTGATAGCCTTCCTGCTCCAGCAGCATGCTGACGGATGCAAGGATATTCTTGTCGTCATCGACAAGCGCGATATTTGCCATTGATTCCAGCCCGGTGCGGCGCGCCGTAGTATAAGGCCCTGTGTTTCAAAGCAAAGTGCCACGCCCCAATGACCGACACAAAGGCGAACTATGACCCGCACCGGTTCCGCACCACCGTGCCGTTTTACGAGCGATACCGGCTTGGCTACCCGGAAGGGTTGATCGTCCGTGTTGAGACGGAAACCGGCCTTAGCGCGGGAGATGCGGTGCTCGATCTGGGCTGCGGGCCGGGCACGCTTTCGATTCCGTTTGCGCGACTCGGCATGGAGGTGCTCGGCGTCGATCCGGAGCCCAACATGCTGGAAGCCGCAGCGGCCGCCGCGGAGGAGGCTGGTGTCGCGATAGAGTTGAAACGGGGAAGCTCGTTCGATCTTCCGCCGGGTATCGGGCCGTTCAAACTGGCCATCATGGGGCGTTCGTTTCACTGGACGGATCGCACCGCGACGCTTGCGGCTCTCGATGCACTTATCGTACCGGGCGGCGCGGTTGCCCTGTTCGACGACGAACATCCACGCACGAGGGAGAACGCATGGCGGCGCAAGCTCGAAGAGGTCGGCCGCCGCTATGGACGTGCCGAGGAGCCGCACGTCCGCGAGCGCGAGAGCGGCACCTACCGCACCCACGAATCCTATTTGCTGGAGTCGAAGTTTAAGGACCTTGTGCGCATTACCGTGGTCGTGCGCCGCGCGCGCACGGCGGACGACATCGTCGGCCTTGCCTATTCGCTCTCGACCTCGGCGCCGCACAAGCTCGGCGAACGTCGGGCTGCGTTCGAAGCCGATCTGCGCGCGGCACTCGTGGAGCTCTCGCCCGATGGCCGCTTTACGGAGATTGCCGAGATGGGCGCGCTGATCGCGCGGCGCGGTTAGCGCTTACCGGGCGGTGGAGGGTTGGCAAGCGCCGCCTGGTCGCGGCCTTCCTTGACGAGATCGTCCACTACCGCGACGAACTCCTGGCCGCTCATGTCGCGGACGATGGCGGCGCGGCGGCGCAGCTCTTTGGCATAGGCTTTGTCGAGATAGATTTCGGGCGAGGGGAACAGACTGGCATTGCCGCCGACATAGAGAACACCATCGACGACGTCACCGATGGTGAAGCCCTTGGGAGACACTCGTGTTTCGGCGGTCCAGTCCTCTTTCGTCATAGCAAAGGGTGCATGTGGGATATCACTACCATGCACAGCCTTAAAGCTCGGTGCTTGTCCTAAGTGGAGCGCCGCCGCAGCGGTGGGCGAGGGCACCGTCACGATGGAAAACAGGCTGCCGGGATGGCGCTTCTCGATGATCTGTGCCGTGCGCAAACCGTCTGCTTCATCGTTGGTCTTCTTCTCGGCATGGAATTCGCCGGTGATGAGGAACGCGTGATGATGCTTCGCTATCACCTCGCGCTCCACCGTATCGGCCATGGCGGTGTCGCGGTCGGCAAAAGGCTCGATGTCCTTCGCGGTTTTCACCTTCGACCAGTCGAGCGGCGCGTCGGCAAGCACAAGCCGCACGGAATGCGGACAAAGATGCTGCCAGTTGATATCGCGGACCGTGTCGTAGACAGCCCGATAGACCGGCGTGTTCCAGGTCAGCGGCACCGATGTCTCGCGATACATGCTCGCAATCTGTGCTTCGCCGAGCGTGCCGCCGGACGTGTAGGTGTCCGCCAGCTTCTGCAGCCGCGAATTGCCGAATTCGACAACCACATCGTCCGCACGGCAGATAAAGCGCGGGTCGTGGAGCATCTGCTGGATGAAGCTATGGATTTGCAGGCTGCGATGCAATTCGCCGAGCTGGATGACGGAATGGGTGTCAAATTGGCTGGCGATGGCGGAGATCGCGTTGGAAGAGGTGGTGGCATGCGCGCTTGGTGACGCGGAAACCAGCAGGCCGGCGAATGCGAATGTTGCCGTTCTCATGCGCGAACTTTCAAATACGGTCCTTCCGCGCGTCCTTCAACATCTCGATCCTCCGATCCGGCAGGAACCACGCTGCCGAAATCGTGACGTAGATGGCGATCGCGGCCCAGGGTTGCCAGAACGCCAAAACGATCCCCGTCAAATAGGCCGCCAGTGAAATGTACTCTTTCCCTCTGGAGCCGATGGCGGTGGCCAGTGGCGAATCTGGTCCGTTGCAGGCGATGATCGCCCATTCGAGCAGAAGATAGCTGGCAGCGGCCATTACCAGGACCGCGCCATAAGAAGCGACCGGCAGCGAGCGGAACCCGGTGTCGTCGATCCAGCGGATCACGAATGGAACGAGCGACAGCCAGAAGATCAGAGCCAGGTTCGCCCACAGCACGCGGCCGTCCACCTTCGAGGTCGCATGCAGCATGTGGTGATGGTTGTTCCAGAAGATGCCGACATTCACGAAGCTGAGCATGTAGGTCAGCAGGATCGGAACGCTTTGCCACAGCGCGGCTGGCGTCGCGCCGGGCGGCACGCGGATCTCGAGCACCATGATCGTGATAACGATGGCGATGACGCCATCGGTAAAGGCTTCCAATCGCTGCGTGCCCATCCCCAACTCGACGTTCGTATGTGGTTGGTAACCCTGACCGAAATGCCGATTCGAAGAAAGCCTGCCCGCCCTCCGATAGGCGCAGTTTCACGCCATCAATTAACTCCACCCTTACCGCCCCTCTGGCAAGTTGAGGCGCTTTCGCAAATGAGGGGGTCAAATGTTTGGCAAGCGCGTAACACCGGCTGCCGCGCAAAGCACCAGCCGCCAGGAGCTTCCCGTCGATTCAGATGGAAAGAGGCGCGTTTTCGGGGAAGCGGTCTTCGCCGGAAAACATGGTGACATGCTGAGAACCCTCGGGATCGATCTCAACCACCCTGCCAATGTCATTCCCGATGCCGCCGAATTCGACCGGCGGGTCAAAGAATCCCTGGCAAAGCAGGACGCGCGCCGGACGCAAATCGAAACGGAGCTGATGCGAACGCACGGCCATAATGCCATCCGCCCGTTCTTCATATTGGCAGAGCCGGTCTTCAACGGACCGTTGGGGCAATGGCTGATCCGACTGATGAACCTCTTGCCCTATGACGATTGGAATATCGTCTATCTTCCGCTCGACCGGGCAACGCAGGCGGCGATGGGCGGACTCCCGCTCCATCCCTGCCAGTCCATCGGCCCGATCGATGAATTGATGTGCCAGCAGATCGGCACCTTCCACAGTCAGTATCTGGATGCCAAGCAGAAAGTCGATCAGCACGTCAAAGACGTCGGGCCCATTGCCGCCAAAGATCTGATTGCCCGTTTTGTGGCGTATGTCGACGCCATGCCGCCGCGAATCCTCGCGCATGTGGAGAAAGTACGGCCAATGATCATCGACCTGATCGCCGACGTCCAGAACCAGAGCGGGAAAGCCTGATCGCGGCTCAGACGAACTCGACCTTCAGGACTTCGTAGGAGCGCGCGCCGCCGGGGGCCGCGACCTCGACTGTGTCGCCCTTCGCCTTGCCGATGAGCGCGCGCGCGATCGGCGAGGAGATGGAGATGCGGCCCTTGGTGGCGTCGGCCTCGTGGTCGCCCACGATCTGGTACTTGCGCTTCTGGTTGGAGTCTTCGTCCACCATCGTCACCGTGGCGCCAAATTTCACGGTCGTCCCGGAAAGCTTAGAGACGTCGATCACCTCGGCGCGACCCAGCATGTCCTCGAGTTCGATCACACGGCCTTCGACAAAGGCCTGGCGTTCTTTCGCAGCATGGTATTCGGCGTTCTCCGAGAGATCGCCATGCGCGCGGGCCTCCGCGATCATCTTGATGATCGACGGGCGCTCCACGGATTTCAGTTCGTTGACCTCATGCTCGAGGGCCTTGTAGCCGTCGGCGGTCATGGGAATGCGTTCCATGGCAGTTCAAATCCTGATAGATGCAAAAACCACCCGTTCGGCTGGGCCTTGCGCCCCGGCCGATGCGGATGTCCTCGAGCCTGTTCCTAAACCTTTGTAACGCCTGGGCTTTTCTGTCCCCGGATGGGCGAGTACGGGTCAATAGTAAGACTGGAGGGGAGCAACTTCAAGGGAGCCGCCCTTGAGCGCTGCGATGGCCTCGGTTGCCGCAACCGCGCCCGCCATCGTGGTGTAGTAGGGGACTTTCATGGTGACTGCCGTCCGCCGGATCGAGGCGGAATCGGCCAGCGCCTGCATGCCTTCGGTCGTGTTGAACACGAGCTGGATATCGCCGTTCTTGAGCGCGTCGACGACATGCGGGCGGCCCTCCAGCACCTTGTTGATGCGGGTGACCGGCAAGCCTGCGTCTTCAAGCGTCTTGGCGGTGCCGCGCGTCGCGACCAACTTGAAACCCATGTCGACAAGCGCGCGTGCCGGCGCGATGGCTTCGTCCTTGTCGTCGTTCTTGAGCGAGATAAAGACGTTGCCGTCCACCGGAAGGCGCAGGCCGGCGCCGATCTGACTCTTGGCGAAGGCGCGGCCGAAATTCTCGTCGAGTCCCATGACCTCGCCCGTAGATCGCATCTCCGGCCCCAGCACCGCGTCGACGCCCGGAAAGCGCGCGAACGGCATCACGGCTTCCTTGACGGAGATGTGCTTCGGTGCGGGACGCGCAGGGTTCAGCGACACCAGCGTCTCGCCCGCCATGACACGCGCGGCGATGGCTGCGACCGGCAGGCCGATGGCCTTGGCAACGAAAGGCACCGTGCGGCTGGCACGCGGATTGACCTCGAGCACGTAAATGTCGCTGCCTTGAACGGCATATTGCACATTCATCAGTCCGCGGACGTTCAGCGCGCGGGCGAGGGCTACGGTCTGGCGCTCTATTTCGGCGACGGTTTCCTTCTTCAGCGAATGCGGTGGGAGCGAGCAGGCGGAGTCGCCCGAATGAACGCCCGCTTCTTCGATGTGCTCCATGATGCCGGCGATGAACACGTCGCCCGCGTGGTCGCAGATCGCGTCGACATCGATCTCGGTAGCGCGATAGAGGAAGCCGTCGATCAGGACCGGGTTGTCTCCGGAGATTCGGAACAGCTCGCCGGAGACGACCTGCTGGCGAAGCTGCGCCTCGTCGTTGACGACGACCATGCCGCGTCCGCCGAGCACGTAGGACGGCCTGAGGATCACTGGATAGCCGATCTCGCGCGCGGCAGCGATGGCTTCGTTCGGCGTCATGACCGTCGCGTTGCGCGGCTGCTTCAGGCCGAGTTCGTTGAGCAGGACCTGGAAGCGCTTGCGGTCCTCGGCGAGGTCGATGGCATCGGCACTGGTGCCGAGGATCGGCACGCCGGCTTCCACCAGCCGGTTCGCGAGCTTGAGCGGCGTCTGGCCGCCAAACTGCACGATCACGCCCACCAGCGTTCCCTTCGACTTTTCGACGCGCACGATCTCGAGCACATCTTCGATGGTCAATGGCTCGAAATAGAGCCGGTCGGAGGTGTCGTAGTCGGTCGAAACCGTCTCCGGATTGCAGTTGACCATGATGGTCTCATAGCCCTGCGCGGAGAGTGAAAAAGCTGCGTGGCAACAGCAATAGTCGAACTCGATGCCCTGGCCGATGCGATTGGGGCCGCCGCCGAGGATGATGATCTTCTTCTTGTCGGTCGGGCGGCTCTCGCACTCCGACGCGTCGCCGACCGGCGTCTCGTAGGTGGAATACATATAAGGCGTGAGTGCCGCGAACTCGGCGGCGCACGTGTCGATGCGCTTGAAGACCGGGTGCACGCCGAGGCGGGTGCGCAGCGCGCGCACGTCGTTTTCGTTTTGGCCGGTGAGCTTCGCGAGCCGCGCATCGGAGAAGCCCATGGACTTCAGACGGAGCAGCGATTTGGCCTCGTCCGGCAGGCCGTTCGCGCGGACATCGTCTTCGGTTTGCAGGATCGCTTCGATCTCGCCCAGGAACCACGGATCGTATTTGGTGATCGCCGCAATTTCTTCGAGGGGGAAGCCCAGCCGCATCGCCTGTGCAGCAACGCGTAGCCGGTCTGGCGTTGCGCGGCCGAGGGCGGCGCGGATCGCGGTCTCGTCGCCCGGCAGATCGATTTCGTCGAGGCCGGAGAGCCCGGTTTCCAAGGAACGCAGCGCCTTCTGCAGCGACTCCGGAAACGTCCGCCCGATCGACATCGCTTCGCCGACCGATTTCATCGAGGTGGTGAGCAGCGGCTCGGCGCCGGGGAATTTCTCGAACGCGAAGCGCGGGATCTTGGTGACGACGTAGTCGATGGTCGGCTCGAAGGAGGCGGGTGTCGCCTTGGTGATGTCGTTGTCGAGTTCGTCGAGCGTGTAGCCGACCGCGAGCTTGGCCGCGATCTTGGCGATGGGAAATCCGGTCGCCTTCGACGCCAACGCCGAAGACCGCGACACGCGCGGGTTCATCTCGATCACCACCATGCGCCCGTCGGCGGGATTGACCGCGAACTGCACGTTGGAGCCGCCGGTCTCGACACCGATCTCGCGCAGCACCGCGATGGAGGCGGTGCGCATGCGCTGATATTCCTTGTCGGTCAGCGTGAGCGCGGGCGCGACGGTGATGGAATCGCCGGTGTGCACGCCCATCGCGTCGATGTTCTCGATTGAGCACACTATGATGGCGTTGTCGGCCTTGTCGCGCACGACTTCCATCTCAAATTCCTTCCAGCCGAGCACCGATTCCTCGATCAGCACTTCGTTGGTGGGGGAGGCTTCAAGACCGGCCTGGACGATGGCGAAGTATTCCTCGCGGTTGTAGGCGATGCCGCCGCCGGTGCCGCCAAGCGTAAAGCTCGGCCGGATGACGGCGGGCAGGCCGACGAGCTTCAGCGCTTCCTTGGCGCCCGCTTTGGAATCCGGCGCGAGTCCCATGACAGGATTGTTCTGCGCGTCGTAGAGGAAGTTGCCGTCGGCGTCTTTGCGGTGGCGCAGCTCGCCTTTCAGCGTGACGCCGCGCGGAACCTCGAGGCCGATCTTCATCATCGCCCGGCGGAAGAGCTCGCGGTCCTCCGCCTTGTCGATGGCTTCTGCGCTCGCGCCGATGAGTTCTACGCCATAGCGCTCCAGCGTGCCGCGCTTGCGCAAGCTGAGCGCGGTGTTGAGCGCTGTCTGTCCGCCCATGGTCGGCAGGAGCGCGAACACACGATCGCACGGAACGTTCGCGCGTTCGCGCGCGATGATCTTTTCGACGAATTCTGGTGTGATCGGCTCGATATAGGTCGCATCCGCCGTGCCCGGATCGGTCATGATCGTGGCGGGGTTCGAATTGACCAACACCACGCGATAGCCTTCCTCGCGCAGCGCCTTGCACGCCTGGACGCCGGAATAGTCGAACTCGCAGGCCTGGCCGATGACGATGGGCCCCGCGCCGATGATGAGGACAGTGTGGATATCGGTGCGTTTGGGCATCGTGTCTCGCGCGTAATCGGGCACGCGGGCAGGTTTGCGCGCCGGGCCGGCCAAATTGCAGGTTAAGGGGACCGTTTAGACGCGAGTCGCCCCGGGAGCAAGCCGGAAATGGCCTCGCCTCTTCGGCGATTTTGCGGCGTTCTGCCCCCGGTTGTCATTTGGCGCGAGAAACCATATCTTACTTCCGTCTTACCCTAGGAAAATGTCATGCGGAAAGGACCGAAACCGACCACGACCGTCTCGACCAAAGGGCAGGTGGTCCTGCCAAGCGCTGTGCGCGAACGCCGGGGATGGTCCGCCGGTACCGAACTTGTGGTGGAAGACACGCCGGAAGGGGTACTGCTCACGGAAAAGCCCGCCTTCGCACCGACCCAGTCGAAGGAAGTGTTCGGTTCGCTCCCCTGGAAGGGCGGGGCAAAATCGCTCGGAGACATGAAGGCGGGAATCGCCGCGGAGGCGAAACGGCGGCATGCTCGCCATCGATACTAATCTCATCGTCCGCTATTTGGTGGGCGACGATCCGGCGCAGGCCATCCGGGCGCGGCGGACGATCGACGGCAACGACACGTTTGTCTCCCTCACCGTGCTGCTCGAAACCGAATGGGTGTTGCGCAGTGTCTACGGATTTTCCGCAGCAGCATGTGCGAAGGCATTGCGAGATTTCGCGGGCCTCCCACGTGTGATGTTGGAGGATGCCGCTGTGGCGGCGAAGGCGCTCGGCTGGATGGAGAAGGGCGTGGACTTTGCCGACGGCCTGCACCTGGCGAAGGCCGAAGGCTGTGAAGCCTTCGTCACCTTCGACCGCGAACTCGCCGCGGCCGCGAATGCCCTGGGCGGAACAAAGGTGCGCTTGCCATAGAGCTTATTGGGAATAGGGGGACAGGAATCCCTGCCCCATTTTGATTTGTTCACTTGCTCCGCACGTAGCCGTGGGCGCGGTTGCTGCTGTCGTCGTAGAAGCCGATCGCGGCGTGGTGGTCCACGGCGCTGCTGTCGACGGTTTGGGCCCATGTCCCGGTCGAATTGGGCGGATCGAAGGTTGTGATCTTTCCGGCGCGCGACCGCACAAAGCCATGCGCGGCGTAGTCGCTGTCGATGTAGTATCCCGCGATCTCGCCGGCGTTGTTCAGGCCCTGAGCGTAGGTCGAGATTGCGCCGGGCGCGTCGAAGGATGTGATGGTTCCATCCGCTGCCCGCGCGAAACCATGGGCTGTGCCGGTGCTGTCCATGTAGTAGCCCGTAGCCGTGCCGTCATCGTTGATGGCGTAGGGCGAAGTGAAGGTTGAGCCCGACGGATCGAAGGTCGTGATCGTGCCGTTGGCGGTGCGGACATACCCATGGGTCACGTCGGCGTTGTCGCGGTAGAAGCCCGTGACGTCGCCACCCTTGTTCATCCCGTACAGGAGCATGAAGCTTGCACCGGCGATGTCGAAGGCTTTGATCTTGCCGCCGGGCTTGCGCACGAAGCCATGCCAGTGGGCGGTGTTGTCCTTGTAATATCCGGCGATATCGCCCTTTTGATCGATGCTGTAGGCGTAACTGGCGACGGTGTTGTTCGGCACGATATCGGTCATTGTGCCGTCCGGCGCGCGCAGGAAGGCGTGGCCCAGATAGTTGCTGTCGTCGTAATAGCCCACAATCGTGCCGTCACCGTTCATGCCGGTGATGTAAGTACCGTTGGATGCTGGAGGATCGAAGGTCGTGATCGTTCCGCCCGCGGCCCGCACGAAGCCGTGAATGTAGCCGTCATTGTCCTGGAAATATCCCGCAATGGCGCCGGCCTGGATGCTGATGGGATAGGTGTACATCGATTGTGGCGGGTCGAACGTCGTGTATGTCGTCTTGGCGCTCGCCGGCAGGCCCAAGCCCAAGGTTGCGAGCGCCGCGCAACAGATGATCCGTGTTTTCAACATATCTTCCCTCCTTGAGCCGGGCAAAGTGCCCGGCCCTATGCCACACCAAACTCCAGAGATATTCGACGTACGGCGCGCCGGAGTCCTTATTCAGATTCTGAAATCCGCCGATCGAGTCGAACCGCTTACGGCGTCAGCTGGAACACCGAGCCCGTGTTGTGAGACATACCATACTGGGTCACGCCATAAATCGTGCCGGATTTGTCGAACCAGACCCGCGCGGGGCTGTTGCCGTCATCGCGGTCGTTGAAGCCGTGCAGGATCTGTTCGGTCCATTGCGATTGGCCCGCGGCTGGCGGCGTAAGGCTGAATATTGTGCCGTGTCCGTACTTGCTGAAGCCTCCGCCCCCAACTGTTCCGCCGTAAAGCGTTCCCCGTTTGCCGATGGTGAGTTCTTCATAGGGGGCGCGACCGTCGGAGCCGCCGGTAAAGCTGTGGATCACCGTTTCCTTCCAATCCGTGTGTCCGGGTTTGGGCGGAGCAAGTTGAAAAACCACGCCGTAATCGAGGTCGCCGCCGTGCGACGTCGTACCGAACAATTTGCCGTTTTTCTCGACCACACCGGCAAAGGGTGAGGCGCCGTCTGCGCCTGCGAAAGTGTGAAGCACGGTTTTGGTCCAGGGACCGTTTCCCGACTCCGGTGGAGAAAGCTGATACACCGTGCCGAGGTCCGCCGGCCCGCCATAGCGGGTGGTTCCAAAAAGGGCGGTCCCGTCGCCTGCAAGGCCGGGGCTTGGAAGATAGCCATCGTTCCGGTCCTGGAAGACATACAGAACATCCTCGGTCCAATCGCCCTGGCCCTGGGGTGGCGTGAGGCGGAACACCTGGCCATAAGTCTGCGCCGACGAGCTGTAGTCGCAGGTGCCGTAGAGATTTCCGTTTTGATCCTGCAAGAGATCGCCGCTCGGATTTCCTTCGGATGCCGAGAAATTGTGGATCACACTTTCAACCCATTGGGTCTGACCCTTGCCGGGCGGAGTCAGTTTGAATATCACGCCATAGTTTTCGGTACCGCCCTGGAGGGCAGTTCCGATGAGTGCACCGGAACTGTCTTTCACCAAAGCCCCGATGGGACCCGCTCCGCCGAGCCCGTCCGTAAAGCTGTAGAGGATATCGTAGCTCCACTTGGTCTTGCCTTCGGGGGGCGGCGACAGCTTGAAGACGACGCCGCGACCTCCCGGCCCGAAGAAATAGGCGGTGCCGTACAGCGCGCCGTCCTTGTCGCGAAAAACCGTTCCGTGGGGATTCTCCGCCGTCTCGGATGAGAACTTGAAAAGCGTCGCGAACGTGCTGGCCGATGCGGAGGCGCAGGAAATCGCCGTGACGAAAAGTGCGGAGAGCAAAGTCGCCGTCGAACGCATCGGTACCCCCCAAAACATGAGACGGCCGAAGATTACATGAGCGCAATAAAAAGGGACAGCCGAGAGATAACGGCCTAAACATTCACAAATCCGCAAGACCCGCCTGACTCAAGAGCGGGCAGCGATCAGGCTTTGCCCTCCTGCCGGGAAAGCTGGCGCGCGAGATTCAAAATGGCACGCCGCTGTGTCTGAGAATTCAGCCGGCTATAGGCGTCCATCAGATCGGTTGCGCCCGGCGCGGTCAGATAGGTGATGTGTCTGAGCCTCGGCTTGGACGGCTTGGTCTTGTCGATATCGCTGATGAGATCGGCCACGCTGCATTTCAGCGCCTCGCAAATTTCCACGAGCCGGGAGAAGCTGATCCGGTTGGTGCCGTGCTCGTACTTCTGAATCTGCTGGAAGGTTATGCCGAGAGACCGGGCGAGCTGATCCTGGGACATTTTGAGTTCTTTGCGACGCAATCGCACGCGTGCGCCAAGAGCGATATCGAGGGGATGCGGGTCTTCAGATGAGTGGTCGGCCATTTCTTTTCCCTTAGAATCCGAATTGTGTCCTGTAACAGAATGCGCGTCATTGCGTAATCATTTCCTGTGTCCGTTGGACGGCGGAATGTATTTGCTCGCCGCATCCGTCAGATCCGCGAACGTCGGGTGCCAGCTCTCGGAAGGTGGCTGATAGGTCTCGGAGAACCAGGGCATTCGCTGCTTGTCGAAGACGACATTACGCAGGAAGTCGATCATTACACGCGTGGCTTTCTTACCCGACGCTGCATCCGAGAAATAGACGAACAGCCCGGTCTCGAAATGATAATCGGGTATGATCGGTACGAGATCCGGCGCCGTCACGAATGTGTAGCTCGGAAGCAGGCCGATAACCTGCCCGGCCAGTACCGATTGCAGCAGGATGTTTCCCGAATTGGTGTAGAAATGCGGCCGTCCGAGTGCGGTGGCGTTCGAATACTGCGCCATGATCCCGGATTCGCCGCCAAACGACGGCGTGATATCGGCGAGACGGTGATGGCTGAGTTCGTCGCGCGACGCCGGCCTTCCAAACCGCTCCAGATATTTTCGTGACGCGAAGTAGGTGAAGTGAAATGTCGCTGCACGAAACAGCAAGAGGTTTTCGTCGTGCGTTGGTGCATATCGGACCTGGATATCGAATGGCGGAATCGCGATCTTGTCGCTGTCGGGCGCAGACCCCAAACGTACGACAATGCGCGGATAGAGATCGCCGAAGATGCCGAGGAAGTGGGGAATGAACCACGCGGTCGCCAACCCTTCCCCTAGCACCAGTTTGCACTCGCCACTGATCTCGCCATCGACCTGCCGGACGCGCGACATGGTGCGTTCAGAGATCATCGCCATCGCTTCAACCATGTCCGCGATGTTCTTCCCATCTTGTGTCAGCACGATGCCTGTCGCGCCACGGTCGACAAGCGGTACCCCTATTGACGATTCCAAACTTTCGATCCTGCGCCGTATCGTCGGCTTGGAAAGCCGAAGGGCTTTGGCGGCCTGTCCAAAGCTGCGCTGTTTGGCGAGGGCCGCGAAAATCCGATAGTCATCCCAGTTTGGTTCCTGCCGGTTGGCAAGCCCTGCGGCTGGATACATTTTCGTTCCCCCTGTAACGCGTTTAGAAGCTCCCCGACCTCTCCCAAGTCGCCCACCCTTGCTTCGCGCGAGGTGGAATCAGTGCGCTGGCAAAATTCTAATGGGGAGCGGGCGATGTCAGAAGGGAATGCTTACAAGGGGTTCAGAAAGGGCAGCTCTGAAGAGTGGAACGAATTTGAACTTCTGCCCTCCGGATTGGGCTTCGGCCGGGTAGACCAGAATTGGCTGGCGGAGGCCTCCGTGCTCCTGCACGGGCGGATTTCCGAGGATGCGGCGTCTCTCGAAACGTTCCGTGCGGTCCAGCATCGCAATCCAGATTCGTTCTGGGGACTGTTCGAGCAGCGTGATGGAACTCATCGCCTGGTCGGGTTCTACACCCAGCTTATGTTCAACGAAGCGGGGCACAAGGCGCTCCACGACAGGACGATAAATCTCCGGCAGCCGGACCTCTCGCTGCTGTGCAGGTTTGGCGAGACACCGGCAGGCGTGCATCTCTGGGCCATCGTTGCCGAGAAAAAGCTGGACGTCTTCAGGCCGATGCTTGCCCGAGCACTTGGGCGCTACGCCGGTATTCCGCACTACGCGACGCTAGCCACCGAGGCCGGCCGTAAGGCGGGAAGGTTTTCCGGTATGCGGCCAGTTTCGCCGGAGGACGACTGCATCGGGGGACTGCACGTCTTCAAGGCCGGTTATTCTCACAAGAAGTCGGTTTCTCCGTCGCCCGATATTCGCATCGTCGCGGTCGCGACGAGCGAACAGCTCGAACAGGTTCGCGCCATCCGCGCGATCGTATTCATGGGCGAACAGAAGTGTCCTTATTCCGAAGAGTTCGACGGCAACGATCATTGCGCAACGCACGTCCTTGGATTTGTCGGAGACGAACCGGCGGGTTGTGCCCGCGTCCGGTACTTCGGAAATTTTGCGAAGATCGAGAGATTGTCCGTGCTCGCGCAATACCGCACCACCGTTTTGAAATACAGGCTTGTGGAGTTCGTCGAAAACCTCGCGCGGCGCAAAGGCTTCAACCTTCTCTATGGTCACCCGCAGAAGCGCATCCAGAGATTCTGGGCCAGACTTGGTTACGAGGAAACCGCGCGCAATGCGCCATTCCAGTTCTCCGATCACGATTACACCGAGATGCGCAAGACGCTCGCACCGCATCCCGATGCTCTCACGATCCATGGCGATCCCATGGTGCTGATACGGCCGGAGGGGCATTGGGATCGTCCCGGCGTGCTCGACCGCTCCGCGGCGCGGCCCGTGACGCGGCCTTGTTGAGAGCCCGCCATGGAAGACCCGATGTTTGAACTTTCCGCGACAGAGTTGGCGCAACATATCGCCGAATATCTTCGAGAGATGACCCGGCTGTCGCGGGAGCGCAACCTGATGTCGCTTGCGCAATTGCTCGAGCGGGCCGAAATCGAGGCGGATTTGTGCGCAAGAAGCTGCGGCTCGCCGGTGGTGCGGTTTTTGTCGTGAGCGGTTATCGACGAACGGTCACTCCCAATACGATGTGTCGCATCGTCCGTAAATTTACGCAGTAACGCTCGTGCTGACGAAGATCGCGGATTAATTCGCGATCGTTTTTACGAAGCAATGTGATCCGCGTCCTCCCGCGACACGTAGTCCGTGCGCGTAATGCCCTATGGAGGAGCCAATGAGCAAAATTTTCCGCCGAGCACTGATCCTGTTCGCACTCGCATCGGTTTCCGCAGCCGACGCAGGTTCTCTGCGCAAAAACCAGACCGAAGGTTTCGGCGCGGGCAAGCGGCTTGTCTTTACCTACACGCAGAACTTCGACTGTGTCGATCAGCCGAAAGCGGATCAGGATTTCGACCACAAGAAGGCGGACAGCGATCCGAACGAGATGCAGATTGCCATCTGCCAGGCCGGCACCGACCCCACGATCAATCCGCCGGGGCAGGTCGGCAAGGCCACGATGACGACCGAACCGCTCTATGTCCTGATCCCGATGTTCTCGGCCGACAACGACCAGAATCCGAACGATGCGATCTCCTGCAAGGATGTCGTGCCCGGGACGATCTGTGGCGTCACGCTCGGACAGACGCTCATCCAGCTTTTCGGCGCGCTGCCAGAGGCGTTCAAGGCCAAGCCGCTCGTCTATGCGCAGTGCCCCGATCCCGGTAAGAAGCCGGGTACCTGCACGATGCATGCATCGCGCGTCGATCTGGCGCCCGTGCTCGCGGCGCTGGGGCTGATCGGCAATCCGCCGACGGCAAACGTGTTCGTGCCGACGCCGAACCACAGCCATGTGCTCGACGACGACGCCATCGATTTCGGTGCCGTATGGTGGCAGGTGCTTCCCGTGCTGGTGCTCAAGCAGAGCGACTGGCCGCCGCAAGACGGCTCGAGCGGTATCACGTCCGAGGCTACGCTCGATGCCGCGATCAAAGCGGGCGATGCGATCGAGGCGCCGTCGAATTTCTTCCTGTTCTTCGGTTCGCAGGAAATGAACGCCATGAGCATGAATGGCATGAAGATGGGCCACTGATACTCACTGCAATTGCAGAAAGCAGAAGAGCCGGGCGTCTCGCCCGGCTCTTTGCGTCTTAATGGCGCCTAAGCAGCAGCCCGTCTTCGCGACGGCGCCTCGGCCTGGTGCAGATAGGTCGTGAAACCGTCGGCTGCCGGCGGGAGCGAATTGAGCAGCATCAGCGCGCTGACCTGCCCGCGATGGCCGACGCCGTGCGTAATCACGTGCATGAGCATTTCCTCGCGCGACATATAGCCCGGGGCGCCATCCGTGAAGGTGAAGCGGATATTTTCGGCCAATTGCCTGTTATCGAGCGCAGAAACGTAGTCGATATAGTCCTGGTCGCTCGCCCGGATGTCCGCAGCCAGATCGTCCAGCGCCGGCATTTCGCGCAAATTCGCCGAGTTGTATCCGTGCATCTCGTGCTTCATGTGCGCGGCGAAGATCCGGTCGACGACATGGCTGTGGCTTAGGGCCTTGATCGCCAGGTTCGTTACAGGGGATTCGCTGCCAAGCTTCGCGAGCGCGTTCAGCAGCTCGTCATTGGCCCAGGCTTTGTATTGGAACAGGCGTTGCAGCGTCTCCTGCATGGCATTGTCCTTCCAATTTGCGTTGTCATCAGCGCCTGAAGCAGATAATATGAGTGATAACTCGCTTTTTGTACTCGTATTTGGAACGCGGAGCATGGCGTCGAGGCCGGCCACGAAACCCAGGAAAGACGCGTCCCAGGAGCGCTCGCGCGCGACGGTGGACGCGCTGATCGAGGCGACCGCTCGCATTCTCGTTCGCGAAGGTTTCGACAAGGCCAGCACCAATCGGATCGCAGAGGTGGCGGGTGTGAGCGTCGGCTCGCTCTACCAGTATTTCCCGAGCAAGGAAGCCCTTGTTACGGCCGTGATCGAACGCCACCAGCAGGAGATCCTGCAGACCGTCCGCAAGGAGCTGGCGGAGGTCATGACCCAGCCTGTCGGGTCCGCGGTGCGCAAGCTTATCGCTGTCGCCATCGAGGCCCATCGCGTTAATCCAAGACTGCATCGCGTGCTAGCGGAGCAGATCCCGCGCGTGGGAAAGCTCGAGAAACATGAAGCCTTCAGTCGCGAGAACTATGCGCTGTTCAAGGCCTATCTCGAACGCCATCGCGACGAGTTGCGCGTTGCCGACCTAGACCTCGCGTCCTTTGTGTGCGTGACCGCGATCGAGGCGTTGACGCACGCTGCAGTGCTTCATCATTCGCTTTCGGATGGGGCGATGGACGCGCTGACTGAAGATGCAACGCGGCTCGTGGTGGGGTATCTGAAGGGTTAGTCGCCTGATCGCAGGAATGTGACTTGTGAGGCACAGTGGAGGTGCATGACAGTTCGCCTCTGTTGTTGGAGAGGGGGCAATGATGGGATGGGTGGCTTCGCGGACCGCGGCCGTTTTTGGCGCCGTTTTGATGTGCATCGCACCTGCCTATGCCGCGCTCTATGCGGCGATGGCTCCGGTGGATCAGTACATGATGGCCCGTGCCGACGAGATCGCGCTGGCGAAAAGCGCGGCCCCGCCCTCCATAGCGGATAAGGCAACCGTTTTGGTGCTGACGCCGCACGGCTACGACACGGCGATCAAAGGCAGCAACGGTTTCGTTTGCGCCGTGGAGCGCAGTTGGATGTCGAATTACGACTTTCCGCAATTCTGGAATCCGCATATGCGCGGACCCCTGTGTTACAATCCGGCGGCGGTTCGCAGCATTCTTCCCTTCACGATCCGGCGCACGGAACTGGTGCTCGCGGGCCGCTCCAAGACCGAGATGTCCGCTTCGATCAAGGATGGCATCGAGAAGCACAAGCTGCCGCCTCTGGAGGCCGGCGCGATGACCTACATGCTGTCGAAACAGCAGTTTCTCAACGACCATGCGCACAATTGGGTGCCGCATCTGATGTTCTATTTCCCGCGCGGGCCGCGTACGTCCTGGGGCGCGGATCTACCCGGCGTGCCGACGATGCTGAACCCGCAATTCCAGGAATCGCCGGAAGCGATCAGCGTCATCATGGTGCCGGTCGCGCACTGGTCCGACGGCTCGGCCGCGCCAACGATGCATTAGGTTATAGCGCTGCTTAAGCCTTCAGCACCTTCCGCAACGACTTCTCAATCTGGCCGCCGCAATAGGCATCGCCGTAGTCTTCGCGCGCCTTTGCGGCAAGCGCGGCAAGCGCAGGCGTCTCGGCCATGCGCTGTGTGAGTGCAGCGGTCATCGGCGCGGTGCGCGTGAAGATCGTGGCGATCTTCTTGAAGCGGTCGGTCATCGTTCCCCAGAGCGTTGCGGTCACGACATCGGCGATGCCCGGTGTATCGCCGCCGAGCAGGAAGCCTGAATTCTTCGTCAATCCGTGACGGCGGCCGGTCTCTTCCCAGAACGACATCCATTTCTTCAGCCGCGGGACGAATTCCTCCCACCGCGCCTCCGTCCACATCTGCATGCCACCCTGCAGCGTGATCTCGTCGATCACGTCGTTGGCGTCGTTGACGATCTTCATGGTCAGCGCGCGCAGCTCTGGCGTGGCGGGGAGAAGGTCCAGCGTCTCGCCCAGATAAAGAACGATGGCCGGCATCTCCGCGATGGCGAAGTCTTTCTTGTGGTCGATGAGCAGCGGCGGGCCCATGAACGGCACCGGCATCTTCTTCACCGGCGCTGCCATCAACTTGGAGATCGCGCCATCGCCGCCTTCATCCCAGGTCTTTCCGGCTTGGGCGAGCACCGCGCGCACGAACTGCCCACGGAACGGAACGGACCAGTAAAAGAGTGTGTAGTCGGACATTGAGGGCTCCGGTGTGATCGCCGCTTCATAACGCTGCAGTTCCAACCGAGTTTCGCACACTATTTGCGCCCGCGGGGAGTAGACTGATGCTAAAGGAGAAACACACATGCACCGCTCGCGCATCAACGGAATACTCATCGACTGCAACACCGACGACATCCAGGCGTCTGCGCGCTTCTGGGCCGGGGCGCTGGGGCGTCCCATCGATCCCGATCATCCGGGCACGCGCGGCAATTACGTCATGCTCGAAACGCCCGCGGACGAGATCAGCGTGCAGATTCAGCGCGTGGACCACGAAAGCCGCGTGCATCTCGACATCGAGACCGATGACATCCCCGCGGAAGTCGCCCGCCTCGAGAAGCTGGGTGCCACGGTCGACAAGCGCATGGAGCGCTGGGTCGTGATGCGTGCGCCAAGCGGTCAGCGGTTCTGCATCGTGCGCGCACAGCGCGCGGGATTCCCGAAAGGCGCGACGACCTGGGAGTAGGGCGATGGACGGAGGAGCTGGCAGCAAGGGTGTCCCCCCGCGCCTGAACTGAAGATGGGGACAAATGAGTTAACTTCAAGAATTGCTTCGCGGCGATTTATGCGCAGCTTACCGGGCTCGCAGGGATCGCTGGAGCAAACCGATGGCAGAGACTGGTGAGATCGAAGGCCCATTCTATCATGGGACGCGAGCGGCACTGGAACCCGGAGACCTGATCGCGGCCGGCTACAGTTCCAACTATGGCCAGAGAAAGAAGGCGAGCTGGGTTTATATGGCCGCGACGCTGGAAGCGGCGATCTGGGGCGCAGAGCTAGCGCTGGGCGATGGCCCCAGCCGCATCTACATCGTGGAACCCACGGGTCCGATCATGGACGACCCCAACCTGACCGACAAGAAATTCCCGGGCAATCCGACCAAATCCTATCGCACACAGCAGCCGCTGCGCGTCGTGGGCGAGGTGCGGGCATGGCAGGGGCATTCGCCCGAACAGCTCAAGCTCATGAAAGACCGTCTCGAGGAGCTGAAGCGTCTGGGGATCGAGGCCATCGACTGAAGCCCGTTCACGATTTGCTTATCGGCCAGCGGCAGAATGACGGTGTTTCCGTGACACGCGGTCAAATCGGGATCGAGCATGTCTTCCTTGAAGCGATGGCTCTCGGCGCGGACGTTTTCGCGCAAACAGCGTGAATTCCTCGTGGATGCGCTGCGCGGACAGCAGCCGGAGCAGGCTTGCTGGGCGGACGAGACGCTGCGCAATCATGCGCTGGAAGCGGCCATGGAGCACTTCCACGGCGACTGGAACTGGTGCCTTCAGGCGGTGCTCGCCGTCTATTTCATCAATCCCCGATCGATGGAGGAGATCGACCGGATCATGGCCGAGCACGTCGAGAGCCGGTCCGGCCGCTTCCCGCCGGAGTTGTTCGAAGGCCGGGGCTGGAATCCGGCGGACGCGGCGGACTTCGACGGCGAGGCGCATCGCTACTGGCGCGGTTATCATGCGTGTGCCGACGATCAGTGGGCTTTGCTGGAGATATTTCTCAAACCTAAGACGCCTGCGGATTATCTGAAGCAAAGCGGCTACAGTTATTCGGGCTCGCGCGGCTGCGTCCGTCATATCGCGTTGCTCCGCGAGGCGGATGTCGAAGTAGCGGCCGAATGCACCGAGGCGTTCGTGGCGTCTGCGCAACGCCTGCTTTCCCATGCTTTGAGACTCGCAAAGCTGGAGTCGCTCTGGCAGGCGGTGCGGCAACACACTTCTTATGACGAAACCTGCGGGCCTGCGCGCCTTGTCTTTCGCACGGAGGAGTACCAGGAACGCGGACAACCGCCGAAACGAACCTTCCGCCTCGCGCTGGATCGCGTGTAGCGGCTGCTAAAGCCCGCAGAGGCGGAACACGTCCTTCAGGCTGCGCGTGACGAAATCGGAGAGCTTGCCGCGTGGTTCGAGCGCCCATTGCACCACGGCACCGTGATATTGCGCGTCGAGAAGGCTCGCCGCCCTATTGGCCGGGATCGGCAGCGGCGGGAGCCGTTTGACGATCTCCTTGCGGAAGAGTTTGAACCTGTGGCGGGCGAGGCGATTGAGCGCCGGATCGCGGATGTCCTCGCGCAGCCAGAGCAGATGATCGGCCATGCTCGGATCGTCGCCGAACAGGTTCGTCGCGTCGCTGTAAATCCGGATGACCACGTCCGCACCCACGCCCTCGGGCAGGGTCTTGAGCCAGGCGACGAAGCGCTCATTGTCGCGGGCGAAAACCCGCTCGATCAGGGTTTGCTTGTCGCCGAAGCGCTGCAGCAAGGTTGCCGGTGCGATGCCGACCTCCTTTGCGAGATCGGCCAGCGTGAAGCCCGCCGGGCCCGCGGCCACCATGATCGGCAAGGCATGATCGAGGATGTCGTCGTCGCTGATGGATTTGCGTCTGGGCATGGCTAGCGCGTCGCGATCGCGAGCCAGGCGGAGAGGCAGGCAAGCTTCTGTTCTTTCCGCCAGGGCTTGCCGGCTGCTGCGCCAAGCGCGCGCAGCCGTGCATCAATGCTGGCGGGCGACCGGTCCAGCGCTTTCGATGCCGTTTCCGGAAGCAGCTTTTCGTCCATCTCCGCGACGTGGAGCTCCGCTTTGCGAAATGCGAAGCGAAGCGCATCGCGCACGGCGAGGCCTTCAGCAACAGGCGGATGCTCGGGCGCGCCCAGGCTGTACTGCAGCAGGTCGGTGATCCATCCGGCGCGATTGACGAGCAGCGCCGCGACGACGGGTTTGTATCCGGTTTCCTCCGACTGCCGGATGATGCCGTTCAGATTTTTAGTCGCCAGCTTGTCCTGACGCTTGCGTCCTTCGGCAATGGCTGCGGCGGCATCGGCGTGGGCACCCGCGGTTTGCGCGATCTCGAATGCGACGTGATAGGGCTCGAAAGACAGGCGATCACCATCCGCGGATGTCGCAAGAAAAGTGGAGACCACGACGCGGGGCTCGCGCTTTTCGAGCGCGACTCCGACGACGACGCTGCCGCCTTTGCCTGCGCGGAATCCGAGTGCAACCGGAACGCTCATGAATGCGGCTCTACCGGTGCGAGGCCTGGGCCAAGGTTTTCGAGGCCGAGTGTGCTTGCGAGCAGCATCGCGAGGTCACGGCGCGTTGGATCTTGATGGATCTGGCAATAGCGCGCCCAGACGAGAAACCGCTCCTGATCGTCCAGCGCCGGCGCGGACGCCATCGCCTTCACATTCGCGTCGAACATGCGCGGAAAGTCGGGCACGTTTCCGTCGACATCGGTGAAGCCATATTCCCGTGCCAGATCGGACGCGAAGTGGATGAGCCCCGCCTTGCGACGGACGTCCGGATCGGCTGCCAGCGCCGCCGCCGCACGGCCGACCAGCGCCGGTGTTTCGGACTCGGCGAAGTACGGGTCTTTGGCAATGGCATCGCGCCAGTTCTGCTCGCGGACACCGAAATGCTCAAGCACGGCTTCGGAGCGCAGGAAACCGGGTGACAGGGCGAGGGCGGTGACGCCAGTGCGTACCAGCTCCATCGCCATGCCGTAGGCGAGGCGCGCCAACGATGCCTTCACCAGATCGTAGAGGATGTGCCCACGATAACCCGCGAAATGGCCGTCGATCACTTCCACGATGAGGCCGCGATTGGCTTCGACCATGAGCGGCGCGAGATGGCGGTTGGTGATCAGATGGCTGATCAGCGTCTGGTCGAGATAGGCGCGTACGTTTGCAAGGTCTATGTCCCAGAACCGTTGCGACCAGTTCAGCATCGGATCGGCGCCCCAGATGCTGTTGACCAGCACGTCGAGTCGGCCCGCTTCGCTGCGAACGCGATCGGCGAGGCGTTTCACCCCTTCTTCGTTGGTGTGATCGGTTCGCACAGCGACGGCCTGTCCGCCGGCTTGCGCGATGAGTGCTACTGTCTCATCGATGGTCTCGGGCCGGTCCATGCCCTTCGGATGGCCGGCCGCACTGCGTCCCGTGCAATAGACGAACGCCCCGGCCGCAGCCAGTGCCCGTGCGATGCCACGTCCCGCGCCGCGTGTCGCCCCGGCAACCAGCGCAACCTGTCCAGCCAAAATCGGCTTTGTCGTTGTCACGCACAACCTTCGTTGGATAATAAATGAATGATCATTTATAAACGAGTATCCTCCCAATCTGCAAGCGCGTTCGTTTGGGTCTTGTCTTCCATCGCAATCGAAACGATACCTTCCGCCGGACAGTTCTTTGGGGGCACCATGAAACGCGCGATATTCACCGGCGTGGCGGTCGCAATGTTCGTCGCGATTTTTCCGGCGTCTGCGGCCGACGACCCCGGCATGACGCGCATGGCGCTGTGTCAGGACTCCTGGGCCGAGTGGACCAAGAAAGAGCCCAAGACGTTCGAGGCCTTCCGCAACCGTTTCATGGGCCAGTTCGCGCCGCATCAGAACGATCCCTACTGGCTTCCGAAGGCAAGCGTGTCGGTTCTGGGGATGCACATCGCCCAGGCGTTCCCCGGTAGCATCGGCATGGGTGTGGGCTTCTCGCTGACCGTCGATGTGCCGTTCGACAAGGCGCGCGCCGCGATGGAAAAGGCGCTCGGCAAGAAGCTCCGGCATTGCGAGGCCAGCGACAACATGAAGACGTGCGATCTCGAGGTCGCGCCGCAACGCACCGTCACGGTGATGGCCGAGGACAATCCCAAGAGTCGTCAAACGCTGATCGGCTGCTATTATTTCTACGAGAAGTGACAGTCGGATCAGGACAGCGGACATGAACCCATTTCCCGAAGACATTTTCACCGAACAGGAGGACGTCGATCCCGACACGCTTGCCAATCTCGGGCCCTTGAGGCCGCTTGCGGGTACCTGGGAGAGTGCGAAGGGCGTCGATCTCAATCCTAAGGCCGAAGGGCCCGAGCGGCGCGAATATATCGAGCGCATCGACATGCAGCCCATCGATCCGCAGGCGAACGGGCCCCAGCTTCTCTACGGCCTGCGCTATCACGTCCACATCAACACGGCGGAAGAGGACATCACCTTCCACGATCAGGTCGGATACTGGCTATGGGAAAAGGAGACGGGGCTGGTGATGCAGTCCCTCACCATTCCGCGCGGGCAGGTCGTGCTCGCCTCCGGCCATGCGAAACCCGGCGACAGCAAGCTGGTGGTCAGCGCCACGCGCGGACCGATGAATTACGGTATCTGCTCGACCGATTTCCTCGAATACGCGTTCCGCACGGATTCCTACCGTCTGGAGATCACGTTCAATCCGGACGGAAGCTGGAGCTACATTTCGGACACGATGCTGAGTGTGCGCGGACAGAAAGAGCCGTTTCGCCATCGCGATGTGAACACGCTCAGGAAGATCGCGGAGCCAAAACCCAACCCGCTGCTCGTGATCGTCAACGGCCGCAAGGCCGGGAAATAGGCGTGAACGCAGTGCCGGACAGCGCCCTGATTCGTGTTGCGCCATAGCGCGCGATTCCGGGGAACATGAGGGGTATCAAATCCGGTTCGCGCGCGTGATAGCGCCGAGGTGCAGCGCGCTGGGCTTCAGCGTGCGCTTGAAGGTCTGGAGGTCGACAGCCACAAGCCCGAAATGCTTGTCGTAGCCCGAGGTCCATTCGAAATTGTCGAGCAGGGACCAGTAGAGATAGGAATGCACCGGAATTCCCTCATCGAGGCAATCGCGCACGCCCGCAAGCGCCTGGTCGATGAACGCGATGCGGCGTGTGTCGTCATCGGTGCCGATGCCATTTTCGGTGATGTAGATCGGCTTGCCGATGGCGGCGTGCGCCCAGCGGATCGTGTTGGCAAGCGCGGGCGGATAGAATTCGTAGCCAGCAGCCGTCAGCTCTGCGTCCTTGGGCGGCGCGACGAGACCTTTTTCATCGACCAGAAAGCGCGTGTAGGTCTGGATGCCGATGAAGTCGGCATGGGTGTGCGCGATGCCGACCCAGTCGCCATAGAGTTTCTGGCGATAGGTTTCCACCAGCGACGGCGCGCCGACGGACTGGATGTCCTGTGTGGTGAGGCTCAAGCCCACGGGCAGATCCGCGCGCACGGCCTTGATCGCCGCATAGCCCTTGCGATGCGCGTCCTGCAGCAAAGGCGTCGTGATCGCGGGGTCGCCGATGGCGAGGCTCGAAAACTTCGGCGACCCCGTCGCCTTCGCGGCGGCAGCCGTCGTGACGGCCGCGAATTCGCGATATTTGTCGTAGCCTGGAAAGAATGGCAGCAACAGGCCGATATTGGCTTCGTTGAACGTCGTCGCCATGTGCATCAGCTCGCCCAGATGTTCGGCTGCCTTGCCGCAGAAGCGTGCGAACAGATCGGGCGCGTCCGCCACCTCGAAACAGCCACGTTCCGCGAACCACTGGGGCGTCGTGAAGTGGTTGAAGGTGACGACCGGCTTGAGCCCGTGCTTGCGGCAGGTCTCGAGCACATTGGCATAGTGATCGAGTTCGGCGTTCGAGAAATGGCCTTCGCTGGGCTCGATCCGCGCCCATTCGATACCTAGGCGATAGCAGTTGAAGCCGAGCTGTGCCGCGATGGCGATATCCTCCGCGTAACGATGATAGGAATCGCACGCGTCGCCGGAGCGATCCTTGTACATCGTCGGCTTGAGGTTCTCGCGTAGCCAGGAATCGCTGTTGGTGTTGTTGCCTTCGCTCTGATGCGCGGAGATCGCGGTGCCCCAGAGAAAATCCGGCGGCAGGGTGCGCGGCTGTTTTGCGGTCGCTGCGTTCACCTGCGATGCAGCGCCCATGGCGGTGGCGCCCATGACGAGCGCGCGGCGGGAAATATCTGTCATCGTTCATTCCAGTGGATCATGGGAAGGCCCGAAACCGGGCTCGCGAAACAGGGCAGGGCGGTGCCCTTGAGCGAACCGAGATAGACGGTGCGAAGACCGGCGCCGCCAAAGGTCACGCTCGTCATCCACGGCGCAATCTTGCCGCCGGTCGCTTCCATGGTGTCGGGACTCACGGCCGCGCCGCTGTCGAACTCGGCATCGAAGCGCGCCACCGCATCGCGGTCGCCATCCTCGAGCAGGGTCAGCACCTCGCCCTCGGGCGTGATCGCCGCCAGCCGATCCGCGAAGATCATCGTCGCCCACAGATTGCCATAGGCGTCGAACGCGATGCCGTCGAGAAGGCCGGGTCCCAGCGAGGATGGGCCGTAGATTTCGCGATCGGTGAGCGATCCGTCCGGCATCACGCGCAGGCGCGTCACACGGCGCGCGCAGGTTTCCGCCGCATAGAGCCATTCCTCGCCGGCATCGAACCGGATTTCGTTGGTGAAATAGAAACCGTCGGCGACGATGCGGATGCCCTTGTCGTCGATCAACGCGATATAGCCGTCGGCGTGATGGTTGCGGATGGCGTCGGGCCAGGGATTGATTTTCGTCGAGATCGTGATCCAGAGCCGGTCCTTGCTGTCGCGCAGGACAAAGTTGACCTTGCCCAACGGTTTGCCGTCGATGTTGTCATAAAGCGTGCGGCACGCGCCGTCGCGGGTCATCACCTCGAGCGCGTTGGTGCCGAAATTGGCGATCAGGATGTCGCCGTTGCGCGCGAAGGCGAGGCCGTTCGGAAGTGTGCCGTCGATGAGATTGGGTGCGGCACCGGTATTCGTGTTTCCCGCTGCAGTGATGAGCCGCTGGCCGCCGTCGGGGCGGATATGCATCAGACCGCCGCGCGCGTCCGCGGTCCAGAGCGAACCGTCGCGCTCGGCGAGGATGCATTCCGGGCGGGTGAGGTCGTGGCCCACCATGCGGATATGGGCGGGGTCGATCTGCCAGCCCTTGAGCGGATTGGGCGGCGCCTTCGCGCGGATCGATGTCATAAGCCTCCCCGTTCTTGGGGATGACATTCGACCCGGCGCGAGGCGGCGTCAATACTCACACGCGTGTGAATGAGTGTTCCGATAACCCGTCAGTCGGGCCCGTCAGTCAGGGATATGCGGCTCGACGAGCTTTGCGAGATTTTCCAGCGATTGCTGCCAGCCCAGGTAGCACGCCTCCACCGGGATCATGTCTGGGATGCCGTCCTGCACGATCGAGATGTCCGTTCCGACCATGACTTTCTTGAGCACCACCGTCACGTCCATCTGGCCGGGCAGGTTGGGATCGTCGAACCTGTCCGTGTAGCGAAGCTTCTCGTTCGGCACGAGCTCGAGATATTCGCCGCCGAAGGAATGGCTGTTGCCGGTCGTGAAGTTGCGGAACGACATGCGAAACGTGCCGCCGACCTTCGCATCCTGGTGATGCGACGTGGCCACGAAGCCATTGGGCGGCAGCCACTTGGCCATCGCGTCGGGTTCGAGGAAGGCGCGATAGACCTTGTCGGGCGTTGTGGCGAGGACGCGGTGCAGGCGGACGGTACCAGGCATTATTGTCTCCCTTGAATTGGTGTTGGTGCGCGTTGCCGATCAGCGCCCGGGGATGGGCATAACAGGCATGACTTCGATCGCCTCGCCGGGAAAGATGGTAAAGTGCGGGTGGTTCTCGAACATCTTGGCGGCCGCTTCATGCGAGTCCGCGCTCACGACGACAAAGCCGCCCAGATTGTTGGAGGCATCCGCGATACCGCCAGCCGATACGCGCTTGGTCTTGCCGAGCGGACCGCCTTCGCCGACGATCGCGTCCTTGTGCTTCACCATCCAGCCGCCCCAGGCAGCCATGCCTTCCTGTTCCTTGGCTTTACGTTCGGCGTCGGACATCGCCATCCACGCGCCCATGCGGGGATTGTCCTTGGATCCGACGAAGACTGCGAGATAGTTGCTCATGACGTTTTCCTTCCTTTGTGGTTGGGGGCTTGAAACAGCAGTTCGATGTAACGGCGCAAATGATCGACGCTCGATACGGCGATGTCCGCGCCGCCTCTGGCCTTGGCGAGAATGAAGGCGCCTTGCAGCACTGCCTGGGTGTGCAGTGCGAGGCTCTTTGCGGTCCAGTTCTCGCAGATGCCGCGCTCTTTCATCGCTTCGGCGATGTCGGTTTCGACCGTTTCCGCATGGCCGCTGATGCTGGCATCGCACGCGTCACGAATGGCTGGGTGGGATTCGTAGACCTCCTGCACCATCGTTCCCACGAGGCAGGTGAAATCGGGTACGCCGCCCTTCAGAAGCGCGCGGCGGAAATCGACGTAGCCGAGGACACGGTCCAGTGGGTCCTTGTGCGCGTGATAGGGCGCGGACGCGAAGAGGGCGCCGGTCGTCTCCGACCAGTAATTCGCCGCCGCAACTGCGAGCGCTTCCTTGTCCGGGAAATGATGGAAGAACGATCCTTTCGCGACACCCGCACGCGCACACAGCTCATCGACGGTGCTCGCGACGTAACCCTTCTCACGGATCACCGCGAGGGCCGCATCCAGCAGCTTGTACCGGGCCGCCGGCATGCGAGTTTGGGTGGCTGCATCGTTCATGAAAGATGTTGTACCGACTAGTCGGTATAGATGTCAAGAGGCTGTTTTGCCGATCCCGCCCGTGCGTCTCTAGTCTCATAAACGCTCAACATGACGGATGCCGCACGATGACGAGTTCGACCAGCAATCTTCTCCTTTCTGTCCTGATGTTCGCGACCGGTGTCGGCATCCCGATCATGGCTGCGCTGAACGGGAAGCTGGGCGCGCAGTTGGGAAGTCCATGGGCGGCAGCCTTCATCCTGTTCGTCATTGCGGGTGTCATTTCGGCCATAGCGATGTTCGCAGCCGGCATGCCGCAACGTGACTGGTTTGTTGCATCGCCGTTCTATTACGCGGGCGGCCTACTGGTGGCGTTTTATGTGCTGTCGATCACCTACAGTGCGCCGCGCATCGGTGTGGCCAATGCGGTGTTCTTTGTGCTGGTGGGCCAAATTCTCGCCGCCGCCGCGATCGATCAGTTCGGTCTGTTCGGCGCGATGAAATCGCCGCTGAACGGCACACGCTGGATCGGCATCGCGCTGATGCTGATCGGTACATTCCTCGCGCGCCGCGTGGCTTAGAACCCCAGCGATGGCTGCGGCGGCGCGCCCAGGCGGACGCCCTCCATCTCCAGCATCTTCGCTTTCGTCGTCGCACCACCCGGCGCGGAGAAGCCGCCGATCTTGCCGCCGGCCGCGAGCACGCGATGGCAGGGGATAATCAGCGGGACCGGGTTCTTCGCCATCGCCTGCCCGACATCGCGCGCGATTTCCCAATCGGTGCCGAACTGTTTCGCCATCGCGCCATAGGTCGTGGTTTCGCCCCAGCTGAGGCGCCGCGCGGCGGCATAGATTTTCTCGAAAAGATCGCTCTGTTTGCCAAGATCGACAGGAACGCCGGAGAAATCCGTCTGCTCGCCGGCAAAGTAGGCTTGTGCTGCGGCGACGGCTTCGGCGATCGCGGGTGGCGGTGCTGCCGGTGTCGCATCGGGGAGGCGGCGCAGCAGCGCCTGCTCTGTTGCTTCCGCGTTCGGCTCAGGAAGACGAAAGCGCACGACGCCCTTGTCGTTCCACGCGATGGCGCAGAACCCGAGCGCGGTTTCGAAGATGAGATAATGTTCGCTCACGGCAGGCTCCTCGCATTCACTCTATCCCGAAAATGGGATCGGGGCCGCGCGGATTCCACCCGGTTCTTGCGGCTAGTTACCGTTCCAAACGCCGAGGTTGTTGTGCGCGGGCAGGATCGCCTTTGGGAACGCCACGACGTTCTGCGGGAACACTTCGAGATAGACGCCGCGCATCGCCGGCGGCGTGTTCTCGCGGCCGAGCGGATAGAGGCCGCGAAACAACATCTGCCGGAATTCCTGCCAGCTGGTGCAGGCGACCGCGTCTTTCGCCTCGACACCGGTGCACGCCGCCCCTCCGCCCGGATAGTTGCCGAGCAGCTCGTTGGTCTGCCAGCCGGGATGCGCATTCGCACTTGCTGCGTCGGCGAAGAACTCACGCCGGCTGTGGCGATAGGATTTGTTGCCCTCCGGTATGTTCAGCACGAGCGAGTCGAAGCCGATGGCGAGACGGCCCGGCATCGCTGTGCCGGCATCGGCCATGAGCTTCGCTGCAAACGCCGCGGACAGGTTTTCGGCTTCGTTCGCGGTCGCCGCCGCACTGCCATTGTCGCGGATGCCGGGAAACGCGTTGATGCCGATGAAGCCGATGTTGAACGACTTGTCCGGAAAGTGGCCGAGCGTGGCTTTGAGCATTGCTTTCCAGGCACGTTCCACTTTGGCCGGTTTGTAGCCGAGGGTCATCCACGTCGCGACCGCATCGCCGCTGCATTCCTTGAGCGCGGGCAGGCGCAGTTCGTCCGTCGTCGTGGTGATGCCGAAGAGCTTGATCATCGCGAGCCGGTCATAGACACCGGTGCTGCGCAGATGATGTGCAAGCTGCGCAAGCAGATCGCGGAATGCGTCCAGATAAGCGCGATCGTAGGGCGGTGCGGTATCGAAGCTCGTGCAGGTGCCAGCGGCATCGATATCGAACGTGGCGTGTTGTGCGCCGAGACCCATGGGCGGGGGATCGCTCACCCATTTGGGCATCGCACCGCCGGTGACAATGCCGATCTCGAAGCGCTTGTTCGCCGCCACGGCGAGCTGGATTGCCTGATCGAGCGTCGTCCAGTCGTAGGTCTTGAGCGAGGGGCTGATCTCGCCCCAGCGCAGATGGATCAGAAGCCCATCGACGCCGGGCGTCTGCAACGCCTGGGTTGCGACATCGACCTGGTTCTGCGCGGACGCTTCGATGATGGCATAGACGCCGCCCGCTTGCGTCGCGGCGGCAGCCGGTGTTGCCGCAGCCGCAAAGGCGGCCGCCAACCCGAGATACATCTTCCAAAGCCGCATGGATGGATCTTTCCGCAACCGCGGCGCGCATAAGAGCCCATCCGCCGCCAAAGTCTGGTTATCGAAATCCGCGGAAGTTTAGCGATCAGTATTGCAGTTTTGTATGTAATGGCGTATGTAAGTGCTCATGAGCCACATCAGCATCCGCGATCTGCAGAGAATCTCTGGCGAGGCGATCGGTGCGCTGCCAGGCCCCGTGCCAGTGAAGTCGGGCGACCGCACAGTGGCGCTTCTTGTTCCGCTCAAGCGATCCGATCCCACCCGCATGGCGGCCGTGCTTCGTTGGGCGGAGGAACTCGCCAAGGGGCGCGACGCTGCGGAAGACGACAAAGCCTTGGCCGCCCAAGGCATCGATCCCGCCAACTGGACGGTCGAAAAAGTTCGCAAGCTTGTGGCCGAAACCCGCAAGGTCCGCAAAGCCACGGGCAAATGAACCGGCCGTCAGAGAGCCTCGTTGTCGATGCATCCGTCCTGATCGCGGCGGTGCTTGGCCGAAGCAGCGGTGCCATAAAAATGGTGAACGAGACTGTTGCGCTCGTCACAAGCGAGCGGGTGATTGAGGAAGCCCGTCGTTGGCTAACGCTCGGTCTGAAGCGGCCGGAGTTGTTACCTGTTGTCGATGCGCTCGTTGCGGCAATGACGGTGGCTCCCTCGGAAGCTCTCGCGCCGTTACTTCCGGAAAGTGAAATTGTCTTGAAGGAAGCCGTCGCGAGCCGCAACGGATCGACGAAGGACGCCCATGTGCTGGCACTCGCGTGGAGCGTCGATGGCGATGTCTGGTCGATGGACCGCGATTTTGCCGGTACAGGCGTCGCATCCTGGTCGACCCCCAATCTTCTGCGCGGCCTTGCCGACACGGCAATTTAGACCGCTGCGGAGCATTCGAGATAATCCGCTACTGCATAGCTCGACCGTCATTTTTCTCGGGTGCTCGTGCTAGACAGGCCATCATGTCCAAGCATCTTCTCGACCGTCCAATCTGGAGCGCGCTGACGACGCGGCAGGAGCCGCTTGCGGAGATCAACGGTCCCGCGCGGCGCTATCCCGCCGACATCGCACCGTTCGCGGACATGGCGGATTTCTCGGAGGCGAGTTTTGCCGCGCTCCATGAATTGCTGCGCCCGGATGAGCCTGCGGTGCTGTTCACGCCCGATCCCGTGACGCCCCCTGCGGGGCTGGAGATCGTCATGGCGGCGACCGGCGAGCAGCTGATTGGCGCGCCGAAGGAATTTACCGGCACGATGCTGGAGATCGTCCGGCTTGGCGATGCCGACGCGCCGGAGATGCGCGCGCTGGTCGAGCTGACACGGCCGGGCCCGTTCGGTCCGCGCACGCACCAGCTTGGCCGCTTCTTCGGCATCCGTGTCGGCGAGCGCCTTGCCGCGATCACCGGCGAGCGCATGACGCCAGGCCCCTATACTGAGATGACGGCGGTCTGCGTGCATCCCGATTTTCGTGGGCGCGGCTACGCGCAGGCGCTTCTTTCGCATGTATCGCAGCAGATCATGGCGCGTGATGAGGTGCCGTTCCTGCACGTGTTTTCGGACAACGCCTCCGCCATCGCGCTCTACAAACGGCAAGGCATGTCCGTCCGCCGCCGTCTGCATGTCACCGTGCTGGGACGCACGGGCGATAATCTTCGCGAAAAGCTGCCGCATTAGACCGGCTTTTTTGCGCACGACTGCTAGCAGTGGCGATTTGTACGAGAATTTTAAGCTTTGCCGAAACTCGGCCTTAAAGGCGCACAATTTACAGTTTAGCGGTGGCTACCCCGCTTGAGCGCTACGAGTATTACGCGGCCCGCGTCGACCGCATCCATGCTGCGCGCGCGCAGCATCTGTGGCTGAACGCAATCGCGGTTGCCGTCATCGGCACCGTCATATTGGCTGTGGTTTCCTCGGTATCGGAACGGGCCGCTCAACTGAACGTGGCGAATGCAGCGATTGAGTCCGAGACAACAGCGCCGGCGGTCGAAGAAAGAGTCTACTATCGGAGCTGCTCAGAAGCGTGGGCGGCGGGCAAGGCGCCCATCTACGAAAATGAGCCGGGCTATCGTTCGGGGCTGGATGGCGACAGCGACGGTATCGCGTGCGAGCCCACCCATCCTCGATAACGATATTCGGATCATTTGGGCGAAGCGCTGACGCTATCGCCGAAGAATTTCCAGCAGCACCGCAGCCTGGTTCATCTCGGGATCGCGCGCGCCGTACAGCAGGGTGACGGTCTTGGCCTTGCCGAGCTTGCGCAGCTCTCCGAATGCCTCTTTCGAGAGTTCTTTTCTGTAGCGCCGTTTGAACTCGGTGAATCGCTCCGGCTCGTGGCCGAACCAGCGGCGGAGTTCGGTGCTCGGCGCAACCTCCTTCATCCAGAGATCGATTTTCGCATCCGTCTTCTTGAGTCCGCGCGGCCACAGCCGGTCGACAAGCACGCGCATGCCGTCCGTGCGGGCCGGCTGCTCGTAAACGCGCTTGATGCGAAACGTCATGGCGCAAGGATGCTATCGCGCACGATGCGGAAGCGTCGAGTCCGGCGTCACGCTTCGCCGCCCACGCGCCACTCGGCGTCGGGCAGGCGCCAGTAGATCTGCTTCTCGCGCGCCAGCATGTGGTGACCGATCAGTTCGCGGCGCAGTGTGGCGCTGTCCCAGTGATGGGTCTGGATCGCGTCGTTGACCTCGGCTTCGGAATAGCGTCGCCCGCTTTCGAAATCGCGCATCAGCCAGCGCAGCACGGCGCCGCGCTTCTTGCGGCTCGCCGGAATCGATTTGAGCGTTCCGTCCTTCGCGACATAGCCCGCGAGCACGCGCGTGTCCCAGTCGCCGGCGCCGTTCACGAGCGGCTCCGCGAGCGCGGCCGGTTGCAATACCCGCTGCGCCAGACGTTCGAGCGCCGCGCGGTCAAGCGCGTGCCAGCGTGTCGTGCCCTCGGCGCGCGCGGTGACGAGACCCTGACGTTTGAGGATCGCCAGATGATGCGAAACCGTTGGCTCCTTAAGGCCGAGCGCCGCCGCGAGCTCCTGCACACTGCGCTCGCCGGTCGCGAGCAGGCCGATGATCCTCAGGCGGCTTTCGTCCGCCATCGCCTTGAAGAATTCGAGCAGGGTTTCGGTCATGGGAGCTATCCTTCGACCACGGTATAATTAGATAAGTGTCTATCTTCAAGTCTGTCTATTAAGAAAATAATCCTAACCCCATTCATTGTTTAGGACGGCGGCTGCGTGATGGGCTGTTAAGTCAGTGCGCAGCGCCCGTCAGTTCGCCCCATCCGCTCCACAGGATCTGGATGCCGATGCAGAGCATGATGAAGGCCGAGAGCCGCATCAGAACATTGGTGCCGACGGGACCGAGCAGGCGCACGAGAGGCTCCGCGAAGCGGTAGCAGAGATAGACGGTCATCACGATCAGCACGATTCCAGCAACCGCACCGCCGGCAAGCAGCGTGAGATGGTCGAAGTTGAGGGACTTGGGCCTTGCGCTGCCGAGCGAGATCGCGACCGAGATCGAGCCTGGCCCAACGGTCAGTGGCATCGTGAGCGGATAGAAGGCATCCGGGATCGTGCTGTCCGCCTTGGCGTTGGCGCCCTCCGGCGGCGTATCGGAGTTGAGCAGCTTCCAGCCGAACGCCGTCACCACCATGCCGCCGCCGATGCGCACCACCGGCAGGCTGATGCCGAAGAACTCCAGCACGTGCGAGCCCATGAACATCGCGCCGAGCAGCAGGAAGAAGCTGTTGATCACGACGCTGCGCGCAAGCGTGTTGCGCTGCTTGTCGGTGCAGAACTGGGTCAGGCCGAGAAACAGCGGCGCGCTGCCAATCGGATTGACGATCGGAAACAGGCCGCCATAGATCAGAAGCAGGGTGTCGGTAAATGTGTTCATGTGTGGACGATAAAGCGGTTTGTGCCAATGGCAAGGAACGCATGGGCAGGCGGTCGCGGGTCAGTTTGGGCGGCGGCCTAGCCTAAGGCTCTCACATATCGCGTCCTGTTCGAGCAGAACGCAAGCGCCGGACCAGATCGTAAAATTGCACCCGGCGCCATGCGCTATCAAAGCGCCGACGCGCCCGATGGCACCGAGCGCCGATTGGTAGTTCTCCGCTACAGGGACACCCTCGGCAACATATCGAACTGTGAAGGTGATATCTTCTTCCATGGCACACGATCGCATAATTCAATCGCGCAAAAATTGATGGCGATCAACTTTTCAATCGGCTAAACCGAGCGCGCAAACCGCCTGCTTGCGCGCACCGGGGCGTTGCGCCGGGCGATCGCGCTGCGTTGCTCCGCAGACAGTTTATTGCTCTGCTCGCCCTATCTGCCCAGTTTCGCTCTCACCAGTCTGGCGCCGTCGGCCATCGCCTTCATTTTGCCGAACGCGATGTCGCGCGGGAGGTATTTGAGGCCGCAATCCGGGGCGACGACAACACGCGACGCATCGACATAGGGCAGGGCGCGTTCGATCCGGGCCGCAACGGTCTCGGGCGTTTCCACCTCCGGCGAGGAGAGATCGAGGACGCCGAGGATGATGGTTTTTCCGTCCAACGATTTCAGGACCGAGCAATCGAGGTTGGATTGCGCGGTCTCGATCGAAACCTGTCCGACCGATGTGCCGCCCAGCTCGGGGAGAAACGAATAACCGCTCGGCCGCTCATGGATGATCGCGGCATAGCCGAAGCAGATGTGCACGGCCGTCGTGCCCTTCACGCTTTCAAGTGCGCGATTGAGTGCTGCGACGCCGAATTGGCGCGCCTTCTCGGGCCGCGCCTGCATGTAGGGCTCATCGATCTGCACCACGTCGGCGCCGGCGGCGAACAGGTCCCTGATCTCTTCATTGACCGCGGCGGCATAGTCGAGCGCCATTTCTTCTTCGCTCTTGTAGAAGTCGTTCTGCGCCTGCTGGGACATCGTGAACGGGCCCGGCACGGTCATCTTCACGGGCTTGCTGGTATTGGCCCTGAGGAACTGGAGATCGCGCACTTCGACCGGATTACGGCGGCGGATTTTGCCGGTGACGCGCGGCACGGGGTTGGGATGGCCGCTGCGGTCGAGCGCCGTGCCGGGGTTGTCGAGATCGACGCCCTCCAGTTCGGTCGCAAATCGGTTCGAATAGCTTTCGCGCCGGATCTCGCCGTCGGTGATGATGTCGAGGCCCGCGCGCTCCTGATCGAGGATGGCGAGCCGGGTGGCGTCATCCTGCGCTTCCGCGAGCCATTGCTCGTCCACACGCCACAACTCGCCGGCGCGCACGCGCGGCGGAAAGCGCTTGGCGAGCTTCGAGCGGTCGATCAGCCATTCGGGCTGGGCATAAGACCCGACCAGGCTCGTGGGCAGCATCGGTAGCATTGGGCGTTCTCTCCATGATAAGACGGACTGCTTCGATAGTCGGCTCGGGCCCGCGCGTTTTGCGGTAACCTTCCTCCGGAAATCGAAAATTCTGGGCTCAACCGAAACCCCGCCGATGCCACGACAAACCGCAACTGCGCGCAAGACGAATCCGGCCAAGAAAAACGGCGGCGACACCGAATACCTCTCGACGCTCGACCGCGGGCTTTCGGTGCTGCGGGCGTTCGGACGCGACAACCCGCAGATGACGCTGAGCGAGGTAGCAAGCCTGACCAAGCTTTCGCCGGCGGCGGCACGGCGGTGCCTGAACACGCTGGTCAAGCTCGGCTATGTCGCCAAGCACCAGCGCCAGTTCCTCTTGAGGCCCGAGGTGATGAGTTTCGCGTCGGCCTATCTCGACTCCATGAGCCTCGGCGAACTTGTGCGGCCGCATCTTCAGGCGGTGCGCGACGAGACGGGCGACAGCTCCTCGCTTGCGGTCTTGAGCGGCAACGACGTGCTCTATCTCGTGCACGTCTCGACCAACCGTATGGTGCGGCTGGCGGCGGGCATCGGCACGCGCTATCCGGCCTATGCGACGTCGCTGGGGCGCGCGATCCTTGCGTTTGAGACCGACGATGTGCGCTCGGCCTGTCTCGCCAATGGCACGTTCACGGCGTTTACGGAGCACACCGTCACATCGAAGGCCGAGCTGAAGCGCATCCTCGGCGACGTGCGCAAGAGCGGCTACGCGACGATCCAGGACGAACTCGATTATGGACTGATCTCGCTCGCTGTTCCGATCGTCGACGACGGCGGACGTTCTCTGGCCGCGATCAACTGCTCGACCTCGACCTCGCGCGTTGAGCGCGACGAACTGATCCGCACGCGATTGCCGGTACTGCGCAATGCAGCGCGCTTCATCGAATCCGCATTGCGCCGTCAGCCCTATCTGCTCCGTTCCGTGCATCCGGGCTGACGGCTTCCGCTTTAGAACTTCTTCGACAGATCGAAGCCCCACTGGAGCGGCTCGCCCAAGTAACGGAAGCCGCCAGTCGAATATTCGACGTTGTATTTGGTGTCGAACAGGTTCTTCGACCAGAACGTCAGGCGCCAATTGTCCTGTTCCAGACCCACGCGGAGATCGACGAGGTTGAGCGGATCGCGCGCGATCGGATGGGGCTCGGACAGAACCGGGATCACGAACGTCGTCGGGCCGGTCAGAGCGTCATCGATGCGGGCGAAGAAGTTGAGCCTGTCATTGATCGGTTGATCGTATTGCGCGCCGATGTTGAACGTGTACTCCGACACCAGCGGCATCCTGGAGCCCACGACCAGATTGCTTGTCGGTCCCGGGAACGCGGTGATGTCGCTGTCCGTGTAGCCGAAGCCTGCATTGAGCGCGAAGTGGTCGGTAACATGCGCCGTCATGTCGAGGTCGAGGCCGCCGAGATGGGCGCTCTTGATGTTGCCGAGGTTCTGGGTTGAGTTCGAGGCCAGAAACACGAAGTAATAGTCGTTGTGGTCCCAGGTGAAATAGGCGCTGCCGTTCAGCACCAGGCGGCCATCATCCCACTGGCTCTTGAAGCCGGCCTCGATGGTGTCAGCGACGTTGGCCTTGAAAATATCGTAGACGTTGTCGTAACCGGCCGCTGCGGCAGCCTGCGCCACGCCCGTCTGGTTGAAGCCGCCGGAGCGGAAACCGCGGCTGTAATCGGCGTAAAGGCTAAGATTGTCGTTCGCCTGCCATTTCAAGATGAGCTGCGGCTGGAACGCATCCCAGGTGTGCGAGCGGCGCTCGCCGGTGGTGGCCGGAATCGCCTGCCGGCCTGTAATGGGGTTGGCGTCGAGAAATTGCTGCGGCGTGTCGGTGATGTTCTCGCGGTGGTCGTTGTCGTAACGCATGTTCAGCGAAAGCTCGACGGCGCTGGTAATGTCGTATGACATGTCGAGATAGCCGGCCCAGGCGAACTGATGCTGGGCGTCGGCAAGGTAACTTATCTGCGACTGCGGACCGAACGACTGAAGGCCGAACTGCGGATTGGGCACGCGAAAGACCGGTTTGACGCCCGAATCGAAGCTGCCGTCGAACATGTTGCCGGTCGAAATGTAGCGGCCGGTGCTGAAGATTTGCGCGCCTGCGATCCACCGGAACCGTTGATCGGCGGCGGACGTGTATCGGACTTCCTGACTGAAGGTCTGAACAGTCAGGAACTGGGCTTGGCCGAAATCGAAGCCGATCTTCGATTGGCCGAAGGGATCGAAGGAATAGCCGTCGCCGGTCAGGATTTCCCAGACCGTGCTGTAACCCGTAATGGAATTGAACGTCCCGCCATTCAAATTGTAGCCGAGCTTCAGCGCTGCATCGTAGATCTTGCGGTCGTCGAAGCCGGAGTTGTTCAGGTCGATCGACTGATCGGTGTAGTTCGGATTGTTGAAATGCCCCGGTGTGAAGTCGACGACATAGTAGAGCCCGCGCGTGTGCAGGATATCCGTCGAGAGCCGGAGATCGGCCGTGAAGTCTTGGTTCGGCTGATACAGGAACGACACGCGGCCGTTGAGGTCCGACACCGGATCGGCATTGGGGCTTGCTGACTGGTCCTTGGTGTCGAGGTTCGTGAGCCAGCCGTCCGTGTTGTAGTAGGAAACCGCGGCGCGCATCTTCAGGCCGTCCGCGATCGGACCGCTTACGCTTGCATCTGCCTTGCCGCCGGGGCCGCTATTATAGCCGCCCGTAACCTGGGCGTCCCATTCGTCGGTCGGCTGCTTGGTGGTGATGAGGATCGCGCCGCCGATGGCGTTGCGCCCGTAGAGCGCGCCCTGCGGGCCCTTGACCACTTCGATCTGCTGGATGTCGAGCAGTTCCTGGTTGAACGCCGCCGGCTGGGTCATCGGCACGCCGTCGACCACGATCGCCGCTGACGGCTCGCTGTTGCGGGCCTGGCCGATGCCGCGCATTACGATGAAGCTTGTGCCCGAGTTCTGGGTGGGGATGAACGTGACGTTCGGCACGGCGCTGAGGAAGTCGGCCGGACTGGTGATGCCCTTCGCCTGGATCATTTCCGAGGTGAACGCGGTGACCTGTGCAGGCACCTTCTCGATATTCTCCGAGCGCTGACGCGCGGTGACGACAACCGTTTCGATCTGCTCGGGATTGGGCGCCGTCGCCTGCGCGAAAACCGGCGCCGCAATCGCGAAGCTGCCGGCAAGCACCGGAGTGCCGATGAGAAATCTGGTGATGGAATCGCGTCTGCCCGAACGGGTCATGGAATGATGCCCCCTTTACCTGTGACGGCACCGGTGATGGCGCCGTCCGCGCCTGATCCGCATCGCGATCCTTATGGATTCGCCGCGTAAGCCTGGCCGGTAAAGGCAGGCCGTCCGCCGATACGGACTCCTCCTGCGCTGGAATCTAGGTGGTTTCGATTTCCGAAGTCAATTTCGATATATGGATAAAACGACGATGGTGCGGCGTGTGAGGCTATTCTGCCGCATCGGGCTTTTTTGCTTTCCGGTCCGGCCAGATACGCCCGTCTTGCTTGATCGCGTCGTCGTCTTCGCCAAGCGTGGGTGGCGGCCGGACGTCCGACGCGCGCTCGCCATCGAAGTTCACGGGAAACCGCACCGTGCGAAACCGGCCCATCGTAGGATGCTGCGCTTCGACTTCTATTCCCAGGTGTTTTGCCTGGCGGTCTTCCAGCGCCTCGCTGGAATCGTAGACAGGTGAATAGGGCACGCCGCGCTCTTCGAGCGCCGCGCACCAATCCGCGCGCGGCCGCGTCGCGAAGATCGGCGCCATCAGCGCAATCAGATCGTCCTGATGCGCGATACGCGCGGGCCGGTCGGCAAAGCGCGGATCCTTAAACAGGTCGGGCCGCCCGATGGCGTCCGCAAGGCCTTCCCAGAATTTGGGCGGTGAGGACATGTGCAGCGCGATCCATTTTCCGTCCGCACACTCGAAGACATAGGACTGCGAGACGCTCGGCCGGCTGTACGGACCCATGATCTCGTCCGCCTGGAAGTAGTGCGTGAAATCATCGAGGTTGAAGTGGCACATCGCCTCCAGCATCGAGATGTCGATGCGCCGCCCGCGGCCGGTTCGGGCGCGCTCATGCAGCGCGCCAAGTGCCCCGAACGCTGCGTAGAACCCGGTCATGGAATCGGCGATGGCAGGCCCCACGACGCGGGGATTCTTCGGATTGATGAGAAGCCGCAGCCAGCCGCTCGCGGCCTGCGCGACCGTATCGTAGGCGGGACGCCCGGCATCGGGGCCATCGGCACCGAAGCCGGAGATGCCGCAATAGATCAGCCCCGGATTGAGCGTCTGCAACCGGTGCGCGCCAGCATTCAGGTCTTCGGCGACGCCAGGACGGAAATTCTGGATGAAGATGTCGGCATCCGCGATGATCCTGTCGAACAGTTTGAGATCGTTCGCATCGCGTGTGTCCAGCGTTACGCTGCGCTTGCTGCGGTTGTAGGTCTGGAAATGCGGGCTATAGAGTCCGCCCTTGAAGGCCCGGAACGGGTCGCCGGTCTCCGGACGCTCGACCTTGATGACGTCCGCGCCCATGTCCGCGAGATACATCGCGGCCGCGGGACCGGTGATGAAGGTTCCCATCTCGACAACGCGCACACCATCGAGGACCTTGATCATCGTTCTTCCTTGAGCTGTCAGGGCAGACTAGATTTTTGCGCATGTCGAAGTCAATTTCGGTATTTGGTAAGTGCTTATCGCGCGCTCCGGTGCGGCGCGAACGGGAGAACGAGAATGCGGATCGGTAAACAGGACGCGCCTTTCACCGCGATTTCCACTTCGGATGCCGCCTCGATCACGGTGCGCGGCCGCGATCTTTGCAACGAGCTGATCGGCAGAATCGATTTTCCCGACTACTTCTTCCTTCTGCTGATGGGCGAGATGCCCAACGACAATCAGCGTTTCTTCGTGAACGCGCTCCTCGTGGCGATCGCGGAGCATGGGCTGGTTCCGAGTGTGCAGGCCGCGCGCATGACCTACGCCGCAGCCCCCGAAGCGATCCAGGGTGCGGTCGCCGCGGGTTTGCTTGGTTCGGGCTCGGTCGTGCTCGGCAGCAGCGAGGTCGCCGGCCGGTTCTTGCATGAACTGGTCGACGCGTCGAAGGACCGCGATGCGAGGGAGGTCGCGGCAGAACGCCTCCGCCAGATGCGCGCCAGCAAGACCGCGATCCCGGGATTCGGGCATCCGCAGCATTCCGGCGGGGACCCCCGCGCGAATGTTCTCCTGAATCTCGCCGACGAACGCGGGCTCAACGGCCCCTACATCCGGATGCTGCGCACCGTCGAAAGCCTGTTGCCGGAAGCGTTGGGACGCGCGCTGCCGATCAACATCAATGGCGCCATGCCCGCCATTCTCCTCGAGATCGGATTTCCCGTAAGCGCTCTCAAGAGCATTTCCATCCTCGCGCGCACGGCGGGACTGCTGGCGCATCTGCGCGAGGAAGCGGAACGGCCTATCGGGTTCATCATGTCGAACGCCGCGGCGGATGCGATCAGCTATGACGGGAAGCGCTAGTCAGCGAAGTCGGTCGCTTGTAAGGCCATCCGTCATCGAAATTTTTATAACGTCGAAGGTCGCTTCCAGTCTCATGAGAAAGCCCTGGAGGTGGGCGGACGCGCCCCCTGTTTCATGGCACAAATCGTGGGCTAACAGCGCTTTCGCGAACACGCACCCCCAGTCGGATGCTTCCTCAAGAAATATCTTCGCCCGGGCTCTGTCGGTGGGAACGCCATAACCGTAATAGTGAATACGGCCCAGGAAGTGAACGGCGGGAACGAACCCCTTCGACGCAGCGCTTTCGAATTCCTGCCTTGCTTCTGCGTATTTCTGTGTGTCGAGGAATAACCTGCCAAGGTGATAGTGCGCGCGCACCACACCCAACTCCGCTGCCGCTCTGAACCATTTCTCCGCGGTCTCGAGGTTTTTCACCACGCCGAGTCCATCGCGAACGCACGCTCCTAGATACAGCATGCTCTGCGGTGAGCCACGTTCTGCCAGTGAGGCGAATATTTTGACCGCGGCTGCAGGATCAGTTTCCAGTTTTCCGTACGCCTGACACAACAGCTCAAAATCCGGTTCAGGCGGGACGAATGGATCGGTCTGTACTTTCGTTGTTTCGCTCAAAACACGCTGTTTGTGTTGCTCCTGTCTTTATGTATGGCCGTCGACCACGACGACAAGGGGTGCCACTAAGACGAGCGCATAAGCAGTCGGCCGAGCACCCTGCGAAGCTCCTCCGCCGCATCCGCGCCGGGCGGTGTTGTGGAGCGCCATGCGACGAAGCCATCGGGCCGGACGAGGGACGCGCCACCTTCTCCGATGCCGTAAGCGACGGCGAATTCGCCTCTCGGATCGGCGAGTTCAGCTGAGCCAACGATGTGGGCGCGAAGGTCGGGAAAGTCTTCTGCAATCGCCGCGGCCGTGTCTGACCATGCTTTTCCAGCAGGCGTCGTAAGGAGCACGAAGCCTTTCCCAAACAGATCGAGCGTGCTCACCGGACCCTTGGCGCTGTTGAACCAGAGATGCGGTGCACGGAAGCCCGGACTTCCGCGCGACTGCCGCGGATCCAGATGCTCTTGCGCGCCATCGTCGCCGACAATGGCCGGTGAGTGGTACCGGTAGCCGAGCTCGATCGCGAAGTCGTTCGCGACGGGCTGATAATCCTTTGCACCGAGATAGGGTGCTGTCCGCGTCACGTACCGCGTGTAGGCCTGTTCGACCGTGAAATGGCCGATCGGCCTGCGTTCCGTCTCGTAGGTGTCGAGCAATGCCGGACCAGCAGTGCCGTTCTGGACCATCGCGAGCTTCCAGGCGAGATTGTGTGCGTCGTGGACACCGGTGTTGCCGCCAAAGCCGCCCGTGGGCGGCATGAGATGAACCGCGTCGCCGGCGAGGAAGATGCGTCCATCGCGATAACGTTGCGCGAGGTCGGCCGTGCAGCGCCAGCGGGCCGCTCCTTCGACTTCCACCTTGAGGTCCGGCACGCCGGCGGCGATGCGGACCAGTTCGATGAGTCTCTCTTCGGAAACGTCCTGCGATGCGTCGGTCTGGATATTCTCCCCGGTCATGGCGTTGCCGAGGACGTTCACGGCGAAGAATCCGCGCTGCGAATTCTTGTCCAGCCGGAAGAAGCCGGACAGCGTCGGATTGACCACGTAGATGATCGAGAGATTACGTCCCGTCAGATAGGCCGCCAGGTCCGCCCGGAAGTAGATGGTCAGCGAGCGCGAGAAAATCCCGCGGCCATCCATCGCGATGCCGAGCTGCTCGCGCAAACGGCTGTGACCGCCTTCGGCGCAGACGAGATATTGCGCGGCGATCCGCTGCTCCTCGCCGGTCTCGACGTTCTTCACGGTGGCGAGCACGCCGTTGTCTTGCTGCACCACGCCAGAAAGTTCGTGGCCCATCATCACACTGGCGCCGCCTTCCTCAGCGCGGCGCCGGAGAATGGGTTCGAGTCCCGGCTGGGTGAGGAAGAGCCGCCGGCACGGACTGACGTCTGCCACGCCTTCATTGAGGTTGGCGATGAACGCGGCGAGCTGGCGGCCCTTCAGCGACTCCACCGCCACCACTTGGCCGTCGGGCATGAACTCGCGCTCGGACTGCTCACGGACGGCAGGTTCGATTCCCGCCTCGCGGAACAGTTCCAGCGTGCGCATGTGGAAGAAGGCGGCGCGGGGAAGCTGCGAGGTTTCCTTCAGCCGCTCGACGACGAGCGAAGGGATACCGTGCGCGGCAAGGAACATGGCGGTCGAAAGCCCGACGAGCCCGCCGCCGGAAATGAGCACCTGCGTCTCGTGCTCTACCGCCATCGCTTCTTTCCCTGTTACCGCAGCCGCTTTGCTTTACAATTTTGGTGGCCCAAGAATATCCTATATCCGAATTTCATTTCGATATGCGAAAATATCACATGCAGCGCAGCACCGACCGGTTCCTCACCACGCATACGGGCAGCCTGCCAAGGCCCGATGATCTCGTGCGCATGATGTTCGCGAAAGAGGAGGGCGTTCCCGTCGATGCCGGGGCGCTGGACGCGCGCGTAAAGCGTGCAGTTGAGGAAATTGTCAGGCGCCAGATCGAGGCCGGGATCGATATCGTCAATGATGGCGAGATGTCGAAGCCGAGCTATGCCACGTATGTGAAGGACCGGCTCAGCGGGTTCGGCGGCAGCGGAAATTCCTATGTCTTCCAGGACCTCAAGGATTTTCCGAAAAGCGCGGAACGTGTGTTCGGCGATCCCGGACGGAAAGTGCGCCGCGCGCCGGCCTGCAACGGGCCGGTCGAACTGAAAGACCGCCGCTCGCCCAAAGTGGACATGGAGAACTTGACTGCCGCGGCGGGCAGCCAGATGCAGTTCTCGAGCGCGGCTTCGCCCGGCGTGATCTCGCTGTTCTTCCGAAACGATCATTACAACAGCCACGAGGACTATCTTTTCGCCATCGCCGAGGCGATGCGCTACGAGTATGAGACTGTCGTCGAGAGCGGCGCGACGCTGCAACTCGACTGCCCGGACCTCGCCATGGGCCGCCACGTGCAATATGCCGATCTCACCCTCCCGCAGTTCCGCGACCGCATGCGGCTGCATATCGAGGCTCTGAACCACGCTGTGCGCAGCATCCCGGCCGAGCGCTTACGCATGCATATGTGTTGGGGCAACTATCCCGGGCCGCATCATTGCGATGTGCCGTTTGCCGACATCATCGACGTGCTGGCAGCGGCAAAGCCGTCCGCCATCCTGTTCGAGGCCGCCAATCCACGCCATGCGCACGAATGGCAGATGTTCGAGACGGTCAAGCCGCCGGAAGGCAAGGTGCTGGTTCCGGGCGTGATCGAATGCCAGTCGAACTACATCGAGCATCCCGAACTGGTGGCGCAGCGCATCGAACGCTACGCCAATCTGGTGGGACGCGAAAACGTGATGGCGGGTGTGGATTGCGGATTCAGCATCCATGTCGGCCAGGGCGGCGTCGATCCGGATGTGGTATGGGCGAAGCTCGCCGTGCTCGCCGAGGGCGCGCGGATCGCGTCGAGGAAATTCTGGCGGCACGCCGCCTGACAACACGAGGAAACGATCATGGCCGACACCAAACTCCCGAGCCGCCTGCATCACACGGCCTATGTCACCAAGGACATGGAAGCGACGCGCAAATTCTATGAAGACGTGATCGGGCTTCCGCTGGTCGCGACCTGGAGCGAGTCCGACGAGCTGTTCGGCGCGGTCAGGACCTACTGCCACTGCTTCTTCGGCCTCGGCGACGGCGGCGCGCTTGCCTTCTTCCAGTTCGAGAAACCGGAGGATCAGGCGCAGTTCGGACCGCAAATGCCATTCTCGCCGTTCCATCACATCGCACTCAACGTCGATGCCGAAACCCAGAAGGGTATCGAGGAGCGGCTCAAAGCGGCGGGGTACACGGAGCCGGGAAGCTTCGTGCTGGAGCACGGCTATTGCCGTTCGGTTTACGCGACCGATCCGAATGGCATGATCGTCGAGTTCACGCTCGATGCGCCGAGAGCCGACGAAATCAACGCCACGCGCCGCGGACAGGCGCATGCCGAGCTGAAGAAATGGCTCGCAGGCGACCACACCTCCAACAACACCTACCGCTAGGAAACAAGATGACCGTTATCCCCAAGAAAGTCTGGCCGTTAATCGACGGCGCGTTCCCCACGCAGACCTGCCTGATCGGCACGGTACTCGGCAACGGTTTCGCGCAGATCACGCCGCGCGGCAGTACGCAGGTCTATGACGACCAGCACATCTCCCTATGGGAACGCGGACGCGGTACCACCACGGCTGCGATCGGCGACGGCACGAATGTCACCGTCTTCTATTTCAATCTGGGTGCACGGGATGTGCTTCCGATCGGCGGCATCGTGCGGCTGTACGGTACCGCGACCGTGCACAAATCAGGGCCGGTCTACGACAAGGTCTGGGAACGGCTGATCGAGCCGGAAAAGAACTACGACCCCGACAAGAAGGGCTGGGCCGTCCTCATCAAGATCGACCGCGCGGAAGATCTGCTGGGCCAGCCGCTTCAGGATTGATGTCTAAGGCGCCGTCGCGCTCCCGGTATTCTACGGGGGCAACACGATGCCTTCCATCTTCACGACCTCGAAGTTCGAACCTTTGACCTGGCTGAGTTCGCCGACGAGGTGATCGTTGTTCCAGCCGTCGTTCGGCGCGCCGGAGATGTACCAGTTGCTGCCATTGTCGGCGACCATCATGCCGTAGGTCTTGAGTGCCTGCAGGATCGCCTTGGTTTCCCTGCTGAAGCCCGACGGGATCTGATAGCTCGCTTTCAGGCGTACGCGCATGCCCATCGGCGGCAGGTTCGGATTGGTGTCGTTCGATGCCCAATGGTTCGCCGGCGGCACATAGGCCTCACGCGAATGGGCGACCGTGAAGCGCAACGCGTGCGGGATCACGCCGGTCGTGGCCTCGTCGAAGCGTGCCAGTCCCGGAAAGATCGGAAGCCCCGCGGCGTCCGCGCTGGTCCATCCGGGCTTCTGCGTGGGACGCACGTCGTCCGAATCGAGATGGAACAGCGCGCCGGCATCGGCTTTCCATTGCTGCCTCCTGAGCGGGAAGGCGCGATACATCTCGTACATACGGTTGGTGTCGCGGTCGATGACGATGACGTGGCGATCGCCGCCGAACTTCCCATTATCCGGCCGATAGCCCTCGATCGGCGCGTCCGGGGGCACGGGAAACGGTCCCTTGTCGCTCTCATCCTTGTAGGCCTTGAGCCTGATCCTCACATAGGGCTGATCGTCAGACACCACAACGTAGGGGATGCCGATGATGGCGTGGGCGTAGGTGCCGCTGCCGAAGTCGGGGTGCAGGCCGGTGCCCACTCCGATCGAGGCGATCAGATTGTCCGAATTGGGATCGACATCGGATTGCGAGATATCGGTGTTCCAGGCGTTGTCGGACGGAAACGGCACGGCGCCATTCAGATTGGCGTTGTCGCCAAGATCGGCGCCGGCCATCGATCCGTATTGCCAGTCCGGCTGAGCCTTGTGACCTGCGAAAGCAGGTTGAACAAGAATGACCGATAAGGCGGCCGCGGCGAACATAAGTTTCATAGCGTCACTCCTCGCGAAGCGCGCCCCCTTGATAGGATCATCTCACCCACGGGCGCCATCCACAAGGTTAGCCAGTCTTAAGATTGAGTTGCCCGTCTCGTTCGCTTCCCCGATAATCCGCGCGCAAATTCTCAAAGAATACGATGAGCAAGAAAATCCAATCGGACGCGAAGGCCGCACTTGAGGGCCTGTTGTTCGACGGCATGACCATCATGGCCGGCGGCTTTGGCCTCTGCGGCATCCCGGAGAATCTGATCTTTGCGCTGCGCGATTCGGGCGTGGGAAATCTGACGGTGATTTCCAACAATGCCGGGGTCGATGAATTCGGGCTCGGGCTGCTGCTGCAGACGCGTCAAATCAAGAAGATGATCAGTTCCTATGTCGGCGAGAACGATACGTTCGAGCGGCAATATCTGAACGGTGAGCTCGAACTCGAATTCAATCCGCAAGGCACGCTCGCCGAGCGCATCCGCGCGGGCGGTGCGGGCATTCCGGGCTTCTATACCAAGACCGGTGTCGGCACACTCGTCGCCGAAGGCAAGGAACTGAAGGACTTCGACGGCGAGACCTACGTTCTCGAGCGCGGGCTGCGTGCCGACCTCGCCATCGTGAAAGCCTGGAAGGGGGATGAAGAAGGAAATCTCGTCTATCGCAAGACCGCACGAAACTTCAATCCAATGATGGCGACGGCCGGAAAGACGACGGTCGCGGAGGTCGAGGAGATCGTGCCATTGGGCGCGCTCGATCCCGACAACATCCACACGCCGGGCATTTTCGTGCAGCGCGTCGTGAAAGGCGAAAACTACGAGAAGCGCATCGAAAAGCGCACCACACGGGCTTTGTGAGGACTCCATGCCCTGGACACGCGACGAAATGGCAAAACTGGCAGCCCGCGAACTTCGCGACGGTTTCTACGTCAATCTCGGCATTGGCATTCCGACTCTGGTCGCCAATTATATCCCCGAGGGAATGCATGTGACGCTTCAGTCCGAGAACGGCATGCTGGGAATGGGTCCGTTTCCGCTCGACGACGAAGTCGATCCCGATCTGATCAATGCCGGCAAACAGACAGTGACCGCTCTGCCGCAGACGTCTTATTTTTCTTCGGCCGACAGTTTCGGGATGATCCGCGGCGGGCACATCGATCTCTCGATTCTCGGCGCGATGGAAGTTTCGGAGAATGGCGATCTCGCCAACTGGATGGTGCCCAGAAAGCTGGTGAAAGGCATGGGCGGCGCCATGGATCTGGTGGCCGGTGTGAAGCGCTGTGTGGTGACCATGGATCACACGGACAAGGCCGGCCGTCCGAAGCTACTTAAGAAATGCTCGCTGCCGCTGACCGGCGTGCACTGTGTTCAGCGCATCATCACCAATCTCGGTATTTTCGATGTGGTTGAAGGCGGTCTCAAGCTTGTCGAAATCGCGCCGGGCACTTCACGCGAGCAGGTCGAAGCCCAGACCGAGGCCCATATCGTCTCATAGGCCCCGTCGCGCGCGGCGCGCCGCGCGCCGCTTTTCCTTTTCGGTGAGTTCCGGCTCGGGCTTTTTGGGTCGCGGAGGCGGGCGCAGGTTTACGGGTTTTGCCGGGGTCTCGGCCGGCGGGGGCTTTCGGAATGTAATGACACCCATTGCGAACAATCCAAACAGGACTACTACGATGGGGAAGGCAATGACCACATAGCCTACCATTAATTTGCCCATGATCTTATCCCTATCCCTAGCCGTGCAGACGGGAAATATCCGCGATCAACGCGCGGGTTTCTTGTGTTCTTCAAGCCTCGGCATGATCTCTACGAAATTGCACGGCTTGTGGCGGACATCGAGTTGCCATTTGAGAATGCCGTCCCAGCCATCTTTGACCGCGCCCGGCGAGCCCGGCAGCGCGAAAAGATAGGTACCACCAGCGACACCGGCGCAGGCGCGCGATTGCAGGGTGGAGGTCCCGACCTTCTCGAAGGAAATCTGATGGAAGATCACGGAGAAACCGTCGATCTCTTTTTCGAAAACGGATTTGAAGGCTTCGACCGTCACATCCCGGCCGGTAAGGCCCGTGCCTCCGGTTGAGATCACCACGTCGATGTTCGGGGCGGCAATCCAGGCCCGCAACTGAGTCGCGATCAGCGCCTGGTCGTCGCGCAGCAGCGTGCGCGCTGCCAGCACATGTCCAGCATCTGCGATGCGCGACGCAAGCGTGTCGCCGGAAACGTCGTCGGAAGGATCGCGCGTATCCGACACCGTGAGGACCGCGATCCGGACGGGAACGAAAGTCCGGCTCTCGTCAATCCGCTGGGAGGTCATCGTCCTTGTCCTCTGCAGGCGCGGGCGGCGGTGGAGGCGGCGCGGTCTGGTGCGGCGGCTTATAGGTCGGCCAGTTGCCCGACGCCGCTTCGGCGAGTGTCGTCGCATCGAGTCCCAACCGGCGTCGATACATCCAGTGATAGGTCAACAAGCGCTTGACGTAGAGCCGCGTCTCCGGCGCGCGCATGCTTTCGATGAACAGCAGAGCGTCGTCTTCCTTGCCTTCGCGCGCCGCCATCCAGTTCTGCACCTTCAACGGGCCGGCATTGTAGGCCGCACAAAGCTCCACGAGGTTGTCGTTGTACATGTTGAGCAGTTCGGCGACGTAGCGCTGGCCGAGCGTCATGTTGTAGCGCGCATCGGTAAGACGCGACACGGCGCCGGGGCCGGCAATATGGGTCGCCGTTCCCGGCATGATCTGCATGAGACCGCGCGCTCCGGCGGGCGAGACAGCATCCGCATGGAAGCGGCTCTCCGCCCGCGCGAACGCCAGTACGAGCGATGGATCGATCGTATAGCCGCCTTCGGGCTCGTATTGCGGCACAGGGAAAAGGCCGGTCAGAACGATACCGCGCGATGCGCTGATCTCGCTCGCACGCAATTCGAGATTGGGAACGTCGAGGTGACGCGCGAGCGCTGCGAAGGCCGGATCGAGTTTTGTGTCGGATTCGGCAAACGCCCGCTCCAGTTCGCGGCCGACATGTTCGGTTTCACCAACCTCCGACAGCGCCTTCGCGCGGTGCGCTGCCGGAACGAGCATCAGCTGCGAGAAACTCGCCTGATCGAGAACCGGTTCGGAAAATCCCGATTGCGTGTCCTGGCCGAGCAGCTTCTCCGCCAGCAATCCGTAGAATGTCGGCTCTTCATGCGCGGCGACGGTGAGAAGCGTGATCACGCGCGACGGATCGCCTTGCCGCGTATAGGCGCGCGCCGCCCAGAACGCGGCGCCGCCGCGCACCCAGTTTGGCACCGACCCGACCTGCGCCAGCGTTTCGAAATACTTGGCGGACTCCGCAAACATGCCCAGCCGGAACGCCGCGAGGCCCGCATTCCAGTAGAGCAGGGGCGCCGCGCGCTTCTCCTCATCGCTCGCGCTCGAGGCGAGAGTGTAGGCCTGCTGGTCCAGCCCTTCGGCGAAATAGGACGCCGCCACGCGTTGCTTGAGACGTCCAATGTCGTAGGCCGGCACGCTGTTGCTGTCGATCAGGGGCTGGAGAACGGCCATTGCCTGATCCGGCGCGTCGGATTTGATGGCGGCGGTGATCGGTCCCTGTGCCGCGCGCGCCGCGTCCGACGAAATCGGCGGATCGGGAATGTTGACGTCCTCATACCCGCCGCCGCGCTGGTGCGAGATCCCCAGCGGCGCCGGAATGTTGGTGACGACGGCATAGAGGACGGTTTTGTGATGGTGACGCTTCTTCTTCGTCGAACGCTTGACCGCCAGGCGATAGATGCGGTCGGCGATCGCAAGGTCGCGATAGTTCTCGAGCCAGTCGACCAATGTCGTCACCGGCACGCGTTTGCCACGAGGGGAAAGGTATTCCTCCGCCAGCACGTAACCCTTGAGCGAGGTATCGGAGACCTGCGCCAGCAGGCGATCGGCCTTGTCGAATTGGCCGGCGCGTTCGGCCGCGAAGATCGCGCGGTATTGCTGGGCGTCGCTCGACGATAGGACCTGAGGTACTGGTTGACCGGCCACATCGGCTTGCGCGCGTGCGGCCGTGAACAGTGTCAGTCCGACGAAGCACGCAATCGAAACGCGGCGAAGCGCCATGCAGCAATTCCTGTCGTTGAGAGAGGGTGTTTAGCCGGGGTGCGCCGTCCGCTCAAGCAAACCCAGCGAAATGATTTTATCCTCAATGGCTTGCAGGTCGCGCCAGGCGAGCTTTTTGTGCGCCGGCTGACGCAGAAGATAAGCGGGATGTAATGTGGGCATCACGGGAACCAGGCGCCCATTCACACTGTATTCCAGCCAACGCCCGCGTGTTTTCATGATTCCGTCGCTGCGGCCCATGACATGGCGAACCGAAACCGCGCCGAGCAGGATCATGATTTCGGGGTCCACGAGTTCGATGTGACGACGCAGGAACGGCAGGCACATGGCCGCTTCCTCCGGTGAAGGATCGCGATTATCCGGCGGGCGCCAGTTTAGAACATTGGTGATGTAGGCCTTGGTGCGGTCGAGATGGATCGCAGCCATCATCTTGTCGAGCAGCTTGCCCGCACGGCCCACGAAAGGCAGGCCCTGGCGGTCTTCGTCGCGCCCCGGCGCCTCGCCGATGAACATGATGCGATGCGCCGGATTGCCGTCGGCAAAGACGGTGTTGGTCGCTGAGCGCTTGAGGGCACAACCGTCGAAGCCTTCGAGCGCTGCCTTGAGTTCTGCGAGTGAACCCGCGGCGCGAGCGAGGGCGAGTGCGTCGCCGATAAAGTCTCCACTCTCGCCCTGAGGAAGGGTTGGAATCTGCGAAGCAGGTTTGGGGAAGACGGATGTGAGACCCGGGATCATACCCCTTCCCGATTTCAACCCTCCCTCAAGGGGAGGGTTGATGGTTTTGGTCGTTTTCGCCTGGAACCGGTCGGCCGGTACGTCGCCCACAGCCTCGTCCGCGCCGGCTTCGACCAGCCACGCTAGAGCGGACAGGGGATCGGCGGCTACGGCCATGAACAGCGTTGTCCTTTAGGGAAACCTCAGCCTAGCGGTCCAAAAGAGGGATTGCATCCGGCAAATCCTCCGTCCCATAACCTTGCCAGAACATTGCATTCCGGGGTTTCCCATGACCGAGACCGTCGAACGCGAGAGCATGGAATATGACGTCGTGGTGGTCGGCGGCGGACCGGCAGGTCTCGCCGCGGCCATCCGGCTGAAGCAACTCGCGGCCGAGGCCGGACGCGAGGTCAGCGTCTGCGTGCTGGAGAAGGGATCGGAGATCGGTGCGCACATCCTTTCCGGCGCGGTGATCGATCCGATCGCGATCAACGAACTGATCCCGGACTGGAAGGAGAAGGGCGCGCCGATCGACACGCCGGTCACCGATGACCGCTTCTATTTTCTGGGGCCGGCCGGGAGCATTCGCCTTCCCAATTTCGCCATGCCGCCGCTGATGAGCAATCACGGCAACTACATCGTCAGTCTGGGCAATCTCTGCCGCTGGCTTGCGTCACAGGCCGAAGCGCTCGGCGTGGAGATTTATCCGGGCTTTCCCGCTGCCGACATCGTTTATGGCGAGAACGGCGAGGTGAAAGGTGTCGTCACCGGCGATCTCGGCGTCGCGCGCGATGGCCATCACAAGGATTCCTATACGCCCGGCATGAACCTGCTCGGCAAATACACGCTGTTCGCGGAAGGCGCGCGAGGTTCGCTGACCAAGCGTCTCGGTGCGAAATTCGCCCTGCATGAGGGACGGGACTATCAGAAGTTCGGAATCGGCCTGAAGGAACTGTGGGAACTGAAGCCCGAGCATCACAAGCGCGGTCTGGTGATGCATACGATGGGCTGGCCGCTCGACAATTCCACCGGCGGCGGCGTGTTCATGTATCACTGGGGCGAGCGGTTCTGCTCGATGGGCTTTGTCGTCCATCTCAACTACAAGAACCCGTACCTCTCGCCGTTCGATGAATTCCAGCGCGTCAAACAGCATCCGCGCATCCGCGCGATGCTCGAAGGCGGCAAGCGCATCGGCTATGGCGCGCGTGCCTTGACCGAGGGCGGCCTGCAGTCGGTCCCCAAGCTCGCCTTTCCGGGCGGCGCGCTGATCGGCTGTGGTGCCGGATTTATGAACGTGCCGCGCATCAAGGGCAGCCATAATGCGATGAAGACCGGCATGTTGGCGGCTGAATCCGCTTTTGCGGCATTGTCGGCGGGCCGATCCGGCGACGTCCTCGAGGACTACGAGGAAGCTTACCGCGCCAGCCATGTTTACAAGGACTTAAAGCGCGTCCGGAACGTGAAACCGCTATGGTCGAGGTTCGGGACCATTCTCGGTGTCCCGCTGGCGGCGCTCGATATGTGGACCAACCAGCTTTTCGGCCTCAGCCTGTTTGGCACGCTGAAACACGGCAAGCCGGATTCTGCGACGCTGAAACACGCCTCCGAATGCAAGCCGATCGCCTATCCGAAACCCGACGGCGTCATCAGTTTCGACAAGCTTTCTTCGGTTTTCCTGTCGAACACCAACCACGAAGAGGACCAGCCGGTCCATCTCGTGCTTAGGGATCCCTCCATCCCAATCCGGGTAAATTTGCCCGAATTCGCCGAACCGGCGCAGCGCTATTGCCCGGCGGGCGTTTACGAGGTGGTCCAGGAACAGAGTGGCCCACGTTTTCAGATCAATGCCCAGAACTGCGTTCACTGCAAAACATGCGATATAAAAGACCCCGCGCAGAACATCACATGGGTCACGCCCGAAGGCGGCGGGGGCCCCAATTACTCCAACATGTAAGGAGATACGCGTGCGTTTGAACCCATTTTTGCTGGCTGTCGCAGTTTCTACAGCGCTGTCCGGCTGCGTGCATGCGCGCGTATCCACGTCCACCGCGTCGACCGCTGCTGTCCACGAAGACAGCGACGATTCCGCGAGCTACGGCGCCTATCTTTCCGGCCGGTTCGCCGCCGGCGAGCACAACATGGCCGATGCGGCGCGTTACTACGGTGAGAGCCTCGAGAACGATCCGGCCGACCCGACGCTTCTGGCATTGACGTTCTTCTATTCGACGTCAGCCGGCGACATCGAAACGGCGGCCAAACTCGCCAAGCGGCTGGCAACCACGACACCAGACGACCGGGCATCGCGTCTGGTGCTCGCGATCTCCGCGCTGAAACGCAAGGACTACAAGACCGCCCGGGAAGAGATCGGCAAATCGGCCAAAGGGCCGTTCTCGTCGCTGACGGTGGCGCTGGTCGATGCCTGGGCCGCCGCTGCGCAGAACGATGAGACGGCGGCGACGGCCGATCTGAAATCGCTGCATGGCCAGACGGCCGCCGATGCGCTGACCGCGTTTCATCAGGCGCTGCTGCTCGATTATCTGGGTCACACCGAGGCCGCCGACACGGCTTACAGCGAAGCGATGAAGACGGACGGAACATCGCCCAGGCTCGTCGATGCCTATGGCCGGTTCCTCGAGCGCCATGACCGCGCAGCCGACGCGACCGCGCTCTATACCAAGGCCGCAGGCACCTCGGCGCTCGCGCCACTCGCATCCGCCGGCCTCGCGCGCGTTGCGAAGAAGGACAAGCCAGATGCGCTCGTCCGCGGCCCGCAGGACGGCGTCGCCGAAGCCCTGTTCGGCATCGCGGCCTCGCTCACCGAAGATGCGAGCGCGGACGTATCCATTCTCTATCTCAGGCTCGCGCTCTATCTGAGGCCCGATCTCGATCTTGGAAATATCCTGCTCGGCGACCGCATGGAGACGCTGCATAAGACCGAAGATGCGATCGAAGCCTATCGCAAGATCGACAAGGACTCGCCGTACTACCGCCTCGCTGCGATCCAGATCGCATCTGACGAGGCCAAGCTCGACAAGACCGACGATTCGATCCGCGATCTGAAGAAGTTGGCCGAAGCCAATCCGAACGACATCGAGGCGTGGACCGCGCTGGGCGATACCTATCGCGTCGCCAACCGGTTCAGCGATGCGGTCACGGCCTATGACGGCGCCGTCAAGGCGGTCGGCACGCCGGAAAAGAGGCACTGGCCGCTGCTCTATGCGCGCGCGATCTCCGAGGATCGTGCCCACAACTGGCAGGCGGCCGAAGCCGACCTCCAGCTCGCGCTGAAGCTCAGTCCGGATGAGCCGCAGACGCTGAATTATCTGGGCTATAGCTGGGTTGATCAGAACCGCAACATTCCCGAAGCGCTCAAGATGCTCGAGCGGGCCCGTGCGCTGAAGCCGTATGACGGCTACATCGTCGACAGCGTCGGCTGGGCCTATTACCGGCTCGGCCGCTACGGCGACGCCGCAAAGACGCTGCAGGATGCGATCATGCTGGTGCCGGGCGATCCCACGATCAACGATCACTACGGCGACGCGCTCTGGAAGGTCGGCCGGAAGCTCGATGCCCGCTTCCAGTGGAACCACGCGCTCGCGTTCGGGCCGGAGAGCGACGAGAAGTCGAAGATCGAAAAGAAGCTGCAGACGGCGGAACGTGGCAAATAGCGTCCGCGTCTTCGCGCCGGCGAAGATCAACCTGTTCCTGCATGTCGGCGAGAAGCGCAGCGATGGCTATCATGCGCTGCAGAGTCTCGTCGTATTCGCCGATGTCGGTGATGAATTGGTCCTCACGCGGTCCGTCGCGTTGACGCTTTCCATAGACGGACCGTTCGCTTCGTCCTTGACTGCGGACTCGGACAATCTCGTGCTCAGGTCGGCGCGAACTTTGGCTGAAAAGGCGTCAATTACAGCAGGCGCCGGTATTGTGTTGACGAAGAACCTTCCGGTTGCCTCGGGAATTGGCGGCGGGTCGGCGGATGCGGCGGCAACATTGCGTGGGCTTCGAGCCCTTTGGGGACTTTCGCGTCGGGGTGATGATATTGTTTGGGGCAGTTGGGAACCATTTTATCATCGCAAAGCACTCTACGAGGCGGCTGTTGCGATCGGATCGGACGTTCCGGTCTGCTTGTTGTCCGGACCGGCTTGGATGGAAGGCCGGGGTGAAAAGATCTGGTCGCTTCACGATCTCCAAGATGTTGACCTGGTGTTGGTGAACCCAGGCGTTGCTGTCCCGACAGCAGAAGTATTTCGCAGACTGGAAAAACGTACCGGCGTGGCTGAAATGATTCCGACAGGCTGGGGCAGTTCAGCGCCTGACCTCACGGCATATCTGAAGGATACAAGAAACGATCTGGAACCACCGGCCTGCGCATTATATCCGGTTATCGGCGAGGTTCTCGGAAGTTTGGCATCGCAGTCCGGTGCATTGCTGAGCCGGATGTCCGGTAGCGGCGCGACCTGCTTTGGAATATTCAAGGACGCCGAAAGTGCTGGGCTCGCTGCTCAACGCATCCTCGCCGCCAGCCCCGACTGGTGGGTGCGTGCAACCAAGATCGCTTCACATCACGTAGGGCTGCCTCGTCCCGCCAGTCAGTAGGCGCGTTCGACACAGAAATCGGCGATGTCGCCGAGCACAGAGCGGATTTCACCCGCGGGCACTGGTGCCAGAGCCTCGCGTGCCAAATCGGCGTAACGCCGCGCCCGGACCATCGTGTCGCTGATCGCGCCGGTTTCCTCGACCAGTGTGATGGCGCGATCGAGATCGGCTTCGCCCTGCGGTCCGGTTTCGATGGCGCGCTGCCAGAACTTGCGTGTCGCCTCGGTGCTGCGCGCATAGGCGAGAATGATAGGCAGCGTGACTTTTGCTTCGCGGAAATCATCGCCGACAGACTTGCCCATTAGGGCCTGCCGGCCGGAATAGTCGAGCGCGTCGTCGACAAGCTGGAAGGCGATGCCGAGATTTTGTCCATAGTCGCGCATCGCTGCGATCCGCTCCGGCGATTGCGCGGACACGACCGCGCCGGATTCCGCGGCGGCGGCGAACAAAGCTGCCGTCTTCGCGCTCACGACGCGCAGATAGTCTTCTTCCGTGACACCCAGATTGTTCGCGGATTTGAGCTGCATCACTTCGCCTTCCGCGATGATCGCGGACGCGCCGGCGAGGATGTCGAGCACGGTCAGATTGCCGGTCTCGACCATAAGCTGGAAGGCGCGGCTGAAGAGGAAGTCGCCCACCAGCACGCTTGGCTTGTTGCCCCAGACGATGTTGGCGGAGACCTTTCCGCGCCGAAGCGCGCTTTCGTCCACCACGTCGTCGTGCAGCAAGGTCGCGGTGTGGATGAACTCCACCGCCGCGGCGAGTCTCACATGACCTGTGCCTGAATATCCGCCGAGCTGCGCGGCCGCGAGCGTCAGCATCGGCCGGAGCCGCTTGCCGCCCGAATCGATGAGGTGGCGCGAGAGGTCCGGGATCAGGGTCACGCCGCTGCCCATGCGCTCATGGATCAGTTTGTCGGTCGCCGCCATGTCGGGCGCGACAAGGGTGTGCAGCCGCTCGACAGGCGAGACGTCGGTCGGCTTGCGTGACTCGAGCTTGAGCATGCGGCGTCCCTTGCCGGACACCTCCGGCCTTGCGAGATTAGGGCTCCATCCTGCGCGGTCAAGCAGCCTGCGCGCAGGCGTCACAGCCCGCGAGGAACCGGCATGCGTGTTTTGATAAAAAGCAACAATCCCGTGCAACTCAATTTTGCGCAGACGGTGCTGAAGGATGCCGGAATTGCGTGGTTCCTCTTCGACGAACAAATGAGCGTGATGGAGGGAAGTCTGGGCGTTTTGCCGCGCCGGTTGATGGTGGCCGATGAGGATTATGCGCAGGCCGCAGACCTGATGCGCGAAAGCGCCCCGGACCTGCCCGTCGAATCGTGAGCGAGACGACCCTCGACACCTTCCTCAATGGCCGCGTCGCCGTGCGCCAGATGCGGGCCGGGTTTCGGGCCGGGCTGGACGCTGTGATGCTGGCAGCCGCCGTGCCTTCCGTGGCCGGCGATGCCGTTCTGGAGCTGGGTGCAGGCGCCGGTACCGCGAGCCTGTGTGTGGCGGCGCGTGTCGCGGATTGCTCGGTCATGGGTGTTGAGATCGATCCATCGCTCGCAAGCCTTGCGAACGATAATGCGCAGGCCAACGCCATGGCGGCGCGTGTGAGGTTTGCAGCCTGCGATGTCTTCGACCTACCGCCCGAACTGAAGCGCGAGTTTGCGCATGTGTTGTGCAATCCCCCGTTCCACGACGGTGGCGAAGTTTCCCCGGACACCGCGCGCGACCGGGCTTTGCGCGACCGTGGCGAATTGGGCGCGTGGATGGAGACAGGTCTCAAGCGGACCGTAAGCGGCGGCACGTTCACCGCCATTGTTCGCGCCGACCGGATGAGCGAAGCGCTCGCGCGATTGCCGGGGCGTGGCGTGTCGATCTTTCCGCTATGGCCGCGCAGTGGCGAACCAGCCAAGCGCATCATTCTTCAGACACGCAAAGGAAGCCGCGCCGCGTCGGCGCTGCTACCGGGGCTGGTGCTTCACAACGCCGACGGATCGTACACGGATGAGGCAGACAGCATGCTTCGCGACGCTGCACCGCTGGCGATGTCCATATGAGATTTCTGCTTGCCGCCTTGATCTTGTGCGTACTACCAGCGCTGGCGCTTGCGGGGCCGCCCTATGTCACCGACGACGCAGAGCCGACCGATTACAAGCATTTCGAAATCTATGCCTTTACGTCCGGCACGAACACGCGTGACGGAACCGGCGGCGCGGGTGGCATCGACTTCAACTATGGCGGCGCACCCGATCTTCAACTCACCATGGTTCTGCCGCTGGAATACGACAGTCCGGTAGGAGGGGCCGCGGTCGCCGGACTCGGCAATGTCGAACTCGCCGCGAAGTATCGGTTCCTGCACCAGGACGATTTCGGCTGGGATGTTGCGGTTTTTCCTCGTGTCTTCCTGCCCAGTGCATCGCCGCTTGTGGGTGACAGGCACGCGTCCTTGCTTCTGCCGATCTGGGCGGAAAAGGATTTCGGCGACTGGTCGACGTTTGGCGGCGGCGGCTGTGTGCTCAACAATGGCGGAGAATCGCAGGACTATTGCCTGATGGGCTGGGTGCTGACCCGGGCCGTCACGCCCGCGCTTCACATTGGCGCCGAGATCTATCACCAGACCGCCGACACGCGCGGCGGACGCGCCACAACCGGCATAGGTGTTGGTGCGACGTACGATCTGTCGGAGAACTATCACCTGATGACGTCATTCGGTCCGGGCATCCAGAACGCGGCGGAAACCAACCGCACTTCCTGGTACACGGCCATTCTCTTCACGTTCTGACCTGCCATTCCGGCACGCCGCGAACGCCTTGTCCTCCCTGTAACGCGTCTGTAGGTTCCGGCCTCTTTGGGAATTCGGACGTGGCCAAGGCGAAGACATTCCAGGACCTGATCCTGACGCTCCAGAACTATTGGGCGGGGCAGGGCTGCCTCATCCTGCAGCCCTACGACGTGGAGATGGGCGCGGGCACGTTCCATCCGGCGACGACGTTGCGCGCGTTGGGGCCACGGCCATGGCGTGCGGCCTATGTGCAGCCCTCGCGGCGTCCGAAGGACGGGCGCTATGGCGAGAACCCGAACCGGCTGCAGCACTATTATCAGTTCCAGGTGATCCTGAAGCCAGCACCGAAGGACGTGCTCGATCTTTATCTGGGCTCCGTGCGCGCCATCGGGCTCGATCCCGACCTGCACGATATCCGCTTCGTCGAAGACGATTGGGAGAGCCCCACACTCGGCGCCTGGGGTCTTGGCTGGGAGGTGTGGTGCGACGGGATGGAGATCACCCAGTTCACATACTTCCAGCAGGTCGGCGGCATCGATTGCGATCCGGTGTGCGCGGAGATCACCTACGGCCTCGAGCGGTTGGCGATGTATGTGCAGAACGTCGAGTTCGTCTATGACCTCGCATTCAACGAAAATTTCCGTTACGGCGAAGTGTTCCACCAGAGCGAGGTCGAGTTCTCGACCTTCGATTTCGAGCGCGCGAACACCGAGATCCTGTTTCAGCATTTCAAGGATGCCGAGAAGGAATGCCAGGCGCTGCTCGGTGGCGATAAGAAGCTTGCGCTGCCGGCTTACGACCAGTGCATCAAGGCGAGCCATTGCTTCAACCTGCTCGATGCGCGGGGGGTGATTTCCGTCACCGAACGCGCTGCCTATATCGGCCGCGTGCGCGCGCTGGCGAAAGGCTGTTGCGAGGCATGGCTCGAAACGCCGATGGGCGCCTATACGCCGAGGTATGGCTGATGGCCGACCACCGTCATTTCCCTCTCCCCCACGGGGGGAGAGGGCAGGGTGAGGGGGCGTGCAACCCACCGGCCTCGAACATCCCTGCGCGGATGCGGATGCGAATCTCTGCGAAGTCTGGCGTGCTGCGGCACCCCCTCACCCCGGCCCTCTCCCCCGGAGGGGGAGAGGGAGTGGCTTTGGTACTGGTGGCCACACATGCCTGATCTCCTTCTTGAACTCTTCTCCGAGGAAATCCCCGCGCGCATGCAGGCGCAGGCGGCGAAGGATCTTGAGCGCCTTGTCGTCGGCGCACTGTCGGACCGCGGATTGCTGTTCGAGGGGGTGAAGGCGTTCGCGGGGCCGCGGCGATTGACGCTCGCCATTGCGGGGCTGCCGGCGAGGCAGCCCGATGTCAGCGAAGAGATCAAAGGTCCCAAGACCGATGCGCCGCAAGCCGCGCTCGACGGGTTCCTGAAGAAGACCGGCCTCACCCTCGACCAGTTGGAGAAGCGCGACGCGGGCAAAGGCCAGGTTTACTTTGCACGCATCGAGCGCGTGGGCCGCGAGACATTCGAGGTCCTGTCCGAAGTGCTGCCCGACGTTTTCGCCAAGCTGCCTTGGCCGAAATCGATGCGCTTTCCGGGGAGCGCGGTGCGCTGGGTGCGCCCGTTGCATGGCATTGTCTGCACGTTCGATAGCGAGGTCGTACCGTTCGCGTTCGCGGGTGTTCAGAGCGGCAACACGACCTTGGGCCATCGCTTTCTCTCGACGGGGCCGATCGAGGTGCGCCGCTTCGACGACTATGCCGAGAAGCTGCACAAGGCGCATGTCGTGCTCGATGCCGAGCAGCGCAAGGCGATCATCTTCGAAGGTGTGAAGCAGGCCGCGTTCGTACACGGGCTAGAGATGATCCCGGACGAGGGGTTGCTCGACGAGGTCGCCGGCCTCGCGGAATGGCCGGTGGTGCTGATCGGCGCTATCGAGGATGCGTTCATGGATATGCCGCCGGAGATCCTGCAGACCTCCATGCGCACGCATCAGAAGTATTTCTCGCTGCGCGATCCCAAGACGGGAAAGATGGCGAACCGCTTCGCGCTGGTCGCCAACATGATCGCGAACGACGCCGGCCGCGAGATCGTCGCCGGCAACGAGCGCGTGCTGCGCGCCCGCCTCTCCGACGCCAAGTTCTTCTGGGATCAGGACCGCAAACGCACGCTTGAAAGCCGGATATTTGAACTTGAGAGTGTGGTCTTTCATGCAGAATTGGGTTGGCAGTCCGATAGAGTCGGGCGAATTGGGTGGCTTGCTCAGGATATTGCCGAACGCACAGATGGGAACCCAAGAGAGGCTGAGCGAGCAGCACACCTATGCAAGGCTGATTTACTCTCCGGCGTCGTTGGCGAATTCCCAGAACTTCAAGGAGTAATGGGACGCTATTATGCTTTGAACGATGGCGAGCCAACAGTCGTCGCAGATGCAATTCGCGATCACTACAAACCGGTTGGTCCCACCGACGATATTCCGCGATCTTCAATCTCAATTGCCGTTGCCCTTGCCGACAAGTTCGACATGTTGCTGGGTTTCTTTTTCATAGGTGAAAAGCCATCTGGCTCGCGCGACCCGTTCGCGTTGAGACGCGCGGCTCTGGGCGCCATTCGAATAATGCTCGAAAACAGAATCCGCATTCCTCTGGGTGACCTACTCTGGAAACCCATCATCCACGTGGATGTCGATAAGCGGGTTTACGACGAGATTCGAGCACTTTCGCAAACTGAAGAAGGTCTGCGAATACTTGGAATGGAAGGGGAAATAGAACGAATTCAGCAGAAGATAGAGAGTTATGTGAATTCGGATGAATATCTCGACCAACGCGGTGAACTGCAGGCGAAGATTATTGGTGAGCTACTAGAGTTTTTTGCGGATCGTCTAAAAGTCGCGCTACGCGAAAAAGGCACCCGACACGATTTGATCGATGCCGTGTTCTCGCTGGGCGACGAGGACGATCTGGTGCGTCTAGTCACGCGGGTCGAAGCGCTACAGTCGTTCCTCAAGACCGATGAGGGCGCAAATCTGCTCGCGGGTTACAAGCGTGCAGCGAATATCCTCAAGGCTGAGGAGAAAAAGGACAAGACGACCTTCGATGGTGAGCCGGATGCGAGCCTGCTCGTGCTGCCGGAGGAGAAGGCGCTTGCTGATGCGCTGTCATCAGCTTTGAGGTCCATTGCCGACGATGTCGCGGCCGAGAAGTTCGTCGAGGCGATGGGCGTAATGGCGAAGCTGCGCGCGCCGGTCGATGCGTTCTTCGACAAGGTCACCGTCAACGACAAGGATGCGAAGCTTCGCGAGAATCGGCTGAGGCTCCTTGCCCGCTTGCGCGCGACGCTGCATCAGGTTGCGGATTTTTCGAAGATAGAGGGATAGCTTGCCGCGCGCGGGGAAGCATCGCGGTTCCTGTCTTTGTGGCGCCGTCACGTTTTCGTTCTCCGGCACGCTCGATGATGCCTATTTCTGCCATTGTACCCAGTGCCGGAAGAACTACGGCATGCAAGTTCACCTTCACCGGTAAATACTGAAACGGCAAAGCGTATTAAGCAGGCACTCGCCAAGCCCACCGAGAAGGCGCCGGTATGAGCAAGCGGTTTCCGACTATTTTCAAAGGCGGGTTCCTCGCGTCGATCCTGGCGTTCGGCCTCGTCTATCTTGTCCAATTTCCGGACGAACCGATCAGACCTTGCCATGGTCCCGGAGGTTTTTGCGGGAAACAGGGACAGCCGCATACCGCAGCGGATTACATCAGATACCGAGACTGGACTATGGCTCACCTTATCTTCGTTGCGCTGGGCGCCATCGGTCTGGTCATTATCGAATTGCGGAAACCCAAGGCATAGCGCTTCGGGTGAGAGCTAGCTCCGGTAGCACCATCCCCTACCCGGAAAACTTTTCGCTTCGCTCAAACTTTTCCGACCTCCCACAAGGGGGAGGTTAAGAAATCAAGCCCCGTCCTTCTCTGTGGTCGGGTCGATCATTTTGCGGACTTCGGTGATCTTGGTCGCGGGGAAGCCGCTCATCTCGGCGTGCTTCTTGATGACGTCCTCGTCCTTCGCCAGATAGACGCAGAACGTCTTGTCGGCGGCGACGTAGCTTTCCTGCCACTGGATGTCGGGGCCGAGCTTCGCCAGCACCTCGTTCGACTTGGCGGCGGCGCCTTTGAGCTGTTCGCGCTCGAATGTGCCTACGGCCGGAATATCGCGCTCGATAATGAATTTGCGTAGCATGATGGCTCCTTATCTGTGCCTAAGCCCGGAACTTAGGGATGCCGGGCGCGGTTGACAACGTCACCCACGGATTTGCAAGGCTGCGATGCGGCGGGAATATTTCCGATGTCACCGCGTCAGCCGCGCGGGATGTTATGCAAGAAGAACGCTACCCACATCGTGATGACGACAAAATTGCTGAGGGCGAACACTACTAGGCGGTGCCTGACGTTGTTGTAGGTGAGGTGCACGAGGCTGTGCAGCACGCGCAAGCCCACATACGTCCACGCCAGCCACATGAATCCGGGCTGCACGCGGTGCGAGACATAGAGCATCAGGCAGATCACATAGAACAGCATCGGCATTTCGAGCAGGTTCATGTAATTGCGGTTCGGGATGGAAACCTCGCCCGGCACGCGCGCGGATTCGCCATAGCGGAAATCGTCCGCCGTGACCTGACCCGCGAACCCGGCGCGGAACCGGCGGAACGGGATCAGGATCAGCGCGACAAATGTCAAAAACGCCAGCGCGCCCATCGGCAGGAAAATCAGGTGCTGCGGCATGTTCGTTCGCTCCTTCTCGCATTTAGGACTTTACGCGGATTCGTTTTGCCGCGCGCGTCCGGCCATGACACATTGACGACAGATATGATCGGGACTTCGGCATGACCAAATGGGTGTATTCGTTCGGCGATGGGGCGGCGGATGGCGATGCCGCGATGAAGAATCTGCTCGGCGGCAAGGGCGCGAACCTCGCCGAGATGAGCAATCTGGGCCTTCCCGTGCCGCCGGGCTTCACGATCACCACCGAGGTCTGCACCTATGTTAACGCGCACAATCAGGCCTATCCGCCCGAGCTGAAGGAGGCGGTCGCGGCGGCGCTCGCGCGCGTGGGCGAACTGGCCGGCAGTGTGTTCGGCGATCCGGCGCGGCCGCTGCTGGTCTCCGTGCGCTCGGGCGCGCGCGCATCGATGCCGGGCATGATGGACACCGTGCTCAATCTCGGCCTCAACGCGGCGACGGCGGAGGGCCTCGCGAAACTTACGGGCGATCCGCGGTTCGCCTATGACAGCTATAGACGCTTCATCCAGATGTATTCCAACGTCGTGCTCGGTCTGGAGCACGCGCTGTTCGAGGAAATCCTCGACAGCGAAAAGGAAGACAAGGGCGTCGAACTCGACACCGATCTGGACGCGGCCGATCTCAAACGTATCGCCACGCTGTTTCACGACCAGGTGCGCAAAGAACTCGGGAAGCCGTTTCCCGAAGACGTACACGAGCAGCTCTGGGGCGCCATCGGCGCCGTTTTCGGGTCGTGGCGGTCGGCGCGTGCGAAGACCTATCGCCGCCTGCATGACATTCCGGAAGATTGGGGCACGGCGGTCAATGTGCAGGCGATGGTGTTCGGCAATCGCGGCGCCACATCCGCAACCGGTGTTGCGTTCACGCGCGATCCCGCGACGGGCGAGCACATCCTCTATGGCGAGTTTCTGATCAACGCGCAGGGCGAGGATGTTGTCGCCGGCATCCGCACGCCGCAACCGATCTCGAAGGTCGTGCGCGAGCGCCAGGGGGGCAGGAAGCCTTCCATGGAAGAGGCGATGCCCGAAGCCTACGCGGAGCTGAAACGCATCGGCGACAGGCTCGAAAAACACTATCGCGACATGCAGGACGTCGAGTTCACGGTGCAGGAAGGAAAGCTCTTCATGCTCCAGACCCGCGCCGGCAAGCGCACGGCGGAGGCGTCGCTGAAAGCGGCCGTCGATATGGTGGGCGAAGGCCTCATCGATCGCAGCGATGCGATCGCGCGCGTGGACCCATCAGCGCTCGACCAGTTGTTGCATCCGACCCTCGATCCCAACGCGCCCAAAGAACAGATCGCCATCGGCCTCGGCGCATCGCCCGGCGCTGCCACCGGCGAGGTCGTGTTCACGGCGGACGAGGCTGAAAAGCTCGCGGCCGACGGGCACGAGGTCATTCTGGTGCGCGCCGAAACGAGCCCTGAGGATATTCACGGCATGCATGCGGCGCGCGGCATCCTCACCGCACGCGGCGGCATGACGAGCCACGCGGCCGTCGTGGCCCGCGGCATGGGGCGGCCCTGCGTGTCGGGCGCGGGCATGCTGAAGATCGATGCGCTGGCCGGCGCCATGGTGGCAGGTCCTGTCACGGTCAGGCGCGGCGATATTATCACCATCGACGGCACCACGGGGCAGGTGTTCAAGGGCCGCGTCGCCATGCGCCAGCCCGAACTCACCGGCGATTTCGCGACCTTGATGGGCTGGGCGGACGGGGTGCGCAGGCTGAAAGTCCGCACCAATGCCGACACGCCCGCGGACGCCGCTGCCGCGCGCCGCTTCGGCGCCGAGGGCATCGGGCTTTGCCGCACCGAGCACATGTTTTTCGAGCCGGACCGTATCCTGGCCGTCAGGCAGATGATCCTCGCCGACGACAAGGCCGAGCGCGACGCGGCGCTCGCCAAGCTGCTGCCGATGCAGCGCGGCGATTTCGAGCAGATCTTCAAGGTCATGGATGGGTTGCCGGTCACGATCCGTCTTCTCGATCCGCCGCTGCACGAATTTCTCCCCCACAAGGACGAGGAGATCGCCGAGGTGGCCAAGGCGGCGGGCAGCACGCCTGCGAAACTGCGCGCCCGGCTGATCGCGCTGCATGAATCCAATCCCATGCTTGGGCATCGCGGCTGCCGGCTTGGGATTACATACCCCGAGATTTACGAGATGCAGGCCCGCGCTATCTTCGAGGCGGCCGCGAATGTGGAAGCCGGCGGCGGCAAGAAAGTGGCGCTCGAAATCATGATTCCGCTGGTCGGATTCAAGAGCGAGTTCGACATGCTCAAGCAGCGCATAATCGGGGTTGCGGAAGCGATCCGTGCGGAGCGGGGCCTCGCTCCATTCTATCTCGTCGGCACGATGATCGAATTGCCGCGTGCGGCACTGCGCGCCGGCGAGATCGCGGAGAGTGCGGAATTCTTCTCGTTCGGCACCAACGATCTCACGCAGACGGCACTCGGCTTGAGCCGCGACGATGCCGGTGCGTTCTTAAGCGAATATTTAACCAAGGGACTGATTTCCCGCGATCCGTTCGTTTCGATCGACAGGGATGGCGTCGGCGAACTCGTGACGATCGCGGTCGAACGCGGACGTGCAACGCGTCCAGACATCAAACTCGGTATCTGCGGAGAGCACGGCGGCGACCCCGACTCGATCCATTTTTGCCACGCAGCGGGTCTCGATTACATCTCTTGTTCACCATTCCGAGTCCCGATTGCGCGTCTCGCAGCCGCACAAGCAGCGCTCACGCGCACGCGTGAGAGCGCGTAATATCATTTCATCCGTATAAGGACGATGCAGGAAAACACTGGATTTTCCGGCACTAAATGACGCTGTGTCACGTTAATGTGATTTTTATTTGACGATTCGGCTTTTCGCTGGCAGAACGCAGCTCACTTTTTGAGGGGCGGGACCATTCGGAATTAACGACGACCTAATCTGAAGCGAAGCAAAATCCGAAAGAGTCGATTGCCAATGTCCAAGAAAACGAGAGATGTGTTGCTGCGCTCCGACCGCGTGCTGGTCGGCGCGCTGGGCGTCGTTCTGTGTGCGGCGAGTGCTGCATTCGGCGCTGCCGTTGCAAATCATCCGCGTACGGATGAAGTCGCTTTGCGTTCGACGATTTCCGTCGAAAGCGATTCCGCTGAATCGGGTGTCACCTTAAAGCCAACGATGGTGCCCACGCCTGAAGCGCCGAGAACGTCCTTGCCCGCGCCGGCAACAAACGTATCTCCGTCCATCACGCAGGTGAGTGCGCCAGATTCCGTTGCAGCGTCTTCCACCTCGGCCGTTGCGCCGAGCACCGCGGCCGATGTCGCGATGGTGCAGCTTCTGGCGGAGCACCGCTGCCTCTCCGAAGTTCTGTATTACGAGGCCCGGGGAGAGGGCACGGACGGTCAGATGGCCGTCGCCGAGGTGATCTTCCACCGTCTGCGCCATGGCAATTATGGCCATTCCATCTGCGCGGTCGTGTACGACGGGTCAGGAACACATTCCTGTCAGTTCTCGTTCGCCTGTCATGGCCAACTCGCGCAGCCGAAGACGCCCGGCGCCTGGCGACGGGCCGAAACGTTGGCCGCGCGTATCCTCACCGGCGAAACGCAACTTGGCGATACTACCGGCGACGCGATTTCCTTCCATGCCGCATCCGTCAATCCCGACTGGGCTGACAGCATGGTGCGGACCGTTCGGATCGGGAACCACGTCTTCTACAAGCGTGGCCGGTCGCGTGCCCTCTAATAACGTCTAAACGTCGCCGGTGATCCCGCGCACGGTCGATTTTATGCGCTTGCGCATAAGTTCCGGCGCGAAACCCTTGATGCGGTCGATCCAGGCGATTTCGGGCGGCACATACCAGTGGAGCTTGTCGCTGCCATAGGCCGCCCACACAGCCTCCGCAACGGCGCGTGGCGGCATCAGCCGGAACGCACCCTTCTTCGGCGCATTGGCCAGCAGGGTCTCAGTTTCCTCCGGTGAGCGGCCGTCCGTGCGGTTCGGCGTCATCCGAAGGATCGCGGTGTCGATCAGGCCGGGCAGGGTGTCGGCCACGCGGATGCCGTGGCGCGCGAACTCGATCGACAGCGCCTCGGTCAGGCCTTTCACCGCATGTTTGGTCGCGGAATAGACCGCGAGCCTCGGCATGCCGTAGGTCGCCGAGGACGATGAGGTCGTGAAGCAGAGCGAATTCTTGGTCGCTTTCAGAAGCGGCAGCGCGGTGTAGATGCCGGTGAGCACGCCCACGAAGTTGACCTGCACCACGCGCATCGCGGCGTCGTAGGGCACGTCCTCGAACCAGCCGCTCTCGCCGATACCGGCATTGTTGAACAGCACATCCATCGTGCCGCCGGTTTCGGCGCCGAACGCGGCGACCGCTTCCTCGAAGTTCTGTTTCGATGTCACATCGAGACGGCCGGTGATGCAGTTGTCGTTCCCTAGCTCCTGGGTGAGCGTGGCGAGGCCGTCGGCATTCACGTCGAAGGCGCCGACAAACCAGCCTTTCTCGGAATACAGCGCGGCCGTCGCGCGCCCGATGCCGCTCGCAGCACCCGTGATGAAGATGGATTTGCGTCCCCGCGCCTTGCCTTCCATCAGAAATTCACCCTGCGCGAGATCGTGCCGTCGACCAGAAGATTGACGCCCGTCGTGTAGGACGACGCGGGGCTTGCAAGAAACACCGCCGCATTGGCGATCTCCTGCGGCGTCGCTGCGCGTCCGGTCGGATTGCGCGCCATCGCCTGTTTGAAGAATTCGGGGTTGCCGTTCTCGACCATGTTCCATATGCCGCCCTTGAAATAGACCATGCCGGGCGAGACGACGTTGGTGCGGATGCCGCGCTTCGCGTGCTGGCGCGCGAGGCCTTTTGCGTAGTGGATCAGTGCCGCCTTGATCGGGCCGTAGGACGAAGCGTTGTCGGCCTCTGCCGCCGACACGGAGGCGATGATCACGAACGCGGCGTCGCCCTTCTTCTCCGCCGCCTTCTCGAGGAACGGCCGCGCCGCGTCGAAGGCGTTCACCGCGCCCAGCACATCGAGTTTGAAGTTCGATTCCCATGACGCGGGGTCGGGACCCTGCGCCATCGCGCCGGCGTTGGAGAACAGCAGGTCAATCCCGCCGAGTTCTTCGCCTGCTTTCGCGATCCACGTCTTCAACGCTGTGCCATCGGTGATGTCGACCGATGCGCCGGTCGCCTTCACGTCCTTGCCTTTCAGCGCGGCAACCGTCTCTTGGATCTGGTCTTCGTGGCGGGCGCAGATCGCGACATTGGCGCCTTCATCCGCCAGCGTATCGGCGATCGCGCGACCTATGCCGCGCGTGCCGCCAAGCACGATTGCGTTCTTTCCTTTGAGATGAAGATCCATGCGCGCCACCTGCCAATATCGTTGGGGGCACTGTAGAGCGGCTCAGAAGTCGAGAGCAACGTCGAGGTTGGGCGCGCTGTGCGTGATCGCGCCAGACGAGATGTAATCCACGCCCGTCTCGGCAATCGCGCGGACGGTTGCGAGCGTGACGTTGCCGGACGCTTCCAACACCGCGCGGCCGCTTGTTGCCGCAACGGCACGCTTGAGATCGTCGATAGTGAAATTGTCGAGCAGGATCGTGTCGACGCTGAGTGCGAGCGCCTCTTCGAGCTGGGCCAGCGAGTCCACTTCGAGTTCGATCTTCGCCATATGGCCGAGGCCCAGCCGCACTGCTTCGATGGCCGGTCCGATACCGCCCACGGCCGCGAGATGGTTGTCCTTGATCAGCACGGCGTCATCGAGGCCGAAGCGGTGATTGAAGCCGCCGCCACAGCGCACGGCGTATTTCTCGAGGGTGCGCAGCCCCGGCGTCGTCTTGCGGGTCTCGACGATGCGCGCCCTGGTGCCCGCGACCGCATCCACCAGCGCGCGCGTGGCCGTGGCGACGCCCGAGAGATGGCCTGCGAAGTTCAATGCCACGCGCTCGGCAGTCAGGATGCTGCGCGCAGAGCCTTCGATAGTTGCGAGCAAGGCGCCTGTCTCGGCCTTCGAGCCGTCGGGCGTTTCGATATTTACTGCGAGCGACGGATCGACCAGCGCGAAAGCGCATTCGGCCGCGATGAGGCCTGCGATGGTGCCCGGCTTTCGTGCAACAAGGCGCGCCTGGATGCGCCGGTCGGACGGAACGATCAGGTCGCTGGTGATATCGCCCGCGCGGCCGAAGTCTTCTTCCAGCGCCTGCCGCACGACAGGTTCGACCAGTAACCGGTGCGGCGGCCGAGTGAAGGGCAGGGCGGCGGTCATAGCGCCTGCGAGACCAGCGGCTGAATCTTCGGCGCATTCTGTGCGGCGATGCGGTCGGCATCGGCCAGCGTCATCATGGTGCGCTGCCCAATATCATCCGTATAGGGATAATCGGTCCGGCAATGGGCGCCCCGGCTCTCGGTACGGGCCAGCGCACCGGCCGCGACGAGCTTCGCGGTGGCCATCATGTTGAGCATCGCAGGCTCCGATCCGCCCGCGCGTTCGAGTCTTCCGATCACCGACAACGCGCCTTTCAGGCCTTCCGCATCGCGTTCCAGCCCGACAAGCCGTGTCATCGCATCGCGCAGGAGGTGCGGGGGCGGCGGTACGGCGAAACGCTCAGGCGCCGGGGGTATGCCGCGCCCTGTGCTCGGCGTCATGCTCGCGCGGATATCCTCCGCCGCACGCGTTCCGAATACGAGGGCTTCGAGCAGCGAGTTCGAGGCCAGGCGGTTGGCGCCGTGCAAGCCGGTCGCGGCGCACTCACCGACCGCCCACAGCCCTTCCAGCGAGGCGCGGCCAAGGTCGTCGCTCGCAATGCCACCCATGTGGTAATGCGCGGCCGGCGCGACCGGGATCGGCTCGCGCACGGGATCGACGCCGCCGCGTTTGCAGGCCGCGTAGACGGTCGGGAAGTGCTTGGGGAATTCGGCACCGATCGCCTCGCGGCAATCAAGGAACACCTTGTGGCCGGCCGCAATCTCGCGGTGGATGGCGCGCGCCACGACGTCGCGTGGCGCAAGCTCGGCATCCTTGTGTACGATCGGCATGAAGCGCATGCCGCATTCGTCCACCAGCATCGCGCCTTCGCCACGCAGGGCTTCGGTCGCGAGAGGCGCCGGATCGCGGCCGATGGCGATGGCGGTCGGATGAAACTGGACGAATTCCGGATCGGCGATCACCGCACCCGCGCGCGCCGCCATGCCGAGGCCTTCGCCGCGCGACTCGAGCGGGTTGGTCGTCACCGCATAGAGTGCGCCCAGGCCGCCGGTCGCGAAGATCACCGCCCGCGCACGGAAAAGAATCAGGCGTGCGCCCGTTCCCACGTCGGTGCGCGCGAACAGGCCGACCACGCGTCCGTCTTCCATCGCGAGTTCGACGGCGTGGAAGCCTTCGGCCAATGTGATCGCAGGTTCCGCCATCGCGCGTTCCGCCAGCATGCGCGTGATTTCCGCGCCGGCGCGGTCACCCGCGATATGCACGATGCGCGCGGCGGAGTGCGCGGCCTCACGGCCCACCGCCAGCGAACCATCCGCGCGCCTGTCGAACGGCGCGCCGTACTGGACGAGGTCCTCGATGCGCGCTGGCGCTTCGTGCGCCACCAACTTTGCGATCCTAGGATCGCAAAGTCCTGCACCCGCAGCAATCGTGTCGCGGGCATGGGCCTGCCAGCTATCGGACGGATCGACGGCGGCGGCGATCCCACCTTGCGCCCAGGCGCTCGATCCCGACACACCGGGCTGTGCGCCGGCCAGCACGAGCGACGGAAAGGGCGCGAGTTTGAGTGCCGTGAACAGGCCCGCTACGCCTGCTCCCAATATCAGCGCGCCTTTACATTCGATGACGTTGTCGATGTGCCGGGCCATAAGGTCACCAATCCAAATTCAAGGCACGGCAATTGCCGCAAAACGAAATACCGTCACTCACCGGGTGTTTGCAGCGAAGGCAGAACCCCTTTTCCAGCGTGAGATGCTCGACGAGACATTTGGCCTCTTTCAAGTCCCTCCCGAATTGGGGGCGCATCAATTTTATCGCGTCGATCCGGCTTCGGCGCGCTTGGGCTGCGATCGTTTCCCTTTGCGATGCCAATGCTGCCTCTGGCCAACCCACAGTTTGGCGGCAGCGCGGACAGAAGATCGATGTCGCCGGGGTATTCATGCGGCGGCCTTCACCGGTTTGCCGACGGCGAGCATGCGTTCGACAGCTTTTCGCGCGCGTGCCGCAATCAGCGGGTCGACCGTGACCTCATAGGTCATCGTCTCAAGCGAATGCAGGATGCCGGCGAGCGTGATGCGTTTCATGTGCGGACAGAGGTTGCAGGGCCGGACGAACTCGACATCGGGATAGTCGGCGGCGACGTTGTCGCTCATCGAGCACTCGGTCACCATCACGACCTTCTTTGGCCGTTTCTCGCCGACATAGCCGATCATGGCCGCGGTCGAGCCCGCAAAATCGGCTTCGGCAATCACCTCCGGCGGACATTCAGGATGGGCGAGCACGATCACACCCGGATTGGCCTCGCGATAGGACCGGATCTCGGCGGCCGTGAAGCGCTCATGCACCTCGCAGTGCCCCTTCCAGGTGATGATCTTGATCTTCGTCTGCTTGGCGATGTTCTGCGCCAGAAATTCGTCCGGGATCATGATGACCGTGTCGACGCCGCGCTCGCGCGCGATGTCTTCGACCACGGCGCGCGCGTTGGACGACGTGCAGCACACATCGCTTTCGGCCTTCACCCCCGCCGAGGTGTTCACGTAGGTCACAATCGGAAGACCCGGATATTTCTGCTTGAGCAGGCGCACATCGGCGCCGGTAATCGAGGCGGCGAGGGAGCAGCCTGCGCGCAGGTCGGGGATCAGCACGGTCTTGTCGGGCGAGAGGATCTTCGAGGTCTCCGCCATAAAGTGGACGCCGGCCTGAACGATCACCTTCGCGTCGGTCTTGGCGGCTTCGCGCGCGAGCTGCAGCGAGTCGCCCACAAAGTCGGCGACGCAATGGAAAATCTCCGGCGTCATGTAATTGTGTGCGAGGATGACGGCGTTCTTCTCGCGCTTCAGTTTGTTGATAGCGGCGATGTAGGGCGCGAAGGTGGGCCATTCGATCTCGGGCACCACCTTGGCGACGCGGGCATAGAGCGGCGCGGTCGCTGCGGCGATGTCCGGCGTATAGGCCAATTCCTGGCTCATCTGTTCCATCCGCCCCTCTTGTTCCCTGTTATGCTCCATTTGAGCATATATATGGTTCAAAAAGACCGGCCTTCAAGGCCGGTACTCAATAAGATATGCTACATATGAGTATATCTCCGTCAAGTGGGGCGGAAAGATGGCCGTTCGATGGCCCTGTGCCCAAATATGTTGCGGCGCAGCATCAATGGCCGGGAATGGGCCATTCTGGCGCCGGTTTTGGTCGATCTTTCGAAGATCGCTTCCTATCTCTCGACCATCACAGCACCCCGATTCCTGGGGCAGATCATCGGAGATAAAATGAGAAAAGTTCTTTTGCCTTCCGTGGCTTCACTGGCTCTTGGTGTGGCATTCGCGGGAGCGGCCAGCGCCAGCGATATCTCGAGCACGCTTGCCGGTAGCTATGCCAACGATACAAGCAATAGTGGCGGCGATCTTTGGAACGTCGACGGCGCGTTGACGGGCCGTTTCGGTGGCGACTGGGGGTTGAGGCCGTGGGCGGGTATCACAGCCTTGACGCCGGCATCGGCTCAAATCTCGACATCTGGAACATCGGCGGCAGCGCGTTCTGGGCCAGCGTGAACGGCCGCATCGCGGCGTCCATCAACTACTACAGCACCAGCATCTCTGGCGTTGACCTGCACGTGACCAGCTATGGCGCGGGCGGCGAATGGTATGCAGGTCCGAACCTGACCGTTGCGCTTAAGGGCGGCGGCAACTCCTCCGACGTTTCCGCTTTCGGCGCATCTGCCAGCGAGGGCGGCGGTTATGTGGGCGGCATGCTGAAGTGGTATGCAATGCCGAATCTCGCGCTCTCAGGTAGCGTCGACTACACCGGCCAGTTCGGCGGCCATGCCACTTCCGAAACGATCAAGGGCGAGTGGCTCTTCTCCCAATCGCTGCCGGTGGCACTTTACGGCGGATATGAGCACGCTGATCTCAATTCAAGCGGTTTTGGGTACAGCGGGGGCGGTGCGGGCGATCTCGTCTTCGTCGGCCTCAAGCTCTACATGAACGGTGACGGCAGCGGCACGCTCGTCGATCGCCAGCGCAACGGTTCGCTGGGGTATATCGCCCAGGCACCGGTCCTGGGCCTGCCGACGGACTAATTGCGAAAATATACGACTGGAACGCGCGCTCCCCAAAGAGCGCGCGTTTCTTTTTGGCCTGTGCCTGTTGCACACTGTGCCCATGAATCGCCATCCGCACATCCTCAACGCCGCCACCAATCTCCTCGGCATCTGCTTCGTCATTATCGGCGGGTTGAAGTTCACCAACATGAATGCGCGGTCCTATTCCGACGAGACCGCATGGCTCGCCGCGTTCCTGCTGTTCATGAGCGTGATGATTTCCTATTTCGCGATCCGCAACGGCGGCGAGCGGAATTGGCAGTTGGTCGCCGCCGACGCGACCTTTATCGCCGGCATCTTCACGCTGATGACATCGGTCCTGATCGCGGCGAGCGTGCTTTAGACGCCGCCGCGCGGTCGTGAGCCCAGTCGCACGCCGGGCGCCGGCCGCTCGCTCAGCACCTCGCGGCGGAAGCGGAAGAGTTCGGCGGGACGCCCGCGGGCATAGGACGCGACCTTGCCGGTGCCTTCGACCAGGCCCTGGCCTTCGACGAGACGGCGGAAATTCTGTTTGTGCAGGCGTACGCCGGATAAGGCTTCCACGGTGCGCTGGAGTTCGAGCAGCGTGAACGAGGGCGGCATCAACTCGAACACCACGGGACGGTATTTCATCTTGCCGCGTAACCGCGCGATCGCCGTGGCCAGAATGCGGCGATGATCGAACACCATGCTGTCGCCGAGCGCCTGGCTCTTGGTCACGCGGCCGTCGCGCGCAGATTCCTGCACCAGACCTGCTTCATAGAGAAGCTCGAACCGCTCCAGCACCTTTTCTTCGTCCCAGCCGATGCCGTCCGAACCGAAGCAAAGCCGCAACCGTTCGCGCCGCTGGTCTGCGACACCTGCGTTGGGAGCCGCCTTCACAAACGCTTTGAGCGCGGGGACGATGTGATCCCCGATGATGTCGGGCTTCGCCTTGCGCCAGTCCTCCCATGGGAAGTAGCGATACCAGTCGCGCCATAGCGTATCGGGCGCCTTGAGTTCGCCGGTCGCGCGCATCAGCGCGAGATAGCCGACGCTGACCACCCGCAGGCCTTCGCCGGCCTTCACCAGATGGCGTCCGCGGTCGCCGAACGTATAGAGCTGCTCGGCATAGCCGAGGTCGAGATGGGTCTGCTCGTGCACCCAGGTTCTGAGGCCGCTTTCCAGTGTGCGATGGTGCAAAGGATCGAAGGGACCAAAGGGCAGGGCATCGTCAACGTCGCCCGGATGATGGACGACCAGCACCGAAGGTTGCTCGTCGACCACCGAGACGATGGCGGCAGACAGACCGATGCTGACGACATGCTGCCCCGTGTCGGTCATGGCTTTCCTAAAGGAATCTCGACAGGCACGCCTTCGGTGACCATCGTTCCACTGCCGATGGATTCGATCGCGCGCACCATCGCGCCGTTACGGTCTAAAGCTTGGTCGGCCAGACGCACGATCAGCCGGTTCGGCTGAGCGTGCGGCGCGCGCTCGCGCAGCATCTGCGCGATGTCCTGTTCCGCACCCGGCCCCGCGCGATCGCAAAGCAGCGTGTAGGCCGCCGCGGTCGAGCGGCTGATGCCGGCCCAACAATGCACAAGCATCGGTGCACCCGCATCCCAGCCACGGCCAAACGCGATCAGTTCCTCGACGTGCGCGTGGCCGGGCGATTCCGGCATGCCTTCGTCAGCGATGTCGTGCATTGAGAGTCTCAAATGGCGTTCCGCGGGAAAGCCCTGTGGCGTGCCGATCATGTAGCCGCTCGAAAGCAGTGTCACGATATGCGACGGCGCATGGCTCTCGATGGCGCCTGCGAGCGCGGAAAGCGGGGTGATCAGGATCATGGGCATGCGCGGGCTCCGTTACGCCCTGCCTATCCGACGCGGCTTCCCAAGGAAAGGGCATGTTGACGCCATCGGCGCGCCATGATGCGGTTTGTGCGGAGTCGGACAGACATAATGATTTCCAGACGCGAAATGGTCTTGTCGGCGGCACTTCTTGGAACCGGCTGCGCGAGCATCTGCGCGTTCTCGGCGCATCGGAACTGTCGCCGCTCAAGAATTCTCTGCAACCCGCGTTCCATGACTGGCAAAGCCTGAACGACGATCTGCTCGGCGGGCTAGACTTCCTGCTTGCAGAGATGGGCGCGCGCCATCCGGACCATCGCATACAAACGCGGCGAGACGGATTACGTCGGCGATCCGCCGCATGAGCCACAGGGCTGGTATTCCGACAAGCTGTTGGTAGGAATGCACCGCAGTTGAGCCTAGACCCTAAGTCCACAGGCGCCGGAAGCGTTCGAGGAACTGGGCCTGCGCGTCGGCAGCGGAGAGTGGAATCAGGCGTGGCGTGCGCAAGGCCTTCGAAGGTGTGCCGAAATAGCGCTTGGCTTCTTCCGCCGAAAACCCTGCGAGTTGTGTGGCCTCGAAATAGGCCGACGCGATATCGGCTTGCTTGAAGAGCGCAAGTAAGTCGCCCGGCGCGCGCGCGGGCAGGCCGAAACGCAGATGGATCGCTGACTGCAGGCGCAATTCGAAATCCTTGTAGTCGATCCCGACCGCGGATTTGAACGGGCTGATGAGATCGCCGATGACGTATTCCGGCGCGTCGTGCAGCAGCGCCATCAATCGCGCTTCGCGGCTGAGCCTTGGGTTCAGTTCGGCAGTGAGGCGTTCGACCAGCACGCAATGCTGCGCCACCGAGAATGCGTGCGTCCCCTTCGTCTGCCCGTTCCAGCGCGCCACACGTGCAAGCCCATGTGCGATGTCCTCGATCTCGACGTCGAGTGGCGAGGGATCGAGGAGATCGAGCCTGCGCCCGCTCAGCATCCGTTGCCACGCGCGTGCTTGGGGCATCCGGAAATTCCTATGCGTGCGCCAGCTTCTTCAGGATCACGCTGCCCACGGAATAGCCGGCGCCGAAGGAGCATAGGAGCCCGATATCGCCGGGCGCGAGATCGTCGCTGTATTTGTGGAAGGCGATGATCGAGCCGGCGGAACTCGTGTTGGCGTATTCGCCGAGGATGTTTGGCGCTTCCTCGGGCGCCGGATCGCGGCCCAGCACGCGGCGCGCGATCATCTCGTTCATGCCGAGATTGGCCTGATGCAGCCATAGCCGCTTCAGGCTCGCGGGTGCGACGTTGTTCTCGGCAAGATGGCCGACGATCAGCTCGGAGACCATCGGCACGACTTCCTTGAAGACCTTGCGGCCTTCCTGGACGAACAGCTTGTCGGTTTTTCCGATACCTTCGGGTGCGGCGCGGTTCAGGAAGCCGAAATTGTTGCGGATGTTGTTGGAGAATTTCGTCTTGAGTTTCGTCGAGACGATTTCCCAGCCGCCCGCCTGCGCGGTGTCCACGCGCTCGACGATGAAGGCGGTCGCCACGTCGCCGAAGATGAAATGGCTGTCGCGGTCGCGGAAGTTGAGATGCCCCGAACAGATTTCGGGATTGCAGACCAGGATCGCGCGTGCATGCCCGCTCGCGACCATGTCGGCGGCGGTCTGCAGCGCGAATGTCGCCGACGAGCACGCAACGTTCATGTCGAAGCCGAAGCCTTCGATGCCGAGTGCGTCCTGCACCTCCACCGCCATGGCGGGATAGGCGCGCTGCATGTTGGAGCAGCCGACGAGAACGCCGTCGATGTCGCCCGGCTCGCGATCGGCGCTCTTCATGGCGTCGCGCGCAGCCGTGATCGCCATTTCGGCCAACACGGAGACCTGATCGTTCGCGCGCTCCGGAATGCGCGGGCACATGACCTCCGGATCGAGCACGCCCAGCTTGTCGATCACATAGCGGTTCTTGATGCCGGACGCCTTGACGATGAATTCGGTGGAGGAAGGCTGCAGCGCCGCAACCGTCCCAGCCGCGATGGCGGCTTCGTTTCCGGCATTGAAGCGGCGTACATATTCGTTGAACGACACGACCAGTTCGTCGTTCGTGATCGCTTGCTCCGGCGTAAAAAGGCCGGTGCCCGTCAATGCCAGTGCCGGCACGCCCTATCCCCCTGATTTTTCTCGAACAATCGTTGACCCACGCGACGGGAAAAGGCAAGGCTCGCCGACAATGGAGGGCTCTCCCAAACCGCGATTTTTCTGTGTTCTTGCCGTGCCGCGCACGGGATCGAGTCTCCTAAATCACGTCCTCTCGACCATTCCCGAAATGACTGCCTGTGCCGAGCTGTTTCATCCGACCTATCACGGCGAATTTCCGGATGGCGAGCGTTGTGCGTTGAGCAGGCGTTCAGGTCTCGATCTCTCGGATGAGGCGGCGTTCGCGGCATGGAAACGCGCGCATCCCGTGGCAACGCTGGAAGCGATACACGAGGGTGCTCGTGGACAGCGCATCGTCACCTTCAAGGTTTTTCCGAGTCATCCGAAACCCGGTCTTCTCGAGTCCGATCTGATGGCGCACGACGATATTGCGTTCGCGATCCTGAGACGACGGCCCATCGAGTCGTTCATCTCAAGTAGCAAGGCGGACGCGGTTGGTGCATTCAACGGGCGCGATACGACCGGCATCAAGCCGGAGCTTTCGGCCGAAGTCTTTGTCGCATGGGCGCGCAAAACATGGCGCTGGTACAGGTGGTGCGAGGCGGGATTGGAGAAATACGGCAAGTCACCCGTCCGGATCGGCTATGAGCGCGATCTCAATCGCAAGTCCGGCATCGAAGCGGTGCGTCATCTCATTGCATTGCTGGCGCCGCTGCAGCTTGCCCCCCTGTCAGAACCCAGCACCCTGAACCAGAGCGGCCCTCAGGACCGCGAAGCCCGCTATCAGGACCGGGTGGCCAACTGGTCCGCCTTTGAGACCGCGGTGCGTTCGCGCGCCGACGGGGCAAAATTGCTCGACTGGGCGGAACGCAGCCGCTAAACCGCGCGCGATGAACACAGCTCTCGTTCTTTTCTCCGGCGGACAGGATTCGACCACCTGCCTCGCTTGGGCGCTCGACCGTTTCGCGCGCGTGGAGACGGTCGGCTTCGACTACGGCCAGCGCCACGCGGCCGAACTCGCCGCGCGCCCGCGCATATTGGCGGGGCTGCGTGCGCAATTCCCGCAATGGCGCGAGAAGCTGGGCGAGGATCATGTTCTGCCGCTGGATGTCCTGAAAGCGATCGGCGGCAGCGCGCTGACGGACGACGTGGCATTCGCGATGGGCGAGGACGGATTGCCCACGAGCTTCGTGCCCGCGCGCAACATCCTCTTTCTCGCATCTGCCGCGGCGCTCGCCTATCGGCGCGGCGCGCGCGATCTCGTGGGTGGGATGTGCGAAACGGATTACTCGGGCTATCCCGATTGCCGCGACCAGACGATGCAATCGATGGCCAAGACGCTGTCGCTCGCGCTCGACCAACCCTTCGTCATCCACACGCCACTGATGTGGATCGACAAGGCGGCGACATGGGCGCTCGCGGAAAAACTCGGTGGCAAGACGCTGATAGAACTGATCGTGGAAGAAACCGTCACCTGTTATGAAGGCGACCGTATCCACCGCCACGATTGGGGCTTTGGCTGCGGCATATGCCCCGCCTGCGAGCTCCGCGCGAGGGGCTGGACGAAGTACAGAGTGACGAAGCCTGAGCGCTGAAATACCTCGACCGGCCTTAGTTCCCGAGCTTGAATACCACGCCGTCTTGGGCTTTGCCTCCATAGCCGGTCGTGCCGTAGAGGCTGCTTCTAGCGTCCATGATCAGACCATATTGTGGACCGGCGCCATCGTTGCCGCCGGTGAACGCATAAAGGACTTTCTCCTTGCCGGCCGCCGTTAGCCTAAACACGATGCCGGAACCATTCGGACCTCCAGCAGCCGTGGTGCCATACAGGTTGCCGCCGGCGTCCGTGATCAGGCTGCAGGCGGGGTTGATGCCGTCGTTTCCGCCCGCGAAGGAGTAGAGAACCGATTCCTTACCATCGGCAGTCAGCTTGAAAACGGCGCCGACACCCTTGCTGCCCCCTAGTTGACCCGTGCCGTAGAGGTTTCCGCCGTCATCCATGATCAGACTGGCTGCTGGGTTGTTGGCATCACCATCGCCAGTAAAGGAATGGAGCACTGTCTTTTCGCCACCAGGCGCCAGCTTGAACACCATACCAAGGTTGCCCTCGCCGCCCAGACCGGTCGTGCCATAGAGATTGCCATTGGCGTCCATGATGACCCCGCCTTGCGGAAGGTAGCCGTCGCTGCCGCCCATGAAAGAGTAAAGTACCGCTTCCGTGCCCTTTGGCGTTACCTTGAATACGGTGCCGCTATCGGCGACGCCTCCATTATCCGTTGTGCCATAGAGGTTGCCCTTTGTGTCCAAGATCAGAGAGCTCTCTGGATAGTGGCCATCGCCAGCATAGCCGCCGAAAGAATAGAGCACTGTTTTCTTGCCGCGCGGCGTTAGCTTGAACACCGTGCCGGCATTGTGGGCGCCCCCGGAATTAGTCGTGCCATACAGGTTGCCTTTGGCGTCCATAACGACGCCACCCGTGGGGTCAACGCCGTCGCTGCCACCCAAGAAGGAATAAAGGATCCTTTCGTCGCCGTTCGGCGCCACCCGGAACACCGTACCGGCGTTGCGGGGGCCTCCGAACGACGTCGTGCCGTACATATTGCCGTTGGCATCCACGACTAGGCCGCTCGACGGAAGAACACCATCGGTGTCGGTGAAACTGTGGAGGACCCTCTCGCCGCGCGCTTCGGCACTACCGAGTGAAACAATCGTGGTCATCGCGGCCAAAAGAAGCACGCTCGCATTGCTGCGAAGATGTCGCATTTGAGTTTTCCCCCAGGATCCGCCCGTTGCCGAACAAGAGCTGAGAGTATCGATTCAGCCCTTGGCGGCAAGTCCCCTTGGGGCAGTTCCGGTGAAACTGCGCACGAGATACCGTAAGACTGTCACATGACCTACGCCGTCAAAGAGATGTATTACACGCTGCAGGGCGAGGGCGCGCGGACGGGGCGCGCGGCGGTGTTTCTGCGCTTTGCGGGTTGCAATCTGTGGAGCGGGCTTGAGCGTGACCGCGCCGACGCGGTCTGCAGGTTCTGCGATACGGAGTTTGTCGGGACCGATGGTGTGGGCGGGGGAAAGTTCGCGAGCGCAGATTTACTCGCACGCGCGGTCACAGAGAAATGGCCGGCGGCGAACGGCGCGAAGCCGTATGTCGTCTGCACCGGCGGCGAGCCGTTGCTGCAGATCGACGATGCCTTGGTGACGGCGTTGCACGAGGCTGGCTTCGAGATCGGGATTGAGACCAACGGCACGCTTCAGCCGCCCCAGGGCATCGACTGGATCTGCGTGAGCCCTAAGGCGGACGCTGAACTCCGTCTCACACGCGGCAATGAGCTCAAGCTCATCTATCCGCAGGAAGGCGCTGCGCCGGAGCGTTATGCCGGGCTCGCCTTCGACAATTTCTTCCTGCAGCCGATGGACAATCCTGAGCGTGAAGCAAACACGCGCGGGGCGACGGAATATTGCCTCGCGCATCCGCAATGGCGGTTGTCGCTCCAGACACACAAGCTGATCGGAATCCGTTGAGGTTCAGGCCGCGCGTGCGGTCAGCGCGGGGTGTCCCGCGCCGATATCGAGAAATTGATAGGCGACGGCCGTGTCCAGGCTGAGGCCGTTTTGGGTCGGCAAAGTCGCCGACATCACGCCGCCGATCGGACGGACATGGGTGATAAGAAAGGCGCGATCCTGCTCCCCGGCCGCGAGTGGAAAAGCGGTGATCTCCAAATTCAGCGCATAGCCCCGCACCAGATGGGCGGGCGTGATCTGCCACAACCCGCACGGCCTCGCGATCATCGCGCGCGCCGTGGCCAGTACGCCCGCATGGAATTCCTGCGGCATGAAGTCGAGATGGTCGCGGCCGGTGATATCGACGCCTATCGTTTCGTCGAAGCGCTGGCCGGTCAGGCGGATGCGCAGTGTCGGCGACACCGCACTCGGCGCCTCCATCAGCACGAGATCGCGCAGGAACCGGCGCGCCTTGGAAGGATGAAAATCGGCGCGGCTGGGCACCAGTGCGCCACCGCGGATCGAGCGCCAAAAGGCTTCGAATTCCTGGCTTTCGGAAGAGCGTACAAACGACGGCGTATAAGGGTTACCGCTATCGGCCATGGCGCCACCCTGCGGGGCGAAAGGTTAAGAAATTCGCACCGTGTGTCAGAATGACGTGACGATCTTCGAAAGGTCGGGGCGCACGCGTTCCTCCAGCGTCATGGCAGAGGTTCCGATATAGACGAAGCCGGCGATCCGCTCGCCTTCGCCGAGCCCCAAGGCTTCGGAAACGCGTGGATTGAAGGCCGGCCATTCGGTCAGCCAGTTCGCGACATAGCCCATCGATGTCGCCGCAAGCAGCATTGTCTGGCACACCGCGCCGGCCGACAGTTCCTGCTCCCATACCGGAATGGGAATGCCGTACCGCACGCGGCTGACCACGCCGACGATCACCGGCGCGCGCAGGAACCGCGCACGCTCGAAATCGAGGCGTTCGGGCGTTGCCGCATCGGGCTCGGTCTCCTTGAGCGCCTGCGCCAGCACGTCGCCCATGCGTGCGCGCGCGTCGCCTTCGAACAGGATGAACCGCCACGGAAACAACTTGCCGTGATCGGGAACGCGTGCGGCGGCCGTCAGTATCGTTTGCAGCTCGGACGCGTTTGGTCCTGGTCCCGTCATGGCTTTCGCCGAGCCGGACCGCCGTGTGAGGAGCAGGTTGATGGTATCCGGTGCGGGATGGTTGAGAACGGGGATTGCGCGATCCATGCAGTGCCTATGCGATTCCGTGGGGGTTGGCGGCGTGGCTTTTGCCCCTATCTAGGGAGAGCGTTCTTAAAAATACAGAGGGCCGCGCGTGATTTGCGCTGTTTGGGATGTCGCGCCCCTTCGGATAGAATGACGCTCGTCAGGGAGAGTATAATGGCCGTCACCGCTGAAAAAGTTGCAACCTGCGATCCGATCTGGTCGGCGATGCGCGAGCAGGCGAGGGCGCTGGCGCAGTCCGAACCCACGCTTGCGAGCTTCGTGCACGCCACGATCCTCAACCACGACCGGCTCGAGGATGCGCTTTCCTATCATCTCGCCAAGAAGATCGGCGGCGACGATGTGAGCCCGATGCTGGCGCGCGAGATCTTCAACCAGGCGATCGCCGACGATCCGGACATCGGCGCGTCGGTGCGCGCGGACCTTGCCGCCGTCTACGACCGCGATCCCGCCTGCCATTCCCATGTGCAGGCGTTCCTGTTCTTCAAGGGCTTCCACGCGCTCGAGTGCTATCGCATCGCGCACTGGCTGCGGGGCAAGGGGCGCGAGGGCATGGCGCTGTTCTTCCAGAGCCGCATCTCCGAGCTGTTCGATGTCGACATCCATCCCGGCGCACGCCTCGGTCGCGGGATCATGATCGACCATGCGACGGGCGTGGTGATCGGCGAGACCGCGGTGGTGGAAGACGACGTCTCCATCATGCATGGCGTGACGCTCGGCGGTACCGGCAAAGAGGGCGGCGACCGCCATCCCAAGATCCGCCGTGGCGTGCTGCTCTCGATGGGCGCGAAGATCCTCGGCAACATCGAGATCGGCGAATATAGCCGGGTGGGTGCGAGCAGCGTGGTGCTGAAATCGGTGCCCGCGGGCTGCACCGCGGTGGGCGTGCCCGCCAAACTCACCAACTGCGCCGGCTCCGATCGCCCCTCGCAGGACATGAACCAGGTCATCGACGAACAGGGCGGCGGGATTTAGGCCGCGCCTGAAGCGGCATGCGCGCCCCTGAGTTGAGAGGCGCTTCGTCGCGTGCCGCGCGGGCGCCCGGTGTTCTCTTTTCTTATTACCTGCCCATTCTGCGTGTGATAGCGGCGGCTCGCGCGGCGAAGCCGAACAATGCGACACCGAGAGGGACATGAACCCACAGCAGGTTGGCGCCTTTCGCGGACAAGGCGCCAACGACAGCCTGAAGAAAGATCGATGCCGCCAGCGACAATAATGTTAATCCGAGTTTCAGTCCGTGCGCGACACGGCGTAGCGTGACGACGGCAGCAAGGCCCGCGATAAGCGTTGAGCCGATCAATATTGCTGCATTCACCTTGTGCGCCGTGCGTGCCCATTCGACACCGGACAGCATCGCGCCGGCAAAGATCGCCTCGATGAAGATGGCTGCCAGAAGCAAGGTCGTGATGACGATCCACCATTCCCGAAGGCTGGCGTTCGGCTCAATCGAAGCAGCGGTTGGGTGCTGAAGAGCCATCTTGCTTTCCCTCATCGTGCCGGGTTGAAGGCGGCTGCGGGCTGAAAGAGTTCGACGACATTGCCGGAGGGGTCCTGGAGCAGGATCTGCTTGCCGCCGGGACCTTCGACAATGTCGTTGCGAAACCGGGCACCCGCGGCGCGCAGGCGGGCGACTTCAGCATCGATGTCCTCGACGATCAGGTGAATGCGGTTCCAACCCCCGGGCCCGGGCCTCGCGCCATCCGGCATCGGCCGCCCCGCAGAACTGTTCGGTCCACTGAGCAGCAACCGCAATTTGCCGCGGGCGACGTCGGCGAAAGCGGGGAAGTTCGTCAGAACTTCAAAACCGAGAAACGTCGTGTAGAATACGACCGCATCCCCGACATCGTCGACCATGTAGCGGACGCTGATCATGTCATTGCGGCCGGCCATGCGGTTCTCCCTGCGGGTACTTCAAGCGGGATTCTCTTCTGTTCTCCTGTCACATTGGCCAGGAGTTGCCCGTCATCTCCATGACGGATGACGCCCTGGAAATGTGACGATGACCGAAAAAGACAGCCTGGCAGAGCGGTTCGAAGCCAATCGAAGCCATCTCAGATCGGTCGCATACCGGATGCTGGGCTCACGAACCGAGGCCGACGACGCGCTGCAGGAGGCTTTTCTCCGGCTCATGCGCGCCGACACCAGCGGCGTCGACAACTTCGCCGGCTGGCTTACGACTGTCGTGGCCCGGGTCTGCCTCGACACGCTTCGCGAACGGAAGACGCGGCGCGAAGTGCCGGCCAACGGCGAAGTGGAGGCGCTCCCCGCGGCGGACAATCCGGAGCGGGAGAAACTGATCGCGGATTCGGTTGGCGTTGCGATGCTGGTCGTTCTCGAGACCCTGACGCCAGCGGAGCGCGTCGCGTTCGTGCTACATGACATCTTCAATGTCTCGTTCGAGGACATTGCACCGGTCGTCGGCCGCTCGCCGGCTGCGGCGCGGCAGCTTGCGAGCCGCGGGCGCCGGCGGGTTCAAGGCGCTCCCGCCCGGCCGGAGGCAGACCGGGCGCGACAACGCGAAGTCGTCGGTGCATTTCTCGCGGCATCGCGCAATGGCGACTTCGCCGCTCTCCTTGCCATTCTTGATCCCAACGTCATGCTGCGCGCAGACGGGCCGGCCGTGCGGGTAAGCGTGGCGCGTGCAGGTCAGGGTATGCCGGCCCTTGCACCGGAGATTCGCGGCCGGGACGCCGTCGCGAATATCTTTCGGGGCCGCGCGCGAGCGGCGCAGCCCGCCCTGTTGGACGGCGAGGCCGGCCTCGTGTTCGCGCACGGAGGCAAGCCCCGCATGCTGATCGACTTCGTTCTCGAGAACGGCCGGATCGTGGAGATCAGCATGATCGCGGATCCGGAGCATATCGCCGCACGCGATGTGGAGGTCTGACCCGTTCAAGCGTGCGTTGGGGATGGGATTTATGGCAGCGTGTTCGCTTGCGTCAGGGCGGCTTTCGCCTTCAGCGTGCGTTCGTTGTTCGCACCCAATGCGGCAGTGAATCGCGCGACGGATTCGGTTAGCGATGCCTGCGCGGCCTTTTTGTCGCCGGCCGTGGCCTGCGCCTCGCCGAGGTGAAAAAGGAAGTGCGCGAGGTCCCATTCGCCATGCGTGAATTGACCCCGCCCGCGCTGCACCACGTCGGTCCAGACGCGAGCGGCCTCAGCCGCATTGCCGTCTTTGAGATAGTAGGTGGCCAGATTGTTCTCGAACCACAGTGTGTCGGGATTGTTGGGGCCTGCGGCACGCCGTTCGAGGTCGAATGCTTTTTGTCCTGCCGCGATGGCATCCTTGGTGCGGCCCGCGCTCGCCAGCACGTTGGCGATATTGTTGTAGCCTTCGTAGGTTCCTTCAAACGTTTCCCCGCGTGTCGCCACATTGTACGCCAACGCCGCGCGAAGATAGGGAAGCGCGTCGTCATAGCGCTTCAGGCTGGCATAGGCGCGACCGATCTGGTTGGTGGCGCGCGCGGTCAACTCGGTCTCATGACCTGAGATTTTCAGCAACACACGACGGATATCCTGCAGGATTGCGATGGCTTGGGGAATCTGGCCTGCATCAATCAATATTTCGGCAAACTGAAAACGGCGCTCCTGCACGAGGGGATGTTCGGCGCCGTACAACTGCGCCGAGAGGGAAACGGCTTCGCGTGCCATCGGCACGGCTTCGGCGGTCAGTTCGTTGTTGGCGAGGTGAAAGGCCAAATCTGACTGGATGCGAAGCGTGAAGGGGTCGCGCGGGCCCAACAGTTTGCGCGCATCCGCGAGCACGGAACGCAGCGATTTTATACAGTCCATGCCGCTCTGCGCGTCGCATCCGGTAACCGTTTCGGCATAACGGCCGTGCAGGCGCGTGGCACCGTCCGTCGAACCGGCCGCCAGGATGTCCTGCCCGATGCGGTGCAGGCCGTCATGGTTCACCTCGCGCTCGTAGAGATCGGCGAGAGCGATACGAATGGCCTGGGTTTCCGGCGCTGCATCGCCCAAGGCTGTGCGGCGGCGCTGCAGGGCGGCCTTGAGCAGCGCTTCGGCGTGTTTGGGATCGGCGAGGCCGGAATAGACTTGACCCAGCGCCATCTCGATCGCCGCGCGGTCCAGTCCGCCGTTCGGGAAATGCTTGTCGAGGTTCGCCGATGCGGTGCCGAGAACCTCCTTCACCTTTATATCGGGGTCGCCGGCGAGAAGCGGATTGGCCGATGACAACAGATCGTCGGTGAGGAAGCTCGTCACCGCGCGTTCTTGCGCGGCCGATGCCTCTGCGCGCGTCTGCGCCTGTTGCGCGCGCAGGAACAGCCAGGTGCTTGCCGAAAGACCGGTGGCGAGCACCACGATCAGCGCGATGATCGGGATACGGCGCGCGCGAGCGCGATCCAGCGCAATGCGCTGCTTTGCGAACTCCGCCTGCCTTTCCGCCTCGCGCAGGGCCTCGACGTGACGCCGATCCAGATGGCGAAGCCGCCGGGCGAATTCTGCCGCGTCGCCGATCCGTTTCGCGGGATCGCGGTCCGCCGCGATCGCGATATCGGATTGCAGGAGCTTGTCTTCGACCAGTGTTTCCCAACCAGGCGCAAGCGGCCGGCGAAAATCGCCTGTGACGAGTTGAAACAGCAAAACACCGAGCGCGTAGAGGTCCGCCTGCACCGTCGCTGCTGCACCCTCAAGCAGTTCCGGCGCGCGATAGAGCGCGGTGCCGCTTGTGGTCTCGGGGCCGGTGACCGGTCCGTCGAAGCCGGTGATGCCGAGGGCGGCGAACCGGCTGAGATCGAGTGCACGGCCACTGCCGAAATCCGTCAGCACAATTCCCGGGCGGGCGGCGCTGTCGACGCGGATCAGGATATTCGCCGGTTTGAGATCCTTGTGCAGCACACCCATGCCATGGGCGGCGGAAAGCGCGTCGGCAATTTCGGCGGCGAGTTCGATGCGCGTCTGGAGCGGCGCGGCGGCGATGCCGCCCTGCGCCGCGCACCACTCCGCCAGATTTCCCTCCGGCCAATAGGCGGTCTCAATGAAGTAGGGGTCTTCGGTGAAATTCCAGTCGAGAATCCGGTTGAGATCATTGCGCGGCCCGAGCCCTTCGCGCAGCAGACGGCCAAGCGCCACTTCACGGCGCAGCGCGACGAGGCCGCCATCCTGTGAAGAGAATTTGAACACGCGCTGCTCGTCCGTGCCGGCGCGCTCGCCAAGCCACGCATCGCCGAAACCGCCGGCGCCCAGCTTGCGGACCAGGACCCAGCCTGGACGATGCGGAACCTGGTCGCCGGCAGACAGCGCTACCCTGGGCGGGAGAACGACCGCGCGCGCCTCGACCTCCTGCACCGTCACCGGCTCCGCGAAGCGATAGCCGAAGCCGTGCGCGGTGCGGATGATCGTGTGGTCGTTGTCGGACAGAGCGCTGCGCAGACGCGCGACGCATTTGGTCAGGCTGGCTTCGGAGATATCGCGGTCGGGCCACAGGGCGTCGAGAATCTCGTCTTTTGTGACGACCTCGCCGGCATGCTCCAGCAGCAGGGCAAGAAGTTCCAGCGGGCGGCGTTCAAGGTCCACCTCCGCGCCGACGACGCTCAGCGTGAGCGCCTGCTCGTCGAACGCGGCGTTGCCGAAACGCCACAAACGGGATCGCCGCGGCGATTTAACGTCCATCCGCAGCGACTTTTTCTCTTGGGCCGCGGATTTCTTCGAGAATTCGGAATTCCGTCAGGACTTGCATCCCCCGCTCATGTCCCTCTGCCGGCCGTCAATCAGCCGGATGGAGATATTCTAATGGCCCAACGACATCGTTTCACCCTTCACGCTGCCGGCGCAATGGCCGGATTCGCTTTGCTCCTCGCCTGCCCCGTCCAGGCGAAAAGCGGCCTGCAGACGATCTATCAGTCGACCAGCGGTGGCGATCACCTGATCGGAACGTTTGCGAACCCCGACGGTTCGGTGTTCGTCGTGACCGACGTCGGCCCGCATGGCAGGGGTCAGATCCTGCTCCTGACACCGTCCGGAAATGCCTACACCCCCTCGACGATCAAAGCCTTCGCCTGTGATAGCGACGGTGGCAGCCCAAGCGGATCTTTGGTCGCCGACGCGGCCGGAAATGTCTGGGGCATCACCCAGGATTGCGGCGCAAACGACAGCCGCCAGGGCACCTTGTTTGAACTGTCCAAGCTGAACGGCAGTTGGACCTTCAAGACCGTCGTTCAGATGCCGCAGAGCATCGGCCAAGAAGGTATCGCCGGTTCGGGATACGGAAAGGTGGCCTTCGACAAGAAAGGCAATCTCTTCGGACTGGCCGTGCTCGGCTGCGACGACGCCAATGGCTGCGGAAAAATATTCGAGGTTCCCGCCGCGGTTCTGGACGGCAGCAAGCCGAAAGGAAGAGTGCGCATCCTCTACAATTTTCCCAAGGACAGTGGTCAGCCCGAAGGGTTGGTTCGTGACAGGAACGGCAATCTGTTCGGCGTCGAGTACGCGGGCGGTGCGCCGCACCTGGGCGCGGTCTGGGAAGTAAGCCCGCCGGCCACCAAGAACGGCGCCTGGACCGGCAGCAACATCCACCAGTTCTGCACGACACAGACGACCGGTAGTTGCGACGACGGCTATGGCCCGTTGGGGATTCCGGCACTGGACGGCAAGGGCGATCTGTTCGGCACCACGAAGTACGATGGGGGATCGCACACCGGAAATGGCACGGTCTGGACTCTCGTCCCGCCCTCAGGTGGCGGCGATTGGATCTTCGGAGAGGTGCACACGTTCCGGAACCCGCAGGGCGGCCAATGCACGCCCACCACGGATTACGGGCTGTATCGTCCGGGCTACGACACGGTTCTGGATAAGAATGGGCAAATCCTTACGTTCATGGAGCAGGGCGGATTCTTCGATCCCTGTGGAGACTTTCAGTCGGCGATCTATGGCGGATTGGTCTCAGTTTCTCCCGTCAGCGGCGCCGACACGATCGTAAACAACCAGTTCGCGGTGCAGCAGCACGTATCGGGGCCGTACACGATCTTCAGCAGCCCTTCGCTGATGGGCAACGCCGTGTTCGGCACGAGTGTGCAGTATTACGACGCCGGCAGCGACACCTATTCCGCGGGCGTCGTGTTCAAGATCACGCGATAGAGCACAGACGCTTCTTCAATCCGGCACGCGGCGTGGACGATCGCGTGCCGGTGCCTTCTCCAAAATCGAAAAGGATCGCAGCCATGCACACCACGCGAACGATATGCGCCTGCATTCTGTCCGCGCTTTGCCTTGTTCCGATCTCTCAAGCCAATGCCAGGGCGACCGACCCGCAAGCATTGACGATCGTCGATAACCCCGAAGGCGGCCAGTACGTTTATGGAGGATTGCCCGGCAAGCGATCGGTGTCGGACGCACTCGTATTCATGCTGAAGCAGGTGCACGGTCATTTCGGGAACAAGCCGCAGGTCGGCAAGTTCTTTCAGTCGCGCGGCAACGGCTCCATCGCGACATTCTTTTCGGTGGTTGCAAAGTACCAGGGCAACAAGGCGCTATCGGGCCTGCTCATTGTCTCGCACGCACAGGACAACACGGCCTCGGCTGCTGTCCTCATCGATGACGCATCGCGCTTCGCCACCACCGAGCCGAAGATGCTGAGAGCGCTCTCGGCGGTCTGGCACCCGGCAGGGGGCATATCCGGATCGGGCAAGCCGGCATCGGCGCCGGCCGCAACCCTGCCGGGGCGCGTGTCTGAAGTCACCGGCGGCGATCACAGCGCGATGATCGATCTTCCCGCGAACTGGCGCCTCACCGGCGTCTCCGCGGGATCTCTGACCGCAATCGGTCCCAATGACGAGAGGGTCAGCCTCGGACTCATATATCAGAACCTGCCGTTTTACATCCAGGGCGACCTCTTCGCGGCTTTCGTGAATGCCAACAATCTGGTGCGCCAGCGCAACGGAATGCCGGCTGCCACTTACGATGTCATCAGCGCAACCGATCTTCCCGGACAGGCAATACAGGTGATCTACAACGTCGATCTCCATGACGGCATCGGTCTGCGCAAGGGAAGCGCGCGGGTCGGTTTTCTGGGGCCGCATGCCATAGCGGTGAGCGCATCGAACATTCCCTCCCGTTTCGCCGATCGGGAAAACGCCATGCTGTTGGATATCATTCATTCCTATCGCCAGAACAACGCGGTGATCGCGCGCGAGGGTGCGGCCGATCTCGCCCGCGTCCAGGGCGATGCCGACCGCGCCGCGGCACAAGCCGCCGCCCTCAACCAGCGCCGCGAAGCGAATGCCGCCGCGTTCGACCAGCACATGGGCGACATGGACCGTTCGCACAGCAGCTTCGATCAGCACATGGACGACATCGACCGCGGCAGCAAGATGACCCAAGACTACATCCTGGATCGCTCGGTCTTACGCGACAACGACTTGAACGAGCGCGGTACGGTGAACAACAGCTACGCGGACTCCCTCGTCCGGGCAAACCCCGACCGGTTTGAACTCGTGGGCAACCAGGACCTGATCAGGGGCAAGGATTACTAACGGGCGCCCGCTTGTTGAGTGCCGTCGTGGCAGTCTGTCGCGCCGCGCCTGCCGTCCGCTAAGCGCGCAGCCAGGCGTCGAGCCAAAACAGCACGACAAACGACATAACCGACAGGGCCACGAACAACCCGACCAGGCGCCACGAGTCGGAAACCGATCCCGACCTGGGGCGTTTGAGCGGTTTTCGGAGGGCGGCGGCCTTCTGCGATGGGTGTATCGCACCAAGGCGGGACAAATCGAGGCTCATGGCACGGCCTCGGTGGAGATTGCACACGCTCCAAGCAATCCTCATACCGGCGCGGAGCCGCCTAAAACATCGTCTCGTATCCCAGCTCTCGCAGCAGCGGGCCTGCGACGGCTTCGAACCTGCGTTGCGCGGCGAGCGGCATTTCCGTGCGCCAGCGGCCGATGCGGGCGGTGTCGGGCGGCGTCGCGGCGCGGGCGTAGATAGCGCGGAACGCGTCGATATCGGTGGGCGTGCCTTGTCTGCCGAAAGGGCGCGTGTATTCCGCGAGACGCGTGGTGGCCGCGTCGTGATAGGCGAGCATCGCCGGATCGAATGGAAGCGCGATGTAATTGCAGATCTCACGCAGCACGCGTTCCGGCTCCGACACCAGTGCCTCGTAACGTACTTCGAGATAGTGCGGGAGGCTCTGCGCCTGTTGGCGCGCAGCGGTGATGCGCCCGACCCAGAACTGTGCGAGGTCCGCGAAGTCGTTCCCCGGTCCGAACCAGAGTCCCTGAAACGACAGCGCGTTGTCGCGGCCGTCCCGGATGATGTGGATGAAGCGCGCTTCGGGGAGGAGATCCTGCAGCGCCGTCATGATGTTCAGATAGATGCCGGTCTTGTCGCCCCAGCGCGCCTTGCCGATGCGCTCCGCGTAAAGGCGATAGAAACAGCGCGTGGCATCGGCAAGCGAGAAGGTCTCCAGCCCATCGAGTGAGGCGCGCAACTCTGCAGGCTCCAGCGCCATGTTCGCCCAGGTCTCGGCAGCGGTCACGCGTTCGAGAAATTCGTCTTTCGAGAGCGGCGGCTGTTTCAAGAGGGGGCTGAGAAAATGCGTCTCGCCGGGAATGGCCAGTTGAGGATGCGCATCCAGCATCAGGCGCAGCAGGGTCGTGCCTGATCGCGCGACACCGACAATGAACGGTGCTGGAGGAAAATTCATTGGGGTGCCGGCCTGCTTGTGGACGATCCGCGGACTGATATTCTCACCGCTTCTCACCCGGTGCCAAGATGGCCGCGCACACTCAGAAGATCGTTTGGCAATACTGGGAAACGCGAGACTTCAAGCCCCGATATATCTACGGTCTGCTTGAAATAGCCAGGCGTGTCGCTGGAGCGAAATAGGTGCCGAAATGCTGAACGCGGTCTGCCTCGAGCACAGGGACCGCGTGAAGATATTGCCGTTCGAGAAAATCTCCCCGTTCGTCGCGAAGGCCGTGGACGCCTTCATGCTGAAAGACGATAAGCGCGCCGAGCAGATTGTTGAGGAATGCACCATGGTCATGCTATCGAACGCATCGCTTCAGAAGAAGTACATCCCGTTGCATGAGCAGACGTTGGACGAGATTTCGGCCGGCGATACGCTGATTGCGCGGATTATGCGGGAGGCGATGGCGCGATGATCGAAGACGATCTGGTCGAGGTCCAGTCGGTCTACGGGCCGATGCTGGCATTCAAAGACGATTTCATCACAAGGCAGATTCTGCGGTTTGGCGCCCACACAAGGACCGAAATCGCGTTTCTCGCGAGCGTTGTCGAACCGGGCGATGCGGTGTTCGACCTCGGTGCGCACATCGGCACCTATGCAATTCCGCTGGCGCGCAAGACCGGTTCGGAAGGCGCGCTTCTCGCGGTCGAAGCCACGCAGCGAATCTTCTCAGTCCTTGAACGCAATCTCTTGGGTGCCGGGCTGGAGGCAAAGATCACAGCGGTGAACGCGCTCATCGCGCGCCCGGGGCAGACGTACAAAGCTCTCACGCCGGAAGGAAATACGGGTGGAACCTATTACGTGATGGCGACCGAGGATGCCGACCCCGTGGCCGTCGTGACCCTCGACGAACTGTGCCGGCGCTATTTCGTACCGCGCGTCATCAAAATCGATATTGAAGGCGGCGAACTGTCAGCCTTCGCCGAGTCGAGTGTCCTTCAATCCGTGCGACCCATCGTCTACGCCGAAATAAACAAGAAGAAGCTCGAGCTTCAGGGCGCTTCGAGTGCCGCGATGGAGACGCTGTTCCGCGGCGCCGGTTACAGGCTGTTCCAAAACATCGGTGAGCGGAACGCTACACACGACGATTTTGTGGTTGTGGAGCTCGATGTTTTGCCGACGGACAAGAACAATTTCGATGTGCTTGCGATTCACAGCAAAGATCCGCGGCTCGACGCATTCTTGAGCGCGGAGGCTTTGTGAGCGTCAGAGACTGTCCACCAGCTTGAACCACATCAGCGCCGCGCTCACGAGCGGCTTGCGCAGAAGCGGACCGCCGGGGAAGGGCAGCGCCGGCACGCGCGCGAACACGTCGAAGCGTTCGGTGTTGCCCATCGCGGCTTCGGCGAGAAGCTTGCCACCCAATGTGGCGAGCGCCACACCCTGGCCCGAATAGCCATGCGCGAACAGGACGCGGTCCGACAGCCGCCCGAAGTGCGGCATGCGAGTGCGCGTGATCCCGACCGTACCGCTCCAGGCATATTCGATCGGCACGCCGGCAAGCGCGGGATAGACATGCAGCATGCGCGGGCGCACGAGGGCGGCGATATCGCTCGGAATGCTCCAATAGCTTTCGCGGCCCGCGAACAGCATCCTCCGGTCGGCACTCTTGCGGTAGTAATCGAGCACGTGGCGCGTGTCGGCGACGGCCGCATCGCAGGGAAGCACCGCGCGATATTGTTCCTCGCTCAGCGGCGCAGTCGCCGCGATGAAGCTTTCGACATGGCCGATGTACTTCGCAAGCTGGGGCGCGATCTCGCCGCTGAACGCGTCGGTCGCTAGCAGGACGCGATTGGCAACGACGATGCCGTCAGCGGTGCGGATGCTGACCACCGCGCGGTCCTCATCGAACGCGATCACGCGCGAATGTTCGTGAAGCACAGCGCCAGCGCCTTCCGCAGCCGCCGCGATCCCGCGTGCGTAGTCGAGCGGATGCAGATGCCCGCCACCAGAATCGAAACGCGCTGCGGGATAGATCGTCGTGCCGAGCTGTTGCACGGTCTCAGCGCGATCCATCATCCGCGCGAGTCCGTAATCGTAGACACTCGCAAGATGCTCCGTGTCCTCGGCCAGCGCATGCGCCGCCGCTTCGTCGTGCGCCGCGACGACAAGACCGTCTTTCAGCGCGCAGTCGATCGCGTGGTCATGGACCAGCGCGCGGACCGTCGCTTTGGCTTCCTCGCATAGATCCCACAGCGCGCGTGCATGGTCCTTCCCGAGCCAAATTTCGAGCTCGGCCTGGTCCTTGCGGTGGCCGGTGTGGATCTGCCCTCCGTTGCGCCCCGACGCCGCGAAGCCGATGGTTTCGGCCTCAAGCAGGACGGTCTTCACGCCCGCCTTCGCCAGATGCAGTGCGGCGGAAAGTCCCGTGTAGCCGCCGCCGATCACGCACACATCGGTGGTCACCGTATCCATGAGGGCAAGGCGCTCCGGCGCTGCTTCGGCGCTGGCGGCATAGTAGCCCTGGGGCAGGGTTTGCGCGGTCATAACCATGCCATCGCGCGGGTTTCTTCGGGCGTCAAGACCGATCTTGACCCGGCCTTTGGCCCATGCGACGTCAAACCATCCGCACAGGAGACCTCCCGTTGACCCGTAGTGAAATCTGGCGCCTCGAAAAGTATCTGCGCAATCTGTTTCGCCTCGACACCATCACCGTCGTCGAGAGGCCCAAGCAGGACGATTCCGTCGAGGTCCACGTCAACGGCGAGTTCATCGGCGTCGTCTTCAAGGACGTCGAGGATGGCGAGACGTCCTATGCCTTCAATATGGCGATCCTGGAAATGGATCTGCCGGAAGCGCCCGCGTCGCGCGCAGGCTGAACTTGCCGGGCGGGGCGCCGGCGACGTTCTGGCGCCCGCGTTCTCCATGCGCGCGTGGAGTTATCGGCGCGACGGCAATCTGGACGCTGACATCTCTGGGGCTGTGTAGCTGGGCTCATCCGGCTCTCCTCGTCGTCAACGGAACTATTCCCTGCGCAGCCGGTGCCGCGCTTGGCACTTATTTGCTGCTGCGTTCGCTTCGCTTCGCTGCAATCGCCGGGCTCATCTGCGCCGGTGCGATGGTGTCTTCATGCGGAACGCTTACGGTTCTCGGCTGGCTTCTGCCGCACGCGCGGTCCGGCGCAATCTGGAATTTTTCCGGCACCTTCGGTGTGGCTTTTGCGATCTTCGTGGACGGACTGGTCGCTATGGGACTGGTCCTGTGGCAACTACGGAGTGCCGCGAGAGAGGTGCCTGCAGGCGCTGCATCGGAAGCCGCCGCACTTAGCGCTCGCGACCGAACGCTTGGAGCGGGTATCGTATCCCTGCTGTGCGTGACAGCCCCAGTACTGTTGCCCCTCTACCGCGAAGTTCGCCGTCTCGAGTTTTACTCCGCCTCCTCGCTCGAGTCGTCGGCGCTTGCGGCGATCGCCGGCGCCGCGGCAGTGATGTGGTTCTGCTTTGTGGTGTTGCCGCTGCTCGCCGCCGGCAGCGGCTTTTCCGAACAATCGATTGCGCGCATCAACCGGCGTCAGGAATGGTTACGGCGCGCGCTCGCGCCACTCGAATTCCTGCTGAAGCCGCGCTGGGCGCTTTCGATAACCGGAATCGCCGCGATTGTGTTCGCTCTCGTATTTCTTGATCGCGTGCAGACATCCGACGGCAGCACGGTTTTCGCAGTGCTCCAGATCTGGAATGCCCGAGCGGTTACCTTCTATGGAACGCTACTCGCAATACTGGTGACCGGCATTGTGTGGACCAGATCGTGGCGGAAAGCGCTTAGCAGCGCGGCGGCAGCTGTCTATTCCGCAACGGTTGCCGCCTGGTTCGCCCTGCGCACCGGTTTCGTCCCGCCAGTCGACGCAGTCTTGTTCGATTATTTTCCGGTTCTGGCATGGGAGATGGCGGCGGTGGGGAGTGCTGCCAGTGCGGGTCTGGTCTTTCTGCTCGGTTCGGTAAGCATGGCCAGCGGCCGTGATGGAGAGGACGCGCAACAGGCGATGACCGGCGCGCTCGCCGAATCCGCAGGTGCGCTCATCTGCATCGCCGTGGCGGCTTTGCTGGCGAATGCGCTCGCGTTCAGCGTGCCCGGCATTATTCTCGCGATCACGAGCGTGTTCGCGGCACTCGTGCTGTTCCCATGTTTTTACGTTGCGGTGAATGCTCTGCTTCCGCGCTATCGCAGTGCGGAAGAGGTGTTCGGACGCGAGTAGCTACTTCCCCGGCGGCTTCTCGAACGTGACGATCATCTTGTCGATAGCGGTGGCGATCTCGCGCCAGTGGTTGAGCTTCATGCGCTTGAAACGGTAGGACAATGCCACGCCGCGTGCGATACGCACATCACGAAGGCAACTGGGGTTCGGCACATCCGGTGCGGCCCGCACGCAACGCATCACAACGGGTTCGCCGTTGTTTTCGCCGACCAGCAGATCCTCCGCCCGATAACCGGAATCGTCGCGGAACGTGTAGCGCGTGAGCCCAAACGGCGCTTCCGTGCCCTTCGGGTCCACGATATAGGCGGAATAGATTCTTTTGAGCCTTTCGGCTTCGCTCAGGTTGATCGCGTCGCCGCGGATCGTGATGTGGACGACGCGCGAGGTCGGCCCGTCTTCGGCAAACGTCGACGCGTTCCAGTTGGACCAGCCCACGAGGTCCGGCATCAGCGCGAAGAGCGCGATTTCCTGGCGCGCGCCGCCGGCCCTTGTCGTCGCGAATTTGGTGTAGTTCGCCGGTATCCAGAGGTTAAGGCCGCCGATTTTGACGGCGACCGGATCGGTGTCCGATGTCGGCGATACCTGTTCGCTGAAAAGCGGCGGTGGCGCCGGTACCAGGTAATAAAGCAGGAAAAAGACCGACAGCACGAACAGCACAACGAGCGCCGCGAGCGGGATCAGCCATCCCGAATGCTTGCGGATCGTACTGTCGGCATCGTCGGTACGACTCATGGGTGTCCGAAAATCGGGTCGACTCGCGTATTGCGCGCATGAGCCTAGCAGCCACACATGACCCATTTTGGCGTCAGTTGCGCGCACCCGGATGAATTTCACAGACGGATGCAGAGAAACACCACCGGCGCCTCAATTCGGGACAGCCGGGCCGGCTGGAACCCACAATGGCACGGGAAAAGCCGCGCCGGCCCGCAAAGGCCGGGCATGGCCTCTGCATCGACTGGTCGGTTGTCGACGGGATTGGCCGGATGCACGCCGGATTTGGCAAGGATTTGATCGTGGTGCTATTCGCCACCGCGGCCGGATTCACGGCTTCGGGCATCCTTGCGAATCTTTATCGCCTGATCGTGGGCGACAAGCCGCAATCTTCGAGCGGACAGACAATTTACGTCGCCCTCATGGTCTTCGCGGGCCCGAGCGTTCTTCTGGAGAACGCCGCCAGCGCCTTCAAAGCCAAGTCTTGCTCGCGCACAGCCTTCTGGCTCGCAGCCGCTATCGCCGGCTACTGGAGCTTCGCCATCGGCCTGCTCGTGATGAACCTGAGCCTCGCGCTGTGAGCCTTTAGAGCACCGTCAACATTCCGGCCACCAAGGGGTGGCGCACGATGTCGGCGTCGCCCAGACGGACGACCGCGATTTCGGGCACGCGCTCCAGCCGCTCCGCGATATCGCCCAGGCCCGACATGCCTTTGAGCAGGTCGGTCTGGTCGGGATCGCCAGTCAGCACCATCGTCGAGCGCCAGCCGAGCCGCGTGAGCAGCATCTTGAGCTGACCGTAGGTGCAGTTCTGCGCTTCGTCGATGACGATGAAGCAGTCGTTGAGCGTACGCCCGCGCATATAGGCGACCGGTGCGATCTCGATCGTGCCTTCTGCCACCAGCGACTTCAGCCGTTTGGTGCCTAGCCGTTCGGTCAGCGCGTCGTAGAGCGGGCGCAGATAGGGCGCGAGTTTCTCTTCCAGCGCGCCGGGGAGGAAGCCCAGGCTCTCGCCGGCTTCCACCGCGGGACGCGAGAGCACGATACGGCTTGCGCGCCCGCCTTCCAGCGCTTCGACGGCTTTGGCGATGGCGAGATAGGTCTTGCCGGTTCCGGCCGGGCCCAGCGCCACGACGACGGAGCGTTCGTTGATCGCATCCATTAAGCGCTGCTGTATCGGGCTCATCGCCCGCACGTTCTTCACATATTTGCGGTCACGCGCGTCTACATCGCGATTGTGATCGTGCGGACTCCAGCCGCGATCGGGTGGGAAGAGGGGATGAACGTTTGCCGGCTCGTGATACTGCAACTCGCGGGCTTTGTGCCGCGCGGAACGCTTTGCCATGGATACTCCCTGGTCACGATGAAACACGATGAGAAGGAGATGTGCGGAAAGGCGCGTAATGCTCTGAAGGGCTTGTCGCCCTTGGTTCTCTGGAATGGCAACGTCAAACGCTGCACTCAGGCCCCCACCGCGAATCAGTCGGCTGAATTGAGAGTAACGCGTTTTGTGCGACGCTTGAGTGAAATTTGCGGTCCGCGTATTTCGCGCACAAAATGTTCACGGACAGAACGAGGTTTCAGCCATGCCGATCTATGAACTCGATGGCGCGCGTCCGGAATTGCCCGAAGACGGTTCGTATTGGATCGCACCGAACGCCGTGCTGATCGGACGCGTGCGGTTGAAGAAGAATGCGAGCGTGTGGTTCGGCGCGGTGCTGCGCGGCGACAATGACTGGATCGAGATCGGAGAGAATTCGAATATCCAGGACAATTCCGTCTGTCACACCGATCCGGGGTTGCCTGTCACCATCGGTGCGAATGTCACCGTCGGCCACAAGGTCATTCTTCACTCCACGACGGTTGGAGACAATTCTCTCATCGGCATGGGATCGACGCTGCTCAATCGTTCCAGGATCGGAAGTCATTGCCTGATCGGCGCCAACACGCTGATTTCCGAAGGCAAGGAGTTTGCCGATGGTTCGCTGGTCGTGGGCGCACCCGGCCGCGTCGTGCGGGCGCTCAGGGAGGCGGAACACGCGATCTTCAAGATTTCCTCCCAGACCTATGTCCACAATTACAGGCGCTTCAAGGACGGCCTGAAACGGCTCGATTGACACGCGCTGGAACTTTCGCCGCGGGCCGACGTTGGTCTACGGCGAAACAAGTTCTGGAACAGCGTCATGACGAAAGAGAAGAGTGGCCTCGAAGGAGAGGGCAGCTACACCGCCACGGAAAACTTCGACAAGAAGCAGCGGGATTTCGTAGCCGAGCATAAGGCGGACATCCCCAAGATGGGCAAGGACGCCGAGGACGCACTGGAAGGTCCGGAAGGCGACGCCCTTCGCAAAGCCGAAGAAGAAGCCAAAGCCAAGGCGCGCAAGTGACGGCGTTTCTGGTGATTGTCGGACTGGTGCCGGCGGTACACGCCGTTCGCGCGACAATCTGGTCGACGCGGGTGCGCTGGCGCAGCTAGAAACTAACCGACGGCCCTTCGCGGTGCGATATCCGGCAGTCTCTGCCAGATGCGGCGGATGCGTGAATCCACTTCAGGCCCGAAATTAAACCACGCCGCCTTGTCATGCGTCGCATCGGCGACGAACAGCATGTCGAGCTTGCCGAGCTTCTGAACCAGGGTCTGGCGGATGACGTTGATCGGCATCTCGCTGGAGAGCAGCCATGCCTGCGGCATGATGGCGACTGCGGGACCGAGATTGAAGATCTCTTCCTCAACTCCGGAAATGGACCGAGATTTCATGTCCGCCATGATGAGGTAGTGCGAAAGTTCTCCGGGTGTATCGCCTTCATTGCGTCCAAAGGTCGGATGAACCTCTTCGTTGCCTTCCGCGGTGAAGAACTGAACCGGACGGGTTGCGGGCGCGGGAGTAGGCGCGGGGGCAGGTGTCGCCGGACGGAAGAATGCCGACAGGATCGGATCGTCGCTTGCGCTGTGAAACTGGTTCTCGTCGCCGCGCGCGACAAGCGACTGCGGCGCCAGGCGGCCTTCCGCAGCGAAAAGCTGCATTTGCGACGCCGTATAGGGTCCGTAATTGCGTCCGTTGACGCTGATGGTCCAATTGTCCGACATCGGTCTCACACACTCGCTCGGCTGCGACAATAGACTGGAAATGGTTACCCAACCCTTGATGCTGGTCGCGCCCAAGGCCAAGTTGAGCCCGTTTTCAGGAGAATTTCATGACGACGTACCGGTTTTGCACCGTGGCCCGCGAAGGGCATCTCACCACCGTCACGCTCAACCGCCCGGAAGTGCTCAACGCCCTGCACGGCGATGCGCATGACGAACTCAATACGGTGTTCGACGATTTCGCGGCCGATCCCGAGCAATGGGTTGGCATCGTGACCGGGGCAGGCGAACGCGCCTTCAGCGCCGGAAACGATCTCAAGGTCACCGCGGCCGGCGGGCGCAAACCGCTTCCGCCCGGCGGGTTCGGAGGGTTGACGCTCCGGTTCGATCTCGACAAACCGCTGATCGCCGCCGTGAACGGCATCGCGATGGGTGGCGGCTTCGAGATCGCGCTCGCCTGCGACATCATCGTGGCCGCCGACAATGCCGTGTTCGCCTTGCCGGAGCCGCGCGTCGGTCTGGCGGCGCTTGCCGGCGGGCTGCACCGCCTTCCGCGCGAGATCGGCACCAAACAGGCGCTGGGCATGATCCTCACCGGCCGGCGTGTCAGCGCCGAGGAGGGCAAGGCACTCGGCTTCGTGAACGATGTGGTGCCGGCAGCAGAGCTGATGGATGCAGCGCGCCGCTGGGCTAGCCAGATCATGGAAGCGAGCCCGATGTCGGTGCGCGCCTCGAAGCAGGCGGTCACGCGCGGGCTCGCCGAACCGACGCTGGAAGATGCACTCCGCAAGCAATGGGACTATCCGGCCATGAAGGCGCTGTTCAAAAGCGACGACTTCCGCGAAGGCCCCAAAGCCTTTGCGGAGAAGCGCAAGCCCGAATGGAGCGGGAAGTAGCGCCCCCTCCGTCTGCGCCGCTGTCGCGGCGCATCCACCTCCCCCGTGAACGGGGGAAGATTAGAACAGCCCCTCGATCTGGCCGTCGGCGTCGATGCGGATGCGGTAGGCGGCGGGTTCGCGCGGCAGGCCGGGCATCGTCATGATGTCGCCGCAGATCGCCACCACGAAGCCCGCGCCGGCCGAGAGCCGCACATCGCGGACCGGCAGCGTGTGACCGGTCGGTGCGCCGCGTTTGTCGGGATCGGCGCTGAAGCTGTACTGCGTCTTTGCCATGCAAATGGGCAGATGGCCGAAGCCGTCGGTTTCGTATTGCTTCAGTTTCTTCATCGCTTCCGGTGCGAAAGATACGTCGCCGGCGCGATAGATTTCCTTCGCGATGGTGCGGATCTTGTCGGCGAGCGGCGCCTCGACCGGATAAAGCGGCTTGAAGCTGCTTGGCTCTTTGACCAGCCGCACGACATCGCGCGCGAGATCCTGCGCGCCTTTCCCACCGTCGGCCCAGTGGCGGCATAGATGGGCATGCACGCCGACCGTGCGGCAGCCTTCGGCGATCGCATCGGTCTCCGCTTTGGTGTCGGCGGTGAAATGGTTGATCGCCACCGTCACCGGCACGCCGAACTTGCGCACGTTCTCGATGTGGCGCAGCAGGTTCGCCATTCCCGCCTGGACAGCCTCGACGTTCTCCTTGCCCAGATCGTTCTTGCCGACGCCGCCATGCATTTTGAGCGCGCGCACCGTGGCCACGATCACCGCCGCAGACGGCGTGAGGCCGGACTGGCGGCACTTGATGTCGAAGAACTTCTCCGCGCCCAGATCGGCGCCGAACCCGGCCTCGGTCACAACATAATCCGCGAGCTTGAGCGCCGTGCGCGTCGCGATCACCGAGTTGCAACCATGCGCAATATTGGCGAACGGCCCGCCATGCACGAACGCCGGCGTGTGCTCCAGTGTCTGAACGAGGTTGGGCTGGATCGCGTCGCGCAGCAGCACGCTCATCGCGCCCGCGGCCTGGATCTGCTGCGCGGTGACGTTTTTCTTGGCGAAGTCGCGCGCGACGACGATCCGGTTGATGCGCTCCTCGAGATCTGCGAGCGAACCCGCGAGGCAGAAGATCGCCATCACCTCCGACGCGACCGTGATGTCGAAGCCATCCTCGCGCACCTGACCGTTGCCGCCGAGGCCGACGACGATGTCGCGCAACGCGCGGTCGTTCATGTCCATTACGCGGCGCCACGAGATCTTCGACGGATCGATGCCGAGCGGATTGCCCCAATAGACCTGGTTGTCGATCAGGGCTGCGAGCAGATTGTTGGCGGAGGTGATGGCGTGGAAGTCGCCGGTGAAATGCAGGTTGATCTCGTCCATCGGCACCACCTGTGCGTAGCCGCCGCCGGCCGCACCGCCCTTCATGCCGAAGCAGGGACCAAGCGAGGGCTCGCGCAGGCAGATCATCGCCTTCTTGCCGAGGGAGGAGAGCGCATCGCCCAGCCCAACTGTGGTCGTGGTCTTGCCTTCGCCCGCGGGCGTGGGATTGATCGCGGTGACGAGAATGAGCTTGCCGGACGGCCTGTCCCCGAGCCCCGCGATATAATCGAGCGACACTTTCGCCTTGTTCGGACCGTAGCGATAGAGCGCGGAGTCCGGCAGGCCGATGCGGGCGCCGATTTTTTCGATAGGTTCAAGCTTCGCCGCGCGTGCGATTTCAAGATCACTCATGACTCATCCGTTTGCTGGGCCGCGCGGAAAGACGCGCGATCGATTGCAGGTCTACCTGCAAAATTTAGCGCGCGCGCAACGCGCAATCCAGCCGCGAAACCATTCGCCCCGCGCAATCAGACAGCACCGAACGCGTATCGTTGGGCAACACGATTGCGCAAACGCGCGTGTGGGTGGGACGGCCCCTCACTCGAAGACTTTCTCGGGTGGCTCGGCGGCCGGCCTCGCCAGCATTACAAACATCAACAGACCGCCGGCCACCATCGCGGGCAGAACCTGGAGGGCGAGCGTTGCGTCGCGCATTTCCCGAACCACCTCGATGAGGGTGAACAGGAACAGGGTGGCGGGTGTTAAGACCAGCAGGATGGGAGAGGATCTTTTGACGGCCATCAACACCGCACCGATGACGATCGTGGGGCCGGCGCCGAAGAGAAGCAGAATGGCGACGATGGCGCCAAACATCTCGCCCCATGTGGTGAGCTTGTAGATCGCCTGAAGCGTGCTGAACGCGCCATCGTCGTGGAGAAGCAACCCGCCAAACATGACCACCGCCGCAAGCGCAGTCCCGCACAATGTGGCGACGATCAGACGTGACACAGCGGCCTCGACGTAAGATGAAGCCAATTCTAACGCGTCCTCATCTTCGGAGGCGTGTATTCCGTGTCATTCGCAGTTTTGACAGCGGTCTTTGCGGGCCATGCGGGTGTGCTACTCTCTTTTAAGTAGTTCTCTAATTGGGCCTCCCGATGCCGATAAAGTCCAGGTCTTTTCGCGTATTCGTGCTCGCTTGCTGTGTCGGTGCGACGGAGATCGTATCGATTGGCGATGCCGAGGCAGGTAAAGTCTTCAGAGTAATCTACGACTTCAAGGGAGGAGACGATGGCGGTTATCCGTCTGGCACCTTGATCCTGGATACGTCGGGCAATCTTTATGGAGTAACCAAGGCGGCGGGTAGCACAAACGACGGGACGGTGTTCAAACTTTCGCGTCGGAAAGTGCACACAGTTTTGCACTCGTTTTCTGGGCCCGACGGCAGGGACCCTGGCGCTGGAGTAATCGCTGATACGAGTGGCAATCTTTTCGGAACGGCAGCCGAAGGCGGAAATTCGCAGTGTAGCTTCGTGGGTTGCGGAACCGTTTTCAAAATCGCGCCGAGTGGCTCATCACAAATATTGCATAAATTTCGCGGCAAATCGCCCGATGGCGGTGTCCCTCTTGGCCGTTTGATTGATGACAGCAATGGCAACCTCTATGGCACCACCGCTGGAGGGGGCGATAATAACGACGGCATAATTTTTCGGATATCGCCTGAAAGAAGCGAGACTGTGCTCTATAGTTTCCAGGGCGGAAGCGACGGTGCCAATCCAGCTGCCGGACTTATCGCCGACGCAAGCGGAAATCTTTACGGCACGACATCAGCAGGCGGCGGCAGTGGTTGTCAAAGTCGGGGTTGCGGTACCGTTTTCAAGCTGGGGCAAGACGGAAACGAAGTAGTTCTCCATGCCTTTACAGGGGGCGATGACGGTGCAATTCCGGTCGCTTCGCTGATCGCGGATCAAAACGGCAATCTGTATGGCACGACATCAGAAGGTGGCGGCAGTGGATGTGGAGGAGATGGCTGTGGCACCGTCTTCAGAATCGCGTCCGATGGCACTGAAACCGTTCTTCACGCATTCCAAGGTGGAACAGACGGCGCGACACCAGAGGCTGAGTTAATCATGGACAATGCTGGAAATCTCTTCGGAACGACGGCGTTCGGCGGCGGCGCCCGGCATTGCGCATGCGGAACGGTGTTCGAGCTGGCGCCGGACAGGACGGTCATAATTCTCGAAGCGCTCGACGGCCGGAGCGCTACCATTCCTTCTGGAGGCTTGGTCGCCGATAAGAAGGGCAACTTGTACGGTGTGGCAGTAGGGGGGCGTGGACCCGGTGCCATTTTCAAAATCACACTTCATTAGAATGCGCACCTGAAGCGCCTCAATTCGCTGCGCGCGTCGACCTCCCCACAAGGGGGAGGTGAAATGCGCGAAATCATTTGCTCGCCGGTCGAAAAGGATTAGACCGCAATTCTGCTGTGTCGGCAGTTGTTATTCTGATCTGATCTCGTGACTTAGGTCTTGCCATCTCGCAGGGGAAATAATGCGCCTGACCGTTTTCATTGCCGCGCTCTTGTTGGCCTGCTGCGGTACGGCGGAGGCAGAGGCACCGCAGGGACAGGTGTCGGCCGTGGTCGCTGAGGCGCAGGGCAAGGCGGCTGCGCTTGTGGCGCAGATGACGCTCGACGAGAAGGTTGGCCAACTCGTCAATGTCGCCCCCGCCATCCCACGTTTGAACATCCCGGCATACAATTGGTGGACGGAATCCCTGCACGGGGCGCTCGGAGAGATTCCGACGACCAACTTCCCCGAACCGATTGGCCTGGCCGCCACGTTCGACACTCCGTTGGTGCACAATGTGGCGGATGCGGTGAGCGTGGAGGTGCGTGCCCTGCACACGCGCGGCCGCGCGACCGGGCGCCTTGGTACGATCGGCACGGGGCTCGATACCTGGTCCCCCAACATCAATATCTTCCGCGACCCGCGCTGGGGCCGGGGCCAGGAGACCTATGGCGAGGACCCGTACCTGACGGCGCGCATGGGCGTGGCATTCGTGACGGGCATGCAGGGGCCCGATCCCGAACTTCCCAACGTGATCTCTACGCCCAAGCACTTCGCGGTGCACAGCGGGCCCGAATCCACGCGCCACGTCGCGGACGTCTACGTCTCGACCCACGATCTGGAGGACACTTATCTCCCTGCGTTTCGCGCCGCCATCGTGGACGCGCATGCAGGATCGGTGATGTGCGCCTACAACCGCATCGACGGCCAGCCGGCGTGCGCCAACGACATCCTACTGAAGGACCATCTGCGCGGCGCCTGGGGCTTTAATGGCTACGTCGTGACCGATTGCGACGCGGTGCGGGACTTCGACGAACATCACCACTACGCACCCGATCCCGCCGCTTCGGTTGCCGCAGCGCTCAAAGCCGGGGTCGATAACGAGTGCAACACACAGACGCTCGGCGGCGCGACCAGTCTGGGCGAACGCTACAAGGAAGCCTATCAGCGCGGCCTCATCAGCATGGCCGATATCGATCAGGCACTTGTGCGCCTGTTCTCAGCGCGCTTGCGCAATGGCGACCTGCCGGGTTTGTCGCAACGCAGTCCGAGCCACGTCGCGGAGAGCGAGATCCTCACCCCCGCTCACCGCGCGCTCGCGCTCAGGTCTGCCGAGGAGAGCATGGTTCTGCTCAAGAACGACGGTATCCTGCCGCTGAGTCCATCCCTGAAAATCCTGGTGGTCGGCCCGCACGGGGACGCGATCCGTGTCCTGCGCGGCAATTACTCCTCTCCGCAATCCGCGTCGCCGATCTCGATCCTTGCCGGTCTGCGCCAGGCCATGCCGCGCGCGACCATCGTCCAGAGGCCGTTCGAGCCGACGTTGATGGACGGCGACCCGGTTCTCGAGACGGCCCTTCGCACGCCCGACGACCAGCCGGGGCTGAAGGTCGAACATTCCGGCGCGGATGAGATCCGGTCCGGCTTCCTGATCCCGCCGGAGAGCGGGACCTGGCGTATCGGCCTCACGGGTGTCGCCGGCGAACTCGAACTTGACGGCAAGACGATTGGCAGACTGGAGAGCTGGCATTGGAACGAGCTGCCGACCCTGTGGACTGTCCCGCTGGAGAAGGGCCGCCACTACCGCGTGCGGATCGTCAGCAGGGGTCCGAGCTTGAGCGGCGAGATCCTGCTGTGGAAGCGGGTCGACGCCCAATGGGACGACCACCTGAAAGCGGCCGCCGCCGATGCGGATGTGATCGTCGCCGCGGTGGGTCTCAGCTCCGACCTTGAAGGCGAGGAGAGCCCGCTCAAGGTCGAGGGCTTCTCCGGGGGCGACAAGACCTCGCTGGACTTGCCCGCGCCGCAGCGCCGCCTGCTCGAACAGGCCAAGGCGCTCGGCAAGCCGCTCGTTGTGGTGCTCATGAACGGCAGTCCGCTGAACCTCAGCTGGGAAAAGGAGAACGCCTCGGCCATCCTGGAAGCCTGGTATCCCGGCCAGTCTGGCGGTCTGGCGATCGCCAACGTGCTGTCCGGCAAGAACAACCCGGGCGGCCGGCTCCCGCTGACCTTTTACAAGAGCGTCGCCGACCTGCCTCCCTTCGACGACTACGTCATGAAGGGGCGCACCTACCGCTATTTCACGGGCGAGCCGGTCTACCCGTTTGGCTATGGCCTCAGCTACACGCGGTTTTCGTATGGTGCCCCAACCATCGCGCCCATCGATGGCTCTTTTGAGAACGGCGCGCACGTGACCGCGGTCGTGACGAATGCCGGTGGCAACGCCGGCGATGAGGTCGCCGAACTCTATCTGAAGCCGCCTGCGTTCGAGGGCGCCCCGCGTCTCGCACTTCGCGGCGTGCAACGCGTGTCGCTCAAGCAGGGTGAAAGCCGCACGCTCACCTTCGAGCTGGCGCCGCGCGACCTCAGCTTCGTCGACCGCGATGGCGCGCGTCAGATGATGGTTGGTCAATACCAGGTCAGCGTCGGCTCCGGTCAGCCGAACACCGGCGTTCCGGTTCAGACGGTGCCTTTCACGGTGGCAAAGGTGGTCGACTTCCCGCGGTAGGGCTCAGGCTGCCTTGATCAACGGTACCTTTCTGACATCGACCGAACGGGCCGCGTGCCAGGCGTCGTATTCCGCCTGCATCCGGAGCCACGGGCCGGGACCGTCACCGAACGCCTTGCCGAGGCGCACCGCAACTTCCGGCGAAACCGGTTTCCTCTCGTTCAGGATGTCATAGAGGTGCTGGCGCGAAATGCCGAGCGCTTCTGCCAGCTGAGACTTGCCGAGCGAGATCGCGGGCAGGATGTCGTCCCTCAGCAATGCCCCGGGATGGTTAGGACAACGGTTGGGATCGCGAACTGCAGCGTAATCGGGCATCAGGCTTACTCCTTTAGTGGTACTGCTCAAAGTCTACTTTCAGTGCGTCGCCGTCCTTGAACTCGAAGGTAATGCACCACGGGCCGTTGACGTGCACGGTGTACCGCGCCGGCTTGAACCCCTTTAGCGCATGAAAGTCGAACCCGGGCAGGTTCATTTCTTCCGGTCTGGCCGCAACGTTCAGCCTGTCCAGACGCGCCAATATCCGCCTGTGCATCCGTGCGTCGATCCTGGATGCTTTGCCAGCCCAGAGATCGGCAAGAGCCTTGCTTTTGAACGTCCGGATCATCGGGCAATGTAAGCAATATGCTTACGATTGTCAACAGCGCGCTTACACCTGTATCGGCCCCTGCCGGGAAATTCCCGGTCAGAGTTAGAACTCGGTGACCTGCGTGGATTGGAAGACCGGTCCGTGCCGAATTGATATCGCAAGCCGGAGCACGGCGCCTAATAAGTCCTCGCCTTCGGCGGGATGTACTCCACGTCGTTGGATAGCGTGTAGGTGTGCACCGGGCGGTAGTTGAGGCGCACTTTGCCGGTGTCGGGGTCGAGCCAGGCGAGGGTGTGCTTCATCCAGTTCTGGTCGTCGCGGGTGGGGAAGTCCTCGCGCGCGTGGGCGCCGCGGCTTTCTTCGCGGTTGACGGCGCCGTCGATGGTGACGAGCGCCTGCTGGATGAGGTTCTGGTATTCCAGCGTCTCGACCAGATCGGAATTCCAGATCATCGAGCGGTCGCTGACCTTGATGTCGCCGAGCGTGGCGTAGAGATCGTGGATGCGCTTCTGGCCGTTCCTGAGCGTCTCACCGGTGCGGAACACGGCGGCGTCGTCCTGCATCGCCTTCTGCAACGTGACGCGCATCTCGGCCGTCGACGTGCTGCCGTTGGCGTGACGGAATTTGTCGAATCGCGCGAGTGCGGCGTCGCCGGCGTTCTTCGGCAGATCGCGCTGGCTCTCGTTCTCGCCGATAGATTTCGCGGCTTCGACGCCGGCCGCCTTGCCGAACACGACGAGGTCGATCAGCGAGTTGGAGCCGAGCCGGTTGGCGCCATGCACGGATACGCAGGCCGCTTCGCCCACGGCCATCAGGCCGCGCACAATGGTATCGGGATTGCCGTCCGCCAGTGTGTACGCCTCGCCGGTATAGGCGCAGGGAATGCCGCCCATGTTGTAGTGAACCGTCGGCAGCACCGGGATCGGTTCCTTGGTCACGTCCACGCCTGCGAAGATGCGCGCGCTTTCCGAGATGCCGGGCAGGCGCTCGTGGATGACCTTGGGGTCGAGATGCGAGAGATGAAGATGGATGTGATCCTTGTTGGGACCGACGCCGCGGCCTTCGCGGATCTCGATCGTCATGGCGCGCGAAACGACGTCGCGAGAGGCGAGGTCTTTGGCGTTGGGCGCATAGCGCTCCATGAAACGCTCGCCTTCGGAATTGGTGAGATAGCCGCCTTCGCCGCGCACGCCCTCCGTGATCAGCACGCCGGCGCCGAAGATGCCGGTGGGGTGGAACTGGACGAACTCCATATCCTGCAGCGGCAGGCCCGCGCGCAGCACCATGGCGTTGCCGTCGCCGGTCTGGGTGTGCGCACCCGTGCAAGACGCGTAGATGCGGCCATAGCCGCCGGTCGCGAGGATGACCTTGTGCGCGCGGAAGCGGTGGATCGAACCGTCGTCCAGATTCCACGCCATCAATCCGCGCACCGCGCCGTCATCCACGATCAGGTCGAGCGCGAAATACTCGACGAAGAAATTCACCTCATGCTTCACGCATTGGCCGTAGAGCGTGTGCAGGATGGCGTGGCCGGTGCGGTCGGCCGCGGCCGCCGTGCGCTGCGCGATGCCCTTGCCGTAGTGGCTGGTCATGCCGCCGAAGGCGCGCTGATAGATGCGGCCGTCCGGCGTGCGCGAGAACGGCACACCGAAATGCTCAAGCTCGTAGACAGCTTCTGGCGCGTTCTTGCAGAGATATTCGATCGCGTCCTGATCGCCCAGCCAGTCCGAACCTTTGACGGTGTCGTACATATGCCAGCGCCAGTCGTCCTCGCCCATATTGCCGAGCGCCGCCGCCACGCCGCCCTGTGCCGCAACCGTGTGGCTGCGCGTAGGAAACACTTTGGTGATGCAGGCCGTCTTCAGTCCGCGCTGGGCGCATTCGAGCGTGGCACGCAAGCCCGCGCCGCCTGCGCCGACAACGACGACGTCGAAGGTGTGATCGGTAATCGGATAAGCACTCATCAAACGGGACCTGCGATACGGAAGAGGGCGAAGATGCTGACGACGGCAACGGCGAAGGCGGCGGCGCGCATGAGGAACATGAGGGAAAGCTTGCCCCATTTCCCGTGCACGTAATCGTCGATCACGACCTGAAGGCCCAGCACCATGTGATAGAGCAGGATCACGATGAACACGCCCATCAGGATCGCGTTCAGCGGAATTCCAAGCGGGGATTGCGTCAGGAAGGTCAGCACGTCGACTTCCCGTGCGCCCACGAGGCCAAGCACGGCCCAGGCGAACCAGATCGCCAGAGGCACGAGCGCGGCGGCGGTCATGCGCTGGCGCCAGAAATGCTTCACGCCGGAATGCGAGGAGCCGAGACCCTCAACGCGATGCAGCGGTGTTTCCATCGTCATGTGTTGAACCCACCCTTGCCGGCATAGGCGAGCGCGAACGCGCCGACAGTGAGGAGCACCGAGAGGATGTAGATGATCCAGCTGTTGCGGTTGGCGGTTGCCGGGGTGAAGCCGTAGCCCAGATCCCAGGCGAGATGGCGGATGCCGTTCAGCAGGTGATAGGCGAGCGCCCAGGTGAAGCCTAAGAGCACAAGCTGACCGAACCAGCTCCCGGCCAGCGACGCAAAGGTCTGGTAGGCCTCCGGACCGCTGGCGATGGCCACGAGCCACCACGCGAGCAGAATGGTGCCGAACGCGAGCCCGATCCCGGTCACCCGATGGGTGATCGATGTGGCCATGGTCACCGGCCAGCGGTAGATCGTCATATGCGGGGAAAGAGGGCGCGGACGCGGCGCGGTTTGCGGGTTTTCCGCCATGAAATCCTCGAAAAGTGCCTAATAGCGAACCGGGCCGGAGTGTAGGTTTCAGCCCCCCCAAGTCAACGCAAAAGGCCGGATTTCGAGCGGTTCCGCCGGACATTCCGCCGCTTTGCGATTCGCCCGGCAATCCGGCATCTTGCGCCTTCGAACTGGGTTTGTGGGGTATGAGCGAAGCACGCGTGATGAACGGGCAAGTGTCGCCCGGTTGGCGATCTGTTGCGGCATTGCCCGCGGCACCGCTGTCACGCGTTCGCTACGAGCTGCTGGCGATCGCGCTGCTGGTTCCGAGCCTGATGATCGCGGCCTTCGGCAACGGGTTTCCGATCATCTTCTACGACACCGGCGCCTATGTGCTGCAGGGTTTCGATCACGTCTTCATCGCAGAGCGTTCGCCGGTCTATTCGCTGTTCCTGAAATACGCCTGCGGGCCTGAGAGCCTCTGGTATGTAGCGTTGGTACAATGCGCGATTGTCGCGTTCGCGATGACGGAGTTTGCGCGGGCCCTGAAGCCGCAGCTTTCGCTGTGGAATTTCCTTTTGATCGGCCTTGTGCTTGCGCTGGCAACCGGGTTGCCCTGGTACGCTGCGCAGATCGAGCCGGACTGCTTCACAGCGGTGACGCCGCTCGCAATCTATCTTCTCGCCTTTCACGCGCGCCAGCTCGGTTTTGTGCGCGGGATGCTGATGGTTCTCTGCGCCGGCTTTTCCGCCGCGACACATACGACTCATCTGGGCATCGCGTTTGGATTGCTCGTTGTGCTGATGGTGTTCCGGCTCGTTGGCTTTTTCTGGCGCGCGCTTCCCAGGCCCGGCATTTTGCTTACCTTCGCGAGCTGCGTGCTGGCGCTCGCGCTTGTGCTGGCCGGCAATTACGCGTTCACGCGCCAGGTCTTTGTCAGCCGCGCAGGCTCCGTCTTTCTCGCTGCGCGCATGATGCAGGATGGGCTGATCAAGCCGGTTCTGGATGACGATTGTCCGAACGCCGGCTATCGGATGTGCTCCTACAAGGACCACCTTCCGTCACGCGCCGACGCATGGCTGTGGGAAGAGAGGGCCAGCCCGTTCTCCCATACCGGCGGTTTCCGCAAATGGGGGCCGGAATCCTCAGCACTCATCGCCGCCAGCCTGTCGCGCTATCCCTTCGCGAATGCCGCCTGGGCCGGCGCCGACACGATCCTGCAGTTTTTTGCGGTTGCGACCGGTGACGGCATTGTTCCGCAGGAATGGGTTCTCGATCCCGAGTTCCGCAAGACGATCCCGTCACAAATGAGCGACTACACCCGCGCCTATCAACAGCGCGGCGATCTCTGGTTCCTGCCGCTCAACCTCGTGCATGTGCCGGTGGCGCTGGCGTCGATCGGCATGCTGTTCTGGCTCCTGTGGCGTGCCGCGCGCACCGGACGCTGGAAAGAGGCCACTCTGCCGGCTTTCGTGCTGGTCGCGCTGCTCGTCAACGCCGTTCTGTGCGGCGTCTTTTCTGGCCCGCATTACCGCTATCAGTCGCGGATGATGTGGTGGCCCGCGCTCACCGTGGCGCTCCTTTGTTTTAACACACTTCCTGCCTTGCGGCGACGGGAAGAATCCGTCACTTAATCGGCCGATGGCCAAGCCCGTCCGTATTGCGCCTTCGATTCTGTCTGCGGATTTCGCGCGACTCGGCGCCGAAATCGAGGCGATCGAGAAGGCGGGCGCCGATCTCATCCATGTCGACGTCATGGACGGCCATTTCGTGCCCAACATCACCATCGGCCCCGCTGTCGTCAAAGCGATAAAGCCCCATGCGAAAAAGCCGCTCGACGTGCATCTGATGATCTCGCCGGTGGATCCCTTTATCGAGGATTTCGTAAAGGCCGGCGCCGACGGGCTGACGGTGCATCCGGAAGCCGGTCCGCACATCCATCGCACCCTGCAGCTCATCCGCTCGCTCGGAAAGAAGCCGGGCGTCGTCCTCAATCCAGGCACGCCGATCGATGCGATCTACAACGTCATCGATCTTGTCGATCTCGTGCTGATCATGACGGTGAACCCGGGCTTCGGCGGCCAGAGCTTCATCGAAAGCCAGCTGAAGAAGATCGAAGCCGCGGCCAAGCTCATTGCGCAGACCGGGCGCGATATCGCGCTCGAAGTCGACGGCGGCATTACGCCCGAGACCGCGCGCCGGGCCATCGCGGCCGGCGCCGATGTCCTTGTGGCCGGCACGTCGGTATTTCAGGGGCACGAAGGAAGCTACGCCGCCAATATCGCCGCGTTGCGGGGCTAAGGTGGCGGGCAGGGCGCCGACGCCGCTTTCGCTGTTGCCCGAGATGCTTAGCGCGGCAGGGCGGCGGATGTTTGCAGGTCCGCGCATCTTCTGGCGGCGGACGTGGTTCTATCGCCGCCTGCTCAAAGGGCCGCTGCCGGACCGCATCGTCTTTCATCCTTACGATGCGCTGCCGCGCCGGCTGGAGGATGCCGAGTCGCTGCTGCACGGCCGCTTCCGGTTCAACGGCGAAACCGTGGACGTTCGCGAGGGCTCGATCTTCGACAAGCCAGCGCCTTCGACTGCGTGGGCGGAGGCGCTGCATGGCTTTGCCTGGTTGCCGCCGCTTTCCGCCGCCGGTGGCGACGCGGCGCGGACGCTCGCGACCAATCTCATCAGCCAATGGCTCAAACGCAACGCGCGCTATGCCGAGCCAGCATCTTCCGCCCATGTCGTGGCGCGCCGCCTGATCCATATCTTCGCCCATGGCCGGCTGGTGCTCAGCAATTCCGAGATGCTGTGGCGCTCGAAGGTGTTCGTGTCGCTGCGCGAGCAGTCGCGGCTGCTGGCGCGCATCGCCGGCGAAGCGCCCGAGGGATTGCCGCGTCTCGAAGCCGCTGCCGCGCTGGCGTTGTCTGGCGCCTGTCTTGGCGATAGCCCGCGCCGTCTGGAAATTGGCCTCGCACATCTGGAAGCGGAGATCGCGCGCCAGATCCTTCCCGATGGCGGCCACATTACCCGCTCGCCGGAAGATTTGCTGCACGCCTATCGGCTCATCACCATGGTGATGGATGCGCTGACCGCCATCCAGCATCCGGTCTCACATGAGCTGCGTAGCGCGCACGATCGCATGGCGCCGATGGTGCGGTTCTTCAGGCACGGCGACAGTGCGCTTGCGCTGTTCAACGGCGGACTGGAATGCGATCCGCGCATGATCAACGGCCTGCTCGCCCGTGACGAAGTGCGCGGACTGCCTTTCGGCTATGCGCGCCATTCCGGCTATCAGCGCATCACGGCAGGGCGAACTCTTGTGCTGATGGATTGCGGCGCGCCACCGCCCGGCCCGTTCTCCGCGGAAGCGCATGCAGGCTGCCTTGCTTTCGAGCTCAGCACGGGCACACATCGCATCGTCGTCAATTGCGGCGCCGCGAAAGACACGCGGCAATCGAAATGGGATAACGCGCTGCGTGTCACCGCCGCGCATTCGACGTTGACGCTGGCCGACACCTCGCAAAGCGCCCTCATTACCACAGGCTGGGCACGCGAACTCTTGGGACCGCGATTGAGCGGCGGTGTGAGCGCGGTGGAAACAAGCCGCATAGAGACGTCGCAAGGATGGTCGTTGAGCGCCGCGCACGATGGCTATCTTGCGACGTTTGGCGTTCAGCACGAACGGCAGCTGACGTTATCGATACAGGGCACGTCGCTGACGGGCATCGATCGCCTGGTGCCCAAGGGCAGGCCGCGCGGACCGGGTGGCGGCCTTCCGTTTGCTATCCGCTTCCACATCCATCCCGATGTGCGCATGTCGGCGTCGCAGGGCGGCGACATCCTGCTCAAACTTCCCAATGGCGAAGGCTGGCGGTTTCGCGCGCAAACTTCCATCGCCACCGAAGAGAGCGTCTATCTCGGTACGGAGACGCTGCGCCGTACCGAGCAGCTTGTGCTGTCAGGCACCGTCAAAGACACGCCGGTGGAAGTCGGCTGGGTGTTCGAGCAGATCGGCCGCGAGTGATTCTCTACTCATCGTCATTTGCTGTAGCGTGTACGCACTCGCCCGCGCCGATGCAGATATTGTCTCGCCAGATTTCGTAAGTCGCAAATTCCCTCCTCGACATCTTCGTCGCCGCATCGCGCGCCTGGTCATCGGATGCGCAATTGGTGATGAAAAGGAACGAAAGGGCTCCGGCTGCGTTCATAAAACGGATTTCGTAATCATGCCCTTTTTCCAATCGCTTGCCCCAATGCAAAATTCAGATGGCGAACACTAGGACATTCCCCTTTGCACGCGACAGGGTTCTTGGTTCGGAAACGAACAGAGCGCTTCCGCGTTTACTGGCGGAAGGTTGTTTTCGCACATGAGGCGCAACCACATACTCTCATGCCTGAGCACGGCGGATTGCGATCTTATCAAGAAGCATCTTGAGCCGGTCGAAATGCCGCGCTTGTTCGTGGTCGAGACCGCGAACAAGCCGATCACGCACATCTATTTTCCCATCGATGGTATCGTTTCGATGGTCGCCAACGGACCGCGCGATCAGCGGATCGAAGTGGGCATCATCGGGCGCGACGGCGTCAGCGGCCATGCGGTGATCCTTGGCAACGACCGCTCGCCGAATTCGGTGTTCATGCAGCTCGCCGGCAGCGGTTTTCGCATCGAAGTCGACCACCTGCGCGCGGCCATGCTCGAGAGCAGATCGCTGCACCATTCCCTTATGGCGTATGTGCAGGCTTTTGCCGCGCAGGCTTCGCACACCGCGCTCGCCAATGGCCGCGCCACGCTCGATGCGCGTCTCGCGCGCTGGCTGTTGATGGCGCATGACCGGACGGATGGCGACCGGCTCGCCCTGACACATGAACTTCTTTCCATCATGCTGGGCGTGCAGCGGCCGGGCGTGACGCTCGCACTCCAGAAGATGGAGATCGACGGCAACATCGAGACCCAGCGCAGCGTCATCGTGATCAAGGATCGCCAAGGCCTGAAGAAGGCCGCCAAGGGTTTCTATGGCGTGCCGGAGGCGGAGCAGGAACGTCTCACCGGCTGGCGTTCGCTCCACCACCGTCCAAATTGAACGCAGGTCGGACTGCTGTTTTCGGCCCTGGCTGCGACCATGTTGGTGACGCGAAAGATCAACTGGTACACCTTTGCTTCAGCAGCGGCGGGGTAGGTTTGCAAGCGGCGACGCGCTTTGCTAAGCACGAAAGCCGCTATTTCCGCATACAGGTTCCATTCAATGGTCCAGTTCACCTTGCCCAAGGGCAGCGCTCCGACGAAGGGCAAGACTTGGCCGTCGCCTAAGCTTGCCAACGGCAAGAAGCCGAAGCGCTCGAAGGACTTCAAAGTCTACCGCTACGACCCCGATGTGGACGCGAATCCGCGTGTCGACACCTACACGGTCGATCTGGAGAGTTGCGGGCCGATGGTCCTGGACGCGCTCATCAAGATCAAGAACGAGATCGACCCGACGCTGACGTTCCGGCGCTCCTGCCGCGAGGGCGTGTGCGGGTCGTGCGCCATGAATATTGGCGGCGGCAACACGCTCGCCTGCACCAAAGCGATCACGGACATCTCCGGCGCGGTCTCGATCTATCCGCTTCCGCATACGCCCGTGGTGAAGGATCTCGTGCCCGATCTCACCAATTTCTATGCCCAGTACTCCTCGATTCAGCCCTATCTCCAGACCAAATCGGCGGCGCCGGAAAAGGAATGGAAGCAGTCGCCGGAAGACCGCGCGAAGCTCGACGGACTTTACGAGTGTATCCTCTGCGCCTGCTGCTCGACCTCGTGCCCGAGTTACTGGTGGAACTCGGAGCGGTATCTGGGTCCCGCCGCACTGCTTCAGGCCTATCGCTGGGTGATCGATTCGCGCGACGAGCACACCGGCGAACGCCTCGACAATCTCGAAGACCCGTTCCGTCTCTATCGCTGTCACACAATCATGAACTGCGCGAACACCTGCCCGAAGGGCCTCAACCCGGCGCAGGCCATCGGTGAGATCAAGCAACTGCTGGTGAAGCGCAGCGTGTGAGCGCAGTTAGGCCGCTGCGTCGGCTGTCACGCCGGCGAGCCCGGCGCGCATGCGCAGCATGCGCCACAGGAGCGCGCCGGCAAGTCTGGTGATGCGGCCTTGTGGATCGACGCCGATGGCTTTCGACACCATCTGCGTCAGTTTCTGGATGTGCGGACGGCGATAGAGGCCCATGCTCGTCCTGTAGGAGGCTTTGGCGAAGTCGGCGCGCACGTAAGGCGTTGACGCTTCGCGCTCCGCGGGCACGGTGGCGCAGTAATAGGCGTAGGACAGTTCGTCGTCGTCGGATTCGTTGATCCGGCCGATGGCGACCATCGCCTTCTTCCAGAATGGCAGATCCGGCTCTGTCTGCGCGTTGAGGGTCTGATAGAACAGCTTGTAGTGACGGAATTCGTCGGCGGCGATGCGGCTCGCTATTTCCTGGAGCAGGGGCTCGTCGGTGGCATCACGGATGGCGGAGTAATAGGACGAGGTCCCGCTCTCCACCACACAGCGTGCGATCATCTCGCCGCGGCGGCTGCCGCGGATCGAGGCTTCGTCGTCGCTTTTGAAATGCTCAGGCCGGTATCCCGCCTTGAAGCGCGCGAAGGTCTTCTCGAAATCGAACGACGGATCGGCCATTGCGGCCCAGCGCGACAGCGCCTGTCCGTGTTGCGTCTCCTCGCGGCCCCAACGCTCAATCGACTCGATGGTCGCGGCGTCCGAGCCCGCGAACACGCGCTTCAGGTAAACGACGTAATCGGGTGCGGCATACTCCACGAGGGCGGCGGCTTTGATCGCAGCCAGCATGTGCGGGTCGACCTTGGAGGCGTCGAAGCGCGACCATTGGACATCGTCCAACGTCCAGCCTTCGCGAAATACTGCGCCTTCCGACATCGTCTTAACCGTGACACCCTGATGTACTATACCAAAGCCGGTTCCCCGAATGAACAGGCGGTACCGGTTCCCGTCGCTCTAGCGTCAACTAAGCATTTGAGCAACCTTATATTTCTGGTAATTTAGAGCCGGGCATTTGAGCTGTCGAAAAGGAAGGGGAAGTGCCCTAGCGATGCAGAGTCGCACCAGCCTCGCCCTGTTCGCCCTTCTCGGGCTGCTCGTTGCGGCTGCGGCGGGAGGCGCCCTGATCCATTTCGGACGGCCCGATCCCGCCGCCCGTCCCGCCCAATTCGTGCCGGTCATCCAGGAAGCATCGGTGGCGGTGCTGCCCTTCGTGAACATGAGCGGGGACCCTGAGAAGGAATATTTCAGCGACGGCATCTCGGGCGAATTGCGCGACGCGCTCGCGGACATGCATGGCGTTCTTGTTGCGTCCCGAGCGTCGTCTTTCGCGTACAAGGGCAAGAACACGGACATCCAGGATATTGCGCGCAAGCTTCGCGTTCGCACCCTGCTCGAGGGCAGCGTGCGGGAAGACGGCAATCGGGTCCGCATCACCGCCCAGCTCATCAGCGCCGCCACCGGCTTGCATCTGTGGTCGCAGACCTATGACCGCGGCCTCGCGGATTTTCCGCTCCTGCAGGACGAGATTGCGGCGTCGATCGCGCGCGCACTGACGGATCGTCCGGTTGTGGACAGCGCGCACACGCCGAAGCGTGTCGTTCCGGACGCCTATCGGAAATACCTCCAGGCCCGATACGAATTCGCGGGCCGCTCACCGGATAGGATGAAACGCGCGCTCGATCTTGCGAAAGATGCCGCGCGCAGCGCACCGGATTTCGCGCCCGGCTTTGCACTTGTGGCGCGCGCGAGTCTTCAGCTTGCCGGAACAGACCGTGCCGCGCTCGACGATGCGGTTGTGCCGGCGGAAACGGCGCTAGCGCTCGATCCGGACAATTCGGAAGCGCGGCTTGTGCATCTCCAATTGTCGTTCAGGCGATGGGACTGGCGCGCGGCGACGGACGATGCCGACCATCTGCTCACAGCCAATCCGAACAACGCGGCGGTGCTCTATGGTCTTGCGTATTACTACCGGCATCTCGGCTTTCCGGAAAAAGCCCGCACCTACCGCGCTTCGGCTGCACGGCTGGACCCGTCATACGATTGGCGGCGAGAATATGCCGAGCCTACGGGTTCCGATGGCGCCCGCTCAGGGCTAATCGCTGCACATGCGGGGGACTTCGAGCAGGCAAACGACCAGTTCGAGCGGAGCTATGACGAGAGGGATATCGCTCTGACGACTGTGCCTTACGATTCCGCGACGCCACATCGGCTTGTCGACGATCCGCGCTGGAAGACGTTGTGGCAGAAACCAGAACTGAAGGCCTGGCAGGACGAGCATGATCGCGTGGCGAGGGCTCTGGCCGCGCCCGCATTGCGGTGACGTCAAGCCATTGAGCGGGCTTCCGATTCTGCTAGTTTGAACGCGGACCTGCGAAATTCGGGGCGATGGAGCGGCTTCTTCAACTGGCGCGTCAGCGCAAGCTGGACCGTGTGGGCGCGGGCTACGCCGTGGTGGCGTGGCTGGTCGTGCAGGGCGCCTCGATCGCGCTTCCGGCCTTCGATGCCGCGCCCTGGGTTATGCGCTGGATCATCGTGGCGTCAATCGCGGGCTTTCCGCTGGCGCTCGCGCTCGCCTGGCACCTGCACGCGGATGAGACTCCAAGTGCCACACGCCTGCGCGGCGTGTGGCGTTGGGTCTTGCCCGGAGTTATGGCGTTCGTGTTTCTGGCGCTGCTGGCGCAACTCGCGATCTATTGGTCACAGGGTACAGGCCTGCTCGCGTCGAGCGGAAGTGCAACGACCGCGCAGGCTTCCGTCGCCGTTCTTCCTTTTGCCAATCTGAGCGGCGATCCGGCCAAGCGCTATTTCAGCGACGGCATCGCCGATCAGCTCATCACGGAGCTTTCGCGACGAAAGAACCTGCGCGTCGCGGCGCGGACGTCGTCGTTCGCCTTCGGTGGCGGCAATGCCGATATCAAGACCATCGCGCGGGCGCTCAATGTCGCCGCCGTGGTCGAAGGCAGCGTGCGCGAGGATGGCAACCGTGTGCGCATCGTGGCCGAACTGATCAGCGCGAGCGATGGCTTTCAGATCTGGTCGGACAGCTACGACCGCGACCTCACCAACATTCTCGCCCTGCAGGACGATATCGCGCGCGCGATCTCGACCGCACTCAGCAACAAGCTGACGGGACAATCCGACGCCGATCCCGCGCCAAGACCTCGTCCGCGACCGACGCTTCCGCCCGATGCCTATCGCGATTATCTGCAGGGTCAGTTCTATTTCGCGCAGCGCAGTCAGGAGGGCCTCGAGCACGCCATCGCGCTGTTCGAGCAGGTGACGAAACGCGCGCCCGACTATGCCGATGGATACGCGGCGCTCGGAGCGGCAAGCGCCGCCATCGCGCTCAACTTCATGAAGGCGGAGCATATTCCACCGGCTGTTCGCGCCGTCGACCGCGCCCTCGCGCTCGATCCGAGCAACCCGAACGCGCTTCTGGCTCGCACGACCGCCAATATCCTGCAGTGGAAGTGGCGTGCCGCTGCCGACGACGTTCTCAAAGTCGAGGCCGACGACGCCGGAGCGCCCGGTGTGTGGCACGAGAAGAGCGTGTTCCTGTCCTATATGGGGCTGACGAAGCTCGCACTGCCTGCGGTCCAGAAGGCGGTCCAGCAGGACCCGCTGGCCTTTATCGACCGCTATAACCTCGCGCTCTACCTGCACATTCTTGGGCGTGACGAGGACGCCATCAAAGTCGCCCGCGAAGGCATGACGCTTCAGCCCGGCAATCTCGAGGGGCAATCGCTCCTCTGCCAGGTCGAAGCCGGACGCAACAATCTCGTGGAGGCAAAGCGCATCCGTGGACAGCTCCAATCGCTGACCAACCGGCCCGAGGCGGAGAACCCGGCTGTGGCGTGCGCCTATTACGTGGCAGTCGCGGAGAAGGACAAAAAGACGGTTCGCGCACTTGCCGATGGGGTCGCGGCGGGCTTCCCCAAGAATGGCGCGGGCGCCAACGACATCGCGATTGCCTATGCCCGGGTCGGGGACGTCGAGAAGGCCATCGGCTGGTTCGAGACCGCGTTCCAACAGCGCGAGCCCCAGGTCTTCGCCACGCCCTATTCCAATCCGGAGCTTGGTCCCCTGTACGCCGATCCCCGCTGGAAAGCCTATCGCGACAAGCCGGAATTCCGCGACTGGGAAAAGGCGCGCGCCGATATCGCCAAGCGCTTCCAAATCGGCGAGTAGCGGTTACAGCGCCGAGCGCATCCGCCTCAGGTGATCGAGTGCTGCAACCGCCCGGGTCATCTCCGCGTCGCTCTTGGCGAGCGTGATGTCTTCCTGTGCGTCGATGATGCGCTCGTCGAGTTCTGCAGCCGTAAGGGTGGCGAGCGGAATCGCTTCCTCGGCCAGCACCGTGATCTTCGTGGGCGTCACTTCGGCAAAGCCCGCGGTCACGAAGAACCGGTCGTGCCCCTGAGTCCCACCTTTCACATCGATCGTGCCGGGGCGGAGTGCGGTGATGAGCGGCATATGGCCGGCCATCACACCCATTTCACCCTCAAGGCCGGGGATCGTCACCATCTCAGCATCCTCAGAAAGGAGAAGCCGTTCCGGCGAAACGAGGTCGAAGGCAATTTTTGCGTCAGCCATGATTTTTATTTTTTAGCGAATGGTGAGTAGCGAATAGCGAGTAGTGAAGGAAGATTCCGTTCTCTCTCTTTCGCGCCCTTTATTCGCTACTCCCTATTCGCTATTCGCCCGTTTCTACGCCGCGTCCGCCGCCATCTTCTGGGCCTTGGCAATCGCTTCGTCGATCGCGCCGACCATGAAGAATGCCTGCTCGGGGAGATGATCGCATTCGCCGTCGACGATCGCCTTGAAGGAGCGGATCGTGTCCTTCAGCTCCACGAACTTGCCGGGCGAGTTGGTGAACTGCTCGGCGACGTGGAAGGGCTGCGACAGGAAGCGCTGGATCTTGCGTGCGCGGGCCACGACCAGCTTGTCGTCTTCCGAAAGCTCGTCCATGCCCAGAATGGCGATGATGTCCTTGAGCGCCTTGTACTGCTGCAGCACTTCCTGCACGCGGCGGGCGGTGTCGTAGTGCTCCTGGCCGATGACCTGCGGATCGAGAATGCGCGAAGTCGAGTCGAGCGGGTCCACCGCCGGGAAGATGCCGAGCGAGGCGATGTCGCGCGACAGCACGGTGGTGGCGTCCAGATGCGCGAACGAGGTCGCTGGCGCAGGGTCGGTCAAGTCGTCGGCCGGCACGTAAATCGCCTGCACCGAGGTGATCGAACCCTTGGTCGTCGACGTGATGCGCTCCTGCAGATTGCCCATCTCGGTGGCGAGTGTCGGCTGATAACCCACCGCGCTCGGGATACGGCCGAGAAGCGCCGACACTTCCGAACCCGCCTGGGTGAAGCGGAAGATGTTGTCGATGAACAGCAGCACGTCCTTGCCTTCCTGGTCGCGGAAGTACTCGGCGACCGAAAGGCCCGTCAGCGCCACGCGGGCGCGCGCGCCCGGCGGCTCGTTCATCTGGCCATAGACGAGGGCGCATTTCGAACCTTCCGTGGAGCCGTTCTCCTTCGGATCGATGTTCACCTTCGACTCGATCATCTCGTGATAGAGGTCGTTGCCCTCGCGGGTGCGCTCGCCGACGCCGGCCAGCACCGAGTAGCCGCCATAGGCTTTGGCGATATTGTTGATCAGTTCCTGCATGGTCACGGTCTTGCCGACGCCCGCGCCGCCGAAGAGGCCGATCTTACCGCCCTTGGTGTAGGGGCAGAGCAGGTCGACGACCTTGATGCCGGTGACGAGCACTTCGGCCGCGCCGGCCTGCTCGGAGAAGCTCGGGGCTTCGCGATGGATGCCCGCCATATGTTCATGGGAGATCGGGCCGGCTTCGTCGATAGGCTCACCGATGACGTTCATGATGCGGCCGAGCGTGGCGGGGCCAACGGGCACGCGGATCGGCGCGCCGGTGTCGATCACTTCCTGGCCGCGCACGAGACCTTCGGTCGAGTCCATGGCGATGGCGCGTACGGAGTTTTCGCCCAGATGCTGCGCGACCTCGAACACGAGGCGGATCTTCTCGCCGGTGCGCGCATCGGTGTTGGTCGTCTCCAGCGCGTTCAGGATTGCGGGCAGGCCGCCCTCGAACTCCACGTCCACAACGGCGCCGATGATCTGGGTCAGGCGGCCCTTGGAGGTGATATTTGCGGGTGCGTTCATGGTCTTCTTCTTTCCTTAAACAGCGGCAGCGCCGGCGATGATCTCGATCAGTTCGGTCGTGATCTTGGCCTGGCGGGTACGGTTCATCTGGATGGTGAGGGCGTTAATCAGGTCGCCCGCGTTGCGCGTGGCGTTGTCCATCGCGGTCATCTGCGAGGCATAGAAGCCAGCCTGGTTTTCGAGCAGGGCCGTAAGCAGCTGCACGGAGATGTTCTGCGGCAGAAGCTCGGTCAGGATCGTCACTTCATCAGGCTCGTATTCGTAGAACGCGGCAGGGCCTGAGTTTTCCTCGATGACGGCGGGAATAAGCTGCTTCAAGGTCGGCGTCTGGGTGACGACCGACTTGAACCGGCTGTACGCGAGCGTCACGACGTCGATCTCGCCGGCATTGTACATCTCGAGGATCTTGTGCGCGATTGGCTGGACGAGGGCGAGGCCCGGCGTCTTGATGCCAATCTCGTAGGACTCGACGATCTGCTTGCCATACTGGCGGCGAAGCTGGTCGCGCGCCTTGCGGCCGACGGTGATGATGCGGACGTCTTTGCCCGCTTCCGTCAGCTCGAAGATCTTCCGGCGCGCCTCGCGCACGATCGACGAGTTGAACGCACCGGCCAGACCGCGATCGGAGGTCGCGACCACGATCAGATGGCGGTCTTCCTTGCCCGTGCCCGTAAGCAACAGCGGCGCATTGGTGCGGTCCACGCCGGCGGCGAGGTTCGAGATGATCGCCGACATACGCTGTGCATAGGGACGCGCGGCCTCGGCCGCCTGCTGGGAGCGGCGCAGTTTCGCCGCCGCCACCATCTGCAGCGCTTTGGTGATCTTCTGCGTGGACTTCACGCTTCCGATCCGTGTGCGCATTTCCTTTACGGTTGCCATGACGGCCCCAATTTCCTTTTAGAGACCGTCTTAGGCGAAGCCCTTGGAGACTTCGTCCAGCGCCTTCTTCAGCATCGTTTCGAGATCGGGCGTCAGCGTCTTCTCCGTGCGGATGCCTTCGAGGAATTGCGGATAGGAACCCTTGAGGCGGGAGATGAGCGCTTCCTGGAATGCGCCGACCTTGTTGGTCGGGAACGGGTCGAGATAACCGCGCGTGCCGGCATAGATCACCGCCACCTGCTCTTCGACCGCGAAGGGCTTGTACTGCGGCTGCTTCAGAAGTTCGGTGAGCCGCTCGCCGCGCGCGAGCATCTTCTGGGTCGAGGCATCGAGGTCGGAGCCGAACTTCGCGAACGCCGCCATCTCGCGGTACTGCGCCAGTTCGCCCTTGATCGGGCCGGCGACGGTCTTCATCGCCTTGATCTGCGCCGACGAACCCACGCGCGACACCGAGATGCCGACGTTCACCGCAGGGCGGATGCCCTGATAGAAGAGATCGGTCTCAAGGAAGATCTGGCCGTCGGTGATCGAGATCACGTTGGTCGGAATATAGGCCGACACGTCGTTCGCCTGCGTCTCGATGATCGGGAGCGCGGTCAGCGAACCGGCGCCGTTGTCCTCGTTCAACTTCGCGGCGCGTTCGAGCAGGCGGCTGTGCAGATAGAACACATCGCCCGGATAAGCTTCGCGGCCCGGCGGACGGCGCAGCAAGAGCGACATCTGGCGATAGGCGACCGCCTGCTTGGAAAGATCGTCATAGATGATCAGCGCGTGCATGCCGTTGTCGCGGAACCACTCGCCCATCGCGCAACCGGAGAACGGCGCCAGGAACTGGAGCGGCGCGGGCTCGGACGCGGTCGCCGCCACGATGATCGTGTATTCGAGCGCGCCAGCGTCGGCGAGCGTCTTCACGATCTGCGCAACGGTGGAACGCTTCTGGCCGATGGCGACATAGATGCAGTAGAGCTTCGCCTTTTCGTCGGTGCCGGCGTTGATGGCCTTCTGGTTGATGATGGCGTCGATGGCGACGGCGGTCTTGCCGGTCTGGCGGTCGCCGATGATCAGCTCGCGCTGGCCGCGGCCGATCGGGATCAGCGTGTCGATGGCCTTAAGGCCGGTCTGCACCGGCTCGTGCACCGATTTGCGCGGAATGATGCCGGGCGCCTTCACGTCCACACGGCGGCGCTCCGCTACGTTCGTGAGATCGCCGAGACCGTCGATCGGATTGCCCAGAGGATCGACGACGCGGCCGAGCAGGCCCTTGCCGACGGGCACGTCCACGATGGAGCGGGTGCGCTTGACGGTGTCGCCTTCCTTGATCGTCGAGTCGTTGCCGAAAATCACGACGCCGACATTGTCGCTCTCGAGGTTCAGCGCCATGCCGCGAATGCCGCCCGGGAATTCGACCATTTCGCCGGCCTGCACGTTGTCGAGGCCGTAGACGCGCGCGATGCCGTCACCGACGGAAAGCACCTGGCCGACTTCGCTGACCTCGGCTTCGGCGCCGAAGTTCTGGATCTCGCGCTTGAGGATCGCGGAGATTTCGGCGGGGTTGATATCCATGTCGTTGCTTCCTTCGTTCGTTCGGTCGTTTTGTCCTTCGGGGCTTGCCTACGGCTCGCATCTCAGGATGACGTCAATTCAGTCTCGTCATGCTGAGGTGCCGCGTCAGCGGCCCCGAAGCATGTATTCAGTGGCCGCGCATCGCCATGCGCATGCCGTTCAGCTTCGTGCGCAGTGAAGAGTCGATCATCTTGGAGCCCACCTTCACGATCAGCCCGCCGAGCAGCGACGGATCGACATGGGTCTCGATCATCGGTTCGCGGTTGAGCTTTGCTTTGAGCACGCGCTTCAGCTCTTCGACCTCGCTGTCCTTGAGCGCACGGGCCGAAGTCACTTCGGCCCGCATCTCGCCGCGCTTCTTCGCCACCAGCGCATCGAAAGACGCGATGATGTCGGTCAGCACGAACAGACGGCGCTTGTCTGCGAGCAGGAGGATGAAGCTCCTTGTGAGTTGGTTCACGCCCATTTTGTCGGCGAGCGCTGTGAGGCCCTTCTTCTGCTCGTCGCGGCTGAACACCGGCGCCTTGGCCAGGCGGAGCAGATCGGGACTCGCCTTCAGCATACGCTTCAGCGACGCCAGATCGGCGGCCACGGTGTCGAGCAAATTCATGTCCACGGCCAGATCGAAGATGGCCGTCGCGTAGCGTCCGGCAAGGCCCGATTTATGCGCTTCGTCTGCCACTCGCATTCTCACGGTTGGGGGCCGCTTTTCTGGACCGGCGGCACCATGGTAACCAATTGAAAAATCTATGAATTTTACTTGCGCGGCGAATCTGTTCCGCCGCGCGCGAGGCAGATAGCATGGGGGAGGGGGTAGCGCAACAATCTATCAAAGGGCGCGGTGTCGCGGTGAAGCGCGGGCCGCTCAGGATTTGCGAGCGCGTTCCGCAACGTAATCCATATCCATCCGCAGCGGCCAAGCCGCATCGATGCCCCGGACGGTCAGCATGTTGGCGGCCGCGCTCATGCGCCTTTCGAACTGATCCTTGCCGTAGCGTTTTTCGAGATCATCCCACCACGTCTTGATCATGATTTCGCGGGTCAATTCGACGGTGTTCGTCGCGATCAGTGGCCCATTGCGTTGACAATCCTTCTGGCGCCGCCACCCGGCTTCCACGGCGCGCGTGTATGTATAGTTCCGATTGTCGAAGCCGTTCCGGCCCGCGACGTTCGCCATGTAGACGAAGCGCATATCCTCGGAGAATTTGAAGACCGGTTGGTTGTCGAGAAGGTTGACGACGTCCAGCGCGCCTGCGTTTTCGAAGTCGCGCGCCTGGAGTTGGCAGGGATCGCCGCCGGGCTGCCACCCAGCATCGACCTCTTGTTGCGCGGCAGCCTTGCTGGCGTTGTAGCGCGCGTAGTCGCCGTCCCGCATGGCTTGCATGGCGCCGGCGACATGGGGTTCGAATTTGGGCTGCCCGCAACTTGCCAGGCCGAGCACTACAAGGACCGCCAGACCGGCTTTCCGCATGGACATTCTCCGTTCCCGCGGATCGTGTTTCATCTCTCTTAAAAGAAGGTTTTGATTTACCGGAGTTGCCGCGAAGAGGTTTTGGAGCGGACACAGCCGCCACTCTTGAGTTTTCCTACAAACGTCATCGCTTCCGCCGCTTCATGGTCTTCTTCAATTCTTCATTGATGCGGCCTTGCCAGCCGGGGCCGTCTTCCTTGAAAGAATTGAGGACATCTGCGTCGAGCCGGAGCGTCACTTGCACTTTCGGGTGTTCCAGAGGCGGACGGCCGCGTTGCTTGCGCTCTCGCAGATTGGCGGACGCTTCAAGCAATCTCTTGAGCAACTCGGGGTTCTCGCGAAGCGGGCGCATGCGGCGGATTTCTTCCACCGTCAGCTCCGGATTGTCCGCGTCGTCGACCGGTTTGTCCGAATAGCCACGCAGGTCAAACATCTTTTTCTTTTTCATATTTGCGTATTTCCCGTTTCTCTGCCTTTCGAAAGCTGATGATGCGGGTACTGGCTCCGCGCATCGTGAACACGACGAAGTGGATCCGGCCGCGGAAAACCGCCAGCGCCTTGAAACGCTCTTCGCCGTAATTCTCTGTGTCGTCAGTCCAGACGACCGCACCGTCCCAGTCGAATTCTTCGAGGTCGGCGAAATCTACGCCGTGCTTTTTGAGGTTAGCGCGACGTTTGGCTTCGTCCCACTCGAACATGATTTTATGTAGTGTATTAAACCAGGGCGGTCAAGATTAAATGCACTACAAATATTCCGTACCGTGCCGGTCTCAGCTGGCGACTCTTGGATTCCAGAAGGCTTTTGTAACCAGCTTTCTCAGCACCGCGTTAAGAAGCCCCGCGCAACAGTGCGCGCATGACAAGGGGCACACTGGTTCTTTCGCAGAATGCGACCACCGGCTTCGCGCGCAGCTTGCGCGAACTCCTGGGCGAAGTCGCCAATCTGATTTTCGGCAACGCGACGTTCGAGGGCACCTCGCCCTTCGAGAACGAGCTGCGCGCGCTGATCAAACCGCATCTGGCGATCCTGGTGCACAAGCGCACGAAGCTGCTGGCGCCCGGCGACGATCTGGCGGCGCGCAACGCACGCTGGGCGCAGGAGCTGGACGCGTTCATCAACCGCACCTTCTTCTGGCCGCAGCCGGCCGCAACCGAAGCACATGGCGGGGTCGACCGGCGTCACATCGTGCGGTTCGTGGATAGCATCGTCGCGGAAGAACAGGCGCGCGACATGGCCGGGCAGGGCCTGCCCACGACATCGCGTTTCGATTCGTGCTGGGCGGACTAATTCATAGACTCCTTGAAGCGCATCGCCGGAATCTTGCTTCAATCGAATTTGTGGCTGAGCGTCACGCCGAGCATGCGCGGATCGTTGAACATGCGATATCCGGCCCCGATCGGCGGCCCGTCGTCCGTTGCCTGGATCGTGTGCTTCTCGTTGAAGATGTTCTTGATCCAGAACGCTGCCTCCCAGCGCTTGTCCTGGGTCGCGAGCGATACGCGCCCGTCGAACACCCAGCTCGACGGAGCGGCAAGATAAGATGTGTTGAGCGCCTCGAAGAAATGTTCGCCCTCATACACACCCGAGAATTGAACTGCGCCGGTGTAGCCATCGAAGACAGCGTGCTCATATCGGACCGTGCCGTTGAAGGATGCGTTGGGCGCATCGGGCATCTTGTTGCCGGCAGGTTCGATATGCGGGCCCGTCGTGAAGAAGGGGAACGACCCCAGCCGGGAATGCAGAAGGCCAAGGCCGGCGCGCAAGGACAGCCCATCCGTCGGTTGCCACGTCGCGCCAAGGTCGAGACCATAGACGTTCGCTTGCTTGATATTGCTGAGCTTGATCAGCGAGACAGTGCCGACGCTGGTGAACGTCTGCGCCTGGTAATTGTGATAATCGTAGTAGAACACGCTACCGTCCACGAACAGGCGATCGTCGAGCAGGCTGGACTTCACGCCGATCTCATAGTCGGTGAGGTGTTCGGGCTTGTATGGCGCCAGTGCTTCGGACTGGAAGCTGATCCCGTTGAAAAAGCCGCCGCTCTTGGTCGACTCCGCCGCGCTGAAATAGACAAGCGTGCGGTCGCTGGGCTTCCAGTTCAGGCCGGCATGCCAGGACACGTTCTTATCGGTGATCGTCGCGTCTTCGAACGTCGGACAGACGAAGAACGGCGGACCGCAGGGATAAAGCGTCGAAGTCCCGGCAAGATAGAAGGTCGAACCACCGACATAATGACGGTCCTCATAGGAGCCGCGCAAACCCGTCACAAGGGTGAGCTGGTCGTTCAGCGCCCATTTCACCTGGCCGAAAAGCGCCGCGGAGTGCGTCACCTGATCGGAGTGGATCTGGACATCCGCGCCAAGCAAATCGCGCAGCGTTCCGGGCGTGAAGCTGTGAACCTTGTCCCAAGACCCATACGCGCCCACCAGCCATTCGATGCCATGGGAGTCGCCGCCTGACAGGCGCAGTTCTTCACTCGCCTGTCTCACGCGGTCGTTCTGGTCGAATTCGGCAAGCGCCAGCGGCGAGGCGTCGGCGTCGATGTAGAACTCCCGGCTGAAATTGATGTAGCCCGTGATCGATGTGAGTTCGGCCCAACCGAGATCGTCAGTGATATGCAGGGTCGTGTTGAACGAATTGACGGTGTAGGGGGCGTCGTGCCCCGTCGACACCGTGAACGGGTTGGGATTGGTGTCGGTGAATCCAAAGACATCGACACAATGTCCCGGATTCTTGAAGTCGGGACAGGGCGCACCGTTCGTTGTGTAGTCACCGAAGAATTTGCCCGAGCTGATTTCGGAATTGTTCTGTTCGCCTTCCAGCTTCAACAGGATGGTCAGCGTGCTTGTCGGTGTCCAGAGCGCCTGGCCGCGCTCGCGGAAGATGTTCTGAGAGCCCAGTCGCGTGGCGAGTACGGGGTCGTTCCAGAAGCCGATCTCCTGCTGCACCGTTTGACCGGACAGACGCAGCGCGAACGTGTCGGATACGGGAATATTGACCATGGCATCGACGGTGTAGCTGTCGAAATTGCCATAGCCCGCCGTGACATCCGCCGAGAAGGCATCGGTCGTTGGCTTGGCCGCAATGATATTGATCGCGCCGGCGGTTGAGTTGCGGCCATACAGTGTACCCTGCGGTCCCTTCAGCACTTCGACACGATCCAGGTCGTACATCCCGAAATCCATCTCCGCGAACGACGCCAGAAAGACATCGTCGATGTAGACACCGACACTGGAATTGTTGGTGGAAGAGAAATCGTCGAGACCGACGCCGCGCACGGTCACGATCTGCTGCGCACCGGGAATATTCGTCTTGACGTCGAAATTGGGAATCTGGGTGGCGAGGTCCGTGGCCGTTGAAATCCGCGCCTCACGCAGCTGGTCGGAGGTGAGGGCGGTCACGTTGATGCCGACGTCGAGAATGCTCTCCGACGTCTTCTCGGCCGTGACCGTCACGGTCTCGATCTCGCCATCGGCCCATGCCGCGGCCGGGGCAAGCAGCAGGGCTGCGGCGAGCAGGCCGCGTTTGAAACGCTTCGACATGGACATCCCCTTCCTGGGTAACCAGCTCTGCGGCCGATTTGACACTTGAGTATGTAACGATAACGCTATGATAATATAGCTTGTCAATGGACTTTGCGGCGAAGTATGCTTTCGTAACTAACTGTCAATACGATTTGAGAGGCCTGTGGCCGCCATGCTTCAGCCGGGAGCTGGGCCCATAGAAACGAATGCCACGTCCGCGCATCGCGCCCCGCGGCTTGCCGCATTGCTCGATGCGGCGGCACAGGAATTCAATGCGCGGGGGATCGCCGGCGCTTCTCTATCGCGTATCGCCAGGTTATTGGGGCTGACCCGCGCGGCGCTCTACTACTACGTGAAGGATCGCGAGGACCTCGCGGCGCAATGCTACCAGCGAACCTGCGATGTCATGCGCGACGATCTCGCCGCCGCACGTACGCGCAGCGGCACAGGCCTCGATCGCGTTCTCCATTTTCTACGCTTGTCTCTCGATCCGGCGCGGACGCCGCCAGCCGTGTTGAGCGAGATGGACTATCTGGAAGGCAAAAAGCACGCCGCGATCGCCGCCGCACATGGCCACAATATTCAAGCACTGCGTGCGTTGATCCGCGAGGGCATCGCCGATCGCAGCATTCGCCCCTGCGACGACGAAATCATCGCTCAGACTCTGATCGGGACAATCACCTGGATCCCGATTTCGGTGGATTGGGTCGACGCGACAGATGCCACCTATCGCGGCCGCACGGTAGATGCGCTTACGGACATGATCGCGAACGGGCAATGCAGAAACCCGGCCACGCCCTATCGGCCGCCGGTTTCGATCGATGCGTTCTTTCCTGTTGCGCCGAAAGCGTTCGATCGGGAAGGCAATGCGGCGGCGAAGGTCGAGCAATTGCTGATGACGGCTTCGCAACTCTTCAACCGCCGCGGCATCGACGGCGTGTCGCTGGACGACATCACGGCCGAACTCTGCGCAACCAAGGGCGCGCTTTATCACTATCTTGACAACAAGGCCGATCTTGTCGTGCGCTGCTACCGTCGCTCTTTCGACCTGACCGAGCGTTTCGCCGATGCGGCCGAGAAGGCATGCGAAGGTGGGGTGGAACGCGCCATGACCGGCCTTTATCTGAACGTACAAGCGCACGCATCGGGTTTGTCGCCACTCACACTAACGGTCGGTGTCAGCGCTTTGCCGGCAGCCGTGAAACGTGAAATCACCCGGCGAGCCCGCGCATTGCAGCGACGGTTCGAAGGCTTCGGCGAGCAAGGATTGGCCGAGGGCACCTATCGCGACATCGATATCGGCGTGGTGGCACAACTTGGCGCCGGTGCGTTCGAGTGGTTGCCAAAGTGGTTCTCGCCCAACGACCCCCGCGCGTCCGGCGAACTCGCCTCCGAAATTGTTACGCTCTTCATTCGCGGCCTTCGAACGGAACAGGCATGACCGCGGCGTCGAATATCGAGGGAACCGTCGCGCCTGGCTTTGAAGCCGCGCGCACGGCATTCGCCGCGAATTTTGCACGCGAGGGCGACTACCAGGAAGTCGGCGCCTCGTTTGCCGCGTTTCACAAAGGGCGCTGTGTCGTCGATCTGTGGGGCGGTTATCGCGACCGAACGCGCACGAAGCCGTGGACGCGCGATACGTTGATCAATGTGTGGTCGAGCACCAAGGGCATCGCCGCAACGGCGGTGGCGATATTCGTGGACCGGGGCTTGCTCGACTATGCCGACAAGGTCGCAAAACACTGGCCTGCGTTCGCCGCGAACGGAAAGCAGGATGTGACTGTCGCGCAATTGATGTCGCATCAGGCAGGGCTGAATGGCTTCGCCGAGCCGACGGCGTTGGAGGATCAATTCGACTGGAGAGGTTGCACCGAGAAACTCGCGCGGCAGAAACCGGCCTGGCCGCCGGGCACGGCCTCATCCTATCACGCCATGACATATGGCTGGCTTGTGGGAGAGCTTGTACGACGCATCGCCGGTAGGTCGGTCGGCGATTTCGTGCGCGATGAGATTGCAAAGCCATTGTCGGCGGATTTCTTTATCGGCCTGCCGGAATCCGAAGAGAAGCGCGTGGCCGAGATGATCGGACCGAAACGCCAGGCCGAAGTGCCACCGTTGTCTGACATTGCGCTGATGGCGCTCATTAATCCGCAGCAGAGCCCGGAGATGCCGAACCGGCGCGAATGGCGGGCCGCAGAAATTCCGGCAGCCAACGGACAATCGTCGGCGATGGGGCTGGCGCGGCTTTATGCGGCGCTTGCGGGCGACGGATCCCTCGACGGCGCGCGTATTCTTTCGCCGAACACAATCGCGCGCATGACGACGCCGGCGACCAACGACGGACGACAGGACATGTTCCTGGGGTTCACCGACGCGTGGGGCATGGGATTCGCTCTGAACCGGCCTGGAATTTACGGTCCGAATGCCCGCGCCTTCGGTCATTCCGGGTGGGGTGGGTCGTTCGGTTGCGCCGACCCGGACGCAGAGGTCTCGATCGGTTACGTCTGCAACCAAATGGGCCCTGAATTGGTCGGCGACCCTCGCACCGCTGCTTTGTGCAATTCGGTTCTCACTGCGGCTGCTTAGTACAGCGTCTTGAACACCCGGCTCGTGCGCAAGCGCGCGAACACGCCTTTATCCTCGCCGATATAATCGTATGAGCCCACGACAACCCGCGCATGGCCGACGAGATTCTCGATCGGCACAAAGCCGACGCCGCCTTCGCTGACGGCAACGCGGCTGTCCGTCGAGTTGTCGCGATTGTCGCCCATCATGAAGAAGTGGTGCTGAGGGACAACGAACTCTTCGGTGTTGTCGAGCGGTCCGTCCCAGCCCCGCTTGAAGATGGGATGCTCGAGTCCACCGGGCAGCGTCTCGCTGTAGCGCGCAGCTTCGAACATCCGGCCGCTTTCGCCTTCCGCCGTTCCTGTGCCGTCCTGCTTGAGCGGCAGGTCCCTTCCATTGATTCATAGCCGGCCCTCACGCATCTGGATGCGGTCGCCGGGCATTCCGATCAGACGCTTGATCAGTGTTTTCGAAAGATCGCTCGGATCGCGGAAGATCACGATGTCGCCGCGCGACGGGGTCTTCTGCAGAAGCCGCGTCTGCGACGACGGCCCCAAACCAAAAGGCACTGAATAGCGGCTGTAGCCATAATCGTATTTGGTCGCGATCAGCCCGTCGCCGATCTGGAGCGTCGGCTCCATGGAGCCGGACGGGATGTAGAACGGCTGTGCAATCGCGGTGGTCGACACAAACACAATACCGGCAACGATCAACGGCTCGCGAATGAGCTGCCAGACGGTCTTGAGGTTCGCGGCCATGGGCTCCCGGGGTTTTACTGCATAAATTGAGGTAGGACGGTTCCAAGCGCTTTCAAGTCCGCTATGGTGCTTTGAGGATCAAGGGAGAGGAATCATGAAACGGATTTTGGGCAGCGCGCTGCTTCTGGCGTGCATCGCAGCAGTGCCGGCACAGGCCGCGCTCACGGTCGGCGCAAAGGCGCCGGACTTCGACGTTAAAGCGGCACTCGCGGGCAAGGAATTCGATTTCTCGCTCAATGCCGCGCTGAAGAAGGGGCCGGTTGTCCTTTATTTCTTCCCTGCCGCATTCACACCCGGCTGCACGGTCGAAGCGCATGACTTCGCCGAAGCCACCGACAAGTTCGCAGCACTGGGCGCCACGGTGATCGGCGTCACCTCCGGGAATGCCGATCGCGTGACGGAGTTCTCGTCCGTCGAATGCCGCAACAAATTCGCGGTTGCCGCCGATCCCGACCAGAAGGTGATCAAGGCGTACGACGCGGTCCTGACGAAGGCGCCGCAGTATTCCGACCGCACGTCCTATGTGATCGCGCCGGATCATACAGTTTTGATGACCTACACCGACCTCAACCCCGACAAGCATGTCGACATGACGATGGACGCCGTGAAGAAGTGGAAAGCCGCGCACCCCTGAACGCGGCTTGACGGCGGGGCTTGCTGCTGTCAAAGGCGCGCCCATGGCGAAGAAACTTCAGCTTGGACGTCAGGTCGCGCTGCCCGCGTCGCCGGATGAGGCGGTGCTCGATCCGGTGCCGAACCTGCACCGCGACACCGACTATGTCGCGCGCTTCACCGCGCCGGAGTTCACCTGTCTGTGCCCGGTGACGGGTCAGCCCGATTTCGCACATTTCGTCATCGACTATTGTCCGGCGAAGTCGCTGGTCGAATCCAAATCGCTGAAGCTGTTCCTCGGTAGCTTCCGCAATCACGCCGCCTTCCATGAAGCGACGACCGTGACGATCGGCAAGCGCATCGTGGCCGCGATCAAACCCAAATATCTGCGCATCGCAGGTTTCTGGTATCCGCGCGGCGGCATGCCGATCGATGTGTTTTGGCAGGCGGGCAAACTCCCGAGCGGTGCGTGGTTGCCTGATCCCGGCGTTTTGCCCTATCGGGGCAGGTGATGGCTGCGCCAGTTCTGGTGCCGATCCCGGAGTCCGACAGGCAAGAACTCTGGAACGAGCTACAGAATTACATCGCAGAACTCGCGCCCTTCGATCGCGCGCTGGCACCGCAGGGACCGTACGCGTATCCGGATTTCGACAAGCTATGGTCGGACCCGGGACGGTCGTTGTTCTGGGCAAAGCTCGACGGCGAGATCGCAGGTTTTGCCATTGTGCAATTCGAGAACGGTGTGACGGATATGGAGGATTTTTATATTCGTCCGGCCTATCGCCGTCGCGGCGCCGGACTCGGGTTTGCGCGCGCTGTCATCGCGCGATTTCCCGGGCCGTGGACGCTCACGCAATACAAAGCCAAGGCGGATTCCATCGCCTTCTGGCGCACTGTGACCGGCGACCGGCCCTTCACGGAAGAAGATTACATCAGCGCCAATGGCAATCCGCGGGTGAAGCAGTCTTTTGTGGCTTAGGTGCATGACATTCATTGGCCCGAGTGGTATTACTTTTTACGAAAAGTAAGGACCACGGCGATGGAATCCAAGATCACCGCGAAGGGGCAGATGACGCTTCCCAAAGAAGCTCGCGAACATATGAAGGTAAAGGCGGGCGATAAGGTCAAAATTTTCTTCGAGCCGGACGGGCACGTCGTTCTGCTGCCGGTCGTTCCGGTAACGGCGCTCAAGGGAATTCTGAAAAGCCGCCGCCGCAAGCCACCGTCGATCGAAGAGATGGACAGCGCCGTCGCGGAGGGCGTCGTCGCGCGCTATCGCAGGGCTTCGGCCAAGTGATCGGCCTCGATACCAATATCCTCGTCCGGTATCTCACCATGGACGATCCCATCCTGTCGCCCAAGGCGGCGCGGTTTATAGAGCGCGATTTATCGGCCGAGAATCCGGGCTTTGTTTCGGTCGTAACGATGGCCGAAATCGCCTGGGTTCTCGACCGTTCCTATTCGTTCTCGAAAAGAGAAATTGCCTCTGGGATCGAAAGGATTCTGAGCGCCGATACGCTCGTGATCGAGCATGAACGCGATGTCTTTGCCGCTATGAGGCTACTCGCAAGGGGCGGGGCGGATTTTTCCGACGCGCTGATCGGCGGTCTGGCACGGCGCGCCGGCTGCTCGCACACCGTCACGTTCGACCGGAAAGCTTCGCGGCTACCGGGGTTTGCGCTTTTGCCATAGCTCGCCCTATCGCAGGCGAGGATAGCGCGCGCGGATCAGGCCATAAGCACTGATCAGGGCCCAGAAGCCTTCCATCACGGCGGCGGGCAGGTTCCAGGTCTGAGTGAGCGACAGCAGGATCAGTGCGGCGCCGGCGAAATTCAGGAGCGAGTAGAGCCAGCCTTCGGTTTTCACGAGGCCTTGCAGGTTCGCGAAATAGGTCAGCGCGATGGCGATGGAGCCGGTGAGTCCGAGCGCGTCGGTGAGCGACAAGCGCTATTTCCCGCCAAGCGTCTTGTAGCGGTAACAGGTCGTGACGTGGTCGTTGACCATGCCGACGGCTTGCGCGAACGCGTAGACGATCACCGGCCCCACAAAATTGAATCCACGCTGCTTCAGGTCTTTCGACAGCGCTTCGCTCATCTTCGTCTTGGGCGGAATCTGTTTCATCGTCTTGAAGCGGTTGACGACCGGTTTGCCGTCGACGTGTTTCCAGATGAACTCGCGGAAGCCGCCGGGCTCTTTCTCCTCGATCTCGAGGAAGAGTTGTGCGCCCTTGATCGCTGCCTTGATCTTGGCGTTCGAGCGGATGATGCCTTCGTTCTTCATCAGCCGCTCGAAATCGCGCTTGCCGTAGCGCGCCACCTTCTCCGGATCGAAGCCGTGGAAGGCTTTGCGGAAGTTTTCGCGCTTGCGCAAAATCGTGATCCAGGCGAGCCCCGCCTGGAATCCGTCGAGGACCAGCTTTTCATAGAGCGCGCGCGGATCGTATTCCGGCAAGCCCCATTCGGTGTCGTGATAGGCGACGTAAAGCGGGTCCTCGCCGGGCCAGGCGCAGCGGATGAGGCTATCGCTCAACGGCGCTTGGCTTTCTTCTTTGCCTTTTTCTTCGCGGGCGCCTTCTTGGTTTTGCGTGCGGGCTTCTTTGCGGCTTTGGCTTGCGGCGGGATGGGCGCTGACCAATAAGTCGCTTCGATCTTGTTGCCGTCGAGATCGTAGATGAAGGCGCCGTAATAGGCTGGGCCGTAATCGGGGCGCGGGCCGGGCTCGCCATTGTTGCTGCCGCCAGCCTTGAGCGCGGCCTCGTGGAATTTGTTCACCGCCGCTTTCGATTTGGCAGCGAAGCCGACATGGGCACCGTTTCCGACGCTGGCCGGGCTTTGGTCGTGCGGTAGGCCGATCCAGAATTCCGGCCGGTCCTTGCTCTCGCCATAGGCAATGGCGCCCGGCGAATAATCCATGACGCGCTTGTAGCCCAGCGCCTTCAAGACGGGATCGTAGAACGTGGCCGCGCGCGCCACATCGCGCACGCCGACAGACACATGATGCAGCATAATTGCCTCCTTGAAACGGAAGGCGGACTCTGTACGCCTCATCGGCGGCGTCAAGCCTTCAGCCAATCCTGTTTTGTGACAATGACGTGTTTGCCATCCACGTCGACGGGCGCATCGTTGGCTTCGGCGAGACGGTCCAGCCGCACCAGCGCGAATCCCCGCGGCCCATAGGCCGACGCGATTTCGCCGATGGCGTGGCCGTTTGCGCGCAGCTCGGCGCCGGCGGCGAGGGCGGACCCGTCCGCGCTCGCGACCGCGAGCAGGCGCTTCCGGGCCGTGCCGCGATGCTTCATCCGCGCGGTCAATTCCTGGCCGACATAGCACCCTTTCTCGAAGTCGATAGCATGGAGCTCATCGAGATCGGCGTCGAGCGCGAACATCTTATCGCTGCCGAAATCGGTTGCCTCCGGCACTCCGAGCGTCAGGCGATGGGTGTGATACGCGGATGCACTGCCGACGGCTTGCGGCATCTCCGCGGTTGCGCCGATGCTGCGATGGCCGAGCGCGGGAAGGCGCGGATCCTCGAACGTCACGCCGCGCCCGGAGGAACGCCCGCTCAGTCCCACAAGGACGGCGAGTTGATCGCGCGCCTCGATCTGTACCTTGGCGCGCAGTCTGTACATCGAAAGCCGCTTGATCAGCGTGTCGCGCACCTCGCGGTGACAATCGATCAGCAATGCGCCGTCGCCCTCGGCGATGAAGAAATCGAACAGGATTTTTCCCTGCGGCGTCAGCAGGGCCGCATAGATCGCCCTGCCCGGTTCCACCGTCTCGATGTCGTTCGTGATGAGCCCCTGCAGGAACCCGCGCGCCTCCGGTCCCGTCACGGCGATGATGGCGCGGTCGTCCAGGCGGATCGGTTGGGTCATGGGTCCGAAGTAATCTCTTGGGCCGCGATTGCCAAGGCGGAAATCCCGTCCTACTGCTTCGTCATGTCATTCGATCTTCTTATCCGCGGCGGGATCGCCGCGACTCCGAACGGGATCGCCGAGGCCGATGTCGGTGTGAAGGACGGCCGCATCGTGGCGATCGGATCGTTCGCCAATGCGAAAGCGGCCGAGGTATTCGAGGCCAAGGGGCTGCACGTGCTCCCCGGTGTGATCGACACCCAGGTCCATTTCCGCGAACCCGGCAACGAACACAAGGAAGACCTCGAAACGGGATCGCGTGCGGCGGTGCTCGGCGGCGTCACGGGCGTGTTCGAGATGCCGAACACCAATCCGCCGACGACCACGCGCGCCGCCATCGAAGACAAGCTCGCGCGCGCGAAGAACCGCATGCATTGCGACTACGCGTTCTATGCCGGCGCCACGCCCGCCAATGTCGGCGCGCTGGGCGAGCTGGAACGGCTGCCCGGCGTATGCGGCGTGAAGGCATTTCTCGGCTCTTCCACCGGCACACTGCTGCTCAGCCATCCAGACGACATCCTGGCTGCACTGAAAGGCGGCACGCGCCGCATGGCGGTGCACTCCGAGGACGAGGACCGGCTGGAAGCGCGTAAAGGCGAACGCATCAGCGGCGATCCGCGCAGCCACCCGGTGTGGCGCGATGCCGAGACCGCCCGCGCCTCGACCGAGCGCGTGCTCAGGCTGGCGAAAGAGGCGGGGCGGCGGCTGCATGTGCTGCATGTGACGACGCTGGACGAACTGCCGCTGCTCGCCGGCGCGCGCGATTACGCCACCGTCGAGACCACGCCGCAGCATCTGACGCTCGCAGCACCCGAATGCTACGAGCGGCTCGGCACCTATGCGCAGATGAACCCGCCGATCCGCGGGCCGGAGCATCGCGAGGCGTTGTGGCAGGCGGTGCGCGAAGGCCTGATTGACGTCATCGGGTCCGACCACGCGCCGCACACGCGCGAAGAGAAAGACAAGATCTATCCCGATACGCCGAGCGGTATGCCGGGTGTGCAGACGCTTGCCACGCTTCTGCTCGACCACGTGAACGCAGGGCGGATGACGCTTGAAAGGTTTGTCGATCTCACGAGCGCCGGCGCCGCGCGCATCTTCGGGATCGCGGGCAAAGGGCGCATCGCGCGCGGCTTCGATGCCGATTTCACCATCGTCGATCTGAAGAAGAAGCGGCGGATCGAGAATTCCTGGATCGCGTCGCGCTGCGGCTGGACGCCGTTCGACGGGATGGAAACAACCGGCTGGCCGATCGCCACAATCATCCGCGGACGGACGGTCATGCGCGACCATGCGCTGACCACCGAAGGGCAGGGCGCGCCGCTGCGGTTCGTGGAGACGCTGCGCTGACATGTCGGGTGGGGGCAAGGCCAGCGTCACGATCAAGGGCCGTATCGGGGCCGACACGCGGGTCTATATCGCGACACCCGCCTATGGCAGCAGCTTCTCGGCGGAGTATGTGCAGAGCCTGTTCCGACTGCTCAGCGCGCGGCCGAAGCGGCCGGTGGATTACAAATTCTCCTATTTCGACTTCGCCGACATCGTCACGGCGCGGAACTATCTGATCTCCGACTTCTTCTTCAACAACGAGCACATGACGCATCTGCTGTTCCTCGATGCCGATATGGGCTTCGAGCCTTCGCTGATCGCCGACATGATCGCGTTGGGCGAGCCGCTGGTGGGCACGATCTATCCCAAGCGGCGCATCGACCTGAAGAAGCTGCATGCCGCGAAGGACATGCCTTACGAGAAGGCGCTGGCGCATTCGGTCGAGTTCATCGGCCATGTGCGCGCGCCGATGCAAGGCAAGGGCGGCGGCTTCATCAGAGTGAACCACTGCGGCACCGGCGTCATGCTGATCTCGCGTGGCTGTGTCGAGACAATGATCGCGCGATTGCCCGACCTGATCGATACGCGCAGGTTTAAGAACTTGCCGTTTGCGCACAAATTCACGCGCTTCATCACGCCGTTCGACAAGATCAAGACTGACGACGCGGAATGGTCAGAGGATTATTCGTTCTGCCGGCGCTGGACCATCGACTGCGGGGGCATGATCTGGGCCAACACCAGCAGCAATGTCCGCCACGCCGGCGCGATGGTCGTCGACACGAAATACGCGGATTTGTGAGCGGCGGCGTAGAGCTTCAACGTCACCGATGAGATCTGTCCGCTCGGCGTCGTCGTGAACGCGCGGGCCGGGTTCCACACCGAAATATTGTCGCAAAAGACCCGCTCGTAACGGGCAGGCACGCGAAGCGGTCCATTGCAACACTTGGCCGCAAGCGTTCGCTTGTTCCGTTGGCTTCGCCCGCAACACACTTGAGCGACTTCAATCGCGCAGCGGAACGCCGCACCAATCCCAAAGGTTTTTTATGCCGACGTATTTCCTGCCGGTCGTCCTTGTGCACGCGACAATCCTGGCGGTCGCGGGGTTTCTGATTTTCTTCGCCGCGTCTTACGCGGAAGGACGCGTCCGTCTCTTCGGAAACGGGCTGGGCGTCTGGCTCTGCATCCTCAGCACGATCGCGCTGGTCGGCGGCATCACCGAACTGATCTTGCATCCGCCTGGCCCATGCGAGAGCCCTGCCGGCGTTTGGCGAAGTTCACCGGCCGTTCCCAAGCTTTGCGAAAACGCGAAGCGCTGATGCGGTCCGTCGTGTCCGTTTCAACCCCGCAGCGCAGACCAGCGGAAGCTGCGGCCGGATGCATAGCCTTTCTCATTCAGGTGCATGCCGCGCCGGAAATGCTGCACCGGCTGATCGGCGCGTTGCGGGCACCCTGGGTACACTTTTTCGTCCACATCGACGCGATAGCGGACCCGGCGCCGTTTACGCGCGGTCTGGCCGACCTGTCGGATGTGACGTTCCTGCGCGACAGGCTGCGTGTCCATTGGGGTGGCTGGAGCCAGGTCGAGGCGCCGCTGCGTTTGATGCGCGCCGCGATTGCCAAGGACGTGCAATTCGAACGCTTCATTTTGCTGAGCGGTTCCTGTTATCCGCTGCGGAGCAACGCCGCGCTGCGCAGATTTCTGTTCGCAGATCAGATCGAGCACATCACGTCGTATCGCATGCCGAGCTATGCGCGCGACAAGCCCATGACACGCCTGAGCCGCTGGCATATCGAGGGTGGACTGCAGGCCGACGGCTCCCACGCGCGCTTCACGCGGATCCTGAATGACGTTGCGCGGCTCTTGCCGGATCGGGATGTGATAAGAGGCCTGAACGGCCGCCTCCCCTATGCCGGAAGTGCGTGGTGGACGCTGACCCGGCCGGCGGTTGAGGAGGTTCTTGCAACCGTCGCGCATGAGTCCCGCCTCGTCGAATTTTACCGGTACACCAGAAACTCCGACGAGAGCTTTTTCCATACCGTTCTGTCCAACAGCAGTTTCGCAAACAAGATCGCGCCCACGCTGATGTTCACGGACTGGTCGGAAGGCAAGGGCATCGCGCGCCCCTGCTTGCTCGGCGAACGTCACCTCGACTGCTTGCTGAATCCGGACTTCGTTCAGCCGACCGGCAGCGGTCCGGGGCCCGTCTTCTTTGCGCGCAAGTTCACGCCTGCGAGCGCGCATCTTTTGGACAAAATAGATAAGTCTCGCTTTTGAATGCCGGTTCGACGACGGGTGCCTCAGTGCATCGTGAATTCGTGGCCGTAGAGCTTCAGCTCCGCCGGTGAGATCAGGCCGCGCGCGGCGACGCGGACCGAGTGCAGCTTGCCCTCAATGCTCGTTTCCCAGAAGCGAAGGAATTTCGTGAGCACTGGATATGCCGGTGCAAGATCGAGTTCCTGCCAGATGAAGCTCTGCAGGAGCGATGGCGTGTCCGGCATGTGATAAAGAATTTCCGCCGTGGTCAGCCGGTAACCATGCAGCGCCCGCTCGAAGTTACGCATCGTACCCCTCTACTTCTTGAACCCACTCCCTTTGAGACCGTTCCATTCTCTCGCGATTCCGTTCCCTATGGTTTGCGATGATCACTGGACTGTCGAGACCTGACCCACCACTTTTGCTATTCGGGTTCTTTGCTGTAGCTTTCGCGCCTCTGTTTCTGTCAGCAATCTCACTTCGGTAGTGCCAAAATGAAAAACCGCTTCAAGGCAATCCTCGTCACCAAGACCGAGCATGCGCAAAAGGCTCAAGACGTCGAGCTCACGCCGGCCGATCTGATGGAGGGCGACGTCACGGTTGCGGTGTCGCATTCGACCGTGAACTACAAGGATGGACTTGTATTAACCGGCCGCTCGCCGGTGGTGCGCAAATTCCCGATGATCCCGGGCATCGATCTCGCGGGCACGGTCGAGGAGTCGTCGAACCCGAACTGGAAGCCCGGCGACAAGGTCGTGCTCAACGGCTATGGCCTTAGCGAAACGCATTATGGCGGCTATTCCGAACTTGCGCGCGTGAAGGGCGACTGGCTGGTGCCGTTGCCGAAGGAATTTTCCGCAGCCGAAGCGATGGCGATCGGTACGGCGGGCTACACCGCGATGCTGGCAGTGCTTGCGCTCGAAGACGCGCATGTCACACCGGCGAAAGGCAGCATCGTCGTCACGGGCGCCGCCGGCGGCGTCGGTTCGGTCGCGGTCGCGGTGCTGGCGAAGCTCGGCTATCGCGTGATCGCGTCGACGGGCCGTCCGGAAGAAGAGGTCTATCTGAAATCGCTCGGTGCGGCGGACATCGTCCCCCGCGCGGAACTCGCGGCCGATCCACGGCCGCTCGCGAAGGAGCGCTGGATCGGCGGCGTGGACAGCGTGGGTTCGAAGACGCTGGCCAATATCATCGCGGCCACATCCTACGGTGGCGCTGTCGCGGCTTGCGGTCTTGCCGGTGGCATGGATTTGCCCACCAGCGTGGCACCATTCATTCTCCGCGGCGTTTCGCTTCTGGGGATCGATTCGGTTCAGATGCCAATGCCACGCCGTAGGCAAGCCTGGGAGCGTCTTGCACGCGACCTCGACGTGAAGAAGCTGGCCGCGATGACGCACACCATCGCGCTCGGCGATGTGCGCAAGGCGGCGGACGATATTCTGGCCGGCAAGGTCCGGGGCCGTCTGGTCGTCGAGATCCGATGAACGGATTGAATCAGTTTCTTCTGATCATTCCGGGCATCGGCATCGGCCTGATTGTCGCCGCGCCCATCGGCCCCGTAAATCTCATTTGCATCCGCCGCACGCTGCAATACGGCTCGCTGAACGGCTTCATGTCCGGCCTCGGCGCGGCGCTGGGCGACGGCGTGTTCGCCATCGTCACGGGGTTTGGCCTCACCGCGATCGCGCAACTGATCGAAGGACTTTCCATTCCGCTGCAGCTGGCAGGCGGCGTCCTCCTCCTGTGTTTCGGGCTCTACACCTATTTCTCGAAACCGCCGAAGGCCTACGATCCGAACTGCGAGGTGACGGCGGCGAAAGCCAAGGCGCCGTCGAGCCTTGTTCGCGCCATGGCCTCGACCTTCGCGCTCACCATCACCAATCCCGCAACCCTCCTCGGCTTCACCGCGATGTTCACGGGGCTCGGCGGTCTTGCCGGCGACGATCCGAGTTTCTTCAGCGCGGCGTTCGTGGTCGGCGGCGTGATCTTTGGTTCTGCGCTGTGGTGGCTGCTGCTCACCACCTTTGTGGGGCTTCTGCACGCGCGCATCGACGACCGCGTGATGCGCATCATCAATCACGGCTCGGGACTTCTGGTCGCCGCGTTCGGCGTCGTCGTCCTCGGCCATGTCGGCCTGAAGCTGCTCTAGCGGTGTGAGAGGCGCGCACCAACAGGGGGGAGGTTGTGGTGCGCGCCCCTTCCAGTCTGAAGCGCTTTTGGCCAGGAGGTTCAATCCCTCCAAGCGCCCGGCTGGTTCTCACACGCCACTTGAACGCGGCGTCGGTTGCCGATCCGGCGGCGGCTTCGGTGAACACTTGTCCATGCAAGAAGCCGGGCCGGAGAAAGAGCGCGCATCGCGCGATGATGTCGCGATGCGCGCCCGTCGAACGCTTTTGGCCAAGAGGTTCAGTCCCTCCAAGCGCTCACGGCCGATGTCTAGAGCCGATGCCCATAAAGAAAAAATACGGATCGTTGGCGGGCCATCTAAATCGTGCGTAACGGCCCGTGGCGAAACTTCTCAGGCCGGTGACATCAGGGTGGGCAAGCGGCCGATGATGGCCTCGGCTTCGGCCATAATGTCGCGGACGATTTCGGCGGCTGTCTTAACGTCGTGCACGGCACCGGCGCCTTGCCCCATCGCGAAGGCGGAGCGTTCGCGCGAGAGTCCTTCGATCTGTCCGCCGATGCCGCCCATCACGCCAGCCTGATGCGACAGCATCGCCTGCGCGGGGAATTTCTGGATGTCCTGAGGGCGGCTTTCCCAATCCGCCACCCATTCGTTCTTGAACACGCGCATCGGCTTTCCGGAATAGGAGCGCGTGACGATCGTGTCTTCGTCCGTGGCATCCACAATCACCTGGCGATAGAGGCCGCCCGCATGGGCTTCGCGGCTCGCGATGAAGCGGGTGCCGATCCACACGCCCTGCGCGCCGAGCGCAAGCGCTGCCACGAGCCCGCGCCCGTCGACGATCGAGCCCGCGGCGATCACGGGGATCTTCACCGCATCGACAATCTGCGGGATGAGGGCCAGCCCCGCGATGCGGCCGGTGTGCCCTCCGGCTTCGGTGCCCTGCGCAACCACGGCGTCGAGGCCGCCGGCTTCCGCGGAGCGCGCGTGCTTCACGGTGCCGTTGACGTTCATGACCTTGAGACCGGCATCGTGAAATTTCTTCACCAGATGCGGCGGCGGCATGCCAAGCCCGGAGATGAACGCTTTCGCGCCGCCCTCGATGATGATGTCGGCGGTGCGTTCGAGCGATTCCGGAACGGCGGCCAGAAGATCGACGCCGAACGGCTTGTCGGTGAGGTCGCGCGTCTTTTTGATCTCGTCGCGGATTTCGCCCGGCGAGCGTCCCGCCATGCCCAGCGTGCCGAAGCCGCCGGCATCCGAAACGGCGGCGCACAATTCCGCATAGGACACGCCGCCCATGCCCGCGAGCAGGATCGGATGTTCGATGCCGAGCATGTCGCAGATCGGTGTGCGGATGGTCATGGCGCTTCCTTTCAATCCTCCCCCGCGTTGCGGGGGAGGGGGACCGCGAAGCGGTGGAGGGGGCCCCCTCCGTCTGCGCCGCTATCGCGGCGCATCCACCTCCCCCGTAAACGGGGGAGGATCATCTATATCGTCTCTCCGCCTCGCGAGTCAGGCCCAACGCAACGGAAAGAAAATCCGATCCTGCGGCGATGCGTGCCGAAGGTGCCGCAGCGGCAATCGCGTCGCGCACGGCTGGCACGCGGCTCGATCCGCCGGTGAAGAAGATCGTCGAGATGGCATCGGGCGAAAGGCCCGCCGCGCGGATGCAAGCAGCGGCGAGTGTGGTGAGGCGTGCCGTCTTGTTGTGGATCACTCTGTCGAACCCGGCGCGCGAGGCTTCCGCCACGAGACCCGCTTCGAGAAAGGCGAGGGCGATCTTGGTCACTTCGCTGTCGCTGAGCGCGATCTTGGCGTCCTCGACCGCGAACGCGATGCGGTGGCCGAGACGCTGCTTCAGCGTCTTCAGGAGCCGCGAGACTTTTTCCGGCGCACGCGAATCGGCGACAAGCTCCTTCACCTCGCGCTCGTTGCGGCGGCCATAGGCGAAGTTGATCGTCGACCAGGTCGCGAGCTCGAAATAGAGCGACTTCGGCATCGGTAGATTCTTGGAGATAAGGTCGGTGCCGAGGCCAAGCAGGGGCATCACCGCATCGAGGCTGAGCAGCGAATCGAAATCGGTGCCGCCGATTCGCCCGCCGGCATTGGCGAGGATGTCGCCGCTGCGGTCCGCGCGCGCCCGCCGCTCCGGACCGATGCGGATCACGGAGAAGTCGGACGTGCCGCCGCCGATGTCGGCGATGAGGACGATCTCCTCCGCGTTCGCCGTCTCCTCGTAGTGGTAGGCGGCGGCGATCGGCTCATAGACGAAGCTCACCTCGCGAAAGCCTGCCTTGTGTACGATGCCCTCCAGCACGCTTTGCGCCCGCGCGTCGGCGACGTTGTCGTCGTCAACAAAGCGCACCGGCCGTCCGTGGACGACCGTGTTTATCTCTTCTTCTGCAAAGGCTTCGGCACGCACCTTCAGGTGGCGGATGAATATCTCGACGACTTCGGTGAGCGGCACCTGGCGGTAGCCGAGCGCGGTCTTCTCATCGATCAGCGGCGAGCCGAGGATCGACTTCAGCGCGCGCATCAGGCGGCCTTCGGTCTGGCCGATATAGGTGTCGATGGCCTCGGCCCCGAACAGGATGCGGCCGCGCGTCTCGTATTCGAAGAACACCGCGCTGGGCAGAAGTGTCGCTTCGCCTTCGACAGGCGCGAGCACCGGCGCGCCGCCGCGCGCGATCCCGATGGCCGAGTTGGAGGTGCCGAAATCCAGTCCGCAGGCGAGCATGATCATCCCCGTGTCGAAGAGGGGATGTCATCTATTACGCAAAAAGCCGGCTTGCCAGTCTGTTTCTTCATGGCTATGCTCGCGCCCGTTAGTGGGATGTCCGGAAAACGGGCGTCCCATTTTTGTTTGTATACGGACAATCGCGCCTTCTTATCCTCCCCTGCGAAGCGGGGGAGCGCAGCGAGGCGGAGGGGGCCCCCTCCGTCACGCGACGAATGAATTCGTCGCGCGCCACCTCCCCCGTAAACGGGGGAGGATTGTTGAGCGAGCACGCTCAATCACCGTGCTTATAAAAACTGATCGCGCGCTTTGTGGACTTCTTCTTCGATGAAGTCGCCGGTTTCGCGGACGCGGGCGAGGTCGCGGAGGTCGGCGTGTACCGTTAGCCAGAAGGCGCGCCGTGCCGCGATCTGACCGGCGAGGACCGGCTGAAGCTGGGCGTGGTTCTCAGCGATGAAGGCGGGGAGCATGCAGAGGCCCGCGCCCGATACCGTCGCCTTCATCTGCGCGATGAGATTGGAGCTGCGCAGGCGCGGCGGGGGCACGTCGGCCTGCGCGAACATATTGGAGAGTTCGCTGGAGAAGATCAGGTCTTCGATGTAGCCGATGATGCGGTGATGTTTGAGATCGGAGACGGTCTCGATTGCCGTGTGGGTGTCGAAGTAGGTCTTCGACGCGTAAAGGCCCAGGCGATAGTCGGTGAGCTTCCGCGAAAACAGACGGCCCTGTTCCGGCCGCGTGAGTCCGACGGCGATGTCGGCCTCGCGCTTGGACAGGCTGAACACCGCGCCCATCGCGACGAGTTCGATCTCAAGCCCTGGATGGCGGTCGCACAACGCACCAAGGCGTGGCGCGAGGAAATAGCTGCCGAAACCTTCCGGCGCGCCGATCCTGACCGCCCCGGAGATATCGGCATGGCGCATCTCCGACATTCCGGCGAGCGCCAGGCTCTCCATCGCCTCGGCGGATTCCATCAGACGGGCGCCCTGTTCCGTCAGCGTGACGCCGGTCGAGCGCCGTTCCAGCAGCTTGACCTGGAGGGCATCCTCGAGGGCCGAAATCCGCCGGGAGATGGTCGCGTGATCGACGCGCAATTTTATTGCGGCAGCGCTCAGCTTGCCGGTTCGGCCGACCGCCAAAAGTATCCTTAGATCATTCCAATCTGGCTCTGCCATGACTCTGCATTTTTGCACAATAGTATTGATAATAATCTTCTTTCATTCTGCATAATACAACGGCAAAAGCGGCCCGGAACACCAACGGAGCCGCCCCGTGCTCGCCCAGCTCAAGCTCGATGTCGCCGACGACACCCAGGTGATGGCCGCCCGCCACCTCACGCTTGTCCGCTCCAGCCTTTGGGATCAGGCTCGGCCTGTTTCGGCTGCTTGGGTCGAGGCGAACCCGGAGAAGGCGATGGCCTATCTGATGGTCACCCAGAGCGAAGACCTCCTTGGCTGAGGCGCCGGACTACATCCGCAATCCGGCTGGTTATGCACTCGATGTCTCGCGCCAGCTCGGTGACGTGGCGCTGAAGGGCCAGCAGGTCTGGGCCAACGCGATTTCCAAGATGTGGCGCGGCCCGGCGGGGATGCCTGTCGACCCGCGCGATTTCGCCCGTGCCTTCGCCGAATTCTCGCTCGCCTGGACGAAAAGCCCCGCGCAGCTGCTCGAGCTGAACGCGCAATGGGCACGCGATTATTTCGGGCTCTGGAACATGTTCTTCCGCCGCGTCGCCGGCGAAGAGGTCGAGCCGGTGGCAAAGCCGGCCGCGAACGACCGCCGGTTCAAATCGGATTCGTGGAGCGACCATCTCGCTTTCGATTTCCTCAAACAGTCCTATCTGCTTGTCGGCAAACAGCTTCAGGATCTCGTCGCCGCCACCCCGAACATGAACGAGACCTCGCGTGCGAAGGTGGACTTCTTCGTGCGCCAATATGTGAATGCGGTCTCGCCGTCGAATTTCGCGAGCACCAATCCCGACGTGATCCGCAAGACGCTGGCCACCGGCGGTCTCAATCTGCTCACCGGCTTCTCCAATCTGCTGGACGATCTCGCGCGCGGCGATGGGCTTGTGAAGCATCGTGCGCCGGACACGTTTGAGCTGGGCAAGAACATCGCGGCGACGCCGGGCTCAGTCGTTTATCAGAACCAGCTGATGCAGCTCGTCCAGTACGATCCGTCTACGGACAAAGTTGCCAAACGCCCGATTCTGTTCATCCCGCCGGTCGTCAACAAATTCTATCACTTCGACCTGTCGCCGAAGACGAGCTTCCTGAAATGGTTGGTCGATCAGGGCCACACGGTGTTCGTGATCTCGTGGATCAATCCGGACGCACGTCATGCCGAGGCGGGCGTCGAAGCATACATGAAGCTCGGCCCGCTCTCCGCCATCGACGCGATCGAACGCGCGACCGGCGAGCAGATCGTCAACATCGTGTCGTTCTGCATGGGCGGCACGCTGACGGCGGCGACGCTCGCGTATCTCACCGCCAAGGGCGAGGCGGATCGCGTCGCGTCGGCCACGATGATCGCAACGCTGCTCGATTTCACATCGATGGGCGATTTCTCGGTGTTCGTCAGCGAGGCCCATATCGAGGCGATGCGCAAATATCTCCAGAAGCGCGGTTATGTGGATTCGGGCGATCTGACCCGCCTGTTCAGCGCGGTGCGTGCGAACGACCAGATCTGGTCGCCCGCGATCAGCCATTACCTGATGGGGCAGGAGGCCGCGCCGTCGGACCTTCTCTATTGGTTCGCCGATGGCGCGCGTATTCCCGAGCGCATGCAGAACGACGTCAGCGAGAACTTCGTCCACGGCAACAAGCTGCGCGAAAAGGGCGGCATGGTGCTGGACGACGTCGCGCTCGATCTCGGCCTCGTGAAAACACCGGTCTATTTCATTTCGCTCAAGGACGATCACGTCGCGGAGTGGAAGGGCACCTATCGCGGCACGCAGCTCTTCGGCGGCGAGACGCATTTCCTGCTCGGCGGCTCGGGTCACAACGCCGGCACGCTGAGCGCGCCCTCGGCAAACCGCCACGGCTACTGGCTGAACAAGAAGACGCCGGCGACCGCCGACGAATGGTTCGCGGGCGCGACCAAACACGAAGGCTCGTGGTGGCCGGCCTGGGAAAGCTGGCTGAAAAAGACCGCCGGCGGCAAGCAGGTCAACGCGCGCAAAGTGGGTGCCGGCGACCTCAAGCCGATTGAGCCTGCGCCGGGTTCTTACGTGCGGATGCGGTAGGCGAGTTTCCCCCTCCGTCGCGCGACATTCGTCGCGCGCCACCTCCCCCGTAAACGGGGGAGGATTGTTGAGCTAGAGCGGTTCAAGCTTTGACGGAAGCATAGCCAGCATTTACGAGGTAGTTTGCGCATTCGTCTGGTGTGATGGTGTCGACGAGACTGCCGATATGGCGCCAGACATCTGGGATTGAGCGTTTTTGGGCCATGCGCATCCAATGCTTGATCTTGGAGAAAGCCTGTTCGATCGGGTTGAGGTCGGGCGAGTACGGCGGCAAGAACCAGAGCCTGGCGCCGGCAGCACGGATCATCTGACGCAGAGCGGCGGACTTGTGGCTGCCCAAATTGTCCATGATGACGATGTCGCCTGGCTTTAAGGTTGGCACCAGCAGCTGCTCGACATAGGCGCGGAAGGATTGGCCGTTGATCGGTCCATCAAAGACGCAAGGTGCGCTGAGATGATCGCAACGCAACGCCGCGAGGAAGGTCAGCGTGCGCCAGTGACCGTGGGGCGCATAGGCGCGCAGCCGTTTGCCTTTGGGTGCCCAGCCGCGCAGCGGGGCCATATTGGTTTTGATCCAGGTTTCATCGATGAAGACGAGCCTGGCAGGGTCCAGATGACCTTGCCAGGACCGCCACCGCTGCCGCCTTCGCACAACGTCAGCGCGCGCTTGCTCGAGCGCGAACAGAGTTTTTTTTAAACCGCAGACCTTCGCGCCGCAAAAACATCCACACCGCATTGTGCGAGACCTCGACGCCGCGGGCGGCCAGCTCGTCCTTCAATTTGTGCAACGTCAGATGCGAGGTTTGCTCAATCCGCTCCACGATGAAGTCCCGATGCGGCTCCAGAACCGGCTTACAGTGGCCACCCATCTTGCCGGGCGCCACAGACCCCGTCCGGCGCTGTCGCTGTGACCACTTCACAACCGAGGACACCGCAACCCCAAACCGGGCGGCAACAGCACGACAGCTGTCCCCGGCTGAAACTGCCGCAACAACCCGTTCGCGCAAATCATTCGAAAGCGGTCGCGTCATCCATGCCAGCCTCCATCCCGGCCAACATAATGAATCTGACTCGCAACCCCTCGGGAATCCCTAAATCGATTCAATCAACCAATGAACCGGTCTAGTTCAGTAGGCGGGCTCTCTTAACTAATTTTATATACTGGACAAATTGGTGGGTGATGTAGGAATCGAACCTACGACCCGCTGATTAAGAGTCAGCTGCTCTACCGACTGAGCTAATCACCCGACGCCTGCGCTTGGAAGCGCGAAGGGGCGGCCTATAGCAGAGGCGCGGCCCCAAAGTCCATGCCGCCCTTCGAGGCCCGCGGGGCACCTCAGGACGGCGGGTTGAACTCAGATGATCCCGCCGGAATGGCGCGGAATCTCGACCTGGCGGTGGACGTGGACGCTCATCAGGATGCCGAACCCGAACATCACGCTCAGCATGGCGGTTCCGCCATAGGAGATCAGCGGCATGGGGATGCCCACGACCGGGATAAGGCCCATCACCATCGCGCCGTTGATGAGGATGTAGAAGAAGAAGTTGAGCGTCAGCCCCATGGCCACCAGCCGCCCGAACTGGCTGCGCGCGCTGGCCGCGATCTGCACGCCGTAGCCGATCACGATCGCGAACAGCAGCAACAGCGCGATCGAGCCCGCAAAGCCGAATTCCTCCGCGAAATTGGTGATGATGAAGTCGGAATGCTTCTCGGGAAGAAAGTTGAGCCGGCTCTGCGTGCCCTGCAGGAATCCTTTGCCGGAAACGCCGCCGGAGCCGATGGCGATCTTCGCCTGGGTGATGTTCCAGCCCGCGCCCAGGGCGTCGGATTCGGGATCGAGGAAGGTCATTACGCGCTGTTTCTGGTAATCGTGCAGGAAGAATCGCCAGGCGAGCGGGACCGCGGCCGCGATACCGCCGAGCGCCGGTGCAATCCACCACCACGATAACCCTGCGAGGAACAAGAGCGACACGCCGTCGGCGGCGAGGATGATCGTCGTGCCGAGATTGGGCTGTTTGAGCACCAAATATGCCGGCATGGCGATCATCACCAGCGGGATCACGAGCCGCAACGGCTTGGAAATGTCCTCGACGCTCAATCCGTGCAGGAACCGGGCAAGCGCCAGGATGAGCGCGATCTTCATCAGTTCCGATGGCTGTATCTCGATCGGCCCGACGCTGATCCATCGCTGTGCGCCGAGCGCGGAGTGGCCCACGAACATGACGGCGACCAACAGGATCAGCGACACGACATAGGCCGGATAGGCGATGCTCATCCAGAAACGGATGTCGGTGACTGACGCCACGACCAGAAGAACGAGCCCGGCGGCGAAATAGGCCATCTGCTTGCCGGCCCAGGGGCTGAAACTCGCCCCCGCCACCGAGTAGAGCATCGCAAAGCCAACGCAGGCGATAAGGGTGATCAGAAGCACCAAGCCCCAATTGACCTCATAGAGCTTGTCGATGACGGAAAGGGTGCGCTTGGCCGCGGCATAGGGACGGGTCGTCATGTGGGTCCGCTCGCGGAATCGGCCGAAGCGGCGTTGAGGGGATAAGAAGTCCTGAGGCCCAGCACATTGCGCTGCTGCGCGAACCTGAGCACGTCGCGCACGATGACAACCTGTGGATGGCCATCCGAGGCGTGTTCGGTGATGCAGGCGCAGGCGTAGCGTGGCGCGGCAACGGGTGCGAACCCGATGAAGAGCCCGTGGTCGCGCAGCGCCCAGGGCAGGCTCGAATTCTTCTTCACGCCGCTGCCGCGTTCCGCCTTGGTGATGACGCGCACCTGGGCGGTGCCGGTCTTGCCCGCCATTTCGAGGCCCTGTTCGGCGATGCGGAAGCCATAGGCTGTGCCGCCCGGCTCGTTGGTGACGGCGTTCATGCCCTCGCGCACCTTGGCAAAGGCTTCCTCGGAAAACGGCAGCGCCTCTGCCACCGGGCGCGGTTGACGGTCGTTGCCCACCACATGCACGAGACGTGGCGAGACCGCCCTGCCGCTCGCGACCCGCGCCACATACGTGCAGAGCTGCAGCGGGGTTGTGGTCACATAGCCTTGTCCGATACCCGCACTCAGCGAATCGCCGACCTGCCACGGGATGCCCGTGCGCCGGAGTTTCCATTCGGAGTTCGGCATGAAGCCGGGACGTTCGCCCGGAATCTCGATACCCGTGCGTTTGCCGAGACCGAGCTGTGTTGCCGCTTCGTGCATCCTGTCGATGCCGAGCCGCCGCGCGACTTCATAGAAGAACACGTCGCAGGAAACCGCGATGCCGCGCTTCAGATCGACATGACCATGGCCGCCTTTTTTCCAGGCCCAGCAGTGGAACTGGTGATTGCCGACCTGCAGAGCGCCGCTGCAATTGACCTGCAGATTCGAAAGTCCGTTCTGCACCGCGGCCATCGCCATCGCGGGCTTGAAGGTCGAGCCCGGCGGATATTCGCCGCTCAGGGCCTTGTTGATCAGCGGCTTGTGATCGTCGGTCATCAGCCCCTGCCATTGCGCCTGCGTGACGCCGACATTGAACAGGTTGGGATCGAATCCTGGCGTCGACGACAACGCCAGCACATCGCCGGTCTGCGCATCCATGACGATGCAGGCCGCGCTTTGTGCGGTCATCTGCTGATCGGTGAAATGCTGCAATTCGCGGTCGATGGTGAGATAGAGGTCTTTTCCGGCGTGCGCCGGAGAACTCGAAAGTTCGCGGATCACGCGCCCATAGGCGTTGACTTCCACCCGGCTCGCGCCGGCCACACCGCGAACCTCCGCATCGAAGGATTTTTCGATGCCGCGCTTTCCGATGCGAAAGCCGGGAAGATCCAGCAGCGGATCCTCATCGCCCGTATTCTTGTCGTCCACCGACACCGGCGCGACGTAGCCCAAGAGATGCGAAAGCTCGTCCCCGAACGGATAGGCGCGCGTCTCGCCGACGTCGGGCTGGACGCCGGGGAGATAAGGCAGGTGCTGGTTGATCAATGCGAATTCGTCCCACGACAGATTCTCCGCCACGACAACGGGAACGAATCGCTTGTTGATCGCCAGATCGTGCAGCACCCGCTTCTTCTGCTGATCGGTGAGCTGGATCACATGGGCAATGGTAGCGAGCGCGGCTTCGACGCCGCCCTGTGCCTGTTCCGCCACCAGCAGCAGGCGATAGTTGCGGCGGTTGTTGGCAAGCTCGACGCCGAACCGGTCCAGGATGCGTCCGCGGGGTGGCGCAACAAGGCGTTCGTTGACGCGGTTGTCTTCGGAGGCGACGCGATACAGGGCGCCGTCGCGGATCTGCAACTGATAGAGCCGTCCACCCAATAGACAGAGCACGGCACCCATGCCGCCGGACATCATCAGCGTGCGGCGTGTGAACGTCGCATACCGGCTTTTGTCCTTGCGGTCGAACAGCGGCATCAGAAATCGCTCCTGAGCGGACCGACCAGGCGACGATGGACGGAACCCAGAAACACCGCCACGGGCAAATAGAAGAACACGCTCATCGCAAGTTCACCCATCACCGGCGCCAGCGGCGGTATGCGCCAATAGTAGAGCGTTTCCACGCCATAGGCCGTCGCGCAGGCAATAGTCGCCGCAACGGCGAAGCCCAGCATGGCGGCAAGGCCCGACAGTCCCGCGAACACGTCCCGCTGCCGATCTATGACCGCGTAGGTCGTGATGAAGGCAAGCGTCCACACGCCCGGCGGGCCGCCGGAGAGAATGTCCTCCAGCAAACCGACGGAGAAAGCCCAGACCGGCGGCATCAAATCGGGCCGTACCAGACACCAGAAGTAAACCGGCATCAGCCCCAGAAGCGGGGCCGGAACGATGCCGCCGAGAAACGACACCGGCAGATTGGCGATCATCACACCCAGCATCGCCAGCAGCACAGGTGTGACCGCGCCGAGGATGCGGCTAATCATGAGAGCACTCGCGCGTTCCACGATCCGTGCTCACTGATCTTCCACGGGATCGTCTCCCGGCGGCGCGTTGGGATCTGGAGCGGCCGGCTTGGACGCCGCAGGAGGCTTGGGTCCGGCATCCTTCTTCGGTGCTGGAACAACAGGTTTCGGGATGACAGCCGCCGATGCGGGGGGCGGCGGAGCGGGAGCGGTGGTCGCTGCCGGAATCGCTGATGGAGGCGGCGCTGCGGGCGGAAGACCGGCGGCGGTGACGGGCAGGTCTTTCGCGGTCGGGACGGGCGGGGCCTCTACCGGGTTTTTGAAATCGACGACGGCAACTTCCTGGCTTGTCGCGGGATCGGACAAAAGCGCCACGCGATAACCTGCGCCGTCCGCAATCACGGTGCCGATCGGAATTCCGGGCGGCAATATCCCGCCGTCTCCGGAACTCACCACTTGATCGCCCGGTTTGACCTTGGCGCCTTGGGCCAGTGTCTCCAGCATCGGCGCTTTCTGATTGTCTCCGGCCAGGAGCGCCGGCGAATGCTCCGGTTCGATGGTGACCGGGATGCGGCTGTTCAGATCGGTCAGCAGGATGACCCAAGACGTGTGGTTCCCCGCAAGGAAGATGCGGCCGATCATGCCGCGCGCATCGATCACAGCTTGGCCGGGTTTGACGGCGTTCGCCTTGCCGGCATCAAGGATCATGGTCTCCAGAAACGGCCGCTTCGCCCGGCCGATCACGTGGGCGAGCACGGAAGACAGCGAGGGATCCGGCACGGCATGCAACAGCGACTGGTAACGCTTGACCTGCGATTGCAGCATGATCGCCGCGGTCTGCCATTGTCTCAGCCGCGCGTTCTCTTCCTTGAGCCGGACGTTCTCCTCGTAGACGCCGAAGCCTTCGGAAACGTTGTGCCACGATCCCGAAACCCAGTCGAAGGGGCGGTGGACGATTCGAAGTCCCGGCGCCATCCAGTCGGTGACGTCTGCGCGCGCACGGTCGAACAGCGTGGATTGCGCCTTGCCGATCAGCACGATGGCCACGGCCAGAACAAACAACACGGTCAACGGGAGCTGATAGCCGCCGCGGCTCCGCGTGTTCCTCCAGGTCCCGTTGGCCATAACCGACCCAACCAACTCTCGCGCGAAGGCGCGACCTTAAAACGCCGTCGACAAAACGTGCCTAGAACCTTTGAAGTTTTCCAGAACGCGGCCCGTGCCGAGCGCCACGCAGGACAGAGGATCGTCGGCAATCGACACCGGCAGTCCCGTCTCCTCGCGCAACACCTGGTCAAGACCTGCAAGCAACGAGCCGCCACCGGTCAGAACGATGCCCTTGTCCACGATGTCGGCCGCGAGTTCCGGCGGCGTCGCCTCGAGCGCAACCTTCACCGCCTCGACGATGGCGCCGACCGGTTCGGCCAGCGCTTCGGAGATATGGCGCTGCGTGATCGTGATCTCTTTCGGCACGCCGTTCAGAAGGTCGCGGCCCTTGATATCGAGCGTGATCCCGTTTCCCTCGGCCGGAGGCGCCGCGGACCCGATCTCCTTCTTGATGCGCTCCGACGAGGCTTCGCCGATCAAAAGGTTCTGGTGGCGGCGGATGTAGGCGATGATGGCCTCGTCCATCTTGTCGCCACCGACGCGGACCGAGCGCGAATAGACGATGCCGCCAAGCGAGAGCACGGCCACTTCGGTGGTGCCGCCGCCGATGTCGACGACCATCGAGCCTGTCGGTTCGGTGACCGGAAGGCCCGCGCCGATCGCCGCCGCCATCGGCTCCTCAATGAGGAACACGCGCCGCGCACCGGCCGAAAGCGCGGATTCCTGAATCGCGCGGCGTTCGACCGCCGTCGAACCTGACGGCACGCAGACGATGATCATCGGGTTCGCGAAGGAGCGCCGGTTATGCACCTTGCGGATGAAGTGCTTGATCATCTCTTCCGCAATCTCGAAATCCGCGATCACGCCGTCGCGCATCGGCCGGATCGCCTCGATATTGCCGGGGGTACGCCCCAGCATCATCTTGGCGTCGTTGCCGACCGCGCGGACCTGTTTCTTGCCTCCTCGATTGATGGTGGCGACGACCGAGGGCTCGTTGAGCACGATGCCTCTGCCTTTGACGTAGACCAGCGTGTTCGCGGTCCCCAGATCAATCGCCATATCGCTCGACAGTGCGCCGAGAAGACTGCCGAACATGTTTTACTGCCTGTTCCTTTCCAGTGTGACGTGGATTGCCGTAGCCGAAGGCCAAAAGCCTATCGCGCGACGGTCAATGCCTCCGGCACCTGCTTTTCGCGTTTCACCAACAACTTGTTGAGCGCATTGACATAGGCGTTGGCCGCGGCAACGACGGTGTCGGTGCCTGCGGCGCGGCCTGTGACGGTGCGCCCGTTTTCCTCGAGCCGCACGCTGACGGTGGCCTGCGCGTCCGTGCCTTCCGTGACCGCATTGATCTGGAAGAGCTGCAGAGTGGCAGTGTGCGGGTAGAGTTCGTGAATGGCTTTGAAGATCGCGTCCACGGCGCCGTCGCCGGTGGCCGTGATCGAACGTTCCTCGCCCTCGACGGACAGCGTGAGCTCTGCTCTGGGCGCGACATTGATGCCGGTCTCGACGCGCAGCGACTTGACCGAGATCAGGTCGTGACCGCGCATGATCTCGTCATCGACGAGAGCGACGATGTCCTCATCGAAGACATGCTTCTTCTTGTCGGCGAGATCCTTGAAACGCCGGAAGGCATCTTCGAACGCTGCGTCTTCCAACTCGTAACCCAAGACCGCGAGCTTGTCCTTGAAGGCGTGGCGGCCAGAGAGTTTGCCGAGCACGAGCGAGCTTTCCTGCACGCCGACATCGGCGGGCCGCATGATCTCGTAGGTCTCGACATTCTTCAGCATGCCATCCTGGTGGATGCCGGATTCATGGCTGAACGCGTTCTTGCCGACGATGGCCTTGTTGTACTGCACCGGCATGCCGGTGACGTTCGATACAAGCTTCGAGGCGCGAGACAGCTGCGCGGTGTCGATGCCGGTCGTGAACGGCATGCGGTCCTTGCGGACCTTCAGCGCCATCACGATTTCCTCGAGCGCGGCGTTTCCCGCGCGTTCGCCGATGCCGTTGATCGTACACTCGACCTGGCGCGCACCGGCGAGAACGCCGGCCAGCGAGTTGGCGACCGCGAGCCCCAAATCGTTGTGGCAGTGGGTCGAAAAGATCACCTTGTCCGCGTTCGGCACGCTCTCGCGCAGCATGGTCACGAGCTCGAAATATTCCTGCGGCGTCGAATAGCCGACGGTGTCGGGAATGTTGATCGTCGTGGCGCCCGAACGGATCGCGAGTTCCACGCAGCGGCAGAGAAAATCGCGTTCCGTGCGCGTCGCATCTTCCGCCGACCACTGCACGTCGTCGGTGAAGTTGCGCGCGCGCGTGACCGATGCGCCGACCGCATCCAGCACCGCATTCTCGCCCATTTGCAGCTTGTGCTTCATATGGACGGGACTTGTGGAGATGAATGTGTGGATTCTGGGGCGCTTTGCAATGCTCACCGCTTCACCCGCGCGCTCGATATCCTTGAAACCCGCGCGCGCGAGCCCGCAAACGCTCGCGGCTTTTACAATCTTTGCGATCTCCGACACCGCGGCGAAATCGCCGGGCGAGGAAATCGGAAAACCAGCTTCGATGATGTCGACACCCATGGCATCGAGGAACTCGGCAACTTCCAGCTTTTCCTCAAGCGTCATCGCGGCGCCCGGCGATTGTTCGCCGTCGCGCAATGTCGTGTCGAATATTCTGATCCTGTCCGTAACCATTGAATCGCGTCCTTCCGTTCGCCGCATGCGCAGCTTCGATCTCTCCTTTTCGCGTTCGTCCCCTACACACCCGCGCGGATCGTTCCGCACCGCCGGTGCCTAGGGGCAGCTAAGGAGGAGAAGCGTCGCCTGCGACGAACCGAGGGAACGAGAGAGCAGAAAGCGCGCGCGATCATGGGCGGAACTTCCGCCTTCCACGATCTTTGTGCATGCGCTCTTCGCCATCGCCGATTCGCCGTTCCGCCGGTCGAGTTTACGGTTTGCTAACTCTCACAAAGTACCGTTAAACCTTCGTAAATGCGGGGTTTTCCGAGCTTGTGTGAGGCGGTTTTACGCTGGAATTGCGCGCCCGCGCAATAGCGCAAACCTCTGATTTCCGGGCATCTTTCCGCGCCCAGCCGCCGCAGCGTTGGCGCGACGGTGAACGCCGTGCTAACGCCGCTATATGGGGTCCATGATCTCACTCGACCAAGTCAGCGTGTCCTATCCGGGCACGCCGGCCCCCGCCGTGCGCAACGTGAGCCTCGAGGTCCCCAAGGGCGCCTTCTTCGTCCTCATCGGGGAGTCGGGCTGCGGCAAGACAACGACCCTGCATCTCATCAACCGCCTGATCGAAGCCGATTCCGGCCGGATCGAGGTGGATGGCCGGGATATTAGGGCTGCCGACCCCGCCACCCTCCGCCGCGGCATGGGCTTCATCTTCCAGGCCGTCGGACTATTTCCACATCTTACGGTTGCCGAGAACGTCGGCATCACGCCCAAGCTGCTCAACTGGCCCAAGGCGCAAGTCGACGCCCGAGTGGACGAACTTCTGGAGCTTGTCCATTTGCCGGCTGGCACTTACCGCAACCGGCTCCCCGCGGCACTTTCGGGCGGCCAGCGCCAGCGGGTTGGGCTGGCGCGCGCGCTAGCGGCCAGGCCCTCCATCATGCTGATGGACGAGCCGTTCGGGGCACTCGATCCGCTCACCCGCGACGATCTCTCCGCCGAATACCGCGCCATCCACGAGTCGCTTGGCCTCACCACGGTGCTGGTGACCCACGACATGACTGAGGCGCTTATGCTCGCGGACCGGATCGCGGTGATGCGCGAAGGCGGGATCGTGCAGATCGGAACGCCGTCCGATCTGCTCGACGCACCCACCGACGATTTCGTACGCGCCCTGATCGAGACGCCGCGCCGCCGGGCCCAGCGCCTCGCGGAAGCGCTGCATGTGAGCGCGCCGTGAGCGAGGGCATGATCGCACTCGCGTTTTCAAAGCTGCCCGAATACCTCGGCCAGCATGTGCTCCTCAGCGTATCGGCGATCGCGATCGGCTTTGTGATCAGCCTGCCGCTGGCAATCGCGCTCTCCCGCAGTTCCTGGTTGCGCGGGCCCGCACTCGGGCTTGCGAGCATTGTGCAGACAATACCCGGGCTCGCATTGCTGGCGCTGTTCTATCCTCTGCTGCTCGCGCTCTCGGTATTCACCGAGCGCGTGTTCGGGTTCGGCTTTCGCGCGCTGGGCTTTCTCCCCGCGCTGCTGGCGCTGACGCTGTATTCGATGCTGCCGGTGCTTCGGAACACGGTCACGGCGCTCGCCGGGATCGATCCGGCGATCAAGACGGCGGCGCGCGGTGTCGGCATGACGCCGTGGCAGTCGCTTGTGCTGGTCGAACTCCCGCTTGCGGCCCCCATCGTCATGGCCGGATTGCGCACGGCGGCGGTGTGGGTGATCGGCACGGCGACGCTGTCCACACCGGTCGGCCAGACCAGTCTCGGCAATTACATCTTCACCGGGTTGCAGACCGAGAACTGGGTGTTCGTGCTGTTCGGCTGCATCGCCGCAGCGTTGTTGGCGCTCGTCATCGACCGGCTGCTGGCGCTGGCCGAGGACGGCTTCGCGCTGCGCTCACGCGTGCGGTTGATCGTTGCGGCTATAGGGCTATTGCTCATCATCGGCGCAAGCCTTTCGCCTCTGTTTGGCGGCTCGGTCCAGACCGTCACGGTCGGCACCAAGAGCTTCGAGGAGCAATACACGCTTGGCGCCCTGATCGGCGGCAGACTTGAGAAAGCGGGATTCAAGACCGTGCGCCGTGACGGGCTCGGCTCGACGGTCGTCTTCCGTGCGCTCGCGGCCAACGATGTCGATGTCTATGTCGATTATTCCGGCACGCTCTGGACAACACAGATGAAGCGCGCCGACGCGCCCGGCCGCGAAGCAGTGCTGAACCAGCTTTCTCAGTGGCTCGGTCAGACATACGGCATCCGCGATCTTGGGCCGCTCGGGTTCGAGAACGCTTATGCCTTCGCGATGCGCGCCGACCGCGCAAAGGCGCTCGGGATCGAGACGCTCGCCGATCTCGCGGCTTACGCACAGCGCCTGAAAATCGGCGGCGATTTCGAATTCTTCAGCCGTCCAGAATGGAACGCCGTGGTGAAGGCATACGAAATTCATTTTGCGCTGCAGCGCCAGTACCAGGCCAATTTCATGTATCGCGCACTCGTCGACGGCGATGTCGACGTGATCGCGGCGTTCTCCAGCGACGGACGGATCGCGCAATACGGCCTCAAGCTGATCGGCGATCCGAAGCAGGCGCTTCCGCCCTACGATGCGGTGCTCTTGATATCGCCGCGCCATGCCAACGACGACCGTTTCCTTGCGGCCCTGAAGCCGCTGATAGGCAGCATCGATCTGAAGACGATGCAGCAGGCCAACCTCATGGTCGATCGCCCCGACGACAAAAAGACTCCGGAGGAAGCGGCGTCATGGCTGGAACGCCGGATCGGGCGTTAGCGTGGGTCAGTTCGACTTCGGCGAGATCGTGGCCGAGGCGATGATCGAGAAATCCTTTGTCGACAACATCGCCGCGTGCTCGGTCTTGCCATCATCATAGGTCACCAGCACGCGGCCGGAATCGAGCTGATCGATTGTGGTTACGGACACGGCGTCGAACAGTTTTACCGCGCCGGCACTGCCCGGCCGGTGAAGATAGAGTGAGTCGGCGTCGTTGCGATCGATCTTGCCATCGCCATTTGTGTCCTTGGTCGCGACTGGCATAAGGATCGCGGTGACCGGATCGATGCCGTCCTTCGGTGCCGGAACGACGGCGCGGATGGCATATGCGCGCTCGATGTCCTGCCTAGTGCCGCGAAACATCCAATGATTCTTCATGGTACCGAGATCGAACAGCAGCACATTGACGTTCGCAGTGGCGCCATAGCGCCCGCTGGAGCTGAGGCTGCCGCGCGACGGATCCGCACGCTGGAGCACCATGACGCCTTCCTGGGTGCCTTCCAGTCGCGTCATCGCTGAAGAATAGTCCTCCCCCAGGGTCAGGTTGCCGCCGAACTCGAGGGTGTCGCCGCTGGCAGTCTCGACCACCGCATGCGTTTCGTGATGTGGCAGGACGAAATCCAGCCCAATATTGGCGCCAATCAGCAGCGCTATTCCCGTCACCACCAGAAAGAACAGGATCGCATTGATCCGCCCAAGCCAGCGGAAAAAGCGGTTGTCTTCGGCCATGGCATGCGTCCTTTAGATGCCTGCCCCCAGATCCGAGAACGCCTCGACGAGAGACGGCTCTTCGTATGGCTCGGGACCGGCGGAAATGTGGCGCACCAGCCGGTCGATCTGAGCGTTGATCTCCGGCACCGCCACCACTTCCCACCAGCTCGGGCGTGTGAGCGGACCTAGTGCAAAAAGCCAGGGCGAGACGTGGCCTGCGGAATTCTGCGCGGCGCAGTCGTCCGTCTCGATGCCGAGGCCGAGCTTGTCGGGCGCGATCAGGCCGCGGCGGCGCAGATCGGCGAGCATCGGGAAGGCGAGCCGGTCCATGTCGCTGCGCGGTCCGGTGCAGTTGATCACGCGCGCGGCGGTCACGATCTGCTCGGCGCGAGACCCGCGCGGGCGCAGCACCACATCCACCATGCCGTTGTTGCGGCGATAGGCGAGCACGCGTCCGCCCTGCGCCGTGAGCTGGCCGCTTTTCAGCAAGCCTTCGAGACGCGCGGCGATGCGCGGCGCCATGCGGTGGCGATGGATATCCCAGCGCGGCCGCAAGTGGCGCAGGAACTGCGCACGCTCACGTTCGCTCCACGCATTCCACACGCGCGCGACCGAGGGGCGCATCGTGTCCATCACGCGCTGCCATGGCACGCCATCGGCTTTTGCCTTTTTGGATTCGTCGCGCAACAGGCGCATCGCGGCCCGCGGCGATGGATGCTCGTGCGGCCCCAGAAAGCCCGGCCAGCTTCCGCCGGCCTGATGCGCAAGCGGAAGATAGCCGCGCCGCGAGATCGCGTGCATCGGGCCGATATGGCCTTGGCCCGCGAGCTTGAGCGCGATATCGACCATGGTAAGCCCCGTGCCGAGCAATATAACCGGCGCGTTCCTGTCGAGACCGTCGAAGGCGTCGTCGGCCCAGGGATCGGGCACGAAGATCGTCGTGTCGTAGAGCCAAGCGTCTTTGGCGTGAGGCGCGCGCGGTGGCAGATTGCCCGTGGCCAGCACGACGATATCGGCGTCGATCTCGCGTCCGTCGGAGAGTAGAACGCCGCGCGCGGGAAAATCGAGCAGGCGCACGACTTCGCCACGCACGACGTTGAGTCCGCGCCGATGATCTGTGGAAGCGGCTTCACCGATGCGCTCTTCCAGATAAGCGCCGAACAGTTCGCGCGGCACGAACGCGCCGCTGAGATCGCCACCGCTCTCGGTAAGCGCTTCGTCGAGTTCTTTGCGATGCGACTGCAGCCATTCGCCGAACGCCGGCGTAAGCCCAAGCTCCATGCGGCTCACAGGTACGTTCAGAAGGTGATCCGGCGCGCAAGCGCCATAGGCGAGCCCGCGTCCGACGCGCCGGCTGCGCTCGACGACGATCACGCGCGCGTCCGGGTGCGAGTGTGCATATTTCAGCGCGAACACGCTGCCGCTGAATCCGCCGCCGACAACGACGACGGTCTGCGTGGGGGTCTCTTGGTTCATGGACCGATTATTGCCTGCGGATGACGCCTCATTTCCAGCACACCTGCCCGGTTTTCGCCACAGATAGTTCCCGCACGCGCCACATCCCGTGCGTTGTTCTTAGGTCACTCCAAAATCGTCGAAGACGAGGAAAGGCATGTTTGCCCGATTTTGAGATTCGCTACTTCCATGCCGATGGCACGCTCGCCATCGTGCACATCACAGCCTGCGACTCGCCCGCCGAGGCCGAGGAGCGCGCGCGCACGCAGCAGGATGGTCATGCACGCTTCGAAATCTTCGAAATCACACCGGCACGGTGACGACGATCAATTCTTCGTCTGATCTACCAGCTTGTTCTTGGTAATCCACGGCATCATCGCGCGCAGCTTTGCGCCGACCTCCTCGATGGGGTGGGCGGCGTTGCGTGCGCGGGTCGCCTTGAAGGATGGCTGGCCGGCCTTGTTCTCCAGCACCCAGTCGCGCGCGAAGCGGCCGGACTGGATGTCGTCCAGCACGCGCTTCATCGCCTTCTTGGTTTCGTCGGTGATGATGCGCGGGCCGGTGACGTATTCGCCGTATTCGGCGGTGTTGGAGATCGAATAGTTCATATTGGCGATGCCGCCCTCATAGACGAGATCGACGATCAGCTTCACCTCGTGCAGGCATTCGAAATAGGCCATCTCCGGCGCATAGCCGGCTTCCACCAGCGTCTCAAATCCGGCGCGGATCAACTCGATCAATCCGCCGCAGAGGACCGACTGTTCGCCGAAGAGATCGGTTTCGCATTCTTCGCGGAACGTGGTCTCGATCACGCCTGCGCGGCCGCCGCCGATGGCGCTCGCATACGCGAGGCCCAGGTCGTGCGCGTTGCCGCTCGCATCCTGATGGATTGCGATCAGCGCCGGCACGCCGCCGCCGCGCAGATATTCGCTGCGCACCGTGTGGCCGGGGCCCTTGGGCGCCACCATCAGCACGTCGAGGTCCTTGCGCGGCTCGATCAGGCGGAAATGCACGTTGAAGCCGTGCGCGAACAGAAGCGCCGCACCCTGCTTCATGTTGGCGGCGAGATCGTCGCGGTAGATGTCGGCCTGCAGCTCGTCGGGCGTGACCATCATCATCACATCGGCCCATTTCGCCGCGTCCGCGCTGGACATCACCTTGAAGCCCGCGGCCTCCGCCTTGTTCGCCGACGCGCCGGGACGCGCGGCGACAGCGACATCCTTCACGCCGGAATCGCGCAGGTTCAGCGCATGCGCATGCCCCTGACTGCCGAAACCGATGACGGCGATCTTCTTCGCCTTGATGAAATTCAGATCGGCATCCCGATCGTAATAGACGCGCATGGTGTGCTCCTGACGGGTGGTGAAATTACATCGCTTCGGGGCCGCGGGAAATCGCCGCGACGCCGGTGCGGCTGACATCGACAAGGCCTAGGGGCCGCATCAGGTCGACGAACTGGTCGATCTTGCCCGGGGCGCCGGTGATCTCGAACACGAAGCTGGTATGCGTTGTGTCGACGATGTGAGCGCGGAAGATTTCCGATATGCGCATCGCTTCTACGCGCTTGTCGCCGGTGCCGGCCACTTTCACCAGCGCCATCTCGCGCTCGATGCCGGGTTTCTCGAGCGTCCAGTTGGTGACGCGATGCACGGGCACGAGGCGGCGGAGCTGCGCCTCGATCTGCTCGATGACTTCTGGCGTGCCGGAGGTGACGATGGTCACGCGCGAGGTGTGGGCGGCATGATCGACTTCGGCCACGGTCAGGCTCTCGATGTTGTAACCGCGGCCGGAGAAGAGGCCGATGACACGTGCCAGCACGCCCGCCTCGTTGTCCACAAGGACTGCGATGGTGTGGCGTTCGATGGATTTGGAACCGCTCATGGACTCGCCCCCTCCCCGCCCTTCGGGCGGACCTCCCCCGTAAACGGGGGAGGAAAAGCGGGCGCGGTTCTTTTCTTCCCCCGTTTACGGGGGAAGTGCCGAGCGAAGCGAGGCGAAGGGGGCGACATCACACCAGCATCTTTCCCTCGTCGGACACGGTCGCTTCTTCTTCCTCCGCGTCGGAGAGGATCATCTCGTTATGGGCGGCGCCCGAGGGGATCATCGGGTAGCAGTTCTCGTTCGGATCGACGCGGCAGTCGAACAGCACGGGCCGCCGCACCGAAATCATCTCCACGATCTTCGCGTCCAGCTCTGCCGGCGTCTCGGCGCGCAGGCCGACGCAGCCGAAGGCGTCGGCGAGCTTCACGAAATCGGGCAGCGCCTCCGAATAGGAGTGCGAATAGCGCCCGCCATGCAGCAATTGCTGCCACTGGCGCACCATGCCCATGTACTGGTTGTTGAGGATGAAGATCTTCACCGGCAGCTCGTACTGCACGGCGGTCGACATCTCCTGCATCGTCATCTGCACACTGGCTTCGCCCGCGATATCAATCACGAGCGCATCGGGATGGGCGATCTGCACGCCGAGCGAGGCGGGCAGGCCATAACCCATCGTGCCCAGTCCACCGCTCGTCATCCAGCGGTTCGGCGCCTCGAATTTGAAGCGCTGCGCCGCCCACATCTGGTGCTGGCCGACTTCGGTCGTGATGTAGACGTCACGATGCTTGGTGAGTTCGTAAAGCCGGTCGATGGCGTGCTGCGGCTTGATGAGCGTGCTGGAATTCCGGAACGACAGCGATTTCCGTGCCCGCCACTGCTCGATCTGCTGCCACCACTCCTGCAGCGCCTCCAGATCGGATTTGCGCTTCTGGGTCTTCCAGAAATGCAGCATTTCCTTCAGCGCCTTCGTCGCGTCCGCGATAATGGGCAGATCGACACGCACATTCTTGTTGATTTGCGACGGATCGATGTCGAGATGGATCTTCTTCGAGCCCGGCGAGAATTTGTCGACCGCGCCGGTGACGCGATCATCGAACCGCGCGCCGAGGCAGATCATGAGATCGCAATCGTGCATCGCGTGATTGGCCTCATAGGTGCCGTGCATGCCGAGCATGCCGAGCCATTCCGGCTCCGACGCCGGATAGGCGCCGAGCCCCATCAGCGTGGAGGTGACGGGAAAGCCCGTGAGCTTCACCAGTTCGCGCAGCAGCCGGCTCGCCTCCGGTCCGGAATTGACGATGCCGCCGCCGGTGTAGAACAGCGGCCGTTTGGCCGCGCTCATCATCTCGACCGCTTTCACGATCGGGCCGAGATCGGGCTCGGTCTTCGGGCGAAAGGTGCGATGACGCACGGACGCCGGGCCGACATAGGCGCCTTTGCGAAACTGCACGTCCTTCGGGATATCGACGACGACCGGGCCGGGGCGGCCGGTGGTCGCGATCTGGAACGCCTCGTGCAACACGCGGGCGAGGTCGTTCACATCCTTCACCAGCCAGTTGTGCTTGGTGCAGGGCCGCGTGATGCCGACCGTGTCGCATTCCTGGAACGCGTCGTTGCCGATGAGATGGGTCGCGACCTGTCCGGTGAGCACGACCAGCGGAATCGAATCCATGAGCGCGTCGGTGAGCCCTGTCACGGCGTTGGTCGCGCCCGGACCGCTCGTCACCAGCACGACGCCGGGCTTGCCGGTCGAGCGCGCATAGCCTTCCGCCGCGTGGGTTGCGCCCTGCTCGTGGCGGCAAAGGACATGGACGATCCCCTCGGCCGCGAACAGCGCGTCATAGATCGGCAGCACCGCGCCGCCGGGGTAGCCGAAAATGTGGCTGACGCCCTGGTCCCGGAGCGCGCGGATCACCATCTCCGCGCCGCTCATTTCCGTGGTGGCGGCCAAATCGTTCAGTCCTGTCGTTTCTCTGTCCATCGGAACGTCTCGTCAAAGTAAGAGGGCACCAAAGCAAAAGGGGCGTCGCCGCCCCTTTGTCCAAACGCCGCCATCCAGGAAAACCGGGTCTAGCCCGGCCTGGAAAGCGGCCCACCAATAAGTACGAGTGCGAGGTGCATTGCCCCTCAACCCTTGTTGCAACTGCGAACTTAGGGTTCCCCGAAATCGTGGTCAAGCAATTTCAGCGAACCTGCGCGAGTATAGCGGGAAGAATATTGCCAGAAAGTTGCGCAGAGAGCCAATTCCAGTCTGCCATGCGATTCCGGAACCAGGTCGACTGCCGCTTTGCAAACTGGCGCGTGGCGGTCACGGCCAGCCGGACGGCTTCCGGTTGCTCAAGCTCGCCTGCCGCCAGAGCCCATAGCTCCCGCAGGCCCAAAATCTTCGCGGCGGGCAAGGCGGGCTCCAGACCTTTCAGAGCCGCCGCCTCCTTCTGTGCGCCATCTGCCAGCATCGCATTGAACCGCGTCTCGATCCGCTCGCGCAGTTCGGGACGCGGCACATCGAGAACAAACTTGGCAACGCGCAAGCCGTCGAGCACCGGCTTTCCCATGCGTGTCTGCCAATGTGCGAGCGGGAGGCCCGTCGCTTCCCACACCTCATAGGCGCGGAGCACGCGCTGCGGATCGGACGGCCTGAGGCGTGACGCGGTTTCAGGATCGCGCGTGGCGAGTTCGGCGTGCAGCGCTCCGACGCCGATGGCGTCGAGCTTCTTGCGCGCACCCTCTCGCACGGCGGCGGGAATGGATGGGATATCGGCGAGCCCTTCGGTCAGCGCGGCAAAATAGAGTCCGGTACCGCCCACGAAGATCGGGATACGCGCCATCGCCCGCACCAGCGCCAATGTCTTTGCGGCATCTTCCTGATAGCGCCCCACGGAATAGGCCTCGTGAACGCTCGCGTGGCCATAGAGCGCATGCGGTACGCGCATCATGTCCTCGATGGACGGACGCGCGGTCAGCACGCGCGCTTCGCGATAGACCTGCATCGAATCCGCATTGACGATCGTGCCGCCGATGGCTTCGGCGAGCTCGAGCGCGGCGCGCGACTTGCCGCTGGCAGTAGGCCCTGCAATAAGCACGGCGTCGACGCGCGTCATATGGTTGTCGTGCCGGAAATCTTCGCGAACATTCTGAACGTCATAGTGCCCGATGGCAGCGGCGAAGTCATCGCGCCGCGTGTCCGCGCCGCTGTCGCAGCCCAAGGTGCTGCAGGCGACATCGTGTGGCTCTCGCAGGGCCGCGCCTTCGACGTTCCATTTTCGGGGGAGCCCGCTTTGGTCAGAGCGGCGGCCATCGCTGCGGTCCAAGGTGTGGCATGCGACATCAACGTCGTCTCCGCAGGACACCGCCGCAAGAAACTGCTCGTCGCCGATATGGATTCGACGATCATCTCCTGCGAATGCCTGGACGAACTCGCAGATCAGGCCGGGCTCAAGCCGCGCATCGCTGCCATCACCGAGCGCGCCATGCGCGGCGAGATCGCGTTCGAGGCGGCGTTGCGCGAACGGGTGGCAATGCTGAAGGGGCTGGAACTCACAGCGCTCGAACGCACCTTCGCTGAACGCGTGAGACTCAACCCCGGCGCCAAGGCCCTTGTCGCGACAATGAAGGCGCACGGAGCGCGGAGCTGTCTTGTTTCAGGCGGCTTCACCTATTTCACCGAACGGGTCGCGAAGGCGGCGGGCTTCGACGATCAGCAGGCGAATGTCCTGCTTGACGATGGCAGCCGGCTTACAGGATTCGTACGCGAGCCGATCCTCGGCCGCGAAGCCAAGCTCGCGGCGCTCGAAAGCGAAGTCGCGAAGCGTGGAATTGATGTTGAAGACGCGCTCGCGGTCGGCGACGGCGCCAACGATCTTGCGATGATCCAGCGCGCCGGACTCGGTGTGGCCTATCACGCCAAGCCAGTCGTGGCCGATTCCGCCGGCGCCAGCATCGTCCATGGCGATCTGACGGCGCTGCTCTATCTGCAAGGCTATCGCGACGACGAGATCGTCCGCTAATTCAGCTTCAGCGCGATATAGGCGAGATCGCCGCCGCGATTGACGAGCAGGAGCGCGACCTTCTTTCCGGCCTTCGCCTGTTCGTCGACATGGCGCGCGACATCGTCTGGCGTGCGCACGTTCTGGCTCTGCACCTGCACGATCACGTCGCCCGGACGGAAATTCTTCTCCGCGGCCGGACTGTCGGGCGAGACGTCGGTCACGACCACGCCCTGCACATCGCGCGGCACCCGGAACTGGGTGCGGGCGTCGCCGTCGAGTGCCGCCAGCGAAAGGCCGAGCTGCGATACCCGCGATTTCGGTTTCTGCTGCTGAAGCGGCGCCGCAGGTTTGGGTGTCGCGCGCATCGGCTTGTCGTCCTGAAGCTTGGCGACGGTCAGCCGCACCGTCTGCTTCTTGCCCTTGCGCAGGATGTCGACCGGGACCGTCTTGCCCAAGGGCGTCTCGGCCACGGCACGCGGTAGAGCGCGCGAATCGCCGACAGGCTTGCCGTCGAATCCGACGATCAGGTCGCCGTTCTGAATTCCAGCCTTTGCCGCTGGTCCTTTCGGCGTCACGTCGGTGATAAGCGCACCGCTAGCCGACGGCGCGTCCAGCCCCTGCGCAATATCTTCGGTCACCGCCTGGATGCGTACCCCGATCCAGCCGCGGACCAAGGTGCCATGGGCACGCAATTGCGCGACCACGTTGCGCACCAGATTGGAGGGAATCGAAAAGCCGATGCCGACCGATCCGCCCGAAGGCGAATAGATCGCCGAGTTCACCCCGATCACGTCGCCGTTCATGTCGAACAGCGGGCCGCCGGAATTGCCGCGGTTGATCGGCGCGTCGGTCTGGATGAACTCGTCATAGGGGCCGGAGTTGATGTCGCGGTTGCGCGCCGACACGATGCCGGCGGTGACCGTGCTGCCGAGCCCAAAGGGATTGCCGATCGCGATCACCCAGTCGCCGATGCGGGCCTTGTCCGAATCGCCGAAATGCGCCGACGGCAGCGGCTTTTTCGGTGTGACCTTGAGCAGCGCCAGATCGGTCTTCTCGTCGCGGCCGATCAGCTTTGCCGGAAGCGTCGTGCCGTCGTTGAGCTGGACCGTGATGTCGTCGGAATCCTGGATCACGTGGTTGTTGGTGACGATCAGGCCGCTCGGATCGACGATGAACCCGGTCCCGAGCGAGGTGACGTGCTTTGGTGTGTTCTGCTGCGGCCCAAGGAAGTCCTTGAACAGATCGGCCAGCGGCGAGCCCGGCGGAATGTTTGGCAAACCGGCCTGCGGACCGGGCCGTTTCAGCGTCTGGCTGGTCGCGATGTTCACGACCGTCGGCAATAGCTTGTCCGAAAGATCCGCAAAGGAATCCGGGGCGGGCCTGGCGGCGGACTGGGTGACCGAAAGTGCGCCCATAGCGAGCGCAAAGGCGGCGCATCTGGCGGTCGATAGAACGGAAAAACCGGCGCGCATGCGCGAAACCTCTGAAGCTGGCGGAAAGCTAGAACGAATGGGCACCGGAAATGAAGCAAATAGGGTGTACGATGCATAACTTTGTCGTAACCGTGCCAGCCTATTTCCGTTTCGCGGTTCCGCCGCCGCCCGAGCCGAAATATTTGAAGAACTCGCTGTTGGGCGAAAGGACCAGGGTCGTGTTGTCGCCTGGCAGCGCGGTTTCATAGGCCTGCATCGAACGGTAGAACGCGAAGAAGTCGGGGTCCTGCCCGAAGGCTTCGGCGAGGATGCGGGTTTTCTCGGCTTCGCCCTGGCCACGCAGGATTTCGGATTCGCGTGTGGCTTCAGCGACCAGAACGGTGCGTTCGCGCTCGGCGCGGGCACGGATGCGCTGCGAGACTTCCTCGCCCTCGGCACGGTATTCCGAAGCCTCGCGCTCGCGCTCCTTCTGCATGCGCGTATAAATCGCCTGGCTGTTCGCGGCCGGAAGATCGGCATGGCGGATGCGCACATCGACGATGCGGATGCCGAAATTTTGCGTATCGGAATTCACGTTGTCGCGGATGTCGCGCATGAGCTGCGCGCGCTTTGTCGACAAGACCGCGGCGAAATTTTGCGAGCCGAGCACGCGGCGCACGTTGGAACTCACGATCGGGGTCAGCCGCGTGATCGCGGTGTTCTGGTCGTAGAGCGCCTGATAGAAGCGCAGCGCATCGACGATCCGCCAGCGCGCGAAGGCATCGACAACCAGCCGCTTCTTGTCCTGCGCGATCACCTCTTCCGACGGCACATCGAGATTGAGCAGGCGCTTTTCAAAAATCTGCACGCTCTGCCACGGAAGCTTGGTGTGCAGCCCCGGATCGCTCACCACGGCCTGCGGTGCACCGAACTGGACCACCAGCGCCTGCTCGGTCTGATGCACCGTGTAGACACACGATAGCAACACGCCGATCACGAAGATGGCGACGATGCCCCCGACCGCCAGAACGGCGCGGCTCATGGGTTGCCTCCGCTGGGCGTCGCCACGACGGTTTCAACAGGCGTGGACGATTGCGGAATGGGGGGCGTCTGCGTGGCCTGCGAACTCTTCAGCATCTGCGGAAGCTGGAAGTACGGCACCACGCCCTTGGCGGAATCGTCGACGATCACCTTGTTCATCGGCGCGAAGACGCGGCTCATCGTCTCGAGGTACATGCGCTTGCGCGTCACGTCGGGGGCCTTGCGGTATTCGGCATAGACCGACGAGAAGCGCTTGGCCTGACCGGTCGCTTCGGCGATCGCCTGCTGGCGATAACCTTCGGCTTGCTGGACGATCCGTGCCGCCTGACCGCGCGCCTCCGGGATAACTTTGTTGGCATAGGCTTCGGCCTCGTTGCGGGCGCGCTCCTGGTCCGCACGTGCCGCTTGTACGTCGCGATAGGCGCCGATCACCTCTGGTGGCGGATCGACCTTCTGCATCTGCACGCGCGTGATGGTCACACCGGCATCGTAGGAATCGAGCCCCTTCTGCATCAGCTCGCGAACCTGAATCTGCACGGGTTCGCGGTCCTGAGTGAGGATACGGTCGATCTGACTTTCACCAACCGCCTCGCGCATCGCGCTTTCCGCCACGGCTTTGATGGTGGCGTCTGGCGCGTTGTAGGGGTTTTCGACATTGAAGAGCCAAGCGGCGGCGTCCTTGATCTGCCAGAACACCGTGAAGTTCACGTCGACGATATTCTCGTCACCGGTGAGGATCAGGCTTTCCTGCTCGATGTCCTCGGTGGATTCGACGCCGCTGTTGTCGGTAACGAAGCGATAGCCGATATTGATCTGGTTTTCGCGTGTCACCTTGGGCGTTTCGACGGTCTCAATCGGCCAGGGCAGATGATAGTTGGGGCCCGGCGCAGTTCGCGCGACGAACTTGCCGAAACGCAACACAACGCCCTGTTCGTCGGGGCTGACAAAATAAATTCCGCTGAGCAGCCAGATCGTCAGCACGACCAAGGCTGCGACGGTCAGCGATCCGGATGTAAATCCGCCGGGCAGAACGGTCTTGAGCCGGTCCTGCCCGCGGCGGAGGAATTCTTCCAGATTGGGCGGGCGCACGCCGCCACCACCGCCGCCCTGAGAGCCGCGGCCCCACGGTCCCTGCGGTCCCGACGGCCCGGTACCATTGCCACCACTCTGGTTATTCCAGGGCATTTAAAGAAACCCTCGTTTCCTTGGTTTTCCAAGGTGCGGCGTTTATATGAGCAACACCGGCAGGGCGCAAACCGCGCCGTATCAAAGGATTAAGGGGATTCATGCCCGCCGTGACGCGAGACGACGTCTTAAAAGCGCTGGAGGGCGTCCTCGACCCGGCATCGGGCCAGAGCGTTGCCTCATCAGGAATGGTCGAGGGGCTGGTGGTCAAGGACGGCAATGTCGGCTTTGCGCTGGAGGTGGACCCTGCCCGCGGCCGTGATGCCGAACCGCTGCGCAAGCGCTGCGAAGAGGCCGTCTCCGCGCTGCCGGGTGTCTTGTCCGTGACCGCGATTCTGACTGCGCATAAGGCTCAGCCGAAAGCGGCGCCGCGGGCACAGGCCGCACCCTCGCCATCCGGTATTGCCGGCGTGCAATCGATCATCGCGGTGGCGAGCGGCAAGGGTGGTGTCGGCAAGTCGACGGTCGCCGTCAATCTCGCGATCGGGCTCGCGCGGCAGGGATTGAAGACGGGGTTGCTCGACGCGGATATCTACGGGCCTTCGGTTCCGCGCCTGCTCGGCATTCGCGACAAGCCGGAGCAGGGCGAAAACCACAAGCTGAAGCCGATCGAAAAATTCGGGCTTCGCACGATGTCGATCGGCTTTCTGGTGGGCGAGGACACGCCGATGATCTGGCGCGGTCCGATGGTGCAGAGCGCGCTCACCCAGATGATGAACGACGTGCAATGGGCGCCGCTCGACGTGCTGGTTGTGGATATGCCGCCCGGCACCGGCGACGCGCAACTCACCATCGCGCAGCGCGTGCCGCTCAAGGGTGCGGTGATCGTGTCGACGCCACAGGATCTGGCGCTGATCGATGCGCGCAAGGCCATTGCGATGTTCGAGAAGACCAAGGTTCCGGTGCTCGGTATCGTCGAGAACATGAGTGTGTATGTCTGTCCGCATTGCGGCGAGGCGAGCCACATCTTCGGCCATGGTGGTGCGCGCGAGACGGCAAGAATGATGGGGATCGATTTTCTGGGCGAGATTCCGCTGGTCGGTCGCATTCGCGAATTGTCCGATGCCGGGACGCCCATAGCCGCCGTCGCTGCGGAAAGCGCGGAAGCGGGCGCTTATTTCACGCTGGCGAAGGCGGTCGCGACAAAGTTGTCCACACCCTTGCGCGCAGCCCCGAAAATCGTGCTGGAATAGGGCATGGCGACCCCAAAACCCCAAATTCGCAATTTCTTTGCGACGCCCGTGTGCGTGCATTTTCTTCCCATCGCAGCGGAGGTGAATGCCGAGCTCAAGCCGCTCATTCTCGAGCGTGCGCAAACGAACGGGACGCGGTCGCGCGGGCAGGGCTGGCGCTCTTCGCCGGACTTCGGGAGCTGGGGCGGCAATCATGCGGAGACTCTGTTCCGCGTCGTGCAGGAGATCGCCAACACGCTGACGTCAACGCGCGCCGGCGGACGCCTGACGCTCGACTGGAAGATCGCGGCCTGTGCCACCCTGCGGGAAAAGGGCGAGTATCAGGAAATGTCGGCGCGCCATGCTGCGTTCTGGTCAGGCATCTATTTTGTCGATGACGGCTATGCGAAATCGGACGATGAATCGCTCGGCGGCGAGTGCGAACTCGCCGATCCTCGCGGCCCCTTACCCGCGATGGTCGCGCCGCATCTGGCGTTCCGCATTCCGGGCGGACAGACCAGCGGACAGAGCGAAATCATCCGTCCGCAGAGCGGCATGATCATCTTGCATCCCTCCTGGCAGCCACGCGGGGAGCGGCGCTACGACGGAACCGCGCAGCGCCTGACGATCGAATTCGATCTCACCCCGCCCACGCCTCAAGCGTTGTAGGCAAGTCTTAAGCCCGGCGAACGCCATTCCGTCGCGGCGAGTTTGCCGGTCGACGACATCGTGATGAACGCAGTTTTCATATCCGCGCCGCCCCAGCAGATGTTCGTGACCAGTAGATCTGGCAGCGGCGTGTGCTCGAATCTTTTGCTGTCCGGCCAGAAGGTCGAGATGCCGCCGGCCAGGATCGTCGCGACGCACACGCCGCCATCGGCCTGCACGCCGAGCGAGTCGAAATAGCCGAGGCCCGGATAGGCGCCTTCGAAATTCGCCGGCGTGAAACCGGCGGGCGGCTTTCCGACGCCGGGTGCGGAGAGCGGTAGGCTCCACAACCGTCCCGGAAACGTCTCGGCGTAGTGGACAGTCTGGAAGCCCGGCGAGAGGCCAACGCCGTTCGGCGACAGCAATTCGCGCAGCACCCTGGTGATCTTCGATCCATCGGCCCGCGCATAATAGAGCGCACCATGCGTGCGGTGCCGGTCCGTGGTGCTGCCGTGATCGGTGAACCAGAAACCGCCATCGCGATCGAACACGAGATCGTTCGGCGCTTGCAGCACGTCGCCATCGCAATCCGAATAGAGGACTTCCGTGCGGCCGGTCGAAAGATCGATGCGCTCGATGCGCCCGCCTTTGTGCGATGCCGGCGTATGCCCCGGGATCATCAGTCCATCGCGGTCGTGAATCTCGAAATTGCCGCCATTGTTGCAGACATAGAGCGCGCCATCCGGACCGATCGCGAGCCCGTTCGGTCCGCCGCCCGGCGTTGCCACAGTCTGCGTCGTGCCGTCGGGTTTGACGCGCGTGATGCATC